>Ga0078972_1000054_pt1 | contig 423588 bp, 375 predicted proteins | sample YelNatPaOPGAMG01_FD_67568 | JGI IMG/M metagenome (GOLD analysis project Ga0078972, IMG submission 67568) | Hot spring thermophilic microbial communities from Obsidian Pool, Yellowstone National Park, USA - OP-RAMG-01 (SPADES assembly) (version 2) | ecosystem: Environmental > Aquatic > Thermal... | reverse complement strand
GGTGGATTTCACGAATTGTCGCCTTCCGCTGCCGCAGACATTCGCGCAGGGCTTCGATGGCCACGTCGAGACCGATCTTGTTGCGGAATTTGAAGCAGTCCGCCACCGTCTTTGCGGGGGAATAGATGCCGACCGGTACCCCTTCGATGCGATGCTCCTGGCGTCCTTCCGTGAGTGCCGGTCCGGTGAAGCGGACCACACGAAGCCGTTGCCCATTCGCGCGCGGCGTGCGGCTCCCGGGAGGAAGCGCGATCCAGACCTCAGCCGGATTTTGTGTAGTGATCTGATGAAACACAAGCGCGGACAGCAGGCAGACCGTCGCATGAGGAAGCCGCTTGCCGACCTCCGCAAGCGAATGATGTTCGGTCACGGGGGCGTCTGCGAGCCGGTAGAGACCTCGTCCCGAGCGCTCCAGCACGCCGCGCCGCATCAAACGCAGCAGGTATTCGCGCGGGATGCCCGCCGCTTCGACGTCGCGCGGGCGAACGACGCCGAGGCGTTGGGCAAGGGTAGTGATTCGGGATTCCGGTGATTGTTGCAATATGCCACTAGATTCGCATATCTATGTGCATAACACAACAAGGCTGGAGGACGCACGGGGTGGGCACAAATCTGGTCACACCAGCAAAAACGCCGATCTCGGAGACAACCTCCGGATCGGCGTATCGTTATGAGTGCTTTTGAGATAAATGGTCGGGGCGAGTGGATTCGAACCACCGACCTCCTGGTCCCGAACCAGGCGCTCTAGCCAGGCTGAGCCACGCCCCGACAACGCCAAGCCAGCCGCCAGTTAGACAATAAGCGGCTTTCTTCATCCGCAGTATATCATTGCTCCAGCGCGACGTCCAAAACCAGTTCGCTGCAATCAGCTACCAAGGGCGAACACGGATAAATTCGTAGTCCCGAGGGTCCAGCCCAGCGACCGAGAGTTGCTGGATGCACTCGCCTGCCGTATCGCCTACTGCTTCAATCCGGCGCAGGCAACCCCCCCTGGGTGAATAAATTTTGACAGCCATGATCTTCCCCACGAGGGCCTGGCGTTCCCCCCAGGTCAGGCTCTCCGGAGCTCGGCCTGCCAACTGTTTCGGATCCATGGAAACAAGAACGGACATGAGGCAAAAATTTTACCTAAAACTTTTTCAGCTCGGCGACCACTGCCGCCAGACCCTTTCTCCGATATAGCTCCGCCAAGCGCTGCTCTTCAGCCGACAGTAGACCTGCGGCCGCCAGTTTCGGATCTCGCAGCGCTTCACGGCTGGGAATCCAGATTGATCCGTCTGCAAACTCTACCTGGCTCAGATACCCTGTCATGCCTTTCACGGCGATCGGTTTGCCCTGCTCGTTCGAAAATCGCAGCGAGGCCTCCTGAACCACCCGAGCTCGCCCGCCTGGCCCAAGCATCGTTTCTGTTCCGGGTCCGGACACCGAACCAGCCAGAAAGCTCTTTCCCTGAGGGTCCTCGATGATCCACCCAATTTCGAAATACCGCACGGCACGGCCGGACGCATTGCGTACCTCCACGCTCGGCCCGTGTACTTCGTTGCCCGCCACCCGGGCCAGACCACTGAGTGGCTCTAGCGGCGCTCCAGGAAACCGCAGGAAAGCAAACTGCACTTCCCGTTCTGCCGGAAGATTGGTCGCACGCCCGCCGCGCGAGACAGCCACGTCCAGTCGAAGCCGTTCGGCCTGACGGCTCAAAACCTCCAGTATTTCCTTTCGCAAACCCTCGGGCCCCTGTGCCGCCAGGACGGACTTGTAATGCTGCCTGTCACGCCCCGCCTCAAGTTCCCACACGGTCATGAACCGGCGAGAATGGAGCCTGTCAGGCCCATAAAACGAGAGGTCGTCAAACAGCACGCCATCAAGGCTCACCGTCACGAGCGGACTGCCCGGGGCAGGAAGCGGCTTGAGTAAACGGAGATCGATCCGTACCGGAAATGTCTCGCCGGAGCCTACATTGAGACTGGGCACCGAAACCGAGGCTTTTCCACCCGGTGTTACTTCCTGAGCCGAAACAAGTAAAGTAATTCCTCGGACCCTTGAGGCGCTCGAATTTTTCAGCGTAAGTGAAGTTCGTAGATCTACGACCATGGCGCTGCCACGCGCCGACGCCCGTGATTCGCCCCAATCGGCCGAAACGAAACTCACCGGAGAATCCGGCGGGAACTGTATTTTTACCGAACTCCGAGTGTCGAAGGACGCCTCCTGGGCCCAAGCAGTCAAGGCGCACCATAACACGACGGTTAACTTATTGCGCGTAAACATTGCTGATCGTTACCTGTCCGGTCTCTGAATCGACATAACGGGCCCGCAGAGTGCCTTGCGTATTCACCGTATAGCTGACATCACCGGCGCCCGGATGCTGAAGACGCAGCGCTGCGCCGCCTTGCCGTAGCTCGATACCTTTGGAAGTGGCTTCTAGCACTACGCTTGCAGTCTCCCGCTCCGTGCGTATTGGCAAAAGCCACCAACCTAACAACAAGACAACCGCAGCTGGCACCAGAGAAAGCCCCCAGCGTAAGCGATGGATCAGCCGCCGGTGATCCCGCACCTCAATACACTCTCCTGCCGCAAGGCCCAAATGAATGTTCGCCCGCATCTCGGCAGCAAGCTGGTTCCAATTGAACCCCGGGGGTAACTCAGCAGAGGCTTCCCGCAGCCAGCAACGCACGGATTCCATGTTTTTCAGCTCCCGGCGACAGGAGCTGCAGACAGCCAGGTGCCGACGAACACGCCAGCGGTCCCACAAACCCAGTTCCCCGCCCGCAAACAGCGCCAAGATTGTCTCCGGAGGATGTTTCATAACTTCCGCCTCTCCATGTAGCGCCTGAACTTTACTCGTGCATTCGCAATGTGGGACCGAACCGTCGCTTTGGAACACCCGAGGCATCGCGCTACTTCCTCCGCGGGCAAGCCCTCGACGTCCCGTAAAAGTAAAGCTAACCGTTCCCGCTTGGTCAGACACCGCAGGCCGTCCTGAAGGCGGGCTTGCCTTTCTGCGCGCAACAGCGCCTCTTCGGGGGTCTCTGAAGAAAGGTTCACCAAAGTTTCTCCGATATCATCAAGCTCAGTCATGTTGACCCGGCCATGGCGCCGCAAAAAGTCAATAGCCGTATTGCTGGCTATTCGGGAAAGCCAGTGGGCAGCTTTTTCAGGGTCTTTCAATTGCTCCCGCCGCTGAAGCGCTTTGATAAACGCCTCCTGGGTTAAATCCTGTGCATCAGCGACGTTGCCCACGATCCGGTATATGAGCAGGAAAATCCTCCGCAGGTGCGCGCTAATAAACCGGTCCTGGCCTTCCAGGCCTTCCTGAACGGTGGGTTCGGCGGATCCGTTCATGGTAAACCGCCATTGTTCCAATACGGTGACCATGGGCCTACTAAAGATGACGCGAATGAAACGAAAACGTGGAAACGTCTAGCTCGAAATTGGCCCTTCACCGCGCCCATCCTGCGGCCCCTTCCGGCCTCATAGTAACTCCATAGAGGCACTATATTCAAAAGTATATGAGACTTGCAGGCGTGGTTGGAATCACCCAAGTCCACGCCGCCGTTTGCTCTTGCCCCGCAAAGCGGCATAAAAGGAACGCAAATCTACAGAAGGGAACAAATGCTACATATGAGCCAGACTCTGTTTGACCTCACCAGAAGAGTTGCCATAGTAACGGGCGCCAGCCGAGGTCTTGGCCAATATATGAGCCGCGCACTAGCAAAGGCAGGGGCCGACCTCGTCATCACCAGCCGAAATCTGAGCTCGCTGTCCAGCTGCCAGTCCGAGATCGAGAATATGGGACGTAAAGCGTTACCGCTGGAGCTGGACGTACGCGACCTGGGGAGCATTCAGAGGATGGTAGCCCGTGCACTAGAAGTCTATGGAAAGATTGATATCCTCGTCAACAACGCGGGGTGTAACGTTCGCAAGCCCGCAGCCGAGGTTACGCTCGAAGACTGGGAACTGGTGCTGAATACCAACCTCAGGGGACCGTTTTTTGTTGCGCAAGCGGTCGCCAGGAGCATGATTCCCCGCCGTTACGGCAGGATTATCAACATCGGCTCCGTCACTTCTGTGTTTGGCTATGGAGGTATTGCTCCCTACTGCGCCAGCCGTGGCGGAATCAAGCAGCTCACCATGAGCTTAGCCGACGAGTGGGGACCCTATGGGATCACCGTCAACTGCCTGGCGCCCGGATGGTTTAAAACACAGCAGACACAAGTACTTTACGAAAACAAGGAGTGGGTAGAATACCTGCTCGATCGGATTCCACTCAAGCGTACCGGCCAACCCAACGACCTCGATGGCGCCGTGGTATTTCTGGCTTCCGAAGCCAGCGCATATGTAACCGGCCAGACTCTTCTGGTGGATGGGGGCATTTCCACCGGCGCAACCAAAGCCACCGTAACACCGAAAAGCTGAGAGATCTCTTTCAACACGGAAAAGCGACGGCGGGATGTGCCGTCCGGACTATCAGACCTCAAAAACTGCGCCGGTGTCCGCACTGCTTACCAACTGCGAATACCGGGCGAGCCAGCCGCGCTTTACCTTAGGCGCGAAGGGCGGCAGATCTTTTAGCCGCCGCTTGATCTCTTCTTCAGAAACAATCAGGTCAATCTTCCGTTCCCGGACGCTAATACGGATTCTTTCCCCTTGTCGCACTGCGGCTATGGGGCCCCCGGCAGCGGCTTCCGGCGCTATGTGACCAATGCACAAACCTCGGGTTCCACCCGAAAACCTGCCGTCGGTGATCAGTGCAGCTTGAATCCCCGCGCCCGTGATGGCAGACGTCGGTGACAGCATTTCTTGCATGCCGGGCCCTCCACGCGGACCCTCATAACGAATGACGACGACATCACCATCCTTGACCTCGCCCTGCAGAATTCCGTGAAGCGCATCTTCCTGCGATTCATAGATGCGCGCCGGGCCTTCGTATTCCATCATCTGCCGGTCGACCCCTGCCACCTTCAGTATTGCCCCCTTCGGCGCCAGGTTTCCGAAAAGGACAACAAGCCCTCCATGGGGCGAAAACGCATTGGAAATGCGGCGGATCACGTCGCCATCGGCATCCGGTGCGGCCTCAACAGCATCTCCAAGTTTTCCCGCAATGGTCTTAGCGCTCAAATCCAGGCCTGTGTCGGCGTTATTGGCAAGCTCCTTGAAAATAGCCGCGATCCCACCACAACGGTGCACATCCTCAATATGGACATCCGGCCGACTTGGCGACACCTTGCAGATATTCGGCGTGCGCTCAGCTATCTTGTTCAGGCGGTTTAAATCGTAAGGGATCCCCGCCGAGTGGGCCAACGCGAGCGTGTGCAGAACAGTGTTGGTCGATCCCCCCATTGCCATGTCCAGAATAAAGGCATTATCTACCGACTGACGAGTGACGATATCGAGAGGTCTAATGCCATTAGTCAAACACGCTTGCAATGCCCGTGCCGCACGCCGCGCCAGTTCCACACGGTCGGGATTTAACTCCGTGACACCCCTCTCCTTATCCACCCAACGCTCCGCCGGAATGGTTCCGTTGCCAGGAAGGGCTAGCCCAATAACCTCTCCAAGACAGTTCATGGAATTCGCCGTGAACATGCCGGCGCAACTCCCACACCCCGGACAGGCGCGCTCTGCCAGCGAACGCAGTTCCTCATCAGTGATCTTACCTACGCTGTGTTTACCCACAGCCTCAAAGACGGAGATTAGGTCCGTGTTGCCGCGCCCGGCCAGCATCGGCCCCCCGCTGACGTACACTGCCGGTATGTTAATCCGAACCATAGCGTTGTACATGGCCGGAACAATTTTGTCGCAGTTAGCTATTCCAATCCACGCGTCGCAGGGATGTGCGCCAATAATCGTTTCAATTTGATCCGCAATCAGCTCCCTGGAGGGCAGAGAGTATTTCATGCCGAAATGGCCCATCGCGATGCCATCGCAGACCGCTCCCCCAACGTTCACGTACCACACGTTGAAACCCAGCGATTTTAACTCCTCTCGCACAATGGCCCCCAGTTTGTCCAGGTGTGCATGACCAGGGATTTGGTTCGAGTAGGAGTTCACCACAGTGACGAACGGCTTTTTCAGGTCGTCTAGAGACCGAATGACGCCTTCGGCGATCATTAAAGAGGCTGCCGGAAGCATATGCCGGCCTTCGGCAATAATACGGCTTCCGCGCCTGCGAACGGCTTCGATGCCTGGGTTCATATGCACTATTGTCGCAAAGCGGAACAAGGGACGAGAAGCTGCGCCACCCTGGCCGCCTTCGCGGCGCCCTCAGGTGTGTCTCCCTTCAACGCACCGTGCGCATCCGACGGATCAAGCGACGCTTCGCGTCCGCCGGTATTCTATGAGTATCCGCTCCATCTGGTCTTTGAGGTGCAATTTCATCTTCTTCAGGCGTACTTCTTCGATTTTTTCCTCATCACTCAAATAATGATGCGAGGCCAACTCTTGCAATTTCTTTTTATATTCAGCATGTTGCGTGGCCAGGCGGCGGAATTCCTCGTTTGTCTCCATCAGATGCGCTTTGAGCTCATCCAGAGTAGTTTCCATCGGGCGTATTCCCTTCCCTTTGAGGTTTTCTCCCCGAGTCAGCTGCATGGGATTGTAGGCTCGGTGGGTAACTGTACACTTCCATCATCGATCAGAAGTGGCGGCCAGGCACCTACAGGCCCGCCGTCATCTGCAACCTTAGCACGAATAAAACCGCATGACAATAGCGTTCTCCTCCGGGTCCTGATAGTAACTTGGTCTTATGCCAACTTCCTTAAAGCCCAACTTCCGGTAGAGCTGACGCGCCACGCAATTGGATTCGCGCACCTCGAGGTAGTAGCACCCCGCTCCTTCAGCCAGGGCCGACCTCAAAAGCGCGGTTGCAATCCCCTGGCGCCTTTTAGCGGGAGCGACAGCCAAATTGAGGATTTCGTATTCTCCAGGACAAACTTCACGACAGACCAGAAAACCCGAGAGTTCGCCGTGAACCAGGGCAACGAGGAACCGGTGAGAAAGGTAACAGCTAGGAGCCCACGAAGCGGCTTCGGCCGCCACAGCCTGAATCTCGGAAACTGCACGCAGGTCCTCTGCCCGGCCGTACCGTATTTCAATGTCCGCCGAAGCGAATTGGCGCCATAGCGAGCGTTGCTTCGCCCCCAGGCATTTCCAATCAAAGCGTCCCTCTGCCATTCGCCTGGCATTCTGGGAGATACGCCGCCGCAGATCTGTGTCACTGATCAGACGCGCTACCCCTTCGACAAACCCGGTCGCGTCATTAGCTATCCATACACTTGTGCCATGCTCCAGACTTAAGCCAGCGCAGCCGCTCTTTGTAGCAACCACAGCCCTCTCCATAGCCATAGCCTCCAGCACCTTTATATTGGTGCCGGCCGAGACCAGTGTAGGCGCCAGCACAAGGTTGCACTCCACATACAACGGGCGGACATCGGGAACAAACTCGAGCATCCGAACACCCTCCATAACAGGTGGAGCGGGTGTGTTTTGAGTGGCTTTCCAATACAAATATGCCTCCGGACCGGCAACTACCGTCAATGTCATCTCCGGAAAGCGCCGCCGGAGCCTGGGCCAAACCTCCTCCACCAGAAACCGGTAGGCAATGATGTTCGGAAAATGACGAAAAGAGCCGATAAAAAGCAGGCGCTGTCCGTCTCGTTCCGGCTCCGGGCGAAACCGCTCAAGATCCACACCGTTTTCAATCACACGCACATGACGGACTCCTAGCATCTCCGCGTCTTTTTCCGACATGGCCACTACGGCACGAAACCGCCGAACTGCTCTGCGCTCAAACCGCATCCAGCGAACCAGGTCCCACCATGCCCGCAACGAACGCTCTGTTTGCCACACCTGGCGGTAAAGATCAAAGGTAACGTCGTGCTCTACCAAAATATCTCCAGCGTAAGAAGCCAGCTGCGTGTATTCAACCTGCACGGCGGATACGGAGTACTCCCGCGCGAGTTCCCCCAGGAGTCGCTGCATGGTGGGCGAATAATACTCGCACACTTCCGGCGGGAGCAAACTGGACCAGCGCGGCTCACGGTACCGCGGTTTTCCGACAAGAATCACCCGGGCGCAAAATTCGAGCACCGGCCCACACTCCACAAGTCTTTCGTCGTCCTGAAATGCGAAAAGGAGGACGTCAAACTCACGAGCCGCTTCCCGAAGAAGATGAAAAATTCTCACCGCGCCGCCGTGGGACAGCGGATAAGGAAAATAGGGAGTAAGAACCGCCACCTTCGGGCGTGTCGCTGCGAACGGTCTGCCTGCCAGAATGCGGTAAGAGGTGGGAATGAAAGACCGGTCTTTTTTCCATGGGCACAACCACAACGGGCGCAGAAAGATGCGATCTAGGGGGACTCCGCGCAGGAAAAGAACGGAGGCTATAAGAGTCGAAAAACGCAAGTGGTGACGTTCGAGCCGGGAGTTGTAAGCCAGGATCCTATGTGGCGCCAGCAAAAAAGCAGCAAGCCGCAACGGGCGAAAATCCGATTCTCCGCTGAAAAGCACTGCCGCCTGTCCTACACGGAATCGTCGTAATCTACGGCGCAATTGGCGGTATAATTCTGCCGTCGAGCCGGGTCGCAGGCGGATGAAAGTGGCGCCCTCGATGGCTCCCGGCGGATCGAAACCCGCCACAAAATGTCTCCGTTCTGGAACAAGGCTGCGGAATTCAGCATACATCGAAGCACAGAGCCGGGGGTCCCCGGAGAGCACTGAGAGGACAACGGCTTCGGGATCTTTGCCGAGAATTCGGGACACGAAATACTTTAAGTGGTACTTGAGGGCGCTCACAAATGCCTGTCTATCAGGTTGAGGATACCGTAAGAATGCTCAGTTCAGGAACTCTATAGTGGCCGCTTCGCCAGCGGATTTCACCGTATTGTCTGTTTTTGGGAAATAGCCGATGCGGACCTTACGTGGCGACCGCTGCGGACCGCACGCAAACAGGAATTCACCACCGCCGCGGACAACCAGTTGCCGAGGGTCCTCTACCAGTAGCCGGACGCGCCGCCGATCAGTGCTCAGCACAACAAAGACCGTGCGTTTCGCAAGACATTCCACCTGCTGGAGCGTTCCTTCCACACTGGCTGGAGGCTTGGGGTCTTCCCACCATTCATAAACTTTCTCGCCAGGTTTTCTGGGGGTGCTGTCCCGGTTGGCTTTTTCCAAAGCAGCCTGGATTGAGGCTTCAGCCTGACGCTTGAGCTTCTCGAGTGCAAGCCGCTCCTGTTCAGACCTGCGCCTCCGATCAGCTTCTTCCTTTTCAAGCCGCGCCTTTTCGGCTGAGGTGCGAATCTCACCCAGCCGCCTCCGCTCCTGCTCATTCGGGGCAGCCCGTTCCGCCGCAGCCCATGCCCTCGAGGCTTCTACAAGCTGGTTGAGTGAGGTGTGGGTTTCCGCCAGCTTCTGCCAGCAAGCGTCATTGCGCGGGTCGAGCTTCGCAGCCGCAGACAGCAGCTCTACCCGTTTTCTCAGGTCCGTTTCCCGGAGTCCGAGCTCGAATAAAGGCGCGGCCCACCGCGGGTTCAGCTTGGCTGCCCGGTCCAAAGCGTTCGCCGCCTTCTCCGCGTCCGCTTCAACGAGAGCATACTCGAAAAAAGCTCGGGCGCTGGTAGTGCCAGCCTTGATGGCCGCCGCCAGCAACTTCCGCGCATCCTCTTTTTCGCCGGTTTTCAGAGCTAGTAACCCAAGTCCTTCCTGCGCCTGAGCAGGTTCCAAAGAGGCGTTGGCTACATCGGTGTAAGCGGATCGCGCAAGATTCGTTCGAGCAGGGTTTGCAAGGTACAAATCGGCTTTCGCAACCTGCACGTCTCCCGGCGGTGGTATCTGTTCCGGAAAATCCCTATCGGGATTTAACGGCCGCCCCGACAATGTTGTTGTTGAAAATGTGCCGGCGCGCAAATAAGTTTGGGCCTCTTTACGGATAGCATCCGGCGTTTTACCAAAGGCATTGCGATAAGCTATTTCCTCCCCAATCCCGCTTTGGAGGTTGTGCATAAGAATCTTCAGCTTCCCGTAATAGTCCGGTGTAAGAACGACCATATGCGCCATGGCCCAGTCGAGATCCCGTTCAGCCTCCGAAGGCGGCTTTCCCAAAACAACCCTCGTGCCGGTGACATCCAAAGTTGAAAACACAGTGGCGAGTCCTAGCTCCAGGTCATGAGGAAGAGGACCGAAACTCGACGAAATCAACGCCTGTACGCACGCCCACTTGAGGGAAGCGGGTAAGGCCTGTTTAGCCACCGATGCTCCCATAAAGGCATCACGACCAAGCCCCAGGCCAGATGGCAAAGATCTTTCCACGAAGTCCCCAGGGGAACGAAAGACAAGTACGCGGACTGGCCAAACAGTCTGAAGATCATTCCTGCCAACGATGCCGCCTAAGGTATAACGAAGCTGTTCGAGCTGGTTTAAAGCATTTCTACCTTCACGTTGCCCAGCGTCGGTGAGCACCTCAAATGGCCCGTATTGAAATTTCAGCCAGCGGTCCGCGGCGGGCAGTTCTGTAACCAGGCAAAAACTAATGATTAGCCGCCACACCATCTGTCTGGTATGATACAGCTCCGTGACTAGATCGTGCGCATGGGTTCTTGCGTACTGGTTGTTAGCTGCTTGTCCGAAACCTCGGTTTTCGCGAAAATTAGCCAAGCACCCATGGACGGCTGTCTGTTCAATATTGCGTTAGAATTCCGCAGAAAAGGATAGATATCCATGCACCGCTTCGCATTGTCTGTGTTTCTGGTTCTGGAAATTGCCAGAGCCGGAGAGCACGTTGCCAGAATTGAAGTCTACGCGGCGAACAGAGCCAAGCAAGATATTCCTCGTACAATTTACGGAACATTCCTGGAACCTATCGGCAAATCGATCTATCAAGGACTGTGGGCGCAGCTGCTCGAAAATCCGAGCTTTGAAAGAGGCTTGTGGAGCTACCGCTATCTTCGCCGCGAAATCGAGCGCCAGCCTGCCCTGGAACGTGCCTCCTCGATGGGACTCCCTTTCCCCTGGGAATCTCTTGATTATGACCAGGGCATGCGGTACGAACTACGATGGGGGGATGCTGCCAACTCATCGAATGCGCTGCTCGTGATGGCTTTGCCCGCAAAAGAAACTGGCGTACGGCAGCAAATCTATCTTCCCATTCATCGCATTTTACGCTACACAGGCAGTTTTTATGCCCGCAGAGTCAGCGGCCCCCCGGAGGTTACCATCTCGCTTCGAGGGCGTAACCAGCCACATCAAGTGTTGGCCTCGACGAGCAAGGTGGTAAAAGGAGAACACTGGGAGCGGTACGAATTTATGCTCGAGCTAAAACCCGGCCAAGTGGCTCCACTTGATCCTGTCGACTTCGTCATTAGCTTGCGTAATGAGAGCCGGGTTCTTTTTGACCAGGTATTCTTTTTCCCCGCCGATCATCTAAACGGGATGGATCCCGAAATGATCGCCTTCGCACGGAAACTGAACACCCCTTTAGTCCGCTTTGGCGGAAACTTCACCTCGGGCTACCATTGGCGCGATGGCATCGGACCCATGGACAAGCGTATTTCCATGCTCAACCTCGCCTGGGGCATGGCCGAGTATAACCATTTCGGAACCGACGAGTTGCTTCGCTTTTGCCAGCTCATTGGAGCGGAACCACAGATCGCGCTCAATTTGGGCAGCGGCACGCCGGAAGAGGCCGCCGGTTGGGTCCGATACGTCAACGACCGCTGGCGCGACCAGCGCGGTGGTTTACTTTGGGAACTCGGCAACGAACTTTGGGGGACATTCCAGATTGGTTACCCGACCCTTGAGCGCGTCGCATCGAAAACAGCGGAATTCGCTGCCGCCGTACGCCAGGTGGATCCACGGGCACGTCTGATAGCCACCGGGCAGGACCCCGACCGGTTCCATGACTGGAATGCCGCGCAGTTGGCTCTCCCGCCCGGTACATTCGCGTTTCTCTCCACGCATTTTGTAGTAGGGACAGCCTCGGTACGGCGCTCCAACCCAGACCCGGATTTTTTTGTTCAATCCGCGCTGGCGTTGCCTGTAGGGCTTGAACGCAGACTAAGAGAGATGAAAGCCCAGGTCGATGAGAACCCAGCCGCCAGGGAAAGGGTCAAAATCGCGTTCACTGAATGGTTATTCGCCGGTCCTAACGAAAGCGTTCCGCGGTTCACCAATATGGGCGGAGCTTTGATTACAGCAGGGTTTCTGAACACCTTGATGCGGGTGAGCGACTTCACACCCATCGCTAACATGACGGGCTTGATCGAATTCGGCGGCATTTGGAAAAAGCGCGGACGCGTCTATGCCACTCCTTCCTATTGGGCCTTCCGCATGTACTCAACTGCGGATGCGAAGCGGCTTGTGGAGACGCGCTCGACGGTGGATAAATACGACATCACAGAAGGAAATAACCGCATTCCGGAGATTCGGGATGTTCCCTATCTGGACGTAGTGACGGCGGTCAATGGTACAAGTTCCCGGCTTACTCTATTCTGCGTCAACCGCCACCTAAACAGGGACATTACAGCACATGTGGCGCTGATCGGTTTTCGACCCAGGAGCCAAGCGCGGGTTCAGGTCTTGAAGGCGAAGAGCATTCACGAGGTCAATGATGAGACGCAGCCGGACTGCATCCGGCCTGTCGAGAAAACGATGCAGGTGGCCCACTCGGAATTTGACTATACGTTCGCGTGCGCCAGTGTCACCGCAATCGAACTAAGTAGCTATTAAGTCCCACAAATCGTTGAAGATACGCTGTCACTCGCGGCTTGTTCGAAAAATGGTTCTCTGCTATACTCAAACTGAATGGCGTTTTCTCCGCGTGCGGAGTACAGCAGGGTCCTGGGGAGTTGCTGTGCCCACCTCTCGGATAACCTTTTCCGCTCCAACACCAGGAAGGCCACTTCCTGGAGGTAAGCGATTCTAATTACCCATGAAAGTTAGTGTACAAATAACCCGGGGCATTGAACAGCTCTTCGGCACCCGGGATGAAAATATCCGCCTTCTGGAGTCTGGTTTGCGTGTAAGCATGCAACTGCTGGACGATTGCTTGGAAATTGAGGGAGAGCAAACCGACGTCGCGCGGGCGGAAAACATTCTGGAAGATTACGCCACACTGATCACGGAAGGGTACCGGTTCTGTAACAGTGATCTGAACAGTTACTTCCGCGTGGTAACTGAGGATCCTGAAGTCTCTTTTCGCGACCTGGTCATCAGCGGGCGGCAGAGAAACTTCGGCAAAAAACCTGTAGCCCCGAAATCCTGCAACCAGCGGCGGTACGTAGAGGCTATCGAGCGTAATGACCTCGTTTTCGGCATCGGTCCGGCAGGTACCGGTAAAACCTACTTGGCAGTCGCTATGGGTATTTCCGCGCTAACGAACAAGCAAGTCAGCCGCATCATTCTTACCCGGCCGGCAGTGGAGGCAGGGGAAAGGCTGGGCTTTCTCCCGGGGACTCTCCAAGAGAAGGTGGATCCTTATCTGCGGCCTCTTTACGACGCCTTATATGACATGCTCGAAGCGGAAAAGGTGGAAAAGCTAATTGAAAGATCGGTAATCGAAGTGGCGCCTTTGGCATTCATGCGCGGCCGTACGCTGAATGACAGCTTCATCATTATGGATGAGGCACAAAATGCTACTCCCGAGCAGATGAAAATGATTTTGACCCGGCAGGGATTTAACTCAAAAATGGTGGTTACTGGAGACGTGACGCAGATCGACCTGCCTATTGGCAAGCGCAGCGGGCTGCTCGAAGCCGTGGAAGTGCTTAAAGGCGTGGAGGGCATTCGCTTCGTTTATTTCGACGAGCGTGACGTGGTGCGGCACGCACTCGTCCAGAGAATCATTAGAGCCTATGAACAATACTCAGAGGGTAACGGCGGGGGAACCCAGCTCTCCCTCAAGCTGAGCGATCCCGTAGCGGAAAAACCTCGCGAAACCTTAACCGCAGTAGGCCGTCTCGAGCAGGGCGCCACAAAGACCGTCTCTGCCTGACTCCACCCCATGCCACGCTCTGACGACCCATTATTGTTTCTCCGCCTAAAGCACAACGTGCGCCGCCGCACGGTGCGGGAAATCGCTTGTTTGCTGCGGAACACAGTAGCCGGAGGACAAAGGTTCTACTGCCTACTTACTGACGATCGCGAATTGCAACGCCTGAATCGTTTGTTTTTCCGGAAAGATTACCCAACAGACGTACTCTCCTTCCCCGAACCCGGATCCGACGACTTCCTTGGAGAAATTGCCATCTCGGTTGACAGAGCGGCCGAGCAGACAAAACAGTTCGGTCACAGTCTGGAGACGGAAATTGCCATACTGATGCTCCATGGCCTGCTGCATCTCAAGGGCATGGACCACGAAAAAGACGGCGGACGCATGGCGCGGGCAGAGGCTCGCTGGCGAAAGAGACTAGGATTGCCAGCGGCCCTCATAGAAAGGACAAGGCCATGATGGCCTTGATCGTTTTCCTAATTCTGGCGCTTGCGGGTCTGCTGGGAATCGTCACCTTTGTCCAGACGCTTTATGCCGAGTCGTTGCGTCTCAGGAGTCGAGAGCTACCCTCGATGGCGTTTTTCAAGAATCGCCTTGAAGAAGCTTTCGGCCTTAAGCCCGAGCGGGCAATTCTTACCTACTCGTTGATACGGCACAGCACGGTTTTAATACTCGGCTTGATGCCGGCTTTAGCTGCCCTACTGCGACCCAGCGCCGCATGGGTCACCCTCATTGAGGCGTATCTCGCCTGCTGGTTGTTGCTCATTCTCGCAGGTTTCGCCATCCCTCAGATGTTGTATCGCACCACCCAAGGACGTTGGGTCATCCCTCTTATCCCTTTCTTAAGAGCACTGGCGTCTTTCGCCAGACCAGTGGTCGCTGTACTTGAATTTTTCCAGTCTCTGTTCGAGACTACGCAATTTACCGAGGAAGAGGCATATGCCGGTGATCATGTAGAGCATATTGACGCACTCATTTCCGCCGGCGCCGAAGAAGGATTGTTTGAAGAAGAGGACCGCAAGCTTATTCAGGCCGCTGTCGCATTTGGGGACAAAACGGTGCGGGAAGTCATGACTCCGAGGCCTAACATCGTAGCCATCGAAGCTTCCCGGTCGCTTGAAGATCTCCGGCAGTTACTAATCAACGAGCAATACTCGCGTGTCCCGGTGTACGAGGAAACCATCGACAGGATCATCGGCTTCGTACATGCCCGTGACATGTTCGAGCTCGACGACGAGGAACGCAAGGGCCACAAGGTTCGAGATTTGCTGAGGCCGGTACGGCTGGTCCCTGAAACCAAACGCGTCAATGACCTGCTGCGGGAAATGCAGGAAGACCGCGCACACATGGCCATCGTGATCGACGAATATGGCAATACTGCCGGGCTCGTCACACTTGAGGACCTCGTGGAGGAAATCCTCGGCGAAATTCGGGACGAACACGAGCCCGAGGTGGACGTGAAAGAGGATAGTAGTGGCAGATACGTGATTTCAGGAAGTTGTAGCCTTGACCGTTTGCGGGAACTGCTGGATTTTCGCCCGCGAGAAAAGACGGAATCGACTACTGTGGGTGGCTTGGTTGCGGAGTGGCTCGGCAAGGTGCCAAGTGTCGGCGATGTAGTGGAGCGTGACGGCATTCGTTTGGAAATTCTCGCGGGCAACGAGAGAAGAGTGGAACAGGTGCGAGTCGGACGCATAGAGGAGGCCTCGCGTGGCTGAAAATTCCAACTCGCGGTTTGTTTCAGGATTTGTTTCCATACTGGGAAGGCCAAATGCAGGAAAGTCTACGCTGTTGAACGCCCTGGTGGGCGCCAAGCTGGCTATTGTCACCGAAAAACCCCAGACAACCCGTACCTCCATTCAGGGGGTCCTGCACCTTCCCAGCGCACAAATCGTATTCTTAGATACACCCGGGATTCACGAACCCGATTCCGCGCTCAACAAGAAGATGCTCGAGACAGTTCGGGCCGCCTTGGCGGACAGAGATCTGCTTCTTTACATGGTCGATGCTACGCGACCATTTACAGAGCGCGATAAAAAAGCCGTGGATTTGTTGCGTGGATCCGCGCCGGCGTTGCTTGTCCTAAACAAGATAGACCAGCTGAAGGACAAGAGCCCTCTGCTAGGACTTATCAGTAAGTACAAAGCAATCCATGAGTTCGTCGACTACCTTCCGATCTCGGCTTTAACTGGAGAAGGGTTGGATACACTGCGCGAAGCGATTCTCCAGCGGCTGCCTGAAGGCCCTCCGTACTTCCCACCGGATTACATCACCGATCAACCAGAACGGTTTTTGGCGGCAGAACTTATCCGGGAAAAAATCTTGAGAAAAACTCGTGACGAAGTTCCGCATGCGGTAGCAGTGGTGGTGGACCGCTGGGAGGAAACCCCTCAGCTTACGAAAATTCATGCCAGCATCTATGTGGAGCGGGAGGGCCAAAAAGGCATTCTGATCGGTTCACGGGGCTCTTTGTTGAAAGAAATAGGAACAGAAGCCCGTTTGGAAATGGAGCGGCTTCTCGACAAAAAAGTATTCCTGGAACTACACGTCAAAGTCCGTCCAAAATGGCGTGAGAATCCGCTCTTCCTGAATGCGATAGACTGGCGTTCTATGGCCGAAACCGAGGTGAAATGACATGCGTTTGCTGTCCCTTTTTCTAATCCTTTCGCTCATATTAGCCTTTTGTCCGTTGCTGGATGCCCAGAAGATGATTTCTGATGACCAAATTTACGACCAGGTGAGGCGAAAGCTCGCCGGTGACCCTGTGGTCAAAGGCGCAGGTCTGGAAGTTCAAGTCCGGCAAGGCGCGGTGACGCTGCGGGGAAAAGTCAAGCACGACAAACAGAAGAAGAAGGCTGAGAAATTGGCGCGTAAGGTCAAAGGCGTCACCAAAGTGATCAACGAACTTGTAGTGGAACGTTAGAACTTCGCTGCCAGTATATCCTTGCAACCGTTACAGAGTGCTAATCACGGCGCAACTATTAGTCAACAGGCGCCGCGGGTTTAGATCCACGCCCCATTGCACCTTTTCACATTCCAAGCTCCGCGATCAGCCTATCCACTTTATAGACCTTCCGGAGAGCTTCTATGATACCCTGGCTGGCTACGTGAATTGAACGCGCCTGCTCCTCTGAGTAAATGAAGCGGTTGGGTAAACTCTCCAGGTTGCCGTCAAAAAGGATGCCAATCACTTCGCCTCTTGTGTTTACCGTGGGACTGCCTGAATTGCCCCCGTGGGTATCGGCTGTAGTTACAAAATTCAGGGGCGTGTCCAGGTTTAGATCCGGCTTGGCCCGTAGCCACCGCTTGGGTAAACGGAAAGGCTCATGACCCGTAACCCTCTGATATAGCCCGCGGAAAGTGGTGGCGTAAGGGATAGGTTGGCCTGCCGCATTCCTGTATCCACGCACAGGGCCAAAGGAAAGCCTGAGTGTAAAGGTTGCATCCGGGTAGCTGTCTTCGCCGCGCAGGGCGAATTGAGCCTGAGCAATTTTGGCCGCTTCGGTGCGCAGTGTGGCCTCTACGGTGTCTTCATATTCCTTACGCAGCCGTCTGGCCGGTCCGTCCAATATCCTGACCAAACGGATTATGCCATCTTGCGAAATCCGCACGGCTTCGGCGTTGTTTGCCAGCCTTTTCCGTTCCCCGACGTCTTTTAATTTCGTCGTCAATACATAGCGCCGCGCAGCTTGCTGAGGAGACATGCCGCCGAGCAAGGATCGGACCACAGGGTGTGTCGCGCCAAGCTCCTGCTTTAGAAACGCCAGATAGTTGCCAATGACCGTGATCTCCATGGAGTCGTCGATGGGGACATTAGCGTAGATAGTTCGTTCTAAGCTCGGCAGCGCGGTGTCACGGTACTCGCGAAGCCTTTCCCCGTCAGGCTTCAACCTTTCCTCAGGAAGCCGGAGAACGCCGCGGCCTATCCCCATCAATTCCGAGCCGCGCGTAGCAGCCGTTTCCAGCAACCAGTACTGCTTATAAAACTCCCTAGCCTTACTGTAAGCGGCCGCGATCGCCCCCCAAGCCGAACCAAATTCCTTTTCCATCTTGGGATCGCGGGCAACGGCTTCCCGCAACTGTTGCTCGAGCCGCATCTTTTGCTGCATTAATTTCGGATCGCGCAATGCCGCCAAAAAACCCGTGTATGCTTTGTAGCTATTCTGTTGCGACATAAGATTGTCAGCAGCGATCCTGCGCTTCTCCGAATCGTTACAACCGAAGTTCTCCAAGACCTGTATCAGTGATGCCAGACGCTTATGAACCAGCGGATAGGCAACATCGCGAAAAAAATCCAGTTGAGCTACCGTATCCAGTCGCCCCGTCGAGGCGGGATTACCGGAAACGAAAGTAAGCTCACCGTCTTTCACTCCTTCCTTACTCCAGCGAAGAAAATTCGGCGTGTCCGCGGGTCGATTATTTTCATAGGCGCGCAAGAAGGTAATATCCAGACAGTAACGCGGGTAGGTAAAGTTATCCTGATCACCCCCAAACGCCGCAACGGCCACCTCCGGTGCAAAGACCAGCCGTATGTCCGAATACGTTTTGTACCGGTATAAGTGGTACTCTCCTCCGGAGTACAGCGTGACCACTTCGCAGCGGTTGCCGGTAGCTTCTGCGCATTCCTTTTCGATGCTTGCCATATTAACTTTCCGTACCGGATTGGCCTCTGTGCTTGACATTTCAGGACTAATTCCAGCGTTCACCTTACTGGTAACATCATCGATGGACAGCAGGACGTCAGCTTCCAGACCAGGGCACTTTTGTTCGTCCTCCCACCGCGCAGCATAAAAACCATTAGCCATGTAATCGTGTTCGGCCGAACTAAGCTGCTGAATACAATCGGAAGCTACGTGGTGATTTGTAAAAATCAGTCCGTTCGCCGAAACGAAGGAACCGGACGCCAAAACTCGTAAGGAAGCAAGACGTAAATTGTTAAGAAACTGCTCTGTTAGCTGAACGCCGTATTTGTCACGGACAAGCTTTTTCGGGAATTGATTGAAAAGCCAGATGCCCTCGTCAGCTCTCGTAGTAACCGGCAGCAGCCCAAAAGCGAGAAACAATAGGGACAGAACAATAAACCGGACGATGCGATTGTGTTTCATGAAAAATCAGCCTACCCTTGTTAGAGAACCATTCTCGCCCATCTGATCCCCAGCCCGAAAGCGAGCATCAAGCACCTAACTGGCAAAAGACCTGCAAAAGAACATGTATCCTATTGAAAAACAAGGTGTTATTTATGCGCCGGGTGGCCGGAGAACTTTTCTTCTTTGACACGCTGTGCAATATTAGTATCAGGATACCCTAATCTAACTATGACCCAATTGGGCGAGGCGATTGCCCGCTACCACAAACTCATCCAATCAGAGCCATACAAAGATCTTTCATGGGTAGAATCCCTCAGGGAACAAATGGCTCAGGCTCACCTGACGCCGGCTTCACGGCCAATCGTGTTTTTGCGCCCGCATTTTTTGACCCGCCGCCAATACGAGGCTTTGGTCAAAGCGGCTGAGACTCTGTTATCGGCCATTGAGAGGCTCAAGCAGATGGCTCTTTCCGACCCTGCCCTACTGGCGCGCATTGAGTTATTACCAGCCGAGAAGATGCTGGCAGCCATCGATCCAGGTTATCCCTTCCTGACGGTAACCTCGCTTTTGGATACCCACCTGAATGATGGCTCGATTCACTTTGTAGATTACAACGCGGACACGGCGGCCAGCATTGCGCAGGCAGCCGTGCTGGCAGATCTTTTTTATGAATGCTCTCTCATGAAACAATTCCGTCGCCAGCACAAGGTATCCAAGCTAAGTGACACCAAACACCTGGTGCACTCGGTCTTAACTGCATACAAAGAGTTCGGCGGAAAAAGAAAACCTCGCGTTGGCGTTCTCGAATTTCGGCAGCCATTTCAGAGCGCTGAATCGAGCGAAGATATCTTGCTTTGCGAGATATTTCGCAACCATGGTTGCCCTGCTGCAGTTGTCGCTCCCGATCAGCTCGAATATAAGCAGGGGGTCCTCAGGCAGGGGGAATTTGTCATGGACCTCGTGTTCCGGCGAGTAAAAGTACACGAGTTCCTTTTGCGCTTCGATCTTTCCCATCCGCTAGTGCGCGCATACAGAGACAGAGCGGTGTGCGTAGTCAATAGTTTCCGCTCCGAACTGGCAGACAAAAAAGCTATCTTCGCGCTTCTGACCGATGAAAGCGTTACTGCCGGCTTTCCCGCCGCCGAGAAGAAAGCTATTCGTGAATTTGTTCCCTGGACGCGCGTTGTGGCGCCCGTCCAGACGACCTACCAAGGTAAGAAAGTCGACCTTTTGGATTTCATTTTGAAAAACCGCGAAAAGCTGGTGCTGAAACCCAACGACGATTCCGCTGAGCAGCACAGTTTTCGCGGCTGGCAGACCAACGACGCCGGGTGGGAGAGGGCGCTGCGCGTGGCTTCGAGAAACACTTACGTCGTCCAAGAGAGGGTCGAGCCTGTAATATCACTTTTCCCTTTGTTCCGTTATGGCCAACTCGAGATGAAGGAGCTTCAGGTCGACGTATACCCGCACGCTTACCTTGGCAAGATTCAGGGATGCTCAACCTGGCTTACTGATCCGAATCCGGGAAGCTTTTCAAGCGTTGCAGGTCTGACACCCACTTATATTCTGGAAAACAAGTCCTGAGGCAAACATGCCAGCTTACGGTCCATGACGTTCCACCGTCACTGTGGCCCTGAGGTTGGCCACTCCCGCAGTGTAGCGCGAATCGGTTACGGAGAATGCGATGGCGTCCTCCAGCCAATCGTGCCAGACTCCGTCCGGGTCGTGCGAGGCAGCAGTAAGTGTGTATTCCTGCGGACACAGAGCGCAGGAGAAGGAAAACAACACAGAGAGAATTTCTCCTGCCGCGCAAGGTCCTAAGCAGATTTGCTCCAGCTCTGTATTGGTCCCGTAAACCTCAAAGCCGATTCGGGTGCGGATCATGATGCCAATGACCGGATCCGCAACTGGCTGTCGGAAACGGACAGTCACGCGGACCCCGACCGTTTCCCCGCTTTCCCACACCATTGTCGGCTGCCCGCCTGCGTCCAGAGTCTCGAGGCTCAAAATTTCCGCGCGCCCGTCTCCCCGCCGCAGGGAAGGAGCCAGAACAGAGTGTGTTTGCTCGCCCCATATTCTGATTCTGCGTGCAATATGGCGCCCGTATTCGCGCAATACAACTGCTGGATTGCCTCTAGCAGCCAGCCGCCCTTCGTGGATCCACCACAATTCATCACAAAGTTCTCTTAGGAGGTTTTCTTCGTGCGAGAGGATCAAAACCGTGGATCCCCGCCTGCGAAAGCGCTCGATGGCGGTCATAGCCTGCGCCCGGATCACTGCGTCATGAAGGGCCAAAGCGTGTTCCAGCAACAAAACGTTGGCAAAAGACCACTCAAGCGGATCCGTTGGTCCAATAAACTGGCTTATCCCACTAATTTCCACATCCCCATGAACCGGCTTATACGTCCGTGCGGCAAGACGGAGCAGAGAGGCTGCACCGGAACCATCCTCTCCCAGGATGCCAATTACGGCTCCATCGGGCGCTGAAATACTCACATTGTCGAGTGGGGGGAAGCATACTTCTCGGAATACGACAGCCATGATAGATAGAATAGCGATTTCATGCAAAAAGCTGCCTTCGCCGCGATGATCTTGCTGCTTGTTGGCTGCATAAACCGCAAAGAAGAAACACTGAGACGCAGCCTGCACCGGACGAGCGGAGTTGTCCGCCTCCCGGCCGGCGTTGTGGAAATTTCCTCCGAACTTGATTTGACGCCGGGCTCGAAGGACCTCGAGATTCAAGGCCATCCCTCGGGAACCGTGATTCGGGCCGCAGGAAACTTCAGAGGCCGCGCACTCATAGTCGCCCGTTCCGCTTCCCATATCCGTTTTCGCAACTTTACGATCGACGGTAATAAAACGCAGTTCCAAAAAACCGCCGGCTTGCCCCCATCGGACACGCCGTTTGCACAGTTTACGCCCGATAACGGAATTTTGGTCGAAAGAGTGGGGGACGTGACTATCTCCGGTGTCAGGCTCCGGAATATCGCCGGCTTCGCCATTCTCATTTCCTCCTGCGCAAACGTGGCAATCGAGAACGCGGAAGTGGAAGACTCCGGCTCCAAAAATCAGACGGGCCGTAACAACACAACCGGTGGCATTCTGCTAGAAGAAGGGGTGATTGGGTTTCGCGTTGTCGATTGCCGCCTGAGCCGTATTCGCGGCAACGGCGTATGGACCCACTCCCTCTATAGATCCCCGCGGAATGGTTACGGGCTCATCGCGCGGAACGTTTTTGACACCATCGGACGCGACCCCATTCAGATTGGCCACGCTTACAACGTGCTCGTAGAGAACAACACGGGAACTCGCATTGGATTTCCGCATGAGGTGGTGGATGTAGAAGGCGGCGGGATACCTGCGGCGCTGGATACTGCGGGAAATGTGGAAAGATGCACATATTCGGGCAACCGCTTCGAAGAGGTCAACGGGAAGTGCATTGATCTGGATGGGTTTCACGAAGGCAAGATTCTCAACAACACCTGCATTAACAAAGGTTCCGCTGAAGATTACCCGCACGGCCATTATGGAATCGTATTTAACAACAGCAACCCCGATATGACGTCAGAGCGGGTAGTGGTCAGCGGCAATACCATCGACGGCGCGAAATTCGGCGGAATCTTCGTGATCGGAAGCCGGCACAGTATAGTCGGAAATCATTTGCGGAATCTGAACAAGGCGCGCTGTAACGAGAGTGGAAATAGGTTTGGGTGCCTGTCGTTTCCTAAAGACCCGAGGTTGCTGGAAACAGGCATCTATCTCGGTCGTGGCGCTGAACGTCCCGCTGTTGCCCGCCACAACGTGATAACCGACAATGAAATCTCCGGCTACAAAATGAAGACGCGCTGCATCGCGGCGGCGCCGGGCGTTTCTCTGGCGAACAACTTAGTACGTAACAATCGCTGTGCAGACAGCGTCGACGGACCGTAAGGCGCTGGAGGTCCATGAACCGTCCTGTATTTGGCAGAATTTTCCTTGTTACTGTGGTACCGCCTGTGGGCCTGTTCGCTCTAAATAGTTTCGTTTGCTGGAAACTTTTTGGCACCGAATATCTCCGTTACATGCACAGCATCGAGGGCGCCTACATTGCGATTAGCCACTATATTGTTGCAAATTGGCCAGATTTGGGCTGGTTTCCGCTGTGGTACGCGGGCATCCCATATCAAAACACCTATCCTCCGCTACTGCATCTTGCCGTGGCCGCATTCGCCAAGCTGTCCGGCACCTCCCCAGCGCTCAGCTATCACGCTGTAGTCGCCGCAATTTACTGTCTTGGTCCCGTAACTGTTTATTGGCTGGCTTTTAGACTCTCCGGAACCAGATTTACAGGCGTTCTGGCAGGTGTTTTCTGTTCGCTATTTTCTCCTTCTGCTTTGCTGATACGAAATGTCCGCGAAGACATCGGTAGCATCTGGCACATAAGGCGTCTTCATACCCTGGTGTTCTATGGAGACGGCCCCTTCGTAAGTTCCCTGACGCTTGTCCCGGTTGCCATCGCCTGTCTGGATCAAGCCGTAAAGAAGCGCAAGCCCTTTTTCTACTTCGTTGCAGCCATCGCCATGGCGTCCGTAGTCCTAACTAACTGGCTGGGAGGAGCGGTACTGGGTATGGCCGTGTTTGCCTACCTTGTTGCGATGGGAAAGCAAGGATGGTTCCCGGTTTGCCTTCGTGTTGCCGCTACTAGCATACTTGCATATTTACTCGCCTCTCCATGGATTCCCCCATCGACCCTCAGAACCATCTTCAAAAATGCCCAAACCATTGGCGCAGTATACACTATGACGTGGAAGCAAGTAGCGGGCCTGATTATTTTGAGTGTTACTACTGCGTTGCTCGGCTGGGTTGTTGGCAGGATGGCCCGTGCGCCGATCCACATACGGTTTGCAGCCTGTTTTTCCTTGTATATCGGCGGCATCACACTCCTGGCGGAATGGGCCAACATTTACCTGGTACCGCAACCTCACCGTTATCACCTGGGGATGGAGATGGCCATCTGTCTACTGGCCGCATTCCTGCTGGGGCCGTTGCTTCAGAAAAACACCTTGCGCAATCGCGTTTTGATCGCCGGGTTTATTGTCATTTGTGTTTTCCAGGCATTGCATGCGCGAAAATTTGCCGATCGTCTTATCGGGCCAATCGATATCCGGTCCACGACCGAATATAAAACTTCTATTTGGATGGACCGGCACATGCGTGGCGCCAGGGTAATGGTGCCCGGCTCCACTTCTTATTTCTTCAACATCTTTACCGATACACCCCAACTCGGGGGAGGTTTCGAACAAGGGGACCCAAACTGGGAGAACCGGGTGGCTTTGTACGTCATTTACAGCGGCGAAAACGCCGGTTCACTCGACGGCGAGATCGCGACGCTGTGGCTAAAGGCTTTCGGTGTTCGCGCTGTAGCCGTAGGGGGTCCGCACAGCGGTGAGCATTACAAGCCCTTTCGGAATCCTCAAAAATTCGCCTCTTTACTGCCGGAGCTGCACCATGAAGGTGATGATTCGATCTACTGGATTCCAACCCGGTCGCATTCTCTCGCACATGTCTTGCAGGCTGAGGACGTAGTCAAGGAACCTCCCATTCATGGCCTTGATGTCGAGCAAGTTCGCCGCTACGTCACCGCCCTCGAAAACCCTTCTGCCCACGACGCTCGCTTCCGATGGCTGAGACGCAGCGCGGCGCGCATCGAAGCCGACCTTAGCAAGGGCCATGTGCTTTCGGTCCAGGTGACTTATCATCCGGGCTGGCATGCCTATCTAAAAGAGCATCCTGTTCCGGTACGTAGCGATGGCCTTGGCCTCATGGTGCTCGAGCCTGCCTGCGAGGGCTACTGCATTATCGACCTAATTTATGACGGTGGTCTGGAAATGCAACTTGCCCGTTTGCTCAGCCTGGCAGCGGGGTTGGGTTCTCTGGCATGGGCAATCGGAACGTGGTGGCGCAACTACCACCTCGGGGAGGCGCCCGGAAACGACGATGTCTGAACTTAGCGAACGAATGCGCGCGGATTGGGACCGGCGCGCAAAAGAAGATGCGAAATACTACGCCGGCTTTGGGCGGCGCGGCCAAAGTGACGAAGAGTTTTTCGCCACCGCCGCCTTAGTGATCCACAGTAACTTGGAAAGGGAGCTGAAGTGGATAGCAGCCGGCAAGGATAAGGCGGGTCTAAAGGCGCTGGAGATTGGCTGTGGTCCTGGACGTCTGATGCTTCCAATGAGCCGTCATTTCGGAGAAATTCATGGGGTAGACATTTCGGAAGAGATGGTTCGCCTGGCGCGCGAGAAGCTGGCCGGGATCCCCCACGCGTTTATACACCGAACCAATGGCACAGACCTGGCCGGATTTACTGACGAAACCTTCGATTTCGTTTACTCTTATGCAGTCTTCCAGCATATACCCAGCCGCGAGGTTGTTTTCGGGTACTTGCAGGAGGCGCGGCGCGTCCTCAAAGAAGGCGGCTTGCTCCGTTGCCAGTTTAACGGGCTACCGGCGACTGTTGCACATTATGACACCTGGAATGGGGCCAGGATCGCTGCTCAACAGATCCTGGACTTTTGCCGGGACAACGACTTTCAACTTCTGGCTCTGGAGGGAGTGTCTACGCAGTACATGTGGGTGACCGCCCGAAAACGGCCCATAGGATGGTCAAAACAGCGCGCAGCCCGGCAGCCCGAGCAGTCTGCGAATATTCTGCGAATAACTAGCACCCAGAGTTCCGAACCAGTATTGCCTTGCAACGGGCGCTTCGCCTCACTTTCACTATGGGTTGAAGATTTGCCGGAACAGTGCGACCTCTTAGGTCTCAAAGCGAGCATTGCAGAAGCGCACCAGTATGTGTCCTACATAGGACCACCCAGCCCGGAGGGCTGGCAGCAGGTCAATGTGGCTCTGTCCTCCCCTATTTCGACAGGGTTAGCGTCAGTGCGTCTCTGGTGGCTGGGTGAGCCTCTTTCCCAAGAAGCCCTTATCCGTGTCGTCCCACCCGGGCCGATGGTTCCCCGCGTGGTCTCGGTTTGCGACGGTGTGAACCTGCTCGCCGGAACGCGCATCAGCTCAGGCTACATTAAGGTGACGGTAGAGGAGATGGACGACATAAGAGACTTTGCGGCTTCGGTCGGCGGAAAACCTATTGAAAATATAGACAGTTTTTGTGTCGATCCGCTTCCTCCCCGTTACGAAATCAACCTCCACATGCCACCCGACCTACCTCCTGGTCCACATTTACTGGAGATCCAGCTGGGGCGCCGGAAACTTCCGCCAATTGTGATCGAGCTGGTCTGAAGGCCGCACCCGATGCTAGACAGATCGTAAGTTGGTGTACTGTATATAGATAAAATTCTTGACGTGGCCCTATATATTGGGCTAAAAACGACAATGCGTCTCCTGGATGAATCCCAAGATGCGAAAATAATGAATGGCCAAGGAAGGAAACATTGTCATGGGGCAACCTAGTTCAGATTTGAGAGTGAACCGCAATACTTCGGCAAGCAAGGAGCCAGACCAGGCAGAACCGATCGGCTTGCAGTTCCCACGGTATTTCACAGCAAAACTGGCGCCTGGCCGTACGCCCTATGACGAAATACAGTGGGAACTTCGCACGGCAACAATCACGAGCGATAAAGGCGCGATCTTGTTCGAACAAAGAGATGTAGAGGTGCCTGCCGACTGGTCTCAGACCGCCACAAACATCGTGGCGAGCAAATACTTTCATGGCAAACTCGGGACGCCGGAGCGCGAGCACAGCGTCGCTCAGCTTGTGCGCCGTGTAGTTGACACCATCGTCGAGTGGGGGAAGCAGGGAAGATATTTTCGGACCTCCGAAGACGCTGAGAACTTCCGTAACGAACTCGCTCACCTGATGCTTACGCAGAAAGCTTGCTTCAATTCACCGGTCTGGTTCAACGTTGGAGTGAAAGAGTCGCGCGGCTACGGTTGGTATTACGACGCAGAGACTGGCGCCGTACGCAAGCTGAATCCGGGCGAACATCGGCCGCAATGCTCCGCCTGTTTTATCAACTCAGTAAGTGACTCCCTGGAATCCATTCTTGACCTGGCCAAAACAGAAGGCATGCTGTTCAAATGGGGCTCGGGTACGGGGACAAACTTTTCGACTCTGCGTGAGGAAAATGCCGTCCTTTCGGGCGGGGGGCGTGCCTCCGGCCCGCTCAGTTTTATGAAAGGTTTCGACGCTTTTGCTGGTGTGATCAAATCGGGCGGCAAGACGCGGCGTGCGGCCAAAATGGTCATCTTGAACATTGACCACCCCGATATCGAGAGATTTATCTGGTGCAAGGCCAAGGAGGAGAAAAAAGCTCACGCGCTAATCGACGCTGGTTATGACGATTCACTGGACGGAGATGCATACTCTTCGGTTTTCTTTCAAAACGCGAACAACTCAGTCCGCGTAAGCGACGAATTTATGTACGCCGTAGTAGAGGACCGCGAGTGGTGGACAAAATCGGTCGTTAGCGGCCAGCCGGTGCGTCAGTACAGGGCCAAGGACCTGCTCAAGCAAATTGCGGAAGCAACGCACGAATGTGGGGACCCAGGAATGCAGTTTGATTCCACAGTGAACCGTTGGAATCCGTGCAAGTCTACCGTGCGGATCAACGCCTCGAACCCTTGCTCGGAATACATGTTCGTGGACGATTCTGCCTGTAACCTGTCCTCACTCAACTTGCTGAAATTTTTGGAACCGGCCGGCCAGTTTAATATAGAGGCATTTCGCCATGCAGTGGATACGATGATTCTGGCGCAGGAGATCATCGTAGACAACGCCAGTTACCCCACGGAAAAAGTCGCCCGTAACTCCCACATCTACCGCCCGCTGGGACTAGGTTTCGCCAACCTGGGGGCCTTGCTCATGTCCTCGGGCATCCCCTATGACAGCGACCTCGGGCGGGATTATGCAGGGGCGATTACGGCCGTCATGAGCGGTCAGGCATATTTCACCAGCGCCAGGATTGCCGAAGCCATGGGACCGTTCGAAGCCTACGCCAGTAACGAAGCTTCCTTCCTGGAAGTGATCCGGATGCATGGAGAATCGTTGAACCGTATCAATAGTCGTAATGTGCCGCCTTCGCTATATGAGGCTGCCAAAACCGTTTGGCGGCAGGCTTACGAAACGGGCCGCCGCACGGGATTTCGCAACGCCCAAACCACGGTGATTGCTCCCACTGGCACGATCGGTTTCATGATGGATTGTGACACCACGGGCATTGAACCTGACTTGGCTCTGGTGAAGTTTAAAAAGCTCGTAGGCGGCGGCATGATCAAGATTGTCAACACGACCGTTCCGCAGGCTTTGATCCGGTTAGGCTATACCACAGAGCAGGTAGAACAAATCGTCAGTCATATCGACGCAACGGGAACCATTGAGGGAGCCCCGCATCTCAAGCCGGAACATCTTGCGGTGTTTGATTGCAGCCTCCGGCCGCAAAATGGCTCCCGTTTTATCCATCACATGGGGCATCTGAAGATGATGGCCGCTGTACAGCCCTTTATTTCCGGAGCCATCTCCAAGACCATTAATATGCCGGAAAATTCCACCGTTGAAGACATTATGGAGGCCTATATAGAAAGCTGGCGGCTGGGTCTGAAGGCAGTGGCTATTTATCGCGATGGTTCCAAACGCGTGCAGCCGCTGAGTGTTGCAAAAGGCGAAAAAAAGGCAGCCGCACCAGGCGAGAGGGTTGTCTATCGCCCGGTGAGGCGGAAACTCCCCGACGAAAGGCAATCTATTACACACAAGTTCTCCATTGGCGGACACGAAGGCTACATTACGGTCGGGTTGTACGAAGATGGCCAGCCTGGCGAAGTGTTCATCACTATGGCGAAGGAAGGCTCTACTATCTCGGGCCTAATGGATAGCTTCGCCACTGCTATCAGCTATGCTCTGCAATACGGAGTTCCCCTGAAATTTTTCGTTGATAAGTTCAGTCATGTGCGTTTTGAGCCCAGCGGGTGGACGGGCAATCCACAGATCCCCTATGCCAAGTCGATTATGGACTACATGTTCCGGTGGATGGGCATGAAGTTTCTTGGACCGGAGCATGTGCAACCTGTCGAAGCAGGTGAAACACCCAAGCTGCGTCCGACCGAACCGGAACCACAGCAATCCCTCCCCTTCGGCCCGCAGACTGACGATGCGCCGGTGTGCAGTGAGTGCGGCGGGCTGATGGTCCGGAACGGAAGCTGCTACAAGTGCCCTAATTGCGGAGGGACCAGCGGGTGTAGTTAGTTCCATAAGACACGGCCGTCAGTCATGGTTTACGTGAGCATCCTGCAGGATAGAATTCGGTTGACAGCAACTCTACACCCGCACTACATTCACTCTGTTATTTGTTAACAGATGGAGGAGATAATATGCCGGAACCCAAGTTACCGTTAACCCGCCGAGAGTTTAACATTGCTTTGGGCAGCCTTCCGCTAGCTTTGACACCGGACGCTCAAAATACTCAAGCTGCACCGTGGAATGAACCTGCTGTGGTTGCCAGAGTGTACTTGTCGTCTCCACAGATTTATTGGCCTAAGCCGACCTTGGACGTTTCCAGAGAGGTTTCAGAGGTCGAGGCACGTCTTGCCGAGGTACAGCGTAAGCACACGGAGAACGTCCGTTTGGTGGGCGGCGAGGTTCTTCAGACAGCAGTGCAGGTACGTCCCTGGCTCGAAAAAATGGGGGATATAGACGGCGTGCTGGTGATCCCTGTCGCTCAACCGACCCCTCCGCTGCGCCCGCTGGTGGATAACCTTTCGGTCCCCGGCTTGTTCTTCTCTCGGCCATACGCCACACATGCCTGGTCAGGCATTGCTGCCATGCGGAAGAGCGGCAAAAAGGTGGATGTCGTGGCTAGCTCCAGCTATGGCGATCTGGATCCTTACATGAAAGCCTTCAGGACAGCCCGTCACTTGCGCAAGAGTAAGGTCCTTGTGGGCGTGGCCACAGCCGAGAGAACTTCGTCAATTGCCGATAGCTTCACCAAACACTTTGGAACCACCTTCCAGGTGGTGACCGGGCCTGAACTGAAGGAGGCTTTTGAAGCATTAGACGAGCGCGTTGCGCAAAAGGAAGCGGAAGCGTTTACGCGCGGGGCCCTGCGAGTGGTTGAGCCCTCGCCCAGGGAGATTCTGAACGGGTTGCGGTTTTACCTGGCTCTGGGAAATTTATTAAAGAAGTACAGAGCCAATGCCTTTACTATTGATTGTTTCGGGACTTTGGCGGCAAACACGCTGCCTGGTTATCCTTGTATCGCCTGGTCAAAGTTTAACGACGTAGGTCTTTATGGCGTCTGTGAAGCGGACCTGAATTCCACCATGACCCAGATGCTCGTTACTTCGTATTCCGGCATGCCAGGATTCGTCTCCGATCCGGTGTTCGACATCAGCCGCAACGAAGTCATCCACGCCCACTGCGTGGCCGCCACCAAGATGAAAGGTATCAACGGACCCGCATCGCCGTATATCATCCGCAATCACCTGGAAACGAACGAAGGGGCAGTGCTACAGGTGCTAATGCCTTCCGAAGAGATCATAACTGTTGGCCGCTTCGACGGTCCTAAGCGGTTTTTGGTATCGACAGCCGAAGTCACTGGTCCAGTGGATTGTGACCGCGGGTGCAGGACTAAGATTCGGACGCGGGTAGCCGACGCGGAAAAGTGGCTGCAGAACTATAGCGCGGGTTTACACAGAGTGATCTTTTACGGCGATCACGTACGCGAGATCGAGCGCATGGGCCGTCTCATGGGCTTCGAGGTCATCCACGAGTTATGAGGAGCCCATTATCGCGAAAGGGGCCATAGGCCGCAGAACTGCATTCAGCATCAGGTGCGAGCCCTAGAGTGTACGGGGATTTTTCCGACGCTACGTTGGCTATTTCTCGCACGCAACAGCACGCGTGCCGGCGCGCCTTCAGCGCCCAGGATTTTTAACGGGAGGCAAATCATTTCATAGCGCCCTGGCGCAACGCTGGACAATTTCAGCCCTTCGATGATCCAGATGCCTGCTCCCAAAAGGATCTGGTGACTTTCCGAAGAGTCCTTGAGGAAGCCTCCTACGGAAAGGTAGTCTATTCCGACAACCCGAACGCCGCGATCGGCCAGAAATTGCGCACCCTCTTTAGAAATATAAACAAAGGTTTCATCGAACGAGCTCGCCTGCCATCGGCGCGCGCTACCCGGTGTTTTAAACAGGACCCTTTCCCCGCGGCGGATCCTATGTCGGAAAAGCTCCTGCGGCTTGACTGACTGACGGTCCACGATTTGAATTACACGCGCCGCCCCGATACCGGCGCTGGGGGGAAAGGCGTCAATCGACGGCCCGCCGGAATGAAAGTGTAAAGGGGCGTCCATGTGTGTACCGGAGTGGGCACTGATTTCGATTCGGGAAAGGTTGTACATATCGCCGTCCTTAAGGGACTGTATCCGCGTGACCGAAACCGCTGTGTCACCAGGCCAGTGGACCATACCGTTTTGTATGGGAATTGTAACGTCAAGCCAGCGGCTCATCCAATCACCTCCTCAAAGCTTCGGTGCGCTCATAGCCCGGCGTTAAGATGGCAGCGAGCATATCCCGGGCACCATCCCCAGGCCAGAAATGGTCATTATATGAAGAGGCGTAACGCCGGGGATAGTTCATGTCCTTTGAAGTAGATCTTGCAAAAATCCGTGCAGACACCACGAGCGGAGCCACACAGCTCGCCAAAAAGGCGGCCCTGACCATCGCAAGGACGGTTGAAAACGGTAAGTTCCAGTCCACCAATGCCTTTCGGCGATTTCTGAATGATGCTGTTCGGGCTATAGTGGCCACCCAGCCCGCCATGGCTCCAATGATCAACCTTGCCAGTCTTATCTTGGAAGAAAGCAAAACATCAAGGGATTTGGATGCGCTGCGCGACAAGATAGCCTCGGCAGCCAGATTCTTTGCGCGACAGATGGATGAGAACAGCCTGAGAGTCGCCGAACGCAGCGCCGAATTAATCCAGGACGGCATGGTCATCATGACGCACTCATCCAGCCAAGCAGTGTTACAAACTCTTCTGAAGGCTAAATCTGCGAGGCGGCCCATTGAAGTTGTCTGCACTGAATCCCGTCCCACGAACGAAGGGATAGGTCTTGCTCGCCGGCTGGCAAAACAGGGAATCCGCGTAACCTTGATCGCCGACGCAGCGATGATGTCAAAGCTCCAGCAAGCCAGCTTGGTGATTGTGGGAGCCGACGCCATTACAGCGGAAGGCTTGGTAAACAAGATGGGAACGGCGCTTTTGGCGTTGGCTGCACGCAAACTACGCAAGAAAATGTATGCGCTTTGCGGGTCTGAAAAATTTGTGCCTGCCGGATACCGACTGCCCCTGGAACCTCCCAAAGATCCTACGGAATTGTTGCCGCGATCAGTACCGAAGATTGCCGTCTGGAACTATTACTTTGATCTGACGCCCCTCGGTATGCTGACCGGTGTGGTTTCCGAGGACGGCCTTGTCCTGCCTGCCGAACTTCGGCGACGTCTCAAGCGCTTGAAGGCTTTTCTTCCACAACCGGCATGAGCCTGTTCTGGCGACACGCGAAGCTACTTTTTCGATAAACTCTCTCCGCTATACTCGTACTGATGCCTGTGGTTTGTGCCGTGTTCGCAGCGTCGATGCTGTGCCTGAGCAGCTTTGCTACAGACGGCATCTCCCGACAGGAATATCAGTTCCGCCGAGAGACATTGAAGAAGTCTCTTGCCGATGGCATCACTATTTTGTTTGGGCGCACAGCGGCCGATGATGTAGATTCGAGATGCGGTTTTTTGCAGGAGCCAAACTTTTATTACCTCACCGGTTGGCGGGAACCTGGAGCTATCCTCCTGCTGAACCCGCATAAACAGGATATCCTGTTTCTCCCGCACCATGACGTCAATTCCGAAAGGTATATAGGCCGGCGCCCCGCACCGGAAGACGCGAATATACAAGCCGTCACAGGATTTAACAACATCCAGCCGGTTGAACGGTTTAAAGGCGAGCTTGCGCAGTCGTTGGAGCACATAAAAAAAATTTATACCTTAGACAGTTCTCCAAGGGCGGCTAGCCTACGCACCATGTTTCCTCTTGGAGAATTCGGCGATGCTACGAAAGCCATCGGCATATTGCGACTGAAGAAATCTCCGGCAGAGATTAACCTGATCCGCCACAGCCTCAAAATCACGATCCAGGCGCACCGCGCAGCATGGAAATGCTTAAGACCGGGCCTTTACGAATACCAGCTAGCGGCCAGGCTCGTTGGATCTTACCTGGAAGCAGGTTGTGAGCGTAGTGCGTATACCCCCATCGTTGGGAGCGGAATCAACGCGACTGTTCTGCATTATTCCGCCAATTCTCGCCGCATGCAGAGCGGAGATCTTGTATTGATCGATGCTGGAGCGGAATGTTCGAGCTACGCGGCCGACATCACGCGCACTATCCCTGTTGATGGAAGATTCACTCTACGGCAGCGTGAACTTTACCAAGCCGTTCTCGGAGCACAGAAGGCAGTAATTGCGGCAGTAAAACCTGGTATGACCTTTGAACGAGGTAGCGCCCAAGGTCTGACTGAAATTGCTGTCAAATATCTTGACTCGCACGGGACAGACAACCACGGCAATCCTCTTGGCCGCTACCTGACGCACAAGGTAGGACATCACGTGGGGCTGGAAGTTCATGATGCCGGAGCTATGCTGACGTACGGTCCCCTTGAGGCGGGTATGGTCATCACCATCGAGCCGGGTGTCTATATCCCACAAGAGCGAATCGGCATCCGGATTGAAGACATGCTGTTGGTAACCAATAACGGCGCAGAGGTGTTAAGCTCGGTTCTTCCCAGTGACCCGGGGGAAATCGAGAGAGCGATGGCGAGGTAAGCCATATGCATCCTCAGAAGAAGCGCCTGGCCGGGTACGTCACCACCGTGGGCATCGCCTTTACGCTAGCCCTTCTGGTGGGGTACACGGCAATCGGCAGACAGGTGGATGCGGACGCCTATGATTGGATGTTTCGCCTGCATCCGCCGCACACGGACAAGGCGCGGTCAGCAATGGTCACCATCGATGAGCAAACCTTTGCCAAGCTTGGCGGCATTCGGCGGATCCGGGCCATTTTGGCGGAAGCGTTGGAGTACCTCGCCTCAGCCTCGCCAAAAGTTGTGGCCGTCGATTTGACGCTGGTGGACACTGGAGACCCACAAGACGACCAGCGGCTGGAGGAAGCCATGAGAAGGACCCGTTGTCTTGTCCTGGCTGCAGAAATGTCGCCCGGTGGCAAAGACTGGCAGGATCCGCTTCCCCGCTTTCGAAAGTGGGCGGCAGCCGTAGGCCATGTTCACGCCGCGCCAGATGAATATAACGGTATTGTGCAGCAGGTGCCGCTCGAAAAAGCAATCGGGCAGAGACGTTATTGGGCTCTGGCGCTAGAGGCCCTTCGTCTGAGCCTTGGCGAACAGCCGATTGTGGAGTCTCCAGACGATCTTCAGGTTGGCGGCATAACCATCCCTGCGAAACGCGGCGATGCAAGATCGGTCTACGTGCGGTATTTGCCCGCAGGTCTTGACGGGGCCACCTCCATTCCGCGCGTCTCGGTAGCGCAACTTCACGCTGAACCTGCGCTTGCAAAGCATTTTCGTGAAAAAGTGATATTCGTCGGTGTGACCGCCCAGTCAGCAGCCAGGGACCGCCTGATGACTCCGTGTTCAGCCGGCCAGCCTTTGCCCGGCGTAGAGATTCACGCCAACACATTTGAGACTTTGGCTGGGGGACGCTTTTTGACGCGAGCCTCCAATACGAGCGTCTTCCTCGTTTCGGGACTGCTTGCAACCGGCGCCAGTCTGATCTTTGCGTTTCTGTGGGGCTGGCCCGCCTACACTATGGCGGGCGTGCTGTTGGCAGTGGCACAGGCCACGCCCCACATTTTCTTTCTGCAAGATATCGTATTCCCTTACACAGCCCCGATTGCCGCGGCCTGGTTGACCGTGGTGAGCGCTGCCGGCTATCAACACCTGGTAGTGCGCCGCCAGTTGCGCCTCGCTGAAGCGGAAAAAACGAGGTATCAACAGGCTGTGCATTTCGTCACACATGAAATGAGAACTCCGCTCACTGCCATCCAGGGTTCCAGCGAACTTATGCGCCGTTATCCGCTGAACGAGGAGAAGCGTCGGCAGATCGCTGAGCTGATCCATTCGGAATCCCGGCGACTCGCTCGCATGGTGGAAACCTTTTTGAATGTTGAACGGCTGTCAGCCGGACAGATGGAACTGAGACGCGAGCCATACCACCCGGCAGAGCTTGTGAAGATCTGCGTGGAGCGAGCGCAACCCCTGGCTGCGCGTAAAGCCATTCGCCTCGTCCTTGGTCCGCTTCCGGATGACCAAATTGTGGGCGACCGGGAGCTCATGGAATACGCCGTGTACAATCTACTGACCAATGCCATCAAGTATTCTCCGGCAGAGACCGAAGTCCGTATTTCCGCGTGGCGAAGGGGTGAATACCTGCATTTGGCGGTCAAGGACCAAGGGATAGGCATGGACGAGGAAGAGGTCCGCAACGTATTCCAAAAGTTTTACCGCACGCGCAGCGCGGTGGCTTCGGGAGAAGCCGGCACCGGGATTGGTCTGTCCATTGTTGAGCAGATCGTTACACACCATGGCGGGCGAATTGAAGTGGAGAGCTCTCCAGGTAAAGGTTCTTGCTTTACACTGGTGTTGCCGGCGCCAGTTTCCGCCGGCGCCAGGGAGAAATGAGGGACGAGAATTTGAAACGAGTCCTGGTTGTGGAGGACGACGCCGGGGTAAGGACCACCATCGTGACCTTCCTCGAACTGGAGGGCTATGTGGTTGATGCCGTGGCCTCGACCCACGAAGCTTTGCGGCTACTGGAGGAGCCCAGGTACGCCATTGTATTGACCGATATCTATCTCGACGAGCGAACCGGCCTGGACATTCTTCGAGCAGCACGAACAAAAGATCCCAGATGCGCGGTGATTTTGATGACCGCCCGCGGAACAATGGAGACCGTGATGGCAGCAACCAAGGGTGGCGCCTTCGATTACATCGCCAAACCGTTCGAGTTGGACGCACTGCTGCAAACTCTCAAGCGTGCTGAGGCAAGCCTTTCTGCGAACGAGGAAGAAGAAAGCGAGGTGGAGGATCTGCCAGAGTCGGAAATGATTGGCAGCTCCGCGCAGATGGTGGAAATCTACAAAATTGTCTCCAAAGTTGCTCCAACAGATGCGACGGTGTTGCTCGAGGGCGAGACGGGAACCGGTAAGGAGCTTATTGCCCGGATGATCCATCGTAATAGCCCGCGCGCCTCTCAGCCGTTTGTAGCCGTGGACTGCGCTTCGATCGCTCCGGCGCTTCTCGAAAGCGAACTCTTTGGCGCCCTTCGCGGAGCGTATACGGGAGCAGACCGGGACCGCATGGGCGTCTTCGAAGCCGCTAACCACGGCACGGTGTTTCTCGACGAAATCGGTGATATCGAGTTGACTTTCCAGTTGAAACTGCTTAGATTTCTCCAGGAGCGTGAAATACGTCCACTGGGCTCGGCACGCGCAAAACCGGTGGATATCCGCGTTATCGTCGCTACAAACCGGGATTTACAGAAGCTCGTAGAAGAAAAAAAATTCCGAGAAGATTTATGGTTCCGGGTCAACGTGGTGCGGATACACGTGCCACCCCTCCGGGAGCGCCACGGGGATGTTGCGTTGCTGGCTCACTTCTTCCTTCGGAAATACAACGAGCGTTACGGTCACGATACCCGCCTCACTGAATCCGGCTTGAAAGCCATGCAAGAGTACACATGGCCGGGTAATGTAAGACAACTCCAGCACATGATGGAACGCCTCAGCATTCTGGCGCCGAACGGCCGAATAGATGAATGCTCCGTACGCGACGCCATCGCAGCTACCGAACCCCGTGAACATGGCAGCGAAACACTGGCAGACGCGGAAATGGATCAGATCCGGCGTGTCCTGGCGGCTACAGGTGGGAACAAGAGCCGGGCCGCCCGAATCCTCGGCATTGAGAGAAAGACACTATACCGGAAACTCGAAAGAGCTGGGATAACATAGCCTGAAAAATGGAAACTGGTTGAGAATCCCGCCGTAATCCGCACACTACTTCATGTGCACAAATTCCGGACTATGCGTCTGGCTGTATTAGCGTCTCTGCTGGCTGTCACCGGATGGAGTGCGAAGCAGCCGGGTACGCGCGTTTGGTATATAGGCGGCACGCGCTCCGATGTGTCATTCAAAACCGAAGGGTTACTACAAACTACTGGCCGGGAAGCCCTCGTGTTTTTAACCAAAAGATCCAGGCTGCGCATCCCCTACGAGAAAATTAACCTGATCGAGTATGGCCAGCAAGCGAGCCGCCGGTATGCCATGGCCATAGTCGTTTCCCCAATGTTTCTCCTTAGTAAGAAGCGGAAACACTTCCTCACGGTGGGCTACACCGACGATCGCGGCGACCAGCAGGCCATGGTGTTTGAAATAGAAAAAGACCAGGTTCGCGGGGCCCTGGCTGCTTTGGAAGCACGGACAGGCCTCAAAGTAGAATACCAGGACAACGAAGCTCGTAAAGCAGGCAGAGGAGGAACATAGAGCCATGGGCATTCGAGGTCCCGCGGTGAGCTTAATTATAATCGCCTCCCTTGTGGCCCAAACCCCAGAAGCCGGTCCAAGCGGCAGCAGAAAGGTCGAACCGGAGATTTCTCCGGAAATTTTAAAGATTCAGCGTGTATATGTTGACCGCTTTGCTGGCGGTGAGACTGCCGTGCAGTTACGCGACATGATTATCAGTAGCTTACAAACCAGCGGCCTATTCGTGATCACGGAAAATGAACAGGAGGCGGACGCCGTGCTGCGAGGATCTGGAGAAGACCTGGTTTTTACCGACACGTTTTCCTCCAGCGAGAGCTTGAATGCTAGATCTTCGGTAAGCACCGGTACGAATCCCGATCGCACAGCATCAGACCGCCGGAGCCGATATACCGGTTTCAGTGTGGGCCAGGATGAGTCTACTCGTATTGCTGAGCGCAAGCACGAAGCTACCGCGTCAGTACGGCTGGTTAATAAACGGGGCGACGTCGTGTGGTCGACCATTCAGGAAAGCCGGGGAAGTAAATTTCGGGGGGCCAGCGCCGACGTAGCTTACAAGATTAGCCGCCAACTGCTGCGAGACTACGAGCGGGCACGGAAGTGGTCTCTATCTAAATGACAAATAATGACTTATGTGCTGGGAATTTTTTTAAAAAAATTCTAGACAAATAGGTCCGAATATGTATATACTATAAACAACATTGCTATTACATTAGCATCCCCGGCGACGAGGCCCAGCTCGTCGCCAGCCCCTCTGAGTGAGGCCCCGCGGACCCAGACGCGGGGCTTCTCAATTTCTTGACCTGTTCGCATTTGTCCTCGCCACAGACTGTTGCGCTTGCTCTTAGCCGGGCTAAATCCTTACAGTGAGGGGTGTCGAATGCCTCAGTGTTTGTTGACGCGCAACCGAAATCTTCTATATCTGCTCATCTGCCTGGTAATTCAGGCTGCTTTGCTTTTCCCAGCTCTCGGACTGCTACCCACCTGGGGTGATGAGGCTGGAACAGTAAGGATCTCCACCCTTCCCCTGCAAAAAATCCCCCGTCTTGCCTTCAGAGAGTATCACCCGCCTTTGTACTATTACGTGGTCCATTTCTGGTTATTGCTTCCTTTACCCGGAACACCTGTGGAAAGGGTCCGCGCATTGTCGGTGCTGTTGACTTTGTTTTGCACAATGGCGGTTTACAGGCTCTGGTTGCAGCGGTGGGCCTGTCGCCCACGCATATGGTTCCTGGGGCTTTGGACGTTCTCCCCATTCCTCATTCTTTACTCACGTATGGCAAGGCCGTACTCATTACAAATGTTTGTGGGATGCATTGCTTTGTACCTGGGAATGCGCCTTGCGGGCCCAGATGTGTCCGTGAAAATTCTGATTGGTTATGCAGTCGTCACAGCATGCCTTCTATACACGCACTACGCTCCCGGGACAGCAGTAGCAGCCGGCGTCTCGTTCCTTTTGCTTGCTAAAGGAGTTCACCTCCGAAGATCGCAGTACTTCTGGAAGTTCGCGGGCGCCAATTTTCTGATCAGCCTTCTGTATCTGCCGTGGGTCGAAAGCTTTATCCGCAGCGTCGAGCGCACGGGAAACCTTTGGAAATATAATCCCTCGCGTTATTCTTTTCTGAACCATCCTATTAAGCTAAGCTATTGGTTCACCTCTTTTACCTTTGGGGAAACTCTTCCCGTTTGGGCCTTGCCGCTGGCGGTCTGTCTGACGCCACTCGTGGGATGGATTTTGTACCGCGCAGTACGTCAGCCCCCGGAATGGCTTGGGCTGGCGGCGGCAGTGACGGCAGTTGGTTATGCCGGCGTCTCTCAGTGGATGTCATTCGCATTCGTGCCAGCCCGGCTCATTGTCATTTATCCTTTTTACCTTATGCTGTTTGCCCGGGGGGTGACAGCAAGTAAGCGGTCCCAAACACTAATGCTTATCCTACTCCCGTGGCTGTCGGGAGGCTCGTTGCTGAGTTATTACCATAAGGAAAATTTTTTGAACAAGGCCTACGTCGTCCCGTACCGGGAAATCGCAGCAGTAATCGACCGCCAATCCAACGGCAGCGGAGGAATCCTTATCGCAGACTCTTTCAATGGTAGCGTCTGGCCCCTGCTCGAATATCTGCCCAGCAGCATCCACGTGCTCCGCATTGGGAAGCCGCGTCCTTTACCCTCAATATTAGAAATGGCGAAACCGGAAATTGCCGAAACCATCTGGGTTTTACGCAACACACACGACGTTTCGCCTAACAGGCTGATGACACAATTACAAGCGGCGCTCCGGAAAGGTCGGGCTGTAAAATCCTATTCTTTCGTGCCTTATTCGACGGTTGACCGGATCGCAATGCGGCTGCTCGGATGGGAGGAGCTTCCCCGGTATGCTCTGGAGCTGCTGGAGATGCGCAAGGTAGCTGGATCAGTAAAGTGAAAACCACAATACTTGCTCCACGAGCCCAGAAATGGCCCTTTTTCGATCATTGCGGCAGCGCCGGGATCACGGCCAGGGGGTCTGGACGCGCTTCGGTCGCAATTCGTAAAACCGGTTCCCAGTTGTTTAAAAGAAATTTCACCACCATGTTGTCTCCCTGAGCAGAAATGTATCCGAAACGCCTCTCCGGATCGATTGTCATGCCTTCCACGTTGGATCCGGCAGGCATCCGGTGAATAACACGGAGGGTGTCGGTATCCAACACTGCTAGCTCACCAGCGTCGATCAGGGAGACCAAAAGATATTTTCCATCCGGGAGCAGCAGCAGTCGAGTAGGACTTCCCGGAACCTCAACCTTCCCGATAACTCGGCCCTCCTTTGTCCCCACAACCACCACTGTGTTCCCCGTACGGGTAGCGGCAAACAATTTCCCTTCATCCTTTGAAAGGGCTAATCCCATAGGTTCACCTCCAACGAAAATATGCACAGGCGGCTGTTGTTTATCCAGGCGAATTGCGGTGACGGTTCCTGTACCGGTATTGCTCGTATAGGCTACCGTCTCGTTGCGCAGGACCACCGTCATGTGAGGTAGCCTTTGCCCCGTGATGCCGTAGCCTCGAATTATCCTTTGAGATGAAGGGTCCACAACAAGCAGAGAGGGGGGAAAATCAGTGGTCACATAAAGCCTTCCTGAAGCTCCTCTTTGGATCCCGTGAGGTCGGTGGAACTTACCAAGACTGATCTCCCCTGTCTTGGCCCGGGTCTTGAGGTCGATGATAGTGATGGTATTGGCTCCAGGAGCCGTCTCTGAGTAACGATCCACCCCGTAATTCGTTACATAAGCGATACGGTAATTCGGCGTAAGGACAAACTCGTGCGGCTTTGTGCCAGCGGGGATAAGGGAAAGGCGTTTGCCGGTTTCGGCATCGTATAAGCCCACCGAGTCGGCCTGCTTATGGGCGACCATGAGGACTTGGCCGGCGTTCAAAAAGCAACAGCAAAGAATGGCAATAGCCAGGATGCGGTTCATAGCACACTTTGTACGACAACGGAACAAGAAACACAAAGGCGGCCCGTGGGAAACCACGGGCCGCCTTCCCGCGTCGCTGGCGCTGGAGATCAGGATCGGTCAATCTTGAGATCGTTGGTGACTGAAAAGACTCCGGGGACAAGTCCCGCTTGCATTCCTGCGATGTTCTTATCCATCTGGCTGGACACGTAGCCTTCCAGTATGACGTTTCCGTTCTTCACAACGATCCGTATGGGCCCGTAAGGTCCCAGCGCATAGCGTGATAACACGCTGTTCCCATAAATGGCGCGAAATTCGGCCCGGCGGATCTGGTCGTCAAACACCGAGGCAGGAAGCGCCTCGATCCGGTTATCTACGGCCGTCACTCCCGGCACAGCTTTCACCGCCCTCGCCGCATCCACTTTAAGCCACGGTCGGCTCACGGCGCCTTCAAGAATGACCTTTGTGCCGTCCATATGGAATGTAACGTAGTCGAAAACGGTAAAGAACGGAAGCATGTTCAGTTGGTGACGTACTTTCTTCTCCAGTTGATTCCCCGGCACGCTCCCGCTGGTTGCCGTCGCCGCAAACACAGGCGCCGAGCAAAGCGTCACCAGCACCACCACCGTGCTCACCCATCCGTGTCGCCTCATTGCCGCCTCCTTTCACCTATTGAGATGTTGCAAGAGCAAAGGCGGTTGCCTAATAACTGGTTCTTTTACAAGAACTTTACTAATCCAATAGGCTGGCGGCCGGCTGTTGCTGAGTCAGACAGTGCAAAGTGCCAAAGCCGAGGACCAGATCGACAGCATGAATCCCGACAACGGGACGATCTTTGAAAAGCTCACTCAGGATCCCCAAGGCGACCCGGTCTTTGGGATCATTGAAAGTCGGAACAAGCACTGCCGCGTTACAAATATAAAAATTTGCGTAACTGGCAGGAAGGCGATAGCCGTTGAACATCAGCGGGGCGGGCATGGGGAGGGCCACTACCTCAGGTTTGAAACCGTCCTCCAGCCGGAAATCTTGAATCCGTTCCCAGTTTTCTGCCAGAGCACGGTAGTTTACGTCGTTCGGGTTGTTCTCCCTGATGAGCACAAGCGTCTTAGGGTTTACGAATCGACAAATATCATCCACATGTCCATGGGTGTCGTCACCCACCACACCTCCGCTGAGCCAGAAGATGTTTTTCACTCCGAGAAAACCCTTCAAGACTTCCTCCAACTCTTTGCGCCCGAGTCCAGGATTTCTTACCTGGGTTTTCGGATCCAAATAGCACTCTTCAGTTGTCAGCAAGCTACCTTGACCATTAACCTCGATGCCGCCACCTTCCAGAACGATGTCCCGACCGTTGTGTTTGGCTTCAAATAGCCGACAGGCAAGGCGTCTGGCAGCAATTTCCGGAACGCGGCGGTCCTTGCGCCAGTCAGGATACTTGGCCCAGGCATTGAAATGAAAGTGTACGATTGCAGTTTCCCCGGGACGCCTTACGAAAATGGGGCCACTGTCCCGCATCCAGCTACGGTTGGTCGCATGGATCACGAAATCGATCCGCGCTAGATCGGCCTCACCACGAGCCAAATAGCTTCGTGCCAGCCTCTCCTCCTGCTTGGACTGCACTAGCATCCGTATCATCTCTCCCGGAGAAATCTTGCGGATGATTTCCACGTATACCCAACGGATGGCGTTGAGCTTGCCAGGCCAGTCAGTTCGGTTGTGTGGCCAGGCGAGCCATGTACCTTCGTGCGGCTCCCATTCTGCCGGCATTGAAAATCCTAGCTGGGCTGGAAGCGGTTCGGGTGTACCGAAAATTTTTGCCATAATCGTATTTTCCACTATGGCCAAGACACAGAAAGCTCATCGCAGATACCGCGAAGACCTCTCGGAAATGCCCGACTGGCTAAAAAAGAAGAAATGCCCTAATCGGGACAAGTACCTTTCCGGGCCACGCATACTCCCGAAAAATATTACAGGCAAGGAAAGACTCACTGATCTGATGGACCGAACGTTCCTTGCTTATAATTCAGCCCGGCTGAGAGAAGGTTGTCATTTATTTGCCGAAAAGATGCTGGAGCCTGACGTAACGGTGGGGATGAGCCTGGCGGGTGCGCTCACGCCCGCAGGTCTTGGGGCGTCCGCGATCGTGCCTCTCATCAAAGCTGGATTTGTGGATTGGATCGTCTCCACGGGCGCTAATCTTTATCACGATCTCCATTTCGCACTGAACTATCCTTTGCGCGCAGGCACATTCCGTGCGGACGATGTCGAACTGCGCAACAATGACATCGTCCGCATCTACGACGTATTTATCGGTTACAGCGATTGTCTGATGGCCACCGACGCGATTTTGCAAAAAATACTCGTCCAACCAGAGTTTCAGAAAGAGATGGGCACTGCGGAATTGCATTACCTGCTTGGCAAGTACGCTGCAGAGTGGGAACGCAGGGCTGGGCTGAAGGACGTTTCTGTACTGGCAGCCGCTTACCGCGCCGGCGTGCCGTGTTACACCTCCTCGCCGGGCGACTCTACGATCGGAATGAACGTGGCGGGAGAGGAACTGCGCGGTAACAAGCTCCGGTTAAATCCCTCGATCGACGTCAACGAAACCACGGCCATTGTGCTGGCGGCCAAGCGAGCCGGTGGTAGGAGCGCCGTAGTGCTCTGGGGTGGGGGCAGCCCTAAGAATTTCATGCTCCAGACCGAGCCTCAGATTCAAGAGGTGCTTCGCATTAAGGAGTACGGGCAAGATTATTTCCTTCAGGTGACGGATGCGCGTGCGGATACAGGGGGGTTGAGCGGCGCCACACCAAGTGAGGCAGTCAGTTGGGGTAAGGTGGATCCCAGTTCATTGCCGGACGCCGTCGTGTGCTATACCGATACGACCATTGCCATGCCGCTTCTGACACATTACGCTTTGGCCAAGCACAAGCCGCGGAAGCTCAAGCGCCTCTACGACAAGCGCGAAGCCATGATGAAGCTTCTCATCAAAGAGTATTTCCTTCACAATAAAGTGAAGATGGTCGACGGCTCGAATCCGATTTTCTCGTAACTAGTAGCCATTCGGGCCGGGTCATTACCCGCCACCATGAATACGAAACGGCTTGAAAACATCGCCAGGGCGCACGGGACGCCACTGGTTGTGATCGACCATAACATCATTCGGCGGAACTACCTGACTTTCAAGAAACACCTTCCCAACGTGCAGGTCTACTATGCCGTGAAAGCTAACCCTGCACCAGAAATTATCCGTACGCTCTACCAGCTCGGCGCTAGCTTCGACGTGGCGTCCCTGCCAGAGTTTATGCTGGTTTATGAAAACATCCGAAACCTTCCCGTAGAAGAACAACAGAAATTCATCTGGGACAAAATTATTTATGCAAACCCCATCAAGCCCAAAGAGACCCTTCAGGTACTCGACCAGTATAAGCCGTTAGTCGTCTATGACAACCTTGCCGAGCTGAATAAGATCAAAAAACACGCGCCGCATGCAGGCCTGGCGCTGCGGTTGCGCGTGCCCAATACCGGTTCTATGGTGGAACTGTCGTCGAAGTTCGGCTGCGACCCGGGGCAAGCCGTAGACTTGATTGAGGAAGCATTCCGCGCTGGGATGGCGGTGGAAGCTCTCAGTTTCCACGTAGGCAGTCAATGCACAAATTTCCAGAACTTTGTCCAGGCTCTCAATATTTCATCCGCAGTGATGCGCGAGGCTAAACAACGTGGTCAGGAAATCAAAATTCTCGACATCGGCGGAGGATTTCCTGCTGCCTACAGCCGGCATGTCAAGCCGTTCAGTGTTCTGGCAAAGCTCATTAAAGCCGAGATAGTACGGCTGTTTCCGGATGACATCCAGATTCTCGCTGAACCCGGGCGCTTTCTTGTTGCTACAGCAGCGGTAGCTGTAGCCCGCGTCATAGGCAAGGCCGTCCGCGACGGCAAAACCTGTTATTACATCGACGACAGCGTTTATCATACTTTTTCCGGAACTATTTTTGACCACTGCCAGTACCGTCTGAAAGCTTTCAAAACAGGCAAGACCGAGCTATGCGCCGTGTTTGGCCAGACCTGCGACGGTCTGGATACGATATCGCAGTCTGAAGAGTTACCAGAGCTGGAGATTGAAGACTTGGTCTACGCGGAGAACATCGGGGCCTACAGCAGCGCTTCGGCCACGTGGTTCAACGGCTTTCCGCCCGCCAAACTGGTGCATGTGAACGAGTAACGGCGGGTAATCCTGCTTATCCTTTGGAATACCTCGCTGCCTGTGCAAACGCTCTGAGGGCATTGTCGCGATAAAACTTTTTCAGGATTCCATCCGGCAGCCCGAAGCCATGCAACGGCCAGTGGTAGTCGAAATTGAAATACAAGTCTCGCTCGTAAAAATGCTCGTCGCTTGATTCGACTATGCGGAAGGTGGTGCTGAACATGCGCTGCGTGTATGGCATGTCTGTTCCGTAAAGCACCCGGTCCGGATACTTGTGGAAAAACTGATTGACAAATCTAGGGATCGGCGCCGTTTCGGCAAAGCGGGCGGAAATGTCGGCGTACAAGTTGGGATGGCGATCGAACATCTGACTCAGGCGAGTCAAATCATAATCCAGGTTGGCGAGGTGACAAGCGATGAAAACCGTTCTTCGGTGCTTTGTCAGAGTACGCTCAAAGCTTTCGAGCAAGCCGTTGTGCCCGAGGATGCCTGGCGCTTTGTCGTCGATGCGCCAAGTGTAACAATTCATGAGCCCATCGTTGGTATTATCCATAGGCTCATACGCCCAGATGGGATCGGACATGTGTATGTTGATCGGCATGCCCAGTTCCCCGCACCTTTCCCATAGAACGTCCATGCGCGGATCATCGGGGTGCGGCCCTGGCGTCCTCGGTATACTTGTCTGCCCGCCTCCGACGGCGCCCTGCCCTGCTCTAGCGCCGCGAGGAGCGGGGGCTCTGTAACCCCAGCCTTTGTCAATGATTTCTCCTACCCCTTTGGCACCCAGCCTGTGGCATTCCTCGAGCGCCTTAACCGCTTTAGCCCCGAAGTCCGGCTGATCGATGCTCGTAAAATCAAAGCCGCACCAGAGCTCAAAACGGCCAGGGTACTTAGCGTAGATCTCACGGACCTGGGAAAATCTTTCGCCCGTGCTTGCACCGGTAAAAATCACCGTTCTTTCCACACCAGCAGCATCCATGACCTTGACCCACTCCCCGAGCTGTTCGATGGGGCGGGGTCCATGAGAATGGACATCGATGATGGGGTATTTCGCCTTTTTGATTTCAGACTTCGGAACCTTGTAAATAGACTTGGGCCGATAGTCCTTGAGCAAGATCTGTGGTGGCAGCACTTTCTGTTCACTCGGTTGAGCCACCTCGGGAGCCAGTTTCCCGCTCATGGCAAAGCCAGAGCCAGAGAGCGTCATCCATTTCCTACGATTGATAAGGAGGGCCTTCATCGTTGTTCTCTCCAACAAGTCACTGTTCATAACCCACGCTGCGACACCAGCGGCATACAGACTGGAGCCGGATAGGGTCGGGGACATTATACAACCAGCTCGTAATGACTGCCGGAATCCTTTGGCGTCATTAGTTCAGCAAGGTATAACGACGCGTAATTTTATCTAGAACCACCGCAACAACGCTGCGGGGGAGCTGGTGAGTCAGACTGCTCGAAACGCGAGCGGTAGGCCCAAAGACCTATGGCTGGGTTGGAGATAAAGAAAATATCCTCGTTGCCGACCCGGTTATAACCGTCGGTGAGCTTGTCCGGGTTGTAGCGTTTCATTATCTCAGTCAGCGAAGCGTACCGAAAATTCACACCCTCGATCTCTTCTCGAGTAAGGTGTCCGGGACAATATGTAATCTGGAAGCGGGACTCTGACGAGCCGTGAATGAGGTGGGCGGCCGCGCTGAGGTTTGCCGCCAGGTCCCGGTTGTTTTTCACAGCATCCAGGGTGGCGGGAGTACCTCGATAGCCATACTTGCGAATCAATTTGTCAATAGTCGGATCCTCTCCGAACTCTTTCACTCCTGGCGCTAGCACAATAAGTTCGGCGCCGTCAGCTAGCGCCATGCGAGTGCGATAGATGGCCTTGTTGCCAAGCCATGTACTCTTGTACTCACCGGGATCCAGATAGACAACTGCCTTCCGAATCGGCTCATCGAGCATTACAAAGTTCACCTTTAAGCTCAGTGCAGCTGCCCTCTTAAAGCACTCCTCATCGTCTCCGATGAACAGACCGCGTACTACCAGCCTTCCGTCCTCAGCCCTGGCGACTACCGTGTGAACGTATACGATTGGGAGACGGCTCAGAAAACGAATTGTGGCAAAATTCAGGACGCGCCGCACCGGGGTATCCGCGCGGCCCATGATTCTCTCCATCCCATACACGGCGCCAAGATAGTGGCTCTTGTTGATGCCCCCAGAACCACCGGTCCCCACGAAAATATTCTTATTATAGTTGGCCATGCCGCTGACTTCGTGCGGCACAACCTGGCCGATGGACAGGATCAAATCGTGCCCGCCTTCGGCCAGTAACCGGTCCACTTGCGCAGGCCAGGAAAAATCCAGCGCGCCCTCAGATTGCTGGCGTATGAACTCAGCCGGCACCTCGCCGAGGGTGACAATGCCATTTCGCCAATCATGGATCCGAAACAGCTCACCTGGGAGATCTCCGAACATGGTCTCGATTTCCGCGACCGTCATCGGCGCGTGCGTGCCAATGGCAGGAAGCACGTCGGTGAGGCGTTTGCCGTAGTACTCCCACGCATAGCGAGTCAGTGCGCCAGCGCGAGAATGAAAACGTGTAAAATCAGGCGGGACGACAACAACCTTACGTCGCGGGCCCAGCGCATCTAAAGCTTGAAAGAGGCCCTTTTTCAGATCATCGCAGGAAAGGCTCGCCGTCTCCGAGCCGGCGCTAAAATACATGCTCATAATCTTGCGCTTCCCTGAGAATTTATCCTTCGTAACAAGTATATGGCACCATTGCGGGTAAAAGCCAGAACGAGAAAGAAAAAAAGCCTCCACCTTTTGCCATGTGTCGAAAACCTTTGCAAACGGACTGGCGTTTGGTAAGCTTCCACTCTAGAGTCCTGTAACTTTGAACCCAGAAACGCTCACCAGACTTCGCCGAATCTCTCAAGGTATTTTCCTGGCGCTCTTTCTATTCCTGTTGTTCAAGACGGAGTTTCGCGCTTCTTTAAGCAGTGCCGCAAAAGATATACGGTTACCTTACCCGGTGGGCTGGTTTTTAGAGCTCGACCCCCTGGTGGCCATCTCCAACGCCCTTGCCACGCATTCTCTGTATCACGGACTGGCCTGGAGCTTAGTTATCCTGATCCCCACGCTTTTTTTCGGCAGATTTTTCTGTGGGTGGGTCTGCCCGCTGGGCACGCTCCACCACATTTTCAGCAATGTGAAATCGGAAAAAAAGCGTGGCAAGCAGCTCATCGAGTCCAACCGTTACAAAGGCTGGCAGCGCCTCAAATATTACATTCTCATTGCTCTGCTTGTCGCCACAATCTTTGGCAGCGGGCTGATCGGACTGTTGGATCCAATCTCGCTGACCATACGCTCGTTGGCTCTGTCCGTTTTCCCTTCGCTCAACTACGTTGTTAATGCTGTCATCGAGTTTCTGTACCGAACAGGGGTTGGGCCGCTCAGGCTGGTGGCGGACATCATTCACTTCCTGCTCAAAGATACTCTGCTAAGTTTCAAACAACCCTACTTCCGGCAGGGGTTTTTACTTGGCGCGATTTTCATAACCCTGCTAGCTTTAGATTTCCGCATTACGCGATTTTGGTGCCGGGCCCTTTGTCCGTTAGGCGCCTTGTTAGGCTTGCTCTCGCGCTGGTCGACAATCGGGTTGATCAAGCATGGCACCCGATGTGGAGATTGCACACGCTGCCTATTGCACTGCCAAGGAGGCGACGATCCAATTCCAGGCGCCGTCTGGCACAAGGTCGAATGTCATCTGTGCATGAACTGCGTAAACGACTGCCCTGAAAGTGGAATTCAGTTTAAGTTCTTTCCTTCCCTCAGCGAAGCTTCCATGGCGCTGAATCTCCAACGAAGGAAGGCGCTGACCAGTCTAGCAGCCGGCGCAGCCGTTCTGCCGCTTCTACGCAGCAATACCGGTCTGGATGTGGAACGCAACAGCAGGCTCATACGCCCGCCAGGAGCCCTGGGCGAAAAAAGTTTTCTGGCGCGCTGTATCCGCTGCGGAGAGTGTATGAAGGTCTGCCCAAATAACGCATTACAACCTGCCCTGATGCAGGCAGGAATCGAAGGGCTATGGACTCCGGTTCTTGTCCCTCGTGTAGGTTACTGCGAGCCTAGCTGCACGCTTTGTGGCCAGGTATGTCCGACGGGCGCTATTTGGGAATTCACTTCACAGAACAAAGGATGGTCAGCTGAAAGCTTCGAACCTAACATGAAGCCGATCCGGCTGGGCACGGCCTTCTTAGATCAAGGCCGCTGCCTCCCCTGGGCTATGGGCAGAGAATGTATCGTCTGTGAAGAGTGGTGCCCTACATCTCCCAAGGCGATCTATGTGCAATCCGTAGAGCTCACTGACAACCAGGGGGTGACCAGACAGGTTCAGCGGCCATATGTGGATCCAGAGCGCTGCGTAGGTTGTGGGGCATGCGAATATGCCTGTCCGTTGGTCGACAGACCGGCCATATACGTCACCAGCATCGGAGAAAGCCGGTCTAAGACCAACCAAATCCTTATAAAGCAACAGAAATCTCGCGGCAATGAGAAAAGTCTTTTCCCTACAACCGGTGAGGTTCCAGGGTGGCGCCCCCAAGGGCAGACGAGAACGTTCGATGCGGACCACTTATGGCAATACATCGATGGGGGAGCTGACCGGTATGTCCGCGCCGGGTTGGAAATGACTTTCACGCAGAACTATCAATACCGCCAAAGAATTGATGCCGTCGCCGACGTCTACATCATGCAGAGCCCGGCGGCAGCAAAAGCCGTGATGGACAGCGAGTCCGCCTTAGGGAGCCGTCCCACGGCAATCGGCGATTCCGGCAGAATTTATGCAGCCAGCTTGACGTTTCGCAAGGACCGCTACTTTGTACGTTTGGTTGCTTACCAACAAGCTCCGGAAATCAGCGGTGCTCTCGAGCAACTCGCACAGGCGATTGCACGCAGACTGCGGTAGCTCACGAGCATCCGGAAGCATACGCGCCTTTGCCTCCTAGGCGGTCTGAAAGTGCTATAAAGGAATCGGAAAGTCGCGAACATGCGCGGTAGGGAGGGTCCAACTCGCCGCGAACTCCTGGGAGCTTCCTTGAGCAGCGTATTATCCACACCGCTGCTGGCTGCGGGCAGGTCTAAGGTCGTCATCGCCCGGGACGCGGCGCTCCGGGAAAAAACCAAAGCGGCGGTCGAAGCCAGGCTGCTCAAGCTACTGGACCGTGCACTACAATCCTTTTACGATTGCGACACCCCGGTAGAAGCATGGAAGAAGGTGGTCCGTCCAGGAGAGGTAGTGGGATTAAAAGTAAACTGCCTGGCCGGCAAAGGCGCCTCGACTAGCGTCCTGCTCGTAGAGGCCATTTGTGAGCGTCTCCAGCAAGCTGGCGTCCCCCGTAGAAACATCGTTATCTGGGACCGGCTCAACTCCGATTTGGAGAGTGCCGGATTCCGCGTCGAGACGCGTGCAGACAGGATTCGAGTCATCGGCAACAACGTCCTTGGATACGACGAGGAACTCCAAACTTACGGCAGTGCCGGTAGTCTGGTCTGTAGGACACTGACACAAGTTGTGGATGCAGTTATCAATCTTCCCGTGCTCAAGGATCACGGGATTGCAGGAATTACCGTAGCGCTGAAAAACTTTTTTGGCGCCATTCACAACCCTAATAAGTACCACATTAATGTTGGTGATCCATACGTGGCGGACGTGAACATGCTCTCGCCGATCCGTCAAAAAGCCCGCCTGACGATTTGTGATGCGATCACGGCTCAGTACGAAGGAGGTCCCTCCTACATGCCACAGTGGTCGTGGCCGTTTAACGGTCTGCTTGTGGCCAAGGACCCGGTGGCGCTTGACTACACTGCGTGGCAGATTATTGAGCGCAAACGGGCTGAGAAAGGGATGAAACCCCTAAAACAGGAGAAACGGCAACCACGCTACATCATTACGGCCGCCGATGAGCATCACAGGCTTGGGAACAGCGATCCCCGATGGATCGATGTGGTGGAAATTTGAAGAGGTAGAGGCTATGGACCGGCGAAGTTTTTTAAAGACCACGGCGCTACCTTGCTTTATGGTCAAGGAGAGCATTGCTACGCCTTCAGAAAGCGACACTCAGTTTATAAAAGAGGCCAGCTTTTATGAGAAGCTTCCCCACAAGAAGATCCAGTGCAAGCTTTGTCCCAGAGAGTGTGTGATCGATGACAGAGAAAGGGGCTACTGTGGAGTCCGGGAAAACCGCGGCGGGACATACTACACGCTGGTTTACTCCCGGGTATGCGCCGCGCATATTGACCCTATCGAGAAAAAACCGTTTTTCCACTTCCACCCTGGGACAATGGCATTTTCTGTGGCTACAGCAGGCTGCAATGTCAACTGCAAGATGTGCCAGAACTGGGACATTTCGCAGTCGCGCCCGGAACAAGTAAGGAGCACTTATTTACCGCCTGCTAGACTTGCTACGACAGCTAAAGAAAACCAGTGCCTTTCGATAGCATACACATATAGTGAACCGGTAATTTTTTACGAGTATATGGTGGACTCAGCCCAGGCAGCGCGGCCGTTGGGAGTGAAAAACGTAGTGGTTACCGGAGGATTCGTTCGCCCAGAACCCCTTAAAAAGCTATGCTCTTTGGTGGATGCTATTAAGGTAGACCTTAAAGCTTTTTCCGAAAAATTTTATAGGGAAATCGTTAATGGGGAGCTGCGCCCCGTACTCGACGCGCTGGTCACCATCCGCAAGTTGGGGACGTGGAATGAAATTGTATATCTCGTCATCCCTACTCTCAATGACTCCGACGCAGAGTTCAAGGGACTCAGCCACTGGGTCAAGAATGAGCTTGGGACTGACGTTCCGGTACATTTTACGCGGTTCCATCCGGAGTATCTGCTCAAAAATTTACCGCCTACGCCTGTCGCGACGTTGGAAAGGGCGAAGGCTATAGCGGACGCTGAAGGCTTGCATTACGTTTATATCGGCAACGTCCCGGGACACCCTGCGGAGAACACCTATTGTCCGAAATGCAAAAGAGTGGTGGTGGAACGGCGCGGATTCATGGTGGGAGCCGTGCACATCCGGAAGGGAAGATGCCAGTATTGCCAGCAACCTATACCCGGAGTTTGGGGGGTGTGATGAACAAATTGAAGACATGGTGGCACGAACAAGGAAAGCTGAAACGACTTGTCGCAGGAGTACTGGCTTTTGGCGCTGTAGCGGCATGCACTGACAAAACCAGACAGCCTGCGGTTGCAGGAGCTTTTTATCCGGCAGATCCAAAAGAACTCGCCCGGATGGTGGATGGATTTATTTCCCAGGCCAAGGTTCCCCAAATCGAAGGCCTCATTGCGGTTGTGGCGCCTCACGCCGGCTATGTATTTTCTGGTCCTGTAGCGAGCTATTCGTATGCTTTGCTGAAGAACAGAAAAGTGGACAGGGTGGTCGTGATTGCGCCCTCGCATTACGAAGCATTTTCATTTACCAGCATTTATAACGGCACGGCATACAGCACCCCTCTGGGCACAATACCTGTTGACCATGAATTTGCAGCCAAACTAGGCCATATGGGATCGGGGCTGAAGCTATCCGACCGCGGCCACGCTGTGTCGGAGGGTCGGCGAGAACATGCCGTAGAGGTGCAACTTCCGTTCCTTCAGCGTACCTTAGAGCAGTTTAAGCTGGTTCCGATCGTGATGGGGGATCAAAGCTATGCAGCCTGCCGGACGCTAGGGCTCGCCCTCGCCAAGCTGATGAAGGGAAGCGAGACCATCATCGTGGCTAGTTCCGATCTTTCCCACTATCATCCCTATGATGAAGCAGTAAAAATCGACCACAAGACATTAAAAGCTATCACAGAGTGGGATTATCTCAGCATGTCTCACAACTTCGAAAGCCGGATCTGGGAAGCGTGCGGCGGCGGCCCCATAATTGCCGCCATGATCGCCTCCGAACGCCTGGGAGCCAATCAGGCGAAAGTACTGAAATACGCGAACTCCGGCGATACAACGGGAGATAAATTTCGCGTGGTTGGCTACGCCGCTGTAGCGTTCTATAAATCCTCCAAGGCAAACACCACCGAAAGCGAGCAGTTCACACTATCTGAAGCGGAAAAGAACGAACTTCTCGAGCTGGCAAAAAAGTCGGTCGAGACAGCGGTAAGGGAACATAAATTGCTCAACTATTCTGCCGCCAGCTCCGAAACATTGATGCAGGAGCGTGGAGCTTTTGTCACTCTTAGGGAAAAAGGCAGGTTGCGAGGCTGTATCGGATATGTGGCGCCCATCCGGCCGCTGGCCTTTACGGTCCGGGATGTCGCAGCCGCCGCTGCTTTGGAAGACAGCCGGTTCCCCCCCGTGACCGTCGGCGAGCTCCCGCAACTGGAATACGAAATCTCGGTCCTTTCGCCTCTCCGCCGCGTGCTGGACATCCGCAGCATCAAGGTTGGCCGGGACGGTCTGGTAGTGAAACAAGGCCGGTACCAAGGACTACTTCTGCCGCAAGTACCTGTAGAGGAACACTGGGATCGCCTGACCTTTCTGCAACAAACCTGCGTCAAGGCAGGACTCCCTCCAGACGCCTGGAAGGATCCCAGCACGGATATTTTCAGGTTCACGGCGCTGGTGTTTGGTTGTGCGGAAAAGCCACGTGCCTCAGCGGACAAGACCGCGCGGTCGGCGAGATGAAAGAGCACTGAACAACGCGAGCGAAGCAGGCGCGAGGTTCACTACGGCTATCAGAAAAGCCACCCGCAGCAGTCCAAACACCGGAATCAGCCAAGTACTGAACAGTAGCGCTCCGGAGAAAGCGCCGGCGAGATCAAGAGCGTAAGGTGCGCCAAGATTATTTACTTTGTCCGTTTCAGAGAAAAAAATATGGCTGGCGACCGGAAACTGCAACCCACCAAGCGCGCCACAAACGAGCGCCAGTATCGGGAATAGAACATTACTCACCAGGAAGAGTCCGGTGTTGGTCTGAACCCCTTCACACAAATCGAAAATTGCGTAAAGAACGAGTCCGGATATCGCCGCCGCTAGTTGCAGAGCGCTCAGATAAAAAAGGTCCGGTATGGTCCTCATGACACGGATTTTTCGTAGTCCGAACCAACCTCCGAAAGCAATACCCAGCATAAAACATGCGATCACAACGGCAAGCTGATGGTAGACATAACCATAGATGGCTTGAAAGCCGAGCAAAATTAGAATCTCGAGGCCGATCAATGTGAAGCCCATGGCTGCTACGGAAAAACCTGCCGCGGACCGGGGACGGCGCGCCGGGGCGGTCAAGCGATACAGCACAAAAGCAAACAAAAAAATCAACGCCACTGTGACGGCGACAAGGAGCCTGAATCTGATATTTGCGATAAGCGAGAACAAGCCCTCTGCGCTGGGATGAAACCGCGTGGCCCACAGTGCGGCATCGAAATAATAGGCGACAGGGGCAAGGTCAGTATTGATGGGGGTATGCAGTTGCGGTTGTATCGCCGCTTGCAAGTCAAGCATGCGGTCAGGACTCATCCGAAACCGGAGGTAGTAATTCCGCACGTATTTCGTATTGAGGCCACGAGAACGGAGGCGAGCAAGCAGTGCGTCCACGTCTGCTGCCAGTATCCCCGGCTTCTTCGCCGCAAAAAAGTGTATAGTCTCGCCGGGCAGATAGGTCACCTGAGGGAAAACCAAGCGTAGTGTCTTATTGATACACCGCAAGAACCTCGCCAACGACGGGCTGATATAGTTCTCCGCACCGCTCAGGTGAAAAGAAAATACTCCTTTTGCTGTGAGCCGGCGTGCTGCCTCTTGAAAAAATTCGAGGGTGTAGAAACGGTTAATCTGCGCTGTCTGCGGATCAGGCAGATTTACGATGATGACATCAAATGAAGCTTTGGTCGTCTTCAAAAAAAGTCGTCCGTCCGTCAGATGCACACGCACTCGAGGATCTTTTTCGACACTGGTCCAGACCCGGGGGAACCGGTCGCGCATAAGGCGAATAACAGAGGGGTCCAGCTCGACATAATCCACTCTGCGCAGAGTGCGGTGTTGCAACGCTTCCGCCAGAGCGCCTCCTCCCCCACCCCCGATCAGCAATAGACTTTCAGGCTCTGGATTCTCGAGTAACGCGTAGTGCACGGCCTCCTCGTCCGAGGCAGGGTCAGGAATGTTGTACAGCACGAGGCCGTTCTCAAAGACCGTAGCGCTGCTTTCGGCTTTGACAAGCGCAAGATTTCCGTAAACCGAAGTTCTTGTCTCAACAAGATCCAATCCCTTCCATAACAGGGACAAAGACCTTTTTTCCAGCCAACGGCCCGCTGAAGGAACAAAAAACACGCCACATGCCAACAGCGCAAGCAACGGCGTCAACAGACGCGACTCTGCCCAGCAAGCGAGATAAAACGCAGCCGCAAAGTTCAACAATGCCACCATTAACGTGATCGTAAATGGCGAGAAACGACTGATTAGAACGAACCCCGTCACTAGTCCACCAACTCCCGAACCTATTCCTTCGATCCAGTAGACCGATCCAGTAGCTCGAGCCAAAGACTCGCCTTTTTGCTCGCCGTAGAGCCTGCTGGCCGCCGCAAACAGTCCGCCCGAACCTAAGCAGGTCAAACTTAAGGCGACAAAGGAAAGCAGAAACATGGAGCCTGGTCCAAGCAGCTCCCCGGTAACAGGTTGAAAATACTGGCGGCCACCCCGCAGCAGGAAAATCGTAAGTGGAAAAACGCTCCCCACGAAGATCTCCAAGGCAGCAACCGACCGATATGTCATTCGGCGCTTCCCAGCTACTCTTCCCAAAATGGCGCTTCCCAAGGCTGTCCATAATAGCCAGTTAGCCAGCGCCAACCCCAGAGAAATTTCGTTGCCGTAACAGATTACGATGAGCTCGCGCATCAGAACGATCTGCGCAACGACTGCGGTAAAGCCGATTAACACGAATACAGGCCAGAGGATCAAGGGCGGCCCCTCCAGATTGCGCTCGCTTGAATTCCGACAGTCGTGCATAAGATAGGCGCTCGACTTAAACTTATCATGGGGGCGCACTGATGGAGGCCGATCTAATTAGTAACGCTATGAAACGGCGAGAGGCGCTGATCCGGCTTTTGAAATTAGGAGGGGCCAGCGCGGCGGCGGGCGCCATAGCCGCCTGGTTAAGCGGTCGCAGCCGCCGGCCCGAAGAGCGCGTACAGACCGTTACCAAACACACATTCACTGTTTCGGAAGACCCTCAACTTCCGGTGATGGTAATCGCAGAAGGCGACGATCCCAGACGGCTGGTGCGCAAGGCCGTACAACAGCTTGGCGGTATGCACCGCTTTGTGTCGCGTGGCGATGTAGTAGTCGTCAAGCCCAATATGGCGTGGGACCGGACCCCGGATCAAGCAGCAAATACGAACCCCGATGTTGTTGCCGAGACGGTACGGCTGGCCATGGAAGCAGGCGCCAAACAGGTTGTTGTGACTGATGTCAGCACGAACGAGCCGCGCCGCGTCTTCGAACGAAGCGGAATTGCTGCGGCAGCTCGTGCCGAAGGCGCGCTGGTTATCCTGCCAGAGGAAAGATGGTTCAGGGAAGTGGATCTGCGTGGGGAAGTGCTCGGGCTCTGGCCGGTACTCGAGCCGTTTGTGACCGTTGACAAAGTGATCAATGTCCCAATAGCCAAACACCATCATTTGACCGGCGCCACTTTGGGGATGAAGAATTGGTATGGCATTCTCGGCGGACAACGGCACCGCCTTCACCAGCGGATCCACGAAAGTCTAGCTGATCTGGCCGGTTTTATGAATCCCACGTTGACTATTCTCGATGCTTACCGCATTTTGCTCCGCAACGGTCCAACCGGCGGGAACCTGGAAGATGTGGCGCTCAAAAAAACCGTGATTGCTTCGACAGATCCTGTAGCCGTGGATGCTTACGCAGCAAAGGCGTTCTGGAATCTCGACCAGCGCACCCTCATCTACTTAAAACTGGCTAGTGATCGCGGCCTGGGTAGGATCGATTTTGAAAATTTACGCACGGTTGCAATCAGCGTGTGAAACCCACCAGCCATAAGGACCCTCCCGAATGCGATGGCCCCGATCATTCTAACAAGGTTCAAAGCGACCGCATGAGAATTTCCCTCATTTCATCAAGGGTAAGCGACGTCGGGTTTCCGCGCATACTGCTTGCCTTTGCAGCTCTTTCGACAATATCGGGAACATCCTCAAGCTTTATGCCGTAAGAGCTGAGGCGTGGGATGCCAAGTTTTTCACAGAGCCGCCTCACCCATTCGGGGCCGTCGTCGGAAACGGCGTCCGGTTTTCCTGTTAGGATCCGCGCCACAGTTTCATACCGCCTCAAACCCTCACCATCCGGATCGCGTTGTCGCAATGCGCGCAAGTTCACTTCCATAACATAGGGCAAAAGGGCCGCACATATAGCGCCATGAGGAGCATGAAACCGTCCGCCGATAGGAGCCGCAAAGCCATGTACCGCACCTAGTCCGGCATTGGCCAGTGCCAGACCCCCAAACAGGCTCGCGAGCGCCATGTCTTCTCGTGCTCGGCGGTCGTGCCCGTTATAATAGGCGCGCAGCAGGGCGCCGGCCGCGCGGCGCATCCCATCGACGCACAGCGCGTCCGTAATGGGATTTGCACGGCAGGAAACGTAGGGTTCGATAAGCTGCGTAAGAGCATCCAGGCCTGTAAACGCCGTAATGCCTGGAGGGAGGCTTAGCGTGAGGTCCGGGTCCACGACTGTGAGCTTGGGAAGCATCAGGGAACTTCTTATGCTGACCTTGAGCTTATGCTCGGTCGAAGTAAGCACGGCGTTCCGAGTAACCTCCGCGCCGGTGCCAGCCGTAGTGGGGATTGCGATGAGCGATGCAGCCGGGTTAGTGAAGCTCTTTCCGCGTCCTACAACCTCAACGTAATCGAGAGGATCACCCCCGTTGGTAAGAAGGATGGCTACGGCTTTGGCTGTATCCATGACGCTACCACCCCCAAAACCTACAACAATGTCGCAGTGACCCGAATCTGCCAATTTTGTCGCCTGTCGCACACACTCGAGCGTGGGCTCACCGTGAATTTCAAACCGGATAAACGGCAGGCCAACTTCTTCCAAGCAAGAGGCTATTACCGCAAACAATTCCGGAGAACGGCCAGTCACCAGCAGCACGCGACTGCCTATTTGTCGAGCAGCCGGGGCAACTTGGCGTACAGAACCAGCCCCAAAAATGATCCGGCTAGCCGTTGCGAACTCAAAATTCACAGCCGCCTCAACAGCCTTCTTCGCCCGGGAAAACACTGTGGTACTTGACACTGAACCGCGGTTCAGACATCATCGTTTCAACCGCATCACGCCAAGCCCGATAGTGCTCCGTAACCTTGTGTGCAGCCGGAGCCTCCGCATTACGGTACACCTCTACGAGAAGGAACCGCGAGGGATCGTCTGCTTGCTGGATGACGTCGAAGCGCGCAATGCCGGGCTCTTTGACGCTAGCGGCGGCATTAGCCATGCTCGCTTCTTTGAATGCCTCGATGTAGGCCGGCCTTACGCGCACATGCACGACAACGATGAGCATTGTTTCTCTCCTCCCCTGCTAGAAACCGTCACAAAGCTACAGCAGAAACAAGCCATGCCAGCCATGCATCGAAACCTTCACCCGTACGACAGGAAACCGGGTAAACGAGCGCGCGTGGGTTCACCGCCTGAACGTTCTGCTGAAGCGTCCCAAGTTCCAGGCCCAGATACGGCAAAAGATCGATCTTGTTGATAAGGACCACATCGGCCTTATTGAACATCGCAGGATATTTCTTGGGTTTGTCTTCTCCTTCAGGGACGCTGAAAACAACCACTCGGAAGTCCTCGCCGAGATCAAATGCCGCGGGACAAACCAGGTTGCCTACGTTTTCAATGAACAAGATTTCTAACTGCTCCGCGGGCAGTTCAGCAAACGCGCGTTGAACCATCCTGGCATCCAAATGGCACCCGTTGCCTGTATTGATCTGGTAGGCAGTGATGCCTAGCGCACGGATACGGTCCGCATCACTGCTGGTCTGGAGGTCTCCCTCAATAACAGCCAGACGGTACTTGCCGCGCAGCAATCTGATGGTCGTCTCCAGTATGGCTGTTTTACCAGCGCCGGGCGCGGACATTAAATTGATGGCTTTCAGCCCGCGCACGCGGAAAGCCTCCCGGTTGGCGGCAGCCGCTTCGGCGTTTGCCTGAAGTACATTTGTTTTCGCGGCAATTACTTGGCTCACTTGACCTCCTCAAACACCCCTACTCAATCTCAATGGAATCCACTTGCAGTTCCTTGCCGGCGGTTACTTCCAGCACCCCTCCGCAAACAGGACAAAACAGGCTCACGTCCTCCACATCCATCTGCACGGGGCCACATTGCTTGCAGACAGCCTCAATCGGGACCATAGAGATCACCATTTCTGCCTTTTCAGCCATCGACCCAATTTGTAAAGCCTGGAAGGAAAAAGCAAGACTCTCTGGGTCCACCCCTGAAAGGGCGCCTACGCAAACCCCGATTCTCAAAATGGAACACGCGTTGTGCGCACGGGCTTGCTCCTCTGCGATCTCTAGAATCGACGCGGCAATGGAAAGTTCATGCATCTACAAACCCTGCGCTGGGGCTAAATTTTCACTTTTCGGAAATGGGAGCCAGAAAGCTTTACAACTCCAAGAACATTTTTACCACGTAAGATAAGATTGTATGTCTGGCCGCGAGAGCTGATGCAAATGCGTTTTAGGCGATTTCTAACACCTGCTTTTGGCCGGCGCCATACCAAGGCGACTTCACAGGCTACTGCCACCTCTTTTGAGCATTTGGCCGTTCTGATCCTGGCAGCTTGTTTACCGCCACTATTATGCAGCACTGCCGCGGGCGCAGATCACAATTCTGGACGGGCAGTGTATCAGAGGTCATGTGTGGCCTGTCACGGCGAGGATGGCCGCGGGACGCCGCAAAGTACCGTAGGCTTTAAGCGCCCGCTGCCGGACTTTACCAACTGCGCATCTTTTAACAAAGAGATGGACGTCGACTGGTTTTCAGTAATTTACCTGGGTGGACCGGCGCGAGGGTGGTCAACAATAATGCCCGCCTTCGGAAGTGCGCTGAGCCGCGATGAAATCACACAGGTCATTGCGTACGTCCGCTATTTCTGTAAAAACAAGGCTTGGCCCCGGGGTGACCTGAATCTTCCGAGGGCTCTGGTAACGGAAAAAGCATTTCCGGAAGGTGAGGTAGTAACTACAACGTCAGTCAACGCTAGCGATCCGTCTGCAATCGGCGTAATGACAGTGTACGAAAAACGCTTCGGTCCGTTGGATCAGCTCGAGATCCAAACTCCCGTGAACTTCGAACGCAAGGACACGGGCACGTGGATGGGAGGCATTGGTGACGTCACTCTGGGGTGGAAGCGTGTGTTGCTACATAACTTGAACAAAGGCTCCATTCTCAGCGCGTCCGGAGAACTCATTGTGCCTTCAGGCAATCGGTACAAGGGCTTCGGGAATGGCACAAAAATTTTCGAGTTCTTTGGCGCTTACGGGCAACTACTACCCAAGCAAAGTCACATCCAGTTCCAGGCTGGCGCCGAGTTTCCAACGGACACTTCGAAAGCCCCTCGTGCAGCGTACTGGCGTACGGCGGTTGGGAAAACCATCCGCCAGAATCATGGTTTTGGTCGCGCTTGGACACCTATGATCGAGTTGGTTGCGGACAGGGAGTTTGATACCGGCGCCAAGACGAACTGGGATGTGGTTCCCCAGATTCAAGTCACCCTTAGCAGGCGCCAGCATATTATGGCGAACCTCGGTCTAAGAATTCCTGCTACAAACACCGCAGACAGACCGGTCCAGGTCATGTTCTATTTGCTATGGGACTATCTAGACGGGGGGCTCCGGGAAGGGTGGTGAGCTGAGGGGCCATGGACCACACGGCAATGATCGGAAGAATTATTGCAGCGATGCTGTTGATGAGTACAGCCGGTTTACAGGGGAGCGGGCCGCTAAGCAAGCAACTATCGCGGATCGCCGCGCGCGATTTTCAAACCTCGGACCGCTGTATGGCTTGCCACAACGGAATCACAACCACTTCTGGCGACGACATCTCTTTCGGCTTCAGTTGGCGCCCTACGATGATGGCAAACAGCGCTCGCGATCCGTACTGGCAGGGAGGCGTTCGGCGTGAAATTTTGGACCACCCTTCAGCCCGCGAGGCAATCGAAGACGAGTGCTCCATTTGCCATATGCCGATGGCTCGTTATGAAGCCCATATGGCAGGCTTGGCAGGGCAAGTCTTTGCGTTCGTGCCGTTCAATTTGGCCAACTCCATAGGCCGGCTGGCCGCCGATGGGGTTTCCTGTACGGTGTGCCACCGTATCGAGCCGGAGAATTTCGGTACGAGGGCAAGTTTTGTAGGCAGATTCGTGGTCAAAACTTTCAGGCAAGGAACCAATCCTTCCGTTTATGGTCCCTTTGCGGTTGATCAGGGGCGCGCGTCGGTCATGCTTTCCTCAAGTGGTTTTCAACCTGCCGAGGGCGAGCATGTACGGCAATCTGAGCTGTGCGCTATTTGTCACACGTTGTACACGAAACCGATCGTGGATGGCGCTGCCGACGTGGAAGAGTTCCCTGAGCAGGTCCCCTACCAGGAGTGGCTGCACAGCGACTATCGTTCTCGACGGAGTTGCCAGTCCTGTCACATGCCGGCGGTCCAAGAAGAGGCGCCCGTAACCAGCGTGCTTGCCCAAGTTCACCCTAGCGTGGCACGGCACACTTTTTTGGGCGGTAACTTTTTCATGCCACGTCTGTTCGGGCGTTACGGCCCAGAACTGGGTGTGGTGGCTTTACCTCAGGAGTTTGAGGCCGCCGCGTCGCGGACCATTGCTCATTTGCAAGCCGAGTCGGCGCGTATTTCGATTCAAGAGGCAACCCTCAGCGACGGCGTCCTGCGTGTGAATCTCCTCGTGGAAAACCTGACTGGCCACAAACTTCCCACGGCTTATCCCTCGCGCCGGGTGTGGGTTCACTTTGTGGTACGGGATCGCCAAAGAAGAATCGTTTTCGAATCTGGTGCCCTCAACCCGGATGGTTCCATCGCCGGCAATGACAATGATGCTTCCCCAAGCCGTTTTGAACCGCATTACAGGGAGATTCGCAGTGCCGATCAAGTGCAGATATACGAATCCATCCTTGGCGACGCCTCTGGCAGGGTGACCACCGGATTGCTCAATGCAGTGGGCTACCTTAAAGACAATCGGTTGTTGCCACGGGGTTTTGATAAGCGCTCGGCCGCTAAAGAGATAATGGTTTATGGCGAAGCCGCCAGTGACCCGAATTTCCTCGGTGGCGGGGACAGTATCCGTTATGTGGTTGGTGTACGGAACGCGCAGGGACCTTACCATGTGGACGTGGAGCTGTATTACCAGCCTATTGGCTACCGGTGGGCTTCCAACCTCCGGCCATATAACGCCGGCGAGCCGCAACGCTTCGTGAGCATGTATGATGCCATGGCGAAAGGCTCAGCCGTAGTGCTGAGCCGTGCGTGGGTGTCTCGCTAAGACAAAATTTGCGGCCCATGAAAACAGTTGGCCTTTACGGCGTCCTCACGCGCGCAAAAGCGGAGAAGCCGGGAGACCGAAGCGTCGCACGTTGCGGTGCTCAAATCGCAGCCTTATGGGTAGTGCCGTTGGTGCGCGGCCTCGGAACTCCGCTTTTTTGCACCCCAGGGGGATGTTTTCGGCTTGCCACAAAGTCCCTCGCGATTTATAACTTGTGAGAGCATAGAAAGGCGCAGTATTTCTGACTTTCACTGGGAAATCGCGATGGGCTTGTCAGGGAAAGTCCTGTGCATTTCCTCCAGATTGCTGTTCGCCATGGGTTCGATTCCCATCAGGCAAACCCGTTCTCCTTTCAGGTAGAACGCCCGCTTGCGTACCTCAAAGCTGCGCACACCACAGGCTGTCTCGAACTCGTGCAGAGTGCGCCTCCGCTCCTGCCTCTTCGCCACTACCGTGTACAGGTTTGGGTGGTCAAAATGTCAGAGCTTGGGATGGCTGATCATAGTCGCAGGCAGTGCGACAACCTCCGTCGCGCCCGCGAAGCAACTGCGGACTACAAGAGCACAATAGTTTAAAACCGTGAGGCTCGTTTGCTTGTCCACAGCACGGTGACCGAACTGGACAGATACCTCCCGCGCGCAAGCCTTGCGGACTACCACGGTTACTTCCAAAGAGGCATGATCGCCAGACAGATCCGGCGCTGCTTCCACACCAGCTCGTTCTATGCATGTTTTGGGTGTCACAAGCAAAAACACTGGACAGTAATACCTCCGTCGTGAAGCCCGGCCGCTCGATCTCCCTCGCGGAAGCATGTCGTCCGCAGAAGAATTGTCGACCCTGACCACAGTCCTGTTTGTTCCGCCTCAGTGAACCAACAAAGTTCCGTCCAGGCTGAAAGCGGTGTAGCCTTTTCGAAGGTGTCCGTCGGCTTATCTGCCATTGGCTCATACGGTGGCTGAGTCAAATACGGCCTTAAACTCTACGCGTACGGCGGACGCCGCCCAGATGCAGGACGCCTAAAACGTTCTTTTGTACCATGCCACTCCGTAATGACCTACGGATGCTTCGGTAATCTGCCATGTGTGCGGCGCGGCTACCGTGATTCACCGCGCGGAACTTCCCTTTTCCCAAAACCCGCCGCGACGCTCGCCGGTCACGCCCGAGTACAACCGAAATTCCCATGGGCCGTCCAAACACGCATGCTCCGTACGCAGCTAAACCGCCTCCAATGCAGAACTATCCCCGGCTCGGCCCACGAAAGCCAGCCTGGTGGACTCAGTCAAGAAATTTCTTCTGGATGGCATCGTATTGAGTAATGAATCTCGGACAATTCTTGGAGCCGCCGAGCAGCGGCTTCTGGGGTAATGTCCCGCTGTGGCATGGCGACCATTTCGTAACCGACCATAAACTTGCGCACGGTGGCGGAACGTAGCAATGGAGGGTAAAAATGCAGGTGGAAGTGCCATTCAGTATGAGGCGCACCGTCGCATGGACGCTGATGAAACCCCATCGAGTAAGGGAAAGGTACTTCGAAAAGGTTGTCGTAGCGCGTAACCAGGCGCTTGAGAATCTCCGCCAGGCTACACCTTTCCTCGAGCGTTAACTCGTCGATGGCGGCCACGTGGCGCCTGGGGATCAAAAGTGTCTCAAATGGCCACAACGCCCAGAAAGGCACCATTACGGCAAAGTGTCTCGACTCACACACCATCCGTAGTCCTTCGGCACGCTCGAGCTCGAGATAGTCACAAAGAAGGCAGGAGCCGCGCGCACGGCGATACTCCTCCAATGCAACCTGCTCTTTAGCTGGCACGTTCGGAAGACTGCTGTTTGCCCAGATCTGGCAGTGCGGGTGTGGGTTGCTCGCCCCCATCATGGCTCCGCGGTTCTCAAAAATCTGAACATACCGGATGTTGGGGCGCCTCCCCAACTCCTCAAATTGTTCCGCCCATACATCGACGACCTTCTGGATGTCCTCCACTTTCATTCGGGGGATAGACAGATCATGGCGGGGAGAAAAACAGATGACACGACACAAGCCTGGCTCGCCTTGAGCTACAATCAATCCCCGCTCATTCTGCTCGCATTCGGGGGTATCGGGCAGCAAAGCTGCAAAATCGTTGTCAAAGACAAAAGTGCTAGCATAAGCTGGATTTTTTTGGCCACCTGCGCGAAGATTGCCAGGACAAAGATAGCATTCGGGATCGTAAACCGGCACCGCTGATTCGGCAACTTTTTCTATGAGACCTTGCCACGGGCGGCGGGTGCGATGTGGCGAGACCAGTACCCATTCCTGCATGAGGGGATTGAACCGGCGGTGAGGATGTATCTCGAGATTGAGGGAAGATTGCATTGCGATTATTGTATCCTTCGTGCTACGAAAGACGTGACCACATACTGGCAGACATTCACAGTCTGATGTCGCTTTGAAGATCGTAGGTACGGGAACCTCGCCAGAAACAAGGATGATTGACCCGAAATCCTCACTTGTGTCATAAGTGGCTACCGTATACCTCCAGGAGGTGGAGTTTATGCCCACTCTACGTGATCCCGGTTCGGGAATTGGATGCTGCTCGTATTCTTATGGCGGTTGTGCCGCATGCGCCGATAGCCGCCTGACACGTCGTAGTTTTCTTGCTGGCGCACCGTCGCTGGGCGCATTGGCAATTCCTGCCTTTTCCAGCACACAGTTTAGCACTCATAGACAGGGCCCAATCAAACACCTGTTGCGCGTCCGACCGGTTTTTGTCTACCACATACGCGAGAGAAAGGAGGCTGCTACGTGGCGCTGGACTGCGGAAATTCACACTGAGCAAGTCGCCAATGAGGAAAAAGAAAGGATCCAGCGCGATTTGCTTGGAATGAGTCGGCAAGCCGACTTTCCACTGGAAATCCTGCCGCTCGTCAGTGTAACCAACAAAGAGGAGGCTGCTGCCGTAGCCGGGGGCAATTATGACGTTCTGATTATGTATGCCTCGGGACATGACAGGCCCGTTCTCGACGTTCTGGCGAGACCCGACAGATGGAACCTGATTTTCGTCAGACACAAGTCGGGGCCGATCTATTACATGTACATTGGCGTCCATCCGCATTTTCTGAGAAAGACCAAGGATACTTACGGGCAGCCAGGTATGGACGTGGATGATGTAGTTGTGGATAGCCACACGGAACTGCTTTGGCGCCTACGGGCTTTCTACGCACTCAAAAACACTACAGGCAAGAGGATTGTGGCTGTAGGTGCGGCAGGCGGCTGGGGAGTGGATGGAGAAGGAGCTCCGGAGCGGGCTCGCCAGCGCTGGCAATGGGACATCCAAACTGTTCCCTATCCTGAGCTCGAAATCCGGCTCAGGAAGGCGTATCAGGACGAAACTCGGATGAAACGGTGCCGGGAGCAGGCAGAACGCTACCTGCAGAGCGAAAACGTTACGCTTGAAACCTCCAAGGATTTCTTTTATAGAGCGTTGGTGCTCTGCGATGTATTTCGGGACCTCCTCGATGAAGCACAGACCGACGCAATTACGATTGGTAGCTGTATGCATACCATTCTGCCGGTCTCAAGGACTACAGCCTGCCTGCCGCTAAGCCTGTTGAATGACGAAGGATACCTCGCCTTCTGCGAGTCAGACTTCGTGGTCATTCCCTCGGGCGTGCTGTTACATTACATCAGCGGTAAACCAGTTTTCTTGTGCAATGCCTCCTTTCCTTACAACGGCATCGTGACGGTTTCGCATTGTACGGCGCCCCGGAAAATGGACGGACAAACGGCTGCCCCAGCCCGCATTCTGACTCACTATGAATCGGACTATGGAGCCGCTCCAAAAGTGGAAATGGAAAAAGGCCAAGTTGTTACGGTCATTAACCCGGACTTTGCCGGCAAACGCTGGCTGGGCTTCCGGGGTGAGATTCGGGACAATCCGTTTTTCCCCATCTGCCGTACCCAACTTGAAATCGGCGTCCACGGAAATACCACCCGTATGGCGTGGGAATTGAAAGGATTTCACTGGATGCTGGCATATGGGGATCATATGAAGGAGACCGGCTACGCCGTGAAAAAAGCCGGCGTGGAATGGTTTGCAGTGGATAATTAGGTTACTGCTGTGTGGAGGAACAGCCATGAAAAAAGCCCCATTGCTACACTGTGTCCGCTTCGCAACGCCCCTAGTGCTTGCCATAGCGGCACTCGCCCAACAACCCAAGTACATTGACCTGCCGAAGCCGCAAATGGAAGGCGGCATGCCGGTTATGCAGGCACTCAAACAGCGGCAGTCTTCCCGAGAGTTCAGCCCCGAGAAGTTGCCCCTGCAAACGTTATCCAACCTCTTATGGGCTGCTTTCGGGGTCAATCGCCCGGACTCAGGCAAGCGTACCGCGCCGTCGGCCATGAACTGGCAGGAAATTGATATCTACGTGGCCGCGGCGGATGGCCTCTATCTATACGAGCCCAAGAGCCACCGCCTGCAACTTATAATCCCTGATGACCTACGCGCTAAAACCGGAACCCAGCCGTTCGTAGCAACAGCACCCTTGAACCTTGTCTATGTAGCCGATCTGGCAAAGACCGGCAGGTCACCAAGTGAGGAAACCTCGCTCTACACGGCTGCCGACACAGGCTTCATCGCACAGAATGTTTACCTATTCTGTGCGTCCGAGGGTCTGGTGACTGTGGTGCGGGGAAGCGTGGATCGGGCTGCGCTCAGCAAGGCCATGAATCTGCGTTCAGACCAGCGGATTATGCTCGCTCAAACGGTCGGATACCCTAAGAAATAGCCATCCTGGCGTTTGCGCAATGGCAGACGTATTTTTGAAAATGAAACTATGCGCAAATGCCTCCTGTCCATACTGCTGTTGTCAGTTGTCGCAGTCGCACAAGTGTACTCACCTTCGGTTCTGCGGAAGGGTCAGATAGACGCAACCGATTTGGCTTCTCTGGCACAGAGCATTTATAAGGCAGCCGGGGCGGTTACGGAGCGGCAGAAGGCGGAAGCCATTTGGCGCTTTTTTTTAACAGATGGCCGTTTCGTAACACCTGGATTCTGGTACCACATAGCAGGATGGACATACGAGGAGCCTCGTGGGGAAGTGCTTGACCCCATCAAGCTCCTCAACAGTTATGGATTCGGGCTGTGTTATCACATCGCACCCTTGCTTGAAGCCGTTTTTGAGGCTGGCGGCTTCCGCGATGCCCGAGTGTGGTTTCTCACTGGCCACACAGTTACCGAAGTGTTTTATGGCGGCGCCTACCACTATTTCGATTCCGATATGATGGGCTACAACACGATAGGGAAGGGCAACGTCCATGAACTTCCGGTAGCCTCGGTTCGCCAAATCGAAGAAGATGGCAGCATTATCCTAGGAAAGCTCCTTTCACCCAAAGAAGTTGACCCTGCACTGGTGGATTATCCATGGTATCCGGCAGACTTGCGTGAGGCAGCTATTGGAGGGCTGGCCGAATTGTTCACCACCACATCGGACAACTGGCTCTACCCGTACAAACGATACTCCCAAGGTCATACCATGGATTTCGTTCTAAGGCGCGGCGAGAGTTTGATCCGGTATTTTGAACCTGAGGGAGGAAACCTATACTACCTTCCTTACAAGTTGGTGGGAGGCCGGTGGGAGGAGTTTCCGCAAGAGATACGCTCGTACAACATCCGTACCGAGAATGGTCCACGAAGCCAGAAAGACGCTCGTAAGTGGGCCACGGGGCTTATCGAGTATACCCCCATGCTTTCAGACCCGCTGGCATACTATCCCGCTCTGAATCAAAACCTGAAACTCCCCAAACCGGGGGAAGACGAAAGGACCCTGCGGAGGAAGGATTCTGATGCCCCTGCTTCCGTTGTCTTTGATGTAGCCAGTCCTTATGTGATTATCAACGCAAACATCCACATGGATGCCCACCTGAAGACTGAGCGCCACAATCTGGTCATAGAGACCTCCATCGATGATGGCAAGACTTGGGACGGGGCTGCAACGCTCCACGGACCTTTCGATGGTCCCTGGAGTACCTCGGTCGGTACGCGCCTACGGTCAGAACACGGGACGCTGACTGCGGTAAGCGGCACATATGGGTACCTGTTGAGGATCCGTATGGCGGGACCCGGCCCTGATGACGCTTTGCGTGTAAGCAGGATCAAAATTATCACGCGCTTCCAGGTGAACCCTCGCACCCTGCCGGCACTGGAGACAGGACGTAATCAGATGCTATACCGGCCCAGAGCCGGAATGCGCCGCCACGCAATTCCAGTAAGGGTTGACAAGGTGCAAGCTTATGCTTACAAAGCGGCGAATTTTCGTTATGTCGACGAGAACTCGCAAGGGTTTTTGATGCCCGTAGAAGGGAGAACGGCCGAACTGGTTCTTGAACTGGCATCGCCCGATCGATCCCCTCTTGAAGGTTTCGATGCAGGTGGACATTTCCTGGATATTCGCGACGGGCTCGCCCCGGACAAACTCACCGCAGAAGTACGGAAGACTTCAATCCGATCCACAAGCGGTTCCTCCATTCCAGCCGCTTCCCTTTCCTGGGCTACATCACCAGAAGGGCCCTATACCGAGCTCTGGCACTACGAGGAGCCCAACTGGCTGGATGGGGAAGTTATTCACCGCACCTTGCGGTGGCCGGAGGTGGACCGCCGGGTAAAATCTCTTCCTCGAGGAACGCGCAAGGTTTACATACGTTACCGCTTACAAGGGATGGCCTTGGACGATATCCGGCTGGCCACTCTATCCCCTGGGATATCCAGTGGGCGATTGGAAATCGTACACCTTTGGAACGAAAATGGCCACCCGAAGCGGCATGTAGAACAAATTGCCAATCCCGGCGCAGCACATAGCTATGTGGTTTCCGCTGGAGAGATCGGCAAAATCTCCAATGCAGCGGTCATCCTCTCCTGTCACTGAGAGCTGGATAACCAGCGGCGTCACGTGCGAAAGATAGTTCCATCCCAGGTGCCGACTTTAGTTTCTTTCATCTCTTCTTCGCTGAACCAGTGAGTCGTCACGGCTTTGGTTTCGGTATAAAAAGCGATTCCATCCTGTCCCATGACGTGTAAGTCGCCGAAGAATGAGTTCTTGTGTCCGCAGAAGGGGAACACAGAGATGGGGACCGGAATGCCGACATTGATGCCCACCATGCCGGCATGCGTGCGGCGAGCGAACTCCCGGGCGTAATAGCCGCTTTGGGTGAAAATGGAGGCTCCATTGGCGAACTCACTTGCATTCATAATCGCCAGGCCCTCCTCAAAATTCTTGACCCGTTTAATACACAACACAGGACCGAAGATTTCATCGATCCCCACCCGCATCTCCGGTGTAACGTGGTCAAAAATCGTAGGCCCAACAAAGAATCCACCTTCGTAGCCAGGCACTTTGACATTTCTGCCGTCCAGAACGAGTTTGGCGCCTTCCTGGATCCCTTTTTCGATCCAGTCAACAACCCACTGCTTCTGATCCGGAGAAACCAGGGGTCCCAGTTCCGTTTCCGGAAGCCATGCTGGCCCGATTTTTCTCTCCTGGGCGAACTGGACAAGGTAGGCGACAAGTTTATCCGCCACTACTTCTTCCACACAAACGACTGGCAAGGCCATGCAGCGTTGACCGGCACAACCGAAGGCGGAGTTGATTATTCCACGCGCAGAGCGCTCGAGTGCTGCATCCCGGAGTATGAGGCCATGGTTTTTTGCCTCTGTCAAACATTGAACCCGTTTGCCGTGGGCAGCAGCAGTACTGTAAACATGACGCCCGACTTTTGTAGAGCCCACAAAACTGACACCTTTGACTACAGGATGCTTGAGAAGGATCTCTGCTTCGTTGCGAGTGCAAGTGACAAGATTCACCACTCCGTCCGGCAATCCGGCTTCCTGAAGTAACTCGAGCATCCGCATGCCGGTCTGCGGGACCATGCTAGCGGCCTTCAGCACAAACGTATTCCCTGTGGTAATTGCAAGCGGAATCATCCAACCGAAAGGGATCATTGCAGGGAAGTTAAATGGGGCGATACCAACAAAAACCCCGAGCGGTTCACGGTAGGTAACGGTGTCATGGCCGGTCGAAACGTTCATCAGCGAACGTCCCTGCATAGTTACAGGAACCGCGCAAGCAAGCTCCACGACTTCTATGGCCTTAAGCACATCTCCACGGGCTTCCTGCAAATTCTTGCCCATCTCGGTCGCCAGCAACACCGATAATTCATCGAGATGTTGGTCAAGGATAGCTTTGTACCGAAATATTACCTGGACACGGACTCCAACGGGCTGGCTAGACCAGCTCGGGAAGGCGCGACCGGCAGCCTCAACCGCCTCATTTACTTCTTCCGGACTACAGCAGGGGGTTTCTGCCATAACCTCACCCGTGCTCGGGTTGTACACCGGCATGTATCTACCAGAGGTTGTATCCCGCCACTGCCCCCCCACACAGAACTTCAGCCGCCGCGGACCCGCGGCAGTGTGACGCGCCTGGGCGCCCCCGTTTGCGCTGTCTGCCTTTGTCATGGCCGTCTTCTCCCCTTCTTTGATAAAAAGATCTGGCGGCGAAATCTCTCCGGCGCCAGAACGAATCCATAATAACAATATCTCAGGCTGTAAACGCGCCACAGACAAGCACAGGACGTACAACATGCGGTAGGTTCTTGGTGATGCAGTGTTTTGGAAAAACGGAGAAATTACGATGATGAAACTTGGGTTTGTAAGCGCCATTCTTCCAGACCTTTCCCTCGAGGAAGTCGCCGGAGTTGCTGCGGCCATGGGTTACCGTTGTGTCGAACTGATGTGCTGGCCGAGGGGAAAAGCTGAACGCAGGTACGCTGGCGTGACCCATGTGGACGTAGTGGGGCTCACGCCGGCTGAGGCGGAACGGGTCAATACCGTGATGAAAGCAGCGGGTGTGGCAATCAGCGCTCTGGGTTACTATCCCAATCCCCTTACGCCTGAGCGCAATGAAGCACAGGTCTACATCGACCATATCAAACAAGTAATTCGCGCCGCCCATATGCTCGGAGTCGGAGTAGTAAATACGTTCGTCGGAAGAGATTGGACCAAATCGGTGGACGATAACTGGCCCCGTTTCCTGGAAGTCTGGAAACCTTTAGTGCAATTTGCCGCCGATCAAGAGGTGAAAATCGCTATCGAAAACTGTCCCATGTCGTTCACCAAGGATGAGTGGCCTGGCGGCAAGAACCTGGCGGTATCCCCGTCTATCTGGCGCCGCATGTTCAGCGATATACCGAACGAGAACTTCGGCCTCAACTTCGATCCATCTCACTTTGTCTGGCAACGCATGGACTACGTGAAGCCTTTGCGCGAATTCGCCAGTCGCATCTTTCATGTGCACGCCAAGGACGCGCGCATCGACCTGGAGCGGCTGGACGACGTGGGGATTCTCGCATACCCGCTACAGTATCACACACCCAAATTGCCCGGACTTGGGGATGTAAACTGGGCACGCTTGCTGGGAGTGCTCGCAGAAACAGGCTATGACGGAACGGTGTGCGTCGAAGTCGAAGACAGGGCTTACGAAAGATCTCTCGAGGCGCGTAAAGCCGCCTTGCGGCAGAGTGCGAATTACCTGAAACAGTTCTTACCCTAGGGCAGCCGCGCTTCACGCTTTTGTACGGAAGAGGCAGCCTGTGTTCGGAAAGCCGGAACAAACTTCATGGCTGCCTCCTTATTGACTGCTCTGCGCTGTACCAGTGTTCCTCAGCTTTTCCCGAAGGCCGCCCTGTTTGTTCCCAAATTTGATAAGCCAGACGCTCGATCCTGGATCGCTGGCTACCGTCCCCCCATTCGTCTCCCGGTTTGCCCCTCAGAGGCTCTGCGCTAGCTCCTGGACGCTGCCTCCTTGTCACACCACCTGTCTGCAGCAATAGAAATTGCGCCAACAAATCACGGCTTTCACGGTATTTTCTCTGCGCTCTCTCAACACGGCGCCTTGCCTCATACAACGTCACGGTATCTACAGCCGGGTGGCCCATGAGCAATTGCAAATTGCGCACCTCTCGGCAAAATTCGCAGAACGCATCGTCGTATGTTTTCCGTAACGTTGCAAACTCGCCGAGAGCTCCAGCTTTCTCGATTCCCATACACTTATATAGACGCATCCACGCCTGAAAAGTTGTGATTTCTCATCGGGCGGTCGAAATCTAGCCCCGAAAAGCTGTGGCGCCAATGCCAACTGAGCCCTCACACGGGCCTGTATTTTGAGGAGAATATGGCGGAGAGAGAGGGATTCGAACCCTCGATAGGGTTTCCCCTATACACGCTTTCCAAGCGTGCGCCTTCAACCACTCGGCCATCTCTCCGTGTGAAAATCGGCGCATCAGCAACCGTCAGCGCTCTTCGCTCAGTTTACCATGCGGTACAGCGCATCCCGTAAACGTAAGTACCATTCGGCCCCTAAGTCTTCTGGAAATTCCGGAGATCTGCACCAATCGGTAATGGTAAAAGAACCTGTTACCCGCTGTAGCAACTCTACCAAAATGTTCTTCCCGTATTTGTTCTGCAGTTGCTTGGCCAAGGCAATATCCTGAAGCGCGTTCCGCCGTATCAGCGATCGTATGGATGGTGCTGTTTCCGCAGCAACCTGTCGTTTGTTCCCACACAGGTAGTCGATAAGCACTCGCCGGGCCGAAAGGTCCGCCGGCGCGCCTGCCTCTCCCAGCTCAGAAAACGGCTTCTCAGGCGGCGGAATTAACGCCTCTTCAACCCGCACCTCCATTGGGTAAATAATCCACGAGCCCATACAATACACTTGCACTTCCAACCGGAACCGTCCGGGCCGACAACTGCCCTGTACCCATAAATCCATCCAGAACACGATGGTTCTTTCTTCGGGACTCGCATTGTTGATTTCCGGTGCTTTTGCACGGTGCGGTAACTCAACCCGTACCAAGCGATCAGGAACCAACTCGCCACCAGCCGAGACAAATAGCGCCTCGTATACACTCACGACGCCCGTGTTCTCGGGATTCTGAGCTATATGGAGAGTGAAGGGCTCGCCGGCAGGTGAACTCACAGCAATCTGATAAGACGCATAGGCGTTCCGCGCCACTGCCGGAGATAAAATTTCTCGAGGGCTCACGCCTGGCCTTCGGGCCCTATCAGGGCCGATCACCTTCCCAAAAGGACCTATGCGCTGAAACTCGGAATAGACCCGGACCGATTGACCACTGGCTGATTGGTACAACAAGCCCGAGAAACACAAAACAAGCATTAGCTGGTAAACAAGATGCATCTTCCAACGCGAAGGCGCCAAATGTGGGTCAACAGCGGTATCCCGTTTCCCATCGCCTACCTTTTTCACCTTTGCGGCCTTGATGCCGCGCCGTCACCAGACACATGCAGGAGGACGCCGGCCACTCGTCAACAACGCAAAAAGCCTAAGGAGCGGCCTGTCTCCTCCCGTTCAAGCGAGATCAAATTTCTCAGGGTGCAGTTGTGGATCCCCAGTTACCAAAACGGGCTTTCGCACAATCTCTTCTAGCTCCTCCAGGTAGTCGTTGTCCGTCGCCTTGAGAACCTTGGCCACATCGGGGTGCACGCGGAGCACCACGTTCGGGCCTTCATGTACGGGAGCGAGTTTTTCCGCCTCCTGAAGGATCTCGCCGATAACTGTTTGAACGCTCTTCACATAACCGGAGCCTTCACATATTGGGCAAGGCGAGCAGAGCGTTCGCTCCAGACTCTGCTTGACACGCTTGCGCGTGATCGCCACCAGACCAAAATCGTTGAACTGGAGGATCTTGTATGGGGCCCGATCAGCGCGCATTTCCTCTTCCAGAGCTTGCATTACCTTCTGCCGGTTCTTGCGCTCCTCCATGTCAATAAAGTCGATCACGATGATGCCGCCAAGGTCACGCAAACGGATCTGCCGTACGATTTCCTTGATTGCCTCCAGATTGGTCTTAACGATCGTATCTTCAAGGCGCGGGGACTTGCCCACAAACTTGCCGGTGTTTACGTCTATGGCAACCAGCGCTTCGGTTTGATTCACTACGATATACCCCCCGGACTTCAGCCATACTTTCGGGCGGAGAGCTTTCTCGAGTTCTTCTGTGATACGGAAGGCGTCAAAAATGGGTGTTGGCCGCGTATACATCTTCACACGGCCCACCATGCCGGGCTGCATGCGTTCGATGAACTGTATCACCCGTTCGTATACCTCCTCGTTGTCCACCCAGATGGCCTTGAAGCCTTCGCTGATCTGGTCTCTGAGAAGCCGCTGCACCAGATCCAGGTCGTGATGAATTAGAGCCGGCGCTTTCTTTTTCTCAGCCTTCTGGCGCAGGTCGAGCCAGAGGTTGTAAAGGTACATCATGTCGGCGGCAATTTCTTTCTCCGGCTTGCCGCAACCCGCTGTCCTTACGATGAACCCCCCCGGAATACCAGCCCTGTGTGTTTGGAGAATCTGCCTCAGTCGAGCCCGTTCTTCTTCGGAGGTGATTTTGCGAGAGACGCCGAGATGCTCCACCGTGGGCATATAAACCACATAACGGCCGGGAAGAGCGATGTGTGAAGTGATCCTGGCGCCTTTCAGTCCAAGTGGCTCCTTGGCCACCTGCACAAGGATCTCTTGACCCTCACGTAACAAATCCGTGATGGAAGGCGTTGGTTTTTCCGATGGAGAAAGATCGCGCCCTCCCAAACGTTCTCCAACCTCGGTATCTTCCTGCTCCTCTCTGGTTTCCGCAATCTGCTCAAGGCGCATTTTCTTCCGCAAACGGCGAGAAATCCTGTGTGGCAGCCTGCTTGCCGCCTCGCGCACTTCAGCGGTAAGACTTGGCGCCGTTTCGACAGCTTTGCCATGGGATTCGACTTCTTCAGGCTCTTCATACAATTCCGCCGTTGGTATGGCTTCCGCGATGCCAGAGGTGTCTTCAACATCCTGCCCGGAAGTTTCCGCCTGCCGAGGCTCCATGACCTCTTCGCGCCGCTCTGCGGCAGAGCCCTCGCTTTCGGCTTCCTCCGGCTGTATACATTGCGTTTCGGCTAAACCCTCACCAGAAAACTTCTCGGCTGCGACCTCGCTTGCTTGGTCGATCTCCACAGGCAACACGGTTTCATCCAAGCTGGATCCTTGCGCAAACGCAGCCCCTCCCTTCTGCTCCAAATCAGCCTCTTCCTCGGCAGTGGTCTCTGGCGCATCAGATACTTGCAGGCTTTCTTCCAGTTGTAGTTTCTCAGCGTCTCGAGGATCCGGTCGCGAGGTCGATTCCGGCTCTGTCTCCCGTGATTCCTGTTGGTATTTGGCCAATGACTCACCGGGCAGAATTATGAACTCTTCATCCGCCCCACCTCCTCCTTGCGTGGGGCCAGTCGCGACCGTTTCCATGGAGGACCGTAAGCGAGCCGCTGGTTCGTGGGCGTACTTCGATTCTGGAAATCCCCGAGCACGCCCTCGGCGTCGTTTGAGGCGCCTGTTTTTCCTATCTTTGGCCTCCGGCTCCTCATCAATCTCCCCACGTGGCGGAAAGACTGCCTTCGGCGCTTGTTCGTGACCACTCGTGCTCGCCTCGGCTTTCCGCACTCGCTGCTCGGCAGGCGTCGTTATCTTGTCGTACTCTTCATGTTCTTCAAAGAAATCGGAGACGTATAAAAAAGCATCCCTTTCCAAACCGATATCGACAAAGGCGGATTGCATTCCCGGCAGGACCCGGGTCACGCGTCCTTTGTGAATGCTTCCCGCAAGCGAATATTCATTGGCCCGCTGAAAATAAATCTCCACTAGTTGATCGTCTTCCAAGATGGCGACTTTGGTCTCATGACGATTGGCAGATATAACAAACTCTTTACCCATGGAAAACTCCCCGCTTTTCCAGTGACGGCCGCAGCACAGCGGAGAAAGGAAGGTATCGCGAAGTGTCTACACTTTACCCGGCTGGCTATATGGAGCCGGATGCCGAGCATACCAGTGTTAACTCTCTTCTTTCCTGAACGGCGGAGTCATCAGCCTCAAACACCGTCCAGGATCAAGCCATTCACCAGACATCTCCTACGGCGAGCCGCCTCGCCTGTATAGCAAGAGCGGTCATTCAACCGTTGAAGTCACTGGCGCGGCTTATTGTTCACAAACTTGAAACTCGCTTACCTAAATCTTTCCGCAAAACCACGTTCCGTTCGCTCAATTTACAAACCGCCGGAGCCTGACATTATTGACGAGCCCCAACATCACAAATACGGACAAAATGCTGGACCCCCCATAGCTCATCAGCGGCAATGGAATACCGGTCACGATCATCCGTCCGACCAGCATCCCGACGTTCACCAGCAGGTGAAACAACAATAACGCGCAGACGCCCATGCAAACGTACATTCCGGCCCGGTCAGGAGCCATTTGCGCATTTTGCACGATCTGCATTAACAACAAGAAGTACAATCCTAATACAACTACAACACCGAAAAATCCTTGCTCTTCAGCAAAGGAAGCAAAAATAAAATCCGTATGGGCTACAGGCAAAAATCGTAATTGGGTCTGCGAGCCGCGTGTCACGCCTTTACCCCACATCCCTCCTGAGCCAATGGCAATTTTGGATTGGATGACCTGATAGCCCGACCCTTTGGGATCGCGACTCGGATCGAGGAACGCTTCGACGCGCGCTTTTTGATATTCCTTCAACGACATCCACCCAAATGGCATTATCACTCCGCCCAAAAGCAAAGCAATGACCACATGGCGGGTACGCAAACCCGCAAGGAAAACCCCTGCGCTAAGAATCACCGCGTATGTAAGTGCCGTACCCAAGTCTGGCTGGCGGAATACTAGCAGCATAGGGAAACCGACAAGCAGCCCTAATTTGAGCAAGTCCTTGGTCTCCACCCGGTTGCCTTTTAAGCCGCTCAGATATCGAGCAACCAGCAGGATAAGCACTAGTTTAACGAATTCCGAAACCTGGAGGGTGAACCCCCCAAATAATGGAATCCACCGCCGGGACCCGAAAGCCTGCTTCCCCACCACAAACACTCCCAGCAATGTCGTTACCGAGACGACATACATTAGTGGAACATGTTCGAGTAGAACGTGGTAATCCACTATAGCGGTCAAGTATAGCAGCAGAAAACCCGCTGCCACCCAAATCAGTTGTTTCCACCAAGCGTCTTTCCAGGCCGTCCCCAAAGTGGCGCTATAGATTTGCAGCACACCTAAGGTGCAGATAATGAGAGTAAGGATCAACAGTGTCCAATCCAGGTCCCTTGAAGACCTGTAAGGAGCTGCCATGGGTTATTGCCCCTTTCGTTCTATCGAAGCGCCACGAGCGGCGTCGGCCAAAAGTTGAGGTCGCATGTTGCGTGCTTTTTTGTCGAAATAGGCCTTGATAACATCGCGAACAATGGGCGCGGCCAGTTGACCGTGTTCTCCGCCTTCATACAATGCCACTACAACGATTTCAGGGAATTGGCGGGGGGCAAAACCAACAAACCAAGCGTTATCTTTTAATTCCTGCCCCATTTTGGTGCGTTTGAGAACCTCATTGGAGGCCAGTTGTGCAGTGCCAGTCTTGCCGCAAAGTTCGAGACCTGGGATTTGCGCCCGCGATCCAGTGCCGCCTTCATTCACAACACCATACATGCCGTAAAGGATGCTGGCGATATGGTCTGTATTGAACTTTACCTTCCGGGCCGGTTCGGTCCGCGACGGATCATACAATAAGTGCGGCCTGTGCCATTCGCCTCCCATCGCCAAGCCACCAACCGCATAAGCAAGCTGAAGCGGAGTAACCGTGAGGGCGCCCTGGCCGATGGCCACGGAAATAGTCTCACCCGCATACCACTTTTGCCGAAAATTCCTCAACTTCCACTGGGAGGAAGGGACCAGCCCTGAGGCTTCGTTCGGCAAGTCTATACCGGTCTTCCTCCCCAACCCGCACAGCTCAGCAAATTCGGCAATCTTGTCGATGCCCGTGCGGTTGCCAACGTTGTAAAAAAACACGTCGCACGATTGCACGATACCCCGGTGCAAATCCACATTGCCATGTCCTCTTTTGAGGTGACACCTAAAGTAGCGACCATAAAAATAGGCTCCTCCAGTGCACCTTACGGTGAAGTTATCGTCTATTGCGCCACTTTCGAGGGCCGCCAGGGCGACAAAGGGCTTGAAAGTCGACCCCGGCGCAAACTGCGCCTGGATTGCCCGGTTAAGCAGCGGATTGTCCGGGTTGTTCACCAGTTCCTGCCAATCGCTGGCGCGGATGCGACCTGCAAACCGGTTCGGGTCAAATGCTGGACGGCTGACCATGGCCAGCACATCCCCATTGCGTGGATCCAAGGCAACGACAGCGCCCTTGCGATTCTCCATCGCCAACTCAGCCACCACCTGAAGGTCCAGATCAATCGTAAGTCGTATCGTCTTGCCGGGAACAGCCTCTTTTAACCCGAACACTTGCCGTTCTCGCCCCCGGTTATCCACGATGACCTGCCGCTCTCCATCAATTCCCGTTAGCACGTCATTGTACTGGCGCTCGATGCCGACCTTGCCGACTACATCGCCGGGGTTGCACTTCACGAATTCGAGGGTGTTCAGTTCCGCCTCGTTGACTTCACCCACGTAACCGATTGCATGAGCAGCCAAACCATCGCGAGGATACAAACGTCGCTGGGCGTGAATAAGCTCCATTTCCGGGAACGTCTCCATGTCGCGGTGCGCCTCAACAAAGGCCAAATCAGCGGGCGTAAGATCTTCTTTGATAACAATAGGAAAGTAGCGGGGACGAGAATCAAAGCGTTTCAAGCGGGCTAACAAATCGGCATAGTCAAGGTGTAAACCCTGGGAGATGGCTTTCAGATGCTCGGATTTAAGGTTTTCACGGGAAAGGATCAAGCTAAACGTGGAGTGGTTGTCCACAATAACCCTGCCCTCGCGATCCAGGATTTTTCCTCGCGGAGCCAAGATCGGTAAGGATCGGATACGATTGCGCTCTGCCTGCTCGGTGTACATCTCCGAGTTCCGAACTTGCAAGTCCCAAAAACCGGAGAGCAAAAAAACAAACACCGCCACTGTCAGGTATTGAAAAAAAGTGATCTTGGCAGCCGCAAACTTGATGTCATCGCGTTCGAGTAGCCTGGACTGGCTCCGATCCGCGTCCGTCTTACTGCGAAGAAGAGGCACAATGAACTGAGTGTGAGCTATTCGCTCTCCTTTAGTTTATCCAATATGTGAAACAACGGAACAGCGGTTAGGCCGTTCACTAACGCCAGTAGGATAAGGCTTATGGGATTCACGCCGGATGCTTGCCCGAGCAAAGCCATATTCAGCATCCAATAACATGCTTCATGAAAAAGGTAGAAGACAAAGCCGAGAACTACCCTAACGGCAGGGTGGGTCACGTCAAAGCGCATGCCTACCGAAGCCGCTGCGTATCCAACGAGCGTTTTAGAAATCCCGAACATCCCGAGCGGTTGGTTGGAAAGGGAATCCTGCGTCAGGCCGATTCCAGCGCCAATAAACACTCCAAGCATCGGGCTACGGCGCATGACCGCAAAATACACAGTTACCAAAAGAGGTATGGAGAGCGAGGAGTACCAGGGGAAAAACAGCGGCACATAAACCTGGAGTAAAACCGCCGCCACGGGAACGGAGACCAGCACCCAAACTCTGAAATAAGAACGCTTCCATCTACGCGAGGAACGCGTCTCTAGCCGCTCATGAATCTCGTTCATGGTGCTGGCGGTCGTGGCTTGACTATGGAAGAGGGTGCGGACGTGCCCCCTGGCGCAGCCGCTGGCGGGATGGGACGATTGCCCTGCGCTCCTGGTTTTAAGTTGAAGTCCGGCGGCTTCGAACCCGGGGGCCCCTCGCCAAAAACGTGGCCTTGAGCCTCACCAACCCTGCGGTAATACTCCCGGAGCCGGTCGGCATCTGTCGCCGGCCCGGTTGTACCCGGACCTGCCATGACAGCAGAGCCTTCTCCCTGATCGTCGGGAGGCGCCGGTAGCAGGGCAATACCCTGGGCGGCATCTGCCAGTCCCGGAACCGGTTGATGGACGCCCTCCAGGACTACAAGGACTTCATCGAGACCACTATTGAGGCCGCTAGGCGCAACGATGACATTTCTAAAGTTTGCACCGGGTTGTGAAGTCACCACGGCGCCTACAGGCAGGCCGCGGGGGAATACACGGTCATCACCCGTGGTATAAAACCATTCCCCCATTTCTACTTTCTGCTCGTTCTGGATGTAGTCCACCATGCATGTCGTTCGGCCTGTGCCTTTCAAAATACCCCGAACGCGATTCTTCTGACTGACAACTCCTGCGGCAAAGCCAGCATCAGTGACGAGCAGTGCAGTCGACGTATTGGAGTAGACCGCCACAACTTTGCCGACAATGCCCTCCGGCGTGATCACGGCCATCCCTTTCTGTACGCCTGCATCCTGTCCGCGATCCAGAATGATAGTCTTGGCGTTTCCGCCCGCGCCGGTACCGATCACCCTGGCCGCAACAGTCCTGGACGGATTTTGCGCCCGGAATTCCAGCAGAACTTTGGCGCGATCTGCGGTTTCCAGTTCCCTTTTCAAAAACTGGTTCTCCATCCTCAGACGCGCCACTTCTTTGCTGAGGACGTGGTTCTGCTCTTTGACGCCCACCAGAAAGAAGTATTGATCAATCGCAGAAGCCATTGCGCTCCGAGCACCTTCGATTACGCGGGCTACTGGCGTTGCTGCCTTCATCGCCCAATCCCGGACCAGCCGCACTTCCTGGTTGGTTTTTACCTGGTATGCCAGAAGGAGCAACTGCGCCAGCAGCACCACTAATAACACAACGAGGTTGCGGAAGCGAATCAGCAGTGAATCCATGGCGGCTTAGGAGATTGTCTACTCCAGAGAAATTTTGCGCAAGAGTTTGAAATCAGTCAGCATCTTACCAGTTCCAAGAGCGACTGAAGCGAGCGGATCCTCCGCTATCGAAACAGGCAGTCCGGTTTCCTCCCGGATGCGTTTATCGAGGTTCTTGAGCAGGGCGCCACCACCGGTTAAGACGATACCCCGGTCGCTAATGTCGGCGCTTAACTCCGGAGGCGTCCGCTCCAAAGCCACACGAATGGCATTCAAGATGGTCGCCACACATTCTGAGAGCGCCTCCCGGATTTCGCCGTCATCCACAGTGATTGTTTTGGGGACACCTTGGATAAGATTGCGTCCCTTGATTTCCATGGTCATGGGCTTATCCAAGGGGAACGCCGATCCGATCTGGATTTTTATCTGCTCGGCGGTACGTTCTCCGATGAGCAAGTTGTACTTACGTTTCAAGTACTGCATGATGGCATCGTCCATCTCGTTTCCCGCCACACGAACCGACCGGGCGTAAACGATGCCAGACAGCGAAATCACGGCCACGTCCGTTGTGCCACCACCGATGTCGACAATCATGTTACCGGAAGGCTCCGTGATCGGTAGCCCCGCCCCGATGGCAGCCATCATGGCTTGTTCCACAAGATGCACTTCACTGGCTTTGGCGCGATACGCGGAGTCAATCACTGCGCGCTTTTCGACTTGAGTGATTTCACTCGGCACCCCAATGACTATCCTGGGATGCACAAGCATCCGGCGACCATGAGCCTTTTGAATAAAATACGTCAGCATCCGCTCGGCGACCTTAAAATCGGCGATAACTCCATCTTTCATGGGACGGATGGCAGCGATATTGCCAGGCGTCCGGCCAAGCATCTCCTTCGCCTCTTTGCCAACAGCCTCCACCTCTCCTGTGATCTTGTTGATGGCGACTATGGAAGGCTCATTGACTACTATGCCGTCATTTTTGGTGTAAACAAGGGTGTTCGCGGTGCCTAGATCAATAGCGAGATCGGACGAAAATAGGCTAAAGAGGGAACGGAGGTTCATTGCGGAACTGAACGGTACTCCTTACACTTACACGAGCCTGCTTGCCGGTGCTGCCTGCCCGCGCGCAACACGATTCCATTTGCGTCCGGTAAAAGAGCCGCACCCGTAGGCCCCATCAAAGCCTAACATACCCAACAGGAAGGTTCAACAGCGAGCACTGTCAAGACCTTATCAAACAGTGCCAATCTAAATCGGCTGTAAGCCGAGAAGTCGCGCTGCATTGTTGTGGTAAACCTTCTTCAAAATGGAATCGGGCAACCCGATTCCATAGATCTTCCACCTGCCCTGAGGGGGGACCGGAGCTGGAGAGTAATCGAAATATTCGTCAAGAGTTTCAAAAAAACGAAAATAGCAGCGGAACATTTCCGGTTTGAGATCCTGCTGGGGATAGGCTTCGGCGTTTGGAGTGGCATCGGTACCCATCATGATCCTGTCCTGATATTTCTCGAAAAAGCTGCGTGCTGCCCGGGGCTGGCGGCCAAGCTCCCCGAGACGCGCCCCAGTCTCCACCCATAAATTTGGATACTTATCCATCCACTCGGAAACTTCGGCCAAATTTTCCGGATGATTGGCCACATGATGGCCGACGAAAATCGTTTTAGGATGGCGCGCAATCACCCGGTTCCGGGCTGCAAGCAGCTCGGCCTTGCTCGGATAGTCCCCTCCGAGAAAAGCCCAATCCGGGTGGTTGCTTAACTCTTCCCATCGCTCGTTATACCGGTCGATGGGTATAAAGAACGCATCCGGGTCCGCAGTGTGAATAAAAACGGGCATGCCTAAAGAGCCTGCTGTCTCCCACATGGGATCAAACCGCGGGTCGTCTACGGCGAGTAACTTTCCCGTGGTGACCTCCTTGCGCAGGTAAAGCCCCAGTTCCTTAAGCACCTTGATTCCGACCGCCCCCGCTTTCTTCGCCTTGATGATCTCCTCTGCCTGCCAGACGGCGTAACCAGGCTCGGCAATCTTATCCCAGGCGGGCTCAGTATGCACCAGAAAACGCCCGGGATAACGTCCCGGAAGATCTTTCAACGTTCTCGCGAGGTTTTCGCCATACCCGCCTGTGGAATTGATCATCGTCCGTATGTTCAGTTCGTCCATCCATTTGACGATTTGATCTAGCTGCCCAGGCGGGATGAGCACTGGATTGGCCCCCAGGTCCTTACCTATGCGGCTGGGGAACATGTAAATGTGGGTGTGTATGTCGATAACCGGGAACTTGGCCCGCTCGATACGCGTTGCAGGAACCACCAGCATGCTTTTGGGCCGATAATCACTCAAATTCATTACGGTCTTGCGTGAGACCGGCGGTTCCGATTGAGGCGTTCGACTACAGCCCGCCGAAGCTAGCGAGGCGGCAGTCACTGTGGAAAGAAAACCTCTCCGGGTTGAGATTACGGCAGCCTTGTTCATGTGTTTATCATCGCCAATTCAAAGACGTTGTGCGAGCCGACACCCCCCAGAATATGGCCCGCTGCAAACCTTGGGGAGACTGCTTGCATACATTCAGGTGATTGGCTCCTGTTTGCTTTCCAGATCAGGGAGTGGGCCGGCTGGTGCTAGGCTGGTGATATGCGGCTGATCGTGCTGGCAGCAGGATTGTGGCTGCTGGGCTCGAGTGTGCGGGGAGAGAACCTGCACGAAGCAGTCAGAGCGGGAGACGTGGAAAAGGTTCGCCGGTTGCTCGATGAAGGCGCCGACGTCAACGGAAGGGATTCACTTGGAAGCGCGCCATTGCACGACGCTGCCTGGGCGGGATCAACCGAGGTCGTCCGCCTGCTTATAGACCGTGGCGCCGATGTCAACGCTCGCCATAAGGAGGCCGGGTCCACTCCTTTGCACTACGCAGTGATCACTGGCCATCGCGATGTAGTGAAATTGTTACTCGATAAAGGAGCGGACGTGCGTGCTCGGTATGGCTCTGGATCCACTCCGCTTCACCTTGCATCGAATGGCGGTTACCTGGATATCGTAAAACTCCTGGTGGCTTATGGCGCAAATGTCAATGACAAAGATAACGACGGAGCCACGCCGCTTGATGAAGCCGCCTGGAAAGGACATACGGAGATCGTTCGCTTCCTGCTGGCACAAGGAGCGGACCCAAACAACCGCAATGGGATCTCGGGCGCTACCCCCTTACAAGAAGCGGCGATAAAAGGATGGGCTGACACTATCATTGCATTGATAGCGGGAGGAGCAGACGTGAATGCCAGGAACAGATCCGGCGATACAGCCCTGGATGAGGCTTTACGTTACGGGCGCCTTCAGGTGGCCCAGATCCTGCTCCGCGCTACGCAACCCTCGCAAGCGTCGGAAGCAACCACGCTTGATCGGCTCAAGAAGGCTGTGCAGCGCGGCGAACAAGGCGTGGTTGAACTGCTACTGGATGTCGGGTTGCCGCCAGCAACAAAAGCTAGCTGTGCAACGGCATTACTGCACGATGCCGCACTCAACGGAAATACCAAGATCGCCGCCCTGCTTATCGATCGTGGAGCGAATGTCAACGCCGTGGATGCATCCGGCAGGGCGCCAATTCACGAGGCCGCCGTTGCGGGCCATCCCGAAATGGTCGAATTGCTGCTGGAGCGCGGCGCGCAAATCGAGGTGCGGGAAACAGGCTCAGGGAACACCGCTCTGTACCTGGCAGCCTTCTGGGGGAGGACTTCGGTTGTGGAGCTGCTGGTTGACAAAGGGGCGGACATTCAGGCCAGGAATAAATCAGGGAAGACTCCGCTGGCCGGAGCCATCGAGGGCGGCGATGCGGAAACTATCGCGGTGTTACGGAACCGCGGAGCTAAAGAATAAAGTGAGCTTTTCCGAATATACGCGGAGGTGAAGCTTTCCGAGAACTCTGCCACACTAGCCGAAGCTGCCGATTTACTACATGGCTCTACAGCCGAATACCTTAGACAACTGGCTGAACTGATCAAGCCGGTGGTAACGCGCCTGGAAAAGGGCTTCTTTCGCCGCTTGCAGAATTTGTCACTGGACGCGAGGCAAAAGAAAGCGTTAGCGGCTATAACCCCCTTCGCCGCATCACATCTCCTGGTAGGGCAACAACCGCTGTCTGCTTTCCTGGAACAAGTCGAATACAACGGCAGAAGGCTGGCTAAGTTAAAGTTATCCCCAGCCACAGTCGTCCGGCTGCTACGGGAGTCCTACCGGTTGCCCGCTTGGTTGTGCCGGCAACTCAGCGAAACCAAGAGCTCTCAAGTAGCTAAGGTGCTTGAACAGCTATATTTTTGCGTCGTCATAACGCTCAACAAGGCCTTTTATCAGGTCCGCGAAGTGGAGGTCCGCACCTACGAGGAGTTATTCCAGGCAGAGCTGAGCTGTAAAAGTTTCGATTCCTTGTTGACTGCCATGCTGGAAATTCTTTCCCGGTATTGCCAGGCAGATTGCGCCGTGATTTTTCTTCTTGAACCAGATTGTTCGCGGTGGCAAAGCAAGGCCGCTTTCAGTTGCGGAAAACCGTGCAACAGAAACATCGAAGTGCCTAACAGGCCGGCACTCCAGAGGAAACTTGCAAAACCTTCCTGGACCGTAAACCGGCAGGCGAGCCAGCGGCTGGCGCTCGATCCAAATTGGCCTGCTGAGTTCGAGTCCTGCTGGTCAATCCCACTTCCTGAGGTAGGACAAACTTGCGGTGTCGTTCAATTCGCCTTTCGTCGCTCCTACGCATGCCTACCCCGCGAATTGGAACTTCTTACGGCTGCGGCTGAACGCTGCTCACTTGCAGCGGCCAAAGCGATACTCATGGAGGAACTGGCCATACGGGAAAAACAAGTCCGTCAGCTGGCCAGTCACATGATGGAGATCGAAGAGCGCGAGAGAAGGCGTATCAGTACTGAGTTGCATGATGAAGCGGGTCAATCGCTGCTTTGTGTGCGTTTACAACTGGAGATGTTGGAACGAGCAACCGAGGCGATCTCGGGTGCTTTGCGCGGGAAACTCGCCGAGATACGCTCGCTTGTGGAAAAAAGCATCGTCGAAATTCGCCGGCTCGTTGGGGATCTGAGCCCGGCAGTGCTGGAGCAACTGGGGTTGAGCGCAGCTCTGCGGCAACTGGCTGCTCGGCTGCGAAGTTTGCACAACGTCCGCGTACATTTACATACCAGCTCGCTACAGGTGGCGCCTAAGGACTTGGCGCACGTGGTTTACCGCTTGACACAGGAATGTGTCAATAACATCGTGAAACATTCTGCGGCCACCAATGTAAAGATTTCAGTCAGTTGCGACGATTTTAAACTGAAACTGCAGGTGGAAGACGATGGCGTCGGTTTCGATGTACAGGAAGTACTTAGAAGACTAGATTCCCATGGGCTTGCGGGTATGAGGGAGCGCGTCGCATTATTCGGTGGGGAATTTTACCTAGACAGTCGACCTGGTGCGGGCACAAAAGTGTTAATTAACCTTCCTATTCCGGCCGAAAAGCCGTGAGGAAGCTAAGGATTGAGCAAACGTTATGTCCAAAATTCGCATTTTGCTGGCGGACGACCATACACTGTTCCGACAAGGCATTAAGACCTTATTGGCAGCGGAAGCTGATATGGAAGTAGTGGGAGAAGCTGCAAACGCCGTAGAAGCGGCGGAAAAGGCTGTCGAGCTCGAGGCTGACGTTGTTTTAATGGACATCGGCATGCCAGGGCCAAGCAGCTTCGAAATCGTGCGACAGCTCAAACGCACACGGCCTGCAACGAAGGTTCTGTTTCTCACCATGTATAACGACGAGGACTATCTGTTTGAAAGCATGGAGGTGGGCGCCAATGGCTACGTTCTCAAAGATAGCCCGGCCGATCAGTTGGTGGCCGCGGTAAAGGACGTCCATCAAGGCGGGAGCTATCTAAGCCCGCGAATGCTCTCCCAACTGGTGGACGACTTCCGCACCCGCCTCCGCTCCAACGACCGTGCGCCGCGCATTGCTACGTTGACGCCACGGGAAAAGGAAGTTCTGAAAATGCTCGCCGAAGGCAACTCGGTCAAAGAAGTCGCCTGCCAGCTGGATTTGAGCGTAAAAACCGTCGAAGCTCACAAGTTCAACTTGATGCGTAAGCTTAACATACACAATAAAGCACAATTGGTCCAGTACGCCATACAAAAGAAAATCATCAAGCTCCCCAACATTGCTTGACAATCAGAAACTTCAGAACCTGGTCGATATTCCGGTGTAGAATCGGGGGGTGATATTTTTTCTCCGACGCCATGGTCCGAGGGGAATGGTGTCCATGGCTCGGCATCTCTGTGTCTTTCAGAAATCGCGTTTTTCATTCGGACCGTTGCAACACCTTCAAATCGGGCAGATGCATGAGTCGGTTGAGGCGCAGCGGTCCGTTCAACCAAAAACGGCTCGCCCTATATCGAGCGGTAATCGGCGAAAAAGCATATGTTCGAGTTGAGGGGTACACAATGAACAGACGAGAATTTCTTGGCGGTCTTCTTGCGGCGACAGGGGCTCCTGCTGCCGCACGCCTGCCGATTCGCAAGGGCGTCTGGTATGGCATGCTCCCAGAAGGGCTCAGCCACATGGAGCGGTTCCAAATGGCTCGGGAGGCTGGTTTTGAAGCTGTAGAATGCAACACCATCTTCGATACTCGAGAGGCTGAAGAGATCAAAAAAGCGTCCGAAAACGCTAAGGTCCCGATCCACTCAGTGATGAATAGCGCTCATTGGAAATACCCTTTCTCCTCCAATGACCCCACCGTGATCTCCAGGGGTCTGGAGGGCATGCGAACGAGTTTGCACAATGCGCATTATTGGGGGGCCGACACGGTTTTGCTCGTGCCTGCCGTGGTAGATGCCCAAACGCCCTACAAGGAAGCATGGTCGCGATCGGAACTTCAAATCCGCAAGCTGCTGCCACTGGCCGAACAATTACAGGTTGTGATCGCTATCGAGAATGTTTGGAACAAGTTTTTGCTCAGCCCTCTGGAGTTCGCTTCTTACATTGATAGCTTCCAAAGCCCGTACCTGAGGGCGTATTTTGACGTCGGCAACATCGTCTTCTACGGATTCCCGCAAGACTGGATCCGGACACTCGGCAAGCGTATCGTAAAGCTGCACTTCAAAGATTTCCGGTTTCGCCGCAGAGAAGGTCGGATCGAATTCGTCAATTTGACCGAAGGCGACGTGAACTGGAAAGAGGTTTACAACGCTTTGCGGGAGATCGGCTATTCCAGCGTCGCCACGGCGGAACTCGACCCAGGCAACCTCAACTATCTCAAAGAAGTCAGCCACAGGATGGATTTCATTCTTTCGGGAGCCTGAGGAAAGTGGAGGAAAACATCTGTTAGTAAGGTGAAGATTATGACCAGGTTCTTGTGGGGTGTAGTGACCGGAATTTTGCTCGTGGGATTCACCTTGGTGATTCTGGCATTTGCGTTCATGCGGTTTAGCCTGCGCCCCCCAGCCGTGGCTGACCCTTCTACTCTTATCCTCCGGCTTGGAGAAGACATCCCGGAGCGCGCAGCGATAAGCGTGCCTCTGCCATGGTTTGAGGAGCGCGCCGCGCCAACGATAAGCGATATTTGGGAACTCCTCCACAAAGCGGAGTTAGACACGCGTATTAAAGCCGTAATCATCATGCCGCAGGGCGTAAACGCCGGATGGGGGAAACTGGATGAAATCCACCAACTGTTAACCAGAGTCCGGCGAGCAGGAAAACTGGTGGTGGCGTTCCTGCGCTCGCCCTCTAGTCGGGATTACTACCTGGCAACGGCGGCGGATCACATCTACATGCCGCCTGAAGACGTGCTCGACCTTAAAGGCCTGCGCGCTGAACTGATTTATTTGCGCAAGATGCTTGACAAATTCGGTGTTCAGGTGGAAGTCGAACACGCCGGCAAGTACAAAGATTTCGGGGATATGTTTACGCGCACCTCGATGAGTCCTGAAACACGCCTAGTTCTGAACTCCATCCTGGATGATCTTTATACCCGCCTTGTGGATACTGTGTCTGCCGGCCGGAAAAAATCGCCATCCGAAGTTCGGGCTATTCTCGACGAGGGACCGTTTTTAGCCAAGCAGGCCGTCGCCCGGGGGCTGGTGGACGCACTCCTTTACGAGGACCAAATGTTCGAGGAATTGAAAAAACGCCTGCCAGGAAAGCAACTGAACAAGCTATTCCTCAGGGACTACATGCGTGTGCCGGCGGTATCTGTCGGGTTCGGCGGCAAGCGGAAGATCGCTTTACTGGTCGCCGAAGGCTACATTACCGGTGGCAGTGGTGATTTTTGCCAGGATAGCGCGATCTGCGCGGGAGATTTTACTGGACTGCTTCGCAAGGTGGGAGATGATGAGAGTCTCCGCGGCGTGATCGTCCGCATCGATTCGCCCGGCGGCAGTTCCTTTGCTTCCGACGAAATCTGGCGGGCCATGAACCTTCTCAATAAGAAGAAACCTTTGGTCATCTCCATGTCGGATACGGCGGCTTCGGGTGGCTACTATATGGCCATGACCGGGGATCCGATAGTGGCCTATCCAGCTACGCTGACAGGATCGATCGGCGTGCTGTATGGAAAGATCAATCTTCACGGACTTTACGACAAGCTCGGCATCCAAAAGCAAGTCTTGACCAGAGGACGATTTGCCAATATCGACAGCGATTATGAACCTTTAAGCGCACCAGCCCGTGCCAAGCTTCGTGAAGGGATTGAAGACAATTATCGTGCCTTCGTTGAGCGTGTGGCCAAAGCACGCAGAAAGAATTATGAAGAGATCGAGCCGTTAGCGCAAGGCCGCGTGTGGCTTGGTGATCAGGCAAAAAACATCGGTTTAATCGACGAACTCGGAGGACTGGATCGCGCCATCGAATTGTTGAAGCACAAGGCTGGGATCCCTGCCGCCGAAAGAGTCACCGTGGTCGTGTATCCGCCCAAAATTAGTATTTTTGAGCATCTATTTCGCCGTTACACGGAAAACTTCGCCGGCCGCCGCTTGCTGCGCGCCTTATTCGGGGAAATCCGGGCTGAAGCCTGGGCCGAAGGTGGATTAATGAAGCTGATGCCTTGCGCCATAAGCGTCCGGTAGATTTTTCCTGACCAAGCCGCGCACATATTAGAAGGCTTCCTTCGCAGTAATGCCGGCCGACTCTAGAGCTGCAGCCATTTTCGCCAGAGCGGACTTGTGAATCTGGGAAACCCGGCTCTCATTAATACCGAGAAGATTACCGATCTCTTTCATCGTCATCTCGTTGGCGTAATACAACTTAATCACGGCACGGTAACGCTCGGGAAGCGTTTGCATGGCCGACTCGAGGTATAGCCGCAACTGCTCGCGCGCGCAAATCTTGTCGGGCTGCGTTTCCACCTCAGCCGGAAAGTCAAGTGCCGGTCCCTCTTCACCATCATTGCCGCGGCCGGAAGATGATACCAGCCCAACGCTACGAAGCTCTAGCATCATTTGCCGCCACCGGTCCATACCCATCCCCATTTTTTCGGCCACTTCCATCTGCGTCGGGTTGCGCTTGAGCGTGGCCGCCAGATCACGCGTGACAGCCTCAAGCTCTTTGTGTCGCTTCCGTAGCTCACGTGACGCCCAGTCGAGCTGCCGCAAGCTGTCCAGAATTGCACCCTTGATGCGGTGTTTCGCGTAACTGGAGAAAACCACTTTTTTATGAGGGTCATACTTTTCAGTAGCGTCAATCAGACCAAGAATGCCCGCATGAATCAGGTCATCCAAGTCAACGTGCACGGGCAGGTTCTCGTGTACCCGGACGGCAATCGCTCTTACAAGAGGCAGATGATCGAGAATCGTCCGATCCCTTTCTGCCTTCTCACTTAGTCCTTTCTCAGGTGTCGAGACACTTCTGGCGCTCACGGAATAGTCCTCTTTCTGTCTATCGGCTGTTTTTGCCAGCTTCGTACACCTTAATAACGACCTTCGGTGAAACTTACCGGCACTGTAAGCACAGCAAAATGAGGACCAGATGGTGAGTTATTTCTCTTTTAGGACATAAGATGAGTTACTTACTTGGGATAATGGGAGTTACTGGTAAGAGATGGGGAAATGCTTTTCCCTACATTGACCTCTGTCCGATCCATTTTGGGATCCCGTACGCCAGTGGTGTTCCATTTCGATATTTATTGTCCCAATCTGGAACTTCGTAAATCTCTAGCAGTAGTTCATGGCAGATGCGCGCGAGCACTTGCGATCCAGGTTTTGACCGCGAGGGCGCCAAGAAAAATCCAGACAGCGTTACGAATCAGCCCATCAAGCGTAAAGCCTGCCAGGGCGCCGAGCACGCCATAGGTAGCCATCGCCGTCCATAATTTGGGTTTCATGTAACAACGCCCTTGTTGCTCCTATTATTGTTACACGAAAGCACTGAATCGTAAACGAAACGGATCTTATCAAGACAATTTTTGCAACTTGAGTTGATGCCGTGGCTGCGCGCTATGGCTTTCGGGCATTCGGCACCATAGTTCCCATAAAAAATCTTGCGGAGGGAACCGCGAGAAGGCTTTTTATAATCTGAAGGACCGGTTGCACTTTCCACCGGACACACTGCAATCGACCTCGGACTACATCAGATACTCGGCACTCACTGGGAGGCGCGCATATTGTACAGAAAAACAAGCTGAAGGCGGACCGTCAGGCCACGGAATCCCGAGGGGAGGGGTGGAAATGGAGTGGACGCGCTGATTCCCGCCACTGCAGCCCGATCCAGAGCAGGCGTGCCGGAAGAAGAAGCGATGACCAGTTTGGGCACACTGCCATCCCGGCTTACGGCAAACTGAATCACCACCTTGCCTGGCAATCCCCGTTTGGCGCTTTCCGGCATGACCGCGAACCAGTTCCGGCGGACAGCCGAAAGGACGCTGACCAGATAAGGCCGGAAGTCTACCCCCATAGGGTCACTCAAAAGTTCAAGGCGACTGGAAGGCCTTCCGGGAGCCGGGGGCAGATTGAGTCCCTCGCCGAGTCCACCAATGCCCTCGCCAAGTTCGCCAACCGCCAGCCCACCTCCGCGCTTTCCCGGGAGCTCGCGGCTAAGCTCTGCAATCGCAGGACCGGCTGGTTTTCCGACGCCTGCAGACTGAGTGCCAGAGCCCGCCACGGAGCCTGGCCGCTCAAAGGCAAGTTTCGGTTTTTCCTCTGGCACGATGGTAGGGGATTCGACCGGCGGTAGGCCGCGTGCTATGGAAGCCGATACAGTGGTGTCGATGCGGGGCGGTTCAGGAAGCGCGGGGGCTTGTGGTGTCGAAAATGGCGATACAGCGGCCGGCCTGGTCGTCGATGGCAACCACAGTGGCAAGCGAGGCCGTTGAAGGAGGCCCTGTAGGTCAAACTCCTTGCTGGGCTTCCCCGTATTCGGTTCTTTCTGGGTCAACTCGGGGGGAGGCGCGATCAGGGTAGCTGAGCTGCGCAGGTTGGATAGCGGATTTGAGGGCTCCGTGCCCGGGGAAAATCCCAGCGGGAAAAATACGAGCATGATCAACCCGGCAGCATGGAGTACAGCGGATGCAGCAAAAGCTTTCCTTGTCCGAGAAGCGCTCTCTACGCTTTTCCATTCCAGACAGAGCCGGAGATCTCCACCGGCTCGCTGGGCAGGCTGAGTACCCACTTCCATCGACCTAAGTCTTCCGTACGGATGCCAGGGACTGAGCCACCACGCGCGAATGCTCTTTAATTCTATCAAGGATCGCCAGCGCAACCTCCAGAGCCCTCAGGCCGCTTTGGCCGTCCACGAGAGGCCGGGCGCGGCTTTCTATGCAATCAAGAAACGCTTCCAGTTCCCCGCGTAGCGGCTCTTGCTGGCGCACTTCCAAAGGGTGAGACGTGATAGTCTGTCCACCTGTTACGGACAAGGAAAATACTTCTTGTTTACTGTAGTCCAGGGAAAGGTACTCGTGAGGCTGGAAGAGCCGCAGCTTGCGCACGCGCTCAGTCGAAACCCGGCTCGCCGTGAGATTGGCCACACATCCTTTGGGAAATGTCAGGCGGACGTTGGCAATGTCCACTTTGGGCGTGAGAATGGAAATTCCGACCCCCCGGATGTCCTCGGGCATTTCACCCACCAGCGATAGTACAACGTCGATGTCATGGATCATCAGATCCAGCACTACATCTACATCCAGGCTACGCGGGGTAAATGGGCTGAGCCTGTGGATTTCGAAAAACAAAGGCAGGCGGACGATTTTTACCAGCGCCTCCACCGCCGGATTGAATCGCTCTAAATGGCCAACCTGCAACAGGCGGCTGCGCTCTGCGGCTGTCGTCATCAATCGCCTGGCTGAATCGAGGTCCTGAGCGATCGGTTTCTCGACCAGAATATCCATTCCTTCCTCAAGCAGAGCGCATCCCACTTCGGCGTGCGCGGTCGTGGGCACAGCGACGACTGCAGCATCCGCCTTCCCTTTCAACGCCCGGGGATCCAACAGGGGTTCGCATCCGTATTGCTCGGCAGCTTCCCTGGCGCGCGCGGGATCAATGTCCACGGCAGCCACAAGGTCCGCCCGCGCGCATGTACGCAACACACGCATGTGGCGCTTGCCGAACTCCCCCGCTCCCACAACAGCGATACGAATTTTCTTCAATTTTCCTCCGGAGGAAAGCCCACAATGGCGATGCCGGCAGCCTCGGCAGCCTTCAGCATCTCCTCGCGGTCGAGCAACAACGTCCTCCCGGCATCTATGCCCAAGGCTGTAGCGCCCGTCTCGCGCATTACAGCAATAGTGATGGGACCGGCCACCGGAACGTCGAACAGCAAATGCTGGCGCCGGCGCGAGACTTTAATGAGGCGGAGAGGACGGCCGTTGACTAAATTGGCCGCCCGGCGCAAGATCGCATCGGTTCCTTCCATTGCCTCCACAGCCACACAAGCTCTTTCCGAAACGACGACACTTTGCCCGATGTCAAAGCCAGCCAGTGCGTTTGCGATGCGGCGGCCGTACACCAGGTCGGCTTGTTCCTCCTCGTCCGGTTTACGCGAACTGAGGACCCCATGGCCGGCGATTAGCGGCTTTAGTAACAGCGTGGAATCCACCAGACGAATCCCTTCCTGCTCGAGCACTCTGGCCACACCACCGATCAAGGCCTCCGTGTTCCGGTGTTTCAACGACGCCAAAAGCTTAAACAGCCTCCAGTCGGGGCGTATCGAAGAAAAGATCTGTGTGTGCTTGACCTGTCCCGCCATCATTACTTCTTCGATTCCTTCCTGCTTCAACAGCTCGATGAGCCGGGTCAATTCTCCAAGGGATATCCAGTGACACTTTGTGGCCAGCGCCTCAATCTCTTTTGAGGTTTCTTCGCGAATTCCGATGGCCACTACTTCGTGCCCCAGCCGGCGGGCTTGTTCGAGAGCCAGGATGGGGAAACGGCCGTTGCCCGCGATCAGTGCGTATCTCATGCGCTTGTGCGAACAGGGGAAGGCCCCTTCACTTTATGATGCCGCGTTCGGAACTGCGAATGAAGTCCAGGATTTCCTCAATCTCCCGACGGGGAGCCAGCGCGGAGCGGATGGCTTCAATCGCCTGTGAAGTGTTCAACCCGGAGCGAGTTAACAGACGAAATGTCTTTTGCAAATCTTCGATCACCTCGACAGGGAAGCCCCGGCGCTCGAGTCCAGTTCTGTTAGCGCCGAAAACTTTAATGCCGCGTTCGCTCACCGTCATAGAAAACGGCAACACGTCCTGCGTAACCACGCTGTAGCCGCCGATCATCGCGTGCCGCCCTATTCGGCAAAACTGGTGGACGCCCGTGAAAGCGCCGATTACTGCCCAATCGCCCACGCTGACATGTCCACCGATGGTGACCCCGTTGGCCAACACCGTGTGATCCCCGATCCGGGCGTCGTGCGCCACATGAACGTAAGCCATCAGGAGGTTGTCATCTCCGATGGAAGTTACAAGCCCTCCGCCCGCAGTCCCTCGGTGGATGGTGACAAATTCTCTAATCCGGTTGCGGTGACCGATGCGGGTTTCAGCGCGCTCGCCTTTGTATTTGAGATCTTGCGAAGCAACACCCACAGTCGAATAAGGGAAGAAAATGTTATCCTCTCCGATAGTCGTCGGGCCTTCGATATAAACGTGCGCCATCAGACGCGTGCGCCGGCCTATAACGACTTCAGGGCCGATGATGCAATAGGGACCGACTTCGGCGTCTTCAGAAACTAATGCGCCGGCATCGACCAGAGCCGCAGGATGCACCGGCATGGGCCAAGTCCTAGAGCGCCTCGGCGGATTCTTTGTCAGCCAGCTTGCACAAGACTTCAGCTTCAGCCACAATCGCCCCGTCCACGGTGGCCTGCCCATACATTTTTGCGACATTGGCCTTGCGCTTGCCTACCTTCATCTCGATGCGGAGTTGGTCTCCGGGCAGCACAGGACGCCGGAACTTTGCATTCTCAATGGCCGCTAAGAACACAAGTTTCTTGTCCCGGTCCTCGATCTGTTTAAGCACCAGGACCCCTGCGACCTGAGCCATGGCTTCGACAATCAGTACACCGGGCATTACGGGATAATCGGGGAAATGTCCGGCAAAGAACGCTTCGTTGATTGTCACGTTTTTGATGCCCACGATGCGCTCCTGCTCCAACTCCACGATCCGGTCGACAAGGAGCATGGGGTAGCGGTGGGGCAATATCGAACGAATAGCTTCAATATCCAATGCAGACATGCGGTCTCGCTATTATAGCAAGCAATGGATCCTTTTCTACGTTACGCACGGGCCAGACTGGGAGACATCATCGCACTGATCCGGACAATGGTGGAATGCGAAAGCCCCAGCGACAACGCCGAGGCAGTCAATCGCTTCGTGGATTTGGTAAGCACCGAACTCTCCGGAATCGCTCGAATCAAAACGTTCGCTGGAGGACGCTTCGGTCGGCATCTGCGTTGCGAGTTCATTCTGCCGGGCAAGGCCAACAGCGGCAACCTCCTGGTGCTTGGCCATTCCGATACGGTTTACCCGCTCGGCTCTCTAAAAACCATGCCTTTCCGCCACTTTCGCGGTAGGCTATGGGGGCCGGGCGTCCTCGACATGAAGGGCGGCATCGCCTGTTTTATTTTTGCGACACGACTGCTGCGGGAACTCGACCTGCCTGTGGCCCGCAGGGTTGTGTTGCTACTGAACTCGGATGAAGAGGTTGGCAGCCAATCCTCACGGCCTCTTATTGAGCGCGAAGCTCGACGAAGCGCCGCCGTATTGGTCCTTGAGCCGGGAACGGGACTGGAAGGCAAATTAAAGACTGCCCGCAAAGGAGTCGGCACATATACGGTGCGCGTGCGAGGGAAAGCCTCTCACGCAGGCGTGGATTTTTTTGCGGGGGCTAGCGCCATTGTTGAACTGGCCCGTCAAATCAGCAAAATAGCGTCGTTCACGCAATTAAAAAGGGGAGTAACGGTGAACCCGGGTTTTGTTAGAGGAGGTACGCGTGCAAATGTGGTTGCCGATGAGGCTTATGTGGAAGTTGACATTCGCGCGCCACGCTGGGAGGACGCGAGGCGACTTGACAAAAAATTTTACTCTTTAGCGCCTTTTGACAAACGCTGCGCCATAGAGGTCAGCGGTGGGCTCAACCGCCCCCCGATGGAGCGTTCCTTGGGTATTTCACGGCTGTTTCGGCTGGCTGTCCGGCTGGCGCATGAGATGGGTGTGGAAATCGAAGAATCTATGAGTGGAGGTGGCTCCGATGGCAATTTCACGGCTGCCCTTGGTGTTCCGACTTTAGATGGTCTCGGGGCGGTCGGCGAAGGCGCTCACTCCCCGGAAGAGCACCTGGTGTGCAATCGTTTGGCCGATCGCACAGCCCTGCTGGCCAAGTTAATTCAGGCGGTTTGACCACTGGGGCGTTTGCTTATGCGACTCTAGAAAAGATGAGACTTTCAGCAGTTTGATTCTTTAATGCATGCCTACCAGACCCAAATCTGCCGCGCAGTTCCGCAAACGCTCTGAGCTTTTGGACTTTCTGCTGGAGGTTTCCACGCTTACCTCAGAAACGCTCGATCTAGACCGCCTCTTAGCCAGTGTGGCCGAAATCGTCAAAAAGGTAATCCCTTATGAACTGCTGGCCATCATGCTGTACAGCGAAAAAGCGAAAGGGCTCAAAATCCGTTACGCCATCGGGCATCGGGAGGAAGTGGTCCAGAACCTCGTTATCAAGCTTGGAGAAGGACTTACGGGCACAGCAGCCCTGACAAGAAAGCCTGTTCTGGTTGGAGATGTCCGGACGGACCCGCGTTATCTCAACGTGGTGGATGCAGTGCGTTCGGAATTAGCCGTGCCGATGGTGTTCCGCAACAAACTGGTGGGCGTTATTGATGTCCAATCAACACGACTGAACGCATATAGAGAATACGAGCGGTCAATTTTGACCTTGATTGCCAACCGCATCGCTTCGACCATTGACAATGCGCGCCTTTATCTCCGGCTTAAGCGGCAGAACAGCGTACTGCGAACACTCACTCGTATTTCTCAGGAATTCGCCGCCATCCTGGAGCTGGACGAGCTGTTAGAAAAAATCGCCACAACGGTGCGATCCATGATTCAGTACGATTCGTTCAGCGTCCTGCTGGTTGATGAGCAGCAGCAGCTTCTCAGGCACCGGTTCAGCTCCCGGTATGACGAGCGCACACGCATCGACAATGTCCCTCTTGGAATGGGAATCACAGGCGCGGCAGTCCAGGCACGGCAAACGATCCGGGTTGACGATACCTTGAATGATCCCCGGTACATCCCTTCACACCCGGACATTCGCTCGGAAGTAGCCGTTCCTCTCATTGTTCATGACCGTGTCGTAGGCGTGATGGACCTGGAAAGTGAACAGATCGCTTTTTTCACCGAAGATCACGTACGGACACTCTCCCTGCTCGCCCCGCAGATCGCCGCCTCTGTGGAAAACGCACGGCTCTATGAAGAAGTGGCATTACGGGAGCAGCGTCTGGAAGCAGACCTTGCCGCAGCCCGTGAATTGCAGTCCGTGCTGTTGCTGGTCGAACCCCCCGAAGTGGAAGGCCTGGATGTCGCCGTCGGCCACCGCCCTGCTCGGGAAATCAGCGGCGATCTTTACGATTTTTTCCCCTACCGGCAAGAGCAGGTTTTGTTTGCATTCGGAGACGTCAGTGGAAAAGGCGCGGCGGCCGCTCTTTATGGAGCCATGGTGGGAGGGCTGTTACACATTTTGGCGCGGAGGCGGTACGCACCTTCCCAGCTGATGATGAACCTCAACGAAACTTTGGTAGAACGTAAAGTCGACGCCCAGTTCGTGGCGTTGCTGATTTTACTGTGGGACCACCGAACCCGAGAAGTCAGGATGGCCAATGCGGGCGCCGTGCCCCCGATGATCTGTCGCTCTGGACAGATCATCCTTCCGCGCGTCGAGGGAGTACCCTTAGGACTGCTCGAGCACCGCGAGTATGAAGAAACCTGTTTCCAGGCGGCGCCCGGCGATCTTATTTTGCTATACTCGGATGGTATCTCCGATCAGCAAAACTCGGCTGGAGTCGACTATGGCCGTTCTCGTCTGGCGACTTTGATCCGGAAGTTTTGGCTAGATCCTCCCCAGTCAATCGTCAATAAAATTTTCGCTGATCTTGATGAATATACCGGCGGCGCAACGCCCTCGGACGATCAGACCCTCTTAGTGATGAAGGTACTGTGATGCATCGCAGCTCCGACGCTTTTAATTACCGACAGGGCGCACTGTATTGTGAGAACGTTTCCCTTGCCGATATTGCTGGGCAAGTGGGCACGCCCTGCTATGTATATTCCAGCGCCGCGGCGCTAGCGCGTTTCCGTGCTTATGAGGAAGGATTGGCGGGCCTACCACATAAAGTGTGTTATGCCGTCAAAGCCAATTCGAACCTCAGCCTCCTCGCATTGCTGGCCAAGGCCGGCGCAGGCTTTGACATCGTTTCTGGCGGTGAGCTGTTTCGTGTCATCCAGGCTGGCGGAGATCCCTCTACAGCGGTTTTCTCTGGTGTGGGCAAAAGCGCGGAAGAGGTGGAATACGCGCTCACGCAAAAGATTCATTGCTTCAATTGTGAATCCGAGGCAGAGCTAATGCTCATAGATGCCCTCGCCGCACGATACAGGACCAGAGCCCGGGTGGCCTTGCGTGTAAATCCAGATGTGGATGCCGACACTCATCCTTATATTTCGACAGGCTTGCGGCGGCATAAGTTTGGGATCGACATCACCGAAGCAGAAAACGCTTACGCCCAAGCCATGCGTTTACCACACCTCTCTGTTGAAGGCGTCGCTTGCCACATTGGCTCACAACTACTGGACACGGCTCCAATCTTACAGGCTCTTGATAAGATGCTGGCCTTGATCGAGAGGCTGCGCTCCCAGGGAGTTCCTATACGCAGCCTCGATCTCGGAGGGGGCCTCGGAGTGCGCTACAGGCCCTCGGACGCCGCGCCGGATATCCTCGAATTCGCCACGTCGGTCCGCAAGAAGGTGGAGGACAAGGGATTGTTCCTAATTCTCGAACCCGGCCGTTCTATTGTCGGGGAAGCCGGGGTGCTGCTGACCAGAGTTTTGTACAGGAAGCGCACTTCCGACAGGGAATTCATAGTGGTGGACGCAGCCATGAATGACTTACTCCGCCCGTCGCTTTATCAATCGCACCACGAGATTTATCCCGTACGCGAAACTTCCCGAGGCAAGGTGCGCGCCGATGTAGTGGGACCCATCTGCGAGTCGGGTGATTTTCTGGCGCTCGACCGCGAGATGGAAAATGTGCTGCCGGGTGACCTGCTCGTGGTATGGACGGCAGGAGCTTACGGTCATGTCCTTTCGTCAAATTACAACGCCCGACCCCGAGCTCCGGAGATTATTGTGCAAGGCGACAATTGGTTCATTGCGCGCGCGAGAGAAACATATCAAGATCTGATCCGCGGTGAAGTTCGTCCCTAAGTCCGCTGTCGCCGCAGTGTACACCGTGTTGCCGCAGCACCTGAATGGCCTTTGGCAAGGCAATCATATCCGTTTCCAAAACAGAGCCAAGCCAGCGGTTTTTCCTCAGGCATGACAAGCAGCGAACCTAGCCACCGTAAGTGCTTCTATTCGTCTTCCCAGTACGGGAGTGAGGAAACGGTTAGGGCTTTGATTCCAGTTTGAGATTAATGATCGCTTTTTTTCGGGTATCGTAGACGCTGAGCGTCCTGACGGGACTCACCATGCCTGCTCGCTCTGCCCGGAGTTGGTAATCCACGTTCGTGCTCAGACCGTAGAAGTAATAGGCGCCATCCTGACGTGTTATAAAAGACCGCACCTGATGAGTTTTCGTATCCTTAAGCTGGACAATGGCGCGAGCTGCAGGAGAATCGTCCGGCGCCATCACGATTCCTTGCACAGACCGGACGTTGGGATCTTCCTTCTCTTTCTCCTTCGCAAATGATAATCCCAGAGAAGCTGCAAGCAGATACGCCACCAAGCCAAAAAGAGCCTTCTTACTTTTCATTACGCGCTCCTACGGCGGACGGCCACTCCGCTCATTATCCGTTCATTTCACAGCCGGGTCCAGCCGGAAAAATAGGTCCACACGTTCGTCACCGGAAACAATCACCCGTTTCTCTTGTTGCTGGAACCCAGGCGCCCTTGCAGTGACAATGTAGCTCGCCGGAACCGGAGGCACACGAACGGCAAACTCCCCCCGGTCGTCGGCGACATAGCTCACTGGCTTGAACTTCCTCTTGGCCTTTTGCCTTTCCTCCGGAGCAGCCGACACAATCACTTCCGCCCCCGGCAATGAGAAACCTGAACGTTGGAAAACTGTTCCTGCAATCAGTGCATAAGATACCTGGCCTTGCCTTCGCTTCTTGTCCGCTCCGGAAGCGGTCTTCAGGCTGAAACAATAAAGACCCAATGCGGCAAGCACCAGTATAGAGGCGGCTTGCTGGATGGCTGAGTTAACGCCAGCGGTCGTCGTCCTCGTCCTCTTCGTCCAGGTCCAGCGTGTCCTCATCCTCCTCTTCCTCGTCCACCGGCTCCAACTCCACAGGATCTAAGCCAATGACGCGGAGCTCCGCGCCACACTCCTCGCAGGTGATCAAGTCGCCCTCGTCGAGTTCGTCTTCGTCAATGTCGATCTCTGTATCACACAACGGGCAGGTCAACATTTCACCTTCCTTCTCCTCATTTATACGAAACTACAAAGCATTTGCCAACTGATACGTTGCATTTTCGCTATTAAACCGATCATCGCCGTCCAGAGACTACCGCGACCACCACCCAAAGGGAATTCACGCTGTGGCCGTGATCTTCTCCAGAGCGGCATTGTACTTCTCCAGATCCTCGATAAAAACTGTTACCAGCTTCTTCTCGAAGTCCTCGCCGGATTCGATAATATGCGCCAAATGCAATGCCGCGAGCTTCATACACCACGGGTCCGTCAGCGGCCTGCCAGTCTTTTTGCTGAGCGCGAGTAAGTCCGCATGCGGGAGAGAAACAACAACCTCTTTCAAAACGTCCCCATGCTGTAACAGAAACTTCACATCCACCGAGTCGCTATGCCGTATGGAAATGGCTGTTTGAAGCCACAGTAAATCCACCTGCCATACCCGGCCCCATGGATCCGGTCCAGCCTGAAAATGTCGGAAGTTTTGCATTATTACTTCCTATCCTATTGCACTGCCTCGCGCCCTTGTATGCCCTTGCTGCATTGGGCCGAGGAACGTCACCGAGAACTCAAAACTGCAAGGATCCGTGTAAGACGAGAGAAAGAAACTCATCGCGCGTTTCCTTTTTGCTGCGGAAAGCACCCAGCATAGCGCTCGTCACGGTCCCCGAATGCTGCTTTTCCACTCCGCGCATCATCATACAAAAGTGGCGTGCCTCGCAGATCACACCTACCCCGAGAGGTTTAATGGCCTCTTCGATACTTTGGGCGATTTGCTGCGTCAGCCGCTCCTGAAGCTGCAGCCTCCGCGCGAACATGTCGACAATCCGCGGAATCTTGCTCAAGCCGATAACATGCTCCTTGGGAATATAAGCAACGTGCACTTTGCCGAAAAATGGAAGCAGATGATGCTCACAAAGGCTGAAAAACTCTATGTCTTTGACGATCACCATCTCGTCGTATTTGACAGTGAATAGCGCTCCATTCAGCACTTTCTCCAGACTCATCTTGTAGCCACTGGTGAGAAATCGCATCGCCTTTTCGAATCGTACAGGGGTCTGTACAAGGCCCTCACGCGCAGGGTCTTCGCCCAGTTCCCGAAGGATTTCTTTTAAGTGTTCGGCGATCGGAAACTCCTTATGCTGGGGCGTCATGACTTTTATGGCTGCTTTCTCGTTCATCATAAGTAAATAACTCCAAAAATATTTCTCGGGGTTTCATAAATGCGAATCGCCTGCAAAGCCGGCGATGGCTCTTGGAAGGCCGTGTGCCAGCTATCTCGCAGCCTCCGCGCGATTTCGAGAACGAGGTTTTCTGTTGTCGGGACTACGCCGGCCATTTCAGGAATCTCTTCATTCAGATTCCTGTGATCGAACCTCGCAACCACCTCCCGCTCAACCAGCTGGTCCAAACACTCAACTCGTGCCAAACGCCCAGTGGCGGGATCAATCCGCCCGGAAAGGGTGATCTCAATGACATAATCATGACCATGACCATGCGGGTTGTTACACTTGCCGTAGGTTTCCTTATTCTGAACGTCCGACAGGAACTTGGAGTGTAGTCGGTGCGAGGCACAGAACCTATACCGCTTGGTCAGTTGGATCATTCGTCAGGTCCAAAATAGTCGACGTAGAGATCTTCAGTCTCGTAGACTCGAACCCCGTGCAGCTTTGCTACTGAATTCATGAAATACGGGCTAAGGCGTCTCCAGATCTCAATTGCCAGGTTTTCCGTCGTCGGAATCACACAATCAAAAGGTGGCGTCTCGTAATTAAGAAACCTGTGGTCAAACTCCGCGACCACCTCCTTTTGGAGGAGCTCTTTCAGTTGTTTTAAATCAAAAACCATTCCCGTGATCGGATCCGGCTCCCCTCTAAGAGTGACCTCGACCACGAAGTTATGGCCATGCCCGTGAGGATTCGCCGCCGCCCCATAAACAGCGCGATTCCCTTCCTCGCTGAGTTCCGGGTTGCGGCACACACGAGAGGCGGAAAACTCAACCCTGCGGGTAGCAAACATTTCATGGATTGGATGCTTCTCGAAGCCCTCCAGATCCTCTAAAATTATATGGAGATCCTATGCAAGCCGTCAAAACCGACCGCATCCTACAGGTGTTGTTTATTTTTCTGCTGACGGCGCTGCTTTTTGTGGTTGCCGATTCATTCCGGGAAAAGCTGGTCAACGTGGGAGACAAGGCTCCAGGTTTCACCGTTACTGCGGACAACGGACGGCAAATTACCAGCTCCCAGTTCGGTGGAAAATTGTTGTTGTTAAATTTCTGGGCCACTTGGTGTCCGCCGTGTATAGAGGAAATGCCGTCACTAAACGAGCTCCAGAAGCGCCTTGGGCCCTCGGGTTTGGTAGTACTGGGCATTAGCGTGGACAAGAGCGAGGGGGCTTACCGTGAGTTCCTGCGGAAGGTAAACGTGTCATTTCTGACAGCCAGAGATCCAACTGCCGCCATCAGTTCCCGGTATGGCACCTATAAGTACCCCGAATCCTACCTTATCGACCGCAACGGAAAAGTGGTGGAAAAACAGATCGGCGCGACAAATTGGACCGACGAGGAAGTGTTCAACCAGATCAAAGCGATGCTTTAGCCGCCAATCCACTTTTCCTTCCACCGAAGCCGAATGAAAAGACTCCGCCCTCGCCTAACAGCCTACACGCCTTTCCCTGTTGACGCCATACACGCTACCTCCTATTATTGGCTTATGCTCTTGGCGCGTTAAGTCGCAGGTGAGTAGGATAGTCGGCGCCCGAACCGGCAAACACGCGAAGAAGCGCGGGTCCTAGGCGAGTTCCGAAACGCTTGGCATAGCTGCTCTTTTTGGGTTTTTATTCTTTGTATTCTGAGACTCGAAAAGGAGATGAGAAATGAGCGTCAATCGCGTTGCTTTACAAGGTTGGGGAATTACGGTGCTACGCGTCATGGTGGGTGCTGTTTTTGTGGCGCATGGCACACAGAAATTGTTTAGCTATGGGCTATCGGGCGTCGCTGGCATGTTTGGTCAACTCGGGATCCCGTTGCCTTGGTTATTTGCCCCGATAGTGAGCTTTGTGGAATTTCTTGGGGGGCTGTGTCTTTTGATGGGCTTGTTCACGCAGTATGCTGCCGCGTTGCTGGCAGTGAACATGCTGGTGGCTGTCCTGGCTGTGCATGCCAAGGCAGGCTTCTTTTTACCCAAAGGCGCCGAATATGCCTTAACTCTGCTAGCGGCTAACATTTCCCTGGTTTTGTCGGGACCGGGCTGCGCATCGTTGGGCGCTTGTGTGGGTGGCAGAAAATGTAGTTGATTGTTGCAAGGCGGCAGTAGGTTTCAAGAGCGAATATTCCGTGAAGGTTGGTGAAAAAGCTACAGCGCCCAGGGTTTCTTGCGCGCCTAACGCTCCAGCTATCCAGGTCACCGGGAACAGGATGCCAAGCCCAGACACAGGGCAGTTGAGCTTCTAGTTTTTGTCCGGTGGGCTGAGAAGCTTCATTGTCCAGGGTAAAATGGCCGAACTTGGGCTCCGTTAGTGAGTGGAGCTTCCGTAGGAAGCGCCACGGAATCGCCTTCGGCTAGCCCTGCGGTCACCTGTGCGCGAACTGCGCTTGTGATACCAAGCCGGATATCACGCCAAACCACTTTGGTGCCTTGTAATACGTATACTCCATCTTGCGCCGGACCCCGTCGCAGCGCTTCCCTGGGAATAGTGAGGGCACTCTCCACGACTGCAGACCGGATCTCTGCGTTGACATTAGCGCCGGGGGGCAATTCGTGTACGCCATTCTCAATCAGGCAGAACACTTCTCCGACCTGCCGCGTTCCAAGAGGTACTACCTGCGTTGGCATACGCTCGACAACGCCCATCCATTTCTTATTCGGAAGCGCGTCCCATGTAATCGTAACAGGGTCGCCCAGTGAGACGCGGCCTAGCTCCGGTTCATCCACATAAACGCGGACATGCACCTTTTCCGTATCACCCACTTTGGCGATGAGATCACCCGCGTTTACGTAAGAGCCCTGACGAACGGCGATCTCGTAAACCGTACCGGCTATCGGAGTGCGGATGATTGCCTGCAAGAGCCGCTGTTTTGCCTGCACGGCAACAGCTTGCGCCGCTTTCAACTTTGCCTCCGCCCCCGCTTTGTCCGGCTCGCTGACTAAAGTCGCACGGCGCCGGTGCAGCGCCTCGATCGCCAATTTGGCTTCGGTCACTTTAGCCGTAGCCTCATCTAACTCCATTTTTGTCGCTGCCTGCTGCTGGACCAGGCGGCTAAGCACGGCCTGTTCGCGTACCGCTGCTTGCAGATCAAGATTAGCGCGCGCCAGGTCACATTCGATCTGCGCCAGCTCACTAGCTCGGCCTCCATGTACCAACACGTTCAGCTCGGCTTGTGCTTCACGAACGCGGGCCTCAGCCATAGCAAGATCAGCACGGGCTTCCCTGGTGTCCAACTCAGCTATCGCAGCGCCACTAGCGGCTCGCTGACCCGGATGAATCACCAACTTCTCGATCACGCCTCCACGTTGTGCGTAAACGCCAACCCACTGGATTGGTTCCACCTTGCCATTAGTAGACAGCGTACTCACCAAGGTCTCCCGTCGTACCTTCGCAAACGGAACCTCAAGTAAACGTGGCCTGCGCAAGAAGATCCACCACAACAGCGTGACGCTTGCTATCAATAGAAATCCCAAAAGGTATTTCTTCATGAACGCTCGTCCGGCGCGGACAATCGTACTCCCTTAAAGTCTCCACTCATGCTGATTCCGCAAAGGGAGCCTGTTGCGCGACCAATCCCAATTGTCCCAAATGGCGGACGTGTTTGGAAATCTCCGGTTGCGGTTTTCCAGCCATGTGAGAAAATTGGATGCGATGATATTGGACTTGATGGCGGAGAGTTATGACACCCAAACAACAGCATGATTGTCGGTTGTTTTGCGAAACTTGTCCCTTGAGCCGGCGGAGTTTCTTGGCTGGCGGGTTGGCGCTTGGATCCCTGCCCGTTCTGCCGCAGAGTTCTCCGACGAACACGTCGCGGCAGCAACCCGTGCGGCTTCCGCTCACCGTACAACCCGTGTTGGTTTACGAAACATATCAAAAAAAGGAGGCCACAAGCTGGCGACCCTGGGGCGGCCTGTTGACCGAAGCCGACGTAGCTCAAGAAAAAGAACGTATTGGCAAGGAATTGAGCGAGGCCGGTTCCAAGGCCGATTTTCCATTGAAATTTCTCCCACTGGCTATTGCACAGCAGCCCGAACAAGCCGCTTCAATCGCCTCCGGTAACTATGATGTCATCTTGTCATATGCAGCAGGCGGTAGTGTAAAGACACTCGAAGCGTTGACTGCCCCAGGCAAGCAGCATGTCATGTTCCTCCGTCACCGGTCAGGTCCGGTTTATCTGTGGTACGAGATCGTGCACCCCAGGTTTCTCCGAAAGACTGTGGACGATTTTGGACAGTCGGGCATGTCCATAGAAGACGTTGTCGTTGATCGATATGACGAAGTTTTCGTCAGGCTCCGCGCTCTTTACGGGTTAAAAAATGCCCTCGGCAAGCGCATTGTCTCGCTGGGAAAACCAGGTGGCTGGGGCGCAGGCGGCAGGCTTGCCCCCGATCGAGCGCGCGAAATCTGGAAATTGGATATTCAGACGGCGTCTTATGAAGATCTGGGAAGGCGGATTCAGTTAGCCCGCGATGACGGTGCTCTGGTGAAGCGCTCCCAGGCCGCCGCAGACAACTATCTGAAGCAGAAAGACGTTACTTTAGGAACTGCGCGGGAGTTTGTCTATAACGCATTTTTGCTTGCAGAAGTCTTCCACGATCTGCTCGATGAGGCGGGCACAGACGCTTTTACTATCAACAATTGCATGACCACGATTATGCCGGTTTCGAAAACCACGGCGTGCATGCCGCTCAGCCTGTTGAACGACGACGGTTACATGGCTTTCTGTGAATCCGACTTTGTCGTGATACCTGCTGGGATTCTCTTGCACTACATCTCCGGCAAACCGGTATTCCTTAACGATCCCACGTTCCCCCATGATGGCGTGGTGACCCTGGCCCACTGCACGGCGCCGAGAAAGATGGACGGCATGCATCCCGAACCCGTGAAAATCCTTACGCATTTTGAGTCCGACTATGGTGCTGCTCCCAAAGTCGAGATGCGAATAGGACAAGATGTCACCAACCTCATCCCCGACTTTTCCGGCAAGCGCTGCGTGGGGGTCGCCGGCGAAATCATTGATCATCCCTTCATGAATATCTGCCGGTCTCAAATCGACGTACGGCTCCACGGCGATACGAGCCGGCTCCTCGAACAAATGCGCGGCTTTCATTGGATCACCTGTTATGGGAATTACCTCCGCGAAACCAGATATGCTCTCAAGAAGCTGGGAGTGGACTGGGTTGTAGTGACTTGATGCCCCCTGCCGGGCTCCATTTGGCGAAAATAGAGTACATGCCCTCGTACCGCATTTACCGGCTGAAGGAAAGCCAGCGCCAGGTCTTTCGATGGGCTCCACATACAAGTGGAGCCACCCTTGTCAAACCGAGAGACTATGTAGAGGGAGGATCCGTGGAGGCGCCCGGAGTGTATGCCGCCTGGGCTGCGCTCCGCGAAACAGAACAGGCAGTCAATGTAGGCGACCTACTCGAAACGCCAACAGGTGAACTTTTCATTTGTAAGTACGTAGGCTTTGAGGAAGCCAAGTGGGCGCTGTCAGAAGAGAAAGACCCCGACAGGGCCACAGCCCCACTGAGGAGTTCGGATGCCAGCCTGCAATAGCGTTACCATGGTAACAATGAGTCCCGAACAAGAAGGGGATAGCGGCATCAACCTTTTCTCAGTCGTGGCCTACCTACCGGATCCACTGGGTTCCTTCGTGGACCAGCTCCGGCAGGAGCTGGTTCCTTCCTGTAATCTTCGAGCCCACGTCACCATCCTCCCCCCAAGACCCCTGACAGTGGGTATTGAGACGGCGATCGCGCGTATTCGATCTGGAATCCGGGACCTATCTCCTTTCGAAGTTCAGGTGAAGGATGTAGAAATCTTCGCCATTACGTCAGTCGTTTACCTCAGCTTGGGGAAAGGATGTTCCCGGATCTGTGAAATGCACGACTTGCTAAACGTGGACGAGCTTCGTTTCGAAGAGCCGTATTTGTTTCACCCTCACATTACATTGGCCCAGCAGATTACACCAGAGCAGATTCCAGGAGTTTACGAACTAGCGCGCCTGCGATGGGCCCACTATCCTTACAAGAAATCCTTTGTAATGGATTGTGTCACTTTCGTGCAGGGAACTGCTAACGGAGCATGGATTGATCTGGAGGAGTGTCCGGTCGGACCCGTCGCCTCAGTGCGATAAAAAACCTATGACTCGAACATCCGCAACTGTTTTTCATCGCGGGAAGGTCGAGTCTTACGTTTGCGAAGTGGGCTTCCAACAACCCCCAAGACCACAAATTCCTCCAACGAACCTTTAGGGACAAAGACCCGCTGGTTGTTGGATGATGGATTGGGCGGCGTGAGAGTGAACCCATACGTCTCCAACTGCAAGAGATTATTGGGCAAAATCCCGTCCATCATCTCGCCGTCAGCAAACCGCATGCGAACCCACAGTCCCTCCGCCTTTGGGCGGTTCTGGAAAAGTCTTTGAGCCGGCTCAGCCTCGGCCGAGCCAAAGTCCTTTACGAAGCATACCGCCTTTATCTCCTTGTATGGCAGTAACATAACTCTTCCTGAAAGCGACAAAAGCTCGATTCCCTCGGCTCGCAAATAATCTTTAGGGTTTACATAGCCGGTTAGCGACTCCCTGTCAAACCGCCGCACGACTACTTTTTTACTGGTTGAGGCTGTCAACAACTGTCCTTTCTCGAAAAGTTCCTTCCAAACAATTTTGCGAGTATTGTATCATTGGCACGATGCACAAAGCGGCAGTATTACCTGAGCCCGTGGAGGCCTTTTTGGATTTTTGCCGGATCGAGAAGGGCTTAGCCGCTAATTCGCTGGAAGCATATCGCCGGGACCTGGAAAAATTCTGGGCTTTTGTCCAGCCGCTCGCGCCCTCTTCCCCCACCGCGCTACAAGATGCCGGACTTTTGGCGAGCTATCTCGATTCTCTGTACCGTTCCGGGCTTGCGTCTCGCTCCATTGCCAGGCATCTCACTACACTCAGAAATTATTACGGATTTCTCCTTCGCGAAGGGATAATCAGCGTTGACCCTACTACCGTGCTTGCTTCCCCTAAGCAGTGGATGAGCCTCCCTAAATACCTAAGCATTGAAGAAATAAACCGGTTAGCGCAGGCTCCTGATCCCGGTAAGCCCACTGGAGTGAGAGACCGCGCCATGATTGAGCTGCTCTATGCTTCAGGACTCCGGGTTTCCGAGCTGTGCCAGTTAGAGCTGTCGGATCTGAACCTCGAGCTGGGGGTCGTGCGGGTCATGGGCAAAGGGGGAACACAGCGCATGGTGCCTGTGGGACGATCGGCGCAAAACGCGGTTGCGGCATATTTGCAGTCGTCACGTCCAAGGCTGCTCGAGGGCAAAGCTAGCCGTTATCTTTTCGTGACTGCCCGTGGCGGACCTTTGACCCGCCAAGGGTTTTGGAAACTTTTAAGCTCTTACGGTAAAAAAGTCGGGATTTTTCACAGATTGACGCCTCATGTGATCCGGCATTCCTTCGCGACTCATTTATTGGAGAGGGGCGCGGACCTGAGAAGCGTCCAGACAATGTTGGGACACGCTGATATCTCAACGACCCAGATTTATACTCACGTTCTGAAGTCACGGCTGAAGCAAACAGTGGACGAACATCATCCACGGCCGTAGGTGATCCACGATGGGCTGGTAGGAATTCGAGAGCGAACTGCGATGAGCGATTACATGTTCATGCTGGAAAGTCACCTCAGTGCAAGCCAGAACCGGGTGGTGACAGAACTCCGAGCGGTGGCCGAACGAGCCAACGTAAACCTTTTTCTCACAGGAGGAGCCATGCGGGACATACTCGGTGGCTTCCCCATTCGTGATCTCGACTTTTCGGTAGAAGGAAACGCGCTGAAATTGGCCAAAGAGGTTGCCAAGAAAACCGGAGCGAAGCTCGTCGGCGTTGACGAAGACATCAACTCAGCCGAGCTCCTCTTCCCTGGGGCAGTTACTGCCAGTATTTCCATGGCGCGGCAGGGATATTCAGCAAAGCCAGGCAGCAAACCCCACCATGCAACTCCTGCCACGATCTATGAAGACTTACGAAAAAGAGACTTCACGTTCAACGCCATGGCGCTCTCGCTGAACCGCGCATCTCTGGGGCTCCTCATCGATCCCAACAACGGCCTCGCCGATCTGGAGCGTAAGGAAATCCGGGCGGTTCATAATTACATTTTCTGTGAAGATCCGTCCCGCATTTTACGGTTGGTCCGTTTTCAAGTCCGATTTGGCTTCGCCGTAGAAGAGCGGACTCGGCAACAATACGAGAATGCCAGGCTCGACGAGCTGGAGCGGAGCATTCCAGCGCGGAAGCTTTTCGAGGAGCTCAAGCAAATCGCTCAGGAGTCGAACCCCGGAGACGTTCTGGTGCTGTTTGAACGGGAAAAATTGTTGCACTTGTTCTTGCCGGCGCTGAAAGGCGCCAAGCTGAATCTCCAAGGATTTGCCAAGTTACAGAAAGCGCGGCAGATGATTCCGTTCGGCGTAAACCTCCACATCGACGAAGTGGCGCTATTTTTGTATGTACTCACCGAGAAATTCACCCCTGGCGAAAAAGCAGCCCTGATCAAAACGACATCCATGCGCAAATCCGAGGTGGAGGCTTGGCAGAAGCTACCTTTACGCAGCAGGAAAGCCGAAAGGGAGTTGCGATCGGCGAAGTTACGAAAAGCTTCTCTAATCTATCGGGTTGCTTCCAAGGTTCCGGGGGAAGAGATTCTTTATTTGCTGCTCTATTCCAGCTACAGGCTGGTGCAAGATCGTATCAAGAACTACTTACAGAAATACTTGCCCGCTGCTCAGGAAGTAACGGAGAAACAAGTTATTGCTGCCGGCGGAGTACCGGGGACGCCGGGCTTCTATAAGGTCCGGGAAGCATTGATCGCGTCGCGGCTGGATGGACGTCCCAGGAAGACCTCTCTCCCTGCTGCGGAACAGGAACTGGAACTAGACGCTGGCGGGCAGAAAAAGAATCAAAGTTCAGGAAAGAAAAGCAATGGAACAACGAATCAACCGCAGGACGTTTCTGTTCGGCGCAAGCCTCGCAGCTTCGGTACGAGGAGCCAATGACAGAATTCACGTGGGCGTCGTGGGCGTCCGTAGCCGCGGACGCGCTCACATTGAAGAATTCGCCAAACGGCCGGACTGCCGCGTAGCGGCTGTCTGCGACATCGACACGGCTCAAAGCGAGCGTGCCGTACAGCTTGCCATGAAGTTTCAATCCAGCAAGCCGAAAACCTATCAGGACATACGCCGCCTCTTGGAGGACAAAGATATAGACGTGGTGTCCTTTGCGGTCTGCAATCACTGGCATGCGCTGGCAACCATCTGGGCCTGCCAGGCGGGAAAGGATGTTTATGTCGAAAAGCCGGCCAGTCATAACATCTGGGAAGGCCGGCGCATGGTTGAAGCGGCGCGTAAGTATAACCGCATCGTACAGGTGGGCATGCAAAGCCGATGCCTGAAGCACAAGCAGCGTGCAGTGGAGCTGTTGCGCCAAGGCGCCATTGGCAAGGTGTATATGGCCAAAGGGTTGTGTTTCAAGCGCCGCAAGTCTATTGGGCATCAGCCTGACGGGCCAGTGCCGCCGGGAGTGGATTACGATCTCTGGCTCGGCCCCGCGCCGATGCGACCTTTCAACCCTAACCGCTTTCATTACAACTGGCACTGGTTCTGGGATACAGGCAATGGTGACATCGGCAACCAGGGCGTGCATGAAATGGATATCGCCCGTTGGGGGCTTGGCAAAGCCACTCTTCCCAGGAAAGTTCATTCATCAGGGGGCAAATTCGTCTACGACGATGATCAGGAAACACCTAACACGCAGCTTGCAACGTTTGAATGGGATGACTGTCAACTGGTGTTCGAAGTACGCGGTCTGCTGACAGGGGGCGAGAGCAGCGTCACTTACGACGGACAGAATTTCATTGGCAATCTCTTTTTCGGCAGTGAGGGGTTCATGGCGGTGGACCAAGCCGGGTTTCAAATTTACCTCGGAGAAGACAGAAAGCTGGCTCAAAAGATGTCGTACGCCGAACCCCGCATCTGGGATACAGCTCCTCTGGTCGCCAATTTTATTCAAGCGGTACAGAGCCGCAAACATACAGATCTGGCGGCTGACATTCTGGAGGGGCATCTTTCGGCAGCCTTATGTCATATGGCGAATATCAGCTACCGCACCGGTCGCAAACTGACCTTCGATCCGGAAACGGAAACTTTTGTGAATGACAACGAAGCCAACGCGTTCGTAACCCGAAAGTACCGCGAACCATACGTGGTGCCAGCCATCGTGTGAAGCTACACGGGCAATGGCGTGAGTCAGTTATGATTAGGAGAAGCGTGGAGTGTCTTTGAATTCTGTGACGCCAACTTCTGCTACCCCCAGTTGCGCATTGCATTTCAACAGACGCCAATCCATCGCCCTGGTCCTGCTGTGCACCTTCTTTGGGGCGATTGGTCAGATTCTCATTAAGTTTGGCGCGAATACTCTACCCAACGGCCATCCAGTAACCATGCTCACCAATCTTCCTCTCATGGCAGGGTACAGCTTGTATGGAATCAGTGCTGTTTTACTGGTTCTGGCCCTCCGGGATGGTGAGCTCTCCATTCTCTATCCGGTTATCTCCTTGACTTATGTTTGGGTAACGTTTCTGTCTGTGTTGTTCTTTAAAGAAACCCTGCACCCTTTTAAGGTCCTGGGAGTGCTGACCATCGTCGCTGGTGTAGCAGTACTTGGAATGGACCAAAAGAAATGAGCACCCCAATATCCTCCATGGCGCTGGTCTTACTGGCATCCTTCATCGGTTCTTTTGGCGCCGTCTTCTTGAAATCAGGAGCCGCACGATTGCAGCTGAACCTGAAACTGCTGCTTTGCAACTGGCGATTAGCTCTCGGCGTAGGGTTTTTTTTGTTGTCTTCGTTTTTCTTCGTGTTGGGGTTACGCAGAGGGGAGTTGACCATTCTTTACCCAATGGTCTCGCTGGGCTATGTCTGGACCTTGCTGTGGTCCAGGCTTTTTTTCAAGGAAGAATTGACTCGCAACAAATTTGTTGGCTTGGCGCTGATATTGCTGGGCATTGTAATTCTTAATCTTGGCAACCGTTGAGAAAACGGAAGCAAGCCAGGTCTCAGGGTTCTCCGGATTTGCAGTTGGCCACTTGAATAGCAAAAGCGCCTAAAGTCTCCCAGCGGTTGCCTTGAAACCGTTCTACCAGGAAGCTTGTTGCAGCCGGATTAGGACTCAATCTCCAGAGCACACTGTTCGATTTTGTGTGCGGCAATTCCCCGTGTGTCCGGCGGCTGGTTACCTGCCGCAGAACCCAGCTCTCCCCACCCGTCATGGATTCATACCTCTCGTAAAGCGCGTTGATTTCTCCGCTTTGACTCCTGTCGAGCCACAGCGAGCCATGGGTTCTGCTATCAAAGTGAAACCAATCGATGAAACCCACATGACCTTCTCCGGCAACCGGCCGCAAGCGCCAGCTTGCGCCGCCATCTGTTGTAACCAGCAGGAAAGGATCACGCGGAAGGTTGTGCAAGAAATAGCCTGAGACCCACCCAGTCTCCAGGTCGAAAAACTGCACCCCATCGAGAACGCCTGAGCGCAGCCTTTCAAACGGCTCGTGCCAGTACCTTGCGGAACTTTCCCCCATTAACAGGATGGAATAGAGGGTCGTCGAAAGTGTGTGGATGTTTCCGGCGACGAACACTCTACCCCCAGCAGCGGCTATAGCAGCCAGCTCGAGATAGACAGGACATGGTTCCTTTTCGGTGCAACTCAAACCCGCCTGCCGTAAATCTTCTTCATTGCAGGAAAATGCAATTTTCATCGGCGCCCCTGTATACTCGAGCCTCGCTGTCACAGCCTGCTGTGGTGAAACCATCTGGGCGATGGCAGCAAGGGGCCAGATCAGCACCGTCAACCGGTAGACGGGACTCATCTTTCATCCCCCTCCGTTCTTCAGTCTAGTGTATGCCTCCCTTCGGTCGGCTGCGCAGGATTATGATCCTGAAAGGAAAGGCATTCGGTGGATATGCTCGACTGGTTCAGGGCGCTCTGGGGAAAAAACCAGCCTCCGCTCTCCGGCGCTCCGGCCGTACGCCGGCGAAAAAATTATTCCGCCCAGACGGGTTTTGTCTACGAGTATTACTACTTGGGGAAACGTAAACTGACCCGAGGCGCAAAGGCAGGCTTGGAATTCGTGTTTCAGGTCTCGGCAGACAGAAAAACTGAGTTTCCTGTTTCGGTTGTCATCTACGAGTCTGCTGTCAGGAGCTGGGAAAAAAATCATGGCCGGGACCTCACAGAAACCGAACGCTATGCGCTCGCCAAAATGTCGTTGTTCAAGGCTTTCAATGAGCGGCCAGCTCCATCTGATCTCAAAAAGGAGGTCCGGGCCAGCACGAAGGACATAGAGGAAATTCTTCAGACATTGGGAATCGAATGAACGCGCCGGGCAGCATTAGGCCCTAAGCGAGGCTGCCTGCTCTTGCGCATCCACCACTGCTATAGCCGCCATGTTGACGATATCGCTCACTTCGCAGCCTCGCTGAAGCACATGCACAGGCTTGGACAAGCCCATCAGAATCGGCCCGATGGCTTCGGCGCCTCCGATTCGCATCAGCAGCTTATAAGCGATGTTCCCCGATTCGAGATTGGGGAAAATGAGAACGTTGGCCGGGCCTTTGAGCGTGCTGAACGGATACGTCTGTTCGATGATTTCCGGAACCACGGCGGTATCTGCTTGCATCTCGCCATCCACCATAAGCGTTGGAGCCCGCTCTTTGACAATATTCACGGCCCGTTCCACTTTTTGCGCCAGTGGATGCCGGGTACTGCCGAAATTGGAGAAGGAAAGCATGGCCACCTTCGGTTCGACGTTGAAGCGGCGTGCCGTTTCCGCAGCCATGATGGCAACTTCCGCCAAGTCTTCGGCGGTGGGTTCAATGTTCACCGTGGTGTCGGCCAGGAAAAAAACATCCCCTTTGGGCGTGATCAGCATATAAAGCCCGGCAGCCCGACGTAGTCCCGGACGCACCGCGAGCACTTGAAGAGCTGGACGTATGGTCTCCGGATAATGCTGCGTCAGACCGCTGATTAAAGCGTCAGCATCGCCCATATACACCATCATGGAACCAAAAACATTGTGGTTGAGAATCAGTTCTTCGGCTTCGCTCCGTGTGACACCTTTACGTTGCCGCAACCTGTAAAGCTCTTCCGCATAAACGGGTCGCCGCCCGAAGCAGGATGGATCGATGACCTGCGCAGAATCCAAATGCAGGCGGAGATCGCTGGCCACAGTGCGGATCTTGGCCTCACTCCCAAGCAGAATAGGATGTGCGATCCTCTCGTCGATCAAGATCTGGCAAGCGCGTAAAATCTTAGGCTCTTCGCCTTCAGGGAAAACTACTCGCTGTGGGTTTCGCTGTGCCTTGTGAATCATGACGCGCATCACTTCCTGAGCCTTGCCCAACCGTCGTTGCAATTGCTCCCGGTATTCATCAATATCCAGCAACTGCTGCGCTACTCCGCTTTCTATGGCAGCTTGCGCCACAGCAGGCGCCACCCACAAGAGCACTCGGTAATCAAATGGCTTGGGGATGATATATTCCCGGCCGAAGGCCATGTGCTCAACGTCATAAGCGCGGCGTACAGAGTCTGGCACGTCTTCCTTAGCTAGAGCCGCCAGAGCCCTCGTGGCCGCTAATTTCATAGCGTCGTTGATGGCCGTGGCCCTGACATCCAGCGCCCCGCGGAAAATGAACGGAAAGCCGAGCACATTGTTGACTTGATTTGGAAAATCAGAACGACCAGTCGCCATAATGACATCCGGTCGCGCCGCTACAGCCTCGTTGTACCCGATCTCCGGGTCGGGGTTTGCCAGAGCGAAAACAACAGGGTTGTCAGCCATCGTCAACAACATCTCAGCACTCACGCAATCCGGACCCGACAAACCAACTAACACGTCTGCGCCACGCAGAGCATCGGCCAGCGTCCGGGCTTCCGTTTCCTGAGCAAAGCGCTCCTTATACGGGTTCATCCCTTGAGTACGCCCCTTGTAAATAACCCCTTTGGTGTCGCACATGGTTATGTTTTCGCGCTTTGCTCCGAGCTTGATGTAATGCTCCGCGCAAGCGATGCCACCCGCCCCTGCGCCGTTCACCACGATCTTTGCATCCCCAATACGTTTGCCAGCAATTTCCAGCGCATTGAGCAGCGCCGCTCCGGAGATGATGGCCGTTCCATGCTGGTCGTCGTGGAACACCGGAATCTTCATGGTCCGCCGCAATTCTTCTTCTACTTGAAAGCACTCCGGAGCCTTAATGTCTTCAAGGTTGATGCCACCGAAAGTCGGCTCGAGTAACTGACAAGCCCGGATGATCTCCCGTGGATCTTGAGTGTCCAGCTCAATGTCGAAAACGTCTATGTCAGCGAAACGCTTAAATAACACCCCCTTGCCCTCCATGACTGGTTTCCCGGCAGCCGGCCCGATATTCCCCAGCCCGAGGACCGCCGTTCCGTTGGTCACCACCGCCACAAGGTTGCCTTTGGCCGTGTATTTATAAACAAGGCTGGGATCTCGCTGGATTTCCAAGCATGGGACCGCTACACCCGGAGTATAGGCAAGGCTCAGGTCACGCTGGGTACGGCATGGCTTGGTCGGAGTGATCGACAGCTTGCCGGCGGGAGCGCTGGCATGATATTCAAGAGCGTCTTCTCTGCGGATAGTCATAGGAGATCCTGATACTTCCTATTTGTACCCCTTTTCCGAAAATGAGTACACAAGCTCCCTCTTAAAACAACGTAAAAACCGTAATCGACTTTGGGAAAGCGTGCAGAATACCAGCGTGCCCCCCTGAGAACACACAACACGCTTCCCAGGATCTTACGCTGCCCGGCCATTCATTCGATCAGTGCAGCCACTCTCCGTGTCAGAGGGTTTGAAAGGCGCTGAAGCGTGATATTGGGGTTGCCTGTCATTTGCAGAAAACCCGTGACAATCTGTAGCGGCGCCTCCATGTTGCCGCCGCCCTGAAAGGTCATCCAAGCCCCCCGCGGCTGATAGATTAGGCCATAAAGGTGCAGGTTTGGACTAGCTTGAAGGCTCATTTCCGGGGAGATGCTATTGTCACCGTTATAGCAGGGCGAGTCAAGGCTCCCGCAGCTTGTATCCACATTTCCGTTTGCGTCGTATTTGACCTGTGAATTGCGCTGATCCTGCCAGAACACTGCCGGGGCGAAAGGTTTCAATGCAATTGGTAGGTCATCGGAAAATTTGTTCAGTCCGTGGAGATTGACCGATGATCCGTCATTGTTGCCCATCTGAATTTGCACCGGCCCGAATTGCAAACGATCCTGAATACGGGTCACGTCTTTGGGCACCGGAAGCCCAGGATAGTTCGCATCGGTAAAAACAAAAAGTTCGCCGGCGTCAGTGTTGGCTTGGGATTGCCCATTGGAGTCAAGTGGCGTCTTATCCTGTAGCGTTACTCCAGTGTGCTGGTAGAACACCGGATTGCCCTGGAGCGAGCCTGCAACCACATACATGCCCGGCTGGAACGTGACCACCGTCTGGGGTGAAGGAAACGACAAACCGCCAAAAAATACGTAATTGCCAAAAGCTCCGGTTCCCGAACTAAAAATGACGCAACCCGTGACCGTAATCGGTTGCCCCGTGGCGACCCAGTTATTACTATTTCCTTCCTGTCCGATGGCGTAATAGCTCCCTGGGGTGAGCACGGGAGGATTGTTACAATCCCCGTTAATAGCTCCATTGATAATTGGCTTGGCCGTTAAGTTAGTGGGGGCAGGGGGCTGTCCGAGTCCGCCCATTGGGTCTTGAAAACCGTAAATAGGTAAATCCCCAAAGCCGTTCGCTGGGTTAGGAATAAAGTTGCCCGGATTGTCGACCGTTCCCGTTCCCCGAATGTTGATGAAAGCGGCGCTCCGGAGCGTCGAGCTACCACCAGCTTGCCCGGCATAATTGCCAGAAGCGCCGTTAGCCGTGGACGCCATCCATACGCCACCGCCGGCATTGATCGTATAAGCATCCGGGTTCCCTGGAGTTGAGCTTCCGGAACCCTGGATGCCAATGTTGACCCCAATAAAGTTTTTGTTCTTGTTCTTATCCGTCGTCCCCGCGTCATTTTGACGGTTCAAAGCGTACAGGCTTCCTGAGTAAACAGCATCCACGATGCCCGCCGTCGCGCGGGCGCTCGACAAGCCCTGGCTGTTGCCTAAAAGCGCAGAAAATAACTGAGGGATCGACTGGGACACACGTACCGTCGTCCAGTAGTAAACATTCACACCAAGCACAGTGGGAGGTGGCGATGAGGTGTCGGCAGAGATTAGTACGTTTTGCCGTCCTTGCAAACCGCCAGTCAAAAAACCATTGGCTTTCGCATACAGGCATCCGGCGTTGAGATTGTCGGAGGGCGGTGAGGCAACCGAAGCTGGGCATGGTGTGGGGGTGGGCTGGCATGTGACCCCTACCCCGCAGACCACGGGGCCTTTGAGTCCGGTGGCTTTCAAGGCTGCCTGTACCGCCGCCAGTGCTGCGCCATCGGCTGCCGCTTGCGCCGATTTTCTGACGAAGTAGGACCAGCCGAGATCCACTGCGAGGCCCATCATTCCACACATGGCAAAAAGCGACAACGTGGTCAGAATTATCACTTGGCCCCGCCGGCCCCTGCGGCGAGATTCGTTGAGGGATTCTCTTTCCCGTTCCATGGGACACCCTCCTCCCAAGAGGAAATTAACGCGGCGATTTCCCCTCACTAAGATGTAATAACCTGAATCATTAAGGTATTCAATGGAACGAAAGATAACATAGTACCATCACCTTCCGGCTAAAACAGTCCTCCGCCGGCCAGCCTCGCCTCGTGCGGGTCGCTTTCAGTTTAAAAGCAGCAGTTGGATATTCCCGGTGGTCCAGCCACAAACTCCGGTCGCTCCGCCTATTCGAGCAGCGCTACCACCCTGCGGGTGAAAGGATTCGGCAGCCGCGTCAAGGTCACAGTGGAACTGCCTGTCGTGCTCAGAAATCCCGTAACAATCTGCATGGGTGCTTCCAGAGTGCCATTTCCCTGGAAAACCATCCATGCCCCACGAGGCTGGTAGAGCAGCCCGTAAAGGTGTAAGTTGGGGTGAGCTTGTAAGTCCATCTGCGGAGCAATCCGGGGATCTGTGTTCAGGCACGGCTTCGACAGGCTCCCGCCGCAACTGGTGTCAATCGTCCCATCAGGTTTGTACACTACCTGAGAATTCTGCTGGTCTTGCCAAAACAGCGCGGGGGCGAATGCTTTCAATTCAGAGGGCAAATTGTCCGAAAGTTTGTTTAACCCGTGCAGGTTCACCAATGATCCATCATTGTTCCCCATCTGAACCTGGACGGTCCCGAACTGAAGCTGGTCTTGGATAGCCTGGACCATCGAAGGCACCTGCAATCCGGGATAATTTGTGTCCGTGAAAATAAACAGCTCACCTGCGTCCGTATTGGATTGCGACTCTCCGTTGGCGGTAAGAGGCGTGTTGTCTGTTAAGGTAACACCCGTATGCTGCCAGAAGACCGGATTCCCCGGCAAGGCTCCCGCAACTACATACCGTCCAGGATGGAAGGTCACTACAGTATGGGTTGATGGAAAAGAAAGCCCCCCGAAGAAAACATACCCGCCGAAGCCACCCGTGCCCGATGAAAACGTCAAGCATCCTGTAACGGTGATTGGCAGGCCCGTAGCAACGATACCGCCGCCTTTCTTAGATTGAGCGGTAGCGTAATAATTCCCCGGGGACAACACGGTCGGGTTGTTGCAATCTCCGTTGATGGTTCCTCCAAGAACGGGCATGTCCGGAAGCCCGGTAGGGGGCGGGGGTTGTCCCAGACCACGCATAGGATCCTGAAAATAGGTCAGGTCGCCCAACCCGCTCGTCGGCGTCGGGGTGAAGTTTCCGGGATTGTCCACGGCGCCCGTGCCGCGGATATTGATGAACGGTCCCCCAATGACTGTAGCACTTCCCCCGGCATGCCCCGCAGCATAGGTTCCATTTTGCCCGTTTGCCGTAGAAGCCATCCAGATGCCGCCTTCAGCATCAATGAGCCCTCCACCTTGTGTGAAAAGATCCATTCCCACCGAGCTTTTTTTATCAGTGGTGCTAGGGTCGTTCTCCCGATTCAAGGTAAACAAGCCCCCCGCAAAGATGGCGTCGGTAATACCCGCAGTGGCCCGGGCGCTGACAAGGCCCATCTTGTTGCCTAGCAATGACGAAAACAATTGTGGAATAGACTCAGAAACCCTTGCGGTAGTCCAGTAGTAAACGTTCACACCAGGCGCTGTCGGAGGCGGTGATGTTGTGTTTGCAGCAAGCAGCACGTTTTGCCTGCCTTGATTGCCACCTACGGTGAATCCGTTAGCCATGGCATACAGGCATCCTGCGTCGAGATTGTTGGCCGGTGGGTTAGCCGGCGAGCCCGGACACGGCGCGGGCTCGGGCTGACATGTAAGTCTCGCACAGGTAAACGGTCCATTGGGTCCGACAGCTTCCAGGGCAGCTTGAGCGGCAGCGAGCGCAGCGCCATCAGCGGCTGCCTGCTGCCACTTCTTCGCGTAGTAGGACCAGCCGAGATCCACTGCGAGGCCCATCATTCCGCCCATCGCAAAAAGAGACAGCGTCACCAGCACGATAATCTGACCTCGCCGGTTATTCCGGCGTACTCGTTTGATCCCATCCCTGGAAATCGTCATACCAGCCTCCCTGTCTCCGTCGAAAGCAACAGTTGACATGAAACTCACGGAAACTCGCTGAGTTCCTATTCGATGATGGCTTACTTGTGGGCTACGGGGCAATGCTGAAATGAAGGTTTTGGTACTAGTACGTACGCTGAGAGCTCAAACTTCTGTGTATGCACAGCCTCGACACAGGCGGCTTCTACGAAAAAGATTCACCAAAATGTTCGGCAACCTGCAATAAAGAAGGGTGGGGAAGACATTGCTTCAGATAATCTATCAGTTGACAAAGAATTGCTTTCATATCTGTATGTTCCTTGTCCCGAGTCGAACCTCCGGCACGTTCTTGATCCAAATCCGGTCCTGATTGAGCGTTCCAGGCGCCAGGATGGGAATTCCAGACTTTCCTGAGAACATGGATCAGCTCGCTGCGCCTCCGAACTGGTATCTGGTAGTAAAGGTGGGAAAGCTGCTGCACCCTGCTTTGCTTAGGGAAGGAATAAGTCCCCAAGCACTGGTCGGGGACCAGAACAGTCTCCATGAGGCGTTCGAGGACAAGCGCAAAATAGGTGGCTTCTACGAACTGTTTGAGCAGTGCCAGAACACGCGCCCGGATTTCGCTTTCCGGGCATGTCCTGTTGCCCGAAGATGGGTGTAAGTCTTTGCTTTTACGCTTGATGGCGGGAAAAGCCCCTTCATGGAATACGCTGTGCTTATCGCTTGATGCTCTCCCGGTCATCTTGAGGTACTTCAGTTCCAGCTCGTTTTGACCACTATAACCGTTGAGTTCCCACCCCAGCCAATGAAAAGTTTCCTGTGCACTTACCAAAAGCGCGAGGCGCCTTGCCTTAATTAAAAGAAGCCGTGGCGCAAGCCGCGAGTGCGCAATATCGTCGAGTAACACCCTCGCCAAGGCGATTTGTTGTAGTTTCCGATCTTCGAACATAGCTGAGGAGGCGCTATCTTGAAAATTCCGTAAGTGATACCTAGCCTATTGATTATGCTGATTAATAACTATCTCACAAGGATCTCTTTGGTTAGCAGAGTCCCTCCAGAAAACAGTCGGATGGTCTAGTACCTTGATCACAACGGCTGTCCGGCGCCGTTCGAGGGAGCTCTAATCCTTCCTCATAGGAAGCGGTGTAGCGCCGATAATCCGTCTAACAAGTCCTCGTACCAGCGCCATTAGGATCAGAACAATGGCAAAGGTGCATACAATGGTTGCCCCAGTGGGTAGATCGATTTTGAGCGAAAGGTAAACCCCCAAGGCAGAAACCAGTGTACCCATCGTCCATCCGATGGCGAGCCTAACCCCTATCTTTTCCGCATACAGCATTGCCGCCACCGAAGGGACAACTAGGTAGCAGAACACGAGGAGCACGCCTGCGATCGCGACCGAAGAGGTCACAACGAACCCAAAAGAGGCATAAAAAATAAAATCCCACAAGCGAATGGAGATACCCTCTGCCTCTGCCTGCGCCGGACGAAGTGTGATTAACAAGAACTTGTGGCGAAACACGAAGTGGAACAAACCGATGACACTGTAAAGCGCTGCGGTTTTTCCGACCTCAGCCCACGACACTGTGAGGATGTTGCCCACCAGCATCTGCTTGAGGTGTTCGGTCTGTTCGACGGACTTGCTCATAGCCAGGATGGAGGCCGCCGACGCTACGGCATAGCAAATGCCAATTACAGCCTCCTGGGGAATACGCGCCCGATGACCACGAATAGTAGAAAACACCGCGGCGCCAATGAATGTGAACACCAGGCTCACGCAGTAGGCAGCCTCATGATGGGGATCCAGACCGAACATCACGGCAATGGTTGTCCCAAGTGCAGCAATCTGAGCCAGGGAAAGGTCTACGAAGATTACACCCCGTTCCACCACGTGCACACCGAGGTAGGTATGTATTCCAGTCAGTATGAGGCTGGCTATAAAGGGAGGCAAAAGAAAAGAAAAGGTGTCCATGGGATGTCCTTCCTATTTCAACTCCGAGAAGGCTTTGACCAGCAAGCCGATGTCATAATCGAAAAGCTGGAAATAATTCGTGACCTCTTTGACGCCGCCAACTGACGGGGGCATGACGAGCACGCGAGCTCCGGTCTTCTGCGCGATGGACTCCGGCGTCCGCAGATCAAAGTAGGGTTCTACAAGAATCAGTTTTATGTTCTCTTGCAGCATCAAGTTAATAACGGCCAGAGTGTGGCTCGGAGTAGGGGGAATGCCAGGTCTGGGTTCCACATACTCGGCTACCACCAATCCGAATCTCTGGCAGAAATTGGGCCAGGAACGGTGGTAGGTGATGACCTTTCGCCCGCGAAACGGGGCCATCATGGCGTCCCATCTTTTTTCAGCCGCTGAAAGGCGCGCGTCGAAGTCGGCATATCGCTGGGCGAAGTATTGGGCATCATTCGGCCGCATGGAGCTAAGTTTGTTTTGCACGGCTTTGGCGATACGGCGCCCGTTTTCCGGGTCAAGCCAGTAGTGCGGGTTGCCGAGCGGGTGTACATCGCCCATGGCGCGGGTGATCTGCCCGGTAGGAATTTCCAGAATCTGGCAAAACGTGGACATATCGATGTACCCTGGAGCGCCTACTTGAATTTTCGGGTTTCTGCTCTGGATGATCAGAGGAGGGAGCCACCCAATTTCCAACTGAAGTCCGACAACCTCTAAAAGATCGGCCTTCTGAAGCTTCAGCAGGAAGCTGGGTTTCGGCTCCACGAAGTGCGGATCTTGATAGCCTTTTGCGATGGAATCAACCGCCACGCGGTCCCCTCCTACTTCCTGAGTGAGAGAAGCCAAGTCTTCGGTGGCAGTCACCACATTGACCTTGGAGGCAGCGCGTACACCCGGTGCAAACACCAGCAAGACAAACAACAGCGATTGGATCAATGCCTTCCATGCAATAGCCATTTTCACGAAACACCCCCTCGCGGCAGGATGGTTCGGCCGTGGTCCTGCCTGTTTAACTTCCAACAAACTCAAAACGGGTGCGCGCCATGTGCACCCAAAGCAAACGAAAACTGAAACAGCAGCTCATTGGCCGTTAGCTTCTCGCCGTAACGCGTCTGCCGGAGTTGCCCACGTATTTGGCTGAACTCGCTCGGCCAGTAAGTCAAAACAACCGATCCACCTGTATCTGTCAAACGTTCAATTGTGAAGCGTCCGGAATGGTCAAACCTTCCTCCGACAAACCAGCGGCGGCGGAACTGGTAATCGGCGGAAATGTAATAGCCAAAAGGTCTGGCCATAACGGGTCCCGCAACAGAATTCATGGTTGCGCGCGCCCAGACAAACTCGCTACGTCCCACAAAGGAGTGGTAAATGGCTCGGCGAAGTGGTTTCCAACGAAATGTCGCATCGAGGCCGTACAGTTCATTGGAACCGTCCCCCCAGAAGCTGTGGCCGTGCGAATACGAAGCGCCAAGCGTGAGGTTCGCCGACTCAGAAAGGTCGCGGTAAGCCCGCAGGTGCCCAATAGTGGAGACGTCACTGCGGCGGTTCGACCGGTACACACCTTCGGTATCCCCGCGAAAGACCTGGGCTGTTCCTTCGAGGAAAATGTTCTTTGGCGCTGGCAGAATGCGGCTTATGGAGAGACCAGCGTCACTGATCCCATCCTCGCCCCCTACCAAATTCTGGGTTACCAGTGGGCGGTCCGTCCACGGGAGCACATGGCTGTGCTGTGTGTTCACAACACCGAAGGCGCCTCGCATCTTGCCGGCTTTCAATTGCAAGCCTCCAGGTAATGCTGTAAACGTGATGTATCCTTCCTCCAGCCCTACGCCCTGTTCTCCAAAAGTAAGGAAAAAATCGCCCCGAGCATAAGGATCAATGATAGCCTGGAAACCAACCTCGCTTTCGTGCATCTCCAAAGACGGGGTCGTGCGGTTGGCCCCGTATCCTACGCCCCCTAAAAAGTTACCAATTACGCTAATGTCGGGATTCAGGGCTTTGGCAGCGGCGGCTCCGGCTCCCCCAAGCTGAGGGGCTTCTACGGGTGGTTGAGCAGCCACAGGCGTCACGGTTGTGGTCGGAGTCTCGACGGGAGCCGGCGCAGCCACGGCGGGCTGTTCCCCCTGATGCGCCTTCAAAGCAGCGACCTCAGCCTCCAAACTCTTGATGCGATCCTCCATTGCTTTGATGCGGTCCAATAGCTCAACCGTGTCCTGAGCGGCTAGTGGAATTTTACAACCGTAAACCATGATGCATATACACAATAGCCTGGACCAAATATTTCCTTTCGTCCAACTGGCGGTTTTCACGGAAGCCCTCCTGCTTTTTTCCTCTCTTCTAACGACAACAACACCAAGCGCCGGGACCATTTGCCAGCGCAATGACACACAAACCGGCGTTAGGCAGGAGGGGCACGGGGTGAAGAAAAAATTGTCCGGCCTTCGAGCAGCATCTGCCCAGTTTCGTGCCACCTAAGCCACGCAACTACCAAGAAAGCGCTCTGAAAGAATACAAAATCCCCAGATACCACCAAGGATAGCGGGCCTGCGTTGCAAAGGTCACAGCACAGCGGAGAACCATGTTTGTGTACGTGAGCCACACCGCATGCGTCCTGCGGACAGAAAACACCGTACAGCAACAGTACGGCGCACAAAACCGCCACAGCAGAACGTACTGCCAGGTCTAGCCCCTTGAACACCATATGAGACAGGCCGCGATGGCAAGCCCTCAGAGCGTCACGAAATCAGCGCCATGTTTATCCCTGGAAAGTGCCCACCACGATCATGGCGATCGGAAGAACACCGATTTTGGTATGTAACACCCAGTCCTCGCCGTCCTGGGTAATACCTTGCGCCGTGCCGGGGTCATCTTTCCATATACTCAGCACCCCTGGATGTGTGCCTCCGGTGGATTTTGCGCTCATTTTGACCAGTTCGTCGAAAGAGGGTGTGGCGTTGACATTACTGTCATCCCCGGCAGGCGTCAGCAGCAAAAAATCCCGTTGGGGCGCGACACCCTGGTGATTACCGTCAGGTGGGTACAGGCTGTAACGCAAAGTATAAACCCCGGCTTTGATGGAAAATCCGCGTCGGTCCTGGCCGCCGTTCGGAAACCGCAGAGCGCCAAGCAGCGATCCATGCGGGATAGTCGGCAGACTCACGCCTTGCTCTGTCGATGCTGGACCCGACGGAGCCTGAGTCCGAAACCACAGCTCGCACACAAGGGAACCATTGGGACCAACGACCTTGATCCCGTCCTTTTGTAACGCATCGCGCATACCGGCGGAAAGTTCCGAAGGCGGTGGGCCGGCGGGCTCAATCTTATATTGACCAAACGCCAGCGAACCAAGCATCAACATGCAAGCAACACTTTTTGACATTCCTTTATAGCTCCTCTCTCTTAATTATCCGCGATCGGGCATGTTTTCGCCGGTGGATCATCCCAATACGAGGCAGTAGCCGGCAAAAACAGTCTCATACAGACCAAGCTTCGGACACAAAGGTGAGCGTTGCCCGGCTGTCAGAGCTGTTGAAGCCTCTGCTCGAGCCATCGAATCGCCTCGTCCTGTTTGTGATCGGCGACTCCAAATACGGGGATATCCAATTTCTCCGCACTTAGGCGTTTTTTGAACTCCCTGATCCACACCCCTTGTCCGGGTCCTGACTTCTCAAGGTCGTCATACCACGTTTCCGTCACTCCACAGGAGGGGCTTCCTTGCTTGCCAAGGATAGCCACAATTTTGAAGCCCTGGAACACATACTCCTTGATGGTGAAGATTTGATCGTCGATCAAGCGTTCAAGACGCCGCCTGCCAGCCGCACTTTCCAGACCAGGACGGACAGCTCTACGTCCAAGACCGAGGCAGTAAAGCTCCGGACAGGGCATCTGTATTGCACCCACCTGTTCTTTCTGTAAATAGTCTATGAGCGGGTCAAACATTGCCGGGAAGTCCGCAGCGCGAACAATACGAGCATTTTGATTCAGCATGCAATGGCTGAGGAAAACCACCTTGCCCGAACGGGGATCCCCCTGCCAGTCGCGTTTGTTCTGAGTTTTGCCGTGAAAACCACTCCCGGGAATGGAATAATCCGGTGAAGGTACTTGGGGCTCGTTGGCGGCGGCACTGGTTACCGCAACAGCAGGCGCCGCAACTGAAGAAACTCCTATAAAACGACGCCGCGAGAGAACAGATCTGCAAATCATGCCGAAATTATCCCCCATAAGAGCCTGGAAACGCCACGTGGAGGAATTTGCGAGGCGTGTTCACATCTTAACGCCGGCATGGAGCTTCAACTATGGCGCTCCGACGCGCTGTAGCTTCGTTGATGGAGAGCATCAAAATAAGGCCCAGCGCGAAAAACGGCAACAAGGAGAGTAGCGCCAGCCTCTGGCTGCCAGTCCAGTTCGATACGAGGCCAAAAATCAACGGTCCGAACATCGAGGCGCATTTTCCGGAAAGGACGTAGAAGCCGAAAAATTCCGACTCCCGTGAAGGGGGAGTAATCTCGGCCATGAAAGACCTGCCAACGGCTTGCGTGCTACCCGTACCAAGGGCTGCACCTACCGCCATGAGAAAGAAGGCCGTTTTGCTGACTGACAGCCAGCCCGTCACCACAACACCTATCCATAAAACGAGGCTCACGATGATGGTTTGCCTTGCGCCGATACGGTCGGCAAGATACCCCGCTGTCAGCGCTCCAGGAAATGCGACCACATTAAGGATCAAAAAAAGCAGCACCATTTCCTGGTTGCTCAACTGCATTGTGCTAGTCGCGTAAATGGCCGCAAAACTGATCACTGTCGTAATTCCATCCGTGAAAAAGACTGAGGCCAGAACATACTTTGCAGTTTCGCGATACCTTGACAAACTGGAAAGCGTTTCCGCGACCCGGCGAAAACCTACCGCGCCATAAGCCGCCCACCCGCTCATCCGCCCTTGCGGGCAAGATTCCCGCAGCCACACGAATGCTGGAAGGGCGAAAATCAGGTAGAAACCAGCAACGAGCAAAAACGACACCTTGTAAGCCGCAACGCCGGAAGGCTGGATGTGGCCCATGGCATCTTTGAGCGGCTTATCGATCCAAGGACTACACAGGCCAAGACACGACAAACCGCCTAGATAACCAACTGCCCAGCCCCATCCTGAAACCCTCCCCACATTCGATGGCGAAGAGACCTCCGGCAGGAAGGCGTTGTAGAAAACATAGCCCAGCTCGAAGCCGGCTGTACCGAAAATGTAAAGCGCCATGGCAAGGGGTACGTCACCCTGTCCAGTAAGAGCCAGGAGCGCGGTAGCCGCTATCGTGCCGGCAGTTGTCAGAATAAGGAAAAACTTCTTTCGTCCTGAATAATCGGCCAGCGCGCCAACTACGGGGGAACATAGCGCCACTGCCAGCATGGCTAGGAAATTCGCTATTCCCCATAACTGATCGCCGCGGTTACCGGGAGACTTAGCCACTACTTCGCGGAAGTAAACCGCAAAAGCAACCGTGACGATTACGGTGGTGTATGAAGAATTGGCGAAATCAAACAGGCACCACGCAATGGTATTGCGCTTAGCACATTGCGGAGGAGAAGCCACCATGCCGTCTGTGGATCAATTATTCCACAGCAGGGAAAACATTACCGGCGCAGCCACCGGTCCATCTCGTGCGCCGCATCTGCGCCTTCAGCGACCGCCTGTACCACAGTTGTTCCACCATTCACAATATCTCCGGCAGCAAATACCCTTTCGAGTGTAGTTCGGAAAGTGCCGTGTTCGACACGGATCAAACCGTTAGGGTTGAACTCCACCCCCACAAGCGCACTCTTGAGAACATCGCTCACACCCTGTCCGATGGCTTCAACAACCAGATCAGCCGTTAACACATGCTCAGAGCCAGGTACGGGCTTTGGCGACCTTCGCCCGTCCAGACCCGGTTCTCCAAGTCTGGTTCGGATTACCTTTATCCCTGTCAGCTTGCCATCGCCGTCGGTAATGTACTCCAGGGGCTGAGTAAGAATAAGAAAATTGATTCCCGCCTTTATCGCGCGCTCGCGTTCTTGTGGCCACGCAGGCATCTCCATGAACGAACGCCTGTAAAGGATGGAAACATCCGGGGCTCCCGCCGCCTTCGCCGCTACAGATGCATCGATCGCCGTGTTACCACCGCCAAGGACCAACACAGTTCCCGAAACTTTCTCTCCGGCTTTGACACGGGCAAGGAATTCAAGACCGCCTATCACGCCGGATACAGGCCGTTTCGTGCAAGGCAGCGGTACGGATTGATTGAGCCCCAAAGCAATCAGGACAGCGTCAAAGCCTTCAGCCAGGATTCCGTCCAAGTTACAAGCTGGACCGATTTGCACATTACTCCGAAAATTTACGTTGCTGCTGGAACGAAGGACTTCCTGAATTTCCATACGAAGAATTGAATCCGGGAGCCTGTCAGCCGGGATTGTCTCCCCAGCAATGCCGCCAGGAAGCGGTTTTTTGTCAAACAAAGTCACAGCGTGCCCGAGCAAAGCAAGCGTGTACGCTGCTGAGATGCCCGCCGGTCCCGCCCCGAGCACCGCGACACGTTTCCCGCTTGGCGGCAAGGTTTGGCGCGTTTCACCTGTCCACCCTTCTTCCACTGCCTTGCGACTCACCCAACGTTGCAAATGCCGGATGGGCACGGATTGGGTATAGTGACTGTTAATACAGGCGGATTCACACAGCGTTTCCGCAGGACACACATAGCCACAAACAGCAGCCAGAACATTTGCCCGCCGCAATGTTTCGTAGGCGTCACGAAAGCGCCCCGCGGCGATGTGGCCGACGAATTCAGGAATATTGACACGCGCCGGACACTTGCCCACACAAGTGGGATCATTACACTGCCGGCACGTCTTCGCCATCTCGATAATGGTATCCAGCGCTTCTGCCCGGCCGGCTTTATAAATAGGCTCGTAAATGGCTGAATCCCGCGGCACACAACCGGCCCGCCCCCCGTCGCGCATGATCTGTGTGCAGGCCGAACAAGTTACACACACACGCTCTGGATCAAGGCGTCCGTGCTCAGCCAAATCACGTACAAAATCGGGATAAGCGAACGCAAGACGCCCTATACCCACCAGCGACACCCATCCGTCACGTACGGCTGCAGCAGCCACATGTGGGAAAAAGTGACGCAACCAGGAATAACCGCCCCCGATTACAAGCAATCCGGGAACTGCGGCCTGAATTTGCCGCACAACACTGACAAACCGCGCCACGCCCATCAGGGGATGTTCCGGAGACACCGGACTCCCGACAATGGGGAGGTCATACGGGCGGTTTACATAGGGGTTGTAGTAAGGATTTCCGATGGTGATATTCACTACGGGAGCCCCCGAGCTGCGAAGAAAACGCACGAGCTCAATCGGTTCCGTCGGGTCCGGTTTCGAAGGATCCTGCTTGTCCACTCCGAACCCATAGGGATACGCCATTGCATCGTAAGCGTTCATGCGAGAGGTGACAATCAGCCCTGGAACAGCCTGGCGTATCTTGGTCACTACGTTGCGGAAAAACCTTGTCCGGTTTTCAAACGAGCCCCCGTAACGGCTGTTCTCGCGCGTATATGACGCATGAAGTTCTGAAACCAGATACCGGTGACAGGCTTTTACATCCACCGCGTCAAACCCAGCCTCACGCGCGCACCTTGCCGCCTCCACATACTCATCTTCCAGATGCTCCAGTTCCTCATCCGTTATCAAGGGATAATCTTGTGGAAGATTGTGGAGGGGGTCCAAATAAGGTGAATGGTGAGCAATGATGGGACGCGGGGCCCGTCCGGGCTTGCTATAACGCCCCGAGTGCGTTAACTGTACGACCAGCACGGGACGGTGATTCGGCCCTACCGCCTCACGCGCCGCCTTCAGTGTTGCCTCCACCAGTGCAGCAAACCCGGGAACCGTACGCTTACGCAACCAGAGTTGGCGGGGGTTTGCACGCCCTTCTTCAACCACCGCTGTGGCTTCCACCCATAACAAGCCCGCCCCACCCGCAGCAAACCGTTTGTAGCGGCGGAATGTCAGTTCGTCAGGCGCTCCTTCTGGTGTCCCGTCAGCCCCCTCCATAGGAAGCACGACCAGCCGGTTCGGAAGCCTGAATTCCCCAACCTGTACAGCCTCAAACAGCGGACTAATATCTTCCGTCGCCCGCAAGTCCAGCCTGCGGAATGCAATTTCGCGGCGGACTTCGTCAAGACTGTGGAAATGAAAGGAATCTGAGGAATGCATAGGAAGCTTTCAGGATAACAAACCCGCTCATCCGAAAGCCTCATTCCGGGGGGCCGGCTGTGCATAACCGGCCCCCAGAGAAACAACTAGCAGAGAACTACCAGGTGAAACGCGCGGACAACTGGACTACCCGCGGGCTGTTCGCGTTGGTATCCGTAGTGACGATGCCATTGCTTCCGGCGCTCGGGCTGTCACCTGGATGATTGAACACGTTGAAGAAGTCGAACTGGACTCTGAGGTTCAAGCGTTCTTTAAAGCTCAAATTTTTGAACATCGAGGCGTCGCAGTTCCACAAAAACGTGCTTAGAACCGGCTGGTTGATCAGCGGATTCAAGCCACCCCAGCCGACTCTTTGCACCGTACCATTGTTTAGCGGGATCCAAACGTTGTTGGAGCCGTAATACGGATACATGGGGTCAAGGCTGGCATTGAGGCTAGGATAATTTGCGGGGTACGGCCACAGCGGCTGCACAGCCGGTTTGTACTCCGGCGGAACCCCCATAATCCCGTTTGGTTTTCCCGTTTTGGGATCGTAGCTATTGATTTGATAAACGGGGATGTACCCGTTCCACAGCAGCCACCCGGGTATGCAGGTACCGCTGCGGCAGTCCTGAATCCGGTACTTGTGGCCATAGAACTGAACCTTCGTGCCCGGAACCGGGAACATGCTGGTAGGCAGGCTGAAATAGTTGCTGTACAATCTTCCCATCCCTGCCACCTGCCAGCCTCCAATAAGCATGTTTAACAAGCCACTAGCATTTCCACCAAGCGGTTTTCCTTTGCCAAAGGGCAAATCGACAAGCCAGTTCCACCGGAGGTCGTGCTTCTTCGGCGTGGTGTCGCGCATATACAGCAGCAGTTTCATCCGTTCATGACGGTCAACTGGCACTGCGCCGGGCAAAAACGACGTGACCGGCTCTACCGAAGAGTCGCTATACCAGCCATTACCTCCGGCACGGAAGGTATTGATCAAGTTGTAAGTCAGCTGAAATCCATACCCTTTCGTGTACCTGCGCTCGACTTCCACCTGCATCCCGTTTGCATTACCCCAGCCATCCTTTCGATACTCCTGAAGGTCTCCGTAGGGCAGTGTCGGGGTATACGCTGTATCGTATGGCCGAATTAGAGCGCCTGCCCACGTTCCTGTTGGGACAGGAGTTCTCTTCGTCATGTACCATACGTAGGAAGGAATCGAAGCATTCCAGTTATCGTAGCTATCTTGATAGGCGGAGTGGTTGCCCACGTAAGCCGCCCGGACAACGACGTTGGCAGCAACTTCTTTTTCCGCCGTCAGGTTCCAGTCATAAACCCGGGACTGAGGCTGGTGCGGGTTAAAGTACGCAACCTGGTAGGCTTGATCGCCAATCGTCACGCCCGTAGGGTTGGTAAGGCTGACGGCATTCTGACTATTTTTTCCGGCGATGACGCCTGGATATTCGCCAGGAACATAAACCACACCCCAGTTCGGCAGGCCATCAGGAGCTTGAGCGCTGGAGGTCAAAGCGTTGTTTTGATAAGTGCCTGCAAAGGGCATGTTAAGCCGCATGCGGTCGCTCCATCCCCACATAGGCAGTGGGAAATAATTGGTAGAGTACCCGCCGCGGAGGACAAAGGATCTGCGTCCAGACAAAGCCCGGTAAGCAAATCCCACATGCGGTCCTACATCGTGCCAGTTGTTGTAGATCAAGCGCTTGGGCAGGCCCACGTCCTCTGGGAGCACAAACTTGGCTCCATTAGAACTCAGTACATTGACCAGAGCTTGGCTCGTATAGCCGAGCATGTAGAGATCGCTCAGCTTGCGGCCCATTACCACAGACATCGTCTTCGGATCGAAGCTGTTAAAGACATCGTTCTTGTCTTTGGGGTACGGGCTAAACTGCCAGCGGAAGCCGAGGTTCAGCGTCAGCCGCGAGGTAACCCTGAAGTTATCCTGCAAGTACCAAGCGTCTTCGTTTTGCCTCATGTAATACTTGCCTTTGGCCACCCTGTACTCATAGTTTCCCAGCCCCAGGAATGTCGAACCGGCCACATGTCCCGTGTTCGGCGTGTAAGTCGTCCGCCCGGGCACTGTGGGGTCGTACAACCCGGTGGCGTTGGTTTGGAACGTCACCGAACCAGCAGTCCTCTGCTGTTGGGGCATATAGGTCAACTGGTCATAGCGCAAATGTATGCCAAATTGCAGCTCATGACGTCCCTTGGTCTTCGTGAAGTTGTCATCCAGAATGAAGTAGCTGTAAAAAGTCCGGTTCCAGTTTACAGGCTGAAAATAGTTGCTGGAACCAGCGCCCACTCCAATGTTGTTAATCACGGGATACCCAGGCTGGTGATTGGGGTTGGGCAATCCTAGTTCAGTCGCATAATACCGGCTCGGATCTCCAGAAAAGCTCGTTCCCAGGTTGCGTGTGGCGCTAAACAACATTTCGCTGAAAAACGTCGGCGAGAATGAGCGCGTCCAGTTTGCCGCCAAACTCTTATTTGGGTACGTATCCTTTCGGGAATTACCAAACCCGTCCAACGTGGGTACACCCCCGGCTGCAGGCCGTATGCTTGTAGCCATGCTGTTGGTTAACCGCGCGTAGACAGTGTCCTTGTCAGAGATCCGGTGATCGAATCGCATTGACCAGGTCATCTGATCCTGTATGGTAGGCGCCGCACCAGTAAAGTTATTAGCGACCAAAGGATTGACATTTGCAAATTGAGGTGAAGGATCCGGAACGATGCTATACAGGTACTTGGCTAGCGGACTCTCAAGCGCGGGGTCGATTCTGTTAAGCTGCCCATTGTAACTGAAGGGCTGGCGAAGGTGCGTAATTGGGTCCGTAGTGTAAGGGTTATACAGCGCATAGAAAGTGCCCGCACTGTCATAAAGGCCACTGAAGTCCCCCTGCTTCATCGCCGGCGTAGGAACGCGGTAGTTATTGTATGATCCACTACGCAATTTATAGCCTTCATAACTGAAGAAAAAGAACGTACGGTTTTTACCGTTGTAAATCTTGGGGATCCAAATCGGCCCGCCAACAGTGCCACCGTATTCGTTTCTGATTAATTTTGAGGCAATGCCGGTGAAGTTGTTGCGCGCGCGAGCGTTCATCCAGCGTATGTAGCTATCCCGGTTAGTGGCGAATAACGAACCGTGAAGCTCATTGCTGCCGCCCTTGGTGATGAAAATAATGGTCGTCTGCCGCGTGAACTTGGCCGAAGAGGCATTGTTGTTTACGCGGAACTCTTGAATGCTATCCAGGCCGGGCAGGCGCGCAACAGAACCTCCACCATCCCGCATATCCATCAGCGAAGCTCCATCCAACAGCACGTCGTGTGTGGCCGTTCTGACGCCGTACGTGCGGAGGCTACCTCCATCGGTGGCTACACCGGGAACGGTTTGCAAGAGGTTCCAGATGCTGCGCCCGTTTAACGGTAGCTGCTCAATACGCGTCCGTTCCAGGGTATGACCCAAGGTGGGGGTATCCGCAACCACCAGAGGCGTCACATCCTGTACGCTCACAATGGTTTGCGTCGCCCCTGGCCGCAGGGTGATGTCCACCGTATCGGTCTTCTGCGCCTGGATGGTCAGTTGCGCTTCGAACTTGGCCATGCCAGGATGTTCGGCAGTCAATCTGTACGACCCAGCGGCAATGGCTGGGTAGATATATACACCAGCTTCGTTGGTGATGGTCCTGGTTTCGACACCGGTGGCCGTATTTGTCAGCACAATGGTGACGCCGGGGATGACCGCTTTCGTTTCGTCTTGCACAGTACCTCGGAGGCTGCCGTTACTCGACTGAGGCCAAGCAGGCACAGCCCCGAGTGCCATGGCAAGTAGAACGACAAATATCCCCTGAAAATGGGTACATTTATCTTTCATTAATTTGGCTCTCCTTCCAAAGCGCAGACGAGTATATCATTAAAGCGTAAAGCTGACAAGAACATTATGAAGGGCCGGGCAGCGAATGTTTTTGGACCTGTGCTGTGCCACAATAAGACTGTTTGGCCAGGACTGTACCATCTGGATGGCTAAAGAGAATGCTTCCCCGCGCGGCAGGTTTTTCTATCCTTGCGTTAACCTTTTCAGTCTCATGTAACCTGTTCAATCTAAATAAAAAATCATTAAGCCGACAAGCAGGCGGCTTACGACCGTTAAACGTCGTTCTGGTGACCATAGATACGCTCCGCCCTGACCGTTTGAGGTGTTATGGCTACACGCAGATCGAAACGCCCACTTTAGACAGACTCGCCCGGCAAGGAACGCTATTTGAGAACGCCGTTTGCCAGGCGCCCCTGACAGCCCCTTCCCACGCGAGCATCATGACCGGCCTCTACCCAACGGTTCACAAAGTGCGCGACACAGGCGGTTTTATCCTCTCCTCCTCACAGTTGACTTTGTCGGCAATTTTGCAAAACCACGGGTGGGAGACGGCGGCGTTCGTGGGTGCTTCGGTACTGAAAAAACGTTTCGGGTTCGGTCATGGTTTTACTGTTTATGACGACCAGATGGAACCCTCTTCCGAAACTGCCCCCCAAGGACAGGTTGCAGAAAGGCGCGCGGGTGAAGTGGTCGATCACGCTATCCGCTGGTTAGATTCCCAACGCGGCAAGCCATTTTTGCTATGGGTGCACCTTTATGACCCACATCTCCCTTATGATCCGCCACCCCCGTTTCGCGAAAAATATAAATCCAGGCTTTACGACGGTGAGGTGGCATATACCGACCGGGAGCTGGGGCGCTTACTCGAAGCAGTAGAAAGAAAGTCTAATGCCGAAAACACCATCATCGCTGTCCTCTCCGACCATGGGGAAGCTTTTTCCGAGCATGGCGAATACGCGCACGGGGTGTTTCTTTACGACGTCACTGTCAAGATCCTTTTTCTAATTACAGGTCCGGGAGCGCCTGCCGGTCTACGCGTCAAGCAGCAGGTAAGAAGCGTGGATTTGCTGCCGACCTTGCTTGAGATGTTGGGTGGCAATGTCCCACCCGGTGTGCAGGGAGTGAGTCTGGTCCCGGCCTTTAGCGGCAAACACCTGCCAACAGACTGTTCCTACACGGAAACGCTGTTCCCTAAGCTCAACATGGGCTGGTCCGAACTCCGGGGTATCCGGACCAACCGGTGGATGTATATCCGTGCGCCCAAGCCCGAACTCTACGATCTTGTTCAGGACCCCGGAGAAACCACCAATGTGATTGACAAGTATGCAGCAGAGGCAGCAGAACTCGAAGCCAAACTGAAGAAAATCACAGAGGAAGATTCGGAAACCGTCAAGCCGGCACCGGTTGATCCTCGCACGATGCAACAACTGAGGTCCCTCGGGTACCTGGGAGGATCTACGTCGAAAGAATATGAGCTGACTGGCAAAGGAACTGATCCAAAAGACCGAACCGCCATTATCAAAGCGCTTTATAAAGGGATTTATTCCGAGCTACCCGTCGCCCAGCGCATCGCCATGTTGCGACAAGCCGTTGTGAAGGATCCCGGCAATCCCTCGTTGTATAACAGCCTCGGTGATCTGTATGCCCAAGCCGGGCATTATGGGGAACTCACAAGACTTTACCAGGATGCGCTGGCCAAAGGCATTCGCAGCGCCTGGCTATATTCACGGCTCGGCCAGCTCTATCTTCGGCAAAGAAATCTTCAGAAGGCAATACCTTATTTCGAGGCTGCCGCGCGCATGAACCCGGCGGACTTTGACAGCCTCCAGAACCTTGCCGTCGCGTACAGGGAAACCGGGAGGCTGGCGGAAGCAGAACGAACATTAACCTCTATAGTGAATTCCGGTGAGCTCTACGCACCCGCCTATAATGAGCTTGGCATGCTCTGGGTTCAGAAAGGCAATCAAACCACAGCCTTAAGGTTTTTCGAACAAGCTGCCAAACTGGATCCTATTTTTCAACTCAATCTCGCCCGGCTACACCGTATGATGGGTAATTACGAGAAGGCTCGCTCGGCCTTTCAGACCTTTCTCGGAGCCGCCTCCACACGTCCAAGTTACCGCGCCATCATTCCCCAGGTGAAAGAGGAATTGGCTGCTCTGCCATAAGCTTCCCCACACTTCCACCATGGAGATGCCGAACCTGCCAGTCGAGCAGACGCAAATAAGCCGGCGGCTTTTTTTCCTTCTGCCGCTGCTCCCGCTCCTCAGGCGCAAGCGACGAGTAGCGATCGCCGGCATCCGATTTCGCATTCTGCGACATGGCCGGTCATTGCGCCGCTACCTGCACATCCATGGCGACGAGAAAACGGCGCGGCAGGTGCTCATCGATCACATGAAATGGGCGCGCGGCATTGCTTACCTGATTGAAAGCGAACAACGCAATGTTTCTATTCTCGACGGCAAAATCGACCCCAACCGTATGTTTTCCACCGAAGGAGCATCGCGGTCTCTGGCGACACTAAACCCAAACTGGCCGCCGGCGAAAATTGCCGCAGCACTTCGCCTGCTAGATCGTGACCGTCCAAACTTCATACGTTCCATTAAGCCTCCCCAGGGAGGACTGTTGTTGTGCCTGCACAATAACAGCCCTGAGTATTCCGTGGCCGACGAGATCTCTGTTAGCGACCTCGCAAGTATCGCCAATCCTGATCATCCCCGAGAATTTATGCTTGCCACCGACCCCCGAGATTTCGCCATCTTGCGCCGTTCAGCCTTCAACGTGGTTTTGCAGCACAGCAAGCCAGCCGACGACGACGGATCGCTTTCTCGGCTCTCTGCGCGCATCGGTTTCCGTTACCTCAACATCGAATCGCCGCATGGCGCCGCCGCTGCGCAAATATCTATGCTTTCGTGGGCTGAGGACCATCTTCCTGCCCGCTATTGAACGGACCGCAATGTGACCCCGGTCACAAACCGTTTGTGGCAGGAGTCGCATCATAATAGGAAGAGATTGAGATGCGATACTTCCAAATCCTTGTATCCGCCACGTGTCTGGCAATCTTCTGGACGGCAGCTTGCTTGGCGCAGACCTGCATAGAGTGCCACAAGAAGGTTACACCAGGCATTGTCGCCGACTGGCAGCAAAGCAAGCATGCACGAAGCGCGGTTGACTGCACGTCCTGCCACGGGGACGGCGCTAAGACTTCGGAGCAGGCAGGCAAGAGCCGCATTCCCGGGCCCGAAGTTTGCGGGCAGTGTCACCCCGAGCGCCTGGCACAGTTCAAAGCAGGCAAGCACGCCTTGGCGTGGGCGGCCATGGAGGCCATGCCGACAATCCACTGGCAACCGATGGCGCTGACTGAAGGGATGAAAGGCTGCGGCGGTTGTCATAAAATCGGCCTGAAGACTGAACCAGAAATTAGAGAATTGCGAGCAGAGGGTGCCGGCTACGGGCTCGCCTCCTGCGACGCCTGCCACACGCGCCACACATTCTCAGTTCAAGAGGCCCGGCAACCAGAAGCCTGCCAGAGCTGCCATACGGGATTCGACCACCCGCAGTGGGAAATGTATTCAGCATCCAAGCATGGAGTACGCCACGCTTTGAAACAAATGAAGGTATTACCCGCAGACAGCTCCGCGCCCACTTGTCAGACCTGTCACATGCAAAACGGCGACCATGCGGTGATGACGGCCTGGGGATTTTTGGCAGTAAGGCTGCCCATGTCACAAGACCCCCAATGGTCGGCTGACCGGACCACAATTCTCCAGGCGCTAGGAGTTCTGGATCCGGCTGGAAAACCCACCGCCAGACTGGATACCGTGAAAGTGGCCAAAGTCGCTAGATTGACCGCCGGAGAGTGGCAGGAGCAGCGCGACAAGATGCTCAAACAGTGCGGCCAATGCCACGCGGCCAAGTTTGCCAAGGCACAACTGGAAAAGGGCGATCAGATGATCAAGGCGGCAGACCACCTAATGGCTGAAGCAATCCGCTCAGTCGCCTCCCTCTACCAAGATGGAATCTTAGAAAAGCCCAAAAACTACGCCTCCCCCTTCCCCGACCTGCTGACTTTCCATGACGCACCCACTGTCATCGAACAAAAACTATTTGTCATGTTTCTGGAGCACCGTATGAGGACTTTTCAAGGAATCTTCCACGCCAACCCAGACTATGCCCTGTGGTATGGCTGGAGCGAAATGCAGCGCGATCTTACGGAAATTCGGTCCCTTGCAACAGATCTTCGAGAAAAACACGCACGGCGGTGAACCCGCCGCCTCACGGGAGGTTTGATTCACCCATCAGATATTCGTCGATGGCGCGGGCCACTTTTCTGCCCTCATCAATGGCCCAGACTACAAGCGACTGCCCGCGGCGCATATCGCCGGCAGCAAAGACTCCCTCTTCGGAAGTCATATAACATTCCGTTGTCTTGACATTTCCCCGCTCATTAAGTTCCACGCCAAGCTGCTCGATCATTCCGTTTGTCGATGGTCCAAGGAAACCGAGGGCTAACAGAACCAAATCGGTCTCGAGCGTAAACTCGCTTCCTGGAATCGGCCTCAAATCCGGGGGAGGCCCCACACGCACTGCATGTAGCGCTATTACGTTGCCTTGGGCATCGCCGCTGAAGCCAGCCGTAGCCACAGACCACTCGCGCACGCCGCCCTCTTCGTGGGAGCTTTCCGAACGGAGCTGTACCGGCCACAGGGGCCAAGGAGTCAGCGGAGAACGCAGTTCGGGCGGCTTAGGAAGTATTTCCAGTTGGTGAACCGAAACTGCTTTCTGGCGGTGGCACGTGCCCAGGCAGTCGGCGCCTGTATCGCCTCCGCCGATAATTACTACACGCTTGCCGGTTGCGACAATAGGTTCCGCCATACGCGTCCCGTCAGCCGCCAAGTTTCTATCGCCCGCAACGCGCTTGTTCTGCTGCGAAAGAAAATCCACTGCGAAGTAAATACCTTTCAGGTTGCGCCCCGGCACGTTAAGGTCCCGCGGCTGTTCGGCGCCGCCTGCCAGTAGCAAAACATCAAAACACTTGCGTAATTCGTCCACATGGACGGTTACGCCCACATGCGTGTTCAGCTTGAAGTCAACACCTTCGTCTTTTATTTGCCGAATGCGCCGGTCGAGAATGTGCTTCTCGAGCTTAAAATCAGGGATGCCATAGCGAAGAAGACCACCGATGCGATCCGCTTTTTCAAATACGGTAACCGAATGGCCAGCTCGGTTGAGTTGTTGCGCCGCGGTCATGCCTGCCGGGCCAGACCCGACAATGGCCACGCGTTTCCCCGTGCGGACACGAGGAGGCTCCGGCCGGAGCCATCCCTGTTCGAACGCGCGGTCGATGATAGTTTTTTCAATGGCCTTGATCGCTACAGGAGGGTCATTGATACCGAGCACGCATGCAGCCTCGCACAGCGCGGGGCAGACCCTCCCGGTAATTTCAGGAAGGTTGTTCGTGGAGTGTAATTTGCGAGTTGCCTCTTGCCAGCGCCCGTGATAGACCAAATCATTCCAGTCCGGAATGAGATTGTTGAGCGGGCAGCCGGAATGACAGAAAGGCACTCCGCACTCCATACACCTGGCCCCCTGTTTTCTTACCCTGTCTTCAGGAAAGTGGACGTAAATCTCGAACCAGTCATTCACCCGCTCATGTACCGGCCGGCGTTGCGGTATCTCTCTTGGATACTCCTTGAATCCAGTGACCTTACCCATTGCAGTATTTAATACTCCGTGACCATGTGCTGGTAGTCCCCGTGCGATTGGCCGGCTGGGGGAACCAGGATTTTTTCTTCCGGAACCTTGCTGCGAGCCACGCCCAACACCCGCTTGTACTCGTGAGGAAAGACCTTCACAAACTTCGCAACCACGGTGGCCCAATTTTCCAGAAGCCAACGCGCCCGATTGCTGCCGGTAGCCTCCAGGTGGCGGATAAGCAGCGTTTCGATTGTTTTCACGTCCTCCGGATCCTGAACCGGATCCAGGTCTACACTGGCCCGGTTGCAACACATTGAGGAAAACGCGCCGGTTTCATCCAAGACATAGGCAAGGCCACCGGTCATCCCGGCCGCGAAATTTCGCCCCGTGCAACCCAGAACAACGACCACACCTTTAGTCATGTACTCGCATCCATGATCTCCAACCCCTTCCACAACGGCTGTAGCGCCCGAGTTCCGAACGGCAAAGCGTTCCCCTGCCATTCCGTTAAAATATGCCTCCCCACTGGTCGCCCCATAGAGCGCAACGTTGCCTATCAGGATGTTCTCTTCAGCAACAAAAGTCGAGTTCCTTGGAGGGTATACAATCAGTTTGCCTCCCGAAAGTCCTTTACCTATGTAATCGTTGGCATCGCCTTCGAGAATGAGCGTGACGCCTTTAGCCAGAAACGCGCCAAAACTTTGTCCCGCTGAACCCGTGAAATGAAACCGGATAGTATCGTCGGCAAGACCTACAGAACCGTACCTCCGTGCGATTTCCCCACTTATCATGGCGCCCACGGATCGATGAATGTTGCGAATGGGAACAGTGGCTTCGACTGCGACGCCCGTCTCCAAGGCGTGCCGGGCTATATCCATCAGACGGTGATCCAGAGCCTGGTCTAGGCCATGATCCTGAGCGATAAAACAACGCCGACCAACTTGCTCCGAAGCACAGGGATTGTGAAATAGAGAAGTTAAGTCAATGCCACGCGCTTTCCAGTGGTCGATGGCGTTGTTAACGTTTAGCATATCCACGCGCCCCACCATTTCATCCACAGTACGGAAGCCCATTTGCGCCATCAGTTCCCGTAGCTCCTCAGCGACGAAAAAGAAAAAATTAATCACGTGTTCAGGCCGTCCCGCAAACTTCCGGCGTAATTCGGGATCCTGAGTACCTATTCCTACCGGACAGGTGTTGAGATGGCATTTGCGCATCATCACACAGCCCAGCGCGACGAGCGGGGCTGTAGCGAAGCCAAACTCCTCAGCGCCAAGCAATGCGGCGATGGCCACATCCCTGCCCGTGCATAGCTTTCCGTCCGTCTGCAAACGTACCCGACTTCGCAGATCATTCATAACTAATACCTGCTGGGTTTCAGCCAGGCCCAGTTCCCAAGGAATGCCTGCATGCTTGATTGAGGTCAAAGGCGAGGCGCCTGTCCCGCCACTATCACCGCTAATCAAAATCACGTCCGCGTGCGCTTTAGCGACACCCGCGGCCACAATCCCCACCCCGACTTCAGCCACTAATTTCACGGAGATGCGGGCCGCCGGATTGACGTTTTTGAGGTCGTAAATCAATTGTGCGAGGTCTTCAATCGAATAAATGTCGTGATGAGGCGGAGGCGAGATCAGTTGCACACCCGGTATGGAATGACGCACCCGCGCGATCACTTCATCCACTTTGTGCCCCGGCAGTTGTCCGCCTTCTCCGGGCTTGGCTCCTTGCGCAATCTTGATTTGCAGCTCATCGGCATTCACTAGGTAAGACGCCGTAACTCCGAAGCGTCCCGAGGCTACCTGTTTGATCGCGCTACGCCGCCAGTTACCGTCTGGATCGGGGCGGAAGCGTTCCTCATCTTCTCCTCCCTCGCCCGTATTCGATTTGCCGCCAATGCGGTTCATCGCGATAGCCAGCGTCTCGTGCGCCTCTTTGCTAATCGAGCCGAACGACATTGCGCCAGTCGTGAAACGTTTGACAATTTCACGTGCCGGTTCCACTTCATCGAGTGAAATCGGACGCCGCGTCTTGCGAAACTCCATGAGACCGCGCAGGGTACATAGTCCCCTGCTTTGGTCGTTCATCAGCTCGGAATATTCTTTGAAAGTCGCATACCTGTTTGCCCGAACGGCGTGCTGGAGCTTACTGATTGTGTGAGGATTAAACAGATGCGCTTCCCCGCGCACCCTGAAATGGTAAGCGCCCCCCGTCGCAAGCTCCGTCTCATGCTCGGTATTTTGGCGAAACGCATGTTCGTGTTTCGCTTTGGCTTCCTGAGCCAGTACGTCCAGACCCACCCCTTCAATACGGGAAGCCGTACCGGTAAAGTAACGATCGACAACCTGACTGTTCAAACCTATGGCCTCAAAAACTTGAGCGCCGCGATAGCTTTGCAAAGTGGAAATGCCCATTTTGGAGAACACTTTAAGCAAGCCCTTATTAATGGCCTTCTTGTAGTTCTTTAAGGCGGTAGCGAAGTCTACTTCCAGTATTTCCCGACAGCACAGATCTTCCAGGGTCTCAATCGCCAGGTAGGGATTGACCGCACTCGCCCCGTAACCGATGAGCAGGCAAAAGTGCATGACCTCGCGAGGCTCTCCGGATTCGACAATGAGAGCAACCTGGGTGCGCGTTCCTTCTCGAATCAGGTGGTGGTGGACTGCGGAAAGAGCCAACAGGCTCGGGATAGGAGCGTATTCATGGTCCATCCCTCTATCGGAAAGAATCAACAACGTGTACCCGTTCTTTATCGCAAGCGACGCACGGCGACAAAGGCCGTTTACTGCCCGTTCCAGCTCGGCCGCTCCCCCACCCACCCGAAACAGGGTCGGGATAGTCGTCGCCAAAAAATCACCCCAGGAGACACGCCGGAGTTTGGCAAGATCGTAATTGGTAAGGATGGGGTGCGGGAGTTTGAGAGTATGGCAATGCTGCGGAGTTTCCTCCAGGATGTTCCTCTCCGTACCGATGTAACTGGTCAGCGACATGACCAGTTCTTCCCGTATTGGATCGATAGGCGGGTTTGTCACTTGCGCAAAAAGCTGCTTGAAGTAGTTGAATAAGGACTGCGGTTTGTCTGACAGGCAGGCTGGTGGCGTGTCAAATCCCATCGACCCTACCGGCTCTTCTCCCTTCACGGCCATTGGCCCGAGAATGAAGCGCAAATCCTCGTCGGTATAACCAAAAGCGCGCTGGCGCGTAAGAATGGTGTCAAATTCCGTGGGGTGCCAACGCGGGGGAGCCGGCAGGCGATCAAGGGTAATTTGATTTTGTTCCAGCCACTGTTTGTATGGTTGACGTGAGGCCAGGCGTTCCTTGATCTCCTCATCTGGAACGATACGCCCTTCCTCAAGATTGGCCAATAGCATCCTTCCGGGCTGAAGCCTGCCTCTGTGGCGGATCTTCTCCGCTGCAATCGGCAACACTCCGGTCTCGGAAGACATAACGAGTAGGTCATCATGAGTCACCAGATAACGCGCTGGTCGCAAGCCATTCCGGTCAAGCGTTGCCCCAATCAGGCGCCCGTCCGTAAAGGCTATGGCCGCAGGGCCGTCCCACGGCTCCATAAGGGAGGCATGGTATTCGTAGAAAGCCCTCTTTTGCGGACTCATCGCAGTATCGTGATCCCACGCCTCTGGCACCAGCATGGCCATCACATGCGGCAAACTCCGCCCGGCGAGGTATAACAGCTCCACAGCATTATCCAGCATCGCCGAGTCGCTACCCCCAGGGACAACAACGGGGAAAAGCTTTGCAAGGTCAGCTCCGAACAACTCAGAAGCCAGTATTTTTTGTCGCGCATGCATCCAGTTGACATTACCCTTCAAGGTGTTGATTTCCCCGTTGTGGCAGAGGTACCGGAAGGGATGCGCCAGATGCCAGGTTGGGAAGGTATTGGTCGAAAAGCGCTGGTGCACCAAACACAGGGCGCTTACCGCCGCAGGATCCGAAAGATCGCGATAAAATTGCGGGATCTGAGGAGCCAGTAGCAACCCCTTGTAAACAATGGTCCGGGATGATAACGAGGGTACATAGAAGAACCTTTTGCCCGCGATGTCGGAAGCGCCCACTTCGTTTTCCGCCCGGCGGCGCACCACATAGAGCTTGCGCTCGAACTCCTCGGGACTTTGCCCCGGGGCACGAGCAATAAATAACTGTTCGATGTATGGCTGCGAAGCGCGCGCCAAGCGACCAATAGCAGAATCGTCGACGGGCGTCTGACGCCAACCCAACACCGATAGGCCTTCTTCTTCGACGGTTCTCTGCAGGATCCCCTTTATCCGGAAGCGGTCCAAGCGGTCGATGGGAAGAAAAAGCATTCCGACACCATAGCTGCCTTCTTCGGGCAAACTAAACCCCAGAGCTTCGCACTCCCGTGAGAAAAAGGCATGGGGAATCTGAATTAACACTCCAGCACCGTCGCCCGTCTCCGGGTCACAGCCGCACGCTCCCCGATGCGTCAGATTGACAAGGATTTCTATGCCCTTGAGGATGATTTCGTGGGACTTATAACCTCGGATGTTGGCCACAAAACCAATACCGCAAGCATCCCTTTCCAGACTGGAATCGTAGAGTCCTTGCGGGCTCGGCAAACCGTAAATACTTCCATCGTCCATATTGAAATCGCCGAAGAAAAGAGATTTCTGTCAGTATAGCACGGAAATAGTATTAGTCAAAAAAAAATTGCAACTTGACAAAATAAGTTATTCTTATTACATTTGACATGAATGGACTTTGTACATATCAAGCTCTTCAAGGACATAGCAAACACAAAGAGCATAAGCCGTGCGGCGCAGCTTCACGGCATTAGTCAGTCAGCTGCCACGCAGCGGGTGCAGGAGCTTGAAAAAACGCTCAAAGTACGCCTTCTGGACCGCGGCAGGCGGCCCTTAGTTCTGACCGACGCAGGACGCCTTTTCTATGATTTCTGCCGTGAGGTATTGCGCCACAAAGAGGACTTCGATGTCTCGCTCGATCGCCTGAAAGGACGCCTGGAAGGCGTTGTGCGCGTGGCCTCCATCTATTCGGTGGGAATCTCAGAATTATCACATCTTGAGCAAGTGTTCTCGTCGCGCCTTCCGTCAGCAGAACTCCGCATCGAATACCTCAGGCCGGAAAGAATCTACGAGGTGATCCTGTCCGAGCAGGCCGATCTCGGCCTTCTCAGCTATCCCGAAGCCAGCCGGGACATTAAGGTCATCCCCTGGCGAGAAGAAGAAATGGTTGTAGCTGTTTCTCCAGGCCATAGTCTTGCCGCAAAAGAACGGGTCGAGCCAGTCGATTTGACTGGAGAAGACTATGTAGGCTTCGATGACGACCTGCCTATTAGCCGGGGTTTGAAAAGATTTTTCCGTGAGCACCGTGTAGAGGTGAATCCAGTCATGCACTTCGACAATATCCAAATGATCAAGGAGGCTGTAGCCTTGGGCTCCGGTGTCAGCATCCTTCCTGCTTGTGCCCTTCGATTCGAAATAGCCCAAGGCAGACTGGTCGCAGTCCCCCTTGCTCCTCCTGGACTGCGGCGACCTTTGGGCATCATCCACTTGCGCCGTAAGCGATTTAATCAAGCGACCCTATCTTTTCTGCATCTGCTAAAGGAAGAACCCCTTGCCACGCAAATTTCTGGACAGTTGCCGGTTGTCCCGTAGATATTGACAACTGAGAGGGATTGTTATTTAATTACAAATATAGGAAAGGGTGACACAATGCCTTCACTCAGAGGGACAAAAACTCACGAGAACTTGAAATACGCTTTTGCTGGTGAATCACAAGCCAATCGTCGCTACCTGTACTTCGCCAAACAAGCCGACGTTGAGGGTTACCCTGAAATTGCCGGCTTGTTCCGGGATACGGCCGAAGGAGAAACGGGACATGCTCATGGCCATCTTGAATACCTAAAACAGGTTGGCGATCCGGCGACCGATCTGCCCATTGGTGAGACCACTGACAATCTCAAAGCCGCTATTGCAGGGGAAACTCACGAGTACACCGACATGTATCCGGGTATGGCTAAGGTGGCGCGTGAGGAAGGGTTTGACGAAATCGCTGACTGGTTCGAAACCTTGGCCAAGGCGGAAAAATCTCACGCTGGCCGGTTTTCTAAAGGCTTGGAGAGTATTTTGTAAATGATGGCGCGCCTGGTTCGTGGCTGTTGTCTCTAAGCTGGCAGGTCCATTTCGATGGCCAATGGCGAACCAACCCCGGGACTCTCCTATAACCCAAACTCGCCCGTCTATTGGGACAAAAACGGTCTTCAACAAGAGTTAGAACGTGTCTTCGACATCTGCCACAGTTGCCGACTCTGTTTTAATCTTTGCCCTTCCTTCTTCGAGCTTTTTCAGGCGGTAGACCAGCATGAAGGCGAAGCGCGCCGACTGAGCAAGAGCGAGGTCGACCGCGTCATCGATACCTGCTATCAGTGCAAGCTTTGTTACTTGAAGTGCCCGTATACGCCAGACGATGGTCACGCTTACCAGCTAGACTTCCCGCGGCTCCTGTTGCGCGCCAACGCAGTGCGCCGCAGCAAACGCGGACTGAGTCTTCGCGCCCTTGTGCTGTCACATCCAGAGTTGGTTGGGAAAATAGGCGGACTAACCGCCCCGCTTGCCAACTGGGCTAACCGGCAGCCATGGATGCGGGCCATACTAGAGCGCACGCTTGGCATCCATCGCGACAAGATCTTGCCGACCTTTTATGCGCAAACTTTTAAGGATTGGCTCAGCAGGCAACCGCAACCTGCTGGAGACACTGGAAAAGCTGTCTTGTTTGCCACTTGCTTTGTTAACCACTATCACCCGCAGCTAGGTAAAGACGTCATCGAAGTATTTGCAAAAAATGGGATTTCGTTATCCTGCCCGGAGCAGAACTGCTGCGGAATGCCGGCAATGGAAGCCGGGGACTTGAAGCTCGCAATCAAGCTGGCCCGCCGTAACGTAACGTCGCTTTATCCCCATGTGGTTGCCGGCAAAAAAGTGCTGGCCATCAACCCAACCTGCTCATTCATGATCCGCAGGGAGTATCCCGAATTGGTCGGCACACGGGAGGCTAGAGCGGTCGCCGGAGCGACGCACGACCTTTGTGAATATTTGTGGGAGCTCAAACAACGCGGGCAGTTCAACCGCGACTTCCGCTCCACGCCAGGCAACGTAGCTTATCACTTGCCCTGCCACCTGAAAGCGCAGAATATTGGCTTTCGTTCCCGGGACTTGATGCGGCTTATCCCTGGAACGAGCGTGAAGCTGGTCGACCACTGTTCCGGACACGATGGAACTTGGGCAATGAAGAAAGAGTTTTTTCCTCTATCCATGCTGGCTGGCAAGAAAGCTTTTGAAGAAATGGAAGCAGCGCAGGCTGATGTACTGGTTTCCGATTGCCCGCTGGCCGCTGTTCACTTTGATCAAGCTCTTGGCCGGCGTCCCATGCATCCCGTTCAGGTGCTGGCCAGCGCTTATCGTGAGGATGGTTTTCCACAATGCGTCCCCTCGAACTCGCAGAAATAAAGAGCCTCGCCGAATACGAAGCCGAACGCGCAGCGCTGCGTCCGCGCATGATGGAACGCAAAGCTCGGCGTCGGATCCATGTCGGCGATCACCTTACCTTTCTTTTCGAGAACCGCGAAACGGTGCGTTACCAGATCCAGGAGATGATCCGCATTGAACGGATCACTAGGCCGGAAGACATCGCCCACGAGGTGAAAACTTACAACGAGTTAATTCCTGGCTTGAACGAACTCTCGGCCAGTTTGTTGATCGAGTTCGAGACTCCGGACGAGCGTCAGGTATGGCTCCGGCGTCTGCTGGGGCTGGAAAATCATGTCTGGCTCACGGTAGAGGGATTTCCGCCCAGCAAGGCTCGTTTCGACACCCGGCAGATAGCAACCGACCGGCTCAGTTCTGTTCAGTACGTGAAGTTTCCTTTGACGCCTGAACAGGTGGCGCATTTCCGGCAGGGAGTTCGTATAATAGTCGACCACCCCGATTACCTGGCAACACGGCAACTCAGCTCTCAGGAGGTGGAGGAGCTGGCTGGAGATCTCAGCTGATCGAGGCTGAGTTCAATCTCCCTTCCCGGCGCGCGAGCGGAAGTACTCTACCGTCCGGCGCAAGCCTTCCTCGAGCGATATGAGAGGTTCCCAGCCCAACAGTTCCCGAGCTTTCGTAATATCCGGCCGCCGCTGTTTCGGATCGTCCTCTGGGAGGGGAAGTTGTTCGATATGTAATTCAACTCCGACCAACTGGCAGACGAATTCTGCTAGCTCGCGTACGGTCATTTCCTCGGGATTGCCCAGATTGACTGGGTAATGCTCATCAGAGAGCATTAGCCGGTAAAGCCCCTCCACTAGATCGCTGACGTAACAAAAGCTACGTGTCTGCGACCCGTCGCCGTGAATTGTCAGTGGCGCCCTGCGCAGTGCCTGATCTAGAAAAGCAGGGATCACCCGCCCGTCATCCAATTGCATGCGGGGTCCGTAAGTGTTAAAAATACGTGCAATGCTGGTACGTAGCCCGTATACACGGTGGTAGGCCATGGTCAACGCTTCGGCATATCGTTTGCTTTCGTCGTAGCAGGAACGCTCACCTACCGGATTCACGTTGCCCCAGTACGTCTCAGGCTGAGGATGTATAAGCGGATCGCCATAACATTCTGAGGTTGAGGCGAGCAAAAAACGCGCGTTATGCCGGCGCGCCAGCTCTAGCATGTTGCGCGTTCCCAGAGCGCCAGCTTCCAGTGTCTCCAGCGGATGGTTTAAGTAATCCTTCGGGCTTGCAGGAGAGGCTAAATGTAACACCGCCTCGACTTCGCCATTGATTTCGAACGGTAATGTGACGTCACACATTTGGAATTGGAAACGGGTGTTGCCTTTTAAATGAGCTAAATTCCGGAGCGCGCCTGTAATCAAATTATCAAGGCCAATTACCGTGTGGTCCTCAGAAAGTAAGCGATCAACAAGGTGAGAGCCAATGAAACCGGCCGCGCCGGACAGGACGATTCGCAATGTGAGCCTCCAGGGTCTCTTATTGTAACTGAACCCGGTCGGGCTATCCGCAACCACATCGCCAGACCGACACTTTGCAAACAGCACCAGGTGGAAACCAGATTCTTATTGGCCTTCGGCGCCGCAGTGTAAGAGCAACCGCACTGCGGCTAAGCCGTCCACGACTTGCCTGATAACCCCTGTGTGGAGCTTCGTTTCATTTATTTTCCGAAGCTTGTCGCTTTGCGGCAGAAGCGTCTTTGTTGTCGGAGCTGCTAGCGTCTTGGCTGCGCTCCTTACCGCCACCCCCGTTCTTCCGACTAGAGGGGCCGGAGTTGCGGGCATAATCGGTGATGTACCACCCGGTACCCTTAAACTGCAAAGCCGGAGGTGATATCAGCCGCTCAAGGCGACCGCCGCAATTCTTGTGAATTTTCAAAGGTTCGTCAGAAAATTTTTGTATCACTTCAAAAACAGCACCGCAGGAGTCGCACTTGTATTCGTATACAGGCATGTTACCTACTTTCCATCCTCCTACTACATATTTCGACGAAACATGAAAAGCGTGCCAGGTCAACACCGAACCTGCTACTTGCCACCGGCAGCGCTGGCTTGGCTCCTGCCCTGCTTTAACACTTCTACAGCCTTTTTGAGCAAATTGTCTTGCTCGGGTTGCGGAGTTTGGGGCGCAGGTACCACAGGCACCGTCTCCTCTTCCTCGAGATCATAAAACGGCTCGGATTCGACCACAGACACGGAAGGCGTTACCCCAGTGTCCTGAATCGCCTTGCCTGACGGAGAGTAGAACTTTGCAACAGAAAGAATGATTGCGCCGCCGTCGTTGACGCCAATAGCCTTTCGGACGGCAGCATCTCCAAAACTGCGCTCACCGACAACCTCGGCCCGCTTGTTTTCCATCAACGCGGCGGCGGCGATTTCGGCGCCGTCAGCCGTTCCGCGGTTGGCTGTAATCACCAAGGGCAAACGCGTAATCATTCTTTTAGGAACTGCTTCGAAGTTCTGACGTGGAACCCTCTGGCCTTGCAAGTAGGTTATCAAGCCCTTGTCTAAGAAGAGGTTAGCCAGAGTAATTCCTTCTTCGGCAGTACCCATTGCACACCGGCGCAAGTCCAAAACCAAACCCGTCGCGCCCTGTTTTTCCAAGTCTTTCACAGCTGCAGCCACTTCCGCTGCTTTTCCCTGCACAAGCGTCTGTGGGCGAATGTAACCGACCTGATCAGGAAGCATCCGCGCCACCACAGGAGGCACTGTAGCAGAAGCCCTGGTAAGGGTGATCTTCTGGGGCTCAGGATCACGAAAGCGGATTACCGAGATCTCGACCGTACTGCCAGGGTCGCCTCTCAGGAGCAACTCGGCGTACGCCAGCGGCATATCACGCGTGGAAACGCCCCGGATACTTTCAATGAGGTCCCCAGTGCCGAGACCAGCCTTGTCGGCAGGGGAACCTTCGAGCACACTAACTACACTCACATAGCCAAACCGTTTTGCCAGCACTACGCCCACATCGCCACGGTAGGAATCCTTGTGAGCCAGATATTGCTTGTATTGTTCGGCATTCAGATAGCTGGCGAAAGGGTCTATGGACTCGAGCAAGCCGTTGAGCGCTCCAAGGGTGACATTTTTCAGGTCCGGCTCTTCTACGTAGTCGCTTTTGATCTTGCCGAGCACCTCGCTGAAAACGGCCATCTGTCGATAGGCATTGTCCTCCGAAGGCGCGCTCACGCCGAGCTTGGCGCCCACCAACAGGAGCACGACCAGACACGTTGAAAAAACGACGACGTAAATCTTAAAACGGCTCGCTACGGAACTGGAAACTAACACAGGATTTTTGGCCATTCAAGGCCTCTCCGCTCTCGCGCCCAGGCCCTATCAGCGATCTCCCAGGCACGCTAAATTTAGTATAGCAGACGCATTCGCGTAAACATTGTTTCAGGGAACCGGCTTGCCATGTAACTTCATGTACCGGCCCAGGACCCTCTCTACATAATGCATGGTCTCCCGGTATGGTGGCACACCCCCGTAACGATCCACACTCCCCGGCCCGGCGTTATAGCCGGCCAAGGCCTTGCGGAGTTGATAGGGATCCTCCTTATACTTCAACAGCAGGTAACGGAGGTATTTTGCCCCGGCGTTTGCGTTCTGTTCCGGGTCGCAAGGGTCCGCCCCAAGCTCTCGCGCAGTATTGGGCATCAACTGCATAATTCCCTTGGCCCCTTTTCTAGAGACCGCCTCGCTGCGTGCTCCGGACTCCACTTTGGCTACACTCAACATCAGTTCCGGTGGAAGGCCCTGGCGGATCGCGGCACGCCTGACAAGCTCCTCGGCAGAAACTTGGTGAACAACAGTTGCAGAGTGAAAAACAGTTGGAGATACCGCCGCCGTTGGCACATAATCTTCTCCATCAAACCGTAAGACATTCTTGGCAGGAAGCTCCACGAAACCCTGCCCGCGATACAGGCGAACTCGTTCTCCCACAGCCTCATGACGGTCAGCATACAGTCGCAGACCGTTTGCCAGAACCGCGTACTCGGCGGCCATAACCGGCACACCTGCCATCAGAATTGTGAGAAAGCAGCGCATAAATGCAAAAGAGTACAAATTATAGGACGGCGTCAGTAGTCGGAACGTGGAAGTTAAACCTGCGACTGAAAGACTAAAGGTATTTTCTGTTCTCGACCTTAGGGTCTTCCGTCTTTTCATCGTGTAGGATGGTAGTGTACCCGACAACAAAATGGATCTGAAAAGCATTGACCTTAAGAAGACGGTCAATCTGCCGCGCACCGACTTTCCGATGAAGGCGAATCTTCCTCAGACCGAGCCGAAAATCCTGGCTCGCTGGGAACAGATGGACATCTATAAAAAGATCCGGCAAGCGCGTGCTGGCCGTCCCTTGTATGTATTGCATGATGGACCCCCGTACGCCAATGGGAACATTCATCTGGGGACTGCTTTTAATAAGATTCTCAAAGATTTCATAGTCAAGTCCCGCAGCATGGCCGGATTCGACGCTCCTTATGTTCCCGGCTGGGATTGTCATGGCTTGCCAATTGAAATTAAAGTAGACGCTGAACTTGGGCCCAAAAAGGCCCGGATGAGTCCTGCGGAAATCCGTGCCGCCTGCCGGCAGTATGCCTCGCGCTTTGTCGAGCTGCACCGCCGCGATTTCAAACGGCTGGGCGTTTTCGGCCGGTGGAAAGATCCCTATCTGACCATGAGCGCGGAATACGAGGCCATCATCGCCCGTGCATTCATCGAATTTTTGGACAAGGGTTATGTATACAAAGGCCTGAAACCCGTGCATTGGTGCATAAGGGACCGGACAGCCCTGGCAGAAGCAGAAGTCGAATACGAAGACCACACCAGTCCGTCAATCTGGGTCCGGTTCCTCTTAATTACCGATCCGGCCAGGATTGATCCCTGCCTCGCTGGCAAACGAGTTTACGGACTCATTTGGACGACCACGCCGTGGACGCTGCCCGCGAACATGGCGGTCGCCTTTCATCCCAAATTTGAATATGGGGCTGTAGAGACGTCAGGGGAAGTTTACATCGTGGCCCGCGAGTTGCTTAAGACCACGGCAGAGAGATGCGGCTGGGTAGATCCTTCGGTGCTGGCTTTGTTTCCCGGCGCCAGGATGGAGGGCGCCGTGTTTCGCCACCCATTTCTTGAACGTGATTCCCCGGCCATTCTCGCCGAGCACGTCACCCTCGAACAGGGCAGCGGCGCCGTTCATACGGCTCCCGGACACGGACTCGAAGACTACCGCAGCGGACAGGCATACGGAATCCCCACATTTTGCCCCGTGGATGCCGACGGGCGCTTTTATCATGCAGAGGGTGCTACCGGCCGACTGCCAGAGACCTTAATCGGCAAGACAGTTTGGGAGGCCAACCCGCTGGTCGTTGGGCTGTTGCGAGAGCGGGGCGCTTTGCTGGCAGAGGGTACAATCGTGCACAGTTATCCCCACTGCTGGCGCTGCCATCAGCCCACCATTTTTCGGGCAACCGAGCAGTGGTTCATCGGGATGGAGAAAAACAATCTCCGCGCACGGGCTCTCGAAGCCGTTCGCGGTATCCGCTGGATGCCCGCATGGGGTGAAGAGCGGATTTCTACGATGATTCAGGGACGTCCGGACTGGTGCATCTCGCGGCAACGCGTCTGGGGTGTTCCTATACTGGCGTTTTACTGCGAAAAATGCGGCGAGCCTCTCACCGACCGCAAACGGCTCGAGCACGTCGTAGAGTTATTCTCTATCAAGACAGCCGATGTATGGTATGAACTCAGCGAGGCCGAACTCCTCGGTCCAGGCGCACGCTGCACACACTGTGGAAGCGATAGCTTCCGTAAGGGAAGTGACATTTTAGATGTTTGGTTTGACTCCGGTTCAAGCCACCTGGCTGTCCTCACTCCGGAGCAGGGTCTCCCCTGGCCTGCAGACCTGTATATTGAAGGGCCAGATCAATATCGTGGCTGGTTCCACAGCTCATTACTTGTCGGACTCGGAGTGAAGGGCGGCACACCATACCGAATGTGCGCCACTCATGGCTGGACGCTTGACGGTGAAGGCAAGGCGATGTCGAAATCGCTCGGCAATGTTATCGAGCCCGACGAAATCGTGAGTAAATACGGCGCCGAAGTCTTACGGTTATGGGTGGCTTCCGTAGATTTCACTGAAGACGTGCGCATCTCGGAAACTATTCTGGCGCGCCTGTCCGAAGCCTACCGTAAGCTCCGCAACACTTTCCGGTACGCCCTGGGCAACTTGGCCGACTTTGATCCGGAAACCGACTCGGTTGCTGGAGCACAGCTCCTTGAATTGGATCAGTGGATTCTGCTCCGGGCGGAAAACCTTGTGCGAGAGTGCTTGGAATGGTATGAACAGTTCGCCTTCCATAAGGTCTACCGGGCTGTCTACGATTTCGCCACCATCGATCTGAGCGCTATTTATTTCGATGTATTAAAAGACAGGCTGTATACACTGCCGCCGCGTTCGCATGCTCGCCGTAGCGCCCAAACCGCGCTCTACCGGCTTATTTATGCGCTTCTGAGGCTGTTGGCTCCCATAATGAGTTTCACTACCGAAGAAGCGTGGCAGCATCTGCACAAACCGGACGGAACTCCCGATAGTGTCCACCTGACTTCGTTTCCCGAGCCTTCGCAACTGAGCGAGGGCATCCAGCAGGCCCAGCGAGAACGCGCCGGAAACTGGGAGCGTCTTATCGAAGTCCGCAGTCACGTTTTGAAATCTCTCGAGGCTGCCCGACAGGAGAAATTTATCGGTGCGCCGTTAGAAGCCTGTGTACACTTGCAAGCCAACGCAGATCTTCATCCTTTGTTGAAGGAATACGCCGCCGACCTGCCTTCCTTGTTCATCGTTTCGCAAGTCCTTGTGGAAAGCCAGACCCAGACATCTTTGTCTGTGCACGTCGAACGCGCTGCCGGGGTCAAATGTGAGAGATGCTGGAAGTACACCACCGACGTGGGTTCCAACCCGGACCTGCCCACAGTTTGTGCTGCTTGTGCCGCGGCCGTCAAGGAGATCATTGGAGACTAGGATGATCCCTCGCCTGCTGGCTTATGGAGTGGCGGCAACCGTATTCTTGATTGATCGCGTATCCAAAGGAATGATCAACAACCGCGTGATGCCTTGGGATATTTACGCGATCATCCCTGGCTTTTTTAACATCGTCCACACCGAAAACCGCGGTGCGGTCTTCGGCTGGCTCTCCGGGGTAGAATCGGGGTGGAGGTCGTTCCTTCTCTTAGGCCTTTCACTCGTCGTGTCGTTTTTGGCAGCATTCGCATTGTGGCATCCCGGCGGTGACACCGCAAGGGGAAACTGGTTCCGCTTGGGACTTGCTCTTGTCTTGGGAGGCGCCGCAGGCAATCTGTACGACAGAATGGCGCACGGAACGGTTACAGATTTTCTTGACTTCTACATTGGTAGCTACCATTGGCCCGCCTTCAATGTGGCTGACAGTGCGATTACTATCGGCGCCGCCTTGTTGTTGGTCGATTTGTGGTTAAACCGCCGCATTAAGGGAACAACCTGAATGTTTCCCCAAATCTTCAAGATCGGATCGTTTTTTATCCCGACCTATGGAGTATTGGTATCTCTTGGTCTGCTGCTGGGTTTATGGATGACCGCCAGATTGGGAAGACAAGTCGGCATGAACGCCGAACTGCTAGTCAACCTTGGGATTTATTGCGCCATAGCTGGAATTATTGGCGCCAAGCTGCTGATGTTTGTTTTTGAGTTCGGTTATTATCTCAGGAATCCCAAAGAGATCTTTTCTTTGTCGAGCCTCCAAGCCGGAGGCGTGTTTCAAGGAGGCCTGTTGCTGGCCTTGCTTACTGCCGCCATTTACATCAGGAAATACCACTTGCCTGGTCTGGCGACAGCCGACGTATTCGCTCCCGGAGTCGCGCTGGGGCATGCCATAGGAAGATTGGGCTGTTTCTCGGCGGGCTGCTGCTGGGGCGTGGCATGCCATCGCCCTTGGGCAGTAACCTTCACCAACCCCGAGGCCAACGAGATCACGGGAGTCCCGCTCAACGTGCCGCTGCACCCAACCCAGCTTTATGAAGCGTTTGCCGAAGGGGTTATCTTCGTGGTGTTATACCGGTGGATCCGGCATCCACACCGTCCTGGTTCAGTGATTGGACTGTACCTGACGTTGTACTCGACAGCCCGATTCATCATAGAGTTCTATCGCGCACACGACGAGTCAAATCCGCTCGGCGGACCGTTATCCGTTACACAGTGGATCGCCCTCGGCCTTTTCGCCGCTGGGGTTTGGCTGATCAGCCGGCGGAGCGTTGTCCCGACTCCCCCGAATCAGCGCACCTCGTCCCACAGCCATACCCTTTAGTCAGCCAAGAATTTCAATGCATGTACAGACCGCCGTCCACGTTGAGCGTCTGTCCCGTCATTGCGGCGCTGAGCTCACAGGATAAAAACAGACATACGCGCGCCACATCCAGGGGTTGCAACCTCCGGGACAAACACTGCCGCGATACGATGGCGGCAATCTCTTCCGGCGTGGCAACAGACTTCTCCCGCTCCACTTCAATGGCGCCCGGGGTGATACAGTTCACGGAAACGTTATAGGGTCCCAATTCCCTTGCCAGGGAACGGGTAAATCCAATCACTCCTCCTTTAGTAGCAACATAGTGGCTGAGATTGGCGGAACCCTCAAAAAAAGTTACCGAAGAAATGTTCACGATCTTCCCGGAACGTTGCAGAACCATGTGCGGCGCCACCAGCTTGGTCGTGTGGAAGATGCCCTTAAGATTTATGTCGAACATCTCGTCCCACTCGGCTTCGGTCATCTCCAGAAACAGGCGGCGAGGGTATATCCCGGCGTTGTTAATCAGGATGTCTATTCTGCCAAATTCGTCGAGGGTGCGGCCAACGGCGGGGCGGATCGTCTCCGGGCGCCGGACGTCTGAGCCGAAGGCTAATGCCAGCCCACCTTGGGCCACGATATCCGCTGCCACTGTAGCAGCACGGGTCTGATCCAAATCCAGAATCACCACGCGAGCACCGTTTTCTGCGAAGAAACGCGCCGTTCCCTCACCGATGCCGCAGGCGCCGCCTGTGATAATAGCCACTTTATTTTCGAGTAGCGCCACACCTCCATTGTACGGAGTGCGAAGACTTTGTAAACTATTTTTTCAACGGCTCAAGATCGATCCGGCGGTAGTACACCTCGGCGCCTTCAGACTGCAACATGATCTTGCCACTGCTGAGGCTCGAATGCATCCCAGCGTTGGCAACCCTGCCGTTAACGATGTTGGTGATGTTATTTTCGTCACAAACCACTTCCAATCGTGTCCACTGGCCGTAGGGACTCTCAAAGTCGTTTTTGCCACGATAGCCGAGCTTGTCTTTCCACTCCGGATCATGGTAAATCCAATTAACGCGGCCTACCTCCCGAGGCTCGCCTGCGAGATCGTACCACCATTCTCCATTCAGCTTTCTGCGAACCCGGACTGTAAGGCGAGGCTGGACAAGCCGACCTGCTTCGTCATAACCCCGGACAACAATGAAATCACCCACAATGCCCTCGCCGACCTGACATTCAATAGACTGCATCCACGGTCCGTTGAAATCGAGCTGGCTGTTCCCATCTCTGCCCTGTGCGTGAAGCAGCACACCACTATCCCGGACGCCGGCCTTCCGGTTCCCCCAAGTGAGCAACCCCCAGCGGAACTCTACCACAAGCCTGTAATTTGCGTATCTTTCTTTGGTAATGAGCGCTCCCCACCGCTGCCCGCTAATGCGAATGGCTGGTGCTCCATCGACAGCTTCCACTACACTAAACACTTTGTCTGGATCGTCATATTTTTGGTCCACGAGCCAGGTGTAAAAATTGGTCAAATCCCTACCGTTGAACAAATGGATCGTTTGCCGCGGAACAATAACATCCTGGGCCGAAACCACAGCGCCAACCAAAAACAGGAAGCCCAGTATAGTCACGGTCCGCCAGCTTGGCGCAGCATCTAGGAGCTTTGGTAACATTACCTGCTTATAGCACAAAGCACGTCGCCGTTAACGGCGGGAAAGAGAATGGATCTTGAAGACCAGACTTTGGCTTATCTTTGCACTTGTCACCACCGTTTTTTGGGGAGTATGGGGCGCCTTTATCGAGATTCCCGAAAAAGCCGGTTTTCCTGCCACGCTTGGCTATTCTGTCTGGGCTCTCACCATGATTCCTTGTTCCCTGGTAGCACTGGCAATCATCCGCTGGAGGCTCGATCACGATTTCCGGTCGGTTTTGCTCGGCTGTGCAGTCGGATTCCTTGGCGCCGGGGGGCAACTGACCTTGTTTGAGGCGTTAAGAACGGGACCGGCTTACCTTGTGTTCCCCATCATTTCCGTCTATCCGGTAGTTACCATCATTCTGTCTGTAACTTTGCTCAAAGAGAGGGCGAGCCGTAAATCTTGGGCAGGGATCATTCTTGCATTGTTTGCCATGGTGATGCTCTCGTATCAACCGCCCGGAAACTCTGCCGCACAAGGCAAGCTTTGGTTTGTTTTGGCCATTTTCGTTTTTTTCGCCTGGGGGATCCAAGCCTACGTCATGAAATTTTCTAACATGACGATGAAGGCCGAGAGCATTTTCTTCTACATGATGGCCACCGCCGTGGCGCTAATCCCTGTTGCATTATGGATGACGGACTTTTCGAAACCTATCAACTGGAGCTTTAAAGGGCCATATTTGGCCGCGCTTATTCAAGTCTTAAATTCGATCGGAGCATTGTGCCTGGTCTATGCGGTACGTTACGGCAAAGCTATCATTGTCGTGCCGATGACCGCTCTGGCTCCCGTACTGACCATCATTATTTCGCTGGCTTTGTACAAAGTTATTCCACACCCGATCATTTTGACGGGGATGGTCTTCGCTACCATCGCCATTTACCTGATGGCAGAATAGAACGGCTAGCGGCTGTCGGCAAGGAATTCCAGCACATCTTCATAACTCGAACGCGCAGACAACCCCCCGGTGAAAGCACAGCTACGCGAGGCTACACCGACCGCAAACCGGCAAGCATCGAGAAAAGGCATCTTTTTTTCTAACGTCGCATACAAGAATCCAGCGTCGAAGGAGTCCCCCGCTCCTGTAGTATCTACAACCTCCACTTTAACGGCAGGAATGCGTTTAAGCTCACCATCAGTAGATACGAGCGCTCCTTCTTCGCCCATTTTTAGAAGTGGGCATCCGGTTCTCTCCGTCAGTCTCCTGGAAGCTTCCTCTGGAGATGATGCCCCGGTGATCGACAAAGCTTCGTCTTTGTTGACGAACAAATACGTTAACAACGGCAACCATTCCTTCATCCCCTCCCACTGTTCGGTGGCATCCCATTGGGGGTCCAGTGAGGTGGTCAGGCCCATGTCACGCGCGATTGTCAGCAGCCGGGTAATTTCGGGCCGCAGCTTTGCTTGAATGTAAACACCCGCAAAATGAACGTGGTCCATCCCGCAAAAAATGGAAGCGTCCAGCTCTTTGCCGTCAAATTCTGCGATGGTCCCCGGATAAGTAACCTGCGTCCGTGTGCTCTGATAGATCATATTCACCGTTACGCCCGTCTTTACACGGTCTGTGCGCCGCACCAGATCAGTATTCACCCCGAAGCCTTGCAGGCCCTTAACCATGAAATCTCCGTATTCGTCGCTGCCGACAAGTCCGACCATGGAAGCCTGGCCCCCCAGGCACGCGTATGCGCAGGCGCAAATGACGGTAGACGCCCCCATCACCACTTCGTAACTGTCACAGATCACCTCACGATCGACCATGGGCAGCGAGTGGAGTCCGCCCATTATCACATCCACGTTGATGTCTCCAACAAAAAGTACCTTTGGCATAAACACAAATCCTACCATTGACAAGCTGGAGTACGGAAAATGAGATGCTTGCTGTTTCCATGCCTTATCGCAGTTCGATAAAATCGACTTGAAGCGGTTCAGCGGGCAGATGCCGCTGGAAAATCGGTTGTGGCCTGACCGATGTTCGAATAAGAAGGGTCGGTGAAGTATTCCTAAAGAGCATCCGAAACGGCGATATCCCAGCAGACCGGTTTTAGGAGTAGGGGCGCTTATTTTTCGCCGTGGCCGTGTTTTACTTGTCCAGCGGGGCCGGGAGCCTCTGAAAGGGTACTGGTCACTGCCCGGCGGGATGCTGGAGCTTGGCGAACATCTGGAAGAAGCCGTCCGGCGCGAGGTGCGTGAGGAAACAGGACTCCTGGTGGAGCCGGTTGAGATTTGTGAGGTGTTCGAAAGCATCCAATACGACGCCCGAAACTTGCCCGAGTACCATTATGTACTAATAGACTATTTTTGTCGGGTGAAAGGTGGAGAACTCCGTGCTGGTGACGACGCCTGCCGCGCAGAATGGGTTCCCAGCGATGAACTACGCCTCCGCCGTGTCACTCATGGGACTCTGGAACTGATCGAGCGCGCTCTCCAGCGCAGAAAGCGAGCCCGGCAGAGATAATGAGAGCCAGCAGCGCGGATTTGCTTGAATTCGATGCTCTAAAAAGCCTCCTGGCTCGATACGTTGCGAGCCCTCTTGGCGCCGCCGAGCTCGAAAAGCTGTCGCCGTGCGCCGACCGGGCCATCATTGAAGATTGGTTAGATGATGCCAGAGAAGCCATCGAATATGTGCGCTCCGCGTCAAAACCAGAGCCCGGGAACCGAGGCACACCTGTGTGTCCTCGTTTTGCAGGATTCCCGGACACGGCTCAAGCACTGGCGAGAATGCACATCGAAGGTGTATGCCTGGAGCCCAAGGAGATCCGTGATTTAGTGGAGCTGTTAGCGCGCGCGGGCGAGATCCGCAGCCTTCTGTTGGCTGTCGAAGCTCAGTTCCCACGGTTGGCTGGCCGGGCTGCACAAGTTGCAGAACTTTCCGCCGTGGTGCGGGACCTTTCCGGCAAAATCCTGCCAGATGGCACGGTTGCCGATCACGCCAGCACAACCCTAGCCCGGCTGAGGCGCGACGTTGAGAAACAACGCAAACTCATACAAGAGTCCCTGGAGCGTTTCCTGCGCGCTCACCGAGAAGATGATCTTCTGCAAGAAGAGTTCGTAACCATCCGCAACGAGCGCTTTGTGGTTCCCGTCATTGCAGGCAGACAGCGCAAGATTGATGGCGTCATCCATGGCGCTAGCGCAAGCGGTCACACTCTTTTCGTAGAGCCTTTCGAAACCATTGAGCTTAACAACCAGTTGGTGCGACTCGCCGAAGAGGAACTCCAGGAAGTACACCGGATTCTCAGGGAAATGACAGACCGCCTGCGCGCACATGAGGTAATAATCCGCAACACCGTCAAGGCGCTTGGCGAACTCGAACTGCTTTTCGCCAAAGCGAATTTTGCCGCAGACTTTACCTGCGTTGTCCCGCGCTTCAGCCCCGATTCCGCCCCTCGTTTAATTTTGAGAGAGGCTCGCCACCCGCTGCTGGAAGCTGTCTTGCAGAGACAAAAAAAGCCGGTTGTACCTGTATCTGTCTCACTCGAATCCGGTTGCCGCACCTTGCTAATCAGTGGGCCCAATACCGGCGGCAAGACAGTTGTTTTAAAAACCATCGGATTGCTGGCATTGATGGCCCAAGCCGGATTGCCGGTGCCTTGTACGGAAGCCGAGCTTCCGTTGTTCGACCAAGTTCTGGCCGACTTTGGCGACAACCAATCTATTCAGGAGAGCTTGAGTACTTTTTCGGCGCACATCGGCCGGCTTGGTGAAATGCTAAACCGTGTTGGCCCAAGATCGTTAGTTGTGCTGGACGAACTCGGGAGAGCAACGGATCCGGAGGAAGCCGGCGCTCTCGGAGTGGCTGTACTTGAGCGCTTTCGCGCTCAAGGAGCTTTCACGATCGCCTCAACTCACTTGCTCGCTCTTAAGATGTATGGGGCCGCAACACCGGGTGTGATCAATGGCGCCATGGGCTTCGATGAGGAAACGCTTGTTCCCACATATGTGCTGACACTTGGTGCGCCGGGGAAGTCCGCCGGTCTTGAAATCGCCGCAAGGCTAGGGATGCCAAGTGAAGTGATCGAACAAGCGCGCAGCCGTATGAGGAACCACGAACAGGAGGTAAACCGGTTCCTGTCCGAACTAGGCCGGCATGTCCGGCAAGTCGCGTTGCTCGAACAGGAGCTCAGGGAACGAAAAGCCGAGTTAGACGCCAGCCAACAAGCTCTGGCAGCGGAATGGCAGCGGCGCGAGTCCGCCAAGCTTAAGGAGCTCGAGAAGCGCCATGAGTTGGTTTTGCAGAAATTTGAAGCGCAAGCCAAAGAGACTCTGGAGCGGCTTGCCGCCGACGCCGAAAGGAGCAAGAAACTGGGTGCGGCTGCTCGCCGTATTGCTGCGCTCAAGCGAGAACTTCTCCAGGAGATAGAAATTACCATTGCGCCCACTGTCGACAAGACGCAACCGACCGACGTTGCGGGGATCCGTGAGAAACTGCGGGAAGGAGCCCGGGTACGCATCAAAGGCGTCAAAGAACCGGCCCGCCTCCGCCGGATGCTGGGCGAGGATCAAATGGAAGTAGAGACTGGTGCGTTGAAACTGCAAATCTCGGTGGATGACGTGCTTCAAGTGCTAGAGGAAGCCGGCACTTCTGCAAGGCCCGTGACCCCGACATTTTCCCGGCCCCTTGGTACGGGAGATGCCCATTCCCTCGAGATCAACATTATCGGGAAGCGTGCCGAAGAAGCTCGCCAAGAGGTAGAAAAATTCCTTGACAACGCGATCCTGACGGAGGCGATGCGACTCCGTATTATCCATGGGCATGGCATGGGTATTTTGAAGCGTACCGTTGCCGAAGTGCTGGCTAAGAACCCCAACGTCGAAAAGTTTTACCCGGCGGAGCCACACGAGGGAGGCGCCGGCGCCACCATCGTGGAATTAAAGGCGTGATAGCACCTGCAACACTTCCGCAGCATGTCCTTTCGGTTTGACCTTGCGGAAGATTTTTTTGATCCTCCCGTCTTTGCCGATCAAGAAAGTGGTCCGCTCGATGCCTATCACCCTCCGTCCATACATGTTTTTCTCTTTCAATACTCCGTAAGCTTTCGCAACGGTCTTCTGGGTGTCGCAAAGCAGCGTGAATGGGAGGTGAAACTTCGACTTGAAGTTTGACTGCGAGACTACCGGGTCAGGAGACACACCAACAACTACCGCGTCCATAGCGGCGAAACTTTTTGCGGCGTCCCGAAACTCACAGGCTTCGACCGTGCAACCGGGGGTATTGGCCCGAGGGTAAAAATACAGCACTACATTTTTGCCCCGCAGGCTGGAGAGGTCAAACGTCTCTCCCGTGTCCGTCTCAAGACGGACATGCGGCGCCAGCGTTTCTTCCTGAACCACGGCATCTTGTTGGTTAGCCATGGGCGCCAGCTTATTCGACCGCCACCTTGGTCCCCTTTTTCCTGGGACGTGACAAATGCTCGATTCTCTCGTCGATAAGAGTCCTCAAGGCTTTGAGTATCTCAAGACGAGCGTTTAAAAAGTGCTCTCGGGCCACTTCCGATCGGCATTCGAGCATAGCAGTCAACTTCGGTCCTAGTCCCATGCACAGGCAACGGGGATGTTCTTCAACGGGGTCCCCGTTCGTCGTTCTACGTCTCATGATGCCGCCTCCTTAAGCTCAACTGTCAGGACTTTGTCTTGGAGCCTCGCCCGAACCGGTGTCAGCGCTGCCATGGAAGTAGGCAGGCCGATATGTCGGCGCAAGGTTCCGATTTCTATTACCAGCTCATCCCCTTTTTTAAACAGTCCCACCTCGTCTTTGGTCGCAAAGGGAAGGTTCAAGCGGACTTGATAGCAGCCGTCGCACTTTTCAAACGTATAGGGGCGCTCCGTCCTGTAGACCGCCGCCGGGTCATCACGATGGGGGTAAAGAGCTTCAGCAAGCTCTTCCAATCTTGCCAGCCCCAGGATCTCCCTGGAAAGCAGTGGTACACATTTCACAGGCACCGGCGCGAAGTATTCCCGAATCTCTCGCAGAATCTCGTCCTGTGCGCGGCGCCACTCGACAAAATAGGTGTCGCTAACCACTTCCGGCAATAAACGGTTTACGATTACTGCATCCACCGTGAGCCCATGTAGGGAGAAATAGACAAAGGCCCTTTGGGTTTCCCGCAACACCATCTTTTCGGGATTCGTTACCAGACGTACGCTGGTGGTCTTCGGGTTTGCCAGAAATTCCTCGACTCCCTCTAACCGCCGAAACAGGTCTTGCACATTAGAGAAGTAGTGATCTGTGGGTAACTCGAACGGAGCCACACGGTTCGCAATGGGGCGCACCGCTTTCAACAAGGTTCGCTGAAACGGAAAAATGTGCTTCATGTACCAGTCAAGGGTTGTCGGCATACTTACAAAACGAATTGACTCGGCGGTCGGCGCACAATCGAGTAGAACGACGTCGTAACGCTTCTCACGGCGGTACTGATTGACGTACATCATTGCGCTCAGCTCTTCCATCCCCGGCAAAATTGCCAGTTCTTCCGCCTCCACATCACCGATGCCTGTGGTTCGTAGAACGGAAACCACGTAAGAGGAGATTTCTTTCCAGTGCCGCCGGATTTCCTTTTGTATATTGACTTCCTGTATGGCGAGACCATTGGTGATCGGATACGGATCTGCCGTGTCCTCTTGAAAGAGGTCATGGCTTAAATCAAAAGAATCCGCCAGGCTGTGAGCCGGGTCCACGCTCATCACTAGTGTGTCGTAGCCCAGGCGAGCCAGTTTGACGCCGGTAGCAGCAGCAAGGCTGGTTTTCCCCACCCCTCCCTTGCCTGTGAAGAGGAGCACCCGCATGATTTCATTCTAGCCCCGCAGCACAACGCACAGCCAGATCGATAGACGTGATGTGGAGAATACGGCAACTGAGGCCTAAAAGAGCGCATCCTAGAATGCGCGCCGTGTCAGGCCTTCACCGGATCCTACACACGGGCAGCTCAACGTGATAGTAAACTGGTAGCCGTGACCGTAAGTTCGCCGATGAAACTCTTGCAAATGGTGACGGGCGTGTGCGTCTGTATGCTGGCGGCATCCCATCCTCCACAGAAGGCAAAAACAGACCCTGTGAAAGGAAAAATCGTATTTGCGCAATGCTCGGTGTGCCACAATCCCAACAGTGATGAGAAGAAAGTTGGGCCCGGGTTGAAAAATCTGTTTAAAAAAGGCAAGCTCGTCAATGGAAAAAGGGTCACGGAGACAAATGTCAGAGCATTTATCGACGCTGGGGGCAACGGAATGCCTCCATACCGGGATTTGCTCTCAAGCGCCGAAAAAGACAGCTTGATTGCCTATCTGAAAACGCTTTAGCTGACCGCGGTTGACGCATACGCGTGAGACCGTTTACAGTGATAAAGAGAAAGCCCGCCGACACAGGTGGCAAGACCGCGTCCCCATCGTCTAGCCCGGCCTAGGACATCGCCCTTTCACGGCGGTAACGGGGGTTCGAATCCCCCTGGGGACGCCATATACAACCGCACAAAGGATTCACATAGCGCCATTCGCAGGTCACCCTCTCTACGTTAAGATTGCCGAATGAAGTATACTTTTTCGGGCAATGGCTACTTTGGCAGATAGCTTCACCATAGCGTCGGCAGGCGCCCGGCGGTATATTTGGTTCAAGTTATCGCTGATACTGGGTGCAGCACTTGGTGTGCTGTTGCTGGTCCAATCCATCAGGACCTACGTTTATGTCTCGCGCCGCCTGGTCGAGGAGGAGCTCCGCCGTGACGCGATGAAACTGGCGGCTGAGTTGGAACGCCAGATCCGGCGGACGGCGCCATCGGGCCCGTCCGAGCTCGCATCTTTATTGGAGGACGCTTGGAAGGGGACGGAAGGTAGGTGTAGATGGGTCCGGATCGTCAATCAGAGAGGTGAAGTTTTAGCTCAGAGGGGACGACCGGACGGCGATCTTTTTACGCCGGAACAAGTCCGTGACATGTTTCGTCAACGTAAGCCCCTGAGCATCATCCGCTGGACGCGCGATGGACAAGTTCTTGTAACCATGTCGCCATTACGAGTCCGTCTTCGGTATCTCCGTTCGGAAAATGCGCAAGGAATCTACCCGGCTCTTGAAGTTTCGCTCTATTTGGAAAGTGCGGCTGGCGCGTTTGGGTTGCTGCGCCAGAATCTTATCATTAACGTGTTGGCTGCTCTTGCCCTACTCGGATCGATGGCCTTGATGGGGCTGCGCCTCGGGAATTACTTACGGGGCAAGCAGCTGGAACAGCAGTTAGAACTGGCCCGCAAGGTTCAACAGGATCTGCTACCGTCTCCGACCGCCGCATCCGGGAGCCTGGAGTTTGCAGGAGAATGTATCGCCGCCTGGCAAGTGGGCGGGGACTTCTACGATGTTTTTTGCTCCGACGACGATCAGGTGGCGCTTGTTATAGGCGATGTATCCGGTAAAGGTTTACCCGCAGCCTTGCTGATGGGCTTATTACATGGCGCTGTCCGCGCCAGCACGTGGTTCGGGACACAAGCGGGCCACGAAGCCGCCTCAAGCCGGATCAATGAACTGCTTTGCGCTCGCTCCTCCGGAGAGCGTTTCGCCAGCCTGTTCTGGTGCTACTACGACCCGAAATCGGAACTCCTACGCTACGTGAACGCCGGCCATCTGCCACCGTTACTTATTCAGCACGATGGGGCGAGACCCGATAGCGCCTTGCGCCTAAAGGAAGGGGGGCCGGTTTTGGGGCTGGTGCCTTCAGCGGAGTACCGCCAAGGGGTGGTTTCTTTCCGGCCAGGTGATCTTCTAGTACTTTTTTCGGACGGGATTGTCGAGGCTACCGATACGTCCGGTCAAGAATACGGCGAACGGCGCCTTTACTCTGTCGTACGTAAAAATTGGGGAAAGTCGCCAGCAGCTATCCGGAATGCATTACTTGATGATATCCGGTCCTTTGTCGGCAATGAGCCGCTACGGGATGACTTAACCTTAGTGGTGGCACGAGTTGCGATAACAGACGGTCCCCTGCGTTAGCCTTCCTGATAAACAGCCAGGAAGTACTACAACAGCTCTCCGTTGGAATGAACCTATTGTCCCATTGCCACAACCCACTAAGCCACGCAACCATAAGCAAAATGGAGTACTCCCGTGATATCGCGCACTAAAGAGGCAATACAGCAGCACAAACAAAAGGAACGTAGAGCTAACGTGCGGTTCCCTTTCGTTACTGAAATCCGATACTGGTTCATCGGTGGAAAGGGTGACCTCGAAGAGCACCATGGGACGACAGTTAACATTAGTAGCAGAGGGGTATTGTTTCGGGCCGACGCGTCCGTGCCGGTCGGCAGGCGCCTTCAACTTGTCATCAATTGGCCTGTCAAATTGAATAATCAGTGCGGCCTAAAGTTTTTTGCCCGGGGGAAGGTCATCCGCAGCGAGGATACCCTTGTGGCCGTCGCCCTCCGGCAGTACGAATTCCGCACGCAAGGGACGAAAGAATTGCTAGAGCGGGAATGAAAAAACACCCTGACCACGACGGATAAAAAACTACTACTGGGGTGAAAGCAAAGAGGCAGAAGAAAGAATTGCTTACATAACAACTCTGAAGCGTTTCCGCAACAACCACGCACTCCCGATCGAAATCAACAGAAACCAGACAAGCCAGTGAGAACGGATCCCGAGACAGGAGATTTCCGTGGTGGGGTAGCGGATTTCCACCCAGCCGACAGGACCCCGATGCAACCGTTTTTCGGCTGGATAGAGGAACTGGTCGAATAAGGAGCTGACACGCCGCCGGGCCAGGTACCTGTGTGTGGTTCCACAAGCCACAGCCTTCTCGATAGCGCCATCAGTCCATTGAATCCGCAAAGCGCCTTCAAGCTCGCGCTTCGGCCGTATGCGCCAATAAATTCGGTGTTCCCATGGGACACGTAAAGGCGGCGTCTCCACTGTCACGCCATCTGGCGCGAGCAGTTGCGGTCGCACGCCAGAGACATCACCTTTCATTTGTACAGAAACGATGGCCGGCACATTGACAGGTAGCGGAAGAAGTCCGTAAAAGGACTCCAGCTGAAACAATAGAACAATCATGGGCACGGTGAGAACAACAGCCGGCTGAAATACCAACGCTAAATAACGCAAGTTGGCAGCAACCAGCTCCTTTTGGGCGCGCCAGACCAACGCTGGTTCGTCAGCGAATAGTCGCAGCTCGTATAAGCTGGCAACCAGCCTTCGCTTGGCTCGGCCGATCGCCTCCTGGTTGGAAATCCTTCCAAAAACCCATAACATGGCCACCCCGCTCACTAGACTGATCAAAGCCAGGCTCAATATAGGCGGCCATCCCTTCAGAGCGGTAAACAGGTGGCCGAATACAAAACGCAAAACAGCTCCAGTCCAGTCCAATATCACGCCCGCCAGGTCACTCCTCATTCCAAGTAACCTAATCCCTTGAGCTTCCTGGCGATTTCCTCGTCCGAGTCAGAGTCCTCGAATTTCGAAATTTCTCGTTCGAGGATGTGTTGGACAAATTCCTCCGGGGAGCTATATCCGGCAGCAGAAGCGCACTTTTTGATCTTCTCCCATAGGTTTTTGTCAAGTTTTATAGTCGTTTTGAACATGTGTGTGCCCTCAAAGCGAGCTAGAATAGAACGCGTCCCGTCATACCCTTTGCCGGCTGCACGCCGAACTGGGCGAGAATGGTCACCGTTACATCCTGCAGTTTGGGGTCGTCCAAACGGCACTTTCTGTTTGAAAGAAAAACTCCTGGCACGCTCTCTGTAGCCATGCAGTGGTCGCCTCGCCACTCGTCTTTGTTGTCTTCAATCAGTGTTTTTGGTACAGCTCCCAGCGCAGTTTGCCACGAGGAGCGATAGCCGGGAGCCCATCCCACTATAAGATCAGGGGCGGAAGCGGCCGCTTCACCGTGGTAGACCTCACTCGCCACATAGACATTCTGCACCACTGGCTTCCCATTGGCTGGATCGCGGAAGCCCCGAAGGCGTTCCGCAATGCGCGCGACCACCTCTTTGGTTTCCTCGCCAGGCTCGATTACGCCATATCGCTCGCGGCCAAGCTGGTTGACGTATATGGCGTTGAGTCCCAAAGAATATGCTTGAGTCCGCGCCCAGTCCACGTGCGGGAATAACTCCTCGTTGCTGGCATTGTCAGGGTCGTCTAAAGACATGAAACCTTCACGCCAAAGCCAGGTGTTCAGGTTCACGGCACGATCAAACCTGGCGAAGCCGTGGTCCGACATCACGATTAAAGTGCCGTCTCCGATCCTTTTCATGACCTTGCCCAGTGCCTCATCAGCCAGTTTGTAGGTCTCTAGCAACTCGTCCTCGTATGCTCCCCACAATACATGTGAATCCTGATCGATGCCGAAAAAATGGAAGAAAAGCATCCCCTCTTTGCATTCGTCCAGCGCATGGAACAGGACGCGCAAATGCTCTTCGGAAACCATGCGGCTCTGCTGGCGATATATCGCGCGGGAAAATACGCCCTCTCGCAGCGCCGCAGTATCCTCACCGATGCCTTGTGTGGAATAGGGGCCAACTGCCTCTGCAAGCTCCCGGCTGTAGGAATCGGGGGTGGAAATGGGTAAGGCTGGATCGAACGGGTCAATGTTTATCGGAGAGATGTAGACTTCGAAACGGGGATGGAGGGTTTTGGCGTAAATGCGGAACATCCCGGCCGTACTTTTGAGTCCTTGGATCAAAGGAAACTTCACCCGAATCCAGTCTGACCATTCTCCCTGTTTGAGGATCAATTCTGTTTCGCCGACCCGGAAAAGCGCAACAGGAGCTGCTGGATCCACATCCACCGCGACTGACACGGAGGCGCGACGCTTATCTTTCCGCAGCGTGTTCTCAGGGCCTTCAACCACCAGCGTGACGTGATGGTTTGTGAGGCCGACCCGTATGATCCGGCCACCCGAAACCTCATGAGTGACAACCTCAGGAACATCCGTGTATAAGGCGAACGTTCCATAAGTTCCATATAAATCCGGGGTCCCCATTCCCGACAGTGTTTTCCCCTTGCACGGCACCGGCGGAAAATTGTTCGGCATCCGCAGGACGGTCACCGGAATACCGCGCTGGTCAAGCAATTGCCAAAAGGCCACTCCCTTGCGGAAAGAACGCACCTTTCCCTTTGAAATTGGTATCAGGTAGGGACCGATGGAAAGGGTTTTCGCGGGCGCTTCCGTTTCAGCCATCGACGACAGTAACGACATTGTTTTCGGGTCGCGATGCACAAAGTCAAAGATGCCGTGCCCCCCGGGATCCATGCCGGTTGTGAAGGTAGACCAAGCGACCGGACTTTGCGGAGGAATACTGCTCCCCAAGCGTTTGAACTCACCGTTACGCCGCAACCAATCCAGGTTTGGCAAATCCTTCCAATGCCTTTCCAGGAAATTTGGATCCATGGCGTCGAAACCAAGGACGATGACTCTTTTGTGAGCGGGATTAGAACTTTCCCGCGTACAGGCGAGCTGGAAAAACAACAAAATAACACTCGCAGCCAGCCATTTTCCGCAATGGAACTTTCTCAACCCCCTCATACAGCCCGGCTGCCCTCCTCGAAGTGGAACACCGGCTTGCCCTCCATCCAGGGAGGCGGCTGGATGCCGAACAGAGTCAGAGCCGTTGGTGCCATGTCCTCAATGCCAGGCTCCTCTGTGTCAATTTTGCGATTCGAAAACAATATGCCAGGCACCAGAAGTGGATCTACGCAGTGATCGCCACTCCAGGCCTTAGTGTTCTCTTCAATCACACGATTAGTGACTTTTCCAACCGCGGCATCCCAGGATACCCGGTAACCATCGTTGTAGCCGACTATGAGGTCGGGGGCCGCGTCCAGATACGGACCTTGGTAGATGGATCTTGTGATATAAACATGGCGGACCGGCTTCCCGGAGCACTCAATGTCCTCCAGTTCCGTCAGCTTGCCGGCAAGCTCGCGGCTGAGTTGCTCGGCTGCAACGCCCGGCTCAACGATCCCACATGCTTCCCGGCCTTTCAGGTTCAAATAAATCCCAGCAAGCCCCAGCGCATAGGCTCGCGTGCGGCTCCAGTCCACGTTCCGTAAGTAGCGCCCGCTTTCGCAAGCGCCATCCTTCAGGGAGAGATAACCATTTTGGTGTAACCATGAGTTCAAGTTCACCCCGCGACGGAAGGCACGGAAACCATGATCGGAGAGAACGAACAACACAGTATTGCCGTCCAACAGGGGAAGAACCTCCCCTATTAGATCGTCCATCCGCCGGTACATCTCTTCAATGCTGCCAGCATATGCTGTTTCCGAACCCGAGCGTGCTCGTTCCAGATGTCGGAAAAACATGTGTTGTATACGGTCGCTGGTGTCGAAAACGCATGCAACCACGCCCCGGCGAGCTCTCTTCAGCGCGCTGAGAAACATAGCCTTCCGTTCTTCGAAGATTAAATAGGCCTGTTTGAGAAAATCCTCTTCGTCAATGACGCCCTCATTCAATGCCCAAGTATCTTCCGCCATGCCAACGGTGGCATAAGGGCCGATCAAATTCGCTAAGTAGGACGCGTAGTAGGACGGGTGACTTATCGGTAGCGCAGGACGTTCCGGGTCAATATTGATCGGGGAAAGATAGAGCGACACCTCAGGTTCAATTTCGTTCAGCAGGAAACGCGCGATCCCCTGAACCTTCACACCCAATGAGCTCCGAAAAACGAGCTGAATCCACGGGGAGTACTCCTTAATCTTTAGGCGGTAGGACTTTGCTTGGATGTTCAGTGTGGCGGAGCGCCGCTCATGGTCAACAACAAGACGAAAGGGGATTGTAAGTGTCCGTCCACCCTCGACAAAAAAATCTTCAGGCCCTTCAATCGCCCCCTCATAATAGGTACCCATCCGCTTGAGAGGGTAACGGCTTCCGTTCTCGAACGTTGCTTTCCCGATTCGTGTTGTGTATTGAGCAAAGCTGCCTTGGGTACCTTTCAGATCAGGAGTACACATGGCCGCTAGCACACGCCCGTCAAATTTTTCAGGAGGAAATGTGATAGGCACCCGGAGGACGGTCGAGCCGACACCGTGGTCGCCCAGTATTTTCCAAAACGGCTGGCTCTTCCGTCTCAGTTCTACCACGGGACGAGACAGGGGAATTCGGAACTTGCCGATTTTCAGCACCCGGCGCGGTTTCCCCACGCGCGCCGAGGAAAGCTCCGGCAGATACGACTTCAGGTTACGGTTGAGATAGTCGAAGATATTGTGTCTTGCCGGGCTAACCCCCGTACTGAAAGTCGACCATGCTACCGGCGACAACGAAGGAAAAGTCGTCCGCAAACGGCGATAGGAACCCTCCCGGCGCAAACGCGCCAAATTTGGGAGCTTACCCTCCCCCATGAACCGTTCCGTAAGCTCTGGATCCAACCCGTCAAGACCCAGAAAAATCAGGCGCTTAATCCTAGCTCCACGAAAACCTTTGCGTCTGCGGGCGGCCCGCCACAGCATCCGAAAAGGCCAGAACAGCAAAGAAAGAACGCTCAAGAAGAAGCCCGCCACCAAAGTCAGAAAGGAGCCAAGGAAAGCAAAACCAGCGCCAGGCCCGATGTAAGCAACATCGACCAGTGTAGAGGACTTGTGCGGATGCCCCAGCACATAAAGGCCATACAACCCGGCAAAAACCACGAATAGGAAAAGGTGAGTTTTGTCTGAACGCCGGAGGCCTTTCACCGAAGTTTTCCTTCCACAAAGGGCACTTCAAACACTTTCTCGTGCTGGACCGGTCCGTGTCCAAAGTATCCGTCTTCTCCGAACAGTTCGCCGTGGTCTGACGTGACAGTAATGTAGGTATTTCTGGGTACTAAATCGAAAAGTTCCTCCACTACTTTATCCAGATAAGAAACGGCTGCGATCTGTCGCTTGCGAAGCATGTCCAGCTTTTCCTGATCAAAAAACTTCTCCCTGCTTCTTTTCAGCTTTCCCCCAACAATGTGATCATCCAAATGTTTGAACACCCCATGCACACCGCTTATCCGCGGCCATTGGTCCGGAGGTTCATCCGGCAAGGCGTAGGGATAATGGGTTTCGCCCACGTTTAGAAGGTAAAAGGAAGGCTGCCCATCTACGAAGTGCATTTCCTTTAACATGGCACGCATGTCGTTGTGTTTTTCCATGAGCGTGAAAGTGTCGAACCCCTGATTGAGAATTGTTTTGGGATTTAACACCGGCAGCGAAACCATGGCATGGGTACGGTACCCCAAGGTTTCTTTAAGAAAACACGGCAGATAAAGCTTGGGGATTAGAGAGCGGAAAGAAAAATCGCTACAGCCGAGCCGTTCGTTGTACTTGAAAAAGTCCTTCTTGTAATACTCGGAAGCATACACGTGCTTCGGGCTCGTATGGGGCATTAGCCCTATTAACAGATTGTAGTGCGAGGGAGAAGTCCAGGATGCGTAAGACCACCGCCGTTCTACTTGACCAAGTTTCCGTATGATCTTCGGCCGACCACGAATGAAGGAGTCATAGCGACAACTATCAAAAACGATGAGGATGTAATTATTTCTTTTAGGTCGCTTTTTGATGATGGCGGAAGCCACTCGTGCCTAATTATACACCAGACATGAACACGCCTTGTGTTACGGGCTACCCGTAATCCGTCCAGAACGGTTCTGCTCAGCCTGGCGAAGGCACAAATGGCGTTCGAGAGCGTCTCATGGACACGTGCACTCTCACCCACTGGTTCCTCAGCAGACTGATCATATTTGCGGCTTGGTACGCCGCGATGCTGCCCGTGACTCCTGGCAAGAGCCTCCTACTCAACAATCATACTGTCCCTTAGCAGGAGCACCGGGGCGAACTCACAGTCTGACCGAAGTCCAAGCCCAGAATTTCGCTGATTGCCAGGTTCGTTTCTTTGAAAAGCACGCCCACCGCTTCTCGCGCGGCTAGGAATTCCTGCACGACTTGGTGATTTCGGATACGCGCCTGGGCGTCTCGCACATCCTCCAGTTCGGAGGACGACAGCCCTCCATTTTGTTGCGCCTGCTGGAAGCGCCGGAGCACCCCAAGGAGCGATTGGACCTCCTGGTCCGCTTCGAGCCGTCGCGCTGCCTCGTCAAACCGCCGGACCACAGAAGTGGCCTTCAACGCTCCGATGAACTCCTCCGTGCGCCGGAGCACCCTTTCGCGGCTGTCCAGATTGGTTGTCTCCATGTTGATGCTCCTTCAGCAGCACCCGCCCGAGGGCGAGCAGGCGGCGCCGTAGTCAACGCCGATCTCTTCCGAGATCCGGTCGGTTACCTGACGGAACAAGGCCATGAGTTCTTCCTGTGCGCGCAGGTAGCCGGCGAGGCTCGGCATCTTAGAAATGCTCTCCCATTCGCGCTCGAGCTTCTCCTGTTGGTGCGGGTCTGCGCCACCCCACATCGCCGCCATCCGAAGTTCCTGCTGGCGGGATTGAAACTCTTGCAGTTTGCGGCGCGCCGGTCCGTCAGCCTGAAAGGCCTCGTACGCGGCCTCGAACCGCTGAAACACAGGCGACTCTCCCAGCGCGCGGCCAAGAGCCCGGGCGGCCTCCATTGCGGCAGCCACCGCCTCGTCCACCTGGGTGGCGCGTTGCGTATTCGATAACTTCATTGCCCATTCCTCCTTAGGTCTTTCTTTCGGCCGTGAGCTCTCCTTCGACCGCCTGGCCGATGATGCGCTCGGAGAGCTTTCCTCCCTGGCTGACGATCCGATCGCCGACCATCACTACCGGCAGTTGGCCCCCTGCTTCAATCGCGGCCATGACGTCGGGAAACTCAAAACTCCGCGGACTGAACATCTCGATGTGCTCTATCTCCACTGAATGGCCAAAGCGGCGCTGCAAGCGTTCGCCGACGAAGGCCGTGGCCGCACTCCACGTCATTCCGTGGCTGCACGACACATCCGGTGCGGCGAACACCCGGATATGAATCACCTTCGCGCTCATCCGCAGCAACCTGAGCCTGTTCCGGGGCCGCAAGAAGGCGGTGGGGCGCCCCCGCCGCCAGACCGGCCGAGCACATTCACCGTCGTAAAAACCTGAGTGACCTTCCTGCTGCCGCAAGCAGGACACTCCACTTGCAGTCCGCGCTCTTTCTCGGCTATCGTGGCCCGAATCTCAAGCAGCGCGCCGCAGAGATCACACTTATATTCGTAAGTCACTTCTGAGCAACCTCCTCGCCGACATTATGCACGCCGGGCGCACTCGCGCCAAACAGCATCGCTGCCGCACGGCGAACCACAGGCAATCCACGGATCTCTTCCTCCAGCAGCGGCAGCACTAGAACCCGCACCCCAAACCGCTCTTCGATCTCACCCAAATACTTCACCTGCATCGCGCGCCGGCTCCGGAAGAAGCTGTTCGCCGCTTGATCCTCCGGAATGACCTGGTTGGCAACAACGAGCTGCGTGGGGATGCCCGCATCCTTCAGGTCGAGCATCGCTCGGTGCGCCTCGACGATCGGCGTCGATTCCGGGTAAACGACAAAAATGAACACGGTGCGCTCAGGGTCGCGCAAGCGGGAGATAATGTTAGCGAAGCGCGCCTGTGTGTGCGCTCGAATATCACCGCTTTGCTGGGTTGTGGCGACCATCAACTCCACTTGCTGGCTGTAATCGAACGGCAGCTCCAGGAGCCGCAGCGTGTGGCCGGTTGGCGCCGTGTCGAAGACGATGACATCGTAGCGATCGCTGTCAACATACTCGGTGAACTTGTCGAACGCCGCCATTTCCTCGGTGCAGGGCGATTCCAGCTCTTCCCGAAGGGCAGCCATCATGTCCTCGGAGTAGCGCGTACTTGCGTCCTTCAAGACCCGGGCCTTGTACTCGTCGCTCGCGGTCTTAGGGTCGATGCGCGCCGCCCATAGGCCGGGAACATCCTCCACCGCCGTTGGACGGTCGTGCACTTGGACGCCCAGCACCTGCCCGATATGCGCGGCCGGGTCTGTGGTCACCAAGAGCGTTCTCAGGCCTTGCTGCGCCAAATGAACGGCGCTAATGCAGGAAACGCTGCTCTTGCCCACGCCTCCTTTGCCGGTGAAGAAAATCGCTTTACTCTTCCCGTTTGTGGGAGTCAGCAGAGCCCGGAGTTCGTCCGGCCCGATGCCACGAACTGCCTGGTCGCCATTTGTGCCGGACTTCGCGCCAGCCGCAATGGAGACGGATCGGTCGCCTTGAAGCGCCAGGGCCATCTTCCGAAGGCTCTCCACTCCTTTTACCTCACCATTCTGAAGAAGCACCTCGCGAGCCGGTAGGAAGAAGCGCTTGCGGATTTCGGTCAGGCGCCGCTGCTGCATTTCGTACCGCTTACGAAACAACGGCTGCTCGCATACTTCGGACGGCAGCAACCCATTGACGATGAGTTCTTGCGACTCGACGCCGATGCGTCTCAGTTCCGCGGCAGAACGCTCAGTTTCGAAGATCGCCGTCTGCTCGGGCTGGAGCACGAAGACAAAACGCGTGCGCTGTGGATCCCGGAGAAGGGCGACCGCCCGATCGTACTTGTCCTTGGATTCCTGGATCGCTTGCACAGGGCCCAGACACGTCTGGCCGGCGCCTTTCGCGCTGTCCGAGATAAATTTGCTCCAGTCCACTGGCAATTCCAGAAGGCGGATCGTGTGGCCGGTCGGCGCGGTGTCGAAGATCACAAGATCGAATTCAGACCCGTCCATGAAATCGACAAACCGGTCAAAAGAAGCGATTTCCGTGGTGCAGGGAGAGCGGAATTGCTCTTCGAGGACCTTGATCACGTCTTCCGGCATCAGTTCGCGAAAGGGACCCAGGATCCGCTCGCGGTACTCCTCGGTCGCTTTGTCCGGATCGATTTCCATCGCCCACAGGTTCGGGACTCCTGTAATCGGCGTGACCTGATGTCCGATGGGCTGCTCGAACACGTCGGCCAGATTGGAGGCTGGATCCGTTGTGACGATGAGCGTCCTCAGTCCGATGTCCGCCTCCTGCACCGCGGTCGCGCAGGCCATGGTCGTTTTACCCACGCCACCCTTTCCAGAGAAGAAAAGATATCTAGTAAACATTTATGATTCAGCTCCTTTCATATAAGGTCCTGCTGGCATCTTCGATCCACTGCTTTAACTCTTCGTAAGATGGGTACACCTTTTCTTTCAGCACTACGCCATCAACCACGGTCACAGGCAGGATGGCGACGCCGTGCGCCTTCAGCCGGCGAATCACCTCGGGTTGCTGCATAAACTTCGCTGGCTGCTGTCCGAGCACATACCGTTCGACTACAGCCCGCCCGTCATACTCGGTCTTGATCTTGAGCACGGCTTCGTAGATGTCTAGCAACGCCGGATCTGTCGTCGGGCCACACAAGCCCGTGGGGCAGCACATGGGCGGATCGAAAATCTCAATTCGGACCAACCTTCTGTTTGCCGTCCTGGTACCAGTATTGTATGCTGAAATCTGCATATAATTGACCTCAAAAAAATCACTTCTGAACCCCTACCACGCACCGGTCCCCTTCGCGCATGGCTAGTCGTTTCTCGAGTCGGGCAAAATCGGCGTTCCCGCGGCGGACAGCCGATACCTCTTGCTCAACTAACTTAAGAAAACAGCCAAGAAAGGGGTCCTCCCAGGCGGATCGTGGGATGGAATAATAAGCCCACAGACCTTCTCTTCGGTCGACCACAAGCCCGACCTGCTTTAATCGGGCCAGGTGGCGCGACACCTCGTACTGCGCCAGCAGCAACGAATCCACCAACTCGCAGACGCAGAGTTCTTTCTTCATGAGAGCGCCAAGGATGCGGAGCCGCCGCTCATCGGCCGCAACTCGCAGCACCTTGGCCATCCGGGCGAAGCCGGCGACCACCGGGCGGCCACGGTTCCGTGTCTCAGCCTCCATATCACCTCCGATGCCGGGGATCCGCTAGTAACCCTACAATCGCACACGGGCACATCCCGCGGTCGTAAGGACTGGCAGGCTTGATTTGACTGGCCACCGGTTCCTCTCTTTCCACTGCCCTGCTCCCGCACGCAGGGCACTCGGGCGGGAGCGCGGCCTCCCCGGCCGCAGACTCCGCTTCGAAATTCTCTCCACAGGTCTGGCACATCCACTCAGCGCTCATATATGTATCTGGCTGCATATTAGGCGCGCCGAACCGCCTGTCAAGCCAGGCGATTATGCGCTTCTGCCCGGCGCCCCACCCGGCATCATGCCTTGCATCATCCGCTCCATCATGGGGCGCATCGCTTTCATGATTTCCGGATCCTTCATCATCTCTTGACACTTCGGCATCATTTCCATCATGAGCGCCGGGTTGGCCATCACAGACCGGCAGAGGTCCGGCCCCACCTCAGCCATGAGCCGGGCTCGCTCGCCGGGTGTCAGTTGAAGAATAGCGTCTCGAAGGTCCTCTACGCTGTTGAACATACACATTGTCACTTCCTCCTTTTTGTCACGGTGGCTGCACTCCGGCAACCGCCATATTTCTCCCGCTGCTAACGAACTGCCGGCACAAAGAGAACCGGCAAAGGCGCATGCCGCGCAACGTTGTTGGCGACACTCCCCATGAATACTTCCTCAATGAAGCCCCGCCCCTGACTTCCCATGACGATCAGAGAGAACGTGTTGTTGTGCGTCAGCTTCAGAATGATGCTGGTCGGAGAGCCATATGGAATTTCGGTTTCGACCCCGGCCGCCCCGCACTGCTCCAGACGGAGTTTCATCCGCTCCAGGCGCTCCGCGTCAATCCGGTTGAACTCGTCCAGCCGGTGCTTGAGGTGCCGGTCGATCTTCGACTCATCCTGCACGTGCAGCAGCGTCACGTGCGCCTTGGTCTCCCGCACAATGTGTTCCAGGTACAGGAAGGCGTGCTCCGCGTTGTCGGAAAAGTCAGTGGGAAACAGGATGTGCTGGAAGTAATCCTGGCACACGGCCTGGCACCGCCTCGCGCCGTTCTCCTGAGTGATCTCCAGACGAACGAGCAAGGTCGGCAATTGTGCATTCTGAAGCAGGGCGTGGGCCGTTGAACCGAGCAGCACGTCGGCGACAAGCGAGGCCCCGAGCGAACCCACAACCACCAGGGCGGCGTCCCGCTCGCGAGCGATTCTGTTGATCTCGTGAGCCGGGAAGCCGAGAGGCGTTTGAATCTCCACTTCAAAGCCGGCATCTCGCAAGATACCGGCTTGCTTCTCCAGCCTCGGGAGCAGGAACTCCTGTAGCGAGCTATAAAGGCCCCCGACGTCGCGCACGTTGAACACATGCACCAGCGTGGCTCCCTGGCTCCCTACGCGGGCGAGGCCGCGGACGCACTCGATCATCCGATCGGAAGCCTCGGAGCCGTCCGAGGCGACAATGATGTTTGACAGCATGGTGATCACCTCCTTAACGGGCCGGCTGAGCCGCCGGGAACCAGTGCTTCGTCCGGTTGCACACGGCACAGACCGAGAGCATCACAGGCACTTCGATGAGAACGCCGACGACGGTGGCGAGGGCGGCGCCGGAGCCCGGCCCGAACAATGCAATCGCGGTGGCAACCGCGAGCTCGAAGAAATTGCTGGCTCCGATGAGTGCTCCAGGAGCCGCGATCGCGTACTCGACTCGAAACAGGCGCATCAGCCCGTAGGTGAGCGACGAATTGAAGTAAACCTGAATCAGAATGGGCACGGCGATCAGAACCACGTGCAAGAACTTGCCGGTGATGTTGTCGGCCTGGAAGCTGAAGATCAGCAACAGCGTCACCAGCAGCGCCGTCATGCTGACCGGTGCGAAGCGCGGCAGCAGTTGCTCCTCAAACCAGATCTTGCCATGCCGGCTGATGAACCAGCGCCTGAGGAGCACGCCGGAGACCAGCGGAATCACGATGAAGATGACCACGGAATACAACAGGACACGGAACGGCACTTGCAAGTTGGAGGCTCCGCTTACCAGGAAGCGTACAATCGGCGCGAACAGGACCAGCATGAGCAGGTCGTTCACCGATACTTGCACCAGCGTGTAGGCCGGATCTCCGTCGCTCAAGTAGCTCCAGACGAAGACCATAGCGGTACACGGCGCCGCAGCCAAGATAATGGTGCCCGCGATGTATTGATCGGCGTCCGCCGGTGAGATCCACGCCGAAAAGACGAACCGGAAGAAGATCCAGGCGAACAGCGCCATCGAGAATGGCTTGACGAGCCAATTCACGAACAGTGTGACGAAAAGTCCACGGGGGCGCTTGCCGACGCCGCGAATCGCCGCGAAGTCGACTTTCATCATCATCGGGATGATCATCAGCCATATCAAGATGGCGATGGGCACGTTAATCTGGCTGCCGGCGCCGAACTCCAGATTTCTCAGCCCGCTGATAAGCTCCGGCAAGGCCTTGCCGAGCAGCACGCCGACGATCATGCAGATGGCGACCCAGAGACTGAGATATCGTTCAAAATACCCCAGCTTTTTCTCACCTGTGATGTGTTTCAGGTCAGCAGTCTGTTCCATACTAGTTTTCATTTCCCCTTCCATAGCCAGACCGAACGAGATAATGTTTTTCAAATTCTTTCCGTTCATAAAGTCTCAGGCCTTGTGAACATGGGCAAGGGTGCTTCGCAGCGTCACAGCCTGGCTTCGAGCGCAGCATTCCGTTTTCAAAAATACCAGGAGCTTAAAGAGGGTCTCAACGTTTACCGAATATCGCAGAAATGCGCCTTCTCGCTGAGCTTGCACCAGTTCCTCGTTCTTCAGTTTCTCCAAGTGATGAGACAGGGTCGATCCGGTAATGCCTAAAGCACTGTGGATTTCTCCAACGACCATGCCGCCGGGGTGGGCGGAAAGCAGCAAATGCAGGATGCGCAACCTCGGCTCTGTACCCAGAGCCGCCAGTATGTCGGCGTAACGAGCAACGTCCGCGTCATCCTTCCGCTCCATGCTTCGATAATAGTACAAATATGGAAAGATGTCAAAAGGCGCATTGCAGAAGTCGTTGCTTGTGGTTTTGGCGAATCAGCCGACGCAGCTTGACCTTCCAATGCTGCTCAGCAACCTTGGATAATCCGTACATAACCGTTCCGCCCAAACTGGCAAGAGTACCAGCACCAAAGCCTTAGCTCCCTCACCGCAGTCGGAGAACGTAACAGTTTTTCCGGTAAAGCCCCCGGTTTCCGTCAGGCAATTCGCCCCCACAGGGTGAAACTTACGCATTTCACCCACTCCTGTCCCCACCGAGTTCCCAATGCACTTTGAAATCTCTTACGGAGGATTACGGGCCGCATGGCAAACTCCGCGAACAACATGCGAGGGATTTCCGTATAGTACGAACGAATCATACTAACTCGAACTGAGGGAGAGCTGAAGTGCCTTACTGTTGCCGATGTGGAAGCCCGACGGGAAACACCCATCGTTTTTGCGCCGTTTGCGGAAGTCCCCAACTGCTCGACACTGCGATACTCAATTCAGATACCGGCATCAGCCCCCGCACAGCCGCGACTTTGTGTTACGTTCCCCTTATCGGCTGGGTTGCTTGCGTGGTGGCGTTGGCGTCGGCAAAGTTCCGTCGCAACCGCAATGTTCGGTTCCACGCCTTCCAAGGCATCTATCTTTTTGTGGCATGGCTGCTAGTCGATTGGGGCATTGGGCCCGCTAGCTATGCCCGTTTCTGGGCAACCGCAAACTTCCCGCATTATCTGTTAGCCGGCGCGCTAAAATTGGTGCTAATTACCGGCTGGATTTTTATGCTCTTTAAGGCTCACCAGGATCTACCGTATAAACTCCCCATCGTCGGTGACTTGGCTGAGCGCTCGGTGGCGGAGCAACAAAATTAAGCCTGCGGACATGGCTGTCTCCATGTTGCGCCGGTTTGTGTTATATTTATTCATTACGGTGAATAATTAAACATGAAGAGCAGGGTAGGTGTTGTCGGATTTCGCGGCTACAGCGGAGCGGAATTAGTTCGCCTGCTCCAGCGGCACTCACATGTTGAACCATGGCTTCTGGAGCACCGGGCTGACTCTGAGGAGCGCCGCCTTCCACGGGGGGGCAAGCAACCGCCACGGATTCCCGCCACAGCCGAGGCGGTTAAGGAAGAGCAGGTAGTTGTTGTGTTTCTGGCAACGCCTGCAGAAGTTTCTATGGATCTGGCCCCACAAATGCTAGAGGTAGGCGCAAAGGTTATCGACCTCAGTGGCGCTTTCCGGCTACGGACACCGGAAAATTATTTGCAATGGTACAACGCTCATCACACCCAGCCCTCGTTGCTTGCCGAGGCGGTTTACGGACTGCCGGAATTCAACCGGGATTCAATAGCGCAGGCAAGACTTATTGCCAACCCTGGATGTTACCCCACAGCGGTCAACCTCGCTTTGCGACCGCTCGTGGAGGCGGGCGTAATTAACAGGAAAGCCGGGGTGGTTTGCGACGCCAAATCAGGAGTAAGCGGCGCAGGGCGAAAACCTAGCCTCAAAACAAGCTTTTGTGAAGTTACAGAGAACTTGACCGCCTATTCCATCTTCCATCACCGGCATGTACCGGAGGTTTTGCTGACCTCCGGACTTGAGGAAAGGGAATTTACTTTCACTGCCCATCTTCTGCCGGTCGAGCGCGGCATTCTCGAAACCATCTACTTTCACATGGAATCGGGTGTGGACGTAAACACCTTGATGGAAATATACGAAAGGCGCTACAGAAACGAATTTTTCGTAAGGCTTTACGACCCAGGTTATATCCCCGATCTCAAAAGCGTCGCCTATACGAATTATTGTGATATTGGCTTTAAAGCCGATGCTTCCACGCAGAGAGCGGTTGTGGTCGTCACCATCGACAACTTGGTAAAAGGCGCTGCCGGGCAAGCCATACAGAACATGAATCTTTTATTAGGCTACCCAGAAACGGAGGGCATTGGTTGAAACTTCTTGTCAAACTCGGTGGGACGCTACTCGACGATGAGAAATGCCGGGGGCGCTTGGCATTGGAAATTGCCGAAGTTTGGCGCAAAGGGCACCAACTAGTTTTAGTGCACGGCGGCGGGAAGCAAATGACCCGTTTTTTGAACGAACAAGGCATCGAAAGCCGGTTTATGGATGGCCTGCGGGTGACGACTCCAGAAACTTTAGATGCGGTCTTGAAGGTTCTCGCCGGAAGTGTCAACAAGCATCTGGTGGCTCAATTGATTAAGGCTGGCGCCCAAGCGGTCGGCTTATCAGGTGTCGATGGGGGTCTCGTGGATGCCGAGCCGTTACGATCTGATCTCGGAGCCGTAGGGCGCCCATTGGGAGGCAATAGGGCGCTTCTAGAGCTATTAACCGTCAATGGATATCTTCCCGTAGTGGCCTGTGTCGCAGGCGACCGTAAAGGCAACATTTACAACGTCAACGCAGACCAGATGGCAGTAGCGTGCGCGCGAGCGTACGGCGCAGACTGGCTTATTTTCTTAACGGATGTAGACGGCGTGCTGGACGAAAACAAGCAACTTGTGCCAATACTCACTGTTTCTGCCGCCGAGGACCTCATTGAACGAGGGGTGGCCACTGGCGGTATGATGGCCAAACTGAACTCAGCCATCGTGGCCGTCCGTGGGGGGATCGGGCAAGTTAACATTGCTCGGGGTAGCATCGAAAACGTGATCGAGAAGTTACTTGAGGGTCAGCCGCTGGGAACACGCCTGGACGCTGGCAAAGAGGCCGAAAACGCAACTTATGGCAAGGCATCTTTATAACCGCAGCCCTTACCAGGCGCCAGCACCCGCCTCGGAGGTCCAGCTACAGCTTCGCAAGGCAATGCTGACCGATTTGGCGCAGTTACTGGAACTTATCAATAGCTATGCGCGCATGGGCGTCATGTTGCCCAGAAATGAGTTTGAACTATCTGAGGACATACGCGACTTTACAGTAGCCTCAGTTGCCCAAAAGCTTATAGGTTGTGGTGCTTTGCATTTCTACGGCGCGTCTACCGCTGAGGTGCGCTCGCTGGCGGTGGATCCGCAGTGGAAAAACCGCGGATTAGGCAGAGCGCTCATGAGAGCTTTAGAGGAAGAAGCTACCGCCAACGGACTCGAATCCATCTTTGCATTTACATATGTCCCTGCGTTTTTTGAAAAGTTTGGTTTCAGGGAGATAGACCGGGCGGAATTGCCCTCGAAGGTTTGGAAGGATTGCCTCCGCTGCCCGAAGTTTCAATGCTGCGATGAGATCGCCATGCGAAAGGTTCTCAAACAAAAAAAGATACCCCTCCCAGCACGCAGCTGAGGGTGAAGGATCCTGCCCACTAAGGCGGGTAATTGCGTGACTTTCTCCCGCAATTAGAGAGCACACTCATTATTTCTCTCTAGCTGTAAGATGCCCTCAGTCAAGACAGGCGCGTTGGGGTACCCATAAAAGAACAAGCTACCTACCCGCAAGAAACACCGCCGCTGTACTGTGAAATACTCGCTAAGGCAGCGACTACATCAGCGTATAATGCGGTCTTACATTCTTTCAAGCTTTCGTTGCCTCGGTAAATATGCTAGCGAAAGTTTTAGGCATCCGTGAGTCCACAGGAAAAGTTTTGTGTCGTACCGTCTTTCGACCTGGTGGAAAGAAACTCTTAGCCAAAGGCCATCTCATCAGCGAAGAGGATATCCGTCTGCTTGAAATGGAGGGGATGGATAAAGTCTGGGTCACAGAATTGGAAGAAGGAGAGATTCCCGAAGACGAAGCTGTGATGCGCATATCCGCTGAGGTTGGTTGCGGCTCCATGGAGATCCGTCTAGCCGCTGGTGGCCGGGCGAATTTAGTAGCCATGGAGGATGTTTGCGTTCTTGTGGATGATGATCTGCTGCAGCAAATCAATTGTGCCGGGAGCGCAGTGATCGCGACCACGGCGAACTTTAGTTACGCGCGTCAAGAACAAAGGATTGCTACGGTAAAAAGTGTGCCGTTTGCTGTACCCCGGACAGCGATGGAGGCCCTCATCTCCATTCTCAAACAACAGGGACCGCTTATGCAGGCCCGCCCCATACGGAACCCCTCGGTTGGTGTGGTGTACACGGACCCTACTAGCGGAGATCGCGCCCGCCAGTTGTTTGAAAACGTGATGCACCAGCGCCTGGAAAGATTCGGGCTGCATTCACACATGGCCGCAGCAGTTATCGAAGAAGAAGTCGTGGTCTCGAAAGCTATCTCTCAGTTGCTCCAGCAAAGGCCAACGGTCATTGTGGTGGCATCAACGACAGCCCCGGCCGGGCCACAGGATGTTGTCGGAAGCGCATTGCAGCGAGTTGGATGCCAGATTGAGCGGTTCCTTGCTCCAGTAGAGCCGGGCACATTGCTGTTGCTGGCCTATCATGGGGACGTTCCCGTAGTTTCTGCGCCGGGCTGTTACCGCTCCGCGAAGCCAAACGTTTTGGATTTGTTGTTGCCACCGTTGTTGGCGCGTTACCGCATTTCCGGTTGGGAAGTGGCCTGCTTGGGCCACGGAGGACTTCTCTGCTGAAAACAACACTGTTCTCCTCCACTGCTACGAGCCACCCCCTCCGAGTGACCCGTAGCTGCTCCTCGGCCGGGCGCCCGACCAGCGCCCGGCCTTTTTTGTATGACTTGACAAACACTTGCGGTCGGTCGAATTCTGATAACTGGCCGCAACTATGAAAATCTCAAGCGTTCAACCCTTTCTGCTTTCCTACCGATTACCCGAACCCCTTAAGCTCAGTTACTACGGCGGTGAACGCACGATTGTGAAACGGGACGCAATGGTCGTGCGCGTACAGGCCGATAAGGGGCTTGTCGGCTACTGTCCAGCGGAAGCCAGCGAGAAGGCATTCCGAATGATCAAGACACTGGTAGCGCCCTTTCTCGAAGGCAAGACTCTTACAGATCCCACAACCTTGCGTCGCGACTTTGAAGAAGATGTGCATCCCGGGCCCGAAGTACTCAAGGCTTATTCGGCTGTGGAGATCGCACTCTATGATCTCTACGGCAAAGATGTGGGGGCACCGGTGTCAGAACTGCTGGGCGGCCGGGTCCGCGACCGGATACGGCTTTATGGGAGCGCGGGCATGTACATGTCCCCGCAAAAGTACGCCGAGGAGGCTCGGGCGATTTCCCGCATGGGGTTTACGGGATACAAGATGCGACCCGGCATTGGGCCGGAAAAGGATCTAGATGCAGTTCGCCTCATGAGGGAGGCAGTGGGACAGAATGTCGAGCTCATGGTGGATGCGCACACTTGGTGGCGGATGGGTGACCGCAGCTATAGACCGGAGACGGTCGAGCAACTAGCCAAAGATCTCGCCGCCTATCGGATTGCATGGTTGGAGGAGCCTCTCCCGCCGGATGATCACGATGCTTACTTGCGCCTCAAAGAAAAAGGCTATGTCTCCCTCGCCAGCGGCGAACACGAGCCCAGTCAGGCAAGCTTCCTGGACCTGATTACGCGCCGCTGTGTGGATTATGTGCAAATGGATTTGTGTTGCCAAGGTGGATACGCTGCCGGGCGACATTTGCTCTCCGCAGTCTCGGCACATGGACTGCGTTTTGCATTCCATAGCTGGGGCACGGGACTCGAAGTAATCGCGGCGGCACACTTAGGCATTTGTTGGCCCGACAGCGTGGCAAGCTGGCTTGAGTATCCGTGCTATTCGGGCCCTACAAGCCCGGGCATGTATCCGTTTCCGCTTGCATATGAAATACTAAGCGAGCCGCTTGTGATCCGGAATGGCGATCTTATCGTGTCGCGCAAGCCCGGGCTGGGCGTCGAAGTCAACGAGTCTATTTTCGAACGGTATCCCTGGGTGCCAGGTCCCTGGTCGTATTTTCACTTGGAAAGCCCGAACGAAACTTGGGCCGTCACATCAGATCACAGCACGAAGTGGAGTGGACGCTTAGATTCACTTCCGTCCTGAAGCTCAGCACTCAGGGTCTTCAGACCAGCCGGCTAAATTGTCCGCAGAAGAACCGGTGGGAGTGGCAAGAGCCTGTCCTTTAAGCTGCCCAACGGGCTAACCATGAAGCGGAGTGGGTTCGTAAAAGCTCAGGGCATTGTCTCCCTGCCTCAGAATACGAACGCGCCACAAAGGCCCGTAACACGCCTTCATTTCAAGTCTCGAGGGGTGTTGCGCGATAACAAGCCGTGGAGGCTTGCTGGTCAAGACCCTCATCGCAACTTCATACTCGCCTCGGTGCTCATAGGGAGGATCCAGAAAAACAATATCTGCGGAAAAACGGCCGAGATAAGCTGCGGCTCTGCCTTGTACGACGAGGGAATGGCTTTCGACTCCTAACAGCCTCAAGTTTTCCCGGATCAGACGGACAGCCGACGGATGATCCTCGATGAAAATGACCCGCACAGCCCCACGGCTCAAAGCCTCGATCCCAACAGCGCCAGAGCCGGCATATGCATCCAGGAACACGCTGCCTTCTATGCGGCCTCCCAGCACGTTGAACAACGTCTCCCGCAGCCGGTCAGGCGTGGGGCGCAGCGACATTCCTGGCAATGTCTTCAGGCGGCGGCTCCGAAATCTGCCCCCAATGACCCGCATTAACCCACCTGAATCAATCCGTACTTTCGCTGCCAGTGATCCCGGATATAAGCAACTGCCTTGCGCAATTCCTCTTCCGAAGGCGGCCGGTCGATAAAACGTGTAGCTTCAGAACGGGCAAGTTCAAGCAGCGCGCTATCGCGCACAATATTGGCGATGCGGAGCATGGGAAGACCAGACTGGCGCGTTCCGAAAAATTCACCGGGACCGCGCAGTTTCAAGTCCATCTCGGCAATTTGGAACCCATCGTCAGAATCTACTAAAGCGCGAATGCGCTCGCGGGCGGCTTCGTTCAGTTTTCCCGTGACCAGAATGCAATAGCTTTGATCGCTTCCTCGTCCTACACGACCACGGAGCTGGTGTAACTGCGCAAGACCAAAGCGTTCGGCTTGCTCTATGACCATGACGGTTGCATTCGGAACATCTACGCCTACTTCTATCACCGTAGTAGACACAAGAATCTTCAACCTACCCAGCTTGAAATCTTCCATGACGGTTTCTTTTTCTTCGGCTGGTAGGCGGCCGTGCAAGAGCCCGATCGGAACCGCAGGAAAGACTACCTCTGACAGATGGCGGTGCATCTTCCGTGCGGCCTTAAGCGCTTGGGATTCCGATTCGTCGATTACCGGGTACACGATGTACGCCTGCCTGCCAGCCGCAATTTGTTTTTGGAGGAAGCCGTAAACGAGTTCAATCTTGTCCTCCGTCACATGCTTCGTGATGACTGGCTTGCGCCCGGGAGGGAGTTCATCAAGAACGGAAACATCCAGCTCCCCATATAAAGTAAGCGCCAGGGTGCGGGGTATGGGAGTAGCCGTCATCACTAACACATCTGGGTGAACGCCCTTTTGCAGCAGCCGCAGTCTTTGCATCACGCCAAAGCGATGCTGTTCATCTACCACCGCCAAGCCCAACAGATGAAACTCCACATCCTGCTCGAGCAAGGCATGCGTACCGACAACCACATTGGCTTCTCCTGTAGCCACCTGCCTTTTCAGTTGCGTTTTTTCCTTTTCCGTAGCTGACCCTGTCAATAGCACTACGACATAATCAAGCGGCGTAAACAGCTTCTTGAAGTAAAAATAATGCTGCGTGGCGAGGATCTCGGTAGGCGCCAGCACGGCCACCTGGTATCCATTTTCAATGGCGATAATTGCAGCCTCGGCTGCGATTAGCGTTTTTCCGCTCCCCACGTCGCCGTGCAGCAAGCGGTTCATGGGACGTGGGGCGGCCATATCCCTGGCTATCTCGGACATCACGCGTTTTTGCGCTGCCGTTGGTTTAAACGGAAGCATTTGCTTGACCTTGTCCCGCACACGGTCAGATAGCTGGAATGCGATTCCGGCACGCCTCTTAGATCGCTCGCGCTTCAGAGCCAAGCCGCATTCCAACCAAAAGAATTCCTCAAAAATGAGGCGGAACTGAGCGGGCGAACGGAAAGCGTTCAGCAACCTCAGATCGGAATCACTTGGCGGAAAATGAAGTTCACGGATGGCTGTCCAGCGATCCGGCAATTTCAGTCGCGCCCGAACATCTTCAGGCAACATGTCGGGCACGCCGCCCAAAGCCTGAACGGCGTTATGAATCAGGCGCCGGAAAATCCGCGCAGTGATCTTGCCCGCTGCCTCGTAAATAGGGACAACACGGCCCACATGCAATGAGGCGTCTGTTTCCACCTCCGGGAGAATTTCAAACTCGGGATGCATCATGATGAGCCGGCCTTCGTAGCTGTCCCACTCCACCTTTCCATAAAGGGCTACCGTCTGACCTGGGCAGATGATATCTGGCAGATAACTGCCGTGAAACCATTTCGCCAGCAAAACGCCGCCAGATGAATCCTGGAAGGTCGCCTCGAAAAGCCCTAACTCACGCCTTTTGAAACCGGATAACTGTGAACTCCGCACAGTGGCGATTACCGTGACGGTCTCCCCCGGTGCTAGTTGGGCAATCGGCTTGGTGTTCCGCCGGTCTTCGTAGCGGAAAGGGGGATACATCAACAACTCCTCCACGGTTTGAATCCCTTTCGCTTCGAGCACGGTGGCCCGTGCCGGTCCCACACCCTTGACGTATTTGACTGGTGTTGCTAAGTCCACCGAGAAGTTTAGTGTACAATGCCGTTCATGAAAGCACTCGGCTTGTTTGTCATCTCTTCTGTCTTTCTTTACGCAGCAGATATCCGGCTTGGCATCGTAGGTACTGATACTTCTCACGTGATCGCTTTCACGCAGATGCTCAACGATCCCGCTGCGAAGGGGCATATTTCCGGCGCCCGCGTAGTGGCGGCATATAAAGGGGGGAGTCCAGACGTAGAATCCAGCAGGACACGCGTGGATAAATTTGAAGCGCAGTTAAAAGAAAAGTACAACGTGCAGTTTTTCCCGGACATCACCAGCATGTGCAAGCACGTGGATGGGGTACTGCTCGAAAGCGTGGACGGGCGCGTTCATCTGAACCAGGCGAAAGAGATCTTCGCTGCCCGGAAGCCCGTGTTCATCGATAAGCCACTGGCTTCTAGCTATGAAGATGCCAAAGAAATTGCGCGTTTGGCAAAGGAAGCGGGCGTTCCTTGGTTCAGTTCGTCTAGCCTGCGCTACGGTGAGATCGCCACTACGATGAAGTATCCGGATGCCATAGGCGTGATCACCTGGGGACCTTCACCGCTGGAACCGCATCACCAGCTTGACCTTTCCTGGTACGGCATTCACGCCGTGGAACTGTTGTTTACGCTGATAGGCACGGGCTGCCAGGAGGTGACGCGCATTTCCACACCCGACGTGGACGTGATCACTGGTCGTTGGAGCGGAGGACGAGTGGGAACCGTTTATGCCATGCGTCGCAATGACACATATGGGGCGACAGTCTTCCGGCCGAAGTTGACCGAGCAGAGCCGTCCTGACATGCGGGAAAGCTACACGCCGTTAGTTGAACAAATAGTCAAATTTTTCCAGACCGGACAACCTCCTGTCCCCAATGAGGAAACCCTGGAGATCTTTGCTTTCATGGACGCGGCGCAACGGAGCAAAGAAGCGGGGGGAGTGCCCATGAAATTGCGGTGACGGTGGAAGCAGGTGTAGTTTTGGCGATGACCGCAATTACGGTAAAATACCCAATTCATGTCTAGCTTGCTTGAGGGGAAAACCGCCCTCGTTCTGGGAGTAGCGAATAAGTGGAGTCTTGCTTACGCCATCGCGGAGGCCTTCCGGCGGGAAGGGGCCCAGTTGGTTCTGACCTATCAGGGAGAGCGGCAAAGGTTTGCCGTCGAAGAACTGGGAGGGCAGCTCGGTGCAGCCGCGGTGTTACCTTGTGATGTAACGCAGGACGAAGACTTGGATCGGTTACAAGATCACTTGCGTAGCCGCATGAAGAATTTACACGCCGTGGTCCACAGCCTCGCCTTTGCCCGACGAGATGATCTGAGTCGATCTTTCCTGGAAACTTCGCGCTCCGGTTTTCTTGTGGCCCAGGAAATAAGCGCTTACTCACTTGTGGCTGTGGCGCGGGCTGTCACACCCCTCATGAATGATGGTGGCTCTCTTACCACCCTGACATACCTCGGTTCTTCCCGCGTCGTGACAAACTACAACGTTATGGGAGTTGCGAAAGCTTCTTTAGAAGCAGCCGTGCGATATTTGGCGAGCGAACTGGGGCCACGTGGAATCAGGGTCAACGCCATTTCCGCGGGTCCTGTCAAAACCGTGTCCTCAAGAGCGATTAAAGATTTTTCAACAATTCTCGATTTTGTGGCCGAGCGTGCGCCTCTGCGCAGGAATGCCGAGCCCGCCGAGGTAGCAGATGCGGCCGTTTTTTTGGCCAGCGACCTCGCGCGCGGCGTCACCGGGAATATCTTGTACGTGGATGCAGGGTTTCAAATTATCGGTGTTTAAATGGGCTTGAGCTGTTTTTCGTTGCATTGACAATTCTTTATCGTGATCTCTATATTGGGATTAGCTCTCGGATTGACCGGGGGCTAAAGCCACGCTGTTCCGATAAATCATATGATTAAAGTAGAAGGGCTCACCAAGCGATATGCGCGCACTGTCGCTGTGGATAATATCTCCTTTGAAGTGCAAAAAGGGAGCATCGTAGGTTTCCTTGGGCCGAATGGGGCCGGGAAGACCACGACGATGCGCGTGCTAACGTGCTTTCTCCCTCCCAGTTCCGGCACCGCCGAAGTCGCCGGTTTCGACGTCATCAACCAGCCCATGGAGGTGAAGCGGCGTATCGGCTATTTGCCCGAAAACCCGCCCCTTTACCCAGAGATGGAGGTGGAAGAATACCTCCAGTTTGTAGCCAATCTGAAGGGCATTGTCCGATCGGAGGTACGAAAGCGTGTGGACCAAGTTTGTGAGCGTTGCGCTATTGGAGATGTCCGCACAAGGCTAATTTCCAAACTCTCCAGAGGCTACCGGCAGAGGGTTGGACTGGCTCAAGCGATCATGCATAACCCGGATGTGCTCATTCTGGACGAACCGACAGCCGGTCTCGACCCCAAGCAGATCATCGAAACCCGCGAGTTGATCCGGAGGCTTGCAGGCGAACATACCATCATTCTGAGTACTCACATCCTGCCTGAAGTTGAGCAGACTTGCCAAATGGTGGTCATCATCAACAAGGGCAAACTCGTGGCCACCGATTCGGTCGAAAACCTGACAAAACGTCTTCGCGGTTCGGAAGCGGTGGCCGTCGAGGTCGAAGGCCGTGACGGGGCACTTAATCCTGCCCAAGTACGGCAACGCCTTGAACAAATTCCAGGCGTAAGCCGCGTCATTCAGAAAGAGGCTTCTAACAACCGCTGTTGTTTTGAAGTGGAGAGCTTGCAGGGACGTGCGGTACGCGCCGACCTTGCCCGGGCAATCGTCGAAGCCAACTGGAATCTGATTGAACTCCGGCCTGTTGCCTTTAGCCTGGAAGAAATCTTCTTGCAATTGACGGCGTCGGAAAACGAAACCGTAGCTGGAGGTTCAAAGTGAGAAATATCTGGACTCTGTACCGCAAGGAACTGAAAAGTTACTTCGCCTCGCCGATAGCCTATCTGCTGGTAGCGGTCTTTGCTCTGATTTTCGGCTATTTCTTTTATGTGGCGACGGCTATCTTTGTGAGCCGCAGCATTCAATCGGAGATGATGGGCCGCGGCATGCCCATGGACGTCAACGAATGGGTGATTCGCCCACTGCTGATGAATGTCAGCGTTATCGGGCTGTTTCTGATTCCCATGATCACCATGCGGCTGTTCGCCGAAGAAAAACGCGCAGGCACTATTGAACTGTTACTCACCTCTCCGGTGCGGGACATGGAGATCATTTTTGCCAAGTGGCTGGCTGCAGTGACGCTTTATGCAGTGATCCTGGGGGTTTCTGCTCTCAATCTCACGTTTCTTTTTATTTACGGGAAGCCTGATTGGAAACCCATTTTGGTCGGTTATCTGGGGTTGCTGTTGCAAGGCGGAGGACTGCTGGCAGTCGGAACGTTTATCTCCACCACAACGCGCAACCAAATTATAGCTGGAGGGGCTACGTTTGCCGCGTGCCTTTTGTTATGGATCCTTGACTGGGTGAGTGCTTATGAAATGGCGACCTGGGCCAAGGTGCTCTCCTACATGTCTGTCGTCACCCACTTTGAGCCTTTTTCTAAGGGCGTGCTGGACACCAAAGATGTCGTGTTTTACCTTTCCGTGATTTTCTTCGGGTTGTTTTTGACGGCGCGATCCATGGAGTCGCTGCGATGGAGGGCGTAAATGAAATTTGACTGGATCAAGACAAGGCAAACAAAGTATACCGCCTATCTCACGGTTTATCTGCTTGTCGTTCTGGCTGTGTTAGGAGTGGCCAACTGGCTGGCGGACCGCCACAACAGGTCCTTCGACTCTACAGCGAATAAGCGGTTCAGCCTTTCTGAACAGACGATCAAAGTGGCCAAGAATTTAAAGCAGGATGTCAAGATCTACTATTTTGACAGAACCAGCGAATTCAGCCATGCCAAGGATCTGCTGGACCGTTATGACAATTTGTCCCCCAAACTGAGCGTCGCCTATATCGATCCCGACAAGAGACCCCAGCTCGCCAAAACTTACGGCGTTCGCAGTTACGGAACCATCATTGTAGAAACCACGGGGAAAAGAGAGGAAGCGAAAAGCCTCAGCGAAGAGGATGTGACTGGCGCTCTCATTCGGGCATTGAAAGGCGGCGAGCGCACAGTGTGTGTTGTCTCTGGCAGCGGAGAACACGGACTCGATGACGCGAACCGTACGGGCTACTCTTCGGCAAAGGATCTGATGGAGCGTAACAACTACAAGACCCGGACCATTTCCTTGCTGGAAAAGCCCGAGGTCCCTAAAGATTGCACTATCCTCATGGTTGCCGGACCCAAGTACGACTACACGACGCCTGCGGTGGACGCCATCAAGAAGTACGTCGAAAGTGGAGGGCGGGCGCTTTTCCTTATCGATCCGCCTCTCAGGCTGGGGCGCGAGGAAGTCTCTGAAAATCCAGAACTCGCAAAACTGCTGGCAGACTGGGGGATAACACTCGATAAAGACCTTGTTTTGGACACCAGTGGCATCGGCCAGCTTTTCGGCCTAAGTGAGGTAGTACCGCTGGTCTCTCAATATGAATATCATCCGATAGTGCGGGAAATGAAGGAAATCGCAACTGCGTTTCCGCTTGCCAGGTCCCTTGAGGTCAAATCAGGTGACAAGACAAGCGTGGAAAAATTGTTTTCCACCTCCGCCAACAGCTTCGCGACCACAAATCTCAGTTCCCCCGAAATCCGAATCAACCCTGCGAAAGATAAAAAGGGACCGCTGACCCTGGCTGCAGCAGGTACTTATAACGGCGGAAAGGACAACCAACAGGGACGGTTCGTCGTCGTTGGTTCTTCGGGCTGGGCCGCCAATAACATCCTACGGTTCAATGGCAACCGTGACCTTTTCATGAACATGTTGAACTGGCTGTCCTCGGATGAGGATCTCATTTCGATCCGGCCAAAGGAGCCGGAAGACCGGCGCCTGACCCTCACGCGCGCCCAGATGGCAAGAATTTTCTATGCCAGCGTGGTGGGCCTGCCATTGCTTGTGGTAATTGCCGGCCTGGGAGTCTGGTGGCGGAGGAGATAGCTTATGCGGTTACGGGGATTGCTTGCAGCAGTAGTGGTGCTGGCCGCATTAAGCGTTGCAGTGTATTGGTCCAACAAAGCACAGAAAGCCGAAGAAAAAAAGGCGGCTGTTGATACGTCACCTAAAGTTCTTTCCGTCCCCGAAGATCAGTTTCAGCAGATCGAATTACACAAGACCGGCAGTGATGACATCGTCCTCAAGAAAGGGCAGGATGGCAAGTGGATAATGTTCGCTCCAAAAACCTGGCCCCTGGACCAGGACGCGGTATCCGGTCTGATTTCAACGCTTTCATCTCTCTCCGCCAGCCGTTTGGTCGAAGAAAAAACCGCGGATTTGGCCCAGTTCGGTTTAAGCAATCCGTCTTTAGTGGTTACGATCACGAAAAAGGACGGCAAAACTGAGAAATTGTTGGTAGGCGATGAAAGTCCGGCAAGTGGTGGCTACTTTGCCAAACGGGAAGGCGACCCAAGAATCTTTATAATCGCTTCCTACAACAAGACAGGGTTTGATAAGTCACTCTCGGATCTCAGAGACAAGCGCCTCCTTACCTTCGATCCCGACAAGCTGAGCCGGGTGCAATTGATCGCCAAGGGTCAACAGATGGAGTTCGGCAAGAATAACCAGAACGAATGGCAGATCATAAAGCCCACTCCGCTTCGCGCCGACGGAGGGCGGATCGAAGATCTGGTTCGCCGGCTGAAAGACGCAAAGATGGACGTGGCCACCTCAGAGGAAGCGTCCAAGAAAGCCGCATCGGCATTCGCCAAAGCGCCCCGGATCGCGCTCGTCAAGGTGACAGACAATTCCGGCACGCAAGAGCTGGAGGTGAGGAAGGATAAGGAAAATAATTATTACGCCAAGAGCAGCGTGGTGGAAGGAGTTCATAAAGTCTCCAGCGACCTGGGCGAGGCCGTCGATAAGAGCCTTGTGGATTTCCGTAACAAAAAACTATTCGATTTCGGCTGGAATGATCCCAACAAGATTGAGATTCGCGATGGCTCAAAGCAGGTTGTCTACGTCAGGTCCGGCGAAAAATGGACGGCAGGCGCGACGCAACTGGATGCGAGCAGCGTGCAAGCCATTGTGGACAAGCTGCGTGATCTCACAGCGACGGAGTTTGTCGAAAAGGGTTTTGGTAGTCCGGTTTTCGAAGTTACCGTCACCTCGAACGACGGTAAGCGGGTCGAAAAGGTGTTGATTTCCAAACAAGGCGAGAAGTGTTTCGCCAAGCGGGAGAACGAGTCCACAATCTACCAACTGGAAGGAAAGGCGCTCGAAGAACTACAAAAGGCCGTGGCTGACGTGAAAACGTTCCAGCCTCCCAAAGGCCAGAAGAAATAGCGCCAAATCCCTGATGAACGGTCTTCTCACGGACCTCTATGAGCTGACTATGTCGGCCGGGTATTTTGAGGCCGACAAATCTGAGGAAAGAGCCACTTTCGAATTATCGATACGCAAGCTTCCGCCCAACCGCAACTTCGTGATTGCAGCGGGCTTGGCGCAAGCGGTCGAATACTTGCTTGCGGTCGGTTTTGCCGGCGAGGATATCGACTATCTGAGAACCCTTCCGCAATTTTCTCGCGTATCGAAGGCTTTTTTCGAGCGTCTGCGCGCCTTTCGTTTTACCGGTGATCTGTTCGCCGCTCCCGAAGGGACCCCTATATTTTCCGGAGAACCCATTCTTACCGTAAGAGCCCCGCTCATCGAAGCACAAGTGGTGGAGACGTATCTGTTGGCCACGATCGGCTACCAGTCTCTGGTCACCACCAAAGCCGCCAGGATAGTAGAGACTGCCAGAGGCCGCGGAGTGATAGAATTCGGGACCCGGCGCGCACATTCGCCTGAGGCGGGTTTGTTGGCCGCCAGAGCAGCCTACATTGGTGGTTGCCTGGGAACCAGCAACACGCTCGCCGGGCGGCGATTCGGAATCCCTGTTTATGGCACGGCTGCGCATTCCTGGGTACTGGCATTTCCCAACGAAACCGAAGCGTTTGCGCAACTTCAGAAACTGCTCGGCGAAGCAGCTACTTATGTGGTCGACACTTACGATTCTCTGGAAGGAACACGCAGGGCGGCCGCGCTTGGCAAACCGCTTTGGGGGATCCGTTTGGACAGTGGCGACCTGCTGGAATTATCCCGAGCCACTCGCCTCATCCTCGATGAAGCTGGTTTGACTGAGGCACACATTATGGCAAGCGGCGACCTGGACGAGTACAAGATCCGCCGTCTAGTCGAGGCGGGCGCTCCGATTGACGCCTTTGGGGTCGGAACGGAACTGGTCACTTCAGCCGACGCCCCGGTCTTGCCAGTCGTTTACAAGCTGGTAGAACTTGAGACCCGGACCGGGAGGAAATACACCGCAAAATTCAGCGAAGAAAAAGTTACCCTGCCAGGCGCCAAACAGATTTATCGCTTTGCGGACTACGACGAAATTACCTGCGCCTGGGAATGCCGCCAGTATGAGCCTGAAGCGCAAGCTCCTCAAGCTATTTTGCAACCCGTGCTGGTCAACGGCCAACTGGTCGCTGAGCTGCCAGATGCCGCCTCAGCACGCTCCTACGCCGCCAAAGCCATAAGCCGGTTGCCGGAATCCTGCCGCCGTCTGGTTGATCCGGAGGCTTATCCGATCCGTTACAGTGATCAACTCCTGGCCCTGGCTGAACAGGCTAGAAAATCCGCGTACTAAATCTGTTTTGCGTCTGAACGCAGGACTCAGACGGCATCCGTGCTGATGTCTATGGCCTTTGCTTGCTTCCAAAGCCGTTCTAGATCATAGTAGGCGCGGGCTTGCGCGGAAAAAACATGCACGATGCAATCTCCGTAATCAACCAAAATCCATTGAGCATGGTCATAGCCCTCCAGGCTCAACGGCAACTGCCCCCTTTTCTTTAACTGAAGGGTAACTTCGTCGCTGATGGCCTGGCTTTGACGGGGATTTCCGCCCGTGCAGATAACGAAATAATCTGTGAAGGAGGTGATCCGACGCAAATCGAGAACCCGAATGTCGATAGCCTTTTTCGATTCTGCGGCGCGCGCCGCCACAAGCCAGACAGGAGCATTCATCTCGCAGCCTTCCGGCGGCGTTTCCGTACGCAAGTTCTCAGTTCCTTTACTTGCCGAGTTGCTCAGTAACCTTCTCCTAGTTTGTATCGTACTACAATTGTTTAGAATGTGTGGTTTTGCCGCACTTACGTGTCTAGCTCTCGTCTTCTGCTTGTCCGGATTCGGCGCTGAAGCGGTGGAGCTCGTCCGCGCCAACGAGGAGCTCAGACGCATCCAGGCTTTGGTTGATGCGGGCGCTTTGCCCGCCAGCTCTCTCAAAAAAGCGCAGGAGGATGTCGAGGACGCTCAAGATGAAGCGCATCTTCGTGAAACTTTGTTTGGCCATTTCAGCATTGAAAACCTGACTGAGCACCAAGCCGAGGAGATGGTGTCTACCGCACGCCGCCGACTGGAGAGGCAGAAAGCAAGAATTGAGCGCACTAAGGACCTCATAAACCAGGGCGCCTTGCCGAATACGGCTTTGGCCCCTTTGGAGGAAGAGTACCAGTACAGGAGCACAGTCCTCGAATTAGCTGTTTCCCGCTGTAGACTTCTTTTGGAACTGGCTGCCATGGCTCGGGCCGAGCAACGCGAGAACGCCTGGGAAAATCACGTAAACCTGAGCCGCGTGTCTATGGAACGGTTCGATGGCAGTGGATTTTTTTCCCTGACTTCTCTGGAAAAGATTGCACGGATGTTTCTGGAGCATTTTGGGAAGCCACTGCCGATAAGCGCCCGGGGGCAAACGGCCGTTCATCGTGCACTCGGTCTTGATCACCGAGGGAAAGTGGACGTCGCAGTAGACCCGGATAAACCGGAGGGCGTGTGGCTCCGGCATCTGCTGGAAGAATCCCGCATACCATATTATGCGTTTCGCAGCTTTATACCCGGCAAATCAACTGCTCCACACATTCACATTGGTCCGCCCAGCGCAAGGCTACGGCCAGGAGGATGAGGCGTGTCCACTCCCATCCTACGGGTGTTGATTGATGCCGGACAGATCCAGAAACGCATCGAGGAGATGGCCCGGCAGATTGAAGCCGATTACCTTACCGGCCCCATCGTTCTCATCGGAATTCTCAAAGGCGCTTGCATCTTTCTAGCGGATCTCGCACGCGCCCTTCACTCTCCAGTCAGGATTGACTTCATCGGAATTTCCAGCTACGGCCATGGCAAGAGTAGTTCTGGGGAAGTCAAACTTACCAAAGACCTGGACAGCTCTATCGAAGGCGCGGACGTTCTTCTGGTGGAGGACATCGTCGACAGTGGGGTGACTCTCAATTACCTTGTCCACGTTCTCCAGCAACGACGGCCAAACTCAATAAAAATTGCGGCCCTTCTGGACAAACCCGAGCGACGTGTCCAACCCGTGATCATCCACTACGTCGGATTTCAAATCCCCGATTGTTTTGTCGTGGGTTACGGCCTGGACTACGCGGAACAGTATCGCAACTTGAAAGACATCTGCGTACTAGAGGATGTCCCTTCCGTGGAACAAGGCCCGAAGATTGCATGATCGCTCGAGTTGCTCGAAACGTTACTTCGATTTCATTGCTGGCTTGCGCACTCTGTTTTGGCTGGGGGCCTACTGGGCACCGGGCTTCGGCGCGAATTGCCGAAAAGCATCTCTCTAAAAAAGCAGCCTCAAAAGTGGCCGAACTGATCGGTCCTGAAAGCCTTCCTGAGGTGAGCACCTGGGCGGACGACGTCCGCTCTGACTCTGCATGGAGAAGGTCTGCGTTCTGGCACTATGTCGACATCGACGATGGAGAAAGCTACGCTTCGTCCCGGAAAAATCCGGCAGGCGATATCATTACCGAGTTGCAGGCTTGTGAGGCGACCTTAAGGAACCCCCGAGCCGGGCACGAGGCAAAAGTTGTGGCATTGAAATTTTTGGTCCACCTAGTTGCAGATCTCCATCAACCGCTCCATGTGGGCCGAGCTTCCGACCGTGGGGGCAACAACGTTCGAGTGAGCTGGTTTGGCAAGTCGACCAATCTGCACGAGGTGTGGGACTCACTGCTGATCGACAAAGAGAAGTTAAGTTTCTCCGAGCTAGCTGAATTTTCCGATCATGCCACACGGCAACGGATTACAAGCTGGCAAGAATCCGGCTATTTGGACTGGCTGGAAGAATCGCTGCTTTTGCGCAAGCAAGCATATGAGGTGGGCAACGGCAAGCTAAGTTCGCATTATGCATCGCGCAATTTTCCAGTAGTTAAACTTCGCTTGGCGCAATCCGGGATTCGTCTGGCAGGCTTGCTGAATTCCATTTTCGACTGAAGCCAGCCGGATACGGCTGCCACACACGACTGCACAGCCAATGTGGTAAGCTGCTACGCCATGGCAAGCGATATTACACCATCGAATGCAGCCATCCCACCAGTTGCAGAACACTCGCGTTTGGATAAAGCTGGCGCAGTTGTCGGCCGTAGCACCGAGGGACGGCTGATCAGTCTAGACGCTTACCGCGGCTTTATCATGTTGTTACTGGTATCGGAAGGGCTGGGTCTTTCCGTACTCGCACATTATCCCCAATGGGCGTGGTTGGCGAAACAGGTGGATCATGCCGCATGGGAGGGCTGCACATTTTGGGACCTCATCCAACCTGCTTTTACCTTTATGGTGGGCATGGCTATGCCATTCGCTTTCGCACGGCGTAAAATGCGGGGCGCAACCGACCGGGACTTATTCAAGCACGCAGCTTACCGCGCCTTCATGCTGGTCCTGCTCAGCAACATTTATTCAAATTGGGGACCGCCAGACAAGCATTTGCAGTTGCAGTTGATCAACGTGTTGTGTCAGATCGCCTTTGGTTATATGATCTGCTTTTTTCTGATGCGCTTGCGCTTGCGCTACCAAGTGGCTGCCGGTCTGGCCATGCTCGCAAGTTTCTGGGCATTGTTTGTAATTTTTCCTGGTCCAGAGGGCCCATGGTCCAAAACCGGCAACATCGGCGCGCTCGTTGATCTGAAGATTCTGGGATACAACTATCCCGGTTACTATACGACGATCAATTTTATCGGGAACGCTGTGACCATTTTGTTTGGGTGTTGGGCTGGTATGCTGGTGCGAACCGACAAGTCTCATAGTTACAAGCTGAAGGTGTTGGGCGCCTGGGCGGTAGCGGGGCTGGTGTTTGGGCTCTTGCTTGAGCCGTTCAACCCAATGGTCAAGCGCCTGTGGACCTGCTCGTTCACGCTGTATAGCACCGGCTGGGTGATCTTAATGCTCATGGTCTTTTACTGGATTATTGAGGTCAAGCAGGTGAAAAAATGGGCATTCCCAATGGTAGTTGTTGGAATGAATTCCATCTTCATTTATTCACTCGGTCAGATTGGGCTAAAGGGCTGGTTAACCCGGGGGCTGGGAAACTTTACTAAGAACTTCTCCTTTTGGGGAGATCTGGGCATGATTCCTCAACACATTCTGGTGATGGCGCTTCTGTGGTACGCGTGTTACTGGCTATATCAGCGCAAGATCTATTTCAAGATCTAACTCCAAGAACTCTTCGCCGGACAGCATCATCACCTGCCGTCCGGCGAGGGAGTCACACTCTCAGATGAACTTGTACTTGCCGGGCACAGGCAAGGGAGTTTCTTCGAACGAGAGATCGTATCCGAAGGCTTTGGGTTGCAAGTCGAGCTGCGACTTCATCACCATCTCCCAAGTGATCTCCTGTCCTGAGTAAGCCGCCTCGCGCGCCATAATGCAGGTCATGGTGCTCTCAGCGACCGCCATGCCGTGGTTAATGTAAGGACCGTCACCCCGTATGCTGGCGAGCATGGCGATGTGCTCTTGTACATATGGATCCATTCCCTTGGGCGCCATGTCACAACAGTTACTCCGCCCCTTCGTGCCTACCGCCAGTTCACCAATATTAGTGTAGGAGCCTTTTGGATACTGCCGGCAATGGCTCGACATATGCACGCCGTTTTCATAGACAAAGTCCGCCGCAAGATGATCGTAAATGTTCCCGTAAGCAACTTCCCTGGGTCGCCACGCCGCCCCACCGGAAGCAAAAACCTTGACGGGGTGTGTGCCCATTACCCAGTTACATACGTCGATGTTGTGTAAGTGTTGCTCGACAACCTGGTCGCCGCAGATCCAAACGAAGGAATACCAATTGCGGTTCTGCCACGTCAGATCGCCCCATTTGGGGTCCCTCTGGCCTTTTGGCCCGGGCCATGTTGAGCTCAAAAATTGAAGTACCGGTCCACCGACCCAATAAGCATACAAGGCTACAACATCGCCGATCGCCCCGTCCTTGATCTTCTGTATGGTTTCTACATATTCTTTTTGGAACCGGCGCTGCGCTCCCGACATGACGGTAAGCTTTAGCTCCTCAGATTTCTTTGCGGCGGCCATAAATCTGCGCACACCCACCGGATCCGTTCCAAAAGGCTTTTCTGCAAAAATGTGCTTTTTAGCTTCGACGGCCGCTTCAAAGTGAGCCGGCCTGTACCCAGGCGGGGTACACAGCATCACAATATCCACGTCGGAGCCAATCACTTTCTTATAGGCATCAAATCCTGTGAACCGATGCTCGGGATCCACATTGGCCCTCTTGCTCACTGATTCAGCCAGTTCTGCAGCCGAACGGCCAGTGAAATCGGCGACGCGTTTCACGTTTGGCAACAGGTATTTGGGGTCGTGCAGTTGCCGTAGCGACCCCTCCAGCCGGTCCTCAAACAGATCAGCCGTCGCCACGAGTTCCACATTGGGGTCACCGCTCAATAGGTTCACCACAGCTTGAGTCCCCCGCCCACCGCAGCCTATGAGGCCGGCTTTCAGTTTTTCCTTACCTGCCCCGCGGACGAGTTCCGGTTTGATAATCGTGAACGCGGGCACCCCCGCTCCCGCCGCTGTAGACTGCTTGAGAAAAGAACGTCTAGACATCTGGTGCATCTTGTTTTCCATTACCGTCACCTCGGATGAACTATTCTATACCTTTAAGCCGAAATTTTTGCGCCGTGCGCTGGACTCAAGGACAATGGCTGAGTGTTCGCGCAAAGAATGGAGCGGTAAGAACTCGATGAAGACCAGCATGGAGGATTTCCGCCGTACTGCGTACCAAGTGGTCGACTGGATCGCCGACTATCTCGAAAACTCACGGCAATACCCTGTACTGCCTTCGCTCAAACCGGGCGAGCTTATGGATAAACTCCCGGATAAGGCGCCAGATTATGGGGAGCCATTTTCGGCCATACTCGAGGATTTTTACAGGCTTATTTTGCCGGCGGTGACTCATTGGAACCACCCCCGCTTCATGGCATATTTTGCTATCTCGGGCTCAGCACCGGGGGTCCTGGGAGAAATGCTCGCAGCGGCATTGAATGCTAACGGCATGCTATGGAAAACCTCGCCTGCGGGAACAGAACTGGAAGCCGTTGTACTGGGATGGCTGCGACAATGGATCGGTTTGCCGGAGGATTTTTTCGGGATCATTTACGACACTGCTTCAGTGAGCACCTTCCATGCCATCGCGGCTGCGCGTGAGATGGCGGACCCTGAAGTCCGCGAATGCGGCGCATCACCGAACTTAACGCTCTATACTTCAGAACAAGCGCACTCATCTGTGGAAAAAGGCGCCATAGCACTGGGAATCGGCCGCCGGAACGTGCGAAAAATACCCGTTGATGCGGAATTTCAGATGCGTACCGATGTTTTGGAGAGCGCTATCCGGGAAGATATGCAATTGGGGAAGAGGCCGTTTTGTATAGTGGCCACAGTTGGTACAACTTCTACAACCAGCGTCGATCCGGTCGCAACCATAGCAGACATCACCGAGCGTTATAACCTCTGGCTGCATATAGACGCTGCATATGCCGGCGCGGCGGCCATTTTACCGGAATACCGCCACATACTGGCAGGGGCAGAGCGAGCCCATTCCTTAGTGACAAACCCACACAAGTGGTTGTTGACGCCGACAGATCTGAGCGCTTTCTACACACGGCGACCGGATATCCTTCGGCGCACGTTTTCTCTGGTGCCCGAGTATTTGCATACCGAGGAGGCTGCCCGAGCAATTAATTACATGGACTACGGCATACAACTAGGCCGTCGATTTCGCGCCCTCAAATTATGGTTTGTATTGCGGTACTTCGGGCGCGAAGGTATTTCACAAATTCTGCGGTCTCACATCCAGTGGGCTCAGGAACTAGCCACGGCCATTGACAATGATGCCAGGTTCGAAAGAGTAGCCCCAGTCCCGTTTTCGGTGGTGTGTTTCCGACTCAATGGATCGGACGAGCTGAATCGCCGTCTCCTCCAGGAGGTGAATGCTACCCGGAAGGTCTTTCTTTCCCACACTATCCTCAATGGCCGTTTCGTTTTGCGCGTGGCTATTGGAAATATGGGAACCACACGAGAGGATGTACAACAGGTGTGGGATTTGCTCCAGACAACCGCAGACAGGCTCTGCTCCGCTTCTGCCGTGTAGGTCGGGAATGTAAGGTCTCGCGTGCCGTAACTATGGATGCGCCGTATATTGAGGCTGCGGCGGATTCAGCTTGATCTGAATGGTTTTTTCCGCCTCCAGGATGTCAAACTCGCCGCCAAAAGTCTGGTAGTTTTTGGCAATCACCAGAATCGTCACCGTACCTTGAGGCATGGAAGGGAAACTCGCCACACCGTCCTGGTTGGTCCTCGTTTCCCACTGCTTCTTGCTTTTTATACCGAGACGCTTGATGGAACGAGGAGTCTGGAACCGGACTATTACGCTTGCCCGCTCGATGGGCCTGTCTTTCAAGTCCTTTACTTCTACACGCAGTCTGGTCATGGGAGGACCGCCAGCAAGCGGCAGGCTGACTAAAAGGGTAATAGTGAGAACAACAACAAGCCAGCGCATGGCTCAATTATCGCAAAGCGCAAATCCGGTTTGGTTCTCGGGTATGCTAATGATTCTGGAATATGACTATGGACGCAATTGAGAATCTTAAAACACGACGATGTGTGAGGGCCTTTTTGCCTAAACCGGTTCCCAAAGAAATTCTGGAGGACCTGATTGACTGTGCGCGCCTTGCTCCGACGGCAATCAATATTCAACCTTGGGAGTTTGTTGTCGTAACATCGCCGGAAATGCTCCGGCGTATTGCGGAAGCAACCGATCACGGCCGGTTCATCGCACAGGCACCGGCATGTGCGGTGGTTTTGTGCAAAGAAACAAAGTATTACCTGGAAGACGGATCCGCAGCCACATTGAACATTATGCTCGCCGCCCACGCCCACGGCTTGGGCTCTTGCTGGGTGGCAGGGGATAAGAAACCATACGCAGAAGCAATCCGGAAGATGGTTGGCGCACCCACAGGATACCGGCTGGTCAGTCTGGTGCCCGTGGGGTACCCCGCGGAGCATCCCGCAAAGGAAAAACGTTCCTTGTCTGAGGTTTTGCATTGGGAAAAGTTCTGACTGTATCCCGTAGTGGGCAAGCGGAATTGGGACAGGTTCTCACTTCTCGGTCGCCCGTTTTTCAGTGATAGAATGCGTGCCCATGAAGCGAATTTTATGTCTTGCAGCTGGTGTGCTTATCTCGCTCATGCCTCTGACGGCCGGAGAAGCAGATGTTTATGACGGTCAAGTCTACGGGATTTTCGAACCCCTTAAATTGATTGAGACTCCTTCCAGCATCACGATAGCAGGGGGGACCTTTCATTACACCATAAGCCGGGCCACTGGTCAGATCATTTCTGTCAAGGCGTTACAGGACGAGTTTGTCGCACAGGGCTCTGCCTTTCCCAACCCTTACATTGGGTTAATGCCTGAGGATGATCCAGGAGCCCGTAGGGAAGGTGGCAAGGACAGGCCGCGTTTCGGGTATGAGAAGGCCGTCGAGATACGGCCGCTTTTGTGGTCCGGCGGACTGACAGACGCCTACCGGTATGACGCCGCTGAGGCAACCAACATAAAGACCGTGGTTTTGCGCAAGAGTCCAGAAATCGTGGAAGTACGAGCCACGGGACCCTACGGTCAAACACCCCTGTCGTGGACCATCGACTATCTTTTCGACGTTGACGGCTTCACAAAAGTGACCGTAAGCCTGGCTACCTCCAAGCCCGTCCAGCTTCGGTGGCACTGCTTTAACCACGCTTTCCTTGCCAAGGATGTAATCCAATACCTAACAAAAGTGAGCGATCCCGGCGTGCCTCCCATGGAGCCCAGACCCGAACCAACCGTCGCGATCAAAGACATCCCACTGGAAAAGCCTGTGTTCGAGTCACACTGGAACGCTTTTTTCCATTTGTCAAACCGCGTGACCGGCATCGAGTTCTCAAAGCAGGATTTCGCGGATCGCTATAGTGGGTACCGTGATTCCTCCGTACGTTTGGAAAACGGCACAGTGGTGGACACCGGCGCAGTCGTAACCAAAAACGGGCGCACTCTGGTTGGGTGGGACTCGCGAGGCAGGACAAACATTTTTACCCAACTTTACATGCGTGAGCGCGGTATTGAACTGGAGGAATTCGATATTCGCAACACTACCTATCCCTTTAACCCTGGCGAGATACGGAAGCGGGTTTTTTGGGTACAGCCAACCCCGGCTAGGCGTCCGCGAAAGGATTTAAATAGCTTGCGGGTAGTCTGGCCGGGGCCTCATCAAATTGTTATGGTGCGCTGGCGAGGGACAGAAAAACCGTGGGAGCCACCTTCTGACGAACAGGTTAAGCTGTGGGCGCAGATGGGGGTTAACCTCATCGTAGGCGGGGCTAACTACTGGTCTGGAGATTATACGCGCCTACTCGCGCCTGAGAAAACAAAGCACTTTCTCGAAACAGCTCACCGCTACGGAATCAAGGTGATTCCCTATGTAACCCTTACGGACTTTAACTTTGCCGCACCGGGTTATCAGGAGCATGCCGCCGAATGGATGGCCTCGAAAGCTATCGAGTTTGCCAACGAGACTACACTTATGTGTTACAACGCGGAGGGCTGGAGAAACTTTTTGGAAAAGCAGTGGGATCAACTGCTGGCCAATTTTGATTTTGATGGTCTGTACGTTGACCACTGGATCAACATACGTTTCTGCTGGAACTCTCGTCACGGTTGCGGGGGATATCTGGGCAGTTTTGCTACCGAAGGTTACCACGACTTTGCCAAGCGTGCGCGTCGTGTGGTGGCGCGCCATACAGATGGAAAAGGAATTTTGTTGCTGAATGCGAACATGCTCTTATTCTCCGGAGTAGTGCCATGGTTCGATATCCGGCTGAATGGAGAGAATGACGATCCGCTGAAAATGCGCGAGGAAACGATCGTTACAACATGGAACGGTTGGGGACAGGGCGTACAGTCCTTAGCCATGTGGCGTCCCAATCAGGACACCCGGTCGATGATTAACTTGATGACCACCTACGCCATTCCGTTCCGGCTCAGCCGGGCAGCAATGCCACGGAATATCGAAGAATGGGCGACTGCAACGTCACCCGAAATTGCACTGGCTCGAGAATTTTGGGGGATTTGGCGCTTCTTCGGCCTCAACCAGGCACAGAAATTCTCGAGTTTCGACACCCATGATGTGCTGCAAATGACGCAGCCCGGGTCCATTGTGAACGGTTTCGCCCGTGAAGGTCGAGCCCTACTAGTCATCGGAGTACAAGGCGGTAAGGGTGTGCGTGCGGAAACAGTGCGCATCCTGGCGCCGGACCGGCTCGGACTAAAACAAGGAGTCCAGTACCGCATTCTCGACTTACGGAACAAGCGCTACCTGGGAGGTCCGCGGGCGCTGCCCGAACTAACCCAAATTGCGGTCGAACTGCATAACGACGAACCTTTGATCCTCTATATTGAACCAGAGCGCCGCGGACCGAGACTGGTTTGGTTCCAAGGTGCGGACGGCGTGGAGGAGGTGGGCTCATTCACGTTCAAGGTGAAAGCTGTGCCCGGTAGCCCGCTCGAACTGTACTTCGATGAGACGGGAAGGACATTCCAATCCCGAACGCCGGGATTCGAACGCAAGACAGCCGGAGATTTTGTATTGTTTTCGGGTAGTGTCCCGGAAAATGGCTTGGTGCAGTTTCAACCCTAGGCGGCCGGAAATGCGGTCCGCCCAGCCTGACACCTCTTACCAGAGAAGGCTCCTTGCCTGCGTGTGCTACCTCGCAATAGGGCCTTGTCGGGTTTCCATCGCGGGTGTCAGCAAGGTAAGAAACTCCAGGCAAGGAGCAGAATGCCGCCCGATATCTTATTCCTGCGGCTTACCGTAAGCCTCCTTTGCCTTTTCATTAACCACCCAGAGATAGAGTGTGCGTCCATCAACCTCGATTTTCTTGTCGGGCTGCCATTCACCCATGTCGAAGCTGTGTGAAACAATGCGTGTACCATTGCGCAATTCCTTAAGTAACTTGGGGCGCAATCGCAGATTGACATCCGGCAACAAATACAATGTCACAACAGTCGCATCGTGGATATCAGCTTTAAAAAGATCATTTTCAATGAACCGCACTCGGTCAGCGACGCCGGCCTTGCGTGCGTTCTCCTCTGCTTCCTTGATCCGAACGGGATTTATGTCCACTCCCGTACCACGGGCCTGAAATTTCTGCGCCGCAGTGATCACGATCCGGCCATCCCCACAGCCGAGGTCGTAGACCATATCCCCTTTGGTTACCTTGGCAAGTTTCAGCATCTCTTCAACGACGTTCTGCGGAGTAGGCACATAGGGAACCTCGCCCATCCCTTCTTCCCATTGGGCCGCCAGAGGCGCCACTATCAAGAGCAGGAAAAAGAAAAGCTGGGGAAACCTCACGTACCACGCCGGTCTCTGAGTTCCGGCCGACGATTTGCAATGGAGTTTAACGCTGAGTGTCGTCATGCAGGAGAGCTTAACATATAAAACGACTAACCCCGACTGGCAACAGACAACATAATCAGGAAAGGTTTTTCCTTTACATTTCCTTTCAGAACATAAAGACCGGCCTACCGGTTCAACAGTTGCATTAACGCTGGCGCATAGCGTTCACCGGCAACAGCTCCTCTGGGAGATACAGCTTCAATTTGGGCCAAATCTTCCGCCGTAAGTTGCACATCAACGGCTTTCAGGTTTTCTTCCAAGTAAGCGCGCCGCTTGGTACCGAAAATGGGGACAATATCTTTACCCTGAGCCAGCACCCACGCCAGGGCCAGTTGCGATGGAGTGCAGCCTTTACATGCCGCCAGCGATTCGATCTTCTTGACCAGCTCGAGGTTCTTGAAAAAATTCTCCCCTTGAAAACGCGGAGAACTACGCCTCCAATCATCTTCGGCAAGGTCCTCAAATCGCCGAATCTTCCCTGTAAGGAAGCCGCGTCCAAGAGGGCTGTAAGCTACAAAACCGATACCTAGCTCACGGCAAAGCGACAGGATTCCATCTTCAGGGTCTCTACTCCACAGCGAATACTCCGACTGCAATGCAGAAATGGGATGGACCTTGTGGGCGCGCCGGATGGTCTCGGGGCCGGCTTCCGAGAGTCCCAAAAACCGCACCTTGCCTTCTTTGACGAGATCTGCCATAGTGCCGACCGTTTCTTCAATGGGAACGTCGGGATCCACCCGATGCTGGTAGTATAAATCTATATAGTCAAGCCCAAGCCGCCGCAGGCTTCCTTCACAACTGGAGCGGACGTATTCCGGTCTCCCATTGACGCCGCGGGATGCCCCGATACGCACGATACCGAATTTGGTCGCAATCACAATATTCTCCCGGAGGCGCCCACGGATAGCTTTCCTTACGAGTTCTTCGTTGGTAAACGGCCCGTAAACGTCAGCAGTATCGAGCATCGTGATACCGCGATCCAGCGCAAGGTGGATTGTGGCAATGGACTCCGCGTCGTCCCGCGGACCGTAAAAATCCGACATGCCCATACACCCAAGACCCAACGCCGAAACCGTTAAACCTTGCGTTCCTAAGGATCTGAGCTCCATCGTATTTCCTCCTTATCGACAGTCTTGGTGTTCTTCCTGCGGGTTAGTTCCCGCCTCGTGACAGCCGGGCTTTAGCAATCTTGGCTGCAACCGTGAAATGTGGATCGACGACATTGGCCACCTCGTACTCCACCGCCATTCCCAGTAGCAAAGAAGAGCCGCGTTCATTATAGTCGTAATCTTCCATTAACCACCTTTGTAGTTCCGTAGTGGCGTGCTGGAGCGCTTGTAAAAGAGGTCTGGCACTGCCGAGCACTACAATATATTGCTCATTTTCGAGACGCGGCCAGTTGATCTGCTTTTTTTTGATGAGGTCTACGGAAAACTCAACTTCCATGGACGTTTCTATTGCATTACCGACGATTTCCCCATCGCCCTGCGCCGCATGTCCGTCGCCGAGATACAGAAGCGCTCCGGTCTCGTAGACAGGGAGCATCAGTTTCACTCCGGCCACGACGCCGTTATAGTCCATGTTGCCGCCGAAGGTGCCGGGCGTGCTGGTGTGCACCGCTTCTTTGTTGCCGGGGGCAGTAGCCACACAGCCCAGCATGGGACGCAACGGAACCTCAACCCGGTGCGGACGCATCCCTGGATCGTCCACCCAGGCGATGCCCTTGTGTTTGTCGATGTTCCATGTCACAGTTTTTTGTTCGCGTAGCCCCTGAAACCGCAAAAACAACGGATCCACCACGTATGGCGCCAGCAGAGTATCAGACCAACCCGTGCTCCTGTTTGGCTCAATACGTTCGATTTTTACAATCAGAACATCATCCGGTTCAGCCCCCTCAACAAAAAAAGGCCCTGTCTCCGGATTCGGCCGTTCGCCCACCTTTATACCTTGCCGGTCATAACCCCGGGCGTCGATTGTCTCCGTTATGACGCGATCCCCGGGTTTTATCTTAAGAATGGGCCGATGCGCGAAAGAGAAGGTGTTGTGGTACTGCCTCGCTATGACGCGGTGTGTTTTCCCGTTCAGATCCATAAAGCCAAAAAGAACAAACACAGCAACTGTGGGAAGCAAATGCAGCGTCATCCTTAGCCTCTTGGAAAAGAGTTTCTACGGCGATTCTTCCGCAGCATAGCACCAGGAGCTTTGGGTTGCATGCCCGGCGTTCCTCCGGGTGGATACTGCTCGGCCGTTCTAAGACGTCAAGCTGCTTTCTGGACTTTACCGCTTCGGATACACCGGGTACAAACACGAATTCTTTTGGAGGCACCGTTGATGAGTGCCCGCACTGTCTGTAAATTGATGTTCCAGCGGCGCGAAGTTACATTGTGCGCATGACTGATCCGGTTACCGAATCGAGGACCGCGACCGCAAATTTCGCATACTTTTGCCATGGATCCGGGATCTCCTTGCAAATGTGGGAACTATGATTCTAGCAACGGCGCTAATCTTCACGCAACTTTGCTGTTGATGAGCTACTGAGGGCCCCGGATAACCAAGCTCCGTGCCTCGGGCACCCAATTGTCATGCGCTCGGGCGCTATGGTTTTTTACCTGTTACCCCGAGATTCTTCCTTTGCCAAGCGGATCTTTGCACCTTCTAATTTCTTGGCGATCTTAGCCACCTCTGTCGGGTCTTTTTCGGAAGGCGCGCTGGCATCCCACTCCTTCAGTGAGATCTGCCATTCGGCTACAGCCTCCTTGAGCTTTCCCTGCTTAGCGAGGACGTCACCAAGATGGTCGCGCACAGTAGGATCGCGGGAGACTTTTTGCAATGCGCGGCGCAGGTATGCTTCTGCCTCATTAAGCCTACCCATTTTGTAATACACCCAGCCCAAACTATCAAGGAAAGGACCATTTTCTGGTTCCAGTTCGAGGGCGCGGGCGATAAGCTTCTCTGCTTCCTGAAGCTGCACGTTCCGGTCCGCAAACATGTACCCCAGATAGTTCATCGCGGAAGAGTTGTCAGGATCAAGCTCCAGCACCTTGCGAAATTCGGCTTCAGCCTGCTCATAGCGCTTCATCCTTTCATACATAGCCCCGCGCATGAAGTGGACGGAAGCTTTGTCTTCATTGGATTGAGCCAGTCCCTCCGCCGCGTCGAGAAGCTTACCCATCTCTTTGTAATCCTTAAGCTTTTCGTATATTTGCGCGACGGCCAGGTAGGTCTCGCGGTCAGGCTTGACGCCGAGGAGTTTCTTAGCTTCCGCAACCGCGGCATCATGCCTGCCTAAATCCGCAAGCAGAGAAGCTCTGACCATCGCCAAGGTACGGTCTTTGGGATACTTGGCGTAGCCGCGATCCGCTTCCTCAAGAGCTTTCTGAAAATCCTTAGCCATGCGGTACGTTTCTGTGACTTGAGCCGCAACTCGGGCGCCGATTTCAGGATCAATCTCCGTCATCTTACGGAACGTTGTCACCGCCTCTTGATATTTCTCCGCAGAGCGGTACAAAAGCGCCAGCCTTTCCAGGACTATGAGATGGTTGGCGCGTTCGTTCTCGTTGTACGTCTGCTTCGACGTCTGATTGAGGATTCGCTCAAGCACAGAAATGGCGTCCAAGATTCTGCCTTCCGCCTCGAGCAGGTTCACTTCGTTGAAACGCGCCTCTAAACTGTCAGGGTCGAGCCTCTCGGCTTCTTCAGCAGCTTGGCGGGCTTTCTCAAAATCTCTTTTTTGCCTGTAAATCTGAGAAAGTCTCAGGCGCGTTTGGACATCGTTCGGGTCGGCTTTAGCGATTTCCAAATACAGTTTCAAGGCATCATCTATCTGGTTTGACAACAGCAAATCCTGTGCCAAAGCTCTTTTTAGTTCCAGACGTTCCGGAGCCATGTCCAAAGCGCGCTTGAGAACGACGGCGGCGCCCCCGTAATCCTTCAAGTCTTCCAGGCTGCCTGCCAAGGCTGAAAGCGTGCGCAGATTCGGATTTCGCTCGACGACTTTTTTCAGCATTTCGCTGGCACGCTTGCTGTCGCCCACATCTGAATATACGAGCGCCAATCCAGTCAACGCCTCTTCGCTTGAGGGATCGAGAGCCAGAGCTTTCTGGTAAACGTTTTCGGCTTTCACAGAGTTGCGGGCCACTCTGTACAACCGTCCCAGCATGAGCCAGCTTTCCAGATCTTTCGGCTTCAGTTCGACGATCTTCTCATACTGCTCAATGGCCTTGCGCAGCATCGTCTCATTGATGCGCGCAGCCTGGGGGTCACCCATGACGCGAATGTAAATCCGCCCGAGCACACGCCGAGCGTCCACATCTCCAGGGTTCTTCTTTAGCCTGTCCTCGGCCTCGCTGACTGCTTCGCTCAATCTGCCAGCTTGAATATAAACCTCTGCCAGTTCTTCAAGAGCGGGTCCTGCATCTGGATCCGCCTCAATAGCTTTCTTATAGTGTTCAATTGCCTGCTTGAGATAGTCGCCTCGGTTTCCGTGTTCGATGGCGAGTTCCGCGTACAGGTGTCCCATTGCGAAGTGATAATAAGCTTCCCCGCGATCGACTTTGTTGACGACCTCCCGCTCGGCGCTCTCGGCAAGCACTGGGTGGCATGCGAATAGAGACGCCAGTATTGAAACCAGATATAACTTCGTCTTGTGGGTCTGGGTCATGGAACCGGCTTTTCTTTGGGCAACCGCAATAGCCTCCGCCCCGAAGATCCTCTCTGGATTCAGTATAACCCCAAATTCCCAAAACCCGCCGCAGCTAATACCCTGGCAGCCCCGGGCTTAATGACTACCTCTTACGGAACAGAACACCGTCACCTGTGTGTTTCGGGGATGAGCAACTCCTGCCCGACGCGACTTTTGTCGGTCTGCGCAGGCAGGTGCTTACAATAATAGATAGGACTTCCGGCGGAAAGTGCATGTACGGAACGCTGATTGCATTCTTCGTGTGTATTGCTTTGGTCCAGTTCTCTCTGTCCATACAAGGGGCTCTTCGCCGGACCTTCGAGAAGCGGCCCAAAGTCCTTTGGGCGGTGCCCGCCTTGCTCCTTATTTTCCTCTGCTTATTTTTGTCCTCGAATAGGATCCTGACATTACCCCTTGTTCTTCTTGCCGGCGCGTTCGTAATCACCCCTACAGTGTTGAGCTATATAAATGGTCCGGGATCCGGCCCACACCGTCATACATATTCAACGCCGTGGCTCGATCTGAGCGCAATCCTGGCGCTCTGGTTGCCACTCGAGTTTGGAGTCGGCAAGGCACTGGTGCCCGAGCGGTTCCATGGATCAGCGCATGCCATCGCCTATGGCATCGCTGTAACTTTGGGCTTGGTGCTCTTTTTGGAGTACCGGCAATTGCCCGGCATGAAATATCAGTTGCCGCGGGCGTGGCGCGATTTGGCGAATCCGCTTGCTGGATTGGCCATCGCGGTTCCTGTATTGTCCAACTTGGCCCAAAAGCTGCACTTCATTGGCTCTTTCCATGTACCGCCGGATTTTTCCTTGAGTAGTTTTGGACTCCGGTATTTGACAATTTTTCTTGGAGTGGCGTTGCCGGAAGAGCTCCTGTTTCGGAGTCTGATTCAGAACTGGATCATGCAACAATACGGATGGAACTGGAAGTCTTTAAGCATCGCATCTCTGGTCTTCGGCGCAGCACATCTCAACAACGCTCCTGGAGGATTTCCGAACTGGCGCTATATGAGCCTGGCCACCGTCGCAGGACTCATTTACGGGAAAGTGTTTCAAACTTCATCGAGCATTGTATGCTCGGCAGGATTGCATGCTGCGGTCAACACTCTGAGGCACACCTTTTACTAGGCATGTCGGAAAGGTCATTTTCTTCGCAGCAAAGCCTACGCAACAAGTTAGTAACACGCTGGGGCACGGTGTGCGAGAGCTTTCTGGTGTTTTCACTCATCATGCTGTACATCTGGCGCTTACGCCAGGCTTGCTGGGGATGCTGGTCGTTTATTTTGGGCGCAGTTATCGTGTCGCACTGCTTAAGAAAGGAAAGACCAGTTTCGCTCGGGTTTCAAAAAGAGGGTCTTGACCGGGCGCTGGCAGCGGTTATACGCCCCTTGATGATTGTAGTTATCGGTCTGTTAGGGTCAGGCGCAGCTCTGGGTTTCGTCCGAAATGTCACAGCTCAACAAGCCGGATTTGACCTGGCTCGTTACCTTATCTGGGGCTTGTTCCAGCAATATCTGCTGAACGGGTACTTTGTCAACAGACTCCATATGTTTATTAGAAATGGCAAAAACCTTTGCGCCGCTGGATCACTTTTGTTCGCAGCAGCTCACGCGCCTAACGTATTTCTGATGGCAACCGCATTGGTAGGTGGTTACGTCTGCGTGTGGAATTATTTAAAGTATAGGAACCTGTACCTACTTGGCATGCTTCACGGCGTTGTTGGTTTTGTACTCTATCTGGTCGTACCGTCAAAGATCAGCCACGGTTTTCTGGTAGGGCCAAGTTACTTTTACGGATAAAGCGCCAGTCCAGAGACACAGTACTGTCCAAAATAGCTGAACACCCACCGCTGGCCCCTTGAGATCAAGGCCATCGTTCGCCGTTTAGAGCTAATCGCTCGACCCAGGTTCCCCTCCCGCGCGTCCGTGTGCTGTTTAAGAGCGCCTCATCAGAAAATCGCCAGTTGCTGGAACTTGTTAGCCACCGGCTGGGGCGGCCCTTCGAAGGGATAATCGATCCAGCGCCACAAGTCGCGGCAAATAAACAGCTGCTGCCGCAGCAGGGCCACCAGTCAAGACAGGCTCCAGCCCAGCCGCGAGCGCCACTGCAGGAACTTGATGAGCAGGATGGAGATCAGTAAGGTTGAACCTCCGGTTCGATGGATTCGTTCTTGGCAGAACTCCTCCACCGTAGCAGGACGGTTCAACCTTCAACTACGATGCTGTTTTGGACACGAGTGCCAGAGACAAGTGTTATTGTGTTACAGCACATAGCATCCCAGATGCCTCGCTTCCGGCGTAAACTACTTCAGAGGTGCATATGAACATAGACCGCAGGACTTTTGTATTCGGCTCAGCTGTGGCTGTTGGAAGAACGTATGGCCAAACTGACCAACATGTGAATACCGCAGTGATCGGCACTGGAAATCGAGGTTCCTATCTGCTTCAGAGCATACTTGCGCAACCCGAGGCGAAGGTGGTGGCATTGTGCGACACCAAGGGCGACCGGCTCGACAAAGCCGCCAGCATAGCAGCCAAAGATAATCCGGCGACTTACACGGATTGGCGCAAAGTTCTCGACAGGAAAGATATTGCCGCAGTTTTTATCGCTACGCCGCCATATCTGCACTCAGAAATGGCCATTGCAGCCCTCCAGGCGGGCAAGCACGTCTATTGCGAAAAACCGATCGGCATCACTGCGGAACAGGTCCGTAATCTCGTGAAAGCCGCCGAGAACGCGAAGACGGTGTTCATGGCCGGGCAGCAAATGCGCTCCATGAAGACTCTGAATGAAGCCATTCGCAAAATCCGCGAGGGTGTGATCGGAGAGGTAATTATGGTAAAGGCTCAAAGAGAAGCTTCCACCGATCTGGCCCACGATGGTTCATCAGCGGACTGGTACTTCGACGTGACCAAGTCGGGTGGTTATTTAATCGAACAATCCGTGCACAACCTCGACGCATGCAACTGGGTGGTGGGCGCCCACCCCATACGGGCTTGTGGCTTTGGCGGCACGCTCCTTTACAAGAACGATCCCCCGGGACGGACAATCTTTGACTGTGGCTGCTTAACCTACGACTACCCGAACGGCGCAAAGCTTTCCTTCACGCAGAACGTGTTCCACCCCAGGACAATGCCGAACCCGAACCAATACATCTATGTTTATGGGACCAAGGCATCGGCAGGCGATCTTTTGGCCGCGCCATCGCTATACCCACTGACGAAGGAGGGCCAGCCATCCGTACTGGCAGAAAAGCAGCAGGAGCAGCCGCATGCGCATACAGCGGCCTTTTACGCCTGCATCACCAAAGGCGCACTAAACCCCGCAGATATCAAAGTCGGTGCGACAGCAGCGCTTACTTCCATCATGGGGCATGAAGCGATGACCAAGCTGAAAGTTATCAACTGGAGTGATCTTGGCGTCAACCTCTGATCCTCTGGCGTCGCCGGATAGTGAGCCCTGCATAGGTTTCAGCCGAAGCCAAAGCAGGTATTGGGTCAGAGACGAGCCGCACACCGAGCACCATGCGGGGTCTTCCACTTATAAAATAGACCTTTTACCAGGGAGGTGTACTTGAAAAAATTTGCTCTCCTCATCTGTCTTCTCACAACCATCGCCAGCGGAGCTGAGAAGGCTCGTAATGTCATTCTTTTTTTGGCTGACGGAACTGGCATCCCCACGATCAACGCGGCCAGCATCCATGGCTACGGAAAACCCAGAGCTTTGTATATCCAAAACATGCCGCATATTGGGCTCTCTGAAACTTCATCCGCTTCCAGTTGGGTTACCGATTCCGCGGCAGGGATGACGGCTATCGTAACAGGGAAGAAAACCGGTAACGGTATACTGTCACAGGGTCCTGAGGCTAAGCGAGGAGTAAAAGACGGAGCGCCTTTGAAGACCATACTTGAGTACGCTGAAGAACATGGGTTAGCGACAGGTGTGGTCTCCAATTCTCCCATGGCTGATGCTACACCCGCCGCATGCTACGCCCATGTGAACGATCGTTCGAAGTTTGGTGAAATCTTCGCCCAAGTTTTACAGCCCCGGTTCGGGGATGGAGTGGACGTCATCATGGGGCCTGGTCGGGCTGCCATTATGAAAGGGACCGCCGCACTAGGAATAGATCTGGCCAAGGCGCTGCCTGCTAAAGGGTACCTGTTTCTGGACACCCCACAAGCGCTTTCCTCCATAAACCGTGGAACGCGCCGCGTAGTTGCGCTGTGGGATTCCGAGGAATTCGATTTGGCGGGTGTTGTGGATGCGGCCATCCGTATCCTTTCCCAGAATCCCAAAGGGTTCTTTCTCATGGTGGAATCAAACAACCACATGACAAACGTGAAACAGGCGCTCGAACGAACGGTGCGCATGGATAACATGATCCGCGCGGTTACACAGAAATGGAAGCGCAACTCACTGATCCTGTTTACGGCAGATCATTCTTATGACTTGCGCCTACCAAAAGGTAACATTGGAGAGGACATTCTGCCTCTGATACGGGTGGACGACCACCACACTGCGGAAGAAGTGCTAATTGCGGCGGAAGGTCCCGGATCGGATCGCGTGCGTGGAATTTTGCCAAACACGCAACTTTTTCACATTATGATGGCGGCTTACGGCTGGAAATAAGCTGGATCGCAAAGCTTCATTGATGAATCCTGAGCCTGCCAGCTTATTTACAACAAGACACTAATTTATGATGCACCACGGTTGAAGAGCGCGTCCATGCCCGCTGGTTGCCGTGTTGACTGGAAAACATATATGGAAGGAAGCAAGCATGCTAGATAAGGTATTGGAAAAACTGCGACCGGAGCTAATCAAAACACTCCAGGATCTCGTCCAAATTCCCTCCGAGAACATACCTCCTAACGGGAACGAAGGTGAATGTCAGGCTTATGTGGCCGAACAACTCCGCCGGATGGGCCTTGAGCCAGATATCTATGAGTTAACGGAGGTTCCACAACTGTCCAGCCATCCTGAATATTGGCCGGGGCGAAACTATCAAGGGCGACCCAACGTGAACGCGGTTCTACGTGGAAGCAGCGGTGGACGGTCTTTGATTCTTTCCGGGCATATTGACACAGTTCCGGCGGATACGCCGGTTGCATGGACTCGCGCTCCGTTCGGAGCTGAAATTAGCGACGGGAAACTTTACGGACGCGGTGCTTGGGATATGAAGGCCGGCGTCGCCATGAACTTGACGATATTTCGTGCTTTCACCGAGCTGAGCTGGAAACCTAAAGGCGACCTTATATTCGAAACGGTCGTGGATGAGGAGTTCGGTGGTGTCAACGGCACTTTGGCAGGACGATTGCGCGGATACAACGCCGACGCCGCGGTCATTGGCGAACCTACTTCGCTAGCCATCTGCCCGGCACAACGGGGCGGCCGTACGTTGCACATAGTGCTGCAAGGCCGGGGAGGAATTCTCGCCGAGGAGCAGCCCGCGGGACGGGCTGTCGAACAGCTCACCTACGTCCTGACAAAAATACCGGAATTTGCCGAAAGGCGGCGCCGTCGTGTCCCCACTCACGCCTACTACGCCGGTTCAAAGGAGCCCTTTGCCGTCTGGGTCACCAACATTTCCACCGGCCGCTGGGGATGGACACAACCAATCACCGTACCGGAGCGTTGCAAGGTAGAGATTTACTGGCAGGCTATGCCGGATGAGACCCGTGAAGAAGTGGAAGGCGAGTTTTTTGCATGGTGGAACGAAATCCTTAGCGGGAGGCCGGATCTGTTTCAGGCAAAGCCCATCATCGAATTTCCAATGCGCTGGTTGCCCGGCTGCGCGACGCCGCCCGATTCTCTCTTAGTGAAGGAATTCGTCAGTACTGTAGCTTCAAAAGGCCTCGAGGCACGAGTTGAGGGTCTGGATGCCCCGAGCGATATGTACATTTTTCCCCGGTATTTCAACACGCCTGCTTTGATGTGGGGGCCGTCAGGGAAAGGCGCCCACCAACCGGATGAATTTGTGGACATAGACTCGCTTTTCGAAGCCACATGTGTTCTCGCCCACTTTGTTTCTCGGTGGTGCGGCATTCAAGGAGCTGCTCGATGAGCACTCAACAGCAACGCCCGCAACTGAAGCGCGTCATCGGACTGTGGGGACTGGTTTTATTCGGCGTGACTTTCGTAACCCCGACAGCCCCGTTTCCTATGTTCGGGATCGTCAGCAGCATATCCAGGGGGCACATGGCGCTGGCGTACTTGTTCGCTATGTGCGCTATGGCCTTGACCGCAGTAAGTTATGGCCGCATGGCAGCCGCCTACCCCGCCGCAGGTTCAGCTTACACGTATGTGCGGAGAACTTTACACCCGCTCATAGGCTTTTTGACAGGTTGGACCATGTTGCTGGACTATGTGCTCCTGCCGCTGATGAGCGTCATTTACATGTCTCTCACTGTGGGCCGTTTCCTTCCGCAGGTTCCCTATGGACTATGGCTCGTGGTGTTTTCGGTGGCCATTACCGTAGTAAACCTGTTTGGGCTTAAAGTCACCAACCGTGCAAACTCAGTAATGACGGCCATCATGAGCCTTTCCGTGGTCTGGTTTGTGGTGGCGGCCATACGAGCTTTGCTTTCGGGTGTGGGCGAGGGAAAGTTGTTCTCGCTGAAACCCTTCTACAATCCAGCGCAATTTTCCTTCGGCTCTGTCATGGCAGCCACATCCATTGCGGCTTTTAGTTACCTTGGCTTTGACGGTGTCAGCACGCTGGCTGAGGATACCTACAATCCGCGAAGAGACATCGGGCGCGCGACCGTACTCGTTTGTCTGGTCTGCGGGCTGATTTTCATCCTGCAAGCGTACTTAGGGCAAATGGCATGGCCTGACTTCAGTTCCTACCCGAAAACCGAGACTGCTTTCATGGATGTCTCTCGCTTGGTGGGCGGCAATCAATTGTTTCTCTTGGTGTCTTTCGTTCTCATGGTCGCCGGCGTTGCAAGCGCAGTAACAGGCCAGGCGAGCGCCTCACGACTGCTTTTAGGAATGGGGCGGGACCGTCTCCTGCCACCCCGTATATTCGCCTATATTCACCCAAAGTATTCCACTCCCACATATGGGATTCTAACCATGGGTTGCGTCACACTGGCGGGTGGGTTCCTATTGACTTTCCAACTAGCAGCCGAAGCTATCAATTTCGGGGCACTGATCGGTTTTATGGGAGTGAACCTCAGCGTTGTCAGTTACTATTTTGTAAAAGGCCGGCAGCGCCAGGGCCTTGCCGTACTTTCGAACTTGGTTGTTCCTCTAGCCGGCTTCATGGTGTGTTTCTACGTGTTTCTCAATCTTTCCCATTTAGCCAAGACCATTGGGGTCGTATGGTGCATATTGGGTCTGGTGCATGCATCGATCCTCACTAAGGGATTTCGTCGGAGTATCGATGCAATACTTCCCACCGAGAGCGTGGTGGTAAATTGACTCTCGGAACCTTTGAAACTAGTATTTCCAGGCTTGCAGAGCCTGTCCTAGATCTCCGGCCATCCGGAATGACTGTTTAATCCCGTACAACGCGTAGATCGAGGCCGTATAGCTATAGTCTGCCGGCATGCTGGTCAAGGAAACAATTTCGCGCGGAGCCATCAAGGCCGCCGCCTCGGGAAGATCGGTGACTCGAAGCACGCACAATAAAGGCGGACCGTCCCAATGGGAGGCCGGTGGGGTGTCGAGAATAACCCGCGTGATCCGTTTGTCAAAAGCCGCCGCGTATAGCCCCAAAGGTCCCATATGCCGGCGTCCGTATATGGAAATGCCATTTAACTTCAGCCCTTCCCCTTCCACAAGGTAGTCCACAGACCGCAAAATATCCCATAGCTGCATGGATTCGATTGTTGATCCAATAAGCGCACAGGTCATGCGGATCGCTGACCACTTGTAGTTCGTGACTCCTGGATAATCCACTGCCCTGGGATGAAGGACGAGGATGACATGCGTGGTAAAAACTGGCAGCAGAGGATCGTGATCCACCGGATAGATCACGTCCGCAGCGCCCTTGGCGTAAATCAGCGCCGGGTACGATGGCTTCTTCGTCTTGGGAATGTATAGTTGTCCGTTTACACGGATACCTTGTTCTGTGGTGAACTCTACCTGGAAAGAATCTGCGTAGCGACTGGTCCACCCGGTGTCTTTTCTCCTGACGATGTCAAAGGGAACCTTGTCTTTGGGAAATGCGCGAAAGACTTTGTCGTGCAACTCGCTCAAGAGGACTTTCTTGCGCTGATTCCATTGACTCAATGTCTTCCAAGGCCTCAGCTTGTAAGCCGGTATAAACGTCTTGTGTACGTGGCCATTGAGGGGATTTGCGGGTTGACGGTCCAAAACAACCAGAGTTTCCTCCGCCTCGCGCTTGATTCCGCCTTCATCGAACGGCGTCGTGTCCTTCTTCAGCCAGTAGTTCAGCCATTCGTCAGCTTCTTTGCGGAACGGGAGAATGTCCTGGTGCGGAGCGTCGGTGTCGAATTCCACAAGCTTGTCCCCGGCGCCGTAGAGCTCATAAATCCGCTTCGTCTTTTCGTAGGCCTCATGGTAGCCGGGAGGAGGAAATGCGCCATCACGCCGGGCGCTCAGGATTTTGAACGGACGTGGAGCAATTAGTGCCCCGACCGACGGCAGGTCCATGAGGAAGGGGTTCGGGAAGTAGATGCAGTCGCAGTTTTCATGCACGCACTCGAGGGCCACATGCTGGCCCACGGTCCAACTCCCACAAACGGAGGCAGCTACTTTAAACCGTTCGTCGGCTGCCGCCGCATACCACGTTACGGCGCCACCCCCTGAAATGCCGGTAATCCCGATCCGCGAAGCATCGACCTCAGGGCGTGTCTCCAGATAGTCGAGAGCCCGGATAGCATTCCAGACCTCAACACCCGCAGGGGTGTACCCTAGTGAATGCCAGTACCACATTCCAAGGTCGTGCGTGCCGTGATGAATTCCCGGGACCTCACCGAATTCTACGGTATCGATCAGGAAAGCAACGTAGCCATGCCTCGCTAGCCATATCCCGTGATGCTGGTAATGCACCTTCGCGCCCCACGGTCCGGGCGAGTGTCCGCAGACATAGAGAACTGCCGGCAACCGCTCATTACGGCTCTTGGGAATGTAAAGATTCCCAGTGACGTATAGTCGGGGCATGCTCTCAAAAACGATTTTTTCTACACGATATGTATCGCGCACGAAAGATCCGGTAATACGTGCGTTTAACGGCGTCTTATTCGGCATGGGGTCAAGCCCCATGACATAGAGATAACGCTTCAGCACTTCCGGCCTACGCTGTCGCCACTCAGTAAGGCTTCGGACCTCCGCCAGGTTATCCCGCGAGATCTCGGCGGCGCGGCGCTTCAAATATTCCTCAAACATCTTGTAGCGCTCTTCCGGGGTGTGGAGTCGCTGAGCGCTTAATGCTGCCGCGAGCAAACAAATAATCAGATTGCAGCGTGTAAGAGTCATTCGACAGCCTCCCTCATCCAAAACAGGCTTCTGGATGGATTTAAATTCAGCCGGCTGGCAGGAGGGCAGCGCATGGCCGCACCCCCTGCCGTGCCTAAACTACTACCAGGACAAACGAAGCGTCAACTGCAAGGTGCGGGGATCATTTCCAGAGGACTGAGTGCTGAGCACTCCCGTGCTTCCCACACTGTTTGGGTTGCCAGGGTGATTCAGCACATTGAAAAAGTCTGCGTTGAACCGCAAAGAAAATCTCTCGGTGATTGGGATCGCTTTGAATAAAGACGCGTCTACGCTCCACTGCCGCACGCTCGGCAGGTATTGGTTCCTCAATGCCTCAAGCCCGCTCCAGGCTTGACGCTGCACTGTGCCGTTTTGGAGAGGAATCCACAAGGTATTGGTCCCATACCAGGGGTACAACGGATCAATCGTCGAATTCAGACTCGCGTAATTCGCAGGATAGGGCCAAATGGGTTGTACGGAGGGTTTGTATGTCGGCGGTACGCCCATATACCCATTTGGCTTCCCTGTAACGGGATCATAACTGTTGATCTGATTGGCGGGAATGTAACCATTCCACCAAAGGTACCCGGGATAGCATGTACCGCTAGTGCAGTCTTGAATGGGGTATTTATACCCATAAATCTCTATTGCATTGCCGTTTGGGAAGAGACTTGTCGGTAGCGAAAAGTACGTACTCCTCAGCGAGCCCATTCCGGCAATTTGCCAGCCACCCACAATCCGATTGAGTACGGCACCAGCATTTCCCATAAGTGGTTTACCCTTGCCAAAAGGCAGATCCACAAGCCAGTTCCACCGTACCCTGTGCTTCGGAACGCTGGTATCGCGCCTGTAGTTCAAAAACCGGTTGCGCGCGTCGAGATCCAGAGGTATTTGTCCGGGTAAATACTGATTGACTTCAGGAATTATCCCATTGTAACCCAGGCCACCGGCAGCAAGGTTATTGTCCATCACATAAAACACCTGAAAGCCGTATCCCTTGCTGTAGCGGCGTTCCAACTCGAGCTGGAAGCCGTTGGAATTACCGAATCCAATGGGCTTGTACTCTTCCAGGGTGCCATACGTTTTCTGATCAAAAAAGCGCCGCGCAACGTTGGCGTATGTACCCGTGGGCAATGGCTGTCCTGTGGTCACATACCATATGTAGGGCGGCGTGCTCTCGTTATACCGGTAAAACAGCTCGAGATGGCTGCTGTGGTTGCCAACATAACCCGCGCGAATCACGGTATTCTCCATCACCTCTTTTTCCAAAGTTAGGTTCCAATCCTGAACCCGTGCATCCGGCACCTCGCGGGCAAAGTAGCTCATGAATGGAGAGCCCGGAGCTAATCCCTTGGCTGCGTCGGTGGTCACGGCATTCCGGCTATTCACTCCGGAAAGTAGAGTGGGAACAGACCTCATTCCGTAGTTAGCGATGCCGTCCGGAGAATAAGCAGCCTGCGTCAAGCTGTTATAGAACCAGGCGTCCATGGGAGCGTTCATACGCATTCTCGCGGCCCAAGGCCCAAGCGGGATATGGAAGTAAGCGATCCGGTAGCCGCCACGCAAAACAAAAGATTTAGCTCCCTCACCAGCCCGGTAGGCAAATCCGAGCCGCGGTCCAAAGTTCTTAAGGCTGCTTTCGGTGAGATTAGAGGGCAGGCCGGCTTCCTTGTAGGATTCAAACTTGACCCCCAGCTCAGTGAAACGGTTCACAATGGAAGGCAGCGTGGTCCTGAGCGCAAACATCGTGTTGAGATCGCGGCCTAGCACCACTGCTTTTTGCGTTCGGTCAAAACCCGTCACAACATTGTTCTTCTCCGTAAATGCCGGCCAGTAATCCCAACGCAGGCCGAGATTGAGTGTCAGCCGCGGGGTTAAACGCCAGTTGTCTTGGAAGTAAAGGGCATCCTCCTTAGCTCTTGCGTAAAACATTCCCCGGACGAAGTGGTTGCTGTATTGCATCAACCCCAAAAACATGTTGGCCTGATTATTCCCTGTGAATGCCATGGCTTGAGGATTAGTCCTCGAAGTGGACGGGTCATACAGCGCTGTGCCTCCAGTGGCCCAGTTATCGCTTCCTGCCACCAGTTGTTGCTGGGCAAGTAGGTTCATTTGGTCGTAGCGGAAATGATAACCAAACTGGAATTCGTGTTTGCCGTAAATTTTCGTGGCATTATCATCCAAGATCGCATAAAACGCCGCAAACCCCGTGGCGTTCTGAGTTTCAAACTGATAGTAATCGTTCAGAAGCCCGCCATTATAAAGTCCAGGCATGCCTTTGGCGTTGAATGGATTCGGAAGTCCATAAATGGCATCGTAATCTACCGTCGGGTCTCCAGTGCCCACATAAAAAGGCTGGCGCGCGCCGCTCACCAGCAGTTCATTGAAGAACGTTGGCGAGAAACTCCGAACATAGGATAAAGCAATGCTCTTGTTGGGAGCGCGGTTAGTGTTGGAGTTTGCGGGAACAGTCTTGGGATCGAGTGTCGGTATAAGGTAACTGTAAAGCTGGGACATACTCGTGTAGTTGCCCTGCGTATACCGACCGTAAAACTGGTCCTTTTCGGTAAATCTGTGGTCGATACGGGTGCTAATGGTCCAGCTACGCGTCGGCAGGGACACAGGACCGTACCAGTTGTTTGCCACCAGAGGATTCACGTTTTGAAGAGTCGGCAACTGCGAGACGCTGTAGAGCAGCTTGCTGAGCGGATTCAGTAACTTTGGATCTATAACATTCAACTGCCCGTTATAGGCGAACTGCTGCCTGCTCCAAGTGACTGGGTCAGTAGTCCAAGGATCGTAAATTTTATATTGCTGCCCCATGGAGTTCACCAAGCCACTCATATCTCCGTTTCGCATGGCTTGGGTAGGCATGACGGCGCCCACCGTTCTGGCATTGATATTTCGGAGCGCTTCGTACGAGAAAAACCAAAAAGTTTTGTCTTTGCCGTTATATACCTTAGGGAGGTAAACAGGTCCACCCGCGCTCGCGCCGAACTCGTTACGGTTGAGGTAGGGCGGTTTCGTGTAATAATCGGTCCGTGATCTGGCCAAACCTACAGCGTTGTTCCGGTTAGTTTCAAAGGCCGATCCGTGCAACTGATTTGTCCCACTTTTGGTGCTCATCACGATCGATGTAGGGCGGCTGAACTTGGCTGAAGAACTGTTGTTTTCTACCTTAAACTCTTGAATCGAATCCAGGCCGGGCTGGCGGTATGTAATCGGATTCCACCCATATCGGTCAGCGAGTGCGGAGCCATCCAGTACTGCCTCGAAAGAGTAATCGCGTAATCCGTAAGCACGAGTCCCCTCCATGCCGGGAACCGTTTGCAATAGGCTGGTGACCTGACGACCGTTAATAGGCAACTGTTCAATGCGCGTGCGTTCCAAAACGTGCCCCAGGGTCGGGTTGTCCACTTGCAGCATGGGCGTCACGTCCTGAACCTGGATTTCGGTCGTGGCTTGGCCAATTTTCATGGTGACATCCACAACCGCACTCTGTTGTACCTGCACTGTCAAAGCGCCTTCGAACTTTTGCATACCCGCAGCCTCCACCAGGATGCGGTACGAACCGGGAATAACACCCGGGAACATGTAAAAGCCAACCGGATTTGTCGATGTCTTTGATACAACACCGGTGGCAGTGTGGGTCAGTGTTACCGTCGCACCGGGTATCACGGCTCCTGTTTGATCCCGCACCGTCCCGCTAACGGTTGCGGTGCTAGCTTGGGGCCAAGCACTGGGCGCGAACAACACTGCTATCAACATGGCAACGAGGGCTATCAGATGCTTCCTTGTAAACGGACACATGACGTGGCTAACCTCCTTGGCAAGATTATTCTGCCAGCTCCGAAGCCATGACGCTCTTCGGGATGGCCGAATCACTCCGCTGTTAGAGCGGCTTTTAAATACTGGTTGAATATATCACGCTCGTTTACAATGTCAAGAGGGTAAATCTGCCACATTTTTGGGAAAGAGCTGTCGCACAACATCTGCGCCCAAACATAGCATGACTCGCCATTCCTCTCAGCAAAAACATGTCATCTGCCGGGCCTTGTTGTTGATCAGCGATGCTTCACTAGATGAAATGCTGTTGCGGAGAAGTCCTGCCTTGAGGAAATTCCTAATTGCCTAGGATCGCCTTTAAAAGCTCCAGCCTCACGAGGTTCCAATCCTCAGGATTGTGTGACCAGTCTCCGGAGGCGCCGTAAGGTCTGTCAGGTTCGTACAAACAGCGCCCCATGACACCGTTCAGAATTCCCATAGCGACGTTACGGCCCTTCGCCCTTTCAAGCAGACGCAGATATTCATAATCTTGAGCTCCTCGACGAAAGCTCTTCAGGCGTATACTCGCCACGGGTTCAGGGATACCCGGCCTTCCGGGATATGGCCCGTAGAGCACATAGCCAGCCATGTTGTGTACCACTCCCGGACGCCCGGAGACTGTGTTGTTGGGATCCACCCATAAATTCTTCGACGGTCCAGGATAGGTACATTCCCACAGAACACATCCATCCAATCCGTATTTCCAGCCGATGACCGGCCAGGTCATTAGTCCGATCGTCTCATCGTCCAGTGTGTAGCCCCCGACCGACGGCTCACGGTTCTGGTAAAACCAGACCACAAGGTTTGGATCCCGCTTCTTCATGGCCAGTAGCACGGAAAAGTCGGTGCGCAGAAAGTCCGCCACCGCGCACCAAAGAGTAAGCACAGGAGAAAGTCGTTCGAGCATCATCCGTTCGGTCCAGCCGGGTATAATTTTGCCGATATCATGAAGGTGGTTTATGTCTGCTCGGTAGTACACACGAGGCGCACTCACCGATCGCACCAGCTCGCCGAAATACCGGATTCCCTCTATGGCTTCCGGACTGGTTGGTTCGTCCAACCCGTTGATAAAGAACATGAGATTGGTACGTGTCCATCCTTGTGATTCAAAGTGCCTGGTAAAATCTCGGAGCATAGCCCGCACTGCCTGATCGTAGTCCGGCGTCCTTTGTCTTTCGCCTGGCAGAGGCCATGCATGGCCTTTAAGGGTCTCGAAGGGTAGGTAAGCCCACCGCACCGGCAGGCCCTCTCCAGGACCGCGGTATCCATAAGCCGCTGTGAAAGCCTTTCCTGTAAAGTACTTGCCCATTTCGGCATCGTAATCCTGCCAAACACTCCGCATCTGATCCGCTGTGCCTTCTACCCGAGGGGCAATATAGTGTTCGTGAATAGCCATGCGATGTCGGCGGGCTATCTGGTAGTAGCGCAGACGCATATCAGAACCTTTCCGCCCAATACTCCCGTAGTTGTTTAATCCCACTTCAAAGACAAAGGCATCGTCCAGGGTCACAGGATAGACCCGGAGTTTGATTTTCAACTGATGCTTGCCACCCGGATGGCTGGCCACCGTCACCGCACCCTGGTAATTGCCTGGAGGAATGTCACGGGGAACATAAATATCCACCCAAATACCCTGCCACAGTTGCTCCGGGATGTTATTCACCTTGTCCGGGATATCAAAGGGCTGGCCAAAGCCTCCCGATGCACTGACCGGGATCAATGCATCGGAGTACCAGCCTTTGCCAAGGTTATACCCTGCTGTCGTGGAATCCTGGTTGGATGAATTCGTCGCAACGTGGATGTACCACTGCTTGAAAACCTCGATATCTTGGGCTGCTCTGATAACTGCCGGCCCCCTCAGGTCACTGCAGCTGACCGTTACATTCCTGGCTGGTCCACGCATCTGGAGCTGATACGCAACAAATTCGTTGCGCGCAGACGACAAAGTGATAGTCCTGGTATCCACATCCCATATCAGGTTCCTGTTCTGATAATGAAATGTCGCAGGAATTGGATTGCCGCCAACCCTTTGCTCCTCGCGGACCTTTCCAGTGAGCGGGTCCACACGAAATCCCTCTCCAATAGCCCACACCGCAGGCATATCAGCGCTTGAAGCATAAATGCCCAGCACCAACAGTAACAGGGGTACCACTGCCCTAACGATTGTCTTCACCGCTTGTTCTACTCCCTTGTGGTAGCCCAGTTTACCAGCCGCCACCTCTGTTTGCACTGGAGCGCAATACAATGGGCATGAGATCACTGAAAATGCCAAGTTGCGAAATTGCACGTGACCGAATCCAGCGTATCGTCTTGGAAAACCGAAATGGCAAGGCAGTAGGAGTGTGGTCCGTCTGTTCGGCACACCCATGGGTGCTTGAGGCTGCAATGGCCCAGGGACTCGAAGATGGCTCTCCCGTACTGATAGAGTCCACCTCAAACCAGGTAAATCAGCTTGGCGGCTATACGGGCATGACTCCGAAAGATTTTGCCCAGCTGGTAAGAGCAATTGCTAAACAGGTGGGTTTACCGCAGGAGCAGCTGGTGCTGGGCGGCGATCATCTCGGTCCGTACCCGTGGAGAAAGCTGCCGGCTGACATAGCCATGCTACACGCACGGAATATGGTCCGGGAGTACGTGCTGGCAGGCTTCGTTAAGGTCCACTTGGATGCCAGCATGCCCTGCGCATCCGATCCAGGCCCAGCCCTGGACCCTGAGCTGGCAGCACAAAGATCAGCACAATTGTGCCAGGAAGCTGAGAAAGCATGGGGAGAGTTGCCAGAAGGATCTCCTGCGCCACTATATGTCATCGGCACAGAAGTGCCCGTGCCGGGCGGTGAGCAACTCGATTCTGGCCGCCCAAGAGTCACCCTGGTGGAGGACGCGCAGGCAGCCATCGAGACGCACAGGAAAGCCTTTTATCAGCTTGGCCTTCAGGATGCATTTGAGCGGGTCATTGGATTGGTTGTGCAGCCTGGCGTTGAGTTTGGATCCGAGATTATTTTCGATTACGACCGCAGGCAAGCAAGAATCCTCAGCACAAATCTCCCTAAGAGCCCTTTACTGGTTTATGAGGCCCACTCAACGGACTATCAGACAACCGCATCCCTGCAAGCTTTAGTCGAAGATCACTTCGCCATCCTTAAGGTAGGACCAGCGTTGACTTTCGGGATGCGGGAGGCAATTTTCGCTCTTTGCGCACTGGAACAGGAATGGCTGGAAGGAACCGGGATTGCGCCGTCGCGCGTACGAGACGCGCTTGAACAAGCCATGGTGGATAACCCCGCTCACTGGCGGGATTACTATACCGGCGAAGAATGCAGAGTACGGCTACAGCGCAAGTACAGTTACAGCGACCGCTGCCGGTATTATTGGCCTGTTGCGTCCGTACGGGAACAATTGGATGTTCTGATCGGTAATCTCAGAGAGGCGCCCCCGCCCTTGACATTGATCAGTCAGTTCATGCCGGAACAATATGCTGCCGTCAGAGCCGGCGTACTGGCAAACGATCCGGTACAGTTGATCCAGGACCGGGTTCGTCAAGTATTGCGTTGTTACGCAGTGGCCTGTGGATCCAGGGCGCATGCCTGACCACTACAGCAGCTCCGTTTCCCCGGGAACAAATACGGGGTATAACCCGTCAGGGCCCGGCTTGACAGGCGCTTCCGTATCCTCGCTGCATTCCTCCGGCTTTGGGGGATAGTAATAGTCCGAAGCATTGATCTGTTCCCAGGTAACTTCTTTGCCAGTGTGGCAGCTAAACTGGCCCATCAGCGTGATCAGAGTGCTGCGCACCATATAGTCGCCGTCGTTGACGGGCTTGCCGGAGCGGATTGCACTGAATAGTGCTACATGCTCGAGGTCATAGGCGCTCGATTTCGACTTCGTCCCCGGATGTTCCCAATTTGTCTCGCCAGTGATGCGCAGCTGCAGCAGGTCGCACCGCCCTTTCGTGCCGAGTATCAGGCTGGAGTTTTCCTCATAACATTTGGGGATGGTACGGCAGTAGGCATAAACGCGGACCCCCCGGGGGAATTCATAGACCACCGCATTGTGGTCAAAAACGTCTCCATAGATTTCACCGCGCAGCGTTGACCGCCCGCCCATGCCATAAGCCCGCAGTGGCGCCTGATCCCGGAGAGCCCAACTGGAACGGTCCAGGTTGTGAATCAACGTCTGGGGCACATCCCCCCCGCTCAACCAGTTGAAATGGTATTGGTTGCTTCCCTGGTAAATAATCTCAGACATTCCAGGACGGCGCGGATAAAGAACATAAGGAGCACGCAGCCAAGTCTCCTGGATGGCCACGATGTCGCCAATGGCTCCGTCATGAATTCGCTTTATCGCTTCCTGGTAACCAGGATGGTACCGGCTTTGCAAGCCCGATACCACAGAAAGGCCCTTACGTCTGGCAAGTTCGCAAGCCGCACGGACCACCTTCACGCCCGCAGGATCAATGGCATGAGGCTTCTCGACAAAAACATGCTTGCCGGCCTCGACAGCAGTTTTCAAATGCAGCGGATGAAACTTGGCCGCATTGGCAATGATTACAACGTCTGAACTTTCGATCACATGTTTATAAGCATTGAAGCCCCCAAAGCAATGGTCATCATCAACAGTGACCTGTTCGGGGTATTTCACTTTTAGCGCAGTACGTTTTTCCCTGGCGCGATCCACGAGCAGGTCTCCAAGACTCACAATGCGTACGCCCTTGTCGGCATTCATTGCATTCATGGCGGCAGCTTCACCACGACCTCCACAACCAATTACGCCGACGCGGATGATGTCGCTCGCTACCGCATGGACATTACTAGTGAACGAAAAAGCCTTTTCAGCCGCCACTACGCCAGTGGAAACCTTGAGAAAGTTGCGCCGCGACCACCTCAAGCCGTTTGGTTTGGTTGTCAAACTCACGAGCTAACCTCCTGTCGAAGGCGTTATTGCAAGTTGACTGTTACTTTGTCTGTAGCAGCCCATTCCACTCCACGGACAAGCGCATTAATCGCACCGGGCCTGCGCCAAGCTTGCACATCATGTCCTAACGTCGTGAAAAAAACCCTGCCCTTACCGTATTCCTTTACCCAGACCACGGGTTCCCTGTTGCCGGTCCCGCCGGTCTCGACGGGACTCATGGCTGAAGCGAGCACACGCGTGCCCGGCAAAAGCGTGATCCTATGGTAGAGTTCGTCGTACGCCGTGAAGAAAGCAGGCAGGCCACGGCTGATAGGGTGTGCCCGGTCTTCCCATTCCACTGCGAACTCTCCTCGCTGTGCGTGCCCTATATTCTCGGGTGCCCAGTTGGAGCCGATCATTTGCGGGTACGCTATCCAACCGCTTCCCGGAGGGCCGGCTTGCCAGCGCTTGTCGCGAAATTCCATGCCGAAAAAGGTTCCATAGCAATTCTGATGAAATGCGGCCAGCCCTTTACCCGACCGGACGAAAAGTTCAACCGCATCCTCCGCCTGGCGCGGCCAGCGTGGCCCGTTGTAATTCAGCACAACGACGTCATAATGTTGCAGAATCCCAGAGGTGAGCGTCTGCGGTTTTTCACTGGCATCCACACGAAAACGTCCAGTGCGTTGCAACGCGTTACGCACCACCTCGGTCGTTTCGCGCCAGTGATGGTAAGGCTCGTCGCTGGCTCCCGTGATGATCAACACATGCACCGCCCGCTGTTGAGCTTGCGATAAAGACGGAGCCACGGTAAGAAGCCCCGCAGCGACTATTTCCCAAAACAAAGAGCGCAAGAATTTCATAAAGGCACTTTACCTTTCCCGGGCCATGTCAACACGCCTGCAACCAAGAAGCGGGCCTTAACATCGCTGGCCTCCTTGCACAGTTCCTCCAAGCTCTCGTATGATTGAGGGTCACCCCCTATGATTTCCGATCCAGTGCCGGAAGGCCTTACTTTCGACGACGTGCTTTTGCTACCGGCTCGCAGCGCTGTGCTGCCAGCCCAGGCAGACACCCGAACTTGGTTGACGCGGCATATCCGACTCAACATACCTATCGTCAGCGCCGCAATGGACACTGTGACGGAGTCGCGCATGGCAATTGCCCTTGCACAGCAAGGCGGCATCGGCATTATACATCGCAATATGCCGGTTGAGCGACAAGCCGAGGAGGTGGACCGTGTCAAACGCAGTGAAAGTGGCATGATCGTCGACCCCGTCACCATGGAGCCGCACCAGAAAATCTACGAGGCGCTGGAAGTGATGGGGCGGTTCCGCATTTCCGGCGTCCCGGTGACTCAAGACGGAAAACTGGTCGGCATTCTCACCAACCGTGATCTCCGCTTCGAGACCCGTTTTGACTTGCCCATATCGGAAGTGATGACCAAAGACAATCTCATCACAGTTCCGGTAGGAACCACGTTGGAGGAAGCGGAGAAGATCCTTCATCGGCATCGGGTAGAAAAATTGCCAGTCGTTGACGAGAATTACAATCTCAAGGGCTTGATCACGGTCAAGGATATCCAGAAAAAGCTGAAATATCCTAACGCTGCCAAAGATGATCACGGGCGGTTGCGCGTAGGTGCCGCTATTGGCACAACAGGTGATTTTCTGGAGCGAGCGCAAGAGCTGGTGGCCAAAAAGGTGGATGTTCTGGTTATCGACACAGCACACGGTCATAGCGAGCGGGTGCTTGAAGCCGTTGTGGCGGTAAAGAAATTACTCCCCAGCATCGATATCGTCGCTGGCAACGTAGCGACCTACGAAGGCACGAGGGACCTTATCGCCCGCGGGGTGGACAGCGTCAAAATCGGTGTCGGGCCAGGATCCATCTGCACAACACGTGTTGTTTCAGGCGCCGGAGTACCGCAAATTACGGCCATTTCAGAAGCAGCTCGGGCAGCGCGCGGCACAGGAGTACCCATTATTTCCGACGGAGGAATCAAGTACTCGGGGGATATTACCAAGGCGATTGCCGCAGGTGCAGATTCGGTGATGATAGGAAGCTTGTTCGCAGGTACCGAGGAGAGCCCTGGCGAGACGATTCTGTACCAAGGCCGGACGTTCAAAAGTTATCGCGGCATGGGTTCTCTGGGCGCCATGTCCCAGGGCAGCACGGATCGCTATTCCCAAGACCCAAACGCGAAACTGGTGCCCGAAGGCATTGAAGGGCGAGTACCGTACAAGGGACCCATGGCGGAACTGGTTTACCAACTCGTGGGTGGACTTAAGGCCGGCATGGGTTATTGCGGCTGCGCCAACATCGCCGAGCTGCAACAGAAGGCTAAGTTTCTCCGCGTTACGGCCGCGGGGCTTCGTGAAAGCCACGTGCATGACGTGATCATTACGAAGGAAGCTCCGAATTACCGTCTGGAATAGATTCCGTCACTCGCGCTCGCACCCTCCCGCTGGCAAAGCGTACACGTAACAAAGCGCCTCGCGGGGCATCTATGGCGGCCTTTATAATCCGTCCTTCTTCATCTTGGACAATGGCGTAGCCTCGCTCGAGGATCGCCAATGGGCTCAAGGTAATTAACCGTGCGGAGAGCGACTCCAGCACTCCACGGCACTGGTTGAGCTTGTCGCTAATCTGCCGGCGTGTTGACCACACGCCAAAATCCAAACGGCGCCGTGCGGCGGCCAACCGCACCCTTAAGTCCATATGTAACAGACGGTCCTCCAAATTTCGGAGGCCTGCTTTACGCTGTTGCAGACATAAGTGTAAGCGACCGCGCATCCGGTAGTCGAGTTCGTCCACTCCCTGCAGCTTGCGGCCTACACTGCGGTGTAGCAAGGCCGCGGCTCGTTCCATGCCCAGCTCGTGTAATTTTCTTGAGGCCTCGGCCAGCCGGTACCGCAAGGCTCGTTCAATCTGCCCGAGAAAGTACGAAAGCTGTTCGAGGATTTCCTGCTTGCTTGGAGTTACCAGTTCGGCTGCTGCTGAGGGAGTAGGCGCGCGAAGATCAGCGACGAAATCAGCGATCGTTACGTCAGTTTCGTGGCCGATAGCCGAAATGACCGGGACCGAGCAGCATGCGATAGCGCGCGCCACAGCTTCCTCATTAAATGTCCAAAGATCTTCGAGGGAACCGCCTCCACGCGCGACGATGACAACTTCAGGCCAGTTAGACCGGCTAAACCATTCTATTGCTTCGACCACCTGCTCTACAGATCCCTCCCCCTGAACCTGAGCTGGATACAGGCGAACGTGAAGCCCTGGGAAGCGACGGTTCAAAATTTGCAGCATGTCGCGAATCACGGCCCCGCTCGGAGAAGTGACGATTCCTATACGCCGGGGCGCCTTGGGTAAAGGGCGTTTCCGGGACTCATCGAAAAACCCTTCCTCCGCCAGTTTGCGCTTCAACTGTTCGAAAGCCAGTTGCAGCGCTCCGTAGCCCTGTGGTTCAAGTGTTTCTACCAGAAGCTGGTACTCCCCACGGGCTTCGTAAACATCGATGCGCCCTCGGGCAAGGGCTGCGATGCCGTCCTGAGGCTTGAAACGGAGCAGCCGGGCGGCATTCCGAAAACAAACACAACGCAATTGAGCTGCGCCGTCCTTCAAAGTAAAGTAGTAGTGGCCGCTGGCAGCTAGCCGCACGCCGGAGATCTCTCCCGCCACCCATACATCCTGAAATTCCCGCTCTAATGTAGCCCGGATAGCTTCTGTCAGTTCTCCAACTGTGAAGATACGGCGGTCAGGTTCCCACTGGATGCTTATCTGTTCCATCCCCTATTCGCCTTGTTTTGCAGGCCGATCAAATTTTTCTATTGGACGCGGCCGCAGCAGTTCGCTATTCTGTGGGCTTAGTAAATTCCATAACCCTACGATAATTGTATCCACGACATGGAGGAGAGATGACGCCCAAGGAAGTGCTCGAGTTCGCAAAAAATAATGACGCCCAGCAAGTAGATCTGCGCTTCACCGATCTGCCTGGGCTAATGCATCACGTCTCGTATCCGCTGGATGTGTTCACGGAGGAAACATTTGAAGAAGGCATGGGATTCGACGGATCGAGCATACGAGGATGGGCGGTAATCCACGAAAGCGACATGCTTTTGCTACCCGATCCCGCTACCGCCTTTATGGATCCGTTTGCCGAAACCCCCACCCTGGTGATGACCGCAGATGTGGTGGATCCGATTACCCGGCAGCATTATGACCGGGATCCTCGCTGGATCGCTAGAAAAGCCGAGCTTTTCTTGCGGAACAGCGGCGTTGCCGATGTCGCCTATATAGGCGCTGAAGGCGAGTTTTTCATTTTTGACAACGTGCGTTTCGACCAGAATGAACACTGCGGTTTCTATTACATCGACGCTGAAGAGGGGCGCTGGAACTCCGGCCGGGAGGAAAACAACCTCGGCTACCGGCCCCGTTACAAGGAAGGGTACTTCCCTGTCCCGCCAACGGATCACTACCAGGATCTTCGTAGTGAGATGGTTCGCACCATGGAACAGTGCGGGCTGGAAATCGAGTGCCATCATCACGAGGTCGCCACGGGCGGGCAAGCTGAAATCGATCAAAAGTACAACACCCTTTTGAAATCCGCAGACAACATGATGTTGTACAAGTACATCGTCCGCAACGTGGCGAACCAATACGGGAAAACGGTCACCTTTATGCCGAAGCCTCTGTTCGGGGACAACGGCAGCGGTATGCATGTTCACCAAAGCCTCTGGAAAGACGGTCAGCCCCTGTTTGCCGGTGACGGATACGCGGGATTGAGCCAGCTGGCATTATGGTATATAGGCGGCTTGTTACGACATGCCCGTGCATTATCCGCGATCATTGCCCCTACAACGAACAGCTACAAGCGGCTTGTACCTGGGTATGAAGCTCCGGTGAATCTCGCCTATTCACGCAGAAACCGCTCTGCCGCCGTACGTATTCCCATGTACTCGGCCAGTCCGAAAGCTAAGCGGATCGAATTCCGTCCCCCGGACCCTTCAGCCAATCCATACCTAGCCTTCGCCGCAATGGTTATGGCCGGCTTGGATGGCATCGTGAACAAGATCGATCCGGGTGAACCCCTCGATAAAGACATTTATGACCTGTCCCCCGAGGAGATGAAGGGCGTACCCACCATGCCTGCCTCGCTCGAAGAAGCTTTGAGCTGCCTGGAAGAGGACCACGCATTCTTGGTGAAAGGAGACGTATTCAGCGAGGAATTGATCGAGACGTTTGTGAACTACAAGCGCAAAAACGAGGCAGACGCCGTCCGGCTGCGACCTCACCCGTTTGAATTCGCCCTTTACTACGACATTTAGTAGAGTGACCGATATCCACATAACGGGCGCTTCGCACCCCGAGGGGCGCCATCACAGGGAGACGCCTAGCTAAAACGATATAATCTCACTGGTGAGCCAGTTGGCTTGAGCCGAATGCAACGCCTGTTGGAGCAGGTTCAATTCCGGAATCCGGAGCGTGCAGCTGGAGAGCTGGCGTCACTAGCGAGGGCGCTGCCCCAGGGAACCCAGGCAAAGCTGGAGCGCTTGCTGAGCTCCACTGCTGATCCTGACGAGGCTCTGTACTACCTGGAGCGGTTTCTCCAAGAACAACCGGGTTGGTTTTTTCGGTTAACTGAATCCGCCACAACTTTGCAGGCTTTGGTGGCGGTATTCTCACACAGTCGTTTCCTCTCCGAGGCGATTCTTAAGCACCCAAACTGGCTCGATGAGCTTTTCTCCTCCGACGATCTCCAGCAGCTGTTGTCTGTCGAAACCATGGAAGCCATGCTGGAGACTACTTTGGCGGCGGCCCCCCCGGACACCCCCCTTCCCCTCTCATTGGCTGTATTTCGCCGACGCCAGATCTTGCGTGTTCTACTGCGGGATGTAATGGGTTTGGCCGTTCTTTCGGAGGTGACCGAAGAACTCTCCAACCTGGCAGATGCCATCCTGGAGGCCGCCTACCGCCGCATTCGTGATCAGCTAGTCAGGCGGTACGGCACCCCTCGCTGCCGGGATGCCTCGCCTTCAGCGCCAGAGTGCGGATTCAGCATCATTTCATTAGGAAAACTCGGAGGAAGAGGGCTGAACTACAGTTCTGACATCGACCTGATGTTTCTCTACACCGCTAACGGGTACACGGACGGTCCTTCCTCCATCACCAATAAGGAATTTTTTATCAAGCTGGCGAACCAGTGTACTGAGTTGTTGTCCACCTACACGGCTGAGGGAATGTGCTACCGCGTAGACCTGCGCCTGCGGCCGGATGGGCGTTTGGGGGAGGTCTGCATATCTCTCGATGGCGCCCAGGATTATTACCGCAACCGCGCACGTGACTGGGAGTTGCAGATGCTTATCAAGGCGCGCGTATCCGCGGGGGATCGCGATCTGGGCAGGCAATTTCTGGAGTTCGTGGAACCTCTGATTTACACCAGCAGCCTTGACTTTTCCGCGGTTGAATCGGTATCAGCAACTCGGGAGCAAATTAGCGAGAAACTCGCCATGCGCCGGGGTTCGGCGGCCGCACTTGACATCAAGCTTGCTCGCGGCGGCATCCGAGACATCGAATTCCTCGTCCAGTGCCTTCAACGCCTGCATGGCGGTCGCGAACCATGGGTGCGCCACGGTGGAACTTTGCTGGCTCTGTTCCGCTTAAGGGATAAAGGCCTGTTGTCCGATTCCGAATATTCCAAGCTCGCGTCAGCGTACCAGTTCCTCCGCCATCTCGAACATCGCTTGCAATACGACGAAGACCAGCAAACCCATACACTGCCCACCCACCCAGCCGAACTGGAGATTCTTGCTCGTAAGATGCCTTTCGGAGAGATCGAGGGCGTGCCTTCCAAAGAAAACTTGCTCCGGCAGCTCAACACCCATCTGGAGCGTGTCCAGGAAATTTACGAACGGGTTATTCACGCGCAACGTCCGATATACTATTCTCCCGGGCCGGCGGAGACCTTGGCGCCAACAGTCGAGCAGAGTGAGAATCGATTCCCCATTATAGAGCCCACGTCGAGCAACCTCGTGCGGTTTTTGGACCAGAAGGCGCCAAACCTGGCATTGAAACTGAATTCTGGCGGATTGCGCAGGGGCCAACGCCACTTTGAGCACTTCCTGGAACGCGTACTCCCGAATGAGACATGGCTTAACTGGTTGGACTCGGATCCTGTGCTGAGCAGCCGCTCCCTTGACCTGTTCGAACACAGCTCGTATTTTGCCGAGCAGTTGATTCGCCACCCTGAACTTATCGAAGAATTGAGACGCTGTGAACGGCCCGCAGCGGACAAATCATATACCGACATAATTTCGTCGATCAGTGATGTAAGAAACCTCCGCCTGTTTTTCCTGCGTGAAATGTTTCGCATCCAGTCAGCCAGTATTTGTCTCTCGGTACCGATCTTCACCACCTTGGAGGATGCCTCCGAGCTGGCGGACACAGTCATTCGCGTCGCTTATCGCATGGCCGTCGAACAGGTGCGAAACGCATATCTTCTTGAAAACCCCGCTTACGAACCAACGGATCAAATGAGCGTGATCACGCTTGGTCGTCTGGGCATGCGTGAATTCGATTTAGGCTCCGACGCCGATCTCGTCTTTGCTCTGCCTGACCGTGACAGCCCTGCGTTGCAGTTCTGGACTCGCGTGGCCGAACGCATGATAGACATTTTGACAAGCTACACAGGCCAAGGCATGATGCTGGCTGTCGATACACGGCTGCGGCCAAATGGGCGCGAAGGCGCTCTAGTGCAATTGGAGAGCACTTACAAGGAATATTTCGCCATGCACGCAGAGGCCTGGGAGGGCATTACTTACATGAAAGCGCGTGCCGTAGCGGGCAACATAGATCGGGGCACAGAGTTTCTGCATGAATTACAAGAGGTGGACTGGCGACGCTGGGGACAAAGCGGACGATCCAAGCAGGCCTTACTGCAAATGCGGCAGAGGCTCGAAAAAGAGCTGGGTGGCGGAAACCTCCTCAAAGCAGGCGGAGGCGGTTACTACGATATTGATTTCGCCCTCATGTACCTGAGGTTAAAGAGCGCTGGTATTTTTTACAAAGTGCTTAACACCCCAGCCCGAATCGACGTGGTAGAAAAAATGGGCCACCTGGAGCGAGCAGACGCGGATTTTCTCCGCGATGCGGCAACGTTTTACCGTGCCCTTGACCACGCCCTGCGAGTTTCAAGCGGACATGCCGAAGGGGAGCTTCCCAAGTCTCCCTCACAGCTCGAAAACCTTTTTGAACTGGTCAGTCGCTGGACTCCCGCCCACCTGCACGATCAGCCACTGGACATCGAGCTTGCGCAGATCCAGGCGCGGACAAGAGAATTCTTCGTGCGGTTGTTCGCTTCCTGAGAAGCACGCGTGCGTTCGCGTATCATGGTGGATAACGATGCGTTGGCCTTTTTGGTTTGTGATGCTGGTATGTTCCCTGTCGGCCTGCGGCAAAGCTGCGGCACAGGTGATTGAATTCGAATCCGGTGGGCTGAGGTACAAAGCGCTTTCCAAGGCGGGGATCACGATCATGTGCGCGCCGCTGCCTCTCCAGGTGCGCCACTATGCCATTGTGCAGGTTGCTGTCTCAAACGGCAGCACCAGCGCGTTCACCATCCGGCCGGAGGATTTTCTTTTTTCCCGCGCCGATAGCACCCAAATTCAGGCTGATTCCGCCGACGAAGTCGTGAAGGATTTATTACAGCGCGCCGGCCGCAATGACGTCATCAAGCTTGTGTCTACTTATGAGTCGGGCCTCTATGGAATCGTAAAATTCCGCTCTACTAACGGGTATGAACAGCGGCGGCGTTCCGCGCTCGCCGAAGTTTCAAGCGCAAAAATCAAAGCCGCAGCGGCAGCATCTGCCATCGCTTTTGTAGAAACCCGGCTACTTCCTGGCCAGTCCACCGATGGTGCTATATTTTTCCCTTCTTATGGCAAGCCATTGGGAACCGGCACACTGAAAGTCAAAGCCGCCGGGCAGCTTTTTGAATTTCAGTTGGATGCGCGCCTCAATTTATGAAAGAAAGGCTGCTAATGGCTTGATTGACCTCCACACCCACAGCAACGCGTCCGACGGAAGCTATTCCCCTTTAAAAATTGTGCAGGAAGCGGCGGCCATGGGACTGGAAGCGGTGGCCATTTCCGACCACGACACGCTTGCCGGTTACGATTATGCCGCGGCCGAACCGATTCCTGCGGGCATCGAACTGGTGTGCGCTATCGAGTTAAGCACAAAACTTCGCACACGGAACAGTTCCAGAGCCCGGACAGTGCATTTGCTGGGGTATTTCCTCAGGTCTGGACCATCCAGTGAGTTTCGCCAGTGGCTCGTCCGGCTCCAGGAAAGCCGCAGGGACCGGAACCGGCGGTTAGCCGATAGGCTGCAATCCCTTGGCGTCGATGTCTCCCTGGCCGAGGCTGAAGAGTTGGGGGGCAATCTGACCGGGCGCCCTCACTTCGCCAAGGTGCTGGTTCGTAAAGGCTATGTATCCACCATTCAGCAGGCTTTCGATGTGTATTTGGATGAATCGGCTAAAGCGTATGTAGACCGATTGGAGCCCTCCTTCGCCGAAGGCGTGGAACGTATCCGTGCATCAGGCGGACTCCCCATACTCCCTCATCCACACCGTCTGTTTCAGCATGAACCGGGAAACACGGATTTGCTGCTCCGAGAGATGATAGATAGGGGCCTACAAGGAATCGAGGCCTATCACAGCGAGCACAGCCCACGGCAGGCGCAGTATCTGGTCACTCTCGCAGCGCGGTACGGCCTTGCCATTTCCGGTGGTTCGGATTTTCACGGTGACGTTAAGCCCGACGTCCGTCTTGGAACCGGGATCAACTGCAACTTGTGTATCCAGCGCGAAATTCTGGAAAAGCTTCGCGCTTGGCCTGTCAAATCATAATGCCGGTACGGACAGGGGAGTTTACAGGCCACTGTAAGTGCAATCAACTGTGCTTAGGCAGCTCTTCGAATAGGCGTTCTGCACATCACCACATATACAATCGGGGTATGATGCACGAGATTCTGGCAGTAGGGATGCTGGCGTGTAACTGCTCGATTTTCGGAGATGAATCCAATGGAGAAGCCATCGTCGTCGATCCGGGCGACGACGCAGGGAAAATCCAAGAAATTCTCCAAAAGCACAATCTCACAGTGAAGAGAATTGTATTGACCCACGCGCACATTGACCACATTGGAGGGGTGGCCGAGCTGGTCTCCAAAACTGGAGCGCCAGTCTACCTTAATTTCGATGATCTCCCTATCCTTGACCAACTTGACTGGCAAGCAGGCTGGCTCGGTGTGCCAGCGCCAAAGCGCTTTAAGATCGACGCCCCATTGCGCGAAGGGGACATATTCCGGCTTGGCGTGACTCAGTTTCACGTTTTACATACTCCGGGGCATACACCTGGTAGTGTCAGCCTCTGGATTCCACAGGAAAAAAAGCTAATTTCCGGTGACACGCTGTTCCGTGATAGCATCGGCCGCACAGATCTCCCGGGAGGCGATGCACAAAAAATACTCCAGTCCATCAGGCAAAAGTTGCTCACATTACCGGCAGACACGATCGTAATGCCCGGCCACGGTCCCGGAACTACCATAGGTTGGGAAAAACAATACAACCCGTTTTTCCGCGAGCGCTGATTTTGTCGCTGCTCAAGCTATGCGGATACGGACGGTAATCGCACTCCGGTTTCCACCTCGAGAAGAACTTAACAGGAGAAGCTTAAGATGCGTTAGTCTGGTCATTTATGAAGATTCCCAACTGGCCGGTGGCAGGCGAACGGGAAATAGAGCTACTCCGGGAAGCCCTCGATAGCAACCAGTGGGGCGGCGCCAACAAATTTGTCGCACAGTTGGAAGTGGAGTTTGCGGCGTTCCAGCACTGCCGTTTCGGCGTAAGTGTAGCCAACGGGACACTAGCTCTTGAAGCCGCACTGCAGGCGGCCGGCATCCGGCCGGGAGATGAGGTGATCGTACCGGCCATTTCTTTTATCTCCACTGCGACGGCGGTTTCCCGGATCGGGGCGACCCCTGTTTTCGTAGACATCGAACCCTACACTTTCGCCATAGATCCCGAGCGAGCCGCTTCTGCAATTTCACCTCGCACAAGAGCACTCCTGCCTGTTCATTTCGGAGGGCCTTTGGCAAACATGGATCGCTTAGCCCGCCTGGCCTCGGAACACTCACTCATGCTAATCGAGGATGCCGCTCATGCGCACGGCTCGGAGTGGAACGGGAAACGAGCCGGGAGCTTCGGACTGGCGGGGATCTTCAGCTTTCAGAACTCCAAGGTGATGACTGCGGGCGAGGGCGGCATGATCGTCACCAACGAGGAAGCACTCGCCGCAGCCGCCCGTTCTATCGCCAACCAGGGGCGCCGTCTCGGCGAAGGCTGGTTTCATCATTTTAGTTTAGGTTCCAACTTCCGTTTGTCGGGTCTTCAAGCCGCAGTGCTGATAGCGCAATTGGAGCGTCTTCCCGCACAGATTGCCTTGCGGAGGAAAAACGCAGCGCTGCTTGAAGCCGAACTATCCGACCTTGAGGGCTTGCATTTCCAGCACGTGCCTCCTCAGGCAAGTGTTCATTCCCACTATTTGTTGCTCGGACGGATCGATGCACCGCGCTTTGGTATGAGCCGGGACGAGTTTCACCGTAAATTGCTCGCCCGCGGCATCCCATGTACGCCGTTCTACCCTCACCCTCTATACGGCAACCCCGTCTATCAGCAGGGTGGTTGTCGCGTCGAGCCATGCCCAGTAGCCGAAGCTTGCATTCGTGATGCCTTCTGGCTTCCCCACAGAGTTCTCATGTCGGATGAGGAGACGATTCGGGAAATCACCGCTTTTATTCGCAGCCTCCATACTTAATAGCAGGAGCTTGATTATGACGCTGACCCGCAGAAATTTTCTTTCCACCGGATCGATTTTGACCGCAGCCGGCCTGAGGGCCGCAGCTACTCAAAGAGTAAAACCAACGCGCCCTAACTTCATCGTGATTCTGATGGACGACCTCGGAGTCCACGACCTCGGATGTCTGGGCGCGCACGATCTTAAGACCCCAAACATTGACAAATTGGCGGCCTCAGGCGCGCGCTTCACAAACTGGTACTCCAACGCACCCGTATGTGCGCCTGCCCGCGCTGCCTTGATGACGGGGCGTTACCCAGTTCGGTGCGGGGTACCTCGTAATGCCCTCAGCCTGCTCCCCAGGGAAAAAACCATCGCCTCGCTGCTGCAACCTGCCGGCTACGCAACCGGCCTCACAGGCAAATGGCACCTTGGCAGTACTCCGGATACCATACCCAACTCCCACGGTTTCGATTACTTCTATGGTTTCCATTCAGGTTGTGTGGATTATTATTCGCACCGCTATTATTGGGGTGAGCCAAAGGTGGTCAACTATCACGACCTATGGCGGAACCGGAACGAGATTTTTGAAAACGGCCAGTATCTCACGGAGAGGATCACAGAAGAAGCAGTAGGATTCATACGTTCGCACCACTCCCAGCCGTTTTTTCTATACGTGGCTTACAACGCGGTACATTACCCTATGCACGCACCCGAAAAGTATATCCAAAGATTCCCCTCTCTCGAGATGGAGAGACGTACATATGCAGCCATGCTTGCCGCTGCGGACGACGGTGTCGGCGAAATCCTCAAGACTCTGGAACAGTCCGGAATTCGCGACAACACAGTGATCTTCTTTCTTGGAGACAACGGCGCAACCACGGAAGCTCGCGCCGGCTTGAATCAGAAGCCCGCCACGGCCGGACAAAACACGCCGTTTCGAGGATATAAGTTCAGTGTCTTTGATGGTGGAATGCACGTCCCCTGTTTGGTGAGCTGGCCGGGTGTGATTCCAGCCAATCAGGTAGTTCACGAAATTGCTATGACGGCGGACATTCTCCCAACGGTCTGCCATGCCGCGGGGGTAGACTTGCCCACCGACAGAACAATAGATGGACAAAACATACTTCCTGTCGCCGCTTCCGGGGCCAAGTCCCCGCACCGGGCTGTATTTTGGCAGGAAAACAAGCAACTAGCGGTTCGCCAAGGGCGCTGGAAACTGGTGTTGAACGGCATCGTCTACGATGGATCAGAGGAGGGTACAAAACCTCTGACGGGAGAAGATTCCGTGTTTCTCTCCGATCTGGAAGAAGACCCTGGAGAAACCCGCAACCTGCGTCGTAAACAGCCGGAAATCGTCGATGAGCTTACAACAGCCATCTCCAAATGGCAGGAAAGCGTCAAGCAGGACTAATGGGACGACGGGCCGGGCGGGAGGCCGCCCGGCCGTTTCTGGCGGGAATTGGCCTCTCATTGCCGCATGATCCCTCGCCGCGCAAGGAACTCGAAAACCTGCGGCAGTAATCGGCTCCACTCTTCTTTGGAAAAGCCGTGGCCGCCGCCCGGCACGCTGATTAGCTCCGCATCGACGCCCACGCGTCGCAGGGCCCGCGTGAGTTTCACTCCCTGTTCATACGGCACCGTAGGGTCGGCGTCTCCGTGCAGCGTAAGGATAGGCGGTAGACCTCTGCGGACATAAGTGATCGGCGAAACACGGCGCGCCAGATCCATCCGCCCAGGCTGTTCCGGCACCCAGGTAACAGCGTATTCCCGTCTGTTTGGCCCTTCCAGCTGGTCCGCCACGTCCGTAATCCCGTAGTTGTTAACCACCGCGGCCACCTGCACCGGTTTTCCCAACCTAGCTGACTTTGGAGTCATGCCAACCATTAAAGCCAGGTGGCCACCGGCTGAATACCCAGTAACAACGATGCGTTTTCCGTCGACGTTATATCGCTTGGCGTTGCGAATGAACCATCGGGCGGCTTCCAGAACGTCACTTACCGCCGCCGGCGCTGTAGCTACTCCGGCAAGCCGGTACTCCACGTTCGCTACAACGAATCCTTTTTCGAGGTAGGGCATGCAGAATTGTTCCACCATGGACTCCTTGGAGCCGCGGACCCACCCACCGCCGTGAATTACCAGCACGCCCGGTCGTTCTTTTGTCGTGCTGGTCTTTGGCTGGAGAATGTCTAATACTGTTTGCCTGTACTGGCCGTAAGGGATGTTAGACTCTATCGAAACCCAGTCCGGTAAAGAAAAGGACGATGGAGATCCCTGGGCATGTGCCAGACCTATGAGAACAAATACAGCGAGTACCAGTTTCCGCATATGCCCATTAAAGCTTATATTGGAAGTGAAATGAAGGCTTTCGCTATGCTACTTTTTTCCGCGGCTGTTGTCATGGCGGACGAGCCCGGCGTGATGATCAGCCATTACTCCCCAACAGATTTTGAACTCACAGCAGATCCTGATGCAAAACCTTGGAAAGGAATTTCCGGAGTATTTGCAGAAACCGGGCCGATGCGGGAACCTATTCCAGGCCACCGAACGGAGATCCGTTCCCGGTGGACCAACAAGTATCTTTATTTTTTGTTTATATGCCCGTATGAGACTCTCTACCTGAAACCAAACCCCACCACGACGTCAGAAACGAATCATCTTTGGGACTGGGACGTGGCCGAGGCATTCATTGGTTCGGACTTCAAGAACATCCGCAGGTACAAAGAATTTGAGATGTCCCCTCAAGGTGAGTGGGTGGACCTTGACATTGATCGCGACAAACCGAAGCCAGAGGATGGGTGGGTCTGGAACTCAGGCTTTAAGGTTAAAGCGCGGATCGATCCCGTAAAGAAGATCTGGTATGGGGAAATGCAGATTCCGTACAACCAGATCGATCATCGTAAGCCCAGGCCAGGCCTGGAACTTCGCTTGAACTTATATCGCTGTCAGGGTCTGCCTCCTAAGCGCGTGTATATTGCCTGGCAACCGACTGGCAAAAGCACCTTCCATGTACCGGAAGCTTTCGGGCTTTTGCGGCTGGGCAAGTGATTTGGTAAACCATGAGACGTGTAGCGCCGCGGTCACTGCGGATTTCGCAGGTTGGCCTACGCGGAGTCGTTGGCTCTGCAATGACCGCGGCCCATATTCTTGACTTTGCCTCGGCCTTTGGCATGTTCCTGGAAGCCGATGGGCCGATTGTGATCGGCCGTGACCCACGCGCCAGCGGCGTCATGATCCGCCACGGGGTGATAGCAGCGCTGCTGGCCTGCGGGCGCGACGTGATCGATTTGGGAATCGTCTCGACTCCGGTTGTGCAGCACGCCATACGCGGTCTGGAGGCGGCCGGCGGGATCTCTATCGGAGCTAGCCACAACACAGCGGACTGGAATGCGCTGAAATTTCTAGGGCCGCGGGGCATCTACCTCTCAACTGCCGAAGCAAGTGAACTGCTGGATATTTACCACCTCAAGAAGTTCCGTTTTGTTGAGTGGAACCGGGTCGGAACATTGCGGTTATGGGACGAGGCGGTGGATGCCTATCTAGATGAGCTGGCCGCTGTTTATGATTTTTCCTCTCTGCGCCGCTTCAAAGTGGTCGTCGACTGCTGTAATGGTACGTCTTCATTGGTTTTACGCCGCCTTAATGACCGCTTCGGCTTCCGTTTTATTCTGATCAACGAAAAAATGGAGGGTGTATGGTTTGCACATGAGCCCTCTACTACACAAAGCATTGTTGAGCTCCAGCTTGCACCGCTGGTCAAGCCTCTGGGGGCAGACGCGGGGTTCTTATTCGATGCGGATTCTGACCGTGTAGCAGTGGCTACCGAAAATGGTTGCGCTGTATCCGAAGAATTGGTCCTACCCATGCTTGCCGACCACTTGTTATTGCACGGCCCCGGCAAACTGGTGATAACCAATCTCTCCACAACAGGTCTCGTGGACGAAGTCGCCCGCTGGCACGGAGGCAAAGTTGTACGTGTTCCTGTGGGCAGACAAGCAGCCATGGACGCTCTAACCAGTTATCCACCGGAAGAAATTGCCATCGCCGGAGAAGGAACCGGCGCTGTTATGATGCCGCAGTTTCGCTTCGTTTACGACGGCATTGCTGCCATGCTGGCGATTCTCACTATGCTGGACGAGCGTGGAAAGAAGTTATCGGAAATCCTGGCCAGCTATCCTCGCTTTTCCATCCTGAAAGGGCAGGTGCCTTTGGCCTCCCAACAAATTCCGGCGCTGCTAATGAAGTTACAACGACTGTATTCGGACGGGATACCAAATGTTCAGGACGGCCTCCGCATCGACTGGCCGGACCGATGGTTCCATATCCGCGTGAGCCAGACCGAACCCATCGTCAGGCTTATCTGTGAACAACGCGGTGATCCTCCACAGGCACTGTTTGATTCCTTGCTGGAGCAGCTCCGGAGCTTTGCATAAATCTATGCCTCACGGTGGACATTTTCTAAAGATCGGCGTTTCCGGTATCCGCGGTGTCGTAGGTGAATTCCTGACACCCGCTCTCGCCTGTGCATTCGCGCAGGCATTCGGCACATACGTCGGCGAGGGGAGAGTTGTCGTAGGTCGTGACACCCGCCGGAGCGGGCCAATGCTTCAGCACGCAGTCACCTGCGGTCTGTTGGCCGCGGGCTGCGAGGTCGTCGACGTCGGCGTTTCTCCTACACCGACCATACAGATTTACGTCTCCGCGACGCGCGCCCGTGGCGGCCTCGCTATCACAGCCTCCCACAATCCTGCTGAGTATAATGCACTGAAGCTTTTCAACCACCGCGGCCTTTTTTTTAACCATTACGAGCGTAGTGAACTGGTGGACCTCTACCATCAAAGCGATTTTCGGCAAGCCCTCAACGAAGAGATCCGTTTAGTGAAGACGGACTATGAGGCCCCATCCAGAATTCACCTGGAGCGTGTTTTGGCGCACGTCGATGTGTCCAGAATAAAATCCCGCCATTTTCGCGTTGCCCTTGACGGGGTCAACGGCGCTGGATCCCGTTTGAGCTGCCAGTTTTTGAGCGAGACCCTGGGTTGCGAACTTCACGCTATCTCTGTGGAACCCGATTTGCCGTTTTCCAGAATCCCCGAGCCGCGCCCGGATACTTTGGGGGAATTGGCCGATCTGGTCCGGCGCAATCATTGTCATGTCGGCTTCGGCCAGGATCCCGACGGTGATCGGCTGGCTGTAGTGGATGAAACCGGCCGTGTAATTGACAATGATGACGTGCTGGCGCTCGCGGTGGACGTCGTGTTGCAGCGGTCTCCAGGGGATGTCGTTGTGAATCTCACTACCTCACACGCTATTGAGGACATTGCGATGCGCCACAACCGGCGGGTTTATCGAACTCCCGTAGGGGAAGCGAACGTGGTAGAGGTCATGGAGGCTGTCGGTGCCGTCATCGGAGGGGAAGGATCCAATGGGGGAATCATTTTTCCCGCTGTACATCCCTGCCGCGACAGTTATACAGGTATGGCCCTGGTGTTGGATTATATGGCTGAAACCGGCCTGCCCCTCTCCGCATTGGTAGCCCGCCTGCCGCGTTACTACCGCAAGTACGGGGAAGTGGTCTACGAGCACGGCCGGTTGGGCCCGCTGATGCGCGTCTTGGAGGCCGCGTTCCCCCAGGCGGTTTCAGACCGTTCGGATGGCTTAAAGCTTATGTGGCCCCGCCAATGGGTCCATGTCCGTGCCTCCAATACCGAACCCCTCCTCCGTCTGGCGGCTGAAGCGCCTTCCCGGGAAGAAGTTGAAGAGCTTTTTGGACGTATTGTTCAGTTGACCAACCTAAGGTAATCGCCCAGAGCTAGCAGGTGACTTGCCGTTTGGCGCGTCCGGGATAATAAACATTGTTTCCTTCTGTTTCAACAGCTTTAGTCGGCGACGAATCTCTAACTCCTGTGCTGATGGACTCTCCCGCAGCTTTTCAATTCTCTGCCGTTTGATCTGAATTTCTCGCTCCAGGTTTGCGTTTTGTTCGCGCAACTGCTGGATTTGGCGCTGCTTCTCACGCACGGCAGGCAATCCGTTTGGACCGCTGAGCGCTGTTACAGCATAAAAGCCGACAACAATCAGCAAAATTACGCCCGCAGCGGAGCCAATAGTCACTTTCATCATCGCTCGACGAATTTTTCCCTACCTCTCGTTTATAATCCTCTTTTGCCGATTTTTCCAGAACTATTCGAACGGGAGCTTCCGATGACCGATAAAATCGTGGTCCTGAGCGCTTGTAGTTCAGCCGGGCAAGCGGAGCGAATCGCCCGCCGGCTGGTGGAAAAGAGGCTAGCGGCTTGCGTAAATGTGATCTCCGGTGCACGAAGCATTTACCGCTGGCGCGGCCAGATCGAGGACGCCCGTGAATGGCTCCTGGTTATCAAATCACGCAGGGGGCTTTTTGACGCCCTCCGCGCAGAGTTGGAGGGCATGCACACGTACGAGGTCCCGGAAATTATTGCGCTAAGTATCATCGAGGGTTCTAAGGAATACCTAAACTGGATGGAACGCGAGCTAGGTGAGAATTGACCGGCCAGTTGCTTCCGTCTACCACACCGTGATGTGATGTCCGTTTCCCTTACGCCGATGTCTTCACCATCTATTAACACAACAGGTCTGAAGCCTACGCATGCTCGCTACTGGGTTATCGTCTTCGCCGTGACGCTCGCCATCCTTGCCTATATCGACCGCGTGTGTATTTCCATGGCTGCCCCGCGCATGAGCGCCGATCTGGGCTTGAGTAAGGTGGAAATGGGTTGGGTGTTTTCGGCCTTCGCCCTCGCTTACGCGCTTTTTGAAATCCCCGGCGGCTGGATGGGCGACTGGCTTGGGCCACGGAAGGTGTTGGTCCGGATCGTGCTTTGGTGGTCATTTTTTACCGCGCTTACCGGCCATGCAAAGAATCTCGTGTCGCTAATAATCACGCGGTTTTTGTTCGGAGCCGGAGAGGCAGGGTGTTTTCCTAACCTCACGAAAGCCTTCACTACATGGCTTCCGCAAAAAGAGCGTGTGCGCGCTCAAGGGATCATGTGGACCTTTGCCCGTTGGGGAGGAGCCTTCACCCCTCCTTTGGTGATGCTCGTATTTCGTTACATGTCGTGGCGGTGGGCTTTCACCCTTTTCGGCACACTGGGTCTGATATGGGCGTCGTTTTTTTTACTTTGGTTTCGTGATAACCCCAGGAACCATAAGGCAGTGAATTCTGCCGAGCTCGCGTTACTCGAGGGCGCTGAGGAAATGGCTGCTGGCCACCGCGATGTACCCTGGGCGAAATTGTTCTCTTCGAGAACCGTCTGGCTGCTCTGGGCTCAATACTTCCTGCTTTCTTATCCTTGGTACTTTTACATCACATGGCTGCCAACCTACCTTCAGGAGTTTCGTCACCTCGACCCTGGAGCAGCGTCACGGCTAGCAATCTTCCCTTTACTGTTCGGCGGATTCGGGTCTCTTTCCTGTGGATTGCTCTCTGCCCGCGTAGCAAGGTGGACAGGTAGCGTGAAACTGTCCCGGCGTTTGATGGCCTATACGGGCTTCATCTGTGCGACAGCCATGATCCTTCTGTGCGCGCAAACTCGTGATCCTTTTTGGGCTATGATTTTCATGGGGTTAGCGAGTTTTTCAAACGATTTGGTAATGCCCGGCGCTTGGGGGGCCTGCATGGACGTGGGAGGAAAATACGCAGGCACACTGTCCGGTTCCATGAACATGATGGGCAATATGGCTGGTTTCACCGCTCCCGCGGTAACCGGCTATATACTCAAATGGACGGGCGGGGATTGGAATATGAACCTGTACGTGATGGCGTTAGCCTACTTGCTCGGCTCCCTCTGCTGGCCATTCTTGGACCCGGTGACACCGCTCCAGGAGCAATAATCAGAAGCTCAACTTTTCAAATACTCCTGACCCCCATGGACATGATATCATCCACTCGCAAGGTTTCCCTCACCACGAACGGCTCGCCGTACTTTGTCCCAATCAGGTTGCCATAAAAGCGCGCAATGGCCTCAACGCGTTCCCGAACCTCTTTTTCTGTCGGGAACAAGTCGTCAGCAGCCTCGCTATCCCCGTACTGGGATTTATAGCTGAACAAAGCCGCGATGCGACGTTCGAACTGCCTGGTAATGTCCACCACGAAAGAGGGGGCCACATGTGCGTACAAAGAGGCATACACGATCTTGAAGGGGCGGTGAGGTTCCGTATGCTCTTCGAGCTTCTTCAGGCCGGCCAAAAAACAAGCTTCGTAGCCCAATTCGCTGGCCATGTAATGGTCCGGGTGACGCCCTTGCCAGTAAGGCAGGATGACGACGCGTGGCTTCAATTCGCGGATTTTAACCGCAACGGACATCCGCGCTGCAAGAGTATTCTCCAGGCGCGCGTCCGGCAATCCCAAGTTGCCTCTCCAGGACAGCAGCAGGTGCTTGGCCGCCCGCTCGGATTCCTGGAGCCGTTGCTCCGAAGTTCCTCGCGAGCCCATGTCCCCAGCGGTTAAATCCAGAACCCCGGTCCGGTATCCTGCCTCCGCCATCCGGATCAGCGTTCCGCCGCAAGTCTGCTCAACATCGTCGGGATGCGCGGCTATCGCCAGCACGTCAACAGGACGCTCCATAGACGTTTCCTCACCAGCTCACGTCGTAACGCCGCCGGTACCGGTCACGGGGACGCATGATGGAAATTAACAACATCCCGGCCACGAATCCGCCTACATGCGCGAACCACGCCACTCCACCCTGAGAAAGCTGAGAATAGCCGATGCTCCCGATTCCGCTAAAAAATTGGATCGTAAACCAATACAGCAGCATCAGTATAGCTGGCACTTCGATAGTGGTCAGAAAAATAAAGATGGGGACCAAAGTAAGAATACGGGAGTGCGGAAATTTTACCATATATGCCCCCATAACACCCGCAATCGCCCCGCTTGCGCCGACCGTTGGCACGGGTGATCCCGGATTGATGGCCACTTGGACATAACCGGCGGCGAGCCCACACAACAGATAAAAGAGCAGGAATCTGCCATGGCCTAAAATGTCTTCCACGTTGTCGCCGAAAATCCACAAAAACCACATATTCCCAAGCACATGCAACCATCCGCCGTGCAAAAACATAGACGTGAGGTAAGCGGACAGGTGCGCGTGTCTTGGCACAAGCCCATAGGACATGATGAAATGGTTTAGGGAAAAATCGTCTAACGAAGTCTCAAAGAGGAAAATTACCACATTCGCCACGATCAACAGGATTGTGACGAGGGGCGTGGAATTGCTTCGCTGTGAGTCCCTGAGCGGAATCATGAGCTTCCGATATCAACGGTCGAGCTTGCAGGCCTCGCCGTTCAACACAGGATATCAGAACAGAAACCTCGACAAAGTTGTTAGGCAGGGATACAAGGTCTGGCTATTGAGGCGTGGGAGGCATTCGGTACAAGTAAATCAGGTGACCCCGACGGTGGATCGTCACTTTTTCCACCTGATCCGGCTTCCAGCCCATAATCTCGAAATCGTGCGATACCACCCTGGCGCCCGCCCTAAGCTGTTTGATAAGGTTGGGCTTTAGCTTCTCGTTAGAAAGACGCAAAAAATACAAAGTCACCACATCGGCGCCACTAAGGTCGGCGTCCAGCACGTTACCCTCGATGACCTTGATACGGTTCTGAAGGCCTAGTTCCGTAACTCTCTTAGACGTGGCATTCACCAGCTTTTGGGAGATTTCTACACCAACCGCTTTGGCTCCAAACTTTTGCGCCGCAATGAACAGGACCCGTCCGTCTCCAGAGCCCAAGTCATAAAGCGTTTCCCCCGGCTTCAGGTCCGCAAGTTTTAACATTTTCTCTACTACCGGCTCAGGAGTCGGGACAAAAGGAGCCAAATAGTCGGGATAGATGTGGTGGCGCTCTATCTGGAGTATTCCGACGCTCAACGACGCCGCCAGAGCGAAGGCATGTGTGGCAAACCCCAAATGCATACCCTATTGTCCAGAGACGTGTGCAGTCTGTTTTTCGTTGCGAAAGTTTAGCGTCCGTAAAACCATTTCACGCACGGCCGTCCAGAGATCCCGTGGCCGGCTTATGGTAAACTCGGCGCCCTTAAGTAACTTGACTGCGTAACCAACCCCGTCTCTCCATGGATTCGCGGAAGGATGGAGATTGTAGTTCAGGTAGAAAACCGGGTAATCCAGATCCCCTAGCTCTTTAATGGCCTGAGGAGAGATATTTTCGTCAAACATCACTTTGGGGCCTGCAAATACCAAAGCATCTACGCTATTGCCCGGTACCGCCTCTCGCCGGATGAGTTCGGCAAGAAAATCCGTTTCGCCGTGCTTCTGGCTTAAGCGCTGGAGATCCACCGTACCCAAATTCAGAGATCTCACGACACCGCCCAGAGCCGGAAAATCAATACGGTCGGCGTTTTCCTGCCGGTACAGCACACGTTGTTGTTGAAGATTAAAGGCTACAAGAGAAAACTTGCCAATGTGCGGATCTCGCACGATACCTCTTAGGATAGCTATTAGCGTATTGATATCCATAGGTTGTAATACTGCCGAACGGGCGTTCTCCGGGGCGAAATTAACCAGAACTTTGACATGCAGCAGTGATCCACCTCCTGCCCTTTGCACTGGAGGTTCTTCATCAAACGGCTCTGTTTCGGCGGCTTCAACCGAACCGGGCCTTAGCGCTAGCCGTATATCCTTTTCGTTGAAAGCTAACGTAGCACTAATATCCCAGTAGGACGCGCAAACACGTTCGGTACGGTCTCGCATTAGCCAGTCAACGTGGTATCTGCCCTCACCGACGTCGAAACCTCCCTGAAAATAGGCATCGCCTTGGGCGTTTTCTTCTATCTCCGGCACCCGGATACGCTGAGCAAAATACACCGGCATGCCTTTGTTCTCTGATGTAACACGAAACAAAACGGTCAGCATGTTCTCCGGACCAGCGAGCGATTTGAGTGGAATGCTCACTTCAAAGCCAACGTGAAGCCGCAAGTCGAAACCTAAAACCGGCTTGATCGGAACTACAGTGCATGGCAAATCCTTGCGGACTTCCTGAGCTTCCAGGACGGCTGTGTCGGTCGCAAACGTTCGGACGGTTCCGTTGGGTCCTGTTCCCACAAGCCGGGTCTGGGCGCACACCACCATAGGGATAATCAGCCAGATTGACCAAGCAAAGCAAAATCGCATTGGTAGTTCCGCTTTAGGCTTGGGCACAATCATGGGGCCAGCCCACCTATACTGCGCGCCTGCCAAAGATTCTACATCTTCTGACCCGCTTGTGGTATATTTTTGCGCCGCGGAGAAACTTTCCTACTCAATTCTCGCCTCGCCACTTTTCCGCGAATGTAGATACTTAAAGAAGAGCGCACCGGGAAGGGTTCAGTGGCTGTGCCGGATGTGCTAGAGTGCATGAGAGTATGGCATCCCGAAGTGTCAATAAGGTCATCCTACTCGGCAATTTGGGTAGAGATGCAGAGACGAAATTCACTACCAACGGCGCTGCCCGAACGACATTTGCAGTGGCAACCAGCCGGCGTTGGAAGGATCAGCAGACCGGCGAATGGAAGGAAGAAACCGACTGGCACAATGTTGTGCTGTGGCGGCAGGAAAATCTGGCTAACTACTTGACCAAAGGCAAACAAGTTTATGTAGAAGGCAGGCTCCAGACCCGTAGTTATGAAGATAAAGACGGGAGAAAAGTTTATACAACTGAGGTGATAGCTGACGATGTGATTTTGCTTGGCGGGCGTGGAGAGATCCCGGGGAACCCGGAAGAGATCTCGCAAGCGGCTTCTTCTCCCCGCAGCTCACAGCGCAGCCGCGCAGGATCTGCAACTGCCGATGAGATCCCTCCCGAGCTGGGCGTTAGCGACGACGACGTGCCCTTTTAATTTGGCGCCGCGTTCAACAACGCCAAGCGTCCCGATGGGGATGGGTCCGCAACCTCACCTGCGCCGAGCAGCAGAAAGGGTGAGTATATGCATAAATGCGTCCGCCAGCCTGCGCGGGTAATAAGGTGCGCCAGCACAACCATGCGGTAAGACCTTAAGTCACTTAGGCTTGCCATTCAGCGCCCTCTTAGCGTCTCATTCATTGACCCCTGCCGGTAGCCCTCCAGGTCCAGTGTAATGTAATGAAATCCCAGTGGCTTGAAAAGCTCGGTGAAACGGCGCGCCATGTCGGGATGCAGCGCTTTTTCCATTTCCTCAAGCGCGATCTCAATTCTTACCAGCTCCCCATGAAAACGCACGCGGAACTGGCGAAAGCCCAAAGCCCGCACAGCCTCCTCACCGCGCTCGATCGTCTTAACGATCTCCCGTGTAACCTGTGTCCCATAAGGAATACGCGAACTCAGGCAAGCTGAAGCCGGACGGTCCCAAGTCGGCAAACCCGCCAGCCTGGATAACTCCCGAATTTCGGCCTTACGTAATCCGGCATCCACCAGCGGCGCGCTGACATTATGTTTCTTGGCTGCATTCTGCCCAGGGCGATAGTCGCCCAAATCGTCCACGTTCACTCCGTAAACAATATGCTCGATCCCACGCGCCCTGCCGATCTCCTCCAAACGGGTAAACATCTCGTCTTTGCAATAGTAACAGCGGTCGGGATTGTTGGCGGCATAGGAGGGATTATCAAACTCGGCGGTTGGTATGTACTCGTGCTGAAACCCGAAGCGGCGCGCGAATTCCTCCGCGTCCCGCTTGTGAGATTCGGCAATGGAGGGCGAGTCGGCTGTGATCATCAGGGCGTTTGCACCCAACATGCGGTGCGCCGCCCAGGCAAGATAGGCGGAGTCCGTTCCGCCCGAGTAGGCAACAATCACCCGGCCCATGCTGCCAAGGATCCGGAACAGTTTGTCTTCTTTCTCTCGTAAGGTCACGGGATCCAGGTTCGGCGTGGGTCCCAGCCCCACTAGATCATTCATGCTTGAATTATATCGAACCCCTGGTAATCACTGGAGGACGAGATCGGGCTGCGCCTCTGCGCCGTTCTTTCCGTTGGCCTCGTCTGCGGCGATGACACTGGCCGCCGCCACCCGGTCGCCTTCGTCCAGCCGAACCAGCCGCACACCTTGCGCCGAACGGCCCGATTGGCGGATTTGACCTGCCTCCAACCGGATGATTTTCCCTTCCTGAGTGATAATCAGCACATCGGAATCTTCTTTAACTTCGAGCACGCTGACCACTTTGCCAGTACGCGGTGTGGTCTTCATATTGATTACGCCTTTCCCTCCGCGCGCGGTGAGCCGGTAATTCTCTATGGGAGTTCGCTTGCCAAATCCGTTTTCCGAGATCGTAAGGATCAACCCTGTTTCACCGACAACCTCTGCAGCCACAAGGTAATCACCTCCACCAAGGTCCATAGCGCGAACACCCCGTGCAGCACGGCCCATGGAGCGTACGTTTCTTTCCGGAAAGCGGATGGCTTTGCCGTCATGGCTTGCCAGGAACATATAATCCTCACCCTTTGATAACCGTGCCGCGATCAGCTCATCACCTTCGTCAAGAGAAATTGCAAGAATTCCCCGCGACATGGGGTTATCAAATTCGGTAAGTTCGCATTTTTTGATAACCCCTTGCCGAGTCACCATAACCACATAACGGGCCGGCGAAAAGTCTTTCACCGGAAGGAAGGCGCGGATCGCTTCATCAGCTTGCAGGCCAATCAAATTGCAAACGTGCTTTCCTTTGCCCGTTACACCTGAATCCGGAATTTCATAGACCTTCAACCAGTACACGCGGCCGCGACTGGTGAAAATCAACAGGTAGCTGTGGGTGGACGCAATAATCAAGTGCTCGACTACGTCCTCCGTACGAGTACCCATGCCAATCCGCCCTTTGCCGCCGCGCGACTGGCGCCGGTAGGTGTCAACCGGGGTCCGCTTCATGTAACCGCCCCGCGTGACAGTTACCGCCACATCCTCTTCCGGGACTAAATCTTCGACCGTAATCTCTCCGGTATCTTCAATGATCTTGGCCCGGCGTTCATCCCCAAACTCTTTCTGCACTTCTTTCAGTTCCTTGATGATTACGCCGCAGAGCACCTTTTCAGAGTCAAGAATTTGCAGGTACTCGGCGATATGGCGCTGAGTTTGTTCCAATTCCTCAAGAATTTTCTGCTGCTCCATGCTGGTCAGGCGCTGAAGCTGTAGCTCGATGATGGCTTGTGCCTGCTTCTCCGTTAATTCGAAACGCGCGATTAAACCTTCCCGAGCTTCACGTGGCGTCTTGGAAGCGCGAATCAAAGTGATGACGGCGTCCAGGCGTTCTAAAGCTATTTTGAAACCAAGCAGAATGTGCTCGCGTTCACGCGCTTTACGCAGGAGAAATTCGGTTCGCCGGCGCACCACGTCGATGCGGTGGTCGATAAACCGTTTGATCATGTCAATCAGGCCCAATTCCCGAGGCTGGCCATTGACGATCGAAAGCATGATCACGCCGAAACCGATCTGCAGTTGCGTGTGCTTGTAAAGGTTATTCAGGACGACCTCAGCCTGTTCACCCCTCTTTAATTCGAAGACAATGCGCATCCCCTCGCGGTCGCTCTCGTCGCGGATCTCGGAGATTCCTTCAATCTTTTTCTGGTTGACCAGGGAGGCTGCCTGCTCAATTAACCGCGCTTTGTTCACTTGGTAAGGAATTTCAGTGACTACAATGCACTCGCGGTCCTTTCCGAGCTTCTCGATGGCTGCCTTGGCACGCAACTTGAGCTGGCCGCGACCTTTCGAATACGCGTCGAAAATCCCCAGCCGGCCAAGGATATAACCGCCTGTAGGAAAGTCCGGACCGGGAACAAGTTGCATAATCTTCTCAAGTGGCGTGTTGGGGTCCTGAATCAGCGCGATAGTGGCGTCAATAATCTCAGAGAGATTGTGCGGGGGGATGTTGGTCGCCATGCCCACCGCAATACCTGAAGAGCCATTTACCAATAGGTTTGGAAACCGGGCAGGCAGGACCTCGGGTTCTTCCTCGCTTTCATCATAGTTCGGCCTGAAATCGACGGTTTCTTTATCAATGTCCTCCAACAGGGCTGAAGCGATGCGGGAAAGGCGGGCCTCTGTGTACCGCATGGCTGCCGGGGGGTCACCGTCAATGGAGCCGAAATTCCCTTGGCCATCAATCAGCGGATATCGCATCGAAAAGGGCTGGGCCATGCGCACGAGAGCATCGTAAACCGCCACATCACCGTGCGGGTGATACTTACCGAGGACCTCGCCGACGATTTTGGCCGACTTTCGCGTCGGTTTGTTGGCCGTGAGACCCATTTCGTGCAGTCCATAGAGAATGCGGCGGTGTACGGGCTTCAGACCGTCACGTATATCAGGCAAGGCACGCCCGATTATGACGCTCATCGAGTAATCGAGATACGAACGCCGCATCTCGTCCTCGATGTTGACTGGAATCACATTCTTGGCACCCTCGCCTCCAAAGGTGAGTTGCGTGGGTTGCGGTGGAGATGGTGGCTGGGGTGAGTCCGGATGTTGAGAATTTGCCAAAGTGCCTCCTTAAGAGCGCATCCTTTTCGCTTTGTATTCGCCTAAAAATGCTCGTGGCAATTTAAATTCAATTTTACCATAACATAATGAAATTTAGGGGGGTTATAAAATCCTGGAATCCTATTGGTGAACACGGAGACAGTTAGGTTCCGAGGCAGGCGCCAGCTCTTCAGCGAGCTATATACGACTTAAACCGTCTTGCTAACGCGGAAGTCGGTGTGTAGACTATCGCAATTCGTAAATCGCCGTTTGGCGCGGTTCCACTGTGATCACATTGCCCGTTAACTGGGAACGTAGGCGAAGATCTGCCAGCGAGCTAAAAAAGCCCGCGGGCGAATCCAGCCGGATCCGAGCCGCTTGCGCGTTAAAGTTAATTACGTACAAGAGCTTGCGTTGATCAACCTGCACAAACCGGCATTCGATTCTCCATTCGTCTTCTCCGTCCAGCCTTTGCGCCCGCACTGGGCGGAATACGCCAGCTTCTTCGAAGATTCCGTCTAACAACTTGTTATAGCTACGTTCGTCCAAAGACGCGGCCGAATAATAGACTTGCCCTTTCCCTAAAGAAGAGCGCACCAAGGCTGCACCACCATTGGGATAACGGTAGAGAACTTTTGTCGGAGCGGAAATACGTAGCGTCTGGCGGATGCCATCTGTTTCCAGTTCCCCGGCTTTAACGATCCCACCCTTAGTTGCTGGCGTAATCTTCAACCGTACGTTATCTTTCAAAATCACTTCCTCTGAAAAGCTCTGGTCATAGCCCTGAACCAATCTCCCCGTGCCTCCTGGCTGTGGCTTCTCGGTTTTCTCTATAGAAATCCCGAGACGACCAAGAAATTCTCTTGGGTGATTATATTCGTCGCCAAGGAAAGATTCCGGCATTATCAATACCTTGCCGCCAGAAACGACATAGGCCCAAATTTTCGCCATAACACTGGCGGGAATGTTCCGTACAGCCGGTATGAGCAGGAGCTTGTAACGGTTGAGCCATCCTTTCTCAATTTGCCGTTCTGTGACGAAGGTCACTTTGGCATCCAAGTACTGGCTGGCGCGATATGTCTTCTCCAGCTCGGCCAGATAGGGTGTAATGGACCAAGTCAGCATCTCAGGGGGTAGCTGCAAAGTTGAAGTCTGCGAATACAGTATGGCTACTTCAGCGGGTGCGTCCACAAAAGCCGCCAGCTCTCGGCTCAACCTGCGGATATCCAGAGCCGCCCGCAGCAATTCACTTACGTCCGCAAGCGAAAACTGCCAGCTATGCGGGAGTGCAGACCCATTCATGCTGAAGAACTCACTCTGGGGCTGGGCCGGCCAGTGAAATATCTGCATTACGCTTTTACCGTGCAGCGCATGCGGGAACAAATCATAGACCGAGCGCAAGCTCATCTCCGGATCTGCCAGCGGCTTCTTGGTTTCTGACAATGCTAACTGGAGATCCATCCCCAGCGTGGAACCAGCGCCCTCGTGAATAATAACATCGTCAATCTCGTTGACAATCCGCTCTTCATCAATGCCAGTAGTTCCCGTACGCCCCGCCAGCATACTAGAGCTTCCACCAGCAGCCAGGGGAACCTGCGGGTCCAGTTCACGTATGCAACTTTTCACCCAGAGAAGGTAGTCAGTGAACCGGTCCATGTTATAACGCGCCCAGTCATACCACAGAGCCCGGTTTGTACCCGTGAGCGGACGCGAATTTTTCACCGGTGGAGCCGTGATCTCATCGAAACCCTTGTAAGAGGTGCCGTAAAGGCTGTTGGCCTGTTGGATAGTCCCGTGCTTTCTCTTAATATATTCCCGGAAACCCTGCTGGCTGCGGTCGCAATAGCAGATGTACATCAGCTCATATGCCATGATGTCGTAAAGAAGATCCGGATTGGCATGAAATTTGGGAATGTTGATCCGGATGTATTCCTTCACCGCTTCCCGGATATGCGGGCTCTCGAGGCAAATGACCGTGTTTTCCATTTTCGACCCGCCCATGGAATATAGGTCCCGGATCAGATGACCACACCAACCATCCCAACCGACACGGTGAGTGTCAGGGTATTTTTTAAAGGCCTCGTACACAGGTGAAGTGTCAATACTCCATCTCGACCCGCCGCCAACGGAATAGCTTTCGATGTGTTGGCGAGGCGTGGCAAAGAAGCGGAGTAATGTCTGACTTGGGGAATGCAACGAGATGACGAACATCGGTCCGCCGCGCTGGTCCAAAAAGAACCAGCCCTTTTGGGCCCTGCCTTTCAAAGGAGGATAAGGCGGTACGAGTGGGTCTCCCACTTGTGTGTCATCCGTATGTGGTAAACGGGTAATACCGGTCAGCAGATTTTCAAGTTCCTGCCGGGAAACGCGACAACTATTGGCGACGTAAGAAAAGAGCTCAGTTTTTTTGACGTCGTTATTAAACCAAGGGAGTTTCGGGCGCACATTCAGCCCCAAGTCGGCAGTAACCAGGTGGCGCTCCTGATAAATGGTGTCGATTCCTTGCAGTTGTGCCGCGCGGATAATTTTTTTTAGAAGTTCCCGTTCTTGTTCGGCTGTCTTACGAAGCTGTTTCACTTTATCTGATTCCGGCACATCCTCAGGCCGCGCAACTTGGCGGACCGTAAAAAAGCGGTTATCAACAACAGTTACGGTGTCCTGAGGCTGAAGACGTGATGCACTAGCTGCGGTTTCCTCCCCGCGGACCAAACGGAAATTGTCGATGTATATCGTAACTGGCAATCGTATCCTGTCGGCGAAAAGTGAGATCTTGCAAATTCTATCCAAGGCGAGATTCCTCGCATAGGATGCCGCCTGAAGAGACCGCAAATTGATCTCCATGTGATTCCAGCCCTTTTGGATGATCAGCTTATTCCTCGCCTCGAAGTAGTCATCTGGTTTTGCGGCGCCGTCTTTAAAGCCCTGCTCGTCATAAATCCGTAAAGAAAGCGTCTGAATGGCATCGCGGTCGTTATATACATCAAAAAGCAGCCGATCAAACTTTCGCCAGTCTCCGGGAAAGCCTGTGAGGCTTACCTCGGCACGTTCTTGTTCAAGGCGGACTACTCCTGAGCGTTTGCCGTGTGAAGCTTGTGCCTCACTAGCAGTGATCTTGCCTGTCCAACCCTGCGCCGTAAAAGCCGCCTCGAAATCTTCGATCACGAGCACCTCTCCAGGCAGTATGGTACCGAGCATCCCTGAACATAGCCCAAGCGTTAGCAGTGCTATACACGACCATAGGCGGGACATCGAAACTGGGTTTGCGCAGAACATACAAGCCCCGAGACCTCCGTAGGAAAAATTTATATGCCGCACTAGCGGGCCGATCGCTTCAGAGAGTTCATTCGTGGTCACCAAAGCTCCGCGAATTGAAGGTCGCGTTCAGCCCGCCAGTGAATTTCTTCACTAGATCAATATAGTTCAGTTTGAAGCTTGTCAAGCATACTCTCGGCCATCGCGGGTAATATGTGGATCCCTGTCGTACCGCATTACTCAAATCGCCACACTGTAATCAGCAAATCCTCCGCTACGCTTGTTGTGTCCTGAGCTAGGCATATCACAGGAAAAGCTCGTCTTGACAGTTCGTTCACCTGCTGAAATACTGTTGTTTCGGAGCGAGGAAGAACCACCATGCCAGGAGTGACATTCACGACCAGAGGGGCGCTCAATAAGTCGGCTCTGCGTCAGGCCAATGAACGCCTGGTCCTGAACGTGATTCGACAAAACCCCATGATATCCCGTGCCGACATTGTTCGGATCACAGGGCTGTCTCCGAGCTCCGTCACGTACATTGTCAAACGCCTGAGTCACAGCAACATGATCGTGGAAGAAGAGCGCCAAAATCAGGCACAAGTAGGACGGCGTCCGAGCGGATTGCGATTACGTCCAGAAGCCGCCGTGGCTATCGGCGTGGAGGTCACAAAGCCGGAGTCGCGCGTCGGATTGGCCGATCTGAACGGCGATATTGTGAAAACGCGAACCATTCCCTGGCATCCCAATCCCGAGTTGTTTTTCGATCGAGTCCGTTCCGCTATAGCAGCGATGGCTCAATCTTTACAGAACAGCCGCTTATTAGGCGTTGGGGTTGGCCTTCCGGGAACCATCGACAGGAATTCCGGCAAGATTATCGCTGCCGAAAATTTCAACTGGTTCAACTTAGAAGTCGGGAACCTTTTGCGCAGCCAGTTGTCTGTTCCCTTTCATTTTGAAAATAGCGCTAAACTGGCAGCCCTGGCGGAAATGTGGTCTTCTGGCCGGGAGGGTAGCCCGTTGCAAAACTTCGTTTTCGTCACCGCGCACGGGGGTCTTGGAACCGGAGTGATAATCAACGGCCGGCTCTTTCAGGGAGCTTACTCGGCTGCGGCCGAGTTTGGCCACACGATTCTTTACCCCGAAGGAAGACGCTGCCCTTGCGGCAACACGGGGTGTTGGGAACAGTATGCCTCGGATTTGGCATTGTGTCGGCTGTATGCGGACCTTGCCGGACAAGATCCCGACACGGTCACGGAAGCCGGAGCTGGCGCAATCATACAACTAGCCCGCGACGGTGATCCGAGAGCCAGGCAGGCGCTGGAAGAAACCGCCCGGGATGTCGGCTTAGGCTTCGTGAACCTGATATGGGCATTGAACCCCGAAGCCATCGTCATTGGTGACTGGCTGGCGGATGCCTGGGACTTGATTGAGGACGCCGTCTGGAACGTGGTTCGCAGCCGTATCGCTGGTTACTATCTGAGCGGGTTGCGTATAGTCCCGGGGAAACATGGCCACGACTCATCGTATTTCGGAGCATTCGCACTGGTGCTGAGTCGATTCTTTCATAGCTTCGACCACGGCAAAACAGTTGAGCGGTCCCACTCGGTTGTGATGGCCGAGGGATGATGTTGCGCCGTACGCGCTGCCCCATCAAGCATCCCGAGGGCTCTCGGCTAGGTCGCTGCTGCGATATAATCGCTGCGCCATGTCTGACCCACACCGCTTATATGCTTCCGCTATCGCGATCCTGTTTGTAATCGCGGTTGCCAGTGCGCAGCCTCCAACAAAAACGACCCTTGCCAATGGGGTCATCCTACTTAATGGCCGTCCTTTCCCAATGGTGATGGACGCAGGAACAGATTGTTTTACCCCGCAAGATTACGACACGGTCATGGCCAGTAAAGACGGCTGGGGGGCCAATACCTGGTGGCTCCAGTACTCGATGCGTCATATGCGGTCTGAAACCGAAGGGGATTTTTCCGGCCTTGCCCGTGCACTGGATTTTTTCGCGAAAACCGGCATGATGGTGAACCTTTACGTACGCGGAGAGTACCGCGACGTGCCTCAGTGGTTCTATGAAAAATACAACGACTACCGGCTGGTAGATCCTTCAGGCAAGCAAATCGGCAATCAAATCTGTTTTCAGCATGAGGGGTTCCGCCGGCTGATAGAAAACTACCTCCGCAGCGTGGCGCGGGCTGCCAAAAACAAGAAATCGCTCCTTATGTACACCACCTACGACGAGTTCGGGCCCCGTGGTTGGGGCTGCTTTTGCCCCCGATGTGTCCGCAAATACCGCGAGTACTTGAAAGCAAAGTACGGCGAACTGGGGCTGTTGAACCGCTCATGGAAAAGCAATTACACCTCGTGGGATCAGATTGATGCGCCCAGGACACAGTCTTTTGACGCCAACTACGGAGATTGGCAAAACTACCGTCTCAGTGTGGTACGCGACTTTGGGATGCTCTACTACAAGACTCTCAAAGAAGAGGACCCGGACCACCTCCGTTGGATCGACATCAACATGGACATGTGGGACTACACCTGGAGGTGGGCAGTCATCTGGTGGAAGCTGACCGATATTTTTGACGTGCTGAATTTTGGTCCTGAAGGATTTGAGGGAACAGCCGCGATCCGAACAGCCATGAACCGCGCTATCCGGGATAATTGCGGAAAAGCCGCTACATGGCACCTGGGCTTTCCAAGAAACGAGGTTAACCCCAGGGGCGAGTTGTACTCGCGCTTGTTCGAATCCAACCACGGGGGCCTCGTCTGGTGGTACTCATTCTGGGATGTGCTCAGAGGCGCGCGGGCTTGGGGAGCAGGGGAAGGACCCAACTCTCCTGTGGTAGGTAACTGGTTTGCGGCTCGAGAGCTAAACCATTTGGCGCAATACCTTGGTGATCTCTACGTTTACTCCAAGCCGGTTCGCGGCCGAGTCGGTATTTTTGTAAGCGGCGTGACAGATCTGATGCGCAGTCTCAGCCCAAAACAAGCCTTGCAAAGTGAGGATCCAACGGATTTGGCTGGGATGGCCCAAATCTTGCGCGACCTCAACATTCCATACGAGGCCTTTGGTGAGAACCAGCTCCCCCAACTGCAATCATTCCGGGCTGTCATTATCGGGCAGTTCTCAATGTGCGCCGAGCCTGCTACGGCTCAGGCATTTCGCGAATACGTGCGCAACGGAGGAAATCTGATCGCTATTAATCGCGCTTTCAGCGCCGATGCGAACGGACGCGAGATCGCCAATCCGGCCTTCGGAATAGACGCGGTTTGGGGTAGCTCGGGCGCCGCAGAGGATCAGGCTCCTGATGGGCGCATTACGACAACCGACGGAAAACAGTTACCTTCTCTTGGCGGGGTTGCGCGGCGCCATGTCCGCTCAGCTACGGTGCTGGCCTACCTGGCTGACGGGACACCGGCAATCACCTTGAACCATTACGGCAAGGGTGCGGTGCTGTTTATTGGCACCAACGCTGGAGAGGTTTACAACACCGGTTACTTGCTGACCCGCGGCCAGTATCGCCTCCCCCGGGGCAAGCGCCTGGATCTTCAGCAATACAAGGAGCTAATACAACGTTACGATGGCTGGCAGAACTACGCCTTCCTACTGCGGGATTTTCTGAAAAGCGCCGGCATTACCAGCTCCGTGTCCATGAGTGCCCCAGCTGAAGCTGAGCTCTTCGGCAAGGTAAGGGTGAGCGTACAAGAGCAAAAGTATCCAGGGAGGGAAATTCTCAATCATCTGCTTGTGGTCACGCTAGAGCCGGTTTATGACCCGGTAACTCAGATTACCAGAGGCACTGCGGCTGTTACGCCGCGACTGATCAAGGATCTTTCGATTCAAGTGCGCCTACCAGCTCCGCGACAGATAAAAGCCGTATACCGCGTTCCACCGATTGGTTTTGAGTTGGGGAAAATTGACGCAGTGCCGGAAAAAATTCCTTTCGAGGTTAGCAATGGTGAGCTCCGTGTAGTTCTACCCGCCCCATCGGAGGCGGAATGTTTGCTGGTGGCGCGCGACGCGCGCCCACTGGTGGGAGTTAAGTCCGAGGCGGTGAGCGCGACACAGGGCCTGCCTACTCGAACACTAGTCACCGTGGACAATGCTACCGGGGTCGACATCTCCGGAGAAATCGTCTTCCCTGCCGGGTTCCGAGGCGTCCCTGGAAAGCCCGGCGCACAGCGATTCATCGCCTTGAAGCCGGGCGGACGGTATAGCGCCCAGTTCGACGTCACTGCGCCTGCTCCCATCGAGTTTAACCGGACGTTCATGGCAACAGTCCGTTATCGCCGACAAAATGGAGGCGGCGGTGAAGCCCGGTCGTACCCGATCACCAGCCGTGCGGGCGAGAGGCTCGCATGGGGCTGGCTGCAACTGGTGGAAGCAGCTATGACGGAAGCCGCTACTACCCCAGGCATCCCGCGCGGGCCGTTGTATGAAGAAGCCCTTCAAAAACGTGAATTTGTTTACTCCGCTTACAACGCTGGCGCCTACCAGGACGCCGTCAGGCTTGCGCGCGAGCATCTCGATATCTGTAAGCGATTGAAAGAGCTACGGAAACGGTAACAAGGCACGCCTTCCGAAGAGCTATACTTGGATCAAATAGCTATCGCCCGACAGCAATCATCACTCGCGGGGGATATTGAGATGAGCTTCCCGCTTGACAGTATTTCTCGTTCGAACGCCCCGAGTTCGGTAATTCTCATACGCCTTATGGTGGGAGCAGTATTTTTTGCTGAGGGTATCCAAAAATTTCTTTTCCCGGAAAGCTTGGGAGTAGGCCGGTTTGCCAATATTGGCATTCCCGCTCCGAACTTGACCGCGCCTTTTGTCGGGGCTGTGGAAGTTTTCTTCGGTCTTCTGGTAATCGCCGGGTTGCTCACACGCCTTTCGGCTGTTCCTCTGCTGGCTGTCATTTCCGTTGCCATCGTCACGACCAAGATTCCACTGTGGATCCACAAGGGATTCTGGGTGATGGCGCACGAGGCACGAACGGATTTTTCCATGCTGCTGGGGTTGCTGTTCCTCATCCGTGAAGGAGGCGGACCTGTTTCCCTCGATCGCTGGATACGGGCTCACAAACACACTTCCGCGGGATGAGGTTACTGCGCGAGAGGGAACAAGCATGCATGCTTTGCCATTCGGCGGAAGCCGGCTGTGTACGTTACCTGCACCATGAGCTAGACTTGTTATTTCATGTTGTCTATCGTCATCCCTATTCACAATGAGGAGCAGTCCATCCTGCCGCTCTATGACAGGCTGACGGCAGTCCTCGAACGTCTTGGGAAGCCTTACGAGATCTTGTTTGTGGATGACGCTTCTACGGACCGCAGCTTTGCGCTGCTAGCCAACCTCGTGGAGACTGACGATCACCTTAAAGTAATCCGCCTCCGCCGTAATTTCGGACAGACGGCAGCCCTGTCGGCGGGTTTTCACGAGGCCAAAGGCGACATCGTCATCAGTATGGACGGCGATCTCCAGCATGCACCGGAAGATATTCCTGCCTTACTGGGAAAGATCGAGGAAGGATACGACATCGCCAGTGGCTGGCGCAAGAACCGCGTAGACAATCCAATTCTCCGAAAATTGCCCTCGAGGATTGCAAACTGGTTGATGGCCAAGGCGTCGGGCGTTAATCTCCATGATTTCGGGACAACATTCAAAGCTTACCGCGCAGAAATACTTAAGGACATTAATCTTTACGGCGAACTCCACCGTTTTATTCCGGCACTGGCAAGCTTTTATGGCGCACTGGTGGCGGAGGTCCCTATTCAAAACATGCCCCGTGTTGCCGGCGAGTCGCATTACGGAATTGGCCGTACGTTTCGCGTCCTTTTTGATATTCTTACCATCAAATTTTTCCTTCGCTATTTCACGCGACCGATGCATTTTTTCGGTTCCCTGGGTTTGCTCAGCACGGCTTGTGGTGGAACTATCCTCGGCTATTTGGCCGTCAAGAAGCTACTCGGCTACGAGATTGTAATGCAGCATGGTCCTGCTATGCTCGCGGGCAGCTTGTTGCTCCTGGCTGGTCTATTCATGTTCAGTACCGGTTTGATCGGCGAAATGATGATGCGGACGTACTTTGAAAGCCAGGGCCGCCGTATCTATGCCATCCGCGAGGTACTGACACGTCAGTCGGCGCCTCCAACGAAAAACGCCGAAAGACGTTAGTCTCGGGAGACGAAAGAGAAACCGAGATTTGAGGGATTATGCCCGGGCTGCGAGATGGTTCACATATCCATGACGCGGCTGACTCCGTGCGGTCCCGTGCCCAACAAAGAGCCCCCGCCCAGGCGGTCCCCCTTGAGCGTACCGATCCATGGGTGTAGGCTCGAAGTGAGAGCGGTGGAGTCCGCTTAATGCCGTCAGCGGCCAATGACTCCTGTGGCGCAAGCTGCGGGGATTGGCCCTTTCGCCGCAGTGGCAAGCGCCAGACCGAGCGTTGATCGGATCAAGATCCCCGATGGCAAAGCGGCTGCCATTGATCGGCCTGAAGCGAGAACAGCGGATCCTTGAGGAAGCCCTGTCGCGGCGGAAATCCTTGGTGTTGCTGGGCCGCCCAGGCAGCGGGAAGACGGCGCTTCTGGAGTGGGTCTGCCAACTCCCGGCGCGGTGGAAAACTCTGGTCTACGTCCCTCGCTTCAACACTCCACACGGCCTTCTTTTGACCATCGCTCAGGAACTGATCCGGTGCGGCCATGCGCCTTTCCAACGGCTAGCCTCCGCGGGGGTGGAATGGGAGAGGCGGCTCGAGAGGCAAACCAGTTCCCGTTTGAAGGGGCTGCTGTGGCTGGCTTTCGAGCAGGAGCCTGCGGCGATTCTCCTGGATCACTTGAACAGCCCCGGCCACACAGTCTACCGCTTCCTCCAACGTCTCTACTTCACGCCGGGCATGGCGCTGGTAGGGGCCGCGCGGGACCAGCGGCATTTGGGAGAGCTACGGCGGCTGTTCTGGGATCCGAGACAAATACTTTGCGTGGAGCCCCTTTCCGAGCGGGAGGCGCTCCGGCTGTTCGATGCCGCAGCGGACTATTTCGGGCTGAACGGACTGGAACTGGAGGATTTTCGTCAGAAGGTCCTCGATAGCGCCGGTGGCAATCCCGGCGAGATTGTCGAGATGTGCCGGCTGGCCTCCGGCACGCGCTATCGCTCGGGGAAGCATATTCAGTTCAGCCTGATCCGGATCGAGCTAAAGATGGCGCAACTGGAATAAGCGGAGAGAAACGGAGCTCGTGTATCGACATACCTTTGCGCGAGACGCTGGCGGCAACTAGACCAGGACAGTAGTTTCTGCCCTTATTGCAGGTACCATATCGCGGAATTCGACCGGCTGCCTTACGAAGAGAAGTTGCTGCTTAGTTTGGATCTCCCCGCTGCGAAAACCGCGCGGTTGTCATCCAGACACTGAGAGCCTTGCGAAGTGAGAAAGCGCTCCGGCGTTTTGAGGCCGTCCGGGAAGGCAAGAACGACTCTGGTGTAATCCCGGAGATCTTGCACGCTCTGGCGCAGGTGACCCCCCGTGCTGGGCCATGGTTGCCCGCGGAACCTACCATCCTTCAAGGCTCGTCCACACGGTCACGCCCGGCTTCGTCCACCAAGCTCCGCCTGTCCGCTGAGGCCTGGACCCGCAGCAGCACCCGAAGGGTTTGATCCTGTATTTTCACGGCCGCAGGCGCATGCATGCGGCTTTCAACCTCGGCCGCAATCGCTGTCTTGGCGAGTTCATACCAACTCCGCAAGCAGTCCACTATGTCATCCAGCAGAAACCACGGGGCCCTGCCGGCAACAGATAGCAATCGGGCTGCGCCTGGCGAGGCCGCCTCCGAAATCCCGCTCTGCACCGCCAGAACGCAGACTAGCGTTACAATTTCGGGATCTTCTTCCTCGAGCAAGCCGCGCAACATCGGCCAATCCTCGGCGCAGATTCCAATTCGGGCCAGCACGCGAAGGGCGCTTTGCCGGCGGCGCAAGCTGGATGGGAGTTCCAGATCGCCGGCCGGCAAAGGCGTTGTGGCCGAGAGGATCAACGCCTGGCGGGCGGTCCCCCCGATCGAGGCCAGCGCGTCTTCGGCCAACAGCCGGCACAAGTCGTCCTCCAGAGCCCGATCGAGGTAAGGAATTGCTTCGGTCAAACGCAGATGACCAAAGACTTCAACCAAGCCAGGAAGCATCCTCTGACCCGCTAGCGCCAGAAGGAACGAAACTGTGGCGTCATCGGGCCAGCGCAGAAATTCGCGTGCGGCGGCGTTGCATACGGCTTGTTCGGCGAACTCGATTTGTGGATCGGTGGAGGGCGGTAACGACAAGTATTCCATCAGCACTTCGCGCGCACCGAGAGCGCCGAGCGCTTCCACCGCCCAGCGCCGGGGCTGGTACACGGTGCTGGGACGCCCTTCCAGCAGAAACCGCCGAAGGGATGGGATCGCGGCCGGCCCCAGTTTCACCAAAGCTGCCTTGGCGCTCTCCCCTTCCAGAAGGTTGTTCAGCGCCGCGATCAAGCGGTCGGCTTCGCTGTCTTCCGTAACCATCACTCATCGTCCGCCACGCGCAGCTTCCTGGCAACCAACAAGAACAGCGGCACGGAACACAATTGCGCCGCCACCGAAAACGCAATCAACGTCGAGAGAGACACGTCGTACAAAGCCCCCATCAGGGCGCTGCCCAGAAACCACGCCAGCCCGTAGCTTGCGTTGAAAACGCCATAGGCCGTGCCGCGCTTATCGCGCGAAATCATCGCCGCCACCGCCGCCCGCAAGATGGACTCCTGCGCGCCCATACCAATGCCCCACAGCGCCATGCCCGCCATCGCAGCATAGAACCCCCCCAGGAACGTCAGCGGCGCAAACAGTGCCGATAACAACGAGACCAGCGCCAGCGTGACGAAACCCAAGCGGTCGAAAATCCACCCGAAAACCAGCGCCGCGAGGGCGTCCATGCCCATTGCCACAACGTAGAAAATGGGAATCCAGGCAACGGAAACCACGGAATGTTTCTGGAAATGGTAGGCGATCAACGGGAAATCCGCATAGCCGGACGCGATCAAGGCCGCCGCCGCGAGATACAGCCAGAAGACGCGGGGAAATCCGGCCGTCTCCAACCGTGCTGGGAGCGCTTCTAGATCCTGCGGGCGGGGGTAGAGGAACCGGGCCACAGCTAGCGTCCCTATGGCTAGCAGCGCGGGAACCAGCAAGATGGCGAAGGCCGTCTGGAATCCTTGCCGCTCGTGCAGCACTATCGCCACGATCAGGGGGCCAGCCACCGCGCCGGTCTGGTCCATGGCTTCATGCAAGCCGAAACCCCACCCGCGGCCCATGCGCGAGGTGGCATGGGAAAGCATGGCGTCCCGCGCGGGGGTGCGGAGTGCTTTGCCGGCGCGTTCGGTGATCATCAATGCGGCCGCTGTTTCCCAGCGCCCAGCCAGCGCCAAGAGGGGCACAGCCAGCAGGTTGATGGCGTAGCCCGCCATGGTGATCAGCCAGTAGCGCCGTGTGCGGTCGCTTAGAACGCCCGAGACCAAGCGCAACCCGTAGCCCACCAGCTCGCCGAAGCCCGCCACAAAGCCGACCACCACGCCGCTTGCGCCTAGAGCCGCGAGAAACGCCCCCGTGACGCTGCGAGCGCCCTCGTAGGTCGCATCGGAGAGAAGGCTGACCACGCCGAGCAAAATAACAAAACCCAGCGCGTGCCGTGCCGACAGCACGGCCCCCTGCTGTTTCGCATCCAAGCCGGGGGCATCGACATGCGGTTCCACTCTCTTACCCTCTTAAAAATGCTCCCATAACAAGTGCTCAGTTGCATCCGTCAGGTACGGCGAGGGCACCACCACGGCCATGAGATTCTCCCGCAAGCACTGAAATCGCTGCTCGCTGATGTAATCCATGGCCGCAGCTTAGCCGCCACACAGTTGCCTTCCCGGTTGAACAGCAGCAGCGAATGATAGCAGATCGACTCGAAGTGACCTTTGTCAAGCCTTTGCTCCTGTTGGCTATAGAACCGGAATCTCAGTTGAGTCCATGTCCAACATACCCGCTGCGCTGAGGCGACGCCTTCTGCTTTGGCGATCAGTTCCAGATTGATCCGCGCCAAACTCACAAAATTCTGGTCTTCGTCAACGCCTCGGTCTCGAAGGAACGCAACCCGCAAGTCAGCGCTGCTCTGCGCTGCTAGAACTTTTCCGAGCCGGTCAACGGAAAGGTAAATCTTGGCTGAGGTGTTCGGCGTCATTGATATTCTCGAAGCCGGCCAAGCGACTGTCGACCAACTGCCGAAACAGATCGGCCAGCTACATGAATAAAGACGCTGGAAAACCTCACAAAGCTGCACGAAATGTTTGAAACGGAAATCCGGGCCAAGATCTATCTAAAAGCTGTAGCCTGCCGAGAGACCACCAAAGCCACCAATTGCCCCGGTGGATAAGACGACCATACGCGCCAGTGGGCGCACGTACCAATGCGCGGTGACTGATATCGCAACGCCGAAGCCCAATGCACCGCCAGCCACTGCACGGGACTCATTCTCGAACGATGGTCTAACCTGCTTTTTACTCTCCGCCCCGGCAAGCAAACCAGCGTCAAGAAAGGGACGCAAGCGCGCGCTTTTGCCTTGAATCCTCACGCCACCGCCGGCAAGATTCATGGAACCAGGTTCCCCGCTCCCAGAACTGGTTTTTGCCCAGTGTTCATACTCCAGAAAAAGGCCGAAGCGCCCGCCGCAGAAAACACACGCCTCGACCCCTCCTACAGTATGATGCGAGGAGTTGTCGAACAGTTTTACCGCTCCGCCAACGCCAACCATACCGCCGAGTTGAGTACTCTGAGCGTAGAGCAGTGGCGACAGCAGAAAAAATAGCGCGAGCCATTTCCTCATACAAGGCTATGGTAACGGAAAGCGCCGGAATGAAGGTAAAAGGAAGGACCTGTTCCCACCCCGGTAATTGCACACATTGCACCCCACCGTAACGTGGTTGTATGCTTTCCGTCAACGGCACTTTGATGTGAAAAGGGAACGTGGAATGCGCTATCGAGGATTCTCAGTAATAGTTGCGGGAGCTGTTTTGCTGTGCGGAGGCTGCCAGCGTCACAGCGTAGATCTGATCGTTCATCACGGCAAGATCGTCACCGTGGATCCGGAATTTCATATCGCGGAGGCAATGGCGATAGCAAGCGACAGGATTGCGCTTGTCGGGAGCAACAGCGAAGTCCTGAAACTGGCAGGACCTAACACCAGGCAAATCGACCTGCAAGGGAAGACAGTTTTGCCGGGACTCAATGACTCTCACCTGCATGTCTACAGCTCAGCCATGTACGAGTTTGACCACCCGGTGCCGGACATGGAAACCATCCAGGACGTGTTGAACTACATAAAATCCCGCGTCGCTGTAGCCAAGGAGGGTGACTGGATTGAAATTTCACAGGTTTTCATCACCCGACTTAAAGAGCAACGATATCCCACCCGGCAGGAACTCGATCGTGTGGCGCCTAAAAATCCTGTCGTGTTTTCTACAGGACCGGACGCCTCCCTGAATTCACTGGCTCTGAAGCTGTGCGGCATTGACAAGAATTTCAAGGTCACCGACGGGAAGCCCTGCCTTGTCGAGCGTGACGCGAAGACCGGCGAGCCTACCGGCATTCTCCGGAGCTGTTCCCGATTTATCAAATTTAAATCCAGCGAAAAGGTTCCCACAACCGAAGACAAGCTGAAGCGTATGAAAATGTTGCTGGCCGACTATAACTCTGTCGGGATTACCAGCATCAGCGACGGGGATACGAGCGACGAAGAACTGGAGCTATTCCGTCAGCTCAAGGCACGCGGCGAGCTAAGCTGTCGCACTTTCACCGTGCTTCATGTGGATGCGCAGATGCCCATGGATAAGATCGAGGCGCGAATTCGGGCCGCGGCACAAAATCCGCTTCACAAATACGACAACATGCTCTGGCTGCGGGGCATCAAATCTTATCTGGACGGCGGCATGTTGACGGGCAGTGCATATATGCTTAAGCCGTGGGGCGTAAGCAAGGTGTATGCCATTACAGACCCGCAGTACCGGGGCATGTTATATATTCAGCCGGACCGCCTGTACCAAATGGCGAAACTCTGTTTAGAGAATGACTTACAATTCACCGTGCACGCTGTCGGCGACGGCGCGGTAGCAGCCATCGTGGACGCATACGAACGTGTCAACAAAGACTTCCTTGTCCGCGACAAACGGCCATCCATTACGCACGCAAACTTCATCAGCCCCGAATCTCTTCAGAAAATGAAAGCCCTTGGTGTCGTCGCCAACATGCAGCCTGACTGGCTTTATCTGGATGGCGCGACATTACTAAAGCAATTCGGGGAGGAGCGGATGGCCAACTTTCAACCGTATAAAACGCTGTTAGACAACCATGTGATAGTGGGGGGCGGTTCAGACCACATGCAAAAAATCGGGAGCTTTCGCTCCATCAATCAATACAATCCGTTTCTCGGCATGTGGATCACTCTAACGCGCCGCCCGCGATGGTCCGACAGGCCTCTGCACCCTGAGCAGATCATCTCCCGCGAGCAGGCTATTCGACTGTATACCATCAATAATGCCTATCTAACCTTTCAAGAAAAAGAAAAGGGCTCGCTCGAAAAAGGCAAACTTGCCGACTTTATTGTCTTGAAAAAAGACATACTTACCTGCCCAGTCGACGAAATCAAAAACATCGAAGTCGAACAGACTTATTTGGGCGGCAAGTTGGTATATCAGAGTTCCCATTAGAAAAAAACTGCCTTGTGGCGGCACACACTGAGCCCTCGCTCCCCGGTGTGTCTGTACGAAGCTCGGCGTGACGAAGTATACTTTCCACTTCGGTCATCTTATTAATGGAAAGGAACTCATATCGTGAAACAACCTGGAACAACGCGACGTTCTTTCCTGACTGCTACTGCATTAGTCGGCGCCGCCGCAAACGCTAAAATTGTGAAACCCTCCCTGCCTGCCCGATCCGCTGCCCGCATTATCGGTTCGAATGATCGCATCAATGTCGGCATCATCGGCGTTGGAGGCATGGGTACCGGGCATCTCCGCGCGTTTGTCCAACAAAGCGAGCAGGACAAGGATATTCAGGTAGTCGCCGTCAGCGACATTTACAAGAGGAGGAAGGATAGGGCGCGGGACATAGCCCACTTGAACGAAAAAGACGTTCATCACGATTATCGCGAGTTGTTGGCACGAAACGATGTGGATGCGGTGCTCATTGCCACTCCGGATCACTGGCATGCTCAGATGGCCGTCGACGCAATGGCGGCTGGCAAGGATGTTTACTTGCAGAAGCCCATGACTTTGACTATCGACGAGGCCAGAGACGTTGCCGAATCCGCCGGGAAATATAGCCGAGTGCTTCAAATAGGGAGCCAGTACCTGTCCGACCCCCGCTATCACAAGGCCAAAGAGTTGATTGCAGCTGGAGAAATCGGCGAACTGTTATGGGCCCAGATCACATACAGCCGTAACTCGATCACCGGGGAATGGAATTACCGGATTGAACCGGAGGGCACACCCGAAACTATTGATTGGCCCCGGTGGCTTGGTCCGGCACGCAAGCGTCCCTTTAGCGCTGAACGTTATTTTCGCTGGCGGAAGTACTGGGATTATTCCGGGGGCATCGCCACCGATTTGTTTTATCACATGCTAGGCCCGATTCTTTTCGCCATGGGGCCACAATTCCCGGTGCGCGTAACAGGATCGGGAGGCATCTACGTACAAAAAGACCGCGAAGTCCCTGACACTTATGCCACGGTAATCGAATACCCTCAGTTTTTTATCAACATTTCCGCCTCGATGGCTAACGCCGCTGCTAATAAATTCTTCCCACAAGCCATATACGGACACAAAGGCACTATCACTTTCGAACGCAATAGTGTGATCGTCTATCCCGAAAATCTGACCCGGGAAAAAGAACCCCCCTCTCCAAAAAGCTACCCAGTACCGCCCTTTAACATGAACCGCGCACACACGGATAATTTCTTTTCTTCAGTCCGCTCTCGACAGCAGCCGGTTTTGGGCCCTCAACTTGGTTACCAGATCATGACGGCTATTAAACTGGGTGTTGACTCTTACCGAGAGGGGCGCGTAAAGTTCTTTGATCCGGTAACACAGCGTGTCACTGGCAAGGTTCCACCAAGGCCGGCTTATGAAGGAGACGGCAAGAACCATGGGCCAGTAGAAGCGTAGTTATCATGCAATCGCTGCTTGACTTAGTCGGTTCCGCTAAAGTTTTTGATTTGGCGCAGAGCTATTTCACCGGGATACCGCACCATCCCAACCACCCGCCTTTTTTATTCAGTCTCACCAAAAAGCACGGTGACTATATCACGCCTGGAGGCGTCAGTTCCGCTGCTGACGCCTTCACACTCGGGGGACACGTTGGAACGCATATCGATGCACTGTGCCATTATTCCTGTTGCGGTAGACTTCATAGAGGCGTTGTCGCGGGCTCAATCCAATCTTACGGCGGGGGCATAGAGCAACACTCGGTCGACACCATGAACCCTATTTTGCGACGAGGTGTTCTGCTGGATATCGCAGGTATGGAAAGACTTGATGTTTTGCCGGCCGATTTTGTCATCACCCCGAGCCATCTCGAAGCAGCCGCACGCGCCCACAATATTCAAATACAGGAAGGCGACGTGGTCCTTTTGCGTACAGGTTGGGCCAGGTATTGGAACGAACCTTCCCGTTATGTCAATAACCTGCAAGGCCCGGGGCCGCAAGAGCCTGGCGCCCGGTGGCTCAGCGACCACTGTGTGTTTGCAGTGGGATCAGACACCCTGGGATTCGAATTCCTCCCCGCCCCGGAAATGAGAGTCCATGTACATCTGCTTGTCGACAGTGGGATACACATTATTGAGGCTCTCAATCTCGAAGAGCTTGCCTCGGCACGTGTCTATACCTTTGTCTTCGTGGCCATTCCGCTCAAAATTCGTGGTGGTACAGGGTCACCAATCCGCCCGCTGGCATTGGTTTCACCTGATGTAACCTAAAACGTTGGGAGGAGAATTTGTATCCAGAATTAAAAGGGAAAACCGCGCTGGTTACTGGAGCTTCACGGGGAATTGGAGCAGCTACTGCGTTAACCCTGGCGCGGCATGGAGTCTCAAGATTTCTTATTCATTACAATTCGTATACGGAGGGAGCGCGCCAGACTCTCGCTAGTATCCGGGGAGCTGGAGCCGAAGGCGAAATAATCCAGGCTGACTTGGGAAAATCAGCCGGCATTCAGTCTTTCCTCTCTGAGTTGCGGAGGCGCGGGCCCGAGCTAGACATCCTGATCAACAACGCCGGTTCCCTGGTAAAGCGTGCCGGATTACTCGAGTATACCGAGGATCTCTTCGACACCGTGATGAACTTAAACGTTAAGAGTGCTTACCTTATCGCCCAGGTAGTTGTACCGTACATGCTGCGCCAAAAGAGCGGAGTCATCGTCAACCTGAGTTCGATAGCCGGTAGAAATGGAGGAGGTCCAGGCGCAACTATCTACGCTGCTGCAAAGGCTGCTGTGACGTGCATGACTAAAGGGATGGCCAAAGAGCTGGCCCCGCTGGGGATCCGGGTCAACGCCGTCAGCCCGGGCACGGTTGATAACTACTTCCACCAGCAATTCTCAACCCGCGAGCTGCTTGATTCTATAGTAAAAATGACACCCGCAGGAAGACTCAGTACCAACGAAGACGTTGCTGACGTGATCCTGTTCCTGTGCACCAACGGGTCACGTTACATCCATGGTCAAACCATAGAAGTCAACGGCGGGATGCTGGCGCCATGAGTATCTTCGTCCTCAGCTTTCCGGGATTTTCAGGACAAAATCCAGTACAACCTGAGTATCTGTTGAAATTCCTTCAGCCAAGGGGGCAGAAAAGCCTTTGCGCGCCACCATCGCCCAGGATTGCTGATAACCCAGCTCCCGGATAGCCCGGCTACCGAAGGTGTGTACTAGCATCTCTCTTGCCGCGTCAGAAAGCCGGTAAGAAGCTTCGTCAGCCACCGCAAACAATACAATGGTCCCGGAGGGCAGATCACTAAGGTAATTTATCAGTTGCTCGGAAGCGGATGCGTCTCCCCAAGTGTCAAAGTTGCGCACAGGGGAATATACGCCCGTGACGGGATTGACTGACATTACGTTAATACCTCTGCCCGGCCCGCCACCCGTCACTGAGTAAAGCGTGTAGCCGTTCCATTCAAACCGTGCAATAGGTTTGGATTTGTATCCGCCAGAGATGATGCGTATAGGAATGATTCCACGGCTAGCCAACAGTGTCAGCCGGAAAGAGACTCGGTCCCCGGTAACACCATTGGCGTATCCATAGAAGGAAACCTTTGCATTGTTCACCGGTGCCGAGGCTGCATCCGCCCAAACCTCCACATTAGCCGTACCCCCTGTAAAACTGACGGGGACACGGAATCGAACTCCTGGCGGCAAGCTCTCACCCGCCAGAAGGACCGGGCCACAATAGCCGTTCCTGCCATCCATCCGTATCTGTAACTTCGCCACTGGGCCACCAGGCTGTAAGGTTATCTCTGTTTGCGGTGAGGTAAGCCGAATGCCGAATGGGTCGGTAATCCGGACCACGCTCATGGGATATACATTGCTTGATGAACCGTTAACACGGATCTCCAGTCCGGCATCGGGAGAAGGAGGAGTGGTATAGGGCACTTTTACGTTCACCTGGTTAAGTCCTACAAGCCCGGCGACGAGCCCGGCATAAAGAACTTCGGCCGATGTGTGGTTGACAAATGCCTCGACATTGCTTGTAAGATTCCTTCCCTCACCCATACCCGTACCATAGACCTCAAGGAGTTCCCCTGGTCGCACCCCGTTGTCTTGGGTGACCAAACACTGCGTACCCGCACGAACTACCGCATCCGGGAATATTCCTGGCGCCGTTTCCTCTATATGCATTGAGAGAATGTTGCTCGCGACACCCATAGAAAACACTACAGCCTGATAATCGCCCGGAGGAAGATCCCAAGGCGTTTGAGCTGTCAAAACTTCCGGAGAGGAGAACCCCACCGGCACAGGGACGTCCCCAATGCACAGACATGTTGTGCCTAAAGTCAAAGGCCAGGGGACGATACCGGCAGACTGGGTTTCGCCGAAGCCCGACCCAGATACCCGGATCAAGGCTCCGGGGGCAGCCACCGGCCAACCAGAAGCAGCATTTGTAAAGCTGTTAAGTTTCGGCGGCGGGTCTTTCACCCAAGAGCCGCTTCCCTGATACTGCCATCGGTACCTGAGGGTGAAAAAAAGTTCTCGAGGCAATAGACTGGTCAGGTCCGAATGTCCGACTTGTTGCTGTTCAGCTTCGAACAAGTCGTCAAACCCTGCTGGGATATCCATGGAATCCACGGTGGTCAAAACAGGCGGGGTGTTTTCAGGCTGAACGCTGCGAAGCCAGGTTTCAGCCTCAACCACTAGCGTATTGAAGTCCTCAGCAGAGCCCGCAAACTTGAGGTTGTAATCCCGCATGACGTTGTTGCCAAACACGAATCCGAGCAATCGAGGATGCGTGCGGTAGCGATCCGCATAACGCCGAAATGCCTCAAGGATTGCGGTTTTCTTTGCACTGATGGGCTGGGTAGGGTCATAAAAAGGTTCTAGCGGGAAACCAGCCAGCCAGTATAACCCCGTACTTTCGAGTACTGCAGTAAACAGGTGGTCCTTTTCAGGTATTAGGTCGTACGTCTGAACAGTATTGGCGCCCGTAGCTGCGATCAACGACAGATCCCTGGCATAAAAACAACTTTTCGCGGGGAGAGCCGGCGCGGAATCGGCCATGGAAGCAATGCGTGGATAAGCCACTCCACGAACGATCAATTGCTTTCGGTCAACACCCTGCTCATTGTTCTGAACTCCCATTGACACCGGGGACAGTAAAGCGCCAGCAGCTAGCCAAAACCCTATCACCTGCCTAGGGATCCGGATTAAGGTTGAACCTCGCCTATGCATACGCACAGTTTCCTTAGTAATTGAGTGTTCAGGTTCCAGAAGATCTCTCAGGAAGGATCGATGTGTAGGACAGGTATGCGCTATTCTGCCTGGTCCGTTCTAGCGGTTTTGGTTTTTTCTGGAAGTCTGGAAGCTCAAGAGAGCACACTTCGTCTGAAAGGTCTCAACGGCGAAGCTGTCGTGCCGCGTGCGCGTTCCACAACATTGAAGCGCTTGGTCCCGGGGCGTTCACATGTGCTGATGCAATTTTCGGAAGTCCCAAGCAAAGAACAAGTGGAGGCGCTGAAACGGCGTGGAATCAGGCCATTACAGTATGTTCCTGAACGAGGGCTGATGGTTTCGATGGATGACAGCGCGCGTTTAGACAACCTAAACCTACGCTGGTCTGGTCGCCTCACAAGAAAAGCGAAACTCAGCAGCTTGGTGTATGGAGGGAATCATCTTCCCTCGGAAGATTTTTTCGTGGTCGAATTTTTCCCCGATGTTCAAGCCGAGGTTGCATGGGCCCTGGCGGATGCTGAAGGGTTTGCGATTTACCATCATCTGGATATCATGCCCAACCACCTTTTAATCCGTGGCGCTCGTCAGAACTTACCTGCGTTAGCTGACTGGGATGAGGTCGCTTATATTTTCCCCGCTGCAACTGATCTTGTAGAAGGACGCCATGTGCAGGCTTGTCCTGGGGCTCTTACAGCGCTGGGCCCGATAGGCCAGTACTCAGGAAGAATCAGCGAAGGCTGGGATGGTCCTGGATTGCAAAGTGCCAATCTTGGCTATTGTTTTGAACGACTAACTGCAAAATTGCCTCAAGACAAGGCAAGCGCTGTGATACGCCGCGCTATGGAGGAGTGGGCAAAGTACGCTGATATTACCTTTGCCGCCACTGCCAATCCCGCCAGTCTACGCACCCTGAATTTTCTGTTTGCACGGGGGGACCATGGGGATGGTTATCCTTTCGACGGCGCCGGCAGGGTCCTCGCGCATACTTTTTTTCCTGCCCCTCCTAACCCTGAACCGATAGCAGGAGATGTCCATTTTGACGAGGACGAAGAATGGGTAGTGGATCCAGATTCGAATCTGTATTCTGTAGACCTGTTCACCGTAGCTTTGCACGAAATCGGTCATGCTCTTGGTCTGCCACACTCTGATGTGCCCGGAAGCGTCATGTACCCTTACTACCACCGGATGACCGGTTTGACAGCTACCGACATCCGGGATATCCAGCAGCTCTACGCGTCAACCCGCAGCGGCGCTAGCAAGGATTCAGGAGATGGGGCAGTGGAGCCACTGGTAATAAGAATCGAGCAACCGGCGACATTTCCTCTTTTTACGTACGAACCGGGCTTATCGATCTCAGGGAGCGTGGTAGGGGGCTCAGGTGATGTTCGTGTAAGCTGGACGACGGACCGGGCAATAGGAGGGGTTGCTGCTGGTGGAAGGAACTGGAGCATTGCTTGGGCGCCACTTCAAGTGGGTGACAATACGTTGACCATCCAAGCGATCGATGCAGACCAACGCCAAGACTCGCGCTCCGTCGTAGTAACGCGGCAGCCAGTGCAAGAAACGCTCGTGGTTCGCATCGCCACGCCGACAACCGGGAGCTCTTATGTAACCGCCTACCCCTCGGTGACGCTCGCAGGAACGGTTTCATCCACCTCATCCATCACGCGAGTTTCCTGGAGTAACTCAGCTGGCGGCGCCGGTTTAGCCTCGGGAACCACTGTGTGGACAGCAGGTCCGATCACCGTGTCAATCGGGGTTAACCGGATCACAATAACGGCGCAAGCGGCTAATGGAGCAACGGCATCCGCCTCATTGGACGTTACCTTCACTGGCAAGGTCACGGATACGGTGGCACCCTATTTGACCATCCTCTCGCCAGCCTCCTCAATCGTGCTCACCAATAGTTCTTCCATATCGCTCCGCGGTACAGCGAGCGACAACCTCGGAGTTACGGAGGTTAACTGGACAACCTCGACGGGAAAAAACGGCATCGCCAGTGGCACGACCTCCTGGAGCACTGGTGAAATTCCTCTTCTGGTGGGCACCAACCGCATCACTGTGCGGGCTTTGGATGCAGCGGGCAACGTTGGCTGGCGTTCAATCAGCGTGGAACGTAAATAATAGCCCTGCGCTACCTATGTTTCTGTTATTTCATCTGCTGTCGATTAACCCAAAAGGCTGGCAAGCTTTGAGCCGGGAACGATAATTGTCTCATCACGCTCAGGGCCGGTTGAGATACAGCCAATTTCAACACCACTCTGCTCGGCCAAAAAAGAAAGATACTCTCGCGCACGGATCGGAAGGTCATCGTAGCGCCTGATCCCGACCGTCGAGGAGCACCAGCCCGGCTTGGTCACGTATACCGGTTCGACCGCCTTAAGTGCTTTCGCAGTGGCAGGCATTTCATCAGATAGGTGGCCTTGCTGTCGATATGCTATGCAGACTGGAATCTCCTCCAGTTGGTCGAGGACATCCAACTTGGTAATTACAAGGCTGTCGAAACCGTTGATCATGGCTGTATAGCGCAGAAGCGGCGCATCGAACCAGCCGCAGCGCCGTGGCCGGCCGGTTACCGCGCCATACTCATTGCCAATCTTTCTGAGCTGTTCGCCGAATTTGTCCAATGCCTCGGTCGGGAAAGGCCCACCGCCAACCCGCGTAATATAGGCCTTTGACACCCCGATAACACCGTGTATGCGGGATGGAGGCACGCCGGTCCCCGTACTGACTCCACCGGCGGTCGAATTTGAGGAGGTAACAAAGGGATACGTACCGTGGTCGATATCCAGCATGGAACCCTGAGCGCCCTCAAACAGTACTCTCTTGCCTTCGCTAATAGCCCAGTTCAACAATCTCGCGGTGTCGCACACCATAGGCCGGAGACGCGCTGCAAGCTCCTTGTACCGCCGCCTCGTTTCCGCAAAATCAATACTTTCTCCGAGATCGAAGGCGCGTGCAATGATCTGCTTATCCTCTGCCGCTGAATTGAAAAGTTCTTCGAAGTTTTCGTCGTCCAATAAATCGGCGATGCGAATCCCACGCCTCCCGAATTTGTCTTCATAGCAAGGGCCGATGCCTCGCGACGTGGTGCCGATAGCTGTGCGGCCAGTACGCCCTTCGGAAATTTTCTCCATCACCCGGTGAAACGGAAAAATTACGTGGGCACGATTGCTTATGGCGAGCTGTCCTTTGACGTCGACCCCGCAGGCCTCCAGAGCTTCGATTTCCTCCAGCAAGGCAACAGGGTCTATCACCAACCCGTTTCCGATCACCGCACGCTTGCCGGGACGCAGAATGCCGGACGGCACAAGCTTTAGAATAAATTTTCTGCCGCCGATGCGCACCGTATGCCCGGCGTTGTGACCGCCCTGATAACGCGCGACAATATCGAAGCGCTCCGAAAATAGATCGACAATCTTGCCTTTGCCTTCGTCGCCCCATTGGGCGCCCAGCACCACGAGGTTGCTCATAACCGTTACGCCAAAACGTTCCATTGTAGCGCAGGCAGTGTGTTACGCTGGCCGTGATGCAGCTTTGTGAGTTTTTTCTAAAACTTCCAGAAGAATCCTTTGCTCAACTAGTCCGTGGTATATCACTTGGAAAATTAAGGACATATCAACTTTACGAACCGTTCAAAGCACGCGCCCACATGACAAAGTTAAATACTGAGAACCTGCGAAAAGCAATTCCCCGGTTCCGTGCACGGCTAGCGTCGGGCGAGGAGGAATTCGCCAAAGAGCTGGCCCAGGCCATCCTGGTGTGTCACTTGGATATGGCCGCAGCAGTACTTGATTTTTTGGGCATCCCTAACCAGGACGGTTTTTTCTCCAAAGACCTGGATGCCTCGCAGTACCTGAGCCCGGGCTGGCAGCAACGAGTATGGGACAACCTCCGGGACAAATACCCAGCTCCTGTTCTTCTGCTGCACCTGAATCACTTAGCGTGGGAACTTGATAAATTGGCAACATGCTTTTTCCCAACGGAAGCTGAGAGCATGAATCCGGTCTAGGCTGCCCGAACACGGTCTGTTGCTTGCACTAGCATGCATACTCAGGCTCTGACACCTCAAGCCAAGCTGTTAGAATGAGAGGTTTCCCGGCCATGTTTGAGACCACTTTGTCGGAACTGGAAGTACAGGCGCGCCAGCAGATTGCCACAGCCAAGACGGTTGAGGAACTCGAGCCCGTACGAGTGGAGGTACTTGGGCGCAAGGGCGCTCTGGCGAGAATAAGCAAGGAATTGGCCAAGCTGCCACCGGAGGATCGCGCCCGCGTTGGCAAACTGCTCAATGCCGTCAAGCAGAGCCTGGAAGCCGCCGTAGAAGCGCGGAAGGCAGAGTTTCAGGCTCTGGCACTGAAAGCACGATTGGATGCCGAATGGTTCGATCTCACGCTCCCTGCGCCTGAGCCGGAGCGTGGCAACCTGCATCCCATCACGCAGATCCAAAATGAAATCGAGGATCTATTTACATCGCTAGGATTCACGATTCTTGACGGTCCTGAAGTAGAAACTGAGTACCACAATTTCGACGCCCTCAATATTCCCCCAGATCACCCTGCGCGGGATATGCAGGATACCTTTTGGCTTACCGACGGCAATTTGCTGCGGACACACACATCCGCGGTCCAGATCCGGGGGTTAGAACGCTTCACACCTCCTCTGAGAATGATCGCGCCCGGGCGAGTTTTCCGGAATGAAGAAGTGGATGCATCCCATGAGCACACCTTCTACCAGTTGGAAGGGATGATGGTAGACCGGGAGATTTCCGTTGCGCACCTGATCTACTTTATGAAGACTTTGTTAAGCGCTATTTTCGGCCGCGAGGTGACGGTGCGCTTGCGCCCGGGATATTTCCCTTTCGTGGAACCCGGCTTCGAGTTAGACATACAGTGTCTAATCTGTGGTGGCGCGGGCTGTCCGGTATGCAAGCAAGGCGGCTGGGTGGAGCTGCTTCCCTGCGGCCTGGTGCACCCAAATGTGCTGCGCATGAGCAGGATTGATCCGGAACTATGGAACGGTTTCGCCTTTGGACTGGGGCTCACACGCTTGGTGATGATGCGTTATGGCATCGATGATATACGGCACCTCCAAAGTGGCGATTTGAGATTCCTGAGGCAATTCTAACGAGGCCCGAAGTATGAAATTTTCTTACAACTGGCTCTGCGAACTGGTTGAGGGCATGAACACGCCCCCAAAACAGCTCGGTTTGCTGCTGACAATGAAAACCGCTGAGTGCGAGGGTGTCGAGGAGGTGAGCGGAACCGAGCCGGAATGCCCGCCGGACAGTATCATTGAGATCGACAACAAATCCCTTACACACCGCCCAGACCTGTGGGGCCATTACGGGCTAGCTCGCGAAGTGGGAGCCATCGTAGGAGGGAAGCTACGAGATCCCGTTCATATGGAGTTGCTTCCGCAAGGGCCGCCCCCCATCGCAGTGTCCATCAATGACATGGCCTTGTGCCCGCGCTATAGCGCGCTGGCTTTGGAGAACGTCACTGTCCGGCCTTCACCCCGTTGGCTTCAACGCCGCTTGGAAGTTATCGGACTAAATCCCATCAACAACGTGGTCGACGTGACCAATTATGTAATGGCGGAACTTGCCCAGCCACTGCATGCCTTCGATTGGGATTTGTTGCGCGGATCGACAATTCTGATTCGCACAGCCCAGCCAGGGGAGCATCTTGTTGCCCTCAACGAACAGGAATATGCTTTAGATCCCCGTGATCTGGTTATCGCTGATGAACGCGGGCCTATCGCGCTTGCGGGTGTGATTGGAGGCTTGGATACCTGCATCACCGACCGCACGCGAAGGATCGTTCTCGAAAGCGCGAACTTCCAGGCAGCCTCCATCCGCCGAACATCATCCCGTCATAAATTGCGCACCGACGCTTCGATGCGTTTCGAGAAAGCACAAGATCCGGCCAACACCGTGCGCGGACTGGCTCGGGCGCTGGAATTGCTACAAGAATTTTCACCGGGTATCCGTGTAGTAGCCGGAGTAGCTGACCAGGGAAGGCTTCTTCGTTTGCCAGAACCGATACTTCTGCCTTTAGACTGGCTCGCCCGCAAGTTGGGTAAAACGGTTGACCCGGAAGAGGTCAAGCGGATTTTCGAACGGCTGGGGTTCCTGGTCAGCCCGGACTCTTCTGGTGCTTTTATGGTTACGCCCCCAAGCTGGCGCGCCACCAAAGATATTTCGCTGAGAGACGACCTGCTTGAAGAGGTGGGCCGCATGATCGGCTACGACTCTATTCCCAGTCAGCCACCCACCGCTCTCGTCTCCCCTCCCTTACAGCATCCGGAGCGACTCTTTCATCGTCAGGTTCGCGCCACACTTGTAGAATTAGGGTTCACAGAAGTTTACAACTACTCTTTTGTGAGTGAGGAACAGGCCAAGGCTTTTGGTTATAAAGTCGAAGATCACGTCAGGATAGCCAACCCCATTGCCTCCGATCAATGTTTGATGCGTCTGAACTTACTGCCTGGCATCTGGAAAAACATTCAGCAGAACAGCAAGCATTTTGAGAACTTCCGACTTTTTGAAATCGGTAGGGAAATTCATAAATCCGCCACCGGACTTCCCCAGGAGATTCCTCACCTTGTCGCAGCGGTTTTCCGCCGTGACGACGGGCAACAAGGACTGATGGAACTAAAGCGCGTCTCAGAGCATTTGATGCCCGGCAGCGAGGTTATGCCTGCATCAGCACGTCCGTACGAGCACCCCGCGCGAACCGCTGACGTCAACTGGCATGGAACCACGGTTGGCCGTCTTTTTGAATTACATCCTTCTATGGCCGGGGAAACGAACGGGCGCGCAGCTATTCTGGATCTGGACCTAAAGCAGATTGAAAGTTTGATGTCCCAAGATAAGCGCTACACACCATTACGGAGATTCCCTTCGAGCGCCTTCGACCTTTCGGTGATCGCTCAGGCTCGTGATCTCGCTGGGACCATGCAAAAACATATGGCCGCCCTGGTGGGCGAGTGCTTGGAAAGCATTGAGTTCGTCCGCCAGTACTCCGGTCCTCCTCTGCCTGAGGGCAAGAAAAGCGTATCTTTCAGGCTCAAAGTTGCTTCGCCTGATCATACCCTCTCTTCCGAGGAGTTGGCCGCCATTCGCCAGAGGATCATCGACGGAATGCGGACCCTAGGCTACGATTTCCGCCTTTGAAGATAGACCTGATCACTATTTCCGGGTAGGGCCCTCGGCGGCGCCCGCTCACCGATATCTGATCTCGATGGACTTTACCTTCTCGAGGCGGCGGCAGTGCCGAGGCTCGTTGGAAAACTTGGCGGCGATAAACGTAGTCACGAGTTCGCGGCTCAAGGCGCAACCGATAATCCGCGAGCCCAAAACCAGCACGTTCATGTCATCGTGTTCTACTCCTTGGTGTGCGGAATACGTATCATGACAAACTCCGGCCCGGATTCCGGGTAACTTATTGGCCGCCACCGAAGCTCCCACCCCGCTTCCGCATATCAAAATCCCCCGGTCGGCTTTGCCTTCCAAAACAGTACGCCCTACCGCCTCAGCGAAGTCAGGGTAATCGACCGGGGCAGTGCTGCTGGTGCCAACGTCTACCACAACATGACCCAGTTGTTGCAAATATCCTGCCAAATCTTGTTTCATCAGAAAGCCCGCGTGATCCGAACCGATTGCAATTCGCATGTCGTCACTCCTGAATGCACAGTCAAAAACTCTTCATTCACCACTGCTCTATCGTCACCCTGTCCAATGCCAAAAATTCTCGAATGTGAGGGTGATCCGATTTTTCCAACTCTTCAACCGTACCGGAAAAAATCGCTTTTTTGTCGTGCAACACGACAACGCGATCAGCAACGCGGCGCATCAGATCCAGGTCATGGGTGACAACCACCGAGGTCAAATGTAGCTGTTTCTTCAGTCGCAGCATGAGGCTGGTGAGGTGGTCCGACATAATCGGATCTACCATGGTTGTGGGTTCGTCATAGAGGATGCACTCCGGTTGAGCGGCCAGCGCGCGTGCAATGGCGATGGCTCGTTTATATCCGGTAGATAAATCGCTGGGATAGGCGTTCTCATACTCGAGAAGATCCACCATGCTTAACAGGCCACGAACAACGTCCTCTTTATTTTTTTCGTCGTAATCTTCTCTTAACTCCAAAGAAAACAAAATGTTCTCGCCAACTGTAAGTGAATCAAACAAAGCCCCGGATTGAAATACCATGGTGATCTTCTTCCGGATGCGGCGAAGCTCAGCTTCATCCCAGTTGGTAATGTCTTCATGTGCGGCAATAACCGTGCCGCTATCGGGCTTCAAAAATCCCATAATATGCGCCAGCGTTACGGACTTGCCCACGCCGCTCCTGCCGATAATGGCCACCGTCTCCCCGGTATCTACATGAAAACTGACATCGTCCAAAACAGGTGTATCAAACGTCTTATATACGTGGCGAAACTCGATATAGTGCGGGTATAACTCAGCCATGGTGCCAATCGCGTCGAGAAGCCCATCCAAGAAAGGCGGATTCATGTCTGACCCACTCAGCGAGACTGTTTTTACTTGGCGAACTCTTTCCGGTCGCACCCATGTAAGAATGATAGCATCGTAAGAGGCCAGCAACTGGTTGGCGAAAGCGAACGGGATGAGTATAATTCAATAAAACAAGCAAATGCGGTTTTGTTTTTCTTTAACCGGGTGTTGTTGGCTGCTTGCGGCGGCGGCTCTGTATGCCTCTCCGCCCGAGGCAGCCCGCACAGTAACCTCCGTCGTCCGGCAAGACCCGCGCAACGGGAGGTTGATGCGTACAGTTATTAGAGGAAAAGACGCTCGTGCCTCCGGGACCGCAGTTGTGAGTTTGCGGCAAATTATCGAGGATGAATCGCGGCGAAACAACTTGGATCCGCTGCTTCTTTACGCCATGATCGAGGTGGAGAGTGGATATGATCCGTACACCATTTCTCCGAAGGGTGCTCGGGGCCTTATGCAGCTTATCCCGAGCACGGCCAAACGGTTCGGCGTCAACGATAGCTTCAGCCTCAGCGAGAATGTCCGAGGCGGCGCCCGCTATCTCAGGTATTTATTGGATCTTTTTCAGGATGAACGATTGGCGTTGGCAGCCTATAACGCCGGAGAGGAAGCAGTCGTTCGTTGCAGAGACATACCGCCGTACCCAGAAACGAGGAATTATCTCCGTCTGGTACAGTCCAAGTATGAAGCGGCCAAGCGTATGTGGCGGCGGACTGAGAGCACATCCGTAGGGGAGGCTATGGAAGATTATAGGCCAGTCGAACGGTTTGTAGACCCCGAAGGCAGACTTCACCTGCGTACGCCTTAAGCGTTTATGTCTGCTATCTCGGATTCCGGAACGGTTGCGACGGTAGCAAGGCGACTATTCTGCCCCGCTCTCATAACAGCCGCCTCTACCTTTTTTGTCGCAACTGCACAGCAGAATCCCGAGACGCTAACCGTGACTGAAGTCCGGTTTTGGTCGCTGGCCGAAAGCACCCGCGTGGCCATCCAAACAAACGCAGAGTTCGAATATCGTCAAGGTAGGCTCTCTAGCCCCGAACGAGTTTATTTCGATATCCTGGGCGCCGTATGGCCTGTAAGTGGAGCAAAGATCCACACGATTCCAGTCGGCGATAAGCTCATTAAGCAAATCCGCGTCGCTCAGACCCAACCTTCCGTAACTCGGGTGGTTTGTGATCTGGCAGCCCCGGTGGAAGTCACTGCCGCCAGACTTTCCAACCCGAGTCGTCTTTTGGTGGAGTTCCGATCTGCTGGTAAGCCGACTAACCACTCTCCTACCGACAATCCAAAAGGTGCTGAGCTATCTGCGCCCTCCAGTACAGGTTCTGCCCGGGAGCCGGTCACGAGCACCCCAAGCCAGGAGCTGGCTAAGGCCGCCCCCGCCTCTGCCCCCGCAGTCGGAGCGCCCCGCGCTGCCAAGCTGAACAAGACAGGCGATCGTACGCTGGTTCGTGTGCTAGGGTTAAAGCTTGGCCGGGTTGTGATAGACCCTGGGCATGGCGGCCACGACACGGGAACAATCGGCCCAACCGGGGTGATGGAAAAGGACATCGTGCTTGACATTGCCAAACGGCTCGCCACGCTGATTACGGAACACCTCGGGGCAGAGGTGATTTACACGCGGAACGATGACACTTTCGTGCCGCTTGAAGAAAGGACCGCTCTGGCCAACGATAAAAAAGCAGATTTGTTTCTTTCCATCCATGCCAATTCCGGTGTCCGATCCGCCGCAGGCGCGGAAACCTATTATCTTAACTTCACGACTTCGCAAGACGCTTTGGATGTAGCGGCGCGCGAGAACGCGAGTTCCGATAAAACCATTCATGAGCTTCAGGATTTGCTTCAAAAGATCGCTCTGAAAGACAAAGTAGAAGAGTCTCGAGAGTTTGCCACCAGGGTGCAGGCTGCCCTCCACAAGTCACTTTCCAGAAGCTTGGGCAATACGAAAGACAGAGGAGTACGCAAGGCGCCGTTCGTAGTTCTGATTGGCGCCTCCATGCCATCTATCCTTACCGAAGTGGGCTTTCTGAGTAATCGGCGTGAAGAACGCCTCCTCAGACAGGCCGCATACCGACAAAGAGTTGCGGAGGCCATTTATAAGGGGCTTGCAGACTATGCCTCGACGCTGAGCCACTTTCAGGTAGCACAGACCGTCACCGGTCCCCAAAATTGATACCTCGCAGCGATGCTTTTGCCTTTATACGAGGCAGCTCACGTTTACTATCCTGTTAGGAATGATAGTACTGGCATTTCGCCATGTCCCTTTCGAGCATCTGGGTCTGATCGCACAGGAGCTTGAGCGGCAGCAGATCATATTTGAATATGTCGATCTTTACCAGAGCCCCCGGCTGCCAGCGTCACTGAAGTCCGTCCGCGCACTGGTTTTCCTGGGCGGGCCTATGTCAGCAAACCAAGATGAGCCGCTACTACGTATGGAGTGTGAGCTTATCCGCGAGGCCATAGGGTGTAACAAGCCTGTGCTGGGAATCTGTTTAGGCGCCCAACTGATAGCCAAAGCTCTCCGAGCCAGAGTGTATAAGAATCGGGTCAAGGAGATAGGCTGGGCCCCGGTCTATTGGACTCGGGCTGCCGCCCATGACGCTTTATTTGCAGGTCTTTCCGCTCCTGAAACCGTCTTTCACTGGCATGAGGAAACTTTTGATTTGCCCGAAGGGGCACACCGCCTGGCTTGGTCGGAAAATTGCCTTAACCAGGCTTTCCGCTATAACCGCTTGGTCTACGGCCTTCAGTTCCACCTGGAAGTGACCCCCGAAATGATCGCCGACTGGCTCACCGAAGACGCCAATAGCGAGGACGTCCGGGAGTTGACATCTCCCGTCGATCCGCACCACAACGCCGCGCGATTGCAGGATTTATCTCGCCTCGTTTTCGGGCGCTGGGCGAGCCTCGTTACGGAGCACACGAGCCTTTAATCTTTATTTTGAGCTCCAGCTTCTTGCGCGAGAGGCACTGTAGTTCTTAACATGGAGAAGTATCGAATCCTGAGGTGCTTGGGAGCCACCAATGCTCTATTCGCGCTCGACTGAATACGCTATCCGGGCCTGCGTGTATCTGGCGCAGATCCCGAGTGGCCAATACGCCATGGTGAAACAAATCGCCAAAGAAGAAGGAATTCCGGGCCATTTTCTGGCGAAGATCCTTCAGCAACTCGCGCGCAAGGGCCTTCTCCGTTCGAGCAAAGGCCCCACAGGCGGATTCGTCCTGCGATGGCCCGCCGAAGAGATTCCTTTGCTCAAAATCGTGGAAGCTCTAGACGGACTGGAGGAATACCAGCGGTGCGCTAGCGGCTTAGCCGAGTGCAATGATGACGTGCCCTGTGGCATGCACGAGTCCTGGAAGGCCTTACGATCACGTATCATAGATTATTTGGAGCGCACTTCCATCGCGGACGTGGCCAATGCCTTGAAGGAGAAAAAAGCCGCGTTGCAAAAACCACATCGCGGGAAGCGCTTGGCTTCCAAAACTTAGCAAAAATGACGGTCCCGTTGGGACCGTGGAGGACGAAGCTGATGGGTCACTCTGTGTTGGTTCCCATGGTCGTTGAGCAGACATCGAGGGGGGAACGCGCCTACGATATCTATTCCCGCCTCCTCAAGGAAAACATTATTTTCCTCGGGACCCCGATCGACGACAGTGTCGCCAACCTGGTAATTGCCCAAATGCTATTTCTGGCCGCCGAGGATCCCGAAAAAGACATTTCGCTGTATATCAACACCCCTGGAGGATCGATCACTGCCGGCCTTGCGATCTTGGACACGATGCGGTTCGTGGAACCCGACATTGTAACCATATGTGTTGGTCAGGCCGCTTCTATGGGAGCCGTGTTGCTCGCTGCCGGCACTAAGGGTAAACGGTACAGCCTGCCTCATTCCCGAATCCTTATCCATCAGCCTTCCATAAGCGGACTCGCCGGTCAGGCCACCGACATTGATATTTATGCCAAAGAAATCTTACGCATGAGGGAGAACCTAAACCAGATTCTCGCCGAGGCAACCGGACAGCCAGTGGATAAAGTTGCTCGCGACGTCGACCGTGATTACATTATGGATCCCCAACAGGCGCTTGAATACGGTATGATCGACCGCGTGATTACGAGCCGCAATTTATCGCCTGTGGCAAGGCAATGAGGTAATCCGACGGCCAGGGTAGCTAGGTTTTGCGGGAAGCAAAGCAAAACCAGACGCTATCTGCAAAGCAGCGGAAAGACGAAATGGACATATTCGCTCACGGCTTGTGGGCTGGCGCTGGAGCAGTTGCCGCCAACCGCAAATGGGGCAAGCAAATCCGGTGGGGTTGGGCTTGTTTTTGGGGCATGTTCCCCGATTTGTTCGCCTTCACCCCAATGTTTCTAACCTTGATCCGCTTTCGTTTCTTCGGGCAAGGCTTTACGCCCAGACTGTTATTTAGCCGAGCGCTCCGGGAAGCTCTGCCGCCGCTGCTCCAGCCGACCACGCTCTATCCGGTGAGCCACAGCTTGGTCATCTTCGCCGTGGTTTTTGTCTCGGTTTGGCGCCTGCGCCGCCGCCCCAGCTTAGCTATGCTCGGGTGGTCCCTTCATATTCTGATGGATATTCCCACACATGGATCAGGCACATATCGCACGCCCTTCTTATGGCCTGTAAGTTCCTACCGTTTTAGCGGGATCTGGTGGACAGCCCCTTGGTTCATGATCTTCAACTACAGCGCGCTGGCTGTGATCTACCTCACGTTACTTTACTTGTCTGTCACCCGCAGGCGGCAGCAAGTGCGCCCAGCACCGCAATATAGCAAGACCATTGACATCCCTTGACGTACCGGGCATCAGTGATTTTCCTGTAACGTACAGAAACGCTCGTACGCGTTGTCCCAGGCGGGATCAGCTTTTGGGTCCTCAATTTCAAGCTTGAATGATTGTCTTATCAGAGACCGAGCCTCCTCAAGCCCTTTAAGGGAGCCCGCGCCGATCATTTGGCCCAGGATATTACCCGCCGCTGTGGCCTCGGCTGGTCCGACCACGACCGGGCGTTTCGTTGCCTGAGCCACGAAACGGTTCAGCAACTTGTTCCGCGAGCCTCCCCCAACAATATGGATCACGCCCAGCTTTCTACCGAGCAGTGCCTCTATGCTCTCCAACACCTGACGATAACGCAAGGCCAAGCTTTCCATGATAACGCGGCATATTTCCCCCGGATTTTCGGGGACTGTTTGCTCGCTTGCACGGCAATATGCAGTGATCCTCGTTGGCATCTGGCCCTGAAGAAGAAAGGCGTCAGGATCAATGACCGCGACGAAAGGCCTGGCGGATTCGGCCAGCTGGGTCAGTTCCTCGTAACTGTAGTTGTGCCCTTCCTCGGCCCAAGCACGCCGGCATTCTTGGAGCAGCCATAATCCGGAAATATTCTTCAGAAAACGCACCTTCTTACCCAACCCGATCTCATTAGTGAAATTCAAGGCCAGCGACTGTTCATTGATCAGGGGTTTGTCCAGTTCCACTCCCATGAGTGACCAGGTGCCTGAACTTATGTAACACCACCCGTCGCCGGAAGCGGGCACAGCGGCAACAGCCGAAGCGGTATCATGAGACGCCGTGGCATAAACCGGGGCATTCAGACGAACTGCATTACAGACGTAAGGCAGCAGCTCTCCGAGTTGTGTCCCCGGGGGAACTATTTCAGCCAGCATGGCGGCGGGCAAACCTAGTTTGTCAAGCAGTTCGGTGGCCCAGCGTTTGTCGACCGGATTGTAAAACTGCGAGGTGCTCGCAATCGTCACTTCCGAGCATCGTCTGTGCGTCAACCAGTAGTTAAACAGGTCGGGCATAAACAGCAAGCTTGAGGCGGCCTCCAACGCTTTGGAACCGGCCAACTTCATGGCATAAAGCTGGCATAGTGTATTGAACTGCATGAACTGTATACCGGTCTTCGCAAAAATCTTTTCCCGCGGTACAACCTGAAAAATCTTTTCCGGCATCCCTTCATTGCGGACATCACGATAATGTCTGGGAGAGACCAGAAGCTCTCCATCATGGTCCAAGAGGGCAAAATCAACTCCCCAGGTGTCCACCCCCACGCCATTAAGCTTTAGCTTTCTTTCTCTGCCTGCGATAGAAAGCCCTTGCAGAATTTCCCGGAAAAGTTGGAAAGTGTCCCAATACAGACCGGTAACAACGCGAACCGGAACATTGGGAAACCGGTGAAGTTCTTCGAGCGTGAGCCGTCCTTCGGAAATTGTTCCAAGAATCGCGCGACCGCTCTCGGCGCCAAGGTCAAATGCTAGATAATGCTCCACGGCCAAATTCGGTTGAGGGACTCAGTATATCCATTTTCGACAGAGATCGCCTAGTAATGTGGCCAATCAATCCAGTCGTCCATATTCGCGCGCCGCATTCCGGAAGCACACTAGGTTTGACCACGGAGTTAATACTGGCGTTGCGCAACTGGAAGCAAAAATGAAATGACGCTTGTCTCCCATAGAGTCAAAAAGATCTTTGGTGTATCGGTGCAACGCAATTTCATTATCGTCGACGATTTCCAGCCGCGTAGCGTCCATACCACCGTTGACGGTAAACTCCGGGCAGCCACACATCTTTCGACCTTCCCCGAGAGGCACATCACCAAAAGGAGGAGGCGTCAGCCCTTCCAAACAGTCGATGCCCGAACGTCCAACCAGCGGCATCAGCACCTTGTTGCGGCCGCATGCGTGGACAACGAAGATTTTCTTCCGGCTGTGTATTCGTTCCGCGGCTCGGATGAAAAAACTATCGCAGTATTCGCGGTAAAAATAGGGCGGGTAAAACACCGAGTCCAAATTGTCCAGCGAAATGAAAACCTCGGCATCAGGGTAATCGACTATACTGTCCAGCAGCGCCAGGGCCTTTTCCTCATGCATGCGCGCCAGCTCCTTCATCTCGTCAGGGTGATCCAGCATAAACAGGCTTGCGTTTGCCTGCCCGGCCAGCCAATGGAACATTTTGAGCGGTGAATACGTGATATGCGCCATCATCACTCCGTCATCACCGACCAGTCTTACCCAGCGGCTGAACTCGGCAAAGTCAAACTCGTAAACCGTGGATTCCAGCATGAACCGTACGGCTTTAAACTCGCTCCATTCCTTCCACCAATATTCAGAAATAAAGTCAGCACCTGCCTCTAAAGACAAAGTCCACGTCTGGCTCAAGGTCCCGTACGGAGTGACAAACCTGCTGTGGCGCTCGCAAGTATGTGGTGGGTAGACGTTGAAGGCAGTGACCGCGGGTTGCGCAAACGGGGAGTTACCGCGAAATTCGTCGAAATACTCCCCAGCCATAAATCTTTGTCGCGTAGCCCATTGCGTGTCCCAGCGGGCCAGAATATCTGCCCCGAGGAGGCGCAGAGCGTCAAAAGGATGTGTGGCATGCGCCAGTTCGGCAGGCAACGTGCCAGTGATCAGATGGTGGTAAAACCAGTAGTAAATGTTCGGTGAAAAAGGTACCGTATCGACCGCCTCGCCGCGGAAGGCCGCCAGTATGCGCTGTCTGCCTGTCATATTCTTATTCTTACTGTACCGATACACACGCAAGCCCGTGTCCGTGGAGGCGCAAATTCAGTGAAAGGGCTGCGGTGGTGGATTGCTGGGTTGTTGTTTCTGTCGACTCTGATCAATTACGTGGACAGGCAAACACTGTCCGTGTTGGCCCCATTGCTGAGGGATCAGTTTCACATGACCAACACGGATTATTCGAAAGTCCTGTTCGCCTTCCTACTTGCTTACATGATCATGCAAAGCGGCGCCGGCCGGATCATGGACCACCTGGGAACAAGGGTGGGGTTTTCGCTGGCGATCGTTTGGTGGTCAGTTGCATCCATGTTGCATGCAGCGGCGGGCTCAGCGCTCTCGCTGGGAATCTTCCGGTTTTTGTTGGGAATGGGCGAAGCAGCCAACTGGCCCGGGGGGGTAAAAGCCATATCGGAATGGTTCCCCGCCAAGGAACGTGCCTTTGGAGTCGGCTTTTTTAACTGCGGTTCTACAATAGGCGCGACCCTGGCACCGCCGTTGATTACGTGGATCACGCTCCGGTGGGGCTGGCAACAAGCTTTTTTGCTGACAGGATCTCTTGGGTTTCTGTGGCTCAGTCTGTGGCTGGTACTATTCCGCCCCCCGGAGAAACACCCCTGGATCACCAGGGAAGAGTTGGACTACATTCGCCAGGGAAGGTTTGCAGAGAGTGCATCAGCCCCTTCGGTACCATGGCGTGAACTTCTCAGACTGCGTAAGGTATGGGGGCTGTTGCTCGGCCGGATGCTTGCAGATCCGGTGTGGTGGTTCTACGTTTTCTGGTTACCTGAATATTTGAAGCGGGAGCGGAATTTCAGCCTGGCGACCATCGGTCTTCTCGCCTGGATTCCATTTCTGGGCGCCGACATCGGAAGTTTTGTTGGCGGCTGGCTATCAGGACGGTTGGTCCACAGGGGATATGCCCCAGCAGATGCCAGAAAAATTGTTATGTTGGGTTGCGCAGTGGCTATGAGCGCGGGGATCCCAGCAGTACTGGTCAAGAATGCTATGGTTTCGCTGGCGTTAATCAGCATTACCACGTTTGCATATTCGACGTGGGCCTCAAATATCCTGACACTTCCAGCGGACCTGTTCCCTCCACGTACGGTGGCATCGGTGTCTGGACTTAGCGGCACTGGAGCAGCCTTCGGCGGAATGGTATTCCAGCTGATCGTCGGCGTAGTGGTGGACCACTTTTCCTATGTGCCGGTATTTGTGGCGGCCGGAGTGATGCCGCTTGTTGCGTTTTCCATCATCAACTGGGCAATTCCCCGTGAACAAGCATACAAGCGATAAGGTGGATAAGCAAACCTCCAGAAGGAGACGCGTTTATGGCAACAGACTGGGTTCGTAGAAAGTTCCTCGCTATGGCGGCATTTGGAGCTGCGCCCGGTATACAAAGAATGCCAGGCCAGGCCTTAGCTCGTCCGGATGTTTTCTCTGTTACGAAGTTCGGAGCTGCCGGTGATGGCGTGCGATTGGATACACGTGGGATTCAGGCGACTATAGACGCGTGTGCAAGATCTGGTGGAGGAACTGTCTATTTTCCACCCGGCCGGTTTGTCTCCGGTACGATTTACCTTCGAAGCAACATCACTCTCTACTTCGATCCAGGGGCTGTTCTGCTTGGTAGCAGCGAGCTCTCCCACTATCCCGTCTCCGTACCTGCTTTCCGTTCCTACACGGATAATTACACCGATAAGAGTCTGATTTACGGGGAAAAACTGGAGCGCATTTCGGTGAAAGGCAGCGGCGTCATTGATGGTCAAGGCGGATCATTCGAAGGCCCGTATAAACTACGCCCTTACCTGTTCCGTCTTGTCGAGTGCCGAGATGTTTCCATCCAGGATGTCACGTTGAAAGACTCGGCCATGTGGGGGTTGCATTTGTTGGCCTGCGACGGGGCTGACGTCCGGGGAATTAGCATTCATAGCCGCGTGAACAAGAATAACGACGGCATCGACGTAGATTGCTGCCAGCGAGTGCGGATCTCTGACTGTGAAATCAGCAGTGGGGACGATGCGATAGTCCTTAAGAGCACCGCGGATCGTCCGTGCCGAAATATCACTATCTCCAACTGTGTGCTCAGTAGCGCGTGTAATGCGATTAAGATGGGCACAGAGTCTAATGGGGGGTTTCAGAACATCACTATCAGTAACTGTTCAATCTACGATACGCGCCTGTCAGGCATAGCTTTGGAGATTGTAGATGGGGGAATTCTCGATCAGGTTATCGTCTCGGGAATCACGATTCAGAAAGTAGGAGCACCGATCTTTATACGGCTCGGCAACCGCGCCAGGCCATTCCGCCAGGGTGATCCACAGCCCGGCATAGGCACGTTACGGCGTGTATTAATTACTGGCGTTTTGGCTACGGGCGCGAGCAGGATCGGATGTGCGTTGGCCGGTCTCCCAAACCATCCCATCGAAGGGCTGACCTTGGACAATCTCCGATTGACATTCGAAGGCGGAGGCACTAGGGAAGATGCCGGTCGTGAAATTCCGGAATATCCCAACAAGTATCCGGAACATAGCATGTTCGGCGTTTTGCCTGCCTACGGTTTCTACTGCCGACATGTAAAAGATTTGTGCCTTTCCAACATCGCGCTCGAGTTAGAAGCTCCCGACGAACGACCGGCGCTGGTGTTTGATAATGTCGAAAATTTACGGGTGTTCGAGGCGAGATTCAGCAGATTAGCCCGAAGTGAACAGCCCGTGGTGCTCCATCATGTCAGTGACGCAAGACTGGCCAATCATTAGTATTAAGATCGAAATCCGCAGCGCGAGAATCCAGACCCTAACGCCGATTACAATGGTGGAGAATGATTGAGACGCTTAGGCCAGGCGTCACCGCCAAAAGAGCGCGCTTTGTTCTCTTCGATTTTGATGGCACGGTCTCGCTCATCCGCTCCGGGTGGGTGGAGGTTATGGTGCCCATGATGGTGGAGGTCCTTACGGAACTTAAGACCGGCGAGCGTGAAGAGGCCTTACGCGCGCTGGTCGAAGACTTTGTCGCCCGCCTCACCGGCAAGCAAACGATTTACCAAATGATTGAGCTCGCTAGACAAGTTGCGTTAAGGGGCGGTAAACCGGAGGATCCCTTGGTTTACAAGCGCAGATATCTCAGGCTTCTTCACGACAAAATCCGCCATCGCATCGAGAAGCTTCGTAAAGGTGAAGTACCGCCCGAGAAGTATCTGGTTCCTGGTGTCCGTGACGTGCTGGAAAACTTGCGGGATCGCGGGCTCACGATGTTTCTGGCAAGCGGCACCGATCAGGAGTACATGCGGGAAGAAGCCCGATTACTCGACGTGGAGCGCTATTTTGATGGCGGGGTATTCGGCGCTCTCGATGATTACAAGAGCTTTTCCAAAAAGATTTTGATTCAAAGGGTAATTTCCTCGGCTAATTGCAGCGGGGAAGAATTTTTGGGGTTCGGTGATGGCTACGTGGAAATTGAGAATATCAAGGAAGTGGGTGGTGTGGCTGTCGGCGTAGCTACAGCAGAGCCCGAATGCAGCACGGTGAACGAGTGGAAACGTAAACGGCTTGTGGGAGTAGGCGCAGACTATATCATCCCCAATTTTCTTTGCTGTCAGGAATTACTCAGGACACTTTTCCCGAAATGAAGTCGAAATACGAAATCTTTGACCGTTCGCGGCTTCTTATCCAGCCGCTGGCCAATCGCATCCATGACTTAAGCCTCGATTGGTGGCTAGGCCTTGATGATGAGACGCCACCGTTCTCTCACCCAGACCTTCCGGAACTGGCAAGACGGATTATAAAAGCCAGGCAAACCGGTGCATCGCGCATTTTGATGATGGGCGCACACGTCATCAAGGCTGGGATGAATCGCTTTGTCATTGATCTTCTCGAACGAGGGTTTCTTACCCATGTTGCGACGAATGGGGCAGGTGCCATCCACGACTATGAGCTGGCACGCATCGGCGCCACCACCGAAAGTGTGGCGCGGTACATCCGCAGCGGTGAATTTGGCCTGTGGAAGGAAACAGGTGAGTTGAATGACTGGATCGTTGAAGCCGCGCAACTGTCTTTTGGGCTAGGAGAGAACATCGGGCGCCGGATCAACGATTCCGGGTTCCCACACCACGAGCTCAGTATCTTAGCAGCTGCCTATCGACTTTCCATCCCCGCTACTGTTCATGTGGGGATCGGTTACGACATCATCCACGAACACCCCAATTGCGACGGTGGCGCCCTGGGCGAGGCCAGTTATCGCGATTTTCTGATCTTCGCGCGAACTGTGGAGCGCCTCGAGGGTGGTGTACTGCTCTGTTTTGGATCGGCAGTCATGGGGCCCGAGGTGTACCTCAAAGCCTTATCTATGACACGCAACGTACTTCGCCAGCAGGGGCAAAACATACGGAATTTTGCCACGGCAGTCTTCGACGTTGTACCGATTCAGGGTGATCCCCACAGAGAGTTGCCAAAGACAGATCCGGGCTATTACTTCCGGCCTCACAAGACGATTCTGGTGCGCACGGTCGCCGATGGTGGCGCAAGCTTCTATTTTCAAGGCGATCACAGGGCCACATTGCCAGCCCTTCGCCGTGCCCTTCTCAACGTTCCATGAGTATAGAGGAAATCCTGGCCGAAATTCCAAAGCTTTCTGCTCTTGTTGTAGGAGATATCTGCCTTGACCGCTGGTGCACTTACGATCCCGCACTCTCGGAACCTTCCCGCGAAACCGGCATTCCCCGCCTCGGGGTGGTGTACACAGAGGTAACACCAGGAGCGGGCGGAACCGTAGCTAACAATCTGGCTGCGTTGGGCACTGGTCGGGTGGCTGTTGCTGGAGTCATCGGGGACGATGGCTTCGCCGTAGAGTTGGGAAGGGCTCTGGAGGCACGCGGCATCCTCAGTAACTTACTCGTGAAAGACTCTGAAGTGACAACCTTCACCTATACTAAGCTGATAAATCGCGACAGCGGGGTTGAAGACCAGTCACGTGTGGATTTCATTAATGTCCAACCTCTTCCGGTATCAACCGAAAACAAACTGCTCGAACGCCTGCGCCACTTCATTCCTTTCTTCGATGTCATTTTTGTTTCAGACCAGGCGGAGACAGAGCATGGTGGCGTAATCACAGAGAACGTACGCAGGTTGCTCGGTGAGTTAGCTGGCCAGTACCCCGAGAAGATTTTCCTCGCGGATTCCCGCATGCGTATCGAACAATTTCGTGGCGTCTTGTGCAAGGCGAATCAGCATGAAGCCGAGACGGCATGCCAGAAGCTCTTTGCCCGCGTAGATTATCAGAGTCTTCTGCGCCACATGGGCGGACGCTTGATGATGGTAACTCACGGCGCGGAAGGCGTTCTGGTGGTCGAACCCACGCGTGTGACATGGGTTAAAGCTGTGCGGGTCGAAAAACCGGTGGACATTTGTGGTGCAGGCGACAGCTTTTCTGCCGGGGCCGGTTTGGCCTTGGCGGCGGGAGCATCACCGCTTGAAGCAGCGCAATTCGGCAACCTGGTGGCCTCGATCACCATTATGAAGAAAGGAACGGGCACCGCCTCCCCAGAAGAGGTTAGGACTGCCGCACTGGAGGTGGGCATGTGAGTACGCTGGCGATCGACATAGGCGGAACAAAGTTTTCCATGGCGGTGTTTGAAGGAGAGCGGATGGTAGCCCGCGAGACCCGCGCCACCGACCGGGAAGGAGGCCGGCAATGGATGCTTGCGCAGATCGCTGAGGTAGCCGGGCAATTGGCGCGCCGTTATCCCTTCGATATTTGCGGGATAGGGTTCGGGGGGCCAGTGGATTTCTCCAGGCAACGTGTGGGCCGGTCCACACATGTGGGCGGATGGATTGATTTCCCCCTCTCGGCTTGGGTGGAACGTGAACTCCACGTGCCTGCCCTGATGGATAATGACGCAAACGTCGGCGCTCTTGGGGAAGCCCTTTATGGTGCAGGTAAAGGTTATACCCCCCTCTTTTATATGACCTTGTCCACAGGAATCGGAGGGGGCATTGTTGTTGATGGGAAGATCTACCGTGGAGCGGACTCATATGCAGGGGAAATAGGGCATTTGACCATCCAACCGGATGGCCCCCGCTGTCTGTGCGGTTCTTACGGATGCCTCGAGCGCCTCTGCTCAGGTCTTTGGCTTGAAAGCGACTATGGGCGTCCGGCAGAACAACTTATGCAAGACCCTGATTTCGTAAGCGGCTATGTTGTCAATTTGGCTCTTGGACTGAAAGCCTGCATCATGCTTCTGAACCCCGCACGGATCGTGATTGGAGGTGGTATCAGTAAGGCTGGCGAAGCGCTGTTCGGTCCTCTCCGCGCAGCTCTGAGGCGCGGCATCACCGAATGGTCCCGGGCGCGTATTGATATCGTGCCCGCAGAGTTGGCCGATGACAGCGTGCTTTACGGAGCCCTCGCACTAGTGAAGGAGATTCCAGTCCAATGAATTACCCTGAATATTACAAAACGGAACTGCTACAAGCGATTCATACCATTCCACTGGACAAAGTTGAGGCTGCCATACAGTGGCTGGCCGAAGCCCGCGCCAAAGATTGCGGGATCTTTGTATGTGGAAACGGCGGTAGCGCGACCACTGCCTCACACTTCGTCTGCGATATGGTAAAGGGCGCCAGTTACGGCAAGCAGATGCGTTTTAGGATCATGGCCCTTACAGATTCCATCCCTACCGTAACCGCATATGCCAATGATGTGGGCTACGAGGACGTCTTTGTGGAACAACTCAAGAATTTCGCGCAGGCTGGAGATGTGCTCGTGGCTATTAGCGGCTCAGGAAACTCGCCAAATGTCCTTCGCGCTGTGGAGTACGCCAACAGCATTGGTTGCCGGACTATCGGGCTTACCGGTAGAGATGGCGGTAGGTTAGGAACCCTGGCGCAACTGAACATCCAAGCCTGCGTGCCTCACATGGGCAGGATCGAAGACATTCACATGGTTATCTGCCACATGATCGCGTATTATTTCATGGATGCCGAAACAGCGCCCTCAACCTGCCGTTGAGGTGCTTTGCACGGTCAGTTAGCCCTCGCCCACCTGCATGACCGCTTTGCCGACGCCGTCTTCGTAATGCTCTAACATCGCGAACGTTTGTTCCACTTCCTCCAACGGGCGGAAGTGGGTGAGTATGGGACAAAAGCGGTCGGGATATTGGCTCAGCAGCTCCAGGGCCATCTCCGAGTCGTGATTGGAGCGCCGCACTGTCAGTATCGAAAGTTCCTTACGTCTTACCGGATGGTACTCGATGGAAATATGCGTTTCTGAAGGAATTCCCGTTATAATGACTCGTCCGGCATTGCGGGCTACGTTGATCGCCTGATTCAGCGAGCCATCCTTGCAAACGCAGTCGATGGCTGCGTCCACGCCACGTTGTCCCGTGTCACTGAGAATCTGGTGCACAGGGTCAACATAGGCTGGGTCGATGGCGGCATCAGCGCCTAAAAGCCGCGCCATTTCCCGTCTGTGCGCAACCGGTTCAACAGCCCAGATCCGCCTGGCGCCTGACATCTTTAAAAGGGCAATGGTCAGCAGCCCGATAGGTCCGGCCCCAAAAACTGCTGCCGTCTCCCCAGGCTGTAAGGCGATCAGTTTCATAGAGTGCAAGATGACCGCCAAGGGCTCGAATAGAGTACCCTGCTGGAAACTTAGATTTTGGGGCAGGAGCAACAGGTTAGTCGCGGGGATACTCACATAATCCCTGAAGCATCCGGGATCCCCAGGCATGCTGAGAAAACGGATATTGGCGCAGACATTGTGCCGGCCTGTCATGCAAAACTCACAGTGATGACAGTAAATAGCGGGCTCCAGCGCCACCCTAGCCCCAGGTTCCCAACCACTCACTCCTGGTCCGCTCTTGACCACCACGCCAGTAGGTTCATGTCCTAGAACCATCGGGTAGTGGCACGGTGTGTCTCCGATGCCACCTTCGGAAAAATAGTGCAGGTCAGATCCACAAATCCCAACCGCTTGAACCCGAACCTGAACCTCGCCAGGCCCAGGCTCAGGGATTGAACCTTGAATCAAGCGAAAGTGGCGTGGTTCGTATAATTCGGCAATGCGCATCATGATCCTTTCTTAATTTTTGCGCACAGAAGCTCCTCACGTAAAAGGCCTCCAAAGGCCCACTCTACTTCTTGAACAAGCTGTCGAAGGCTGCTCTAGCTTCGTGGGGGCCCTTGAGAGACGGCCCCTGCACAGAAAGTGTAGAGGAACTCGTTGACGTCGCATCGCGCGCGACAGTCACCCGCGGCTCAAACCACTCGCATTGATTGGCCTGATCTTTGGCAGCGATCCGGCTTGGAATAGGCTTCAGGCACTGGAACCGCGTGGAAGGCTCGAAGTGGCCGCACTGCTTGCAACAATGCAGTGGAACCCCACACTTTGGGCAATTTCCCTTAAAATCGGTTCCCGGCGGCAACGCCGTTGCGCAGTTGTAACAACGTGCAGCCACTACGGCTTGCACCAGTCTCGGAAGACGCGGACCGGTAATATCAAGAGGAGGCCGCGGACCTGTCTGACGCGGCCTCTCCTCGCGTCTTCTATCGCCATGGGGTTCGTGGTCAGACTCCATATACCCGCGTTGCCTATACTTTCGATCGTTATCCATAGCCGGCCTGTGGCTCCTTGGAAAAGCCCAATGATGGGAGTAACTATGCTTCTGATGCCCCTTTGAGGCTGTCCTTAATACATCGGGACCCGGCAGCTCGCGCCGGAAGATTTTTTATACCCTACCGCCTTCTGTGCAGGGCCATCAAAGGAAAACTCTTAGGAAGGCTGGAGCCCCTTCTCCAGGGAGGGCTTGCCGCCACAGCCTCAAACTATTATGTACCACGAATTCGTTCCGGAATCCACCGGAATGCGGGCGGAACATCGTTTGCGAGAAAAACGTCGGGCTATTCATTTCAATACACCGTAAATCCCTGAATAGTCATCGGTCCACAGCCGGAAGTTCGGCCACTTCCCCAATCTTTGGCCTTTTGCGAGCACCGCCGCGTACCTATCTAGCCCCTTCTGCGACATGACCAAGACCCACGACGCACTAAAGCACCTTGTATCGTTCTCGGGCGCTTCAAAATCGAACAAAACAGCTACCTTACCGAAGCAGCTCGCCGCTTTACCCACCACCGGCTCAAGATTCAGGTACTTGTTGGAGATATGAAGCGCCAAAACACCGTCCGGCTGCAAATGGCGAAAGTACGTCTGAAATGCTTCTTTCGTGAGCAGATGAATGGGGATAGAATCTCCGGAAAAAGCATCGATTAGTAAAAAGTCAAAGTGCTGATCCCGCTCCCGCTCCAGCATCACCCGGCCATCTCCAAGGATTATCTCCACCTTTGCCGGCGTATCTTTCAGATAAGTGAACTGCGTTTGGGCCAGTTTGACCACCAGTGGATTGATTTCGTAAAGCCTAAAAAGGTCGCCGGACCGACCGTACACAGTCATCGTCCCGCATCCAAGCCCGATCATGCCAACCCGCCTCGGGGCGCCCTGGACCCCGTCTGCCAACAGATCCGCGATTCCAGTCCCGGGGCAGTAATATGTAGTTGGCAACTTACTACACTGAGGCGATAAGATCTGTTCGCCGTGATTAATCATCCCATGCATGAGCTTTCGGTGATGGCCGAGCCCGTCTTCTTCATCGGCATCAAAAACCCGGAGTTCACCGTAAAAGTTCCGGACCACGACGCGGCAGTTGGCAATCTCTTCGGTAATTCCCTTAGCCAGCGCCAGTGTATAAGTTCCTATCAGCATCAGAACCGCCACGATCGTTGCGGGACCCCAAACGGCCTTGCGGAACTTCCAATACTGCTTGAGTAAGATCCAGGCGGCCAAACAGGCGCACAGCACCAAGCCCACGGGAAATTCATAATAGCCATTGAATACATTAGGGGCGACGATGGCCACCAGGAGGCCACCCATCGCGCCACCCACCGAGACCATGACGTAGAAAAGCGTAAGGTAGCGGGGGTGCGGTTTGCTGCGCGCAAGCTCGCCGTGACAGACCATGCAGAAAATAAACAACCCGCTACAGGCTATTGAAACCGTCGGCAACACGCCAAGCGAATCCTCACGCCAATATCGAACGTAGCCATCGGCCCACAAAGCTGCGGCAAGCGCGGGGTAATAGAGCGGTCGCCAATACAGTCTTGGCGCCTCGAAACAGATAATGAAGCTCAGCAAATACACACTGAGAGGCAAAATCCACAGGAATGGGATCGCAGCTACATCCTGGGTCAGGTACTCTGTCGTCGAAAGCAGCAGGACGGAGGCGCAAGCGGGCAACAGAATCCACAGAGACAAAGCCCCCCACCGCGGCTTCTCACCGATTGACCCTTCAGCGGAGGGCGTGGCCCATGCCTCTTCAGCTTTCCCAGGCCATAAGTTGCGCCACGCCGTGGTTGCACATAACAGAGTAAACAAGATGTATAGCGCCGACCATGTTGCGGCCTGATGATGAACGGTCAGATTAGGCTCGATAATTAGCGGGTAGCTGAGCAACGCGATAAGGGACGCGAAGTTGGACAGCGCATACAGCCTATACGGCATGGCTTGCCTATGACTCCGCGCATACCAGGCCTGCAATAGCGGTGTAGTGGTCGATAGCATAAAGTACGGGCCGCCCACCGTAGCCGCCAGTAGCCCAATAATCTGCCACGAAGGATGCATACTCGGGCTTCCCGCCCAAGACGCCCTTACAAGCGCAGGGAGGCTACCTAGACTCGCCGCCAGCAACAAGGAATGCGCCAGCGCTTGCCACCTGGGACGCAGCTTTTCATACAGCAGGTGCGCATAAAGGTATCCAAGCAGCAGTACCCCTTGGAAAAAAAGCATGCACGTATTCCAGACCGCCGAACTACCGCCGAACCAAGGCAGGATGATCTTGGCAATGACCGGCTGAATCTGAAAAAGCAAAAAGGCCGAAAGTAAAATCGTTACACTAAACAGGAGCATGAATCGAACAGAATACAATGGTTGAAGCGTCCCGTGTGGGAATCCGGGCCGCCGCTGTCTGAATGTGATTGCGGTTTTTTTGAGGGGCTTAAAGCCGTAGCAAGGAGAATGAGGAATGGAACGTCTGTTGTTGTTCTTTTGCTTGACACTAGGGTATGCCTTGACAGCCTCGGCGCAAGGCCGCAGGATCAGGTGGATTCCGCCGGAAGACCAGCCGCTTGGCAAAACGGAGACGGAAAAGAGGCTCCTTGCGGAGCTGGATAGCATTCTGCGAAGTCACGAGGTGTATGCCAATGTTCCACCCGCTGACGGCAGAATGCTGCGGTTGCTTGCCGAAGCCACAGGCGCCAAAAACGTCGTCGAAATCGGAACTTCTACCGGTTACTCGGGCATTTGGTGGAGTCTGGCTCTTTTTAAGACGGGAGGGAGGCTAACCACTTTTGAGTTGGATCCCGCGCGCGCCGCCATGGCCCGCGAGCATTTCAAAAAGGCCGGTGTGGAACGGATCATAACTATCGTTGAGGGCGACGCGCACCAAAATGTAACGCGACTGAAGGACCCCATTGATATTTTGTTCCTCGACGCCGATAAGCCCGGCTACGTCGATTACCTAAATAAGCTCTTGCCCCTCGTCCTCCCCGGAGGACTCATCCTCGCGCACAACGTGGAGATGACGGCCGACTATGTAAAAGCAGTGACCACGAACCCCGATCTAGAAACTCTGTTCTACCTTGAGGGTAACGGCTTAGCCATCACGCTGAAGAAGCGCTGACGGGCTGATTTCTGCAAAATAATGTTATGGGTTCGGACCTTACTACCCGGGCAGATTCCCCCGCTGCCGTGGAGCGCCGCCATTTTATCCAGGGTATGGCCGTAGCGGCCCATTGCAAGGTTTTTGGGTCAGGTGGCCAGAAACGGCCGAATATTTTATACATCCATTCGCACGATACAGGCCGTTATATTCAGCCTTACGGCCATGCGGTTTCGACGCCGAACCTGCAGCGTTTGGCGATGGAAGGCGTCCTTTTTCGCAAGGCATTCAGCGCGGCCCCAACCTGCTCGCCCAGCCGGGCCTCATTGCTTACCGGCATGTATCCACACTCTAACGGCATGTTGGGACTCGCTCATCGAGGATTTGCCCTAAAGGATTACCGGCAACACATCATTCATACGCTGCGTGCCCAGGCTGGTTACCATTCAGTGCTGATTGGCCTTCAGCACATTGCCCAAGATCCGACTGTGATCGGCTACGATGAGGTCCTCCCCTGTCCGGGAAATTCAGCCGCCACCGTTGCCCCGCGCGCAGTTGAATTCCTCAGCCGCAATCCGAGGCAACCATTTTTTCTGACAATTGGCTTTTTCGAAACCCATCGCGAATTTCACCAACCTGGGCCAGAAGAAGATCCGCGCTTTTGTCTGCCGCCTCACCCCATCCCGGACACACCCCAAACACGCCTGGATATGGCCGGTTTTAAAGCCAGCGCCCGCGTGCTGGATAACGCCGTCGGGATGGTTTTGAGGGCGCTTGAAAGCAATGGTCTGGCGGACAATACACTGGTTATTTCAACCACCGACCATGGAATCGCTTTTCCTGCCATGAAGTGCAACCTCACCGACAACGGCACGGGCGTCTATCTTATTGTGCGCGGTCCCGGGGGATTTCGTGGCGGGAAAATTTCCGACGTTATGGTCTCTCAGGTGGATATTTTTCCAACGCTGTGTGATCTGTTGGAAATCAAGCCCCCCGAGTGGCTCCAGGGCCGGTCTTTGATGCCGTTGCTCCGTGGAGTAAAACAAGAAGTCCACGAAGAACTGTTCGCGGAGGTGAATTACCACGCTGCCTATGAGCCGATGCGATCAGTACGCACAGCAAGGTGGAAGTACATACGCCGGTGGGGTGGCCGGACGCATCCGACTTTGCCAAACTGTGATGACGGTTACAGTAAATCACTCTGGTTGGGGAATGGATGGCGCGATCGCAGTGTGGCTTCCGAGCAGCTTTTTGATCTGATTTTTGACCCGAATGAGGTGTGCAACCTCGCAGACAATCCCACTTTCCACGAGATACTCGAACAAATGCGCCGGCGGCTTGAAAACTGGATGCAGGCCACCGAGGACCCGTTGCTGGCTGGGTTCGTCGAGGCGCCCCGCGGGGCGCGCGTGAACGATCCGGATGGTACGTCACCAAGAGAACCAGTGAAAATTGTGAATCCATAGTGTTGGCTTTCCGGGATAAAATAAGGGCATGGTGCAGCCGAACTCCCTGGGTGGAATCGTTCCGGCAGTCGTCACTCCTTTTCGGGAAGATGAATCTATTGACTACTCAGCCTGGCAGAAGCTAATCGAGTACTTGCTGTCTTGTGGAGTCCACGGGCTTTTTATCATAGGTGGCCAGGGAGAGTTTTTCTCGCTTACAGAGGAAGAAAAAACCGTCGCGATCCGATTCTGCGTGCAAACCGTAGCGGGAAAGCGTCCTATTTACGCCAACGTGGGCTCGATCACCACCCGGGAGACAGTTCGTCTTGCGCAAAAAGCCGAAGATGAGGGTGTCGATTACATTGTCGTCATCACCCCTTACTACCTCAGGCCCTCCCCGGATGAGCTGGTGGAGCATTACATCGAAGTGTGCCGTAGTGTCCACAAGCCTGTGCTGGCCTACAACATTCCGGAACGCACCGGGGTCGAACTTACTCCAGATACTCTACGCCGCGTGGCCGAAGCCCAAGACAACTTTATTGGCTTGAAAGACTCTAGCGGCAATCTGCAACTGATCCCGGAATGGACCGCTGCGGGTTTGTCGGTGTTCATCGGCCGTGACCACTTGATCTTGGATGCCCTGAAACTGGGAGCCGTAGGCGCCGTGACAGCCTGCGCCAACGTTGCGGCTAAGGCATTTGTGGACCTCTACAACGCTTTCCGGGGCGGCGATCTGGAGCAAGCAGCGCGTTTACAAGCCCTGGTTGAACCTCTACGGCGCGCGTTCAATCTGGCCACCTTCCCGTCGGTGGTCAAAGAAGCTATGAACATGGCAGGGATGCCAGTTGGGCGCTGCCGAAGGCCAGTGGGTCCTATGCCTCTTGAGGCGCGCGCCAAGTTGGGGGAGGTTCTAGAAACACTCAGACAGCAACATTATTTGCCAGAGGGAGTGCTTAGTCGCAAGTAACTTCCGCGGATGCGCATCATCTGTTAGGTACGGAAAGGATGAGCGGGCTTCGCATCAGCAACGTTCACGCCCTGATTGAGTTCTTTCGGGGAAACAGGGACGATTCAGAAAGCCGCCCAATGCCAGTCAGCGTCGCTACTCAGTTGCTACAATAAAGGAACAAGCTAAGCCGTTCATTTTCACGAAACTGGAGGAGAAATGGAAAGACAAGGCGCAGTAACCCTGGGGGGCAACCTGCTCACTCTTTTGGGGCCTGAACTGAAGGCTGGAGATCCAGCCCCGGATTTCGAAGTCGTCGACAACGCGCTAAAGCCGGTGAACCTTGCTGCAACTGGTAATTGCGTACGTATATTCAGTGTGATTCCCTCGATCGACACCCCGGTTTGCGATGCGCAGACTAAGCGGTTCAACGATGAGGCGGCTAAATTGCCAAATGTGCAAATACTTACGGTAAGCATGGATTTGCCGTTCGCCCAGAATCGCTGGTGCGGCGCCTTTGGAGTCGATCGGGTCAAGATGTTGTCTGACCACCGGTCTGGCAGCTTTGGGCTCCATTACGGGACCCTGATCAAGGAGCTGCGCATTGAAAGTCGCGCTATCTTCGTTGTCGACAAGGACAACATTATTCGTCATGTCCAATATGTGAAGGAAGTCAAAGACCAACCCGATTACGACGCAGCCCTCGCGGTCGCCCGGCAACTGGCAGCTTGAGGCGGAACAAAGTTCTTGACATGTCAATAAGCCTTTACATATCATGGGCTTTGCCATCTGATCATGGGCCCGCTACAACGGGCCCAGGTAGCCGACGTTCCACGTAGGGAGGTGAACTTGATCAAACTGGATATCATTAACGAAGTGGTCAATAAGACAGGCATTACAAAAACGAAGGCGGAGATGGCTGTCGAAACCGTCTTCGAGAGTATGAAACGGGCGCTTGGCCAGGGAGAAAGGATCGAACTGCGTGGCTTCGGCATATTCAACGTCAAGCCGCGCAAAACGGGGATAGGTCGCAACCCCCGTACGGGCGCCGAAGTCGCCATTCCACCGGGCAAGGCTGTGCGATTTAAGCCTGGCAAGGAGTTGCAGTCTCTTTAAGCCACACTGCGGAAAAATCCTTGTCATCGCCGGGCAATTTTTCCGTAAACACCTTCACCGAGGCCGTCAATGGGAAAGGAAGATTCACTCAAATTTCGAGCGGTTTAGTGCGCAGGCATAAGTACTGGCTCCACATTGGATTATTCCTTTTGACTACGGTCACGGTTACAGCCTGTGGGGCTATTTTTGCTGAAAACTTCGCACATAACCGCCCTGCTGTCCAAATCGAACGAAATTGGTCATTACTCTCGGACGGAATCTCAAGCTGGAGGTGGTGGCTCAGCGGACTGCCCTTCTCCATTACTTTGCTGGCCATTCTTTTGGCACACGAGGTCGGCCACTATTGGGCGAGCGTACATTACGGGCTTGACGTGAGCCTCCCCTATTTCCTCCCATTCCCCAGCATTATCGGGACATTGGGAGCTTTCATCCGGATACGTTCGCCGATTTACTCAAAACGTGTTTTATTTGACGTTGGGATTGCGGGCCCTCTGGCTGGCTTTGCGTTGGTTATGCCTGCCCTGATTATTGGCCTTCTCTATTCGAAGGTAATTCCAGGAATCGAGCGCCAAGGCGATCTTATCTTCGCGACTCCAGCACTATTTCGCCTTGCGGAACACCTTATCTTTCCCGGTGTCTCTCCACAGGACATCGCCCTCCACCCGATATCCCGAGCTGCATGGGTTGGGATTTTCACCACCGCCTTGAATCTGCTCCCTATCGGCCAACTCGACGGTGGTCATATCCTCTACGCCGCTTTGCCTCAGTACCACCGGTGGCTTTCGCGTGTCTTTGTCGTTGCACTGCTTCCGCTCGGGTTTCTATACTGGCCCTGGTTGCTGTGGGCTGCTTTTCTGTTTTTTTTCGGCATGAAACACCCCGCTATTTACGACGACTCGGAACTGGGGCCTGTCCGACGCAAGTTATGCTGGCTGGTCATACTGATTTTTATCCTTTGCTTTATGCTGGCACCGATAGAGACCACGGACACATTATAAAAGGGAGGGTCGCGTGCAGATTTCAGCCACTCTCATCGCCCTGGACGAACAAAAGAACATCGCCCGCGCGATCGAGAGCCTGCGCTGCTGCGATGAAGTCGTGGTAGTTGACGCCGGATCTACCGACCGGACGGCGGAAATTGCTTCTCGGCTGGGCGCTCGGGTGATTGAATCGCCCTGGTCGGGTTATGCCGCACAAAAGAATCTTGCAGCCGAAAAAGCCAATCACGATTGGATTCTTTCCATCGACGCCGACGAAGCGCTAAGTGAAGCCTTGGAAGCCGAAATATGGCAGATTAAGAAAAATGGCCCACGCTATGATGCCTACACCGTTCCGCGTCTGGCGCAATACATGGGTCGCTGGATTTTGCATTCGGGCTGGTACCCGGATCGGAAGGTAAGGTTCTACGACCGTCGCAAATGCCGGTGGGTCGGGAACTTCGTACATGAAAGTGTACAAGTAAACGGCACGATCGGGCACCTGCGGTGCAACCTCCTGCACTTTACTTGCGACTCGATGTCGGACCACCTAAAACGCTTGGACCGTTACACAACCCTCGCAGCAGAGGAGCTGGTTTCCCGTGGCCAACGGGTTCGGTGGACTCATTTGGTGCTGGATCCCTTGTGGACTTTTCTACGTACATATTTTTTCCAGGCTGGATTTTTAGATGGGGCCGAGGGACTCACCATCGCTTCCATGGCCGCGTTCTATAATTTCGTGAAATTTACGAAAGCCCGAAACATGAGCTCCCATGCGCGTGCTCCACGTTGACACCGGACGGGCAATGAGAGGTGGGCAGTGGCAAGTGCTGCGCTTGGTGGAAGGCTTGGCTGCGCAAGGACACGAGCCCATCTTACTTGCCCCCAGCAACAGCCCCCTGCTTAAAGCAGTTTCCGAACGTGCTCTGAGCTGCCGCGCTTTGAATCTGCTAAATTTGCTCCAACTCGCGAAATCAGCCGACCTTGTCCATGCCCACGATGCACAAGCGCACACTCTTACCGCGCTGTTCACACGCAAACCACTCGTAGTCGCGCGTCGCGTAGCGTTTCCACTGCAAAACACTTCCCTGTCACGCTGGAAATACGGCATGGCAGACCATTACATCGCCGTGTCGCAGCACGTTCGTAATGTACTAATTACGGGGGGTGTGCCTGCTGATAAGATTTCTGTGGTATACGATGGCGTGCCAGCCCTGGACGAAATAGTTTCAGCCGGCGATCTGGTAGTAGCCCCGGCTGCCAATGACCCGGCCAAGGGCACGCTGCTTCTCAAGCGCGCCGCGGAACTGGCAGGCGCCAAAGTCTATTTCTCCCGTCATCTTCAAGAGGACCTTTACCGTGCGGCGTTGTTTGCGTACATCAGCTACAGTGAAGGTCTCGGCTCAGCGATCTTACTCGCCATGGCTGCTGGCATACCCGTTGTGGCAAGCCGTGTTGGCGGTATTCCCGAGCTGGTGGAGAATGGACGTACTGGGTTGCTCGTAGACAATTGCGAACACTGCATAGCAGACGCACTAAAGCTCCTGCTCGGCGATGAAAAGCTACGCCAGGCTCTGGCCGCCCGAGCCCGCCTGCGGGTTTCCGAGCGCTTCTCGGCGTCAATAATGATTCGCGATACTCTGAAAGTTTACGATCGTGTGCTCTCATGTTAGAAATCGCTATAGCCCTTGCGACCGGTCTTCTGGTAGGTAGCTTCCTTAATGTGTGTATCTATCGGCTGCCACGAGACTTGTCGGTTGTCCGCCCTCGTTCGTATTGCCCTGCTTGTAATGCCCCACTGGCTTGGTACGATAACGTCCCCGTATTGAGCTACATCCTGCTGCGAGGCCGTTGCCGCAACTGCGGTGCCCGCATTTCCCTCCGGTATCCTGCTGTGGAGGTGGTTACAGCTCTGCTGTTTGTCTTGATCGTCGTGGTTTTGGGAGTCAACCTTCGCGCCGCCAGGCTGTGCTTGTTCAGCAGCATGGTCTTGTCGCTGGTTGTGTGTGACATCGAGCAACGCATCTTACCGGATGAATTGACTCTAGGTGGACTACTGGCGGGCTTGTTATCGGCTATTTTCGTTCCGATGGATCCTGAATACGCGCATTCTCTTTTGCCGGCTGACTGGGACATCTCGTGGCTGTCGCTCGGCGAATCTGTACTCGGCGCCGCGTTCGCCAGCGGTATCTTATGGGGGGTCGGCTCGTTGTATCAGAAGGTCCGCCACAAGGAGGGCCTCGGGCTTGGCGACGTTAAGATGATGGCTATGGTGGGCTCATTCCTAGGGATTTCCGGGGCTTTTCAGACTCTCATCCTGGGTTCCCTTGCCGGGACTGTCATTGGCACGCTGTATATTTTTCTTCGCAAAAAGGACTGGGCGACCTACGAACTACCATTCGGCGCGTTTCTGGGCGTCGCGGCCGTTTTGCTTGCATTCCAGCGCGCAGGCGTGTCTTCCTCATGGCTGCCCCTGCTGCGGTGAGAAAGTAATTCTGTGGCGCTTTCAACAGTTGGGAACAATCCACTGGAACGGTGTACCATAGGAAATTAGTTTCATGAAGGCCTTACTTGAGGTCCTCGAACCGGGGACAAAGGACTGGATGCTCGCCACAACGATTGACCCCGACCGCCTGCCATCCCATGTAGCCATTATTATGGATGGTAACGGGCGGTGGGCGAGTCGGCGAAGTCTCCCACGGGTGGCCGGGCACAAAGCGGGCGTAGAAGCGGTCCGCAGCACCGTGGAAACTTGTGCCCGCATGGGCATCCGTGCTTTGACGCTATACGCGTTCTCGGCGGAAAACTGGAAGCGCCCCCGAAGCGAAGTGGATACCCTTTGGCGCTTGCTCCGCGTTTACCTTCGCAAAGAATTGCCGAATCTCCAGCAGAACAATATCCGCCTCTGGGCCATTGGAAGATTAGAGGGTCTTCCTCGGCCTGCCAGGGAAGAATTACAGGCGGCCATCGACGCAACATCTGCAAACCAGGGATTGCAGGTAAACTTAGCCATTAATTACGGCGGCCGAAACGAGCTGGTGGATGCTGTAAATTCCATTCTTGAAGAAGCCAGGCGCGAAAGGAGGCTTGACCAACTACGTGTGGATGACGAAACCATTGCTTCCCACCTCTACACCAAGAACCAGCCCGATCCGGACCTCCTGATCAGGACGTCAGGGGAGATGCGGATCAGCAATTTTTTGCTTTGGCAGATTGCTTATTCCGAGCTTTACGTGACGGAAACGCTCTGGCCAGATTTCCGGCGTATTGACTTACTCAAGGCTGTGCTGGATTACCAAAAACGTGACCGGCGTTTTGGAGGACTTAGCCCTTCATCAGGATCGACGGCGCATGAGGGACGCCTCATCGAGACTGTGGGCGCCGCAATGCGATGAAGCGCATCATAACGGCGCTGGTCCTTATTCCGGTATTTACCTATGTCACCCTCTGGGCGCATCCTTGGGTTTTTCTCACCGCGCTATCCTTGGTAGCGCTGCTATGTTTCCACGAGTACTGTGGCATCGTGGCCGCACACGGTCTGAATCGTCCAGGGCCTGTGGCGTATGCCGGGGGTTTACTCATCTTGCTGACCCCTGAGCAAAGCGCCATAGCAGTAACCATGCTCACGCTGCTTACCCTGGCGCTCGCATTGAGGAATGGCAATCTCGAAAAGGTATTGCCAACAGCATCGGCCGGCGTCCTGGGAATGATCTACATCTTTGGAGCCTGGAGATTTGCCATCTCTCTGCGCGCGGCAAGCCCGTACTGGCTTTTCTTCGGGTTAGCGCTAAGCTGGATCGGAGATAGTGCTGCCTATTACGCCGGGCGCGCCACCGGCAAACACAAACTTGCCCCGCGAATTAGCCCCGCCAAATCTTGGGAGGGTTCAGTTGCAGCCTTCTGTGTTTCTCTAATCTTTGGTTTTTTTTACCTAAGTTGGCTGATACCGGCGTTCCCCGTCGCGGGGCGCCTTGCGATTTCCGCGGCTGGCAATATCGCCGCTCAACTCGGGGACTTAGCAGAATCCGCAATCAAACGAGGGGCTGGCATCAAAGACAGTGGCCTTCTGCTCCCAGGACATGGCGGGTGGCTGGATCGCGTCGACAGCACTCTATTCGCGCTGCCTGTAATTTATCTCATGATGCGCGTCGCCTGGTAGCTTCTACTGTAGCTACCAGCGCGGCGACCGGCGGCTTCCTCTACCACCTCCACCACGACGCTCACGATTGAAACCTCCGCCTCCGGCGCCACCTTGGCGGACTTGAGGTCTGGCCTCGTTCACCACAAGCGCCCGGCCCATAAACTCTCTGCCGTTGCAAACACGTATGGCCAGCTCGCCATCCTCGTCCTTATTAACCTCCGCAAAGCCGAACCCGCGCGCCTCGCCAGAGTAACGGTCTCGCATCAATGTGATCGAGTCTACGGAAACGCCAGCCTGGAGGAACCAGTTCTGCAGATCCGCTTCACTCGCCTGATAGGGAAGATTCCCCACGTAAAGCTTCATCATAATAGTGTGTCAATTCCTTTCACCCGGTCTAACCGCGCACCGGAACGGTCACTGAAGAGGCAGGAAGGGGCCGCTGGCAGGTCGAAATACTTCACCCCACTGAAGTGGCTCTGGCACCTCCAAGTGCAGTTCCTATCATCCCAAAACGGGGCAGTAAAAGTCAAAAGCGTCGACTGTAACGCCTTTCCCGCCTAGCAGTTTTCCCAATCCAGGTACAGAATGACACGACTTGCTGATTGCTCGCCCCTCTTCCTTTGCGCTACTTACTGGCGATAACGTTTCCCAGACCGATGCGCGTCCGCTCCCACTCATCAGGGTTGTGTTTCCACATTCCCGGAGTCCCTAGCGGCTCCACGCCGCAGTGACATTCAAGGAAGTTGCTTATAATGCCATCCACCGCTTGATCGGCCAGCTTTCGCCCGCCTGTTTTCTGGGATACCAGCCAAAAGTATTCATAGTCCTGGCTGCCCCGCCGCAGCTGTTTCAGACGGATACTGGCGACAGGTTCCGCGAGTCCCATCGTTTCTCCACGGTATATCAGCATGCCGTGACCATTCTGATCTCCCTGTACATCGGGGTACGTTTCCGGGTAGATCCATGCTCGCAATGCATTGAAATCTAGCTCCCAAAGGGTCCACGCTCCCGCCTTGTACTTCCAGGCAATCCAGCCCAAAGCCCGGTTGACCAGTGGATCAGCATCAATTAAGCCCGCCATTGTGTAGAACCATGGGTCTACGCCGCGCCGTCGTATTTGCTCAACTGTGGTGGGGTCCCACGAACCTAGTCCCAGGATCGCTATTTTCAGGACTTCCGCCAGGCGTAACATCGTCTCACGAGGATACCAGCCGTCCACACGGTATTCGAGACGTTGTGCACCAGAGTCTTTCAGCAGGCGCCCGTAATAAAACATCCGCTCCCGCGCCGCGTCGTCGTAGGCTTCATCAAGGCTTAACAGGAACACCACAGGCCTTGTTTTGCGCCACGCGGGCTTACTATTCAGGTGGTCTTCAAACAGCTTAAACGTCTTTTTCCAGATCTCCGCATATTCCGGAGTTGGACCGCCTTCAGGTACCGCCACTGGCCATGGAGAGTAAAACTTGAATTCTTTGCCAATGCGAAGCCCGATCGAGTTCTTATACAGGTTTATCGGATAAGCATCAAAAGGAAGGATTAATAATTCAGCGGGCACTGCTGTCCCCGGACCTTTGTACCCGTAACTTGCGGTATACGCGCTCCCGTCGAGATACTTGCCGAGCCTGGCGTCATATTTTTTCCAGTCAATTGTGACATCAGTTCCATTCACCTTAAGTTCCGGAGCATAACCCAAAACCCCCATCGCAAGCCTGTGACGCCTGATCAACTGGTAATATTTCAGCTCGAGATGCTCGGGGAAAGTATTCAGTTCAGTGTCCGTGTGGATATTTCCCATCACGTGAGTTTCCTCCGGGAGCGCGAAGTCCCAAACTTGGACCACAAGACTAACTTCCGCATCTCCAGCGTTCGAGCGAATACGAATCTTGGATGTGTAAGTACCCGGTGGCGCATCCATGCGGTCCGGCGGTATCCAAATGTCAACCCATAATGCTTGGTTCCGTTGCCGATTCCCGATGCCGTTCATTAAATCGGGGATCTCGAAAGGGTGAACATACATGTGGGGGTAGAGATTGCCTGTCCACCGCAAGCAGGGCAGAAGAGCATCGGGATAGTAGCCCGTTCCAAGCGAATATTTTTGCCTGGACTGGCGACTCACTCGGACGTACCACTCCTTAAAGAGGTCGACATTGGTAAGGGGAATTCTCTTGCCCGCGGGGCCAGTTAGTTCACCGATCTCGACGCGGACCTGGGAGAGTTTCTCACCACCCGTTCGTTCCACGATCAATTGGAACGCAACCATCTCGTTACGCGCCGCCCGGAGTGTGGCACGCCTGGCGGCAGCATCCCAGATCAAGTTCGATGTTTTGTAGTCTCCGGTCTGACAATCCGGGAACATCAGCGGGTTGTCTTCGAATGCCCTGCCGCTTATTGGATCGATCCGCACCATATCTCCAACCGCCCAAACATCCATGCCTGCCATGGCAATCGTGCTGGATAAGCACATTACCGCGCAGATAAATGTCAAAGTCTTCATCCTTCCTCCCGTTTCGACCAGTAATCTGGAGTTTGCGCCTTCAGCTCCTGCAAAAGTAACCATACGCGTCAGTCTCATGTCAACCTGCAAGACAGCCACCGGGGATGTCCGTGGTTATCTCCTTTGTGCGTGCTTACATCTTTGTCAACCATGGGATCATGAGACCTGGTGGCTCAGGTATACTGCTTTGCGTAGACAGGAATCAGGTATGGCTTTGCATCGATTGAACCGTCGTAAATTTTTGGGCATGGCCGGAACAGTGCCGTTCGCACGCCCGCAGCGAGGCGCAGAGAAGCCTGTTAGAATCGGCGTGGTCGGAGTTGGCAGCCGGGGCACAGCGCTGGTAAGGATTCTTTTACATTTCCCGGAAGTAGAAATTCCTGCCATTTGTGACATCAACCAGGAGAACCTCAACCGCGCCAGGGCGCTTGTAGAAAAAAGCGGGCGTAAAGCTGCCGAAGGGTATTCGCGAGGTCCGGAAGACTTTCGGCGCCTTGTAGAGCGAGATGACCTTGATGCTGTGATTACGGCTACTCCATGGCAATGGCACACGCCGGTGTGCATAGCGGCCATGAAGGCCGGAAAATACGCTGCGACCGAGGTCCCTGCGGCCATTACTCTCGAAGAGTGCTGGGATCTGGTCAACACGTCCGAACAAACCGGACGGTCGTGTATGTTGCTCGAAAATGACTGTTTCGGCAGGGGGGCCTTGATGGCTTTGAACCTGGTGGAACAGGGAATTTTAGGCGAAATTGTTTACTGTCAAGGTGGCTACGATCACGATATCCGGGCAGGGATCATCCGGGAAGGCAAGCTGCGGTGGCGTGCTTTACACGCGGTGAAGCGCAATGGAAACCTTTATCCGACACACCCCATTGGGCCCATCGCCTGGTGGATAAAAATCAACCGCGGCAATCGGTTTACTTATCTCACCTCGATGAGTAGCAAGTCCCGAGGGCTTAACGCCTTTATCACCAAGAATTACGGGCCTGACCATCCTTACGCGAAACGCCGTTTCGCCAACGGAGATGTGAATGTGAGCCTGATTATGACCGAAGACGGCGTCGTTGTCACGCTCACCCATGACACGCAGTTACCCAGGCCCTACTCGGATTCCGGCATGACTAGCATTCCTTTAATGGTCCTTCGTCTTCAGGGCACAGAGGGCATCTTTCAGGGCAGCATGGACAGGATTTACATCGAAGGCCGCAGCCCCAAAGCACACGCGTGGGAAGATGCTGCACCGTATTACCGCCAATATGACCACCCTCTGTGGCAAGCTCTGGGAACCGCAGCTCAAGGCGCAGAGCACGGTGGAGAAGATTACGTGATCCTTCACCAGTTTGTGCGCGCTGTACGACTGGGAATTCAAACACCCATTGATGTCTATGACGCTGCTACGTGGAGTGCCATCGGCCCCTTAAGCGAACGCTCCGTAGCTTTAAAGAGCGCCCCCGTTGACTTCCCAGACTTCACACGAGGAAAGTGGAAAACTCCTCGGCCGATCGATCTTGGAGTTTAACGGCCGTTTTCCAGTACGCGGTACACTTCGCGTTTGGAAATCCCGCGGCGGCGGGCAACCGCTTTCATCGCCTCCATGCGCGTCATGCCTTGCTCCATCGCGGTCTCAACAGCCTGTTGAATCGAGATGGATTCTTCAGGCTGTGACGGCGCTCTGCCAACCAGCAGGGTGAACTCACCTTTAATGGAATCCCTTTGTTCGAGTATTCGTCGCAGTTCATGGGGGGATCCACGGAGAAACTCCTCATGGATCTTGGTCAGCTCTCTGGCAAGGACCACAGGGCGTGGTCCAAGCACCGCCTCCACGTCAGCTAGTGAATCGAGGATGCGATGCGGTGCTTCATAAAAAATCAGTGTCGCCTCCATGTCCTTCAGTTTTTTGAACGCCTTGCGGCGCTGGGCAGGCTTGTGGGGCAAGAACCCGCCGAAATAAAAGGCGCTTGTGGGTAATCCGGATGCGCTGAGCGCCGTCAGCAAGGCAGACGGTCCCGGAACGGGCTGTATGGGAACACCTTCTTCAATGGCTCTGGCAACAAGGCGATAACCCGGATCCGAAACCAGCGGTGTGCCTGCATCCGAAACCAGAGCTACGCTAAAACCTTCGAGTAACTTGGAAATGAGTTCGGTAGCCCGTTGCTCTTCATTGTGTTCATGGTAGCTGATCAAAGGCTTGTGGATCGCATAGCGGTCCAACAGCTTGCGAGTCTGCCGGGTGTCCTCGCAGGCAATCAGATCAACCTCTCGCAACACGCGCACTGCGCGGTATGTGATGTCCTCAAGATTACCTATCGGTGTTGCCACAAGAAAAAAAGTTCCTGGCATTCGCGGCCTGTACCTAGTATCGGATGCAGAGTCCCTGCTTGTCAGAATCGAGCTCGACCCGCACTGAGGCGCCCGGGGCTATACGCCCGCCAGCGACCAGAGATGCAATCGGCTGCGTCAAATGCCGGAGGACGGTACGCTTGAGCTCACGCGCCCCGAATGCCGGGCTGGTTCCCAACTGTAACAGAAAGCGGCGGCTCTCATATGGCACATCGATTTCAAAACTCCGGGGGCCTAGCCTGCGGGTTACATGACGCTTTAATTCCTCGATGTGCTGGTCGAGAATACCGGCAAGCGAAGATTCATCGAGCGGGCGGTAGGTAATTATTCTATCGATGCGGTTAATGAATTCAGGTGAAAATTTTTTGCGAACTGCGGCAATAGCGATACTCCCAATCTTACCGTGCAAACCATTTCTTGCAGTTCTAAAGGCAGCCTGAAACCCGAAGTTTGGACAAAGCTCGTTCATCATCTCGCTACTACCCAGGTTGCTGGTGAGGAAGACTAAACTGTGCTCGAAATTCACCGTGGAGTTATCTCCGAGACGCAAGACTCCTTTATCGAGCACCCCGAGGAGAAGCCGTCCCAGCGAAGGGGCAGCTTTCTCGATTTCATCAAACAAAACCAGAGCCAACCCACAGCGGTCTGAGGTCGCCATATTCAGTCTTTGCTGACTGAGTACAGGCTGCGTTTCCCGATGCCCCAGATAACCAGGAGGCGCACCGATGAGCTTGGCGACCTCATGTTCCATCTGGAACTCGCCGCAGTCAATTTTCAGCAGACACCCCTCGCTACCGTGCAAGATTTCAGCCAGGGCTTCCACTGTTTTTGTTTTGCCAGTTCCCGTAGGCCCTAGCAGCAGAAACACGCCGGCCGGTCGCCCCTCGGGCGATAATCCCGCATCGTACATTTCCACATAGGGAACGATGGCTTCCACGGCGGCAGGTTGTCCGATAAGCCTGTTGGAAAGTTGTCGGGAGAGGTCGCTCAAGGTCTCCCGACGGAGCGCAAACGTTCTTTGGTGGGCGGTGTCGTACTTCATGACCGGTGCAATTCCTCCCGGCCAACATTATATGGGCGAGCTCATGGAAAACCGCCCTGAACGAGGCTTGCAAAACGTCCAGCCCAGATTAATTTCAAGGAGTCTTTCTGTCGAAAAATGAAACGATTAAGTCAGCTATCCGCCGGCTCGCCTGACCGTCTCCGTAAGGGTTGTGAATGCGTGACATGCGCTGGTATTCAACTGGATCGTCAAGCAGCCGCTCTGTTTCCCGCACTATACAATCGGGGTCAGTTCCGACCAAACGAACAGTGCCGACGTTAACGGCTTCCGGACGTTCGGTCTTCTCCCGCATCACCAAGACTGGTTTTCCAAGAGAAGGTCCTTCCTCTTGGATACCCCCTGAGTCGGTGAGTAAAATGTGTGCGCGCCGCATCAGATCAACGAAAGGCACATATGTGAGGGGCTCGGTCAGAATCACATTATCGAGACCACTGAGGCGCCTGCTCACGGGCTGTAAGACGTTGGGATTTGGGTGAACCGGGTAAACAATCTGCACGTCAGGACGGCGCGCCAACCTTATCAGCGCCGAGCAGATCCGTTCGAAGCCCTCACCAAAACTTTCCCGCCGGTGAGCCGTGACAACGATCAGCTTCCGTGAACCATCCAGTTGCGGCCAGTCGCTGCCCCGCAGCTCGCCTCGTTGGAGTTTCTCGTTGACATAGAGGACGGCATCTATCCCGGTATTGCCCGTCACCGCAATCCGGTTCTTCGACACTCCCTCAGCCAGCAAATTCTTCGCTGCGCCTTCGGTGGCGGCAAAATGTAGGGAGGACAGCCGCGTGGTTAGAACACGGTTCATTTCCTCGGGAAAAGGCTGGCTTATATCTCCGGTACGAAGACCGGCTTCCACATGGCCCACCGGGACGCGATGGTAGAAGCCGGCGAGCGCGCCGCAGAAGGTACTGGTGGTATCGCCTTGTACGAGCACCATGTCAGGACATTCGGCTACCAGTACTGGCTCAAGTCCCGCCATGATACGCGAAGTCGATTGAAACAGGGTTTGCCCCGCAACCATGGCGCCCAAGTCGTAATCTGGCACGACCCCGAAGGCTTCCATTACTTGATCAAGCAAAAGGCGATGCTGAGCGGTCACGCAAATCCGGGCAAGAAAGTCGGCACGGCAGCGTAGGTGACGAACTACTGGACAAAGCTTGATGGCTTCAGGCCTTGTGCCGAATACAAACAGTATCTTGAGCACTTTCGTAGACTCGGCCACACTACCTTAGCGTTGGGGAACTAACAAATGATTACTTGTGGCGATATGTGATGCGTCCCTTCGTCAGGTCATAAGGCGACATTTCAACGGTAACACGATCCCCGGCAAGCACGCGGATTCGATTCCGCCTGAGCTTGCCAGCCAGATGCGCCAATACAACCCGATCCTGGTCAAGTTGTACACTGAACAAACCACTCGGGAATTTTTCGACGACTGTTCCAGTTACTTCAATACAGTCTTCCTTGCTCATCCTCCTCCTACATTGTGGCGTCCCCGCCGTAGTTTGATAACGGAGACAAACCGGACGAGGGGCTCTCGCTCCTCCCGCCCGGTTGCCGGCATTTTTCTACTACGATGTTGTCGTGACGTTAGTCGCAGCCAGCCCTTTCGGACCCTGCGTCACCTCAAACTCGACAGCCGTGCCCTCCTCTAGGGAACGATATCCTTCGGACTGAATAGCCGAGTAATGAACAAACACATCCTCGCCGTTTTCGCGCTGGATAAATCCGTAGCCCTTGGCGGCGTTAAACCACTTCACAATGCCTCTTTCCTTCATGACCTTCCTTCGTTTTCCACACAACTTCTTTTCTGACAGCCCACTCCCTCTCCCAGCGGTGTAAAGCAGAAGGGGTTCCGCCACCACACACGCGGCTTGGCCTTATTCAACGCAGGCATTGCACGCGCGGGCTTTTTGCAGAACCCCTGAAGCCGTTCCCAAGCCGAAATACAAGAGTCAAGCGCCAATGACATTATAACCCAATAACGCACAATCTTAAGTCAACTACCCCCTGTGGCGTGTCGGCTTTTCACCCTTCCGCTGTACTACGCTGGTGGAAGGAAACAACTAAAGAACATGGAACTTGTTCCAACCCCCACCTTCAAGGGGAAAACTGTGTTAATAACGGGTGCAGGACGCGGTATTGGCAAGCGACTGGCGCTTGGATTTGCCGCAGCAGGTGCCAGGGTTGGTCTGCTCAGTCGCAGCTTGGCAGAGCTCGAGCTTGCCAGGCTAGAGATCCAACACTCGGGATCGGACGCACTGACGCTGTGCGCCGACGTGCGCAATTACAGGCAGCTTTATGCTGCCATGCGGGAATTGGAGAAGCGCTTCGGCACTGCGGACGTCCTTGTTGCCGCTGCGGCTGTCCATGGTGCTATCGGCCCTTTCGCCGAATGCGACCCCAGCCGATGGCTGGAAGCGCTCGAGGTAAACATCGCGGGTGTTGCCAACGCCTGTAGGGCCGTCCTCCCTGGAATGCTGGCCAGGCGATCGGGGAAGATAATCGTGCTCGCCGGTGGTGGAACGAGCCATCCACGTCCGAATTTCTCCGCCTATGCAGCTTCCAAAGCGGCGGTCGCGCGTCTTGTAGAGACCCTTGCAGTCGAGCTGCGCGATTATAATGTGCAGATCAACTGTATGTCACCGGGTGGGACTTATACCCACATGACTGATGAAATCCTCCAAGCCGGTAGGAAAGCTGGCGACAAGGAGGTCGAGCAGGCGTATCAAGTTCGGCTTACCGGCGGGATACAACCTGACAGGCAAATCCAGTTGGCGTTGTTTTTGGCGTCTCAGCGCTCTAATCATATCAGCGGCAAGATCATTCACATCAACGATGATTGGAGCCGGCTAGAGCATGCAAATATCCATCCTGAAATATACACTTTGCGGCGTGTTCAGAAAGTCAACGGTTAGCCTGGCGCTGAGCTGCTTCTCCAGAGAGCGATAGTCTTTTTAACTGACCGCAACCTCCGTAAATATCCCTGCCACGGGGCTTGCGTAGGAAGCAGGGGACCGAACGGCGAACAATCCCCTGGAAGGAGGCCACACGTTCTGGCTCGGGGGTCTCATACGGTAACCCTGGACCGGGGTTGAAAGCAATCAGGTTCACCTTACATCTTATTTGCGCTAGCAGTCGGGCGACTCTTCGCGCATCAGCATCGGAATCATTAATTCCCTTGATCAGTACGTATTCAAACGTCAGCCGTTCCCAGGACCGCAACGGATAACGGCGGCAAGTCTCTAACAAATCCGTCAAAGGATACTTCCGCGTGATGGGCATTAAAAGCTCGCGTTGTTCCTGCGTGGAGGCATTGAGGGAAATAGCCAGCTTGGGACGTACCGGCTCGACGCCCAGTTCTTGAATTTTCGGGATGATTCCTGCCGTCGAAAGCGTGATCCGGCGCGGCGAAATACCCACGCCCTGTGGGTCAACCAGCAGCCGCGTAGCCTTGATCACGTTGGGAAGGTTCAGCAATGGCTCTCCCATGCCCATCATGACTACGTTAAGCCGCACGGGACCTGGCCACTCCATCTCCGCTTCCGCCACGAGCACCTGACCAACTATCTCGCTGGCCGTCAAGTCGCGCTCCAGCCCCATTTGGCCAGTCATGCAAAAGGAGCATTGCACTGGACAACCTATCTGGGTGGAAATACATACCGTGCTTCTCACCGCCTCGGGCATGACCACCATTTCGACCGTCCGCTGATCCAGAAGCTGGAGAAGAAAACGGCATGTTCCATCAGTCGACTGGTACCTAGCTGCTACTTCGGGCATTCCAATCGTACACTCGAGTTTCAGGCGGCGCCGGAAAGGAACAGGTAGCACTGTAACTTGTTCTAAATCCTTAACTTTTTGGCCATATATGGCTTGGTAAATCTGTCTGGCCCGATAAGCGGGAACATTCGGCCCTAAAAAGGACTTAATTTCAGAAAGTTCCATCCCTAGAAGGACTTGCAGCACTTTTTTAGTATACTACCATACCCTCTGACTCCCTTGGCCCGCTAGCATGACGCTGTTGTGGGGTGGCAAAATAGAATTAAGGCACACTTAGGCCGTTTGCTGAGGGCGGCAACATGCGAGACATTGAAGTTTCGCGCCTGTCTAATGGCGTCCGCTTGATCACGGAGCGGATGCCGCATGTGCGTTCCGTTACAGTCGGGATATGGATGGGAGCCGGTTCCCGTCAGGAGGCTCCTCAGGAAAACGGCGTTTCCCATTTCATCGAGCACATGGTTTTCAAAGGCACGAAAAGTCGATCCGCCGAAGAGATTGCACGCTCAGTAGACTCCGTAGGTGGCAACCTTGACGCCTTTACAGCCCGCGAGATGGTGAGCTTCAACGCCAAGGTGCTCGACGAACATCTGCCTTTGGTATTTGACGTGCTCTCGGATCTGGTCCTGAACCCGTTATTTCAGGAGGATGATATCGAGAAGGAAAAGGGCGTTGTTCTCGAAGAGCAGAAGATGGAAGAGGACAACCCCGAATATCTTGTTCACGAGATTTTCTCGAGCAACTTTTGGAAAGATCATCCCTTAGGCAAACCCATACTGGGGACCAAAGAGACCGTAAAACGTTTCACCCGTGAGATGATCGGGGATTATTACCGCAAGGTCTACGTTCCCTCAAACATGATCGTAACCGCAGCCGGTAATGTCGATCATGAAAAGTTGGTGGCCTTGGCGCGCGAGCGGCTGGAAGCTTTGCCGCCGAGCGCTCCGCTCCCGCATAGCCCCCGGCCAGCCAACCATGCCCGGATCACTTTGCGTAATAAGAAAGCGCTGGAGCAAGTTCACATTTGCCTGGGAGCGCCTTGCTACCCGCTCCCGCACGAAAAACGGCATGCTTCCTATGTGTTGAACACCCTCCTTGGCGGAGGTATGAGCTCTCGTTTATTCCAAAACATCCGCGAACGGCGGGGGCTTGCCTATGCAGTTTTCTCCGAGCTCAACCCCTACCGCGATGCAGGTTATCTTTCCGTTTACGCCGGCACCTCGCTCGAAAACACCCGCAAAGTCATCCGCTTGATCCTCGACGAATTTACCAAACTGAAACAGGAACCTGTGGGCGGAGAAGAATTGCGGCGCGCGAAGGATAATCTGAAGGGTTCCTTGATGCTTGGGCTCGAGTCGACTACCAGCCGCATGGCGAACCTCGCAAAGGAGGACCTGTATTTTGGCCGCTTCTTTTCACTAGACGAGATGACGGAAAGTATTGAGCAAGTCACCGCCGAGGAAGTGCAACAGATTGCACAACAATTTTTCGCGCAAGAGCAGATCGCTTTGACCGTGCTGGGCAACCTGAATGGTCTGCATATCGAGCGCGACGAACTGTATTGTTAAAGCATCCCACCACCCGACCCCTCACCCGTTTCTTTGCCGGCGCCCTACGGCCCTACTTCCCAATGCAGAAGGTCGAAAAGATCTGGTTGAGGATATCGTCCGCCGTAGTTGCGCCTGTTATGGCGTCAATCGGTTGTAAAGCCGCATACAGATCCAGCAGGATCATTTCGTGAGGGATCTGTTTGCGCGCTGCCTCACGGGCGTGCTTGAGCGCCTCCGCTGACTCTCGCAGAAGCTGGGCGTGCCGGAGACTTGTAATAAACCCTGCCTCCCAATCAGACACTGCCCCGGAGCTGATCAGTTCCTTGATCTTCAACCGGAGTTCCCCGATACCGTAGCCTGTCAATGCAGAGACAGTCACCAGTTCGCCGCGGTATTGGGCTCGGATTGGAAGATCACACTTGTTGCCTACCACAAGGCACCGGCCTTGACGCAGTGCCCGTTCAGTCAGTTTAAAGTCTTCATCGCATAACGGGGACGACAAATCCAGAACAACCAGCGTAAGGTCGGCGTCCGCCATGGCCTGGTAGGTACGTTCGATACCCAGTCTCTCGATTTGCTCCTCCCCCTCCCGAATCCCTGCGGTATCGATATATTTCACTGGAATCCCCTCCAACGAAGCCAATTCGGACACGAGATCCCGGGTTGTCCCTGGAATATCCGTAACAATGGCGCGTTCCTGTTCTAGCAAGCGGTTGAAAAGGCTGCTCTTGCCTACGTTGGGGCGTCCGACGATGGCAAGAACCAGGCCGTCATGAACCAGTTTGCCGTATGAAAAGCTGGCCACAAGACGAGCAACGTCGTGTTCGATGGGATCCAAGCGGCAAATGATTTCCTCCGTGGAGGCAATAGGGACATCGTCTTCAGCAAAGTCAATGCCCGCCTCGAGCAGTGCGATCAACTCCGTTAATCGTCGTTTGATAGGCGCGATCCGTTGTGACACTGCGCCGCCTGCCTGCTGAGCAGCTACACGCGCCTGGTAAAGAGTGGTAGCTTCTATCAGGTCGCGCACAGCCTCGGCCTGGGGAAGATCAATACGGCCGTGGAGAAAGGCGCGGAGGGTAAATTCTCCAGGTTCGGCCAGCCGCGCTCCCGCTTGGCAAGCCTTCTCAAGGCAATAGCGCAGGATAACCGGTGAACCGTGGCAACAAATTTCCACTACGTCTTCGGTAGTGTACGACTTGGGCGCCTTGAAGAAGCTCACGACCACCTCGTCCACAATGTTGCCTTGCTCGTCACCCAATTGGGCCATAGTGGCCTTCCATGCTTTCCACGTCGGGGGATGTGGAAAGCGAAGAATTTTCTCCACTACAGAACGAGCCTGCGATCCGGACAGGCGGATGATGCCTAGCCCGCCACGACCGGGCGGCGTTGAAATTGCAGCTATGGTGTCGTCGAGCTTCAAATTAACGCCGATAGGGCTTTGAGGCAAAACGGTTGGCATCCGGAGCACCGGTCGTCGGGTGAGCGGGCGGGGCCATGCCTGCGGGATAGATCACCACCTGGCGTTGCCCCCCCACCCCGACGCTCTGACTCTTCACTTCAGTTTCATTTCGCAACGCAAGATGGATAATACGCCTTTCCCGACTGGACATTGGATTGAATGTGAATGGCTTACCGGTGCTTTTGACTTTCTCCGCCGCAGCGGCGGCGCTAATGCGCAGCTCCTCGATCCGGAGAATACGATAGTCGTTGGCATCGAAACAAAGCAGAGCATGATCTTCCGGTGGCATCCGGAGGACTTCCATGGTCAAATGTTCCAGCGCCAGCAGCAACTCCGCACGGTTGCTCAACAAAAGCTCGACATCGGGCCCAAAGAACTTTACTACCACCTCAGGGTTCTCAAACTCGGGATGAGGATTCCCCCCGCCGGTGATCTCGTACTTCAAGCGCAACCGAGCTCTACGCAAGACGGTGCGCAGGAAGCGGTCGATTTTAGGTCCGATGGATTCAACTGTGTACTTACGCCCGTTCAATTCTTACTTCCTGGAGCCCTTCTTTTTCCGCACTGGAGCCGGAGCCGGTACAACCGGAGCTGCAATCATCCGGTTGAAGACCAGTTGCTGGATAATTCCTACCAGGTTGCCGGTCAACCAGTATAATACCAGCCCGCTCGACACCCCATAGAACATAAAACCAAGTACCAGCGGCATCAACAACATCATGCGTTGTTGGGCTGGGTCCGCTGTCGTGGAAGGCGTCATTTTCTGAAGGACAAACTGGGTGACGATCATGGTGACCGGCAGGATACGGATAGGCAATTGTTCAGGCTGAGAAAGATCCGTGACCCACAGCCAGGATGCGCCTCGCATTTCGATGGCTACTGTAAGGACCTTGTAGAAAGCGATGAAGAAAGGAATCTGGAGCAGCATAGGCACACACCCCCCCATTGGATTAACCCCATGTTTTTTATAAAGCTCCATGATCTCCTGATTTTGTTGCGCCTTTCTGGGGTCCCGCATGCTTATCCCCTTATAACGTTCGTTGATGGCCGCGATCTGTGGCTGTAACATCTGCATTTTCTTCATCGACTTCAAGCTGCTGAACTTAAGGGGAAGCAGCAACAGGTTTATGATGATGGTCACAATCACAATCGACCATCCGTAGTTATGCACAAATCGTCTGTTAACCCAGTTCACCGCCAGAAAAAGGGGCTTAGCGATGAAACTAAACCAGCCGAAGTCTACAAGGTTTACGAGGCTGGGATTGACCTTCTTGAGGACTTCCATGTCCTTAGGGCCCACAAACAAAGCAAAACGGTTTTCCCCGGCGCTCCCTACCCCAGCACCCACGTGTGGCTCTTCAGTTGCTCCAGGTGTTGCGGGCACCACGTCGCTGTAAGTTAAAAGCCGGATGCCCGATCCATGAACAGGAAGAAAAACTGCCGCAAAATAATTGTCCTCAATTCCTGCGAACAGGTAGTTACCCTCGGTGACAAGAGGACCGTTCTTGGCATCCTTTGCGGTGTGGACAACCAGCTTGTTGACCGCCGGATCAAACTGAACAGTGCGCTGGGAAGCCCATGAGTTGGGCACGTGACGGTCGCCGAAACCCGCCCGCCAGCTCACTAGCGCAGCCAGCGGCCTACCGCCAGAGGTCACCTCAACAGACAACTCAGAAAGGTAGCTATCTTTTTTGAACCGGAAAGACTTCCGGCTAAACACCTGCCCGTTCGAAAATTCGTAGTCTACTCCCAACCCTCCCTGCGTGGGCTTGACGGCATAGAGTACCTGATTCAGATCCACCGAAGGTTTTTGTCCTGGGAACAACAGGGAAAAGGGGAAGCCCGTCTTGGAAGCGGCCGCCGCATTCACCAAGTCGATCGGCTTGCCGTTGTTGTCCTTGTACCTCTTCAGGATCCAGCTTCGCACGACGCCTCCGCGGTTGGAGAGTGCAACGCGGTAGAAGTCTGTGTCGATCCATAGGCTTTCCTCCTTATCCGCAGCGATTTGACCTTGCGGCGCAGGAGGTGTTGTTACAGGAAGAGCTGGGGCAGTTCGGACCGGCTGTGCAGCCTCCTGCCGTCCAGCGGGCGCATGTGCGGGTGGACGGAAAAAGTATGGCGTCAGAAACAGCACGGCCATCATCAAGAGGAAGGCGACTAGCAGCCGCAACTCCATGGAAAATTCCGTACCCCCGGAAGGCTCTCCGGGGGCAGGAATGTTCTGTGTAGGTTCCGCCATAACTTTAATACGTGAGTTCTTTACGACAGTCCATTTCTCTTTCTCTACTTACCGGACCGGATCGAAGCCACCCTCACGGAAGGGATGACAGCGGCTCAGGCGTTTCAAGCCCAACCAGCCGCCTCGTAGCACTCCGTACTTTTCCACTGCTTGTCTGGTGTAGTCCGAACAAGTGGGATAAAATCGGCAGGCGGAGGGCAACCAGGGGGAAATGAACAACTTGTAAAAGCGCAACAACGTGATCACCAGCTGGCGCATTGCGAAAATAATTTCCTCACCTCTGCCACCAGAGCCTCGAACGGGCCATCAAGAGCTTGGCGGCGGATGTTAAACACGATCGACCAGTTTGGCCCAAGCTGGTCTAAGTTGAGGCGCACCGCTTCCCGCAGTCTACGTTTCAGGCGATTTCGCAACACACTTTTCCCCAAAGCCTTAGGAGTTGTAAAGCCAACCTTCGGTCGCTGCTGCCCCTCGTTGGCAAGGCAAAAGGCTGCAAAGTATGGGCTGTAGACCCGGAAACCTTTGTCATAAACTTTGCGGTATTCCGTCACCCGCAGGAGCCGAACCTCCTTAGGGAACGACAAACCTCGCCTATGAACCGCAGTCGGCTTACTTGGCGTAGCGAACGGCTCTCTCCGAGCTTACTGTCAACTTCTTGCGTCCTTTAGCCCGACGGCGCGCCAGTACGGCACGGCCATCCTTGGTCCTCATCCTGACTCTGAAGCCGTGAGTTTTCGCTCGTCTCCGATTATTTGGCTGAAATGTACGTTTTGGCATGTCCGTGCGCGCCCCGAGCGGGTATACCTAACCCTTATTGCGTATATCACGCTAAGATGGAGTTTTAATCTGAAACTATCAGTATAAAAGGGGCTTTTGAGCAGTGTCAAACGGCGTACACTTCCCAAGGATGTTTTCCGGAGCAAGGCCTTTTTCCCTCCATCCTGTTGGGGCAAAGGCTAGACGGCTGAAGCTTGGCTTGATCATAGTGGCATGGTTGGCGACCGGTGCACTGCATATGTCAGCCCAGCAAGGTTACGACCGCTACGCGCTTGTGCTGCGTGATCCACCTATCGCCAGTCAAATTACTTCGCGCAAAGAGCTTTCTCGATCCAGCCTGAACAGCAAAGCGGTAAGGATCCGGGCGGCACAGCGCCTCCTTAGGGATGAGCTGAAGCGCCGGAATATTACCGTAACCAGTTCCGTCGAGACTTTGCTGAACGCGGTCTTCGTCGCAGTGCCCCAGAATAGAGTTTCCGCATTGGATAATTTGCCGGGCGTCGTCCGCACCACGAAGCTCCGTCCGATCAAGTTGCTGTTGGATCGCGCTGCGCCTTTGGTAAATGCGCCCGCAGCGTGGACGGCGCTCGGTGGAACAGGCAACGCAGGATTAGGAGTGAAGATCGGCCTGATTGATACGGGAATCGATTCTAGCCATCCAGCTTTTCAGGATCCGTCTTTATCCTCGCCTGGCTCAGACTATCCTAAATGCACGGGGGCTGATTGCGCTTACACAAACAATAAAATCATCGCAGCCCGCAGCTACGTGTGTATCTCCGCCCTGTTCTCAGCCGATTGCTCCGTACAGCCAGATCCAACACTGACAAGGCCTGACGATTTCAGCCCCAGGGACCGGGTCGGTCACGGCACCGCTAATGCAATGATTGCGGCAGGAGAGACCGTAACGGCGCCCAACGGCATCACCATCACCGGGATTGCCCCCAAAGCCTACCTGGGGAATTACAAGATTTTCGGCAGTCCGGGCGTTAACGATGCAGTTTACCCTGACGCGCTCATTACAGCACTTGAAGATGCGTTCACCGACGGCATGGACATTGTTTCGGTGTCCGTAGGATCTCCTGCTCTTTACGGCCCTCTTGATACTGGCAATACCTGTTCCGCAATGAGTGGCGTACCTTGCGATCCGGAGGCGGATGCGGTTCAGAACGCCGTAAGCAAAGGAATGACAGTAGTGGTGGCCGCCGGTAATGACGGCGATACCGGAAATCTGCTGCCTACACTGAACACAATCAACAGCCCCGCCACCGCCTCGGACGCGATCACTGTGGGCGCCGCCACTAATTCCCACACCTTCTATCAGAGTGTGCGCGTTTCCGGTGCAGGGGTCCCTCAAGAGCTCCAGCAGATTTATGCACTTTTCGGCGACGGGCCCAAGCCGGCGACACCTCTGACCGCCCCGTTGGTGGATGTCCGAATGATCGATGGCACAGGAAAGGCTTGCTCGGCGATTTCGGGGAGCCCGCTAGCTGGATCCATAGCCTTGGTGTTACGCGGTGATTGCTTTTTTTCCACCAAGGTGAACATTGCTGAAGCCGCTGGGGCTGTCGGAGTAATCTTCATCGATGATGTTAGCAGTGACTATCCGTTTACCCCTGCCGGTCTCGGACAAACAGGTATTCCGGCTATGCTCATTACCAATAGATCCGGGCAAACCTTGCAGACCTTTCTCGGTGGCCATCAGGGCCTGATGGTTACCATGGATCCGAATCTTCTGCCGGTGGAAGTCATCCCCGACACGGTAGCGTCGTTTTCCTCCATGGGCCCGGTGATCGGCACATATGCCATCAAGCCAGAGCTAGTTGCTCCTGGCACAAACGTTTTCACGGCCACGCAAGACTATGATCCCAATAGCCCGATGTATGACCCCTCTGGTTTTGCCGCCTTTAGCGGCACGAGCTTTGCGACGCCCATAGTGGCAGGAGCCGCAGCCTTAGTAAAACAGTCCAAACCTAATCTGACTCCGCTCCAGATCAAATCAGTACTAGTAAACACGGCTTCCAACACGGTCACCGACGCCGGTGGTACGGCCAGGGTGATGAGTGTGGGAACGGGCAAGCTCAACATTGGGGAAGCTCTCAATACCATGGTGGCTGCCGTACCAGCCACACTCTCTTTTGGCGTGATCGCCTCGGGGTTTCTCAGTGGCAACGGTTTGCAGCGTACAGTCACTTTCTACAACATTGGGAATTCCCAGGTACAACTGGCGTTCTCTGTTGAGCGCCGCGACAGCGATCCCGCTACCCAGATTACAATTACTCCTAGTAATGTTTCTCTGTCGCCGGGTCTAAATTACACAGTGTATGTCCAACTGAAAGGCGCTCAACCTGCCCCTGGCTCTTACGAGGGCGCAATCGTTGTTCAGGGGACTGGTGCAGCAAGTTTTCGAGTGCCTTTTTGGTACGCCGTCTCAGACGGTATACCGTACAACATCCTCCCGGTACTCGGCATGGGGTCATACGGCGTCGCGGGCGATAAGCTGGCTTCCGGCGGTCTCATCGGCTTTAAGCTCATCGACAGGTTTGGCCTGCCGGTGCAGGGTGTGCCGGTTTCATTCCAGGCGGTTTCTGGTGGTGGTTTTGACGCAGCAGATGCTCAAACCGATATTTATGGCATCGCGGCAGCGATCCCTTATCTTGGCCCTGTCCCTGGAGAACAGACTTTCCAGGCCACAGCCGGTGGTTTGACCTTGGATTTTTATGAAGAGGCCTACACCCCGCCGACGATCAATCCCGATGGAGTTCGCAATGCCGCTACAGATGAACCGGCTACTTCTCAAAAAGGAGTAGCGCCTGGCTCTTACATCTCCATAAAGGGAACAGGGCTAAGTCCGGCGCTAATGGTATTCCGTACATCCTATCTTCCTTTGTCCCTGGCCGGGGTCAGTGTCAGTTTTGATGTTCCGAGTAAAGGTATCAGTGTGCCAGGGCGGATTCACTTTGTGAGTTACGGCCAAGTCAATGTACAAGTGCCGTGGGAACTCGAAGGGCAAACATCTGTTCAAATGAAGGTCAGCATAGGCGATGTGCAGAGCGCAATTGTCACCGTGCCATTAGCGAGGAACTCGCCAGGGTTTTTCGAGTATCCTCTGGGCAGCGGCTTCCCAGCTGCGCTGGATCAGAACAATCAAGTCATCACAGCCAGCAATCCTGCGGCTCGTGGCAGTGTCGTACAGTTGTTTTGCAATGGCCTAGGACCGGTAACTGTGCCTCAATCCAGCGGCGAGCCTGCCGGTTACCTACCGTTGGCTTGGACAACCGATCAAGTTAGCGTGACGATTGGCGGCAGAATGTTGGACAGAGTCGAATTCTCAGGACTCAGTCCCAGCGCCATTGGCCTGTATCAGGTCAATATAAAGGTCCCCACAGACATCGAGCCTGGCAACCAGCCCTTGGTTCTGTCTGTTGGAGGCGTCACCGCCAAAACCGTGAATTTACCCGTAAAGTAATTTTGCGGAATCGCTATAACGCATCGCAAGGTATAATGAGGTGCAGGTAAATAAGCATTCCCGGCAATGGAAGACATTAAAAAGCGGCTGCAGGAAGAAATCGCCGCGCTCGAGTACGAACTGCGTAACGAGTTACCCAAGGAAATCCTCAAAGCGCGCGCACATGGGGATTTAAGCGAGAACGCTGAATACCATGCGGCCAAGGACAGACAGGGTTATGTCAATGCCCGTCTGAATCAGCTCAAAAAGCGCCTAGCAGAGATGTCGATGGTCGATCTATCGAAAATCCCCCAGGATCGGATAGGGCTCGGTTCGACGGTGGTGGTGCTGGATCTGCAAGCTGACCGGGAAATATCATACAGACTGGTAACGAGTGAGGAAGCGGACCCGGCCAAGGGATTGATTTCGACTAGCTCTCCGATAGGACGGGGATTGATCGGCAAGGCTGTAGGCGATGTCGTAAAGATCCAGAGTCCCAGCGGGGTCAGAGAGTTGGAGATTGTCAGCTTGAAAACGATACACGAGCAAGACGCCTAGCTGGAATACCGGAACAGAACAATGACGTACACACGCCTAATTGGGACAGCATGCAACAGAGTAATTCGCCATATTGTTCGTGCGCTGTCCCTTTGGCGCATCCACCCCAACGCGCTGACATTTATCGGTCTCGTCATCAACGGCATCGCTGCCGCCCTGCTGGCCTCGGGCCGGTTTTTAGCTGCCGGCGTGGTGATCATCGCCGCTGGTATTTTCGATATGGTTGATGGTCAGGTAGCTAGGGAGACAAATCGGGTAACCGCCTTCGGCGGTTTTTTCGACTCCGTTCTGGACCGTTACTCTGACTTGGTGTTGTTGATGGGGCTGTTGGTTTATTACGCTTCCATCAATCGGTTTTTCTACATCGTGCTGACCGCCGTGGTGATGACGGGGTCTGTTATGGTCAGCTACACCCGGGCTCGTGCAGAGAATTTTCTTCCCCGTTGCAAGGTCGGTTTTATGGAGCGCCCCGAGCGGGTGGTCCTGCTTATTATCGGCGCTTTAGCTAATCGCATGGCTCAAGTCCTTTGGGTAATCGCCGTTTTGTCCAACCTGACGGTAATCCATCGTATGCTTTACACTTGGCAGGAGACGAAGCGGCTGGAAGAAGCCCAACTCCGCGCGGCTCCCGAATCGACCACCTTACAGGGAAAGGCCTCATAACAATTCTACGGATCTACGGACACCTGACTTCAGGAGCTGGCTTAGAGCTCGGCGCAAGAGCTGGTAATCACCAACCGCCCGTGTTTCACGCCCTTGGTGGCGATCAAAGCTTCGGCGATCTTCTGAACTATACCCGCTTTACCTTTCAAGACCAGAACTTCCAAACAGTGCTCGCGGTCCAAATGGACGTGCAGCGTGGAGAGAATGTGGTGAAAGTATTGATGCTGGAGATCCGTTAGTTTTTCGTTCAACAAACGCACGTGATGGTCGTAAACCAGAGTAACGGTGCCGACGACGGGGCTCTCCGGTGATTCCCAACTCTTTTGGACCAGTTCATCCCGTATGAGATCGCGAAACGCTTCCGAGCGGTTGGTGTAACCCTTTTCGGCGATCAGAGCGTCAAATTTCTTGAGCAGTTCAGAATCGAGCGCAACGCCGATTCGGCTAAGCTGACCCATTTCCTAGAACAGATTACAGGAGTTCAACGCCGCAGGCAACTACGTAAGGTGAACTACCTTTTACGGACGGATTACGGACCAGACCGGGCGCAGGGGCGGTACATTTCACCCCAACTGGAGGCGTACACTAATGGCAGCCGCGAAAAGACTTGTTCTTCTTTCTACATGCCTCGCGGCGCAGTTCACCTTGTGTGCCTCATGATCGAGTGGATGACGGCTGAGCTGAAACGGTATGCTCCTCAGATCCAGGCGATCCATTCCTGGAATAACGATTCGGGTTCCGGGTTATGTTGGTTGACTGCTCTGTACCCCCGTCCGAACGGTGCAACCACATGCCACAGTCGTGATCCTGGCTTGCGAGTGCATGGTCTAATCGAGGCGATAAATCGCGGTGCTAGCAATGGTGGTGGCACAGTTCTCATCCGCTTGGCGGGAAACTTCCCGGAGGAAGACCGTAAGAGGATCGAACCGGCTCTGCCTCCAAATGCAACGTTTAGAGCCAGCGACAACTCCGTGTTGAGCTTGAGTACGCGTCTTTCGGAGGCATATCCCGTTCGCGGGCTTATCGATGTGCTGGCCGTGCTCGAAGTCTTGGAAAAGCTGCCCGATCCGCAAGTCTAAACTCTGGATATTGACACATGTCAGTGGTGGTATTACCGGGCAAACGAACGTATTCCCATCGTTAGCAGACTCGTCGACATTGTCGAGGATGTTCTTAACTTAAAATGCCGGTCCAGGACATAGGCGGCCCCTACCAAAAAGCGCGAATGCTGGCGATCCGCTGGGCAGGTGAGAAATATGCAGATCAGTTGCTGGAAGCTTTCCAGCTTGTCCGGCGGTCCTTCAGCCTCTTCACACGGCCGTTTTTCCCCCTCGTGATGCCGTCTTATCTCCAGGGCATTGCTACGCCGCCACAAATCGTCTGATCACCCGCCCGTCACTTATCAAGCCAGAATTGCTGACACGGGAAGAAGAAGCGTATTTTCTTCCCTATGTTTTCTCGGTGGATGAAAGCGATGCGGGCCTAAATTACAACACTGCGCACGGGTATAAACGCACCGCGCATCCGGAATATCGCTCCACCGTTGTTCAACCGCAGGACGTCCTGAGAAAATAGCGGCCCAACCAGCGGTGACACGCCCGTAATAATCGTGTTACGCTGGAAGCGTTTCTGATGCATATTCCCGATGGTTTTTTGTCGATGCGGGTGTGCCTGGTCATGGGCGCAATCAGCGCGCCATCAGTAACCTATGCGGCGCGCAAGGCACAGACAGAATTGCAGGAAAGCCGTGTGCCGCTGCTTGGCGCCATGGGCGCCTTTGTTTTTGCGGCGCAAATGGTTAACTTTCCCGTGGGAGTGGGCACGACCGGACACCTCGTCGGCGGCGCATTGCTTGCTTTCACACTGGGACCCGCTGCGTCGATCGTAATAATGACCGCCATCCTTGCAGTTCAGGCGCTAGTTTTTCAGGATGGTGGCGTCCTCGCCCTGGGCGCGAACGTTTTCAATATGGCCCTCGCCGGCGTGCTGGCAGGATACCTCCCATATTATTTTTTCGGACATAGCTCCCGGAAGAAAGTTGCGATTTTCCTTGGAGCCGCACTTTCAGTCCTCACCTCAGGAACACTTGCCCTTACAGAACTGATCATCTCGGGAGTGCAGGTGCCTCAGAAAGCTTTGTATGTTCCTCTGGGGCTGTTCTCAGTAAACGCGATTCTGGAAGGTGCAATCACCGTTGCTGTAATTCGATCGCTGGAGGCGTTCAATCCCTGCTGGCTGAAGAAGCCCACCCCTCGTGTTGGTAGTGTGGTGACTGTGTTAATCGCGGCATCCGTGATATTGGCGGCGGGGGGATTTCTGGTTGCCTCTACCTATCCTGACACCCTAGAAAGATTCATTGAGCGCCTGAGTTTCACACAGGGCAAAGGTAACCAGTGGGTTGCACCACTGGCAGGCTACAATGCACATTTTCTCAGGGATGCCTGGCTACAGAAAGTAGCAGCAGGGTTAGTCGGATTGGCCATTCTTTACGTCCTGTGTGTGGTCATTGGAAAACTCGCTCTCAAGCGAAGGAGGGGTTGATTGCACCACGTCGTACTGGAACGCTGGAGCCGCGGGGCAAGTTTCTTTCACGCCCGCGATCCACGGGCCAAGATTCTTGTTGCCTTGGTGTTCCTAGTAAGTGTCGCGACCACTCCCATGATTTCCCCGTGGCCAGCCGTGTGCTACGGGTTTGTGTTGATGGCTGCGGGCCTGATAGCCAGGCTTCCTCTAACAGCCATGGCGGTGCGCAGCGCTGTCGTCCTTCCTTTTTCGGCAATTTTCGCCATTATGACCTTCCTCGCTGGCAACGGCGCCAAAGCAGCAGAGTTAGTTCAGAAGAGTTATTTCTCTGCACTGATAGTTTTACTCCTGCTGGCGACCACACCTCTGACGGATCTGTTGCGCGGGCTGGAGTCTGTTGGGGTGCCGGCCTTCCTCCTCACAGTGATACAGTTCTTGTACCGTTACTTGTTCGTGGTCTCTGAACAGGCACAGCATATGCGCCTGGCCGCTGGTTCCCGCGGCTCTTTTCTCGCCTCCCCACGCCGGGCACGGCATTGGCTTCGAGCTGCCGGTGGGGCGCTGGCGGTTTTATTTGCGCGTTCCTATCTGAGGGCTGAAGGGATTCACAGGGCAATGCTCGCCCGCGGCTTTCGAGGACGTTTTCCCGCTTTTCACCAGCCGAGGTTTCGAGTCAGTGATGGAATATTTTCGGTTCTGGGAATTGCGTTACTGATTTCTTTACGTTGGATTCTTCAGGGGTCAGCTTAATGAGCCGTTTGATAGAAGTGCGGCGCCTGCGTTTTCAGTATCCCGATGGGACTCTGGCGCTTGACGGCATAGATTTTTATCTGGATGCTGACGAGAGTGTCGCGCTGTTCGGCGCGAATGGCTCTGGCAAGACAACCTTCCTTCTGCACTTAAATGGTCTGCTACACGGTGAAGGTGAAGTCATTGTCTGCGGCGTCCCGGTAACCCAGAACAACCTCGCCTTCGTGAGGCAAAAAGTTGGCATAGTGTTTCAAGACCCAGATGAACAGTTGTTTATGCCTACGGTACTGGAGGATGTCGCTTTCGGTCTTCTTAACCACGGGGTCGAGCCATCAAGAGCCATGAGTATGGCCAAGGCAGCTCTTGCCGAGGTAGGAATGGAATCAGTTGGCGACAAAGCGCCATATCATCTCAGCGCCGGAGAAAAGCGCCGGGTTGCTCTGGCGGGTGTGCTGGTAATGAAGCCGGATATTCTGGTTTTGGATGAACCAACGACTTATCTTGATCCCCCGGCGCGAAAGAGCCTGATCCGCCTCCTCCGGGGATTACCTCAGACAAAGATCATTGCTACTCATGACACGGCTTTTGCACGGAGCGTTGTCGATCGTGCGGTATTTTTCCAGCACGGAAAAATTGCCGGTATAGGAACCGTACAGGAAATTGCCGAGCGTTTTTGCTGGGATACCCGGTACGGTACCGTGTGAGAAAATCCACCGCGCCGGAGTTACTCCTGCTTGGCGGCTGCTTTCATTTTACGGTATTCGGCCCAGCGGCGCTTCTGAGCGAGTGCAATCCTCCGGCGCGCCTCACCGCTTAACTGCCTCCGCCTCACCAATCTCGGAATCGCCACGCTCGAGCCGACCGTACGGCGACCCAGCATCTGCTTCACCTGTTCGATCTGCTCTTCAATCCTCTTCTTCTGCAGTTCGAGCCCTTCGAGGGCCGCAGTTAAAAAGGAAGTATCCTCCAATGACTTTGAGATTCTGGGCATTTTCTCTCCCATCTATTAAAATATCGCGCAAGTGGTTAGTATTGTCAAAACGTCTTTTCGGAATCACAAAGGAAAGTTACGGGACCATCATTGGTTAGATGCACCAGCATCCTCGCTTGAAATATCCCAGTCTGTACCGTTAGGTTTCTTGCTTGTAAGGCTTTTATAAAATATTCATAAAGTGCACGTGCCTGTTCAGGCGGCGCGGCGAGGTCAAATCCTGGCCTTCTTCCTTTCTTCGTATCCCCATATAAAGTAAATTGGGACACTACAAGAATACTTCCTCCGGCTTCTAAGATGTTACGATTCATTTTGCCGTTGTCATCTGAAAAAATTCGCAAACTGGCGGTTTTATCAGCCAGGTACTCTGCATCCGACTGAACATCGGATTTGGCGATCCCTACAAATATCAACAAACCGTGGCCAATAGAACCGACGATTTGACCATCTACTTCCACACGGGCTTGCTTCACTCGCTGAAGAACAACTCGCATATGCTATAAGTATCGCAGAGCGGATCATGATAGAGACTTATGCTTACGCCCGGGCTGCTCTGCTCGGCAATCCAAGCGATGGTTACTATGGGAGAACACTTGCCTTGCTGGTGAGGAACTTTCGCGCACGAGTTTTGCTTTATCCGAGCGCGCGGCTCGAGATCAAGCCTTCAAAGGCAGACATGCCGGTTTTCGAAAGCCTTCAGGATCTTTACGCTACGACACGCTGGCGGGGGTATTACGGCGGCATCAGGATCATTCAGGCGCTGCTGGTCCGTTTCATCGATTACTGCCGCGAACAGGGCATTGAGCTTGAGGACCGCAATTTCACCCTGGAATATGAGTCAAACATCCCCCTGCGCCTTGGCATGGGAGGATCAAGCGCCATCATTATTGCCGCGCTCCGGGCTCTATGTCGCTACTACTCGATCGAAATTCCGCTGCCTGTGCAGGCCAACCTGGCTCTGGAAACCGAGACCAAGGAGCTGGGCGTACCAGCGGGTCCTCAAGACCGCGTCGTCCAGGTTTACGAAGGCCTTGTCTACATGGACTTTCGCCGTGAATTGATGGAAACGCGAAGGTACGGGATTTATGAAAAGCTTGATGCTGCTTTGTTACCCGATCTCTATCTGGCCTACCGCACAAGTCTAAGCGAAGGTACCGAAGTCTTTCACAACAACGTTCGCGAGCGCTGGAAGGCTGGGGATTCTGAAGTGATCGAGGCCATGAAAACCTGGGCAAGTTATGCCGAACAGGGTAAAGAAGCTCTTTTAAACAGAGACTATGAGACGTTACACAAGTTGATTGATGCTAACTTCGATTTGCGCGCCAGGATTTATCGGATCAGCGACGCCAATCTCGAAATGATCCACAGGGCGCGGAGTGTCGGCGCAAGCGCGAATTTTGCCGGTTCGGGTGGCGCGATAGTAGGTACATACCGTGGAGAAGAAACCTATCGAGCCCTGGTAGCAACCATGAACGAAATTGGTATAGCAGTAATCAAGCCGCGGGTGTATTGAGCCTAACATTTTTCCAGTGGGTATACTGAGAGGTCCAGTAATACGATGCCAAGGCGAAAATCCATGAAGTACAAAGACGCCGGTGTTAACATCGATGAAGCCAATCGGGCGTTAGCGCGTATCAGGACGCTCGCCCGCCGTACATTCACACCGGCAGTACTCACTGATATTGGTGCTTTCGGAGCTGGGTTCCGGCTGAAAGGGTGGAAGCAGCCAGTGCTCGTGAGCTCCGCAGATGGGGTGGGGACTAAATTGAAAGTCGCGTTCTTGACGGGACGCCATGACACAGTAGGGGAGGACCTGGTTAATCACTGCGTGAACGACATCGCTGTGCTGGGCGCTGAGCCGCTTTTTTTCCTCGATTATTTTGCGGTGGGGAAATTGGATGCAAAGGTAGCCCAACAGGTAGTATCCGGCCTTTCCCGCGCCTGCCGCGCCAATGCTTGTGCACTCATTGGCGGCGAGACGGCCGAGATGCCGGGCATTTACGCCCCCGGCGAGTATGATCTGGCCGGGTTCATCGTCGGGGCCGTGGAACTGGACGGCTTGCTTACTGGCAAGTCGATCCGCCCGGGTGACATTGTTATCGGCCTACCTTCTACCGGGTTGCATACTAACGGTTATTCCCTGGCCCGTAAGATTTTCTTTGAGGTGGCTGGTTATAAACCGAATACCTACTTACATGAACTTGGTTGTGCCGTTGGCGAGGAATTGCTAAAAGTTCACCGCAGTTATCTTTCCGAGCTGCGCGCCCTGCACCAGCAAAACCTTCTGAAGGCGGCTGCCCACATAACTGGTGGCGGGCTCACGGAAAACGTTCCGCGGGTCTTGCCGCGCGCTCTTGCAGCCGAAATCGATACAGCTGCCTGGAAAATACCTCCGGTCTTTCAGCTATTGTGCCGCCTCGGAAACGTTCCCGACGAGGATTACCGGAGAACGTTCAACCTGGGGATTGGCATGGTCCTTCTTGTATCAAAGACCAAACTGACGCGGGCGCGCAAGGTTCTCGATAGCATCAAAGCGGACTATTACGTCATCGGACGCGTCATAAAACAACCACGCGGCGCAAATTCTCGGGTCATTTACGTATGAAACGATTAGGCATACTTCTTTCCGGACGCGGCTCAAACTTCGAGGCAATCGCGGACAACGTAGCTGCGGGACGCATCGACGCTAATATTGCCGTGGTGATCTCCAACCGTCCTGAGGCTCGCGGACTGGAGGTGGCCCGGGCGCGAGGCCTGAACGCAGTCTGCATTCCCTCCAAAGGCATGGAGCGGGAGGCTTACGATCGTTTGGTCGTAGCCGAGCTGAAGAAGCATCAAGTAGACCTGGTATGTCTGGCCGGTTTCATGCGCCTTCTCAGTGCCTATTTCGTGAGAGAATTTCCATCCCGCATCCTGAACATACATCCCGCCCTGTTGCCCTCCTTCCCTGGTCTTGATGCGCAACATCAAGCTTTGGAATACGGGGTCAAGATCACCGGATGCACGGTGCATTTCGTTGATGAGAACCTCGATGCTGGGCCGATTATCTTGCAAGCATCTGTACCTGTATTAGATGACGACACCGTTGAGACGTTATCAGCAAGAATCCTGAAGGAAGAACATCGCATTTATAGCGAAGCCATCCGTATCGTTCTATCAGGTAAATTCACCATCCAGGGGCGGCGAGTACTTTTGCATCCCGGTGCTGCCTCTCCCCGGGAACCAGGGATGCCAAAAGGCTGAATCGGCGTCAGGAAGCAAGCCTGGCGTTTGTGCCAACCGACAAAGGTGCGCCTGGCGGTCTGGCCGTTCTTGGTGCACCCAATGCCGTCCAGCCTGTTTTATTATCACTCTATGCTACGACGAACTTTTCTAGCTGCTACCGCAATCGGCACCACACGCATTCTCGGTGCAAACGACAGGATTCGCGTCGGTGTAATAGGGACAGGAGGACGTGGAACCCTCCTTGCGTCGGAGTTTAAGGAAACAGGCGCCGAAGTGGCAGCCGTGTGCGACGTCTATGAGCCTCACCTTCAAAACGGGCTCAAAGCCGCCTCCACCGGCGCCAAAGGATACGACAATTACAGGAGACTGCTTGAGGATAAGTCTCTAAATGCCGTCATCGTGGCTACACCAGACCACTGGCATGCACAAATGGTTATCGATGCGGTCGACGCGAGTAAGGACGTCTATGTGGAAAAGCCCATGGCCCATACCATAGAAGACGCTCTGCGTATGGTTGAGACTGTGCGGCACACGGACCGGATTGTTCAAGTCGGAATGCAGCGTCGTAGCTCCGACTTGTTTATGGACGCAAGGCGAATTGTACAATCAGGCGACATCGGTGAAGTTCATCTGGTCAACTCCTGGTGGATGAACTACGCCGGTGATTTGCGGTCCCCCACGCTTGAAGGCAAGCTCGATTGGGATCAGTGGCTCGGCCCGGCTCCCAGGCGGCCGCTCGATCCCATACGGTTTCGAAACTGGTATTGGTTTTATGATTATTCAGGCGGAATGATGGTCGGGCAGGCCGCGCACATCATCGACGCCATTAACATGCTGATGAATTCTTCAGAACCCGCCGCGGTGACGTGTGCCGGCGGAAAGATCAACGTTGCGAACGCCGAAATACCCGAAACAACGTCGATGGCCGTCGAATACCCAGAAAATTTTCTTGCCGTATTTACTATCAGCTACAAAGCCATGCGCTACAACCTCCATAACGACCAGATGAAACAGTTTCATGGCACCAAAGCACGCTTCGATGTGGGACGAGAATCCTATGCCCTGTACCCACAGAGCAACGCCATTGAAATAAAACCAACCGTCGAGGTAATTAAACCCGGCAGCTTTGGACCGGCAACACGCGCACATATCCGGAATTTTCTCGAATGCGTCCGGTCCCGCAAGCAACCCAATGCCACGGTAGAAATGGGGTTGGCCGCCAGCATCACTTTATGCATGGCCGTGGATTCTCTGCGGCAAGGACGCCGGCTGGTTTGGGATAAAACCGCACGCCGTGTCAAAGCCTAAACACAGAGGAAAATCTTGGAGATTGTTTTGTGAAACTAATACCTTTCGATCGCAAGCCTTCCCGCCGGGAAATACTGGCAGTGGCTGCTGCGGCAATGGGAACCACTGGGAGTGGGTGCCGCAAAGAAAAAAAGCCCCCCAGCGTATTGATAAAGTCCAAGGTCCTGGACCGCGAGGCTAGATTAAATGCGCCTCTTGTCAAACCGAACGGACTCAACCTTGTGGTGATAATCGCTGACACGACCCGCTGGGACCAACTTGGCTTTTACGGCAGCAAGAGGGTTAAAACCCCAAACCTCGATCGGCTGGCGGCTGAGGGAGTAGTTTTTGAAAACGTGTACGCCGACGGGCTACCCACGATACCCGCGCGCCGTGTCTACCACACGGGGCGTTCCATTCTTCAAGAAAAAGAAAACTGGTGGCGTCCCCTTTATCAGGACGATGTGACCCTGGCCGAAGTCCTGCAAAAGCAGGGCATGGTTACGGGTTTCATTGCAGACACCTATCACCACTTTAAACCCGACATGAACTTCCACCGGGGCTTTGACTCGTGGCAGTGGATACGCGGGCAAGAGACCGATCCCTACATAAGCGGTCCGAGAGATCTGTTTGACCCTTCCAAACACATGCCGCCGCACCTTATGAACGAGAAGTATCGCAAGAATATGGTGCAGTACATGATGAATACATCGATGAGGAGAGGCGAGCAGGACTATTTCTGCGCACAAAGCTGCGCTGCCGCCATGAAGTGGCTCGAGCAAAACGCGCGCAACAAGCCTTTTATGCTGTGGCTGGATATGTTCGACCCTCATGAACCCTGGGATGCGCCGCCGCGTTTCCAGAAAATGTACCGCGCCGACTACGGGTACGAGCGATACTTGTTCGGCTACGGGGTTCGGAACGAAGATATTCGCGAGAGCGATTATCCCGTGTTGCAGGACCTTTACGCAGCCGAAGTTACTTTTAGTGATTTCTGCATCGGCCAGCTCCTTGACAAAATAGACAAGTTGAAGATGCGGGACGACACCATCGTCATTTTTAGCACTGACCACGGAACGCATTTAGGTGAGCAGGGTTGCGTACAGAAGACACCGGGCTTGCTGAATTCATGCGTCGCCCGGCTCCCCCTGATTGTCCGGCACCCTGATAAGAAATATGCGGGCAGGCGTGTGGCGGAGTTTGTCAGCGCGGTAGATTACATGCCGACCATGCTTTCGCTGCTGGGTATATCGGGATTGCCGGGCCTCGATGGCAAAGATTTTTGGCGTTTGACTGAAACCGAAGGAGCCGTGAACCATCAGCGCCTATTTATCGGATTCAACAATTTTGCAGCCGTCCGGGATAAGAAGTGGCATTACTTCCAGCATTTCAAGGGCCTCAACCCGGGTAAAGGACCCGCATTGTACGACCTAGAAGCGGATCCTGCCGAGACCCGTAACGTGGCAAGGGAGCATCCTGACGTGGTCAGAGAGCTTCGCGCGCTGATGGCCGAAAGATTTCAGGTGAAGTTGCCTGAAACAGAAAGAACATGATGATCTCTGCAAAAAACGGACTGCTGCTAGGATGAATTTTATGGCGACGGCAAAACTTACGCGGCGGAGCTTCTTTGTGTCGTCAGCGGCAGTGGTCGCGGGCACCGCGTGTTCGGTAGCAGCCACCCGACCGCCTAACGTGGTGCTTATCAACTGTGATGATCTCGGATACGGGGATCTCGGGTGCTATGGATCGGCGATCCAGACGCCCAATATCAACCGCCTGGCTGCGGAAGGAATGCGGTTCACCAACGCTTATTCGGCAAGTCCGGTATGCTCTCCTTCGCGGGCAGCGCTGCTGACTGGTCGTTATCCAACGCGCGTAGGCGTACCTGAAGTTTTGTTCCCGGACAGCACGACCGGCCTTTCGGAATCCGAAGTTACGATCGCAGGCGTGCTGAAGAACAGGAATTACCGCACCGCCTGCATAGGGAAGTGGCACTTAGGAAGCCAGCCCCGGTATTTACCAACCAACCGGGGCTTCGACTTTTACTTTGGCATTCCTTACAGTAACGATATGAATCCGCGTGTGCTGATGCGGAATACAACGGTGATAGAAAATCCTGCCAGGCTTGAAACACTCACGGAACGATACACGGAACAGGCAGTGCGCTTTATCGATCAAGCCAAAGACGCTCCGTTTTTCCTTTACTTTGCGCACACGTACCCACACATCCCACTAGCCGCTTCCCATCGTTTCCGCGGTAGATCCAAGGAGGGCTTGTACGGAGACGTAGTGGAAGAGATCGACTGGAGCCTCGGGGAGGTCACAAACGCATTGCGCAAGCACAGCCTGGAGCGCGACACCCTTGTGATGTTCACCAGCGATAATGGGCCGTGGTACCAGGGAAGTCCCGGTGGCCTCCGTGGGCGTAAGAACAGTACATACGAGGGCGGTCTCCGTGTTCCCTTCATTGCCTGGTTCCCCGGGCGTATCCCACACGGGATAACTTGCCATTCCGTGGTATCCCATATGGATGTCCTACCCACCCTGGCTGGGCTTTGCTCCGCCCGCCGCCCGCCCAAGCCCCTGGACGGAGTGGACATCGGGCCGGTGCTAACCGGCTCAGGCCAACAAGTGCATCGCGATGTGTTGCTGTTTTTCGATTTTTGGAATGTGCAGTGCGCCCGCCTGGGACGCTGGAAACTCCATCTGGCTCGCTACGATGCCCCACCCTATGCTCCACAGCCCCCAGGTGGGAAACGCAATCTTCCTCTCCGTCCCGTCGAGCTTTATGACCTCGAAACGGATCCGGACGAGAGTTACGACGTTGCCCCGGAGAACCCTCGTATAGTCACCGACATTCTGAGCCGCGTCGAGCGGCTGATTCCGACTTTTCCCGAGCTAGTTCAAAAAGCCTATGTGGAGACCAAAGCCCAACAAACCTTACCCGTGCCTGTCGGCGCCCTGCCTCGTCGCAGAAAGGAATGATCAATAAGAATGCCTGACACAATCACAAGCGCTGGGCGCATAAGGATAACACTGAATCATCAGCGGCCGGATCGCATCCCCATAGATTTCGGTTCCACTACAGTCACCGGCATTCACGTTAGTTGCGTAGCTGCGCTACGCAAGTATTACGGGTTACAGAACCGTCCAGTCAAGGTGATTGATCCCGGCCAGATGCTGGGCGAAGTTGCTGCTGATCTGAAAGCAGCTATGGGGATAGATACGGAGGGAGTGTTTCGTCTCACGACCCGTTTCGGCTTTCCTGCCAAAGACTGGAAGCTCTGGCGCATGTACGATGGGCTCGAGGTTCTGGTCCCAAGCCAGTTTAACGTCACAATTGATGAAAATGGGGACACATTACTCCATCCCAAAGGGGATCTCTCTGCTCCCCCGAGCGCGCGGATGCCAAAGGACGGCTATTTCTTTGACGCCATCATTCGGCAACCCCCCATCGAGGAGGAAAAACTTGACCCGTCAGACAACCTCGAAGAATTCACTTTGATTTCTGACGAGGAACTCGACTGGATGGAGAAGGAAGCGCGCGAGGCGGCATCCACGGGCCGGGCTGTCGTGGCTGGTTTTGGCGGAACCTCGTTCGGCGACGTAGCGAACGTCCCTGGAGTCGGCCTGAAGTATCCGAAGGGGATCCGAGATGTCACCGAATGGTACATTTCTTTACGGTCACGGAGGGATTACATACACAAGGTCTTTGCCGGCCAGTGCGAGGTGGCTCTGGCCAATTTGCAAAGAATTGCCGCGCGCATGGCGGATTTAGTTGATGTGGTTTACATATGCGGTACGGACTTTGGCACGCAGAAATCCGCCTTTTGCTCGGTAGAAACCTTCCGTGAGCTTTGGATGCCCTACTATAGTCGGATCAATGCGTGGATTCATAACAATACCCGCTGGAAGACGTTCAAGCATTCCTGCGGCGCCGTGGAGAAATTTATTCCGAGTTTTATCGAATGTGGCTTCGACATTCTAAACCCTGTACAGTGCTCGGCTGCGGGCATGGACCCGCGCCATCTGAAGTCCACTTATGGTGACCGGATTGTATTTTGGGGCGGCGGTGTGGATACGCAGCAAGTGTTGCCGTTTGGCACGCCGGAGCAGGTGCGGCAACAGGTTTTAGAGCGTTGCGAAATATTTGCTCAAGGCGGAGGCTTTGTCTTCAACGCCATTCACAACATACAGGCGCGTACCCCAGTGGAGAATATTGTGGCTATGATCGACGCAGTCCATGAATTTAACGGGACGCGGTAGATCAGCAGATTCTCGGCAGTTGTTCTCCGCTCAGCATATCGAGCACCCGGTTGCCCCCGATGATCGTACGTATCTGGACGATGGGTCTGAGACCATCCGTTACTGTGCCGATGCGCGCCGCAGACCTGCACACATTAAAAGAACGCAGTATCTCCAAAGCGCGTTCCGCCTGCGCGTCGGGGAGGAACACTACAAACCGGCCTTCGTTGGCAACGTAGAGTGGATCCAGCCCGAGAACCTCGCAGGCGCCACGCACCGGCTCCGGCACCGGGATGACTTTTTCCTCGATTGTCATGCCTATACCACGTGCAGAGGCGATTTCATTGAGCGCTGAGCTAAGCCCGCCACGAGTCAAATCCCTCAGACAGTGCACGTCGAGACCCGCCTGAAGCAGTGCCTCAACCGGTTGCCATAAGGGAGCAGTGTCACTAAGAACGGGAGAGCCAAACTCCAGACCTTCACGAACCGAAAGTATGGCGATCCCGTGAGAGCCCAAATCACCACTAACCAGGATGGCGTCCCCAGGCTGCACCGCAGCTGGATGTATTGGCTGCATTGCTTCCACCGTTCCAACACCAGCCGTGCTGATGAAAATTCCGTCGCCCTTGCCCTTGTCTACCACCTTTGTATCACCTGCGACCAGGGTAACGCCGGCTCGGCGCGCCGCCACGCTCATAGACCGCACCACTGTCTCAAGCGTTTCCAGAGGCAGCCCTTCCTCCAAAATGAACCCAGCAGCCAAAAACAGCGGGCGTGCGCCGCACATGGCAAGGTCATTTACCGTTCCATTTACGGCGAGATCACCAATATTTCCCCCGGGGAAAATCAAAGGATGCACTACATAGGAGTCAGTCGTGAATGCCAGCCGCGTGCCTGGCACTTCGACAACAGCACCATCGTGACGGGCCGCGAGCTGGTCATTAGCAAAAGCGGGAAGAAATAAAGACTCCAGTAGCTGTTGCGTCATCTTACCCCCTCCTCCGTGAGCCATCAAGACTTTGTCAGAAGAAGCAAAGGGGACAGGACAACTCCAAAGAAACTCTTTTTTACTCTCGTCGGCCATAGAGATAATACGCTGCACAAGCACCCTCCGATGAGACCATCGGAGCTCCAAGGGGATTTTCCGGGGTACACCGCACGGCAAAAGCAGGACACTCGTATGGTTTCCGCAAACCCTGGAGCACGAGACCGGCGATGCACTCTTTGCTCTCGGATACGGGCGCAATGTCGAGAGCAAATCTGGTTTCCGCATCAAAAGAAGCAAATGCAGGCCGTAAGCAAAGGCCGCTCGCGGGAATCATGCCTATACCCCGCCAAACGCGCGGTGACGTCTCGAAAACTTCCTTCATTAAACGCAAAGCATGCTGGTTACCCTCCCTGCGCACCACACGGCTGTATTGGCTCTCCAACTCTGCCCTACCTGACTCAAGCTGCGACACGGCCATGCGGATTCCCTCCAGGAGATCCACCGGCTCAAATCCTGTAACCACAATCGGCACGCCGTAGGTCAGGGAAATCTCGCGGTATTCTTCAACCCCTGTCACCGTGCATACGTGACCTGGCGCAAGAAATGCTTTCACCTGGCATCCTGGTGATTCAAGGATGGCCCGCAGCGCGGGCGGCACCAGTACGTGGGCTACCAAGACAGAAAAATTCGCGATCCCCAGCCGGGCTGCCTCCCAAACCGCCATCGCGTTGGCGGGAGCAGTAGTTTCAAAACCCACGCTAAAAAAAACCACTTGCCGCTTCGGGTTTGCTTGAGCGAGTTTAACAGCATCAAGTGGCGAATAAACGATCCGCACGTCCGCGCCTTCGGCCTTAGCTGCAAACAGGCTTCCCCGCGATCCGGGAACACGGAGCATGTCGCCGAAAGAGCAAAATGTCACTCCGGGTTTTGTAGCGAGCGCGATTGCTTTGTCGATCAATTCAAGCGGCGTTACACATACCGGGCATCCGGGACCGTGGATAAGCGTGATCTCTGAAGGCAACAAAGCTTCCAGGCCCGTTTTTACTATCGTGTGGGTTTGCCCTCCGCAGACCTCCATCAACGTCCAAGGACGAGTTACAGTGCGCCTTATAGCGGCTGCTATCTTTTCCACCGCCTTTGGATCACGGTACTCTTCGAGGTATTTCACGCAAGAGGCTCCTCAGATTCCCCCAGCGCTCCAAGGAGTTCCAAGTCGTCGAAAATACGTTGCGCCTCGGCTTCATCCACCACGCTGAGTGCAAAACCGACGTGTACCAAAACGTAGTCACCCGGCTTGGCTTCCGGCGTAAATGCCAGGTTTATCTCTTTGTTGACGCCGCCGAAGTCGACCTTGCCCACACGCATGTCGCTGTCCAGGCGCTCCTCCACGCTAATAAGTTTTCCCGGGATGGCGAGACACATGGCTAAAATTCTATTATCGCCGATAAAGGCCTTATATGCCCTGGGTTCCGAGCTCTCGCCGTCGTCTTCAAGTAACCCAAAGGCTCTGCGATACGTCGGCTAAGGTGCGAACAACTGGAGAGTTGAGGGCCAATGTGATACGTAGCCGCACAATACTGCTGTTTGTCCTGGCAACAATTCCGGTGGTTCACTCCCAAATTGGAGGCGATCCGGCAGGGTATCCTTCTGATGCACGCTCACCCTTCCCAGGGCGTGGAAGCGGCGGCCAGAAACAAGCAGGTCGTCCTACGGCAAGTTCCGAAATCCCTGTGACTTTCACCGGAAAATTGGCCAAGCTGGATAACAAGACCATCGTCGTGGACTTGTCGGACAGTCGCACACTCGAGTTCCGCAGAACCAACCACACCAAGTTTTACAAGAACGCAAAGAAAGTGGACGCCACGGAATTCAAAACCGGTGATGAGGTTTTCGTAGAGGCATTGGAAGACCAGCTCGGTTGGCTGACGGCCATCGCAGTCACTTGGCAGAGTGCCTCGCAGAGTCGTGTTCAAACTCCGGCAACTTCCCTAGCCTCAGTTGTTGCGCCGCCAGCCAATGATTCGGAAGATCCAGGCCCCCCTTTGCTGAAACGCGGGCGACCGCCGAATCGAGCCACTCCAAAAGCCGCTCGTGAATCCCAACCTGCGGCGGAGGTTCGGCAGATACAAGAAGACGCCGTGGATAGCTACCTTGAAAAAACGCGGGCTGTTTCGGAATCCTTCCTGGAGAAACTGCCCAATTATCTTTGTACACAATACGTCACCCGGTACGGCAGCACTTCACGCCCGGTTGACTGGAAAGCGATTGACATTGTATCTGCGAACGTCGCTTACGAAAACGGTAAGGAACGTTATAGCAGCGTCAGTGTCAACGGCAGACCGATATACAAAGCCATGGAGGAAGTGGGTGGGTCGTGGTCTACAGGCGAGTTCGGCACGATGCTACAAGATGTACTTTCTCCGGCCACCGCGGCAAAATTCCACTACAGTCGCAATTCTTTGATTAGGGGGAAAACAGCACGGGTTTACGACTTCGAAGTCTTGAGCGAGAATTCCCACTGGCGCGTAGGGGTCGGATCACAATCAATTTATCCCGCCTATAGAGGTGCCCTTTGGATCGACCCTACGAGCGGCTACGTTCTTCGTATCGAGATGCAGGCCCAACGGTTGCCGCAGGGCTTCCCGTCGGAACTGGTCGAATCTGCCGTGGATTTTGATACTGTCCAGCTGGGAGGCAAGCAGTTTTTGCTCCCAGTGCATGCAGAGAACTTAAGTTGTCAGCGCGCCTCCCTGAGCTGCGTCCGCAATGCGATCGATTTCCGTAATTACCATCTATACGAGGCGGAATCCAATATCACATTTGATACGCCTAAGCAATAATGTCGTATTGGGTGTCGCCAGAAAAGCAGATCCCCATCTATCGTTGCGCGAATGCATATATACTAGTCGCGGCGTAGCCACGGAGAAGGTTTAGACACTGCTTTTTAGAGTTAAAGTGCAAACAGGAGGATATGACTCAATGACCATGTTGAACCGGCGGGATGTTGTCAAATTCGCGGGTGTGCTGGCGAGTACTGTCACCGGCAAGTTTGCGCATGCTAACCCCTTGGGTCTGCCGATCGGGCTCCAGCCATATACCGTAAGGCGAGAGCTGTCAAGAGATTTCGAGGGCACCTTGAAAAAAGTCGCGGCTATAGGGTACAAAGCTTTGGAGCTATCCGAGCCCTTTTACGGCCAGCAGCCCGGCAAATTGCTCCCTCTGCTCCGGTCGTTACAACTAGCCACTCCTTCCTGTATGTATCCGCTTCCCCAGGATGATGCTCAGTGGGCGAGGAACATAGAACATGCAAAGACGTTTGGAGTGGAGTATATGATCACCGTCACGCGGCCGGAATGGCGGAAGAACCTCGACGGCTGGAAACGCACTGCCGAACTTTTCAATCGTCTAGGAGAACAATGCAGGAAAGCCGGACTGTGGATTGCTTACCACAATCATCAGTTCGAGTACAAAGTCATGAACGGCGTGGTAGCTTATGATGAGTTCCTGCGCTCTACCGACCCCAAGCTAGTCATGATGGAAATGGACTGTTTTTGGACGACCTATGCTGGAAAGGACCCGGTTGAATACTTCGGTAACTACCCGGGGAGGTTTCCATTGCTTCACATCAAAGATCTCAAGCCGGGGATTGCACCCAGCACCGAAAGCCCTAAAGGTGTGCCTTACACAGAGGTAGGTCACGGCGTGATTAACTGGAAAAGAATTTTCATGGCCGCCGGGGCGGCAGGAGTGAGGCACTACTATGTAGAACAGGACGAGTGCGACAGGCCCTGTTTGGATAGCGCGCGCATCAGCTATGAATATTTGAGCAAGCTTTCCGTTTGAATTGAAACGTGCCTAAGCCCTGGCAAAAAGACCTCAAGTGCTAATACCCAAAACCGCGACGGTACACCACAGCTATCCTCAATACCAGCGAGCCCAAAATGATTATTGCTATGAGCGAAACCACTGAAATCTCCTCACGGGCCGGGCGCGGCCTTGGAGAGACTCACCAATTGGGTTCGTTGCCGGGTCGCCACTTGATGCTGCAACCCACGCTCGGTTTCTGATCAGGATCTACAGGACGGCCCGCCAGCATCGCCTCGATGGCGTTCCGAAGATCTTTACCGCTGACGGGCTTGCCGCTGCGCGGCCGGCTGTCGTCCAGTTGGCCGCGGTAGACCAATCGACGGTTTTCGTCGAAAAGGTAAAACTCCGGCGTGCAGGCTGCGCGAAACGCCTTTGCAACTTCCTGGCTTTCGTCATAGCAAAGCGGGAAGTTGAAATCTAATTCCAAAGCCATTTCTTTCAGGCTTTCCGGAGCATCTTCCGGGTAAGCGTCAGGATCATTCGGAGAAATCGCCACGATCCCTAAAGACTTGTCAGCATAGTCCCGGCCTAGCTTTGCTAACTCGTGCCTGACGTGCACCACATAGGGGCAGTGGCGACAAATAAACATCACCAGCAACCCCTTCTTACCCGCAAAAGTGCCTAAGTTAATCCTGTTTCCCGAGACTACATCCGGGAGCTCAAAGTCGGGTGCGGGAGTACCCAGCTCCAGCATCCTCGATTGCATAGCTGCCATGTGGCACGGCCCTCCTTATTTCCAGCATAACAGAGCCGTGCGGCCGTCCCGTTTCAGCGGGCTGTAATCGCCCGAGCTACCCTTAAGCGGATCGCGTCCATATCCGCGTCTTTCACGTTCAGGAAACGGATTGTGCCCGCGTCCTCCTCGTAACCCATCCGCACCTCGCCGGACAAATCCAGCGCTTTGGAAACAGCATGCGTTACGGCGTCGCGATCCCAGCCCACTTTGTGCGCCAGCAGAATGAGGTACTCCATGTCCTGCTGGCCTCTCCTATACGCCTTCAGTCTCAACGAGGGGAAAGGCTCCAGCTGGCCAAACTTTAGGCCAGGATAAAACACCGTCAAGGCTTCAGCCCTCTCCCAACACTCGGGGCCTCTGACGGCCAGCCAGGGTAACAGCCCGTCACCACCATTCAGCCACACACGCCAGCACCATGCGCGCATAGCAACGTTCGTGTCGCGCGGGTGGTTGGATGAGCCATAGTTCCAGTATTGCCGCCCGAAGCGGTAGCGGTCGTCCTGGAGATAGCGGTTTTTCTGGAAGAATCGGATGCTGATGCAGTTCAGGTCTATCATGCCGGCGATTAAATCGCGCAGCCACTCTACGCGGCTGATGTCCGTTCGTAGCAGAATCGGCACGTCAGGATACTTCTCCTTACCGCGGTGAGTGAGGTATGCCAGGAAATTGGTCGCCAGGATGTCGTCCCGGTGATTCGGCTCATCGAACAACCACCAACTGATCCCGTGGCCGCCCTGCTCCGGGCGTTTGTAATAGTATTTGTTGTTGAAGTAGACAAGGTATTGGGTCTTGGTCCATCCGCGCTGCCTGAAGTGCTCTGCAAACTGCGCCACCACTGCCATGTAGCGTTCCTGGTACTCGCGGCTGAATCCCTCTTGAATCGGTCCGGCTTCGAGGGCATGACGGGTAATCAACTCCTGGTACTCCTCGGTCGTCTTGGGAACCGTGGGGTCATCCCACTTATAACTGCTCCGCAAATCACCTGGCCAGTTCTCGAAAAATGGAAGATACATGGCGGCAATAGGAACTGAAGCACGAGGCATATCCGCAAAGGCGGACCCGTCCACCAGTGGGCCCCAGTGCGCATCCCAAGCCTCCCAGCTTTGCACCGTAGTGGCTGCTCCGCTGCCTATCAGTGGCGGGGCGTGATCCGGAACCGTCGTTCCTACATGAGAGTAGCCCAGCACGTCCAGGTTGGTACGGTGTAAATGCGCCACCCGGTGATAAGCCTGTTCCTGTTTCCGGTACTCCGGAGTTCCCGGAGTCACGCCCGGCGCAGACGCCACCTTGCTGTAGCAGTTCAAATCGACTATGAAGTTTAGCTTGTCCGGTAGCGCAAAGGGGAAAACTTCAACTTCCACCGTGATCGCGCGTTGTACAGTGCCCGCACGGACCATGATCTCACCTGTGTGCTTCCCAGGCTTAGCTTGGTGCGGAACGTAAATGTCAACGAAAACAGGTTGCACTTTCTGGCCAGGGACAGGGTTATCTCTCGATGGCAGATCAAAAGCGCCTTTCAGAGGCACAAGCGCGTCGGGATACCATGGACGAGATGCCGCATCCCGATTGCGGTCATCCGGAACAAACCATTCCCGGTAAAGCTGAATGGCGCCGGTCTGCTGAAACACACCCGGCAACTTTATACCGTTAAATAGCGGCTTAGTGACAGCGACTTCTATGCCCGTAATCGGGTGGGCACTTTCGATTCCGAGCTGAAAAGCCAGGAATTCATTGCGAGCTCCGCTTAACCTGACGGTAGAAGAGCCGGCCTCCCAAACTGTATTGGCAACACGGTGATTGGAGAAATCGCGTTGCTCCAGCAAATCCCCGGTCTTTGGGTTAATCTTTAACAATTCGGGGACAGCCCAAACCGTGAATGGCTTTTCCTCAGGAGCACTCGGCTGGCGCTCGCCGCCGCGGACATTCAAAGAAACCTCAGGAAGAGCTGGAAATGTCCGGTTGTAAGCACGATAGCGCCCCAACGCGCCCACTGGACCGACATTACAGGCTTCATCCACGGCACGAGCAGCGAAATAGTAGATCTCACCGGGCCTCAAGCCTTCCACGACAGCACTTAGCTCGTCCTGCAACGAGTTAGCTGTCGCGAAAGGATTCGTCTTAGGCGCCAGAGGGTTTATGGACCACCGCGGAACTGGCGTTGCCGAGTCGAAATTGTTGGCGTTAATGGGTGTTACAGAATAGCGCACATCATACCGTGTCGCTGTTCCTGTTCCGGCATCATCGCCCGCTTTTCCAAAACGTAGGATTACGCTCCCCAAACGCAGCGTCGTGCGGCCAAGTTTGCGCGCTTCCGCAGGCGAACTTTCGATCACACCCGCACCGGCCTTTAGTGAACGAGGAGCGCCCGGCGGGGTCTTATCCGTCCGGCTCCCTTCAACGATCAGCACCGGTGGATAAGCGCTCTCACGGCTGCTCAGAACATGGCGCACCTGCATTTGCCCTTTTTCATCGCACAGCATCAAACCGTATTGATCAGCGGTAACGAGAGCACTAATCAGGGCTGCGGGTACGTTAATTTCCCACCAACCGTTCCCAGCATCGCGCGCTCGCTCATATGCATACAGGCTCCCGCCCTGGGCAAAAGTAACGTCAACAAGGTCTGAGCCTGGATAGGACCATGCCTGTCCGGCGGCTGGGTGGAAAAAGTTCACCGAGTTTTCTTCCCACGATCCATTGCCGCTGATAGTCGACAGCCCGACAGTGCTTAGCGGCAGTGGAGCTGGAGCACGATGAATACGCAATGTGGCCTTTTCCACTGTCATACCTTTGACGGCGGAAACATCAAACGCCAAGAGGGCGAAACTTACCCTGCCTTGTATGATCAGTTCCGTATCCCTGCCATGGTTCTTTTCAGCATCCGCCCGCTGAGGCCCAGGGCCTTCCCATCGGTGCATAGCCACCCAGGCGTCAGCCGTTGCCGGGCAAACTACTTGCTCGGCTGCATATGCGCAAGATAAAGCAATACAGAGAACAAAAACAGAAAACTTCATGGATCTCTCCTTACGGAATCTGAACAACTGGGCGGGGACGTCTTAACAGCCGCTCCAGAAAGAAATTAATAAACGCCCGTGCATCGACTTCTGTTGCCACCTGTGTTGTTCCGCTAGGATCAGGCTGGAAAATCGTTCTTCCGTATGTCAAATCCGTCATACCCTTGGTATCCACGGTAACGTGCCCCGTCACTGTTCGGATAAAACCTGGGTGGAATGTGACCGCCACCGCAAGCGGATCATGCAGTATGGGTAGTGCATCGGGCTGGCCGTTTTGCCAAATGTGGATCAGCTCACGAAGAAATTTCACGGTCGGCCGGTTAGAGTTTTCGATCTTCTTCATGTCCTCCGGGGATAACCGGCATTTCATCGTTACATCCAGGCCTACAGCTGTGATCGGGACCCCCGAGTTAAAAACGATTTGTGCTGCTTCCGGGTCCCGGCCAGTGTTGTATTCGACCTTCCCCTCACGGAAATAGACCCCGTTCATCAGGACGAACCGTTCAACCTTACGAGTAATCCGGGGCTCAGCCTTCAACGTCACTGCGAGGTTGGTCAGGGGTCCGTAAGCCACCCAAGTGATTTTGCCCGGGGAGTTCATACAGGTCTCAATAGCCAGCAGAATTCCGTTATGGCGCTTGGACGCAGGCATTCTGTCGGCCGGCCCAAGAGCAGCAGCCTGCCGCACAGAATCTGTGCGGGGCTTGGTCAGTAACGGCTGGTCCGCGCCTAGACCCACGGGAATATCTGTGCGGCCGTACAGCTCCAAAATCTTCCACACAAGATCAGCCCGCCTCTGCCGGTGCTGGAGTACGGTGACCACGGCCCGTACATCAAGTTCGGGCGACTGGAGCGCAAGAGCAAGCGCCAGGGCGTCGTCGATATCATCGCCGATGTCCGTATCAAGAATAACCGGCACCGGAGGGCCGCTCGCCGTAACCGGCAGCAGTAGAATCAGAGACAAAAACAATGCCCGTACCACGGCATGCATAATACCGTCCATGCCCAGACCATTTCAACTCAAGGGGGCGCGAGAATGTGATATGTTTGAGCGCACGAACAAAACTATGAAAGCCCTCGTGAAAAACAAGCCTGAGCCAGGGTTGTGGTTGGAAGATGTCCCGGTGCCAGAAATCGGCATCAACGACGTGTTGATCCGCGTTCTGCGGACTTCCATTTGTGGAACCGACCTGCACATTTATAAATGGAACGAATGGGCGCAAAAAACCATCCCGGTCCCGATGGTGGTGGGCCACGAGTTCGTTGGAGAGGTGGTCGCGGTCGGGTCCAATGTAGCCGATTTTTTCCCCGGAGAAATTGTCAGCGGCGAGGGGCATGTAGTCTGTGGGCGTTGCCGTAACTGCCTTGCGGGCCGCCGCCATCTGTGCATGAAAACTTCAGGCGTAGGGGTGAACCGTCCTGGCGCTTTCGCCGAATATTTGGCTCTTCCGATGACCAACGTCTGGCATCACCACCCGTCCGTCGACCTGGACATCGCAAGCATCTTCGACCCGTTCGGCAACGCAGTCCACACTGCTTTGTCTTTTCCAGTGCTAGGCGAAGACGTCCTCATCACGGGCGCAGGCCCTATTGGCATCATGGCTGCTGCGGTGGTGCGCCATGCGGGCGCCCGGTATGTAGTTATTACAGATGTAAACCCCTACCGCTTGGAGCTGGCCTCAAAAGTCGGTGTGACTCGAGCTCTTGATGTACGCGCTACCAGGATTGCTGATATCCAAAGAGAATTAGGCATGCAGGAAGGCTTCGATGTAGGCCTGGAGATGTCCGGAAATCCCGAAGCATTCCAAGAAATGCTCGCCAACATGTGTCATGGAGCGAAAATCGCCATACTGGGCATCCCCGACCACAATTTCGTCATCGATTGGAATATCGTAATTTTTAACATGCTGACGATCAAAGGCATTTATGGTCGGGAAATGTATGAAACCTGGTACAAAATGACAGTGATGCTCCAGTCTGGTCTCGATATCAGTACCGTCATCACCCACCGTTTCCATTACACCGAATTCGAAAAAGGCTTCGAAGTGATGATGTCCGGCAAGGCTGGCAAGGTGATCTTGTATTGGGACTAACGCCCCCAGCGCATGACTGGCGTAGCAATATCCTCGAGCGCCTTGTCGTCCCCTTTTGCTGGACCGTGCCAAACGCTACCGCCGAAGGTTGTGATGTAGATCTTTGAGGGATCATTCGGGTCAGGAATCACGCGGTGTCCCCATTTGAAGTTGTAGCCTTTGATCCGGACCCAGGTTTCCCCACGGTCTTCTGAGCGCCACGCAGAGCTCTCAAAGCCGCATGCGTAAAGGACCTTGGGATTCCGTGGATCGATCGTTACGTCGTAAACATGCTGGTCTTTGGAAAGTACGTTTCGCCAGTTCACCCCTCCGTCGGTAGACAAAAAGATGCCTCCGTCGACATCTCCATCCGGTGAACTCCTTCCCCAGGCAGCCAGATAAAGACGGCGGCGGTCCTGTGGGTCGATAGCTAACCCATTTGGTCCGTTAACCCCTTGAGGTAAGCTGACTCTGTTCCAGTTTTCGCCTCCGTCGATTGAACGGTAGAGCGCCCCATCACCCTCGTTACCATAGCTGCCATCCTGACTACGCCGCGCCACGATAAGGTAAAGTACGCCCTGTGAATCCCGGGCCAGTCGCCAGGCCAAAGGTTCAGCCCCTGAAATACCGTTGTTTTTCAACGTCCAATGCTGCCCATCGTCTGAAGATTTAAAGACGCCCCGCCCAAATGCCGCGACATAGAGAACGCGTGCTCCCACAGGACTTGTGGGATCCATCAGGATGTGTGTGGGAGCCGTATTCGGAATAGCGTCTGTCAGACACTTCCAGCTTTTGGCACCATCATCACTGCGACATATGCCCCCGACATAAGTCGAGGTCGATCTGTTGGTCCACATTTTCGGCCGCGGTAAATCGTGAACATAACTCATGACTCCCCAAACACGGCCTTTAACATCGGGATCGAAAACCACCCAGTAGGTGGTGTTTCGCCATTCTCTGGGAATGCCTGTCGTTGATATGTGCCAGCTGCGACCGCCATTCTCACTGCGAAACTGGCCGATGTCCGTATAGGATATGACCATGCGTTTGCTGTCGAACGGGTCAAAGTGAACGCCGTAACATGTGGTCACATCCAATCCCGTGGTCGTGTAACCACCATCTGGCATCCTGACCGAGTAGACGGCTTGCCATGTTCTGGCACCATCGATGGATCGCATGGTACGCATGGAGTCGGTACCAAAAACAATGTTAGGGTCAGTAGGTGCTACACCAAGGTTCTCCGGGTTACGCCCCCACCCAGGACCATTACGATCCCACATCCAGGCCTCGAGCGTGTACGGAGGGGTTGTCTTCGTCTGATCCCAGACGAGGTCCCAACTGCGTCCGCCATCGACAGTCTTTGCGATTCCGAAGGCGCGGTCAGTGCCTGAGCGTCCGTTGTCGTAAGAAAGATACGCCACCTCAGAGTGGTAAAGGCTCGTGGCCACAGCAGATACGCGTACGCTATCGCCAAGCCCCGGTAAGCCGATCCGCCTCCATGTTTCACCACCATTTTCGGACACAAAGGCCCCAGCCTTCGTCGCGACATACACGGTCAGATGGCCACTTTTGCCAGAAAATCCTGCCGAACTGTCGATTATGGTATTGCCCCCTGGAATTGGTGCCCCGCGGCGCCACTGCCTGCGCACACGTACTGAGACGGAATTCGTCCCTACGACATAAATTGTCCGGTTCTTCACTGGCGAGCCTGCGTCCACAAAAATCTTCTCTGCTGCGTCTGGCAGGTCGCCAAGCGTCCTCCAGGTCTTCCCCCAGTCTTCTGACATTTCCAGCCGCGTCGAGCCACCTTCAGAAAATGCAGCGTATAAGATCCGGGAAAAGCTGGGATCTGCGGCAAAAGCGCGAATGAAACCTCTTGTTGTCTTGCTGGTGATTATTCGCTCACCCGCATGGTCACCGACTTGGCGGATAGCCTTGACCGTGCCCGGGTCGGGATACACCAATTCCCAGGTTTTGCCGTGGTTGGAGCTACGCCACAGGCCAATCGTCTGTACATAAATTACATCGGGGTTGACAGGATCAAAAACGAAAAAGTGTGCCCTGCCGCGCAAATTGATCATTCGCCATGAGCTGCCTCCGTCACGGGACAAGTACGAGCCCGTCATGTCACAGTACACCATTACGTCCCGTGTGTTGTGTGGGCTTATTGTAGGCGAGTACATGGATCCGCCGCCTCCGGGTCCGATGACTTCCCACTGGTCATTGCGGGGAGCGGAAGCGCCAAAAGCAAGGCACGCCGCCAAAATGATTGCTATGGGCAGGAAAGTCGCATCTCTGGTCACGGCAAGCATGATATCTACGCTGCGCCAGATATTTCAAGCGGAGATGTCGACAAGGGTCCAGTTGGTATGCTGTAATAGGCCAAAAATGCAAGGATTAAAGTCTTTTTTCGCGCTGGTATTTACTGTTTTGCTTACTGTCATGGTTTTGGTGGTCCCTCAGGCGCATGCTGAGCAGTTCTCTATCACCCTTACCGGTTCTGCGCAGCCTAACTGCTGGGACATGGAGGACACGGTCCGTGAAGTCATCAAAAATGCCAAAAGTGACCGGGAAAAGGCGCTTGCTCTCCATCGGTTTGGAATGGCGCACTTCATCCATTTCAACGGGCCTATCGAAGAACGTGGTGAGTACATTAATGACCCGTTGAAGCTTATTGCCGTTTATGGCTTCGCTCTTTGCGGCAACAACAGCAGCGCCATGAGCGCACTCTATAATCTTGCCGGGCTCAATGCCCGCGTGCGCTCCCTGGTAGCGCACGCGGTACCCGAAGTGTGGTTCGAAAACCGATGGAACTATATCGACACGGATATGTACGGCTATGTCTTCCTTCCGGACGGGCACACAATAGCTTCGGTCGATGACCTTTTGAAAAATCCTGATCTGTTCCTTCAGCAAAAGAACCCGCCCGATCCGTTCTACCCATTTGATCAAAAGAAAGACATGGCCGACATATTCCGTCATGCCGTACCCAGGACCAACAGCCACCCATACTCCAACGCCTATATGTTCAACCTGGAACTCAGGACCGGTGAAAGCGTTACCATGTATTACCGTCCACAGGGACGTTACCTGTTGACAGAACTGGAAAAGAACCTCGGTTTCATTTACAAGGATTACTGGGTTGTGGGACCTGTGCGTGAGGGATCCCTTGCGTGGTGCGATCGCAAGCCCGCATCTTACGGTAATGGCGTTTTTGAGTATAAGCCCGATCTACGTTCGGAAGCTTTCCGGCTTGAAAATCCTGAACACCATGGCATAGCGGTGGGTCGAGGACGGCAGGTCCCTCCACTAGTCGCAACCAAGCAGAATGAGCCTGCGTCGCTGGTTGTGGAGGTGAACTCCCCATGGGTTATTGTAGGACTTCAAAACGACCTCACAAACTTTGAGGATGACAGCGAGGCGGCAGTGGTTAGTGGCCTCTTCTGGCGAGCCAGTGAGCAGGATGAGAACCGTATTTATGTCAGCACAGACAATGGGCAAAGTTGGCAAAAAGTGTGGGAGAACGGCTGGCTCGGAGCTGTGCCCTTTCGCGTGGATTTGACACATCATGTAAATGCGCGTTACTCCTATCTGCTTAAGTTTGAATGGGTGGACCGGAAAGGGACAGGCCGCGTCGGCCTTGAGGGTCTCTCCATCAAAACCTGGGTGGAGCTTTCTCCGATGGGCCTACCCCGGATCGCTGCCGGGAAGAACGTTTTTCGTCTTTCCACACGAAACCGGAAGACCTTTTACAACGCGAGCTATTGGCACCGGGGGCAGTCCCTGCCGGATCAGAATTTGAACAACATGGTTTTGTTTGCGCAAGCGCCATATCTCCGGCCCGAACGCGCCGACAAAACCGGCGAGCTGACCTTTCGGCTGGGGCCTAAGGGACCCATAGAAGAAACTCGCATTAGTATCGAAGCAACTGCGCTGCCAGGAGGCAAACCCTCCGACGTCTCTGTGGTGTTGGCTTTGTCAAAAGATAACGGCCGTAACTGGACCGAGCTAGCGCATTTCACGCCGAACCCTGATCACCAGATGAGGAGCATGTGGTTTAACAAGGTGGTGCGGGATCTCCTGCCTGCTGGCGAGAATTGTTTGGTCAAGGTGCGTATTTCCGGAGGTGGTTTGAATAAGGTAATTGCCAATAGCGCCGTCCATGCCAAGCCGTCTTTTCCCAGCTTGTTGCGGGTAACGCACCTGTGGCGTGAAGGGGAAAAGCAAAAGACGTTTTTCAAGACTTTTCCCGCCGACAGTACTCCTGGGACATATGAGGTGGAAGCAGCGCCGACCGGCGTCTTTAACGAAGCCTTGCGGATTGAGGCGGTAGCACCTTGATTTGCAGATGCAGCAAGGCTAGTGTATCGTCTTGTGAGAGAGTTCATATGAGCAAGCTGAACCGCAGGCATTTTTTGTTCGGATCCCTCGCAGTACCGATTTTCGGCCAGAGTGCCCAGGAGGAAATAGGTACTGCATTCATCGGCACAGGAAACCGCGGGAGTTATCTACTCAAACAGGCAATGAGTCAGCCCGGCGTGAAAATTGTAGCGCTGTGTGACATCAAACCGGATCGTCTAGACAAAGCAGCCACCACCGCCGGCCGCGACAAACCGGCCACATATACCGATTACACCCGGATGCTGGAACGTGACGACGTCAAAGCCGTATTCATCGCCACTCCCTGCGATTTGCATGTGGAAATGGCCATCGCCGCTCTGAAGGCGGGTAAACACGTGTATTGTGAAAAGCCCGCTGGCATCACGCCTGAATCCATCCGGGAACTGGTGAAGGCCGTCAGGCAAGCAAAGACCATCTTCCAGATTGGGCAGCAGATGCGCGCATCAAGGCGACTACGCCAAACTATCCAGCGTATCCATGATGGAGCTGTCGGCAAGGTCATTATGGTGAAGGCAGCCCGCCATGCCGGCGATGACCTGGCTCACAACGGTCCATCTGCGGACTGGTTTTTCAACGCTGCCCGCTCCGGCGATGTGATCGTGGAAATGGCTGTACACAACCTGGATGAGTGCAACTGGGTCATTAACTCGTACCCTGAGCGTGCTGCGGGATTCGGCGGCACACTTTTGTGGAAGAATGATCCCCCGGGGCGCACTAACATGGACGGTTACACCCTCAGCTATGAGTACCAAAATGGTGTGAAGCTTTCGTTTATACAAATGTTCTTCCACCCAGATAGTATGCCCGGTGGTGGACAGTACGCCTACGTGTACACGACCGAGGGCGCCGTTGATTTGAACTCTTCTATGTTCTATCCCCGTGGCCGCGGCGGCTCACCTAAGCCTCTGGTTGAAAAAAGCGCGGAAAGAGAAAATCCAGACGCTCATGTGGCCGATTTCTACGAATGCATACGTACCGGACAAAAGCCCTTTGCCGATATAGCCGTTGCTGCCTCAGCCGCGTTAACCTCCATTATGGGGCGTGAGGCGATTTATCAAAAGCGGGTTGTAACCTGGCAGGAAATGGGCGTGTCTTTATAGCAACGCCCACAAGAACCGGTATTTCACAGGACGGCATCTAAATCGGAGATCATCCTGCGCCTTCTGGTAAAAACTCTGATATCGTGGGGGCTGCCTGGCTTGTTTGTCCTATCGGTCATGGATTCAGCAGGCATACCTCTTCCCGCTGCTGTTGACGTTCTTGTTGTGGCTGTGGCGGCCGCTAATCCGCAAATGGCCGGCGCAGCAGCTTTGATGGCTGTGGTCGGTTCCGTGATCGGCTGCATGCTATTGTTTTACGCTGCGCGCAAGGGCGGGCAGTTTTATCTGGAGCAGAAGACACAATCGGGGCGCGCGCGAAAATTCCGCCTCTGGTTTGTCCGTTATGGTTTGGTTACTGTGTTCGTGCCAACGTTATTGCCGTTCCCCCCGCTACCCACGAAAATCTTCGTCATTTCCGCAGGCGCATTAGGAACGAGTCCCTCCTGGTTCCTGCTCACAGTGGTGGCAGCGCGTCTAATCCGCTATCTTGGATTGGCATGGCTAGGCGCTCAGCTTAGAGAACATTCTCTTACGTGGTTAGGCGCTCATGGCTGGCACCTCGTCGCGGCCGGTGTGGTTTTGTCTGGGTGCCTTGTGTGGTTGCTGAAATTTGCTGAAGGTTTCGGAAAACCGCCTCGCGGACTGGGATAGAATCAGCTCATGATGCAGATCTCCCGAAGAAGCGTGCTTTGCGGGACCTCTTCGCTCATACTACTCCGGTGCCGTTCGTCGAAGATGCGGGCGGGAATACGAATAAGGGAACTCCGTCACGATTACGAGGATTATCATTACCGGACGCCCATCAAGTTCGGGGGCACGGTTTTGGACCGCGCTACGATCCTGAACGTGCACTGCATCGTAGAAGGTCCTGACGGTCGCTCCGCTGCGGGTTTCGGCTCCATGCCGCTGGGCAATGTGTGGTCCTTTCCATCCAAGATTCTCCCCTATGACATGACGCTTGGCGCAATGAAGACCCTCGCTCGCCATATCGAGCGCATAACCAGCTCATGTAAGGAAACAGGACACCCGATCGAGCTTAATCAAATACTCGAACCTGAGTACCTCAAGGCCGCCGTAAACGTCGAGCGCGAGCTCCGCCTTGGGGAAGCCATCCCAAAACTGTGTACGCTGGTGACAGCCAGCCCGTTTGATGCGGCAATCCACGACGCCTATGGCAAGCTTCATGGTTTGAACTGTTATCTCACCTACGGCTTACAATTCCTGCCACAGGACCTTTCCATCTTCCTTAATGCTGACTTCAAGGGTGAGTACCTGGACCACTATGTGCTCGAAAAACCCAAGCCACGTATGCCCATGTACCACTTGGTGGGCGCCGTAGATCCTATTGTTGCATCCGACATCAAAAAGAGAATCAACGACGGTCTGCCTGAGACCTTGCCAGAGTGGATCCATTACAACGGGCTCACACATCTGAAGATCAAACTCAATGGAGATGATTTGCAGTGGGATGTAGAGCGCGTCCTGCGGGTTGACAGGGCCGCAACAGAGGCGGAGACAAAGCGCGGCGTCAAGCAGTGGTACTACTCACTCGATTTCAATGAAAAGTGCGCCAATGTGGACTACTTGCTCGCATTTTTGCATCTGGTAAAAGAACAAAGACCGGTTGCCTTTGACCGCATCCAATACATCGAGCAACCTACGGCGCGTGACCTCAAGGCGCATCGCGAAAACGTGATGCACGAAGCCTCCAAGTTAAAGCCCGTGGTTATAGACGAGTCACTCACCGACTTGGAGAATTTGCTAATCGCTCGCGAAATGGGATACACGGGCGCTGCTTTAAAGGCCTGTAAGGGGCAAAGTCAGGCTTTACTGATGGCGGCGGCAGCTCAGAAGTACAAGATGTTTCTTTGTGTGCAGGACCTCACATGCCCAGGTGCTTCACTGATCCACTCCGCTGGGTTGGCTGCTCACATCCCCACCGTGGCAGCTATCGAGGCTAATGCCCGTCAATATGTCCCGGAAGCAAATAAGCCGTGGGAGGCCAAATTTCCGGGTATTTTTCGCATCACCGACGGAACGATGGAAACCGGCATACTGGACAGACCGGGGCTGAGCGCAGTGTAATCAGCCGCTACGGAACAATGCGGCCGTCGCGCATGTGTACGATGCGGTGGGCATAGCTGGCGGCTTCGGGGTTATGTGTGATCATCAGGATGGTCTGGCCCATCCTGGTGTTTAGGTCCCGAAGGATCCCCAGGACGATTTTCGAGTTCTCCGAGTCCAGATTGCCCGTCGGTTCATCAGCCAGCAGTATCGAAGGACGATTGACAATCGCTCTGGCGATAGCGACGCGCTGCTGCTCTCCTCCGGAAAGCGCTTTCGGCTTGTGATGGAGCCGGTGAGCGATGCCTAACAGTTCCAGCACTTCCTGAAATTTCGGGTCGTAACCATCACTGCGGGAGGCAATGTGGCGGGCAATGGCGATGTTATCCGCCGCCGTCAAGGTCGGCAACAGGTTGTACTTCTGAAACACGAAGCCGACTTCGGTCTTGCGGAGGTTCGTACGTTCCGCGTCGGACATCGCACTGAGGTCCTTCCCATGGATGTACACCTTGCCGGAGGTCGGCGGCGTCAATCCCCCCAAGACGTGGAACAATGTCGATTTTCCTGATCCGGAAGGTCCGACGATCGTCAAAAACTCGCCGCGGCTGACGGCAAGGTCGACACCTCGTAGAGCCGGAACGTCCACATCTCCGACACGGTAGACTTTCCGCAGATCATGCACCCGGATAATGAATTCATCACTCATAAGAGAGGGCCTCAATGGCGTCTTGCCGGGCCGCCTTCCATGCCGGATATATGGCTCCGACCAGGGCTCCCGTAACAGCAATCCCACCTGCCACAAGCCACCAGGCTGGAATGATCTTCTGAGTAAGCGATCCCGGGACCACAGCCATGATCAACCAACGTGAGCCGTAGCTAAGGACGATTCCAGCTATTGTTCCTGCGAACGCCAGCATTATGGTCTCCCGGAAGATCACGTTCAGCACATAGGCCGAAGAGGCGCCCAACGCTTTGAGAATTCCTATTTCCCGCGTGCGCTCTAGCACTGCCGTGTACATCGATAGGAAAACTACGAGAAAGCCTACTACGATAGACAAAGTGATAACGACCCCAATAAACGCCTTGAGTCCGGGAACATTGTTCACCGAATAAAGCGAGGTAAGCTCTTCGACAGAAATGATGGAGTAACCCGGCAACTGGCTTTTGAGCGACGCAATGACCGACTGCGTGTTGGAGGGATCATCCAGCTTGAGCCAGATTTGGCTCAGTTTGCCGGTGTTGGCCGTCAATTCCTGAAGCCGCCGTCTGGGAATCACGATGCGAGCCAGTTTCCCCGGTTCCACAATCCCACACACACGCCAAGGCCGGTTCAAAACCTGCACCGTGGAACCGACGTGCAAGTGATTTTCTCTGGCATAGTATTCGTCAACAATAATGTCATCGGGGTTACGAAACGGGCCACCGGCAAGGTATTTGAAACCGCCGCTGATCTTGTTAAACTCGTCGAGATCTATGCCTGTTACGGTTTTCACCCCGCCGACAGGCTGGATCACGGTCCCCATGACAGCCACTACGTGCGGCTGCTTTCGGAAGAAGTCCAGGTATTTCTCGCTCATGCCAGCCGTGCTGAGACCAATGATGGCATTGGTGGATGAACTTACCCAGATATCGGCGCCTACACCTCGAGCCCGGCGGGCGGAGTCTTCGAGCATCCCCTCGCAAACCCCTACCAGGGTTAGCATCATCGCCACCTCAAGCCCGATGGCCAAAACGCCGAGGGCCGTGCGCACGGGCCGGTGTTTGAGATTTTCAATAACTAGCTTGTTAATCAACGAAAAAATACCTTGGGGACCCGCGCGCCATCATGGACGGGCAGGTAATGTACTCAATTCCATTGTACAGGTTCCGACCTGCTCTCTTCGATCTCTCCTCCGGTCATTTGGTTACTCCAGAGCCGCCAATTGAACGTTGTCCCACCAAAGGTTCGTCCGGTAGGTTCTCAGCCCAAACAGGCCACCGCCCAGCGGCTCCGGGTCCCGTGCCGTCAGTAGAGTTTCACCGTTCACACCAAAGGTGATTTCGCCACCTCGCTTGGTGACTCGCAGGTGATAAGTTACCCCTTGGCGGCATGATCCTCGAAAGTCCTCGGCCAGCAACTTAAAACCTGGATTCCTTCGTATGCGGATGCGTGCCTTGCCGCTCCCGGCCGCCCCGCGCGAGTCGTTCAAGAACGTAATAATGTAACCGTTCAGTAAATGATAGAGGCCGTAGTCTGCCGTCTTGCGTGCACCGCGAGTTTCAATCAGCGGCTTGCCAAAAGGGTCGGAGTAACTGAAAAAAAGATTTATGTTGTTCACGTCTAAAGACGAAGACACAACATGAGCGTCCACTTCCAGCACAAAATTCGGCCCATGTGGCGTTTTGCACCACACGGTTGCGACTCCCCCTCCCAGCATTTTTGGGTTATCGGCGTGGATGTAAAGCCGCCCCTCGTGCACCCAAACCCTCTCGCCGCCTTCAACCCACCAGTTGTCCATTCCGGAGGAGAAATCTTCGTGGATAACCTGAGCGGTCAAAGAGAACAGAGTCAAGGCCAGACATCCAGGCACTACGGCGCGCAGCCACCGGTCCAGGAACCAAATTCCCTTGATGGAACGCATACCCAGTTAATTACGTTACCACGCAGATGAGCAGGTAGAAGGTCGCGGGTTGCGGACCTCTATGACGACGGAAAACTCCGGTCACCAACTTGAGGACAGAGTACGAATTTTCGCAGATCCGACAAGCTTTGGAGTTGATTCTAAATTCTGGGAATGGAGCTCCACCACCCAATGACAAGCCGCTGCCTGCCTCTCTATAATGTTAAGTACCCTCCCAAAAGAGGCCTTGGACGGTTGATCACGCCAAGTCGGGAATAAACCGGACCTCGATCATGTTTGAGAATCTGTCGGAAAAGCTCCAGCGGGTTTTTAAAAACCTGCGCGGAGAAGGAAAATTAACAGCCGAAAACATGGAAGCGGCGTTGCGGGAGATCCGCGTTGCGTTGCTGGAAGCAGACGTCCATTTCCGCGTGGTTAAACAGTTTATCGAGGAAGTGAAAGCCAAGGCCATGGGAGAAGAGGTTTTGACTGCCCTCTCACCTGCCCAGCAAGTCGTGAAGGTGGTTCACGAGGAGCTTATAAAGGTCCTGGGAAACCACCAGTCCCGGCTTCGATTCTCAGGGCAACCGCCTACCACGATGCTTATCGTTGGCTTGCAAGGCTCAGGCAAGACCACATCTACAGGGAAACTCGCTCGCTGGCTGAGCAGAAACGGCCACAGCCCCCTTATGGTTTCCGTGGACGTATACCGTCCGGCTGCCCGGCGGCAGTTATCCGTCATCGCAGGGCAGGCTAGGTTGCCGGTTTTCGACGGAGCACCGGATGGTGCACGTCCTGTCGAGCTGGCTCGTGCTGCGCTCCGGGAAGCGGAGCAAACTGGTCGCGACGTGGTTCTGGTGGACACGGCCGGGCGTCTGCATATCGATGAAGCGTTGATGCTGGAGCTCCAGGAGCTTAAGGCCGCGCTTTCCCCGTCAGAAATCCTTTTCGTGGCAGATGCGATGACTGGACAGGATGCCGTGAAATCCGCGGAAGAATTTCACAAGAGGATTGGAATTACCGGAGTGATTCTGACCAAAATGGACGGAGATGCGCGCGGAGGCGCCGCACTCTCCATCCGCCAGGTCACCGGGCAACCGTTGAAGTTCGTGGGCGTTGGAGAGAAGCTGGACGCCCTAGAACCTTTTTATCCCGACCGGGTGGCTTCCAGAATCCTCGGCATGGGCGATGTGTTGTCTTTCATTGAAAAAGTTGAAGAAAGCATCGATCAGAAAAAAGCCGAGGAGTTGCAGCGTCGAATCATTGAGGACGAATTTACGCTGGCGGATTTCCGAGATCAGTTGCGCCAACTCCGCAAGCTGGGACCCTTGGAGTCGATCCTTTCGATGATGCCCGGCATCGGGCCGCTGAAGGATCTTAAGAACGTCAAGGTGGACGAAAAGGAACTGGTGCGTTTTGCGGCCATAGTGGATTCCATGACTCTGAAGGAACGCGCCAACCATATGATCATCAACGGTTCCCGGCGGCGCCGGATCGCCAGGGGAAGCGGAACCACTGTTCAAGAGGTCAACCAGTTGCTTAAGCAGTACGCGCAAATGCGCAAAATGATGAAGAGCTTTTCCGGTGGCTTGCTAGGCAAGCGCCTAAGTAAACTCAAATTACCAGGTTTTTGACAGCGGCTTCCAGTGGTGAAATTGGGAGTCTGGAATGCGGGATAAAACATATGCTGATGATTCGCCTGGCGCGTTTTGGCGCCAAGAAAAAACCGACTTATAGGGTCGTGGTGATCGAAAAAGAGAAAGCGCGGGACGGCCGTGCTATCGAGGTCGTGGGTTATTACGATCCACGCAAGGACCCTGTTTTGGTCCAGCTCAACCACGAACGCATTGAACACTGGATCAAGGTTGGGGCCAAACTCTCGGATACCGTTGACCGTCTACTGAAGACCAATCCAGCTCCGAGCCCGGGTGCAGCCCCTACCTCGTAACTCCGACTGACCCTGCGGCATTCAGCTGCAGCAGAATGTTATCATCGTTCAAGGAGAGGCAGAACAGGAGGCGCAGGGATGGAGGGGATGAGGCAGTTAGTGGAAGATATTGCGAAAGCGCTCGTCGACATCCCGGATCAAGTGTCCGTGCGCGAAGTGCAAGGTGAACAGGTCACCGTATTGGAACTCAAAGTAGCGCCAAGTGATCTGGGCAAAGTGATCGGCAAACAAGGACGTACAGCCAGATCGATCCGAACAATTCTCGGAGCCGCCGGAATGAAACTGAACCGGCGTTTTACTCTGGAGATTCTGGAGTAGGGTCTGATTGCAAACTTTGATGCCGGGCTACAACGGCGCTGGGTGACGATAGCGGTGGTGACCGGACCCCGGGGTAACCGGGGTGAGGTTGTAGCTGTGCCGCTTGGCAGCCGGAAGGAGCGCTACGCTCTCTTACGCGAAGTTTTCCTTTGCAATCCGTATGAGTCGCTCGAGCACGGTCGCCTACGTTCGGTCCAGTCGGTGTGGCTTGATCGCGGACGGGTAGTCTTCAAGTTCCAAGGAGTGGATTCCATTGCGGAAGCAGAAAAACTGCGGGGTCTCGAAGTCCGCATCCCACGGACCAGCAGATTAGAGCTTGCCCCTGGTGAATATTACCTGTCAGACCTGATCGGGTGCGATGTGACAGAGGCAAGCGGTGGCTTGACAATCGGAAAAGTGTGCAGTTGGGAAGATTATGGAGGCTCGGTGCTGTTGGTGGTCGAAGACCGGAGCGGGAACGAACTAATGATCCCTTTCGCTCAATCGATTTGTGTAAACATCGACGTGGAAGCCAGGCGCATTCAGGTAAATCTGCCTGAGGGATTGAAGGAATTGAATCGTCCATGATTTTTCACGTGTTGACCATATTTCCCGACTTTTTCCAAGGACCGTTTGCGCACGGGGTGGTGGCACGCGCTCGCGAATCCGGAGTTATCGATATCCGGGTCCACAACCTGAGGGACTGGGCAACAGATCGGCACAAGACTGTCGATGACCGCCCGTTTGGCGGCGGCGAAGGAATGTTACTCAAGCCGGAGCCGATCTTTGCGGCTGCAGAATCGATTTTTCCGGAACGGCGGCCTGATCAAAGGATCATTTTGTTGTCGGCGCAAGGGCGGTTATTTGACCAGCGGATTGCCCGGCGTCTCATCAGCTTCGCCGAATTGCTGTTAATCTGCGGTCGTTATGAAGGAGTGGATGAACGCGTAGCGGAGCACTTAGCAGACGAAGAGCTGTCAATCGGGGATTACATACTCAGCGGAGGCGAGCTGGCGGCTGCGGTGGTTATCGACGCTGTCGCCCGTTTGCTGGATGGGGTGTTGGGTAACAAAAATTCGTCTTTGCACGAGTCCTTTATGGACTCTGAAGGCAAGTTGGGCACGTTTGATTCCCCACACTATACCCGGCCCGCAGAGTTCCGCGGCTGGAAAGTCCCGGCGGTGCTTTTGAGCGGGAACCACGAGGAGATTCGCCGCTGGAGAGCGAGGATGGCCCTTGAGAAGACCGCTCGCCTACGCCCCGATCTTTTAGAGAAAATGGAATCTTTGACCGGCTGATTTGCCGGTACCGTTTTGGCCGCCGCTTGAGCGGGCGGGAGAGGTTAAGCAGATGAGTAACCCAGTGTTGACGAAATTCATGAACAAGAAAAAGCGCGGAGAAATCCCCGAGTTTCGGCCCGGCGACACCGTCCGCGTCCACGTGAAAATTAAAGAAGGCGACAAAGAACGGCTACAAGCCTACGAAGGAATTGTCATCGCGCGGAACAACAAGGGGATGGGCGAAACCATTACTGTCCGCAAGGTCAGCTTCGGCCATGGGGTCGAACGAATTTTCCCTTTGAACGCGCCTGTGATTGACCACATTGAGGTGGTGCGCACTGGCCGCGTCCGCAGGGCGAAGCTTTATTACCTTCGGGGTCTGAAGGGTAAGGCAGCCCGGTTGCGCGAGCGCGAATAACTTGCCCACGTGTGGAACGCGCCGGTTGGTTTGCACGGACCGCTTGGAGCGAAAGCTCGAAGCAGAGGGTTATGTGTGTGTGGCCGGTGTGGATGAAGCGGGGCGTGGCTCCCTTTTCGGACCTGTGTTCGCCGCCGCTGTAATTTTGCCCGCATGTGTGACCATTGAGGGCATTCGGGACAGCAAGCAGTTGCCTCCCACGCAGAGGTCAATCCTTGCGCACCAAATTGCTGAGCGCGCCACAACTTGGGCCGTGGCCTCGGCTACCGCGGAAGAAATCGACCGTATTAACATTTTGCAAGCGTCACGCCTTGCCATGAAGCGAGCGATTCTGATGTTAGATCCGGCTCCGGACTACTTGCTTATCGACGCCGTCACGGTAGATCTTCCTGTTCCGCAACAAGCTCTGATCAAAGGCGACGCACGCTGTCGTTGCATCGCAGCAGCTTCCATCCTGGCCAAGGTTCACAGAGATAAATGCATGCATCAGTGGGACGCCACTTATCCCCAGTACGGGCTTTCCAGGAGCAAGGGTTACCCCACCCCGGAACACCTTCTAGCCCTGAAACTGTACGGCCCGACCCCTTTTCACCGCCTCACTTACGAACCTGTCCGCAAACTTTGCTCGAACCATCAACTAGACCTCAGGTTGACCGCCGGTGGGGAGGTGGGCCGGTGTCCCTAGGTCCGGACCAATCACGCTTGCAGGGTGTCACTATGGCCAACGAACCGGCCCCCGGGCGGCAGTCCAGAGCAGCATACCGCATCTTCAAGCATCTTTTGTTTATGGCCCTATGCGCTGAAATCGGGGCGGTCCTTGTGGTTTCTCCGTGGCTGGACATATGGAGCCAGAATTATTTGGCTGGCAACGAAGGAGCCTGGCATGAGTTCTGGATGAATACTTATTTTCGCGGAGCAGTGAGTGGCCTCGGAGCGGTAAATATTTATATCTTCTGTCTGGAACTCTTTCGTTTTCTGACCGGAAGACATGGTTAGGTACAGGTTGAGCAGCGATTCTGTCAGATTTTTTATAGGTAGAATGGGATTATCAGAGCGTAGAGGAATTTATCACCGTGCAGCAGCAAAATAAACCAAGCGTGGACGAAAAGATCTTGCCCGCGCCGAAAAGGCGCCGGCATGAGCAGCGGAACACAATCGCTGAATGGACTTTGACTATCATTCTGCTGCTGTTTGGGACGACCACCTTAGTGCAGGCATTTGTGATCCCCACCGGCTCGATGGAAGACACCTTGCTGATCGGAGACCACCTTCTGGTTGACAAGCTGGCTTACGCTCCGCCAGGGCCGATCAGCAAGTACTTGCTTCCTTATACGCCCATCCAGCGTGGCGATATCATCGTATTCCGATACCCCGTGGATGTCACACAAACGTATGTCAAACGTGTCATCGGGATTCCCGGCGACCGTATTAAGATCGTGAACAAGCAGGTCTACCGCAACGGACAAAAGCTGTACGAGCCATACACGTATTTCAAGACCCAGTACTATGATTCCTACCGAGATAATTTCCCCGGAGAGCCAAACAGCCGGATCGAAGAGGGAGCGCAGATTATGTTGGAAAAGCACGTCGTCAACGGCGAAGTAGTTGTCCCTCCTGGTAATTATTTCGCCATGGGCGATAATCGCGATTCCTCTTTTGATAGCCGTTACTGGGGCTTTGTACCGCGCGAGAACATTATCGGAAAGCCGCTTATTATTTACTGGTCTTACGACGCGCCAACCGATGAGCTGGCGAGCTCCACAATCAGCCTGGACCACGCTTTGGATTTATTCCAGCATTTCTTCACCAAGACGCGCTGGCGTCGAACCTTTAGGTTGATCCGAGGCTATTCCTTCGATCGGGCAGCCACACGTTGAAAAAAGCTTTGTCCGCATTTGGCGGTTTTCCCTTATCAAGCCATTAAAGATGCCGAGCGGAAATTACTACGCCATGATCCTCGCTGGTGGCAGAGGGACCAGATTCTGGCCGCGCAGCCGCCGCCGTCACGCCAAGCAGGTGCTTCGCCTGTTCGGAGATCGCTCGTTAATCCAGCAGACAGTGGATCGCCTTCAACCGGTCGTCAAGCCTGAACGAATATGGATTCTTACGAACAAGTATCTGCGCGCAGAGATCATACGCCAGTTGCCTGAGGTTCCTGCACGGCAAATTTTGGCTGAGCCGGCTCAGCGGAATACCGCTCCGATCATCGCCTTAGGGGCCCAAATCCTCCGGTCAATCGATCCCGAAGCCGTCATGGGTGTGTTTCCGGCCGACCATGTTATCGGCAGGTCTGGCCGCTACCGCAGCTTTCTGCGGGCGGCTTACAGGGCAGCGGATAAGGGGAGGAATATGGTTGTCCTCGGCATCCAGCCACGCTGGCCGGAGACCGGATACGGTTATATCGAATTTCCCGAAGACACTCGACCAGGCGATTTGAAGCCGGTGCCGGTACTCCAGTTTCGGGAAAAACCGGATGCGGAAACAGCCCGGCGTTTCCTGGCAGCAGGGAGGTTCTATTGGAACGCGGGCATGTTTTTCTGGCGGCCTGAGGTCTACTTGGACGCACTGAGGGAATTCCTGCCGCAAACCGCGACTCTTATCGCTTCGCTTCCGCCGTTCTCCAGCCGCCGCTTTTTTGTGGCTCTCGAAAAAACCTTCCCTAAATGCGCCAACATCTCTGTAGACTATGCCGTGCTGGAGAAGGCCCGTGGAGTTTTAGGGCTCGCCTCCAATGACCTAGCCTGGAGCGACGTGGGAAGTTGGAATGCCGTCTACGAGCTGCTGGCGCGCGACGCACACGGCAACGTGGCTCGTTCGGAAGCTATTTTCCACGATAGCCAGGGCAACTACGTCGACGCGGAAGGCAAACTCGTGGCCTTACTAGGCATTCACGATCTGGTGGTCGTAGACACTCAGGATGCTCTGTTGGTCGCCGAGCGCCGGCGCGCTCAACAGGTGAGCGAAATTGTCAAAATTCTGGAGAAGAAAAATAGAGAGGATCTCCTATAAGCGCTAGGTTGAGACTTGAGCCTCAGGCTTAAACTTGCTGAAAATCCTGGCAAGTACTTTAATGGCTCTATCCACTTCCGACTCCGTAATGATATACGGGGGCAGGAACCGAAGCACATTCTCATGGGTACAGTTGATGAGAAGCCCTTGCTGCAGCGCATCTGCAACCAATTGCTTGCCTGGAGACTCCAGCTCGACACCAATCATGAGGCCAAAACCTCGAATTTCGCGGATGAACGTATGGCGCCGGGCTAACTCGGCGAGCTCCGTGCGAAAATATCCTCCCACATGGTGTATGTGAGGGAGCAGGGGTCCCAGAACATCCAAGACCTCTAGTGCTACGCGGCAGGCTAGCGCTCCACCTCCGAAGGTGGTACCGTGCATGCCCGGACCAATGGTCGACGCAGCTTTCTCATTGACCATCACCGCACCAAGCGGCAATCCTCCAGCCAATGGTTTGGCAGCCGCAACGATATCCGGCATCACCGGCGGGTGCGCTAGTTGATAAGCGAAGTACGCTCCCGTTCTGCCCACACCACACTGGATTTCGTCAAACACCAAAAGGGTGTTGAAACGGTCGGCCAATTCCCGTGCCTTGCGTACATAGTCCGCGGAAAGAGGATAGATTCCACCTTCACCCTGAATCCATTCTAGGATAATTCCCGCCGTCTTTTCGGAAACCACTTGCTCAAGTGCCGCCGTGTCGTTGGAGGGTACAAACCTGACTCCTGGCAGCAAGGGCTCGAAGTCCTTCCTGTATTTCCTCTGACCGGTGACAGAGACTGCGCCAAGCGTACGGCCATGAAAGGAGTTTTCTAAAGAGACGATTTCAAACTTCTCGGAGCTAATCGCAGCACCGTGGGCGCGCACCATTTTGAGCGCCGCTTCCATGGCTTCGGTGCCTGAGTTGCAGAAAAAACAGCGCTTCAACTCACTAATGGTAACGAGCTTCTTAGCCAGCGGCGCCTGGTATTCGTGGTAGTAGAGATTAGAGCTATGAATCAACAGCCCGGCCTGTTCACGAATAACTCGCAGAATGCGCGGATGGCCGTAGCCAAGAGCATTCACCCCAATCCCGGAGACAAGGTCAAGATACCTTTTTCCGTTGACATCATACACGTAACATCCTTTGCCTCGGCGGAGCACGACGGGGAATCTGGAATAATTTTGCAAAAGATACTCGCGCTCCATCGCCATCACCGTGTCGGCGATGGATTGCTGCTGCGGTGTCGAAGATTCCGTCATCATTTCTCTCATAATACTGCACCCCGCAGCCGAGTCTGCGTTTGCTGATGGCGCAACCGTTTCGCTAAGATAAGTGGCTTGCCTGCCTGACGGCTGGCTGCTATGCAACATATCCTTTCCATAATCCTGCTGACCCCCTTGGCCGGCTTTTTTGTGCTTCTGTGTATTCCATCTTCCTGCCCTCGCGCCATCAAATTGTGGGCTAATCTCGCCAGCCTGGTTGGGTTTCTCGTCTGCGTCCCTGTGGTCTTCCTGTTCGATCACAGCAGAGACTTTCAGTTCGTTGAAAAACTTGACTGGATCCCGTCCATCGGCGCCTCATATCATCTCGGAATCGATGGCTATAGCATGCTGTTGGTATTACTCACAGGATTGCTTGGGTTTTTGTCTATCCTCTCCAGCTGGAAGGTCATCGAGCACAGGCTGAAGGAGTATTACGCCCATTTCTTGCTGTTACAGGTCGGCATGCTGGGCGTGTTTATGGCCCTCGATTTCTTGCTGTTCTTTGTGTTCTGGGAACTCGTGCTGGTGCCGATGTACTTCATCATCGCTATCTGGGGGGGCGCGCGGCGCACTTACGCGGCGATCAAGTTCATTATCTATACGCTGGTCGGCTCCGTGCTCATGTTGCTGGGGATCCTGACGCTCTATTTCCAGCATTACAACCAGTTCCACTTCTACACCTTTGACGTCATGCGGCTGATGTCGCTGAACCTTTCTAGCAACTTGCAATGGTGGGTGTTTTGGGCCTTTTTTGTCGGCTTCGCCGTCAAGGTACCCATGTTCCCGCTGCATACCTGGTTGCCTGACGCTCACACAGAGGCGCCTACGGCTGGTTCCGTGATTCTGGCCAGCGTATTACTCAAGATGGGAACATACGGGTTTCTCCGTTTTTCATTGCCCTTACTCCCCGACGCAGCCAGGAACCCTACAGTAATCCGGGTCATGGCGTTTCTTTCGATCGTAGCGATCGTCTATGGCGCCTTAGTTTGCCTGATGCAGAAGGACTGGAAGAAACTGATCGCCTATTCCTCAGTGAGCCACCTCGGCTTTTGTACTTTGGGGATTTTCGCTCTAAACCCCGCCGGCATTCAGGGCTCGATTCTCCAACAAATTAACCATGGCATTTCCACGGGCATGCTGTTTTTGATTGTTGGTATCGTCTACGAAAGACGTCACACACGGGAAATTGCCGAATATGGTGGCCTGTTTCGTGTAATGCCTTTGTTTACCGTCGTGTTCCTAATTACTGCTTTGAGTTCCATGGGGATGCCGCCTCTGAACGGGTTTATCGGCGAGATTACGATTCTTCAAGGCGTTTACCAGGTTTCTTTGGCATGGGCTTTGTGTACTGTCACTGGGATTGCGCTTGGTGCAGCCTATCTGATCTGGCTCTTTCAAAGAACCATGCTGGGCGAAGTTGCAGAAAAAAATACTCATCTGGCTGATCTTTCAGCGCGTGAGATTGCAGTTTTTGCTCCACTAATCCTCTGGGCATTTTGGATAGGGTTATATCCCAAGCCATTTTTTCGGGTCATGGAGCGGCCGGTCGCCCAGATCGTGGAGCGCGTACAGCCTGGATACTACCAGGCTCACAAACTCCCCAATCCTCTTATCAGCCGGACTGCTGCCCCGGCCCAATAGGTGATTTGCCATGAAGAGTTACCGCAAAGAGCTTTGGTTTGAAGTGCCGACTCGCCGGGCGCTGGTCAACATCACGCGCCAAGTAGAAGCCTGCCTAAGAGAGAGCGGCATCCAGGAAGGTCTTGCGCTCATCAACGCGATGCATATCACGGCTTCCGTTTTCATTAATGACGACGAGTCAGGCTTGCACCAAGATTACGAAAAGTGGCTGGAGAAACTGGCGCCTCATGAGCCAATTTCACAATACCGCCACAACGACACGGGTGAGGACAACGCCGATGCTCATATGAAACGGCAGATCATGGGCCGGGAAGTCGTCGTGGCGATTACCAAAGGGAAGCTCGATTTTGGCCCATGGGAACAAATCTTCTACGGCGAATTTGATGGCCGGCGCAAAAAGCGCGTACTGGTCAAGATTATCGGCGAATAGCCGGCACGCTATTTGATATTCAGTAAGGCATTGACAGGGCGCATAGTAAACCTGGCTGGCCGGAAGCCTCCATCCTTGCATGCCCCATGCGCTACCATGGAATGCCATGTCATTGATTACGGGCATTCACCCCGTGCTCGAAGCGCTTCGTGCCGGCCAAACCGTGGAGCACGTTTGCATCGCCAAGGGCGCGGCCGGACCACGGATTCAGGAGATCATCGATACGTGCCGGACTGTCGGCATTCCCGTCCGGTTTCAGGAGCGAAAGACCCTGGAAAAATTAGCCAAAGGGACCGTCCACCAGGGGGTAATCGCCGTTCGGTCCAGTTACCGTTATGCGGACTTTGAACAAGTAGTTCAAGGAGCATCCATGCTGGTGGTGCTCGACGGCGTAGTGGATCCGCACAATCTGGGAGCCATAGTGCGCACGGGTTACGGAGCAGGCGCAAACGCCGTGGTGATTCCCGAGCGGCGCGCTGCGCACCTTACAGAAGCCGCGGTTAAAGCGGCCGCCGGCGCCCTGGAATACCTTCCCGTGGCCAAGGTAACTAACATCAGTCGGACGCTTGAAATGCTCAAGCGACGCGGATTCTGGATTTACGGTCTTGACGAGCGGGGCGAACACCGCTATGACCAGATCGATTACGCGTTGCCAACGGCCTTTGTGTTGGGTAGCGAAGGACGCGGACTGCGTCGCCAGACCTCGGAACACTGCGACTTTTTGGTGCGGATTCCCTTATCAGGCAAGATAAGCTCGCTGAACGTCTCCGTAGCCGCAGGCATAGTCCTGTTCGAATGGCGGCGGCGGAAATCCTAGCCGGTTGCTTGTTGCTGAATCGGAGCATCGTTTGCGGCCTCTAGCGGCGATATACTGTGTCATAGGAGCTGGTTTCTATTGCTTGTCCAAGCTATGTTTCGCTTGTGGGCACACATGCATTTGCTGTCTCTGACCGAGAACGGAGAGGAAATCCTCGTGGGCGGGCAGGCTGTTGTCGAAGGAGTTATGATGCGAGCCCCGCACAGTTATTGTGTGGCGGTTAGACGCTCCGATGGAGAGATCATAACCGGCCGGGCAGCCGTAGCTCGGGTTTCTGAGAAGTATCCGCTATGCAAATATCCTGTGTTCAGAGGAATGGGTACTTTGGGACAAGCTATGTACCTGGGGATAAAAGCGTTACAGTTTTCAGCTAAAGCCGCAGCGCCAGAGAGTAAAAACTCCCAGGAAGTCAGGGAAATCCCAACTTGGGTGCTTTCACTGAACCTGATCATTTCGCTGGCATTTTTCGTTTTTCTGTACAAGTTTATTCCCTTGTACCTGACCACTATGCTTCAGCGGCGATTCCCCGCGCTAGGGGAACGCTTTGCCTTCAACCTCATCGACGGACTTATACGGATTGCGATTTTCCTAGGATTTCTTTACTTGATCTCCCTGTGGAAGGAGATTCGCCGGGTATTTGAATATCACGGTGCTGAGCACAAAGTGGTTTTCAACTACGAGTCCGGACGTCCACTTTCTATTCGGAACGCCCAGCAATTTACCACATATCACCCGCGTTGCGGCACCAGTTTCTTGCTGGTGGTCATGGTGGTGGCTATAGGAGTGTACTCGCTGATTCCATATAGCAGTTTTGCAATGAGATTCATCGGACGCATTCTTCTGCTACCTCTGATTGTTGGCATCAGTTACGAGGTGATCCGATTTGCAGCTAAACACCGGGGCGGACTCCTCGCCACTCTCACTGCGCCGGGGCTCTGGCTTCAAAGGATTACCACACAACCTCCCTCCGACGACCAAATTGAGGTAGCTATTTGTGCTCTCGAGGGCGCGATGACTTTGGAAAGAGCTCAGGGAGGACAGCTCGTAATCGCCTGAAGGATACCCATGCAATATGTGCAAAAGCTCGATGAGATAGAAGCCCGTTTTGAAGAGCTTACACGGCAGATGGCCGATCCCCAAGTTATTAACGACCCGGAAACGTACAGGAAAACGGCAAAGTCTCATAGAGAATTAACAGAAATCGTCAGTAAGTACAGGCAGTGGAAACAGGCCAAGGCGCACTTGGAAGAGGCTCGCCAGTTACTCGAGGACCCGGACCTAGAGCTTCGCACCATGGCCACCGAGGAAATCAGCCGCCTGGAACCCGAATTGACGCGTATAGAACAGGACCTCAGGGTCTTGCTCCTTCCCAAGGATCCTAACGATGAAAAGAACGTGGTGCTCGAGATCCGGGCGGGAACCGGCGGTGACGAAGCGACCCTGTTTGCGGCAGAAGTCCTGCGTATGTACACAAGGTATGCAGAGTCTCAAGGTTGGAAGGTTGAAATCAGTTCCGTAAGCGAATCTTCGGTGGGTGGCATCAAGGAGGTCATCGCTCTGATCAGCGGTGACAAAGTATACAGCAAATTGAAATACGAGAGCGGGGTGCACCGGGTTCAACGAGTGCCGGTTACCGAGCAGCAGGGACGCGTTCATACCTCAGCCGTTACCGTTGCCGTTTTGCCTGAAGCCGACGAAGTGGAAGTACAAATCGACCCAAAAGACATTCGCATAGACACGTTTTGCTCTTCTGGTCCGGGCGGCCAATCTGTGAATACGACATACTCGGCAGTCCGCATAACCCATTTGCCGACAAACCTGGTAGTCTCCTGTCAGGACGAAAAATCCCAGATCAAGAACCGCGCTAAAGCTATGCGTGTGCTGCGTTCGAGGCTTTACGAAATGGAGCTCGAAAAGCAGCAGGCCCAGATTGGCGCCGAACGGCGCAGCATGGTTGGTACAGGCGATCGTAGTGAGAAGATCCGCACGTACAACTTCCCCCAGAACCGGGTGACTGATCACCGCATTGGTTTAACTCTTCACCAGTTGGACGCTATCATGGATGGCCGTCTAGATCCGATTATCGACGCCCTGATCACTTACTACCAGGCGGAGAAACTGAAGCAGCAAACAGAACTTGTGGTTTCGGCGCATGACGGTTCAAACCGCACTCCGGCTGGGGTCGAAGCTTCTTGAGGAAGGCTCGGTCCCTTCTCCCCGTCTAACCGCGGAAGTCCTATTGTGCCAAGTACTTGCCTGTGAGCGCTCCTACCTTTACAGCCATCCGGAACAGGAGCTCGGCGAACAATTCAGCAACGAGTATGAACTGTACCTTCACCGACGGCTTCGTGGAGAACCCACACAATACATAATTGGTCGTCAGGAATTCTACGGCCGGGAATTTCTGGTCAACCGCAATGTACTGATTCCGCGCCCAGAAACCGAGCATGTAGTGGAATCCGCCATTTCGTATTATTCGGGTTCGGGCCGGATTTTGGATGTTGGCTGCGGCTCCGGGGCGATCGCGGTAACACTGAGCCTGGAGCTGAATACGGAAGTTTGGGCTACGGACATATCCCAGGCTGCCTTGGAGACCGCAAAAGAAAACGCACGGCGCCTCGGAGTACGTGTGCATTTTGTCGAGTGCGACCTGACCGAAGCCTTCTGTGACCACAGTTTTACCATGGTTGTGTCCAACCCGCCTTATGTTTCGCTCGACGATAAGCCCCGTCTGCAACCCGAGGTGCGGGATTACGAGCCCCCAGTTGCGCTCTATGCCGGCAAAAGCGGGCTAGAAGTCTACCGGCGCCTCCTGGCCGATGCCAGCAGAGTTCTCCGGCCGGCTGGAGTGCTCGTGCTCGAACTGGGATTCGGCTGGACTGAGTCGGTCAAGGCTATGCTGGACACACGCTGGAATGACATACGCGTAATAGCGGATCTTGCCGGGCTCCCGCGTGTGCTGGTGGCAGTGCTGAAGCCATGAAGACGATTTTCCACGTCGACATGGATGCTTTCTTTGTTTCCGTAGAAGAATTACTCGACCCAACTCTGAAGGGAAAGGCTGTGATCGTTGGGGGCAAGCCTGACCAGCGAGGCGTCGTATCTGCCGCGTCTTATGAAGCCCGTAAGTTCGGAGTGCATTCGGCGATGCCGCTGCGAACTGCTGCGAAGCTCTGTCCTCAAGCCGTATTTTTGGAAGGTCATCCACACTTATATCGCGAATACTCTGAAAGAATTTTCGAGATCCTCAGCAGCTTTTCTCCTCAGGTCGAAATGGCCTCGATTGACGAGGCGTACCTGGACATGACTGGCACCGAGCGCTTGTACGGCCCCCCACTTCAGGCGGCCCATCTGTTGCACGAGCAAGTCAAAAGCTGCATTCAACTGAACTGTTCCATCGGAATCGGCTCTTCCCGGCTGGTCGCTAAAGTAGCCTCTGATCAGGCTAAGCCGAACGGAATCCTGTGGGTTTTGCCTGGCCAGGAAGCCAGGTGGCTCGCGCCGCTGGATGTCTGCAAGCTCCCTGGGGTAGGTAAGGTCACTGAGGCACGTTTGCGCCAGTACGGAATACACAAAATCGGAGCTCTCGCCACCTGCGATGAGGCGTTTCTTCAAGAGCACTTTGGCAAGTGGGGGACCGCGCTTGCAGGAAAGGCGGCAGGGCTCGACACGGGAGGGTGGTTCGACGCTGAGGTGGGCGAGGAGGAAGGACCAAAATCCATCAGCCATGAACACACCTTTAGTCAGGACACCGCCGACGCAGAACTCTTACAAGCAACTCTGGCCCGCTTGACAGAAATGGTCGGTCGCAGGCTCCGGGAACAAGGGTTGTTTGCACGCACCGTCCAACTCAAATTGCGTTACAAGGACTTCTCCACATTTATTCGCGCGCATACTCGGGAACATCCCACACAGCTTGATTTGGACATTCTGCAAGAAGCGCGGGCGTTATTTCAGAATCATTGGACGGGAGCATCCATTCGACTGCTAGGTGTACAAGTCTCTTCTCTAGAGAGGTCCAGGGGGCAGATGTTTCTGCTCGAACAAGACAATGCCGGCCGGTGGGAAAAGGCGCTGTTTGCGGTTGATCGCTTACGCGAGAAATATGGGGAGTCCGCCGTATCCATTGCCGCCAGTCTGAAGGGACGGTATCGCGAGCGGACACACGAGAACCCGGCCGGGTTGCCCGGAAAAACTCGCCAGAAGTAAAAAATCCTTGTCCAGATGTAAAATCTCCGCCTCCTTTATCACGGGCTCGATTCTAGGTATTCTGGACGTGATTAGTCCTCTGTAGCGTGCGTCATAAACCCAAGAGCCGCACTCAGACACCAAGCCGACATCCAGCACAGACGTGGCTTGGGAAAATTATCCGGTATTTCCTCTGGCTCATCATAGCCTTCTATGGTGTATGCACTGTCATGCTGATATGTTTACGGTGGATTAACCCTCCAACAACCAGCGTTCAGATTCAGCGCAGAATCGAAGCCTCGCTAAAACACCGGGGGTACCGGAAAAGATATACCTTCGTACGCCTGAAATATATCTCGATACATTTGCAGCACGCCGTCATCGCTGCCGAAGACAGCCGTTTTTACCGCCACCATGGTGTGGATTGGGAAGAGATGGAAAAAGTCGTTGAAGACAAACTGGAACGAGGCCGGCTGCGTGGAGGCTCCACTATCAGTCAACAACTACTGAAAAACCTTTTTTTGACCACTTATCGAAACCCGTTGCGCAAGGCTGTCGAATTCAGCATGGTCTACATTGAAGAACTAATTTTGCCCAAGCACCGTATCCTGGAGCTATATCTCAACGTCATTGAGTGGGGTCCGGGGATCTACGGTGCGGAAGCCGCTTCACGATACTACTATCGGATACCAGCTGCAAGACTGAACCGCGATCAAGCTGCGCGCCTGGCAGCGTGTATTCCGTCGCCCTTGACCAGGCGACCAGCCCACATGGACGACTACAGTGCGGAAATACTGGCTCGAATGCAGCGGATGGGCTGGTAACCGAAGTACACTCGGTTTATGCTTCGCATGCTTTGGGTTGCATGTTTTTTCTACTTCCTTCTGCCGGCATATTCACAAAGCGCACTGGGGGAAGATAACTACGCCGAACGCCGCAGATTACTGGATGAAATTGTCTGGCCAAGCCATGAGCCATTGATGTTTCTTCGCCGCCACGGCGGCTTCCCAATCGATGCCGAAATAGAATACTTCCGCTACCACACCGAAGAAAATGTCCGGAAAATTGCAGCTACCGGACTCACTCTGTCGAGGATCCTGCATTTCTATAAAGGCTTCGGACTGGAAGCCGAGCAGGAAGAGATGAAACGCACAGTGGAATTAATCCGGCTTTTTCACAAATATGGTCTTAAGGTCCCGGTGTACATAGGCGGCACTATGTTTTCAGAAACCTTTTTCCTGGAAACTCCGGAAGCGAAAAAGTGGATCAGAGTTGATCAGTGGGGACAGCCAGTCACCTATGGTGGCCATCAAACGTCACGTTATTTCCCCTGCCTGAATCAACCGGGATATGTTGAATATTTGAAAAAAGTCCTCAAGAAAGCCGTCGTAGAAGCTAAAGCCGACCGCATTTTTTTCGACAACTTCACACTTTATTCTGAACCGCAGTCTTGTCATAACGAAGCGTGTGTCCGTGAGTTTCGCCGGTACCTTTCCCGCAAGTACGACGCTTCCGGACTCAAGCGGCGTTTCGGTTTTGCATCCGTTGAGGGCATCCACCCTCCTATATGGAACGTTTTCAATGAGCCCTGGGACCTCGAGGTGATCAGCGATCCGCTCCTGCAGGAATGGATTGATTTTCGCTGCTGGACGATCGCAAATTACTACCGTCAACTATACGACTACATTAAAAGCCTGAATCCGGCGGTCTCGGTGGGTGTAAATATCAAGGGGATTATGGGTCGTAACCGAGCTTTCCGTGACGGGATTGACCACGCACGATTCGCTGAGATTGGAGATTGGTTTGAGCTTGATCCGGGCTACGCCGCCGGCGTCAGTGATACTGGGGCCCTGGTGAGCGAGATCCGCAGTTATAAGATGGGACAAAGCCTGGGAGCCCCATTCGATTTTGAGGCACAGACCGAGCTTCGTTTGGCTGAATACATGGCTTTCAACTACCAGAAAGACACACCCGGCTTCGGGACCAACGGCGGTTTTCAGGAACTCATCTGGGTGCCGCATCTATTCCGCTACTTCGATTTTTTCAAGCTCCACGACAAGATGTATTACCATGGGGCTCGAAGCGTGGCCGATGTGGCCATCCTGCGCGGTTATGCCTCGATGGCTAACAACAACTACACGACACACCGCTCGACCATTCTGGCGGAGCAGGTTCTTATCCAAGACAAGATCCCGTTCCATATAATTTTCGACCGCCACCTTCAGAATCTGGCTACCTACAAAGTTCTTTTTCTTGCCGATCAGGAATGTCTTAGCGACACTGACATCACTCGGATCAGGAGCTTTGTAGAGCAGGGAGGCGGCCTAGTGGCAACAGGAGCTACAGGGGAATATGACGAGTGGAGAAGATATCGTCAATCCAGCAGCCTAGCAACCACATTCGGCTTCCGATCAGGTCGTCCGTTTCGTAGTCGCCTGGGCAAAGGGAAATTTATTTACCTGCCAGACATCATCCCGTCGGCGCCGGACCCAATACGCCTTCGCTCCCGCAGGGAGGCTGAAGAAGAGAGTTTCACCACCAGAGGATACCGCGAGTTTACCCCGGATCTTTGGTTGCTTCCCGCTAACAGAGCAGAGATTCTGGAAGCGCTGCACTGGGTAGCCCCCGCGCCCTTCTCGGCAGAAATTGAGGCACCTTTGACCACTGTCGCTGAGCTCACTCAGAAGCCGGCCGAAGGCCTATTAATGCTTCACCTGCTCAATTACAACGAGCATTCAACGGTACCCGATATCGGAGTAAATCTGGCCGTGCCCGAGGGACGAAATGTCAGGTCGGTAATGTTACTATCCCCAGACCATGAGGGCACATTAAAACTTGCCTTTCAACGCGTTGAAGAGCGCGTACGGTTCCGCATCCCTCATCTGATCAAATACAGTCTTGCAGTAATCGAGCTGGAATGAGCGCTACACCGGACAAATCCGGCGCGGCTGGGGACCTTTTCAAATCAGCTCCGAAGTACTAAAAAAGAACCGCAGCTCTGTCTCAGCAGTTACTGGGGAATCCGAGCCGTGAATACAGTTGCGCTCGATGTTGGTGGCAAAACGCCGCCGGATAGTCCCCTCCGCAGCCTTGGCAGGATCGGTGGCTCCCATTACCTCCCTGAGCCGCGCAATAGCTCCTTCGCGTTCCAGCGCTAAGACTACTACTGGGCCTTCCGTCATGAAATTGACCAGGCTTTCGTAAAACGGCTTGCCTCTGTGAACCGCGTAGAATTCTTGGGCCTGCTCCCTCCTCAAACGAAGCATGCGCATACCCAAAATGCGGAAGCCAGCCTTTTCAATCATGGCAAGAATATCCCCGATGCGGCCGGCTGCAACCGCATCGGGTTTAATGATGGATAAAGTGCGTTCCAGAGTATTCATAAGCAGCTTTTCACTTTTTCTCCGATTTCAGCAGGAGAGGCACACACGTGCACCCCCGCCGCTTCGAGCGCAGCAATCTTGTCAGACGCCTTGCCGCGTCCGCCCGAGATGATCGCGCCGGCATGCCCCATCCTTCTACCCGGCGGGGCGGTCTGGCCTGCGATAAAAGCGATCACGGGTTTGCTCATATGTTGCTTGATGTAACTCGCAGCGGCTTCTTCCGCATTGCCCCCTATCTCGCCGATCAGTACAATCGCCTGCGTCTCAGGATCCTCTGCAAACAGTTTGATGACATCAACAAAGTTGGTCCCAATAATAGGGTCGCCACCGATACCTACACACGTCGACTGGCCTATGCCTATGCGCGTTAACTGGTCCACAGCCTCATAAGTCAAGGTTCCGGAGCGTGAGACCACACCCACATTTCCCGGCTTATGAATATGACCTGGCATAATTCCAATCTTGCACCGGCCAGGCGAAATGATTCCCGGGCAATTGGGTCCAATGAGCCGTGACCGACTGCCACGGAGCCGCTGCCAGACCTTGACCATATCGAGTGTGGGAATACCTTCGGTAATGGTGACAATAATTTCCACTCCTGCGTCTTCCGCCTCCAGGATGGCATCAGCGGCAAAGGCAGGGGGTACGAAAATAGCCGACGCATTGGCACCGGTGGCCCGGACCGCTTGTTCCACGGTATTAAAAACAGGCAAACCGAGGTGCGTGGTTGCCCCTTTGCCGGGCACGACACCTCCGACAACTTTGGTGCCGTAGGCGAGGCACTGCTCGGCATGGAAAGTAGCTTCCCGACCTGTAAACCCTTGAAAGATAACCCTAGTATTGGTGTCGATGAGCACGCTCATTGGACAAGCCTCACTACTTTAGCGGCGGCATCACGCATGTCCGCAGCCACGGCAAAACTCAGGCCGGACTCAGTGAGAATTCTCCTGCCTTCCTCCACATTTGTTCCCTCCATACGAACAACGATGGGAATATGAATATTCAGCTCGCGAGCGGCTGTGACAACTCCCGCGGCCAAAACATCGCAACGAAGAATGCCGCCAAAGATATTGATGAGAACGACCTTCACGTTTGCATCCGAAACGAGAATGCGGAAGGCATGTTTGATTTGTTCCGAGTTCGCGCCTCCCCCCACATCCAAAAAGTTGGCAGGATTTCCTCCGGCGTGTTTGATGATGTCCATGGTAGCCATGGCAAGACCGGCTCCGTTGACCATGCAACCCACATTGCCGTCCAGTTTGATGTAGTTCAGATTGAAACGAGAAGCCTCAACCTCCAGAGGGTCTTCTTCATTCAGATCCCGCAGTTCTAAAAGGTCCTTATGCCGGGCTAATGCATTGTCGTCCAGGTTGATCTTGGCGTCCAGGGCGTAAACTTTTCCATCTGCCGCGACAATGAAAGGATTAATCTCAGCCAGGGACGCGTCAATAGCAACGTAAGCTTTTGCCAGGGCCATCATGGCAGAAGTTGCGCCACTGACCGCTTCTACCGGCAAGTTCATCCCAAAAGCAAGCTTTCGAGCTTGATAAGGAGCAAGTCCTTGGTAAGGGTCGAAGGCTTCCTTCAAGATCAGCTCAGGCGTCTTCACCGCGACCTCTTCGATCTCCATGCCTCCCGACGGCGACGCCATGAAAACCGGTGTTCCCTGTGATCGGTCGAGCACGATGCCGAGGTATAACTCGCGCGCAATCAACAAGACTTCCTCGATGAGCACGCGTTGCACTTTGCGTCCTTCGGGTCCGGTCTGGTGGGTTACCAGCTTCATGCCGATCATCTTCTTAACGATTTCAACAGCCTCATCCGGCCCTCGGGCGATTTTAATGCCCCCGGCTTTCCCCCGCCCGCCTGCGTGGATCTGGGCCTTCACCACCACATTGCTCCCGAGCCTCTTCGCAGCCGCCCCTGCTTCTTCGGGCGAGTACACAACTTCACCACGCGGCACAGGAACTCCATAGGAGGCCAAGATAGCTTTGGCCTGGTATTCGTGAATTTTCATAGGAGGACACCTATGCTAAGATTTGAGAAAATCAAAACCTCACTATAACATGTTGCTACTGCCTTTCCTTGATCGCGTCCTAAAAGGGGAAGACCTGCCTGCTCCCGATGCCGAGCAGGCGATGTCTGTCATTCTCAGCGGGCAGGCTACGTCGTCACAGATTGCTGCCTTCCTGGTGGGGCTGCGAATGAAGGGGGAAAGACCTGCAGAAGTGCTCGGATTTGCACGAGCTATGCGCGCAAAGGCGGAGCGCGTAAACGCGGGTGCCGACGGGGAGGGACTGTTGGATACGTGCGGCACGGGCGGAGATGGCGCAGGGACATTCAATGTTTCGACGATAGTGGCTTTTGTCGTGGCTGGCACAGGTGTCAAAGTAGCCAAGCATGGCAACCGGTCGATTTCTAGCCAGTGCGGCAGCGCTGATGTCATGGAAGGTCTTGGCATCCGGATCACCCTCAGACCGGAGCAGATAGGGCAGGCTATTCGAGAGGTTGGCATCGGTTTTCTGTTTGCTCCTGCGCTTCATCCCGCGATGAAGCACGCGCACGCTGCGCGCTCTGAGTTAAAGGTGCGCACAGTTTTTAACCTTTTGGGTCCACTTACCAACCCAGCCGGGGCAACAACCCAACTCGTCGGCGCACCCAGCGAAAACGCCGCGCGTCTGTTGGCAGAAGTTTTGGCGGCCTTAGGCTTGCGGCGCGGCTTTGTAGTTCACGGGCTGGATGGCTTGGATGAAATTACCACGGTTGGTCCCACGCTTGCTTTAGAAGTCTCGCCGGAGATTGTCAAAGAGCGGATTCTGACCCCCGAAGATTTTGGCGTGCCGCGGGCAAAACCCGAGGATTTAAAAGGCGGAGACCGCGACACAAATTGCGCGATTGCAAAGGCCGTGTTAACAGGAGCTCGCGGTCCGAAACGCGACATCGTGATCGTAAATGCCGCCGCGGCTCTGGTAGCTGCTGGACGCGCCAGGACATTTCGCGAAGGCGTATCCCTGGCGGCTCAGTCAATAGACTCCCTGGCAGCCTGGGACAAGGTCACACATCTGGCACGATTCACACAAGAGCTAGCCCAAAAGGATCAGGTGTAAAGGCGCCTCGAGGCTTAACTCTTTTCTCGGCCAGGCGCATATACCCACGCCCTCCACCCGGATTCTCAGCTTGTAAGGTAGAATGCAGGATTACCTCGTGAAAGAAGTGGAGCAATAAACGAGTCTACTGCGATGGAGTGCTGCTCATGAGCCAGGTCCACGCCAAAAAATCACAGATTATTCCGCATCTGCGTTGGTGGATCGGAGGTTTACTGTTCATATCTACAGTCATCAACTATATTGACCGCCAGACGCTGAGCTTTTTGGCGCCGTTTCTGAAAAAGGAATTTAACTGGACAAACGAGGATTACGCGCTTATCGTCATTGCCTTCCGGTGTGCATACGCTTTCGGACAGACAGGCGCCGGCCGGTTGCTGGACTGGCTTGGCACACGCCTTGGCCTGTTGCTGACCGTCACTTGGTACTCCATTGCAACAATGATGACGTCGCTGGCGGTTGGACTCAAGAGTTTCGCCTGCTTCTGGTTCACTGTTGGCTTAGGGGAATCCGCTAACTGGCCCGGCGCTGCCAAAACCGTTGCAGAATGGTTCCCGAAATCCGAGCGCGGGTGGGCTGTAGCTCTATTCGATAGCGGCTCTTCGGTCGGCGGCGCCATCGTACCGGTTTTTGTTTTGTTCCTTTACAAAAACTTTGGGAGTTGGCGCCCGACGTTCATCGTGGTAGGCAGCCTCGGGATATTGTGGCTAATCGCATGGCGCTTGCTGTATTACCCGCCGGAAACCCACCCCTATTTAGGCTCGAAGGAGAGAGAGATGATCCTCGCCTCCAAACATGAAGAGTTACGCACCGAGGCGCGCGCTCTTAAGGACGAACAAGGACAGGCGCCTGTGGCCTGGAGCACACTGCTTCGCATCCCTCAAACCTGGGGCATCATCCTCGGACGGGGACTTACCGACCCGGTATGGTTTTTCATCACTGACTGGTTTGCCATATACCTTGTGTCCAAAGGTTTCCGGCTGGAGGATACTGTCATAGGCTTTTGGGTTCCGTTCCTTGCAGCCGATCTCGGTAATTTCTTCGGTGGAGGGTTCTCCAGTTACCTCATTCGGAAGGGCTGGAGCGTGCTGGCAGCACGTAAGTTCATCATTTTTGTGTGTGGGATCGGCATGACCTTGCTAATTCCCACCGTCTTCGTTTCCAAGTTCGCGTTGATCATTGCTCTCTTCGCCATTTCCACCTTCTGCTATGCTGCATGGTCCACGATGGCCTTATCCTTACCCTCAGATCTGTATCCCAGTCGCACAGTCGCCTCTGTCAGCGGCATGAGCGGTACCGGGGCTGGCATTGGAACGATAATTTCGACGTTTTTGATCGGCCGGATTTCGACTCGTTACTCATTTGAGCCAATTCTGATAGGCGCCAGTCTGGTGCCGCTCCTTGCCACGGCGCTTGTCTTTTTACTGGTCAGGAATACGCGTGCAAAACAAATAGTGTGAGCCATCCTCAGAATCGGACTCAGGAGTTGAAGGTTTATTGAGGCACAGCAGTTGGGACAGGCTTGTCAATGGCCTTTTTTCTTAAAGCAATTAAGTCGCTCAGATCAAATTCTTTGTACAGATCCAAACAAAACAACTCGGGGGCTTCATCAGGCCGGACCGGTTTTTCCAAGAGATAATCGAGTGAAGGCATGCCTTCATGAATGGCAACTTCCCGGAACAGATCTGGGGCCAATGCGGCTGCAGCCAGCGCGATGACCTGGGTGCGGATACCCGTAGTTTCCAGACGGATATTTTGCGGGCGAAAGTTATTCCGGAGCCACTGTGCGGCAGCAATGCATTGGGCGGACTCCATACCCAACGGGCGGTCTCCGACACTGCCAAGCAACAGGGACAAGGCAGCAGGACCAGGCCTTTGGGGCGTTCCATCCCCGGTAAACAGCAGATCTACTGCGAGGACCTGTTCACCACGATTTATGCGATCGGAGACGACCTCTGCCGACGCCCGCCGGCCTTTGTCATGAAGAACTACCGTTGCCGGGCATGTGTCCGCCGAAGCGAGAGCCTTCAACCAAAGCGCACTAGCGCTCAATCCATTGGAAAAACGTAGAAAGAAGCCTTTGGTCTCCATGCCCTTGCTATAAGTATTAGAGACTGCCCAAGCGCCCGTTACATGTACGGGCTGGAACCGGATTACCTCCTTCAATCGGCTCCGCTGCCGCTCGGTCCCCTGGTCGTTTTCAGCATCACCACTCTGGGGGATTTTGGGCTGACGTATGCGAGCTGCAAGGTGTTTGGCCAAGCTTAGTATTGTAAGATTGTCCTCTGGGATGCCGACACGAAGCTCTTCGGGGCTCTTGATTTGCTCCGCAACAGGTATCTCCTTTTCCGCCACAGAAAGCCCAAAATACTTCGTAAAAAAAGCATAGGCTTGCTGCCTGTTATCCAGTTGGTAGTTGTGATCAGAAGGATCTGTATTCAGGTGCCATGCCAGACGGTCCTCGGCGCCGTACAACCCGAAAATCGGCTTAATCGCATCAAAAATGTAAGGACGGACAAGCGGCCCCCGAAAACAGCAACTGTCCTCGGCATTATAGATGAGTAGCGTCGGACGCGGCGCCCTCATGGCCGTTAAATGGGTGTAATCGGCGACGGTCAGCATGTCGGTAGGATTTTGCTCTATATCACCTATGTCGCTTGGGCGCTCAATCCGCGAACGAATGGACGAATATCCGGCAACCGGCACGGAAACCTGAACGCGCTGATCCAGAGCGCTCAGCATAATCGTCTGCCATCCGCCACCCGACAGTCCGGTCATTCCAATGCGATTCCGGTCCACGTTTGGGTGCTGCCACAGGTAATCCAAGCCTTTTCGCATAGCCAGATAGAACAGCCCGACAGCGTTGGCTCCTACAAGATCCAGATGTGAACCGAAGAAATGTGCATTCTCCGGCTTTTTCAATTCTCCGAAATAAATCCATTCCAGGTTGAGCGCCAGGATCCCCCTAAGCGCCTGGTTGATGCAGCGCTTCTGTTTCCATTCCAATGCCTTGCCCGGATCGTTGTGCCCGTTGACGTTAATAATGGCTGGCGCCCGCCCACGCAAGTTTTCCGGTTCGTACAACAACGCCACAGAGTAAAAGCCCGGCACGATTTCGTATCGCAGTTTACGTATACGGTAGCCGTGACCAGAGACTGGAACTAGTCCAAGATCGTCAATTTTCAGCGGTGCTTCGACCCATTCACGCGGCCAGCCGTGAAAAACGATATTCTGAAGCAACTGCGTGCGTAGCCGCTCCGCTTCTTTTGTCCAATCCTCTGCTGAACGGGCACGCGGCTGATCCGGCACCTTACCCAGCAAATAGTGTTGCAGCTCGGCAACTGTCACTTCGGGATGGCGAATTTGCGTTTCCAGGAGTCGGCTCACACTTGCTGGGGTTGCTTGCGCAAAGCATAGACTCAATCCCAATACAAGCCAACAAAAAATGCGGCACCCATACTTCACGGCTTTCCCTCTTTCCATGCGCGTTCATAATACCAAAACTGTCAGATCAGCCAGCGGTATTCATCAGAACACCTGGGAGCCATTTCGCAGCAAATAGCTGCCGTTCAGCACGAAATGCCTGGAGCAACGGCCTGCTGGGTCGGATCTTACCCATATGAATGTCCCATCAGTGGTAAAAGGCCGGCCATCATCCACCGGCAGCGCCAGACCGGTTGTCCACGCAATGTAATCCGTCGAACCGTCCGGTAAATCAAGTTCCAGATGATGAATCGAACCTCTCAGGGGGTGGCGATCGCCTTTCGCCACGTACTTTGGCGGTTCATTGCCCCGGTAAGCACAGAACAGAACTGCCGAGAGCACAGGGCTTCGATTTTCCGCGCGGTATCGGAATTCCACAAGCGGCGCCGGCACGGTGTCATTTCCATGTACACCCAACCAGCCGCGTAACGGCGCCCGGCTCCCTTCGAAGGTTTGCATTATAATGTCCTTCGGTCCCGCGATAAGCTGTAACCACAGGTTTGCATCCCCATTTTCAGACCACCAGGCCAAGGCCTTTTCATCCTGCGACCATTTCTCCATGGGGCCAAGTTGCCAGCAATTACGGATCTCAGCGCCAGCGTCTGTACTCATGGAATCCAGTGCTATCAGATACTCCCCTTTAACCCACAACAGGATCCGCTCGTGGTCTCCGTAAGTTCCCGTCCCTCGTCCCACAGAGAAATTCCACCCGAATGATCCTTCCCAATAACCGCCCTGGTAGCGGGCCTGGATAAGCGTAATGGCTGGCGTAAACTCAGTACGAATCAGCTGTGCATCCGCACCAGACTGGTTTCGGCCGCCGATGTTTAATGTACTGTGGGCCGGTGTAGATTTCCCATAAGGGCCAAGCGGATCGCTCATTTCGTAGTTGAGAATCCCTGGATCCGCCACGAGCATCCTCCCGTAGGCGCGAAAGACGAAAGAGAGTCTGCTGAGGTGACTGTGCCCTCCGCCCCATGTACTGGCGTCGAAAGCGATATAGTCCGCCCCCGGCTGCCACCCACTACGAAGGAAGACTTGACCAGCATCAGGGAAAACCTGCTCCAGCGGCGGCTGGGGCGCGGTTTGGCCGACAAGATTCAGGCGGCGAAGCTGACTGTCCCGTGTTCGTAGCCCCCCAAGCACCTCCGGGTCGCGCTGTGGCGCCGTAGAATCGTTTACCCCAAATAATTCACTCTGTGCAATATAGTCCAGCGCGTTAATCAAGCGGGCAGGGTTGACGTGGGCATCCACTTTCGGAAACAAACTGGGGAGTCGGAAATAATTAGCGGCCACGTCCGTCATCCAGGCGGCGTAACTCGGGGTTCGCTCAATGTGTACGCCGTCCGGTAAAAACTGGGTGGCCAGTGCATTCCTCATTCCGACAATCCCGATGCGCGAGAATTGATCGGTGCCTGGCAGAAACGGAAAGCGAAGGGCAGTGAATACTAACGCATCCAGTTCAGCAATACGCCAGTTTCCAGTGTCAGTAAGGTGCCGGGAGAGAAATCCGGCTTGTGCAGCAATAGATTCGAGGACCTTGTAAAGGAATTCATCCGCGAAGGCGGGACTGGGTAGAAAGAACGGGAGAGTTCCACCCCATCCGGTCTGGTCACTCGTACCCAAACGGATACTCATGTTCAGTGTGCTGTCGCCTGGTCTGAGCTTTTCTACAGTGGCGTAGGTATCTCCCCGGATCCAATCCTCAATATACGCGCGCGCCGCCTGCGCAAAGATTTCCTCGCGAGTCGACTGATAGGCGGCTGCAAGAGGCCGCAAGTGGAAAAAACGGTTCAACTGCGCGGGCCATTCTTGGTGCTTGAGTTGCGAACCGCTCCAATCAATGTTTTTTAAACCGACCTCGACTGGCGTCCGGCCGTAAAAAAACACCATGCCCTGAGCGATCTTCCTGGCTTGCATCAACAGTTCCGGCGTCGCCTCTGGCAGACGCTGAGCAGGAAACTCGCTTAGCAATTTTGCGCGTTCGAGGATTACGTTTCTATGACTTGCACCGGTAGCGCAAAGCCCAACATTCAAAGCCGCACTTTGCAGGAACTCGCGGCGGGTGGCAAATACCATTTACGCCCCCTTAAAAAGCTTGGGAAAAAGATTCCGCGGGCAATTGTAGCACGGCGCCGCATAGGTAATGCTGTTTCGCACCTGCCATCAAGGGGGTAGTAATAACCTCTGTTAGAATTAAGATCATAAAGGCAGCAGCGATTTTCTTACCGCTGCCCCGAGGAGACCGATATGCGAGGAAATGACAAACTCATCGTGCTGCTGAACGAGATGCTCAAAGAGGAGCTTACCGCCATCAACCAGTACTTTGTACACGCAGAGATGTGTGAAAATTGGGGCCACAAAAAACTAGGCGCCTTTATAAAAAAGCGGGCTATCGATGAGATGAAACACGCCGAGAAACTCATCGAGCGAATCCTGTTCCTGGACGGTTCCCCGAAGATGGCCGAAACCCTGCCACTCAAGATCGGCCAGAGCGTTAAAGCGCAACTCGAAAACGACCTGAAACTCGAGCACGCTGCCGTCGCAGCTTACAACGAAGCGATCAAGACGGCTGCCGAGGTTGGGGATAATGGGACCCGCGAGCTTTTCAAGGCTCTGCTGCTGGATGAAGAAGGCCACGTCGATTGGCTCGAAACCCAGCTCCACATGGTCAAGGAAACGGGTTACGAGAACTATCTGGCGCAGCAAGTCAGCGTGGGCGAGTAATTCCACGACCGCGCTGAGGATGCGCCCCAGTGTCGAAGCTCCTGCAACTGCGCGGTCTAGTTTGAGCGCGTAGCTGGGATTCAAATCCGCACGCTGGAGATATTCACGGGCGTACGACCGCCTTCAAGGACCACAATTCCGCTATCGCTGACGTGGTATCGGAGCCGATCTGAGGCAGTGTCGTGTCCAATCACTGTATCGGGTGGGACTCGCACATTTTTATCAAGGATCGCACGGCGGATTTTGCAGCGTCGGCCAATATCGCAGTTATCGAAAATTACAGAATCTTCCACCACGGCGCCTGTGTGGACGCGAACGTAGCGACCTAAAACAGATCGGCGCACCAGACCGCCGGAAAGAATGCAACCACTCGAGACAATAGAATCGATGGCCTCTCCCCGGCGACCCTCCTCATCGAAGGTGAACTTGGCTGGTGGATCCGGATAGCTGGCTGTTCGCAACGGCCACTGGCGGTTGTACAGGTTCAGGGCGGGGCTCACGGCACGAAGATCCATCGCCGCTTCATAATATGCGTCGATTGTTCCTACGTCGCGCCAGTACGGTTCCACCTCAGGCGGATCACCTGGTATGCGGTTCGTCTGAAAATCATAGGCGAACATGTTCGATCGCCCTACCATCCGCGGCAAAATATCCCTGCCGAAATCGTGATCGCTATCCTCGCTTTCGGCGTCTGCCGCAAGCTCTGCCAGAAGCACTGGCGTCGAAAAAACATAGTTCCCCATGGAGGCATAGACCCTGTTCGGGTCACCGGGAATGGTTGGGGCGACAGCCTTTTTTTCGTAAAAACCAGTGATCCGCCCTTGCCGATTTGTCTCCAAGACGCCGAACTCGCAAGCCCATTTCTTTTCTACCGGGATCGCTGCTACGCTCACTTCAGCATTTTTCGCCAAGTGAAACTCGATCATGGCGCGAATATTCATTCTATAAATGTGGTCCGCACCAAAAATCGCTACCAGATCAGGATGAGATTGCTCGATTAGATTCTTGTTCTGGTAAATCGCGTCGGCTGTGCCCCGATACCACGTTTCACCGGGCATGCGCATTTGCGCAGGTACAGGAACGATGAATTGATTTGTCAACAAGCCGCTAAATTGCCATCCGTCTCTGAGGTGTTGCAACAGAGACTGACTCTTGAACTGGACGAGAACGTAGATGGAGTAAATACCGGAATTAATGAGATTGCTGAGGACGAAATCTATAATCCTGTACTTTCCCCCAAATGGAACGGCAGGCTTTGCCCGCTCCTTGGTCAATGGATAAAGGCGCGTTCCTTTGCCGCCGGCAAGCACAAAAGCAAGCACTCGCAGTTCCATCATGAAAGCTCCTGGAATCCTTACCGCCGCCACACATTTAGCTTTATTTTGTCAATACGGCGGCGGGCAAGCAAGACACAGGATAAAGCCAGGCGTCCAAATACGCACTGTGCCAAACATATGCTATGTTGGGGGACCGACGCCAGTTTGTGGCTGCTGACTATTGCTCCATGGCAGTGCCTTGCGATCTCGAGTCATCCTCCAAGCGCCGCTGGGGTGTGATCATCCTGCTTTGTTTAGGAATGATCATCGCGTATTTCGACCGCGTAAATCTCTCGATTGCACTAGCAACGCGGGAGTTTCGAAGCTTTTTTTGTTTGACAGACGCAGATCGTGGAGCCTTGAATTCCGCGTTTTTCTGGTCGTACGCTTTTCTCCAAATTCCCGCAGGTTGGGTTACGGACCGATTCGGAGTCAAGTATCCTTATGCCGCCGGCTTTTTGTTCTGGAGTATCATTTCCGCGTTCTCGGCCCTGGCTGGATCTGTCTGGCAATTGTTCGCCTTGCGCGTGTTGCTGGGGGTTTTCGAGTCGATAGTAACTCCAGCCGGCATGAGATGGATCCGCTTCCACTGTGCTGAACATCAGCGCGGTTTTGCTGTCGGACTTTACATGGCGGCAGCTAAAGTTGGCCCGGGGTTCGGAGCCCCGCTAGCGGCATGGTTACTGGGTTTGTACGGCTGGCGTCCCATGTTTCTGATTCTGGGTCTAGGATGCCTCATCTGGCTGGCGCCTTGGTGCCTGCTAGTGCGGGACGACGACCGTAAATTAGAGCGCCTGGACATCGAACGATCCGCGCCCTCCGTGCCAATTGGCCGCGTAATAGCCAGCCCCGTTATTTGGGGCACCATTATCGGCACCTTTTCTTACCAATACTTTGTGTACTTTTGCATGACCTGGATGCCGGCCTATTTTCGGGAGCGGCGCAATCTATCCCTTAATTCGACGGGCTTTTACACTATGTTCAGTTTTTTAGGGATGGCTGCGGTCGCAGTCCTGGCAGGCTGGATTGCCGATAGAATGATCGCGAGGGGTGGTGATCCCGTAAAGGTCCGGAAGGGCTTCACAATAGCCGGCTTTTTGTTAGCATCCACAGAATTAATAGGTGCTCTATCGGATTCGCCTGGCGTAGCTTTGTTTTTTGCCGTCTTTTCTTTAAGTGGTCTTGGACTGACTACGGCGAATTACTGGGCATTGACACAAACGTTGATCCCAGGTGCAGCAGTGGGCAGGATCGTCGGAATTCAGAACTGCGCCGCCAATTTACCCGGCATTGTCGCGCCATTACTGACAGGGTGGCTCAAGCAAATAACCGGCAGCTACGAGGCGCCCATGCAAGCCATTTGGGTCTTCCTGGTGGCTGGTCTGGTATCTTATGTCTTTCTTGTACGGCGGAAGTGCGCTCCCAGGAATTTCGGTTAACAGCTTTATCCCCATATGGCATAGCCTTTGAGGCTTATCTCGCGCGAGCCTACCACTCAGAGTCCCTGTGAGGCGTCCGGAGCGCCGGAAATTGCACGCAACCGTAACTCTACATGGCTGTTCTCACCAAGGCTGACCGGCACACCTTGGGCGCCATACAGCTTGAGAATGTCTGGATCCAGCAGAGTGGTCATGTCGGCGTTCTCCCAGGCATATAGCATGTACTGTCCGGGAGCAATCCCTGAGATTGTGAAACGGCCAGATGAATCGGCATGGACTATCTTGTAACGGTATTCGCGATCTGGCCTGCCAGGATCCGGCGCTAGCAGTATTTGAGCTTCCGCCGCGGGCTCCTGTCGGCCGTTCACCACGACGCCGGCAAGCTGGGCTCCGCGAGCGTTCAGCACCAGTTCCAGTTCCCCTGGCTGCCGTCCCGGTGTAATTTCCAAGCCGGATGCCAAAACATCCTGGCCGGTCATCGTGGCAGATTTCAGGTAGAGGCCTAACGGGACGCCTGAAACCTCAAGTGCATAACTCCCCGCCGGCACACTCGGAAACAGAAACCTGCCGTCAGTGCCTAAACGCGCGGACAACCCGCCAGATGGTAGCGGCTCCAAGGGACGAAGGAAGAAGGTAATTCCTGCGAGACTTTCACGATTTTCTCCTTCCACGCGGACACTGCCACGCAATTCCATTCCCGGACCAAGTTCGAGAACAATGCCATCCACATCGGCATCAGTAACCTCGATAGGCTGGCGCGCCAGGTACTGATGCCCTTCGCCAACCGAGTACGCCGTAACCATATAAGATCCGGGAATGACACTCTGAAATTCAAAGCTTCCTGAGGAAGGGTCCACAGAAGTAGATTTACTCAGAGCAAGCACCTGGACCAAAGGGCCGCGCGCCATCAGTAAGACAGTTACACCACCCGATGAGGAACCTTGCCCCGCCATGGGGACGCGCCCCCGCACACGAAACATCGGCCTGCGTACAAGCGAGAAATTTATTCCGCTCGATTCACTGCCTTGAGTCACTTCTATTGCTGCTGCCGAAGCAGGATCGACGACGCCAGGGTAGTAAGTTGGAGCATAGCCGTCAGCCGTAGCCCTCACCTCATGCAAACCGAATGCCTCCCCAGCAGGCAGAGCAGCACGGATGTAGTACCGCCCCGGCGGTAATCCGTATAGCCGGAATTCGCCGAGGTCGTTTGTGCTGGCATACCTGACGGTTGATAGGCGGCCTCCTTCCCGTGTCCATGTATAACGCAGTGCTTCCACGGGGGCTTCCATCACCGGCTCCCCAAACTCATCGACGATCCGGCCGGTAATCACCCCAGGCGGATTGAGGCGTACCACAAGCTGCAGCCCGGCACCGCCTTCCCTAAGGTCAAGGACTTCGCCGGGTAAATTCGGACCCGGAGAGCCATACTCCTGACTTATGTAACCATGCCGAGAAATCAGGAGACGGTATCTTCCGGCGGGAAGGCGGTTGAACCGGAATTCCCCGTTGCTATCCGTGCTGGTAGTATGCTGTCCGCCCGCAGCTTCAACTCTTCGAAGAACTACCTGCGCCCTCCTGACAGGCACGCCAGATCGAGCATTCACTACCTGGCCTGACAGACTACATTTCCCGGGGGGCGACTCCGCGGAAGCTTGTGCTAGGCTCTGCCCGGCTCCCGTCAATATGGCGCAACAAATTGCTACGCCAATCAATGCACGGACTAAATTTCTGGCCAACACCTTCGCATGGTGGTCAGGCGCTTGCAACCGCGTTCATATTGGACACGATGGCAGCCGCAAACTCACTGGTCTTCAACTTTACTGCGCCTTCCATCAGGCGGTGCAAGTCGTAGGTCACACGTTTCTGACGGATTGTCTCTGCAATCCCCGCCTCAATCAGGTCGGAGACCTCTTTCCATCCCATGTAACGGAACATCATGGAACCGGAAAGTATGACACTGGACGGATTGACCACATCTTGCCCCGCATATTTCGGGGCAGTGCCATGAGTGGCCTCGAAGACGCCATGTTGGTCCCCAATGTTCGCCCCGGGAGCCATCCCCAAGCCACCCACCTGAGCTGCACAGGCATCCGAGAGGTAATCGCCGTTGAGGTTTGGAGTGGCTATAACGTCATATTCGTCTGGACGTAACAAAACCTGCTGAAACATTGAGTCGGCGATGCGGTCCTTCACTAGCACTTTCCCAGCAGGAGGTTCCGATCCCGCTTCCGCTTCTGTAACACAGACGTCTGAAAACTCTTCCTTGACCAGTTCGTAGCCCCAATCACGAAATGCCCCCTCGGTAAACTTCATGATATTGCCTTTGTGTACCAGAGTAACGCTGCGCCGTTCATTCTCGAGCGCATATTGGATGGCACGTCGGATCAGCCGCTTGGACCCCCCGGCACTCATGGGCTTGATCCCAATTCCGGAATCAGGCCGGATTTTCGTTCCCATCTCGCTGTTTAAAAAGTCGATCACCTTCTTGGCTTCTGGCGTTCCCTCACGCCATTCAATTCCGGCATAAACATCTTCGGTGTTTTCCCGGAAGATGACGACGTCTAACAGTTCCGGGTGTTTCATCGGCGAGGGGACACCGGGATAGTAACGGACCGGCCGCATGCAGACATATAACGTCAACAGTTGCCGCAAGGCTACGTTCAGGCTCCGGATGCCTCCCCCAATTGGCGTGGTCAGTGGCCCCTTGATGGCGATGTGGAAATGGCGAATGGCCTCCAGCGTGCCTTGAGGCAACCAATCGTTAAATTGCCGGTACGCTTTCTCGCCTGCGAACACCTCATACCAGACAATGCGGCGCCGCCCGCCGTATGCTTTTTCTACGGCGGCGTCAAAAACCATTTTCGCCGCCTTCCAGATATCGGGTCCCGTGCCATCACCCTCGATGAACGGGATGATGGGGTTGTCCGGAACGACCAGCTTTCCTCCGCGGAACTCAATCGGCGTCCCCTCGGTAGGAACAGGTACATTGTTATATGCCCTCATAAGGTTCTCCTCAATAATAATGCGCGCCCGAGAACCGGCCGCAGCAGCAGCCTCCCAGGAGATTTGTATTGGAGCAGCCCTCCGGCCAGACTGCAACGGTCTTTCTCACAATAACAATTCGGTCGCACGGACTCAACCAGTAAACGAAAAATCCATGCAGCGCTTCCATGTTTGCGATATTCTTTTAATGTCTAATGACCTGGGCTAAACCGCACACCAATCGTCTTGAGCGTCTCTTTTCAAGATAAAGTGTCGTGGCGGCTGCCGCCTGGAGCACGAATTCGTGAATTAAGGGAGCCAATTCTATGGACAACGAGACTCTTACAGTCACAGACAATCGTACAGGGAAAACGTATACACTTCCGCTGTTCAAAGGCAATATCCGGGCAATGGATCTGAGGCAAATCAAGAAGGACGCCGAGGATTTCGGCGTCATGAGCTACGACCCGGCGTTCATGAATACGGCCTCTTGTCAAAGCTCTATTACTTTTATTGACGGGGACCGCGGCATCCTGCGATACAGAGGCTATCCCATTGAGGAACTGGCCGAACGTTGCACCTTTTTGGAGGTAGCCTACCTGGTATTGTACGGCGAACTACCCACTGAGTCTGAACTGAAGTCCTGGACCGACCAGATCATGCGGCACACCATGGTCCACGAGAATGTAAAGAAATTTATCGACGGCTTCCACCATGACGCTCACCCTATGGGGATGCTCGCCAGCACAGTAGCGGCGCTTTCCACCTTCTATCCGGAATCCCGAAATGTTCTCGACCCCCAGGTGCGCCAATTGGAAATCCTCCGGATAGTGGGCAAGATGCCGACCATTGCTGCATATTCTTATCGCTACAGGCACGGGCTGCCCTATGTGTACCCGGACAACTCTCTGTCCTACTGTGGGAACTTTATGAACATGTTGTGGAAGATGACTGAGGCTCAGTACGCCCCCAATCCCGTGCTCGAAAGGGCGCTTGAAGTGCTTTTTATTCTGCACATCGACCATGAACAAAATTGCAGCACCAACGCTATGCGTTCAGTGGGAAGCTCGCAGGCAGACCCCTTCCTCGCAACAGCAGCCGCGGCAGCAGCCTTGTCCGGACCTTTGCACGGTGGAGCCAATGAGCAAGTGCTAAGAATGCTTGATGAGATCGGCACTCTGGAGAATATCCCCAGCTTCATAGAAAAGGTTAAAGCAGGACACGGGAGGCTGATGGGGTTTGGCCATCGAGTGTACAAGAATTACGACCCTCGCGCTAAGATTATCAAGGAAACGGCAGACGCAGTCTTTTCGGTCACTGGGAAGAATCCGAAGCTCGAAATCGCCCTCGAGCTGGAGAAAATTGCTCTTCAGGACGAGTATTTCATAAAGCGGAAGTTGTACCCGAACGTCGATTTTTACTCTGGGATCATTTATCAGGCCATGGGCTTCACGACTGATATGTTCACGGTGCTATTCGCCATTCCGAGAACCGTCGGATGGCTGGCACAGTGGCAAGAGATGCTCTCCGACCCGGAACAAAAGATTGCCAGGCCGCGCCAAATCTACACGGGATACGATCTGCGCCACTTTGTGCCTATGTCGGAACGTCGAGCCCAGAAAACGGCCTGACCTGTCACCACAAGCGTGCAAAAGCGGAAAAAGAATGGAGCGGGCGTTGGTTCCTTGTTCTCAACTCAGGCGAGCTTACCCCGCTCCGGAGATCGAACCGCATTGAATTAGTCTTTCAAGCGTGCGGGCGTTGTCAACAGCGTTGCCGCGAAAATCGTTGTTGAAATACGCGTAGATCTTCTTGCCTGCCGCCAGCCAGGACCTGATCCGAACCGCCCACTGTTGAAGCTGCTCAACCGAATAACTGGAAGCGAACAGATCGCCTGGACCGTGGAAACGCAGGTATACGAACGGAGCAGAGTCCACAAAGGGCGCCTCAGGATAGCAGGAGGATTGGGCTATTACCACAGCGGCTTGGAATTCCTGCATAATGGCGTACACTTCGGGGACCAGCCAGCTATCGTGCCGGAATTCCAAGGCGAGTTGCAGCGATTGGTGGTCATTCGCGCTCTTACGGGTGAACGACAAAAAGGCGGCCAAGTGCGCATCTGCCCGCCTGAAAGAAGCAGGAAACTGCAACAAAACAGGCCCGAGTTTGTCACCAAGCGGTACGGCGCTTTTTAAGAACTTCTTCCACTCTGCCTGAGCATGTTCCAGACGCTTGACGTGCGTGATGACGCGGCTCGCTTTGACCGCAAAGATAAAATGATCCGGTGTCTGTTGGCGCCAGCGTTCGTAAGTGCTCGGACGTGGCAAATGATAGAAAGAGTAGTTGACCTCCACTGTGGAAAAATACTGCGCGTACCAAGCGAGGTAGTCCGCACTCCGTATTTCGGGTGGGTAAAAGCGGCCTCTCCAGTCGCTGTATGTCCAGCCGGATGTCCCGATGAAGACTTCAGGGACGGCCCTCACTTTACTTTTTCCAACTCAAAACCTTGAGCGCTGTGTCACGATACAGAGCCTTCAACACGGGTGCTGGCAACTCAAGCCCGTAGTAACGCCACCAGATGCGTCCCGGCATGTATTCATCGCCGGTTTCCAGCAGGCGCCACCAACTTTGATACATGTGCTTTTCACGGCCCATGTCCGTACCGAACATAATCCGGTCCTTATAACGACCCAGGAACTTGGCGCCCGTCTTCGGTTCCCTACCAAGCTCATAGTCGCGAGCAGCGACATCCAGGTACAAATTAGGATACTTGTCAAGAACCTTGGCGAGCGACGCCGTATCATTGCCCTGATTGCTCAAATGGCAAAAAATGAAAGTCGTTTTAGGATGCTTGGCCAGTACCCTATCCCGCATCGCCAGCAGTTCGTCGTAAGAGGGCACATCCTTCCCGTAAAGGTTAAATACCTGAAAATCCGGCGTACGCTCCTGATGTGGACCGAGAGGTTGCCAGCAGGATGGATGGTCGGCAATGTGGATGTTTACTGGGATTTTCAGCTCGGCGCACTTATCCCAAAACTTGTCCAGGCGCGGATCATCGATATGGAGGCGCTTGTCGCGGGGGAGAGCTGTCTTTTCAGATGCATTAATGCCCCAACCTTTATCAGAGATCTCACCAACGCCGCGAGCTCCGGCTTGATAGCAACGGACAAGTTCAGCGACCACCCGGTCCGGATAATCCGGCGCGTCAATATTGCTCGTATCCAGGTCACACCAAAGCTGGAATCGGTTCGGATAGGGTTTTAAGTAAAGGTCCACTTGGCGAACGAAGTCTTGGCCGATCGCCCCGGTGAACACAATTGTCTTTTCCACCCCCACCTCATCCATCGTGCGTACCCAGGAGGCTACGTCCTCGGAAGTCTTAATACCGCACATATCAGTATGGGTGTGCACGTCAATCACTGGAAACTTGGCCTTTTCCACTTTGGTCTCAGGCACCACGAGACTAGAGTCCGGTGTCCAGTCTTTGACTAACAGGCTATCCATCGGTCCAGCCACCACCGGAACGCCGTATTTGGTTGTGACGGGACCCGCCGGGGCGGCTCCAGGGGCAGCAGCCTGCTTTTGTTGAGCAGGCCTTTGACAGCCAGTAACGGCCAAAAACAGGATAAGAGGAGAAACGAACAGCATGATTCGATGTGAATTCATAGGCACGCTCCTTAAGGCCCGGCGTGACCGGAACCCTGAGAGCATTTTACACCTTGTGCCGCAGCCCCGGGGACTCTGCATAAAAGGAGCACTCAGTGATCCCGGCCCGTTACTAAATCAGGCAGAGCGTACAGGGCGCGCTGTACAGGAGAATCGGGGAACTCGCTGATCAGTTTCCGCGCGCAACTGGTAAAAGCTCCGGCGCGCTCCATGGCGCGTTCGACACCACCACAAGCCCGGACAAGATCAAGCACAGCTTCGAAAGGCACCCGTTCGTAATTGCCGTCGCACAAAATGACTTCCACTTGAGCACGTTCGCGGGCCGTAGCCCTTTGCAATGCATAAATCAGCGGCAACGTAACTTTTCCCTCTCGCAAATCGCTGCCTACGGGCTTGCCGAGGACCGTTTCGTGGGCAGTGAAATCCAACACGTCGTCTACGAGCTGAAAAGCCATGCCAAGATTCCATGCATACTCGCTTAACTTTGCTTCCAGCTCCTCGTCACCGCCACCCACCATGACGCCCAGCCGCGCACAGGCGGAAAACAGACTGGCGGTTTTGCGATCCATCAAGTCCATGCAGTCAGCTTCGGTGACCTCCAGAGTGCCGAGACGCTCTAATTGCAACAGCTCCCCTTCAACCATCTTCTGGGTCAAGCCAATCAGCACATCCAGCACCCGAAAATTCCGCTCTTGCAAGGCCATTTGAAAGGCCTGCATGTAAAGCCAGTCGCCGGCTAGCACGGAGGTATGATTGCCCCACAAAACGTTGGTGGATGGCCTGCCTCGGCGGGTCTGCGCCACATCAATGACGTCGTCGTGAACTAGCGTGGCGGTGTGAATCATTTCCACCACTACTGCTAAGCGAATTGCGCTTTCCCCACCATCGCCCGCAAGCCGCGCAGCGAGCAGGAGCAGCGTGGGCCGCAAGCGTTTTCCACCACTCGCATGAAGATATCGCCCAATGGTGGTAATGGCATCCACCGAAGCTGCAGACTGGACTCTGATTTCCGCGTCCACGCGCCGCAGATCTTCCTGCACAAGTTCCATGACATCGGCAGTCAGGGATTGGCCAGCCTTGCTAAGCTCCATGGACTGTCTAAGTTTACCCGGTAATCAAAGCCCCTGGCAAACACAACCGCTGGAAATTAGCGGTCGTGGCTTTGGTCACATCCTCTATTGGAATCCCTTTCAGCTCTGCCAGCCTGAGCGCAATGTACACGAGGAACGCGGGCTCATTGCGCTGCCCGCGCCTTGGGACAGGGGCCAAATAGGGGGCGTCCGTTTCCAGTAAAAGCCTGTCTAACGGCGCCTCTACCGCAGCCTCCCGCACCCTGTGCGCAGCCGGGAATGTCACCACGCCCCCAAATGCTAAATAAAAGCCCATTGACAGCGATTGAGCCGCTTCTTCCGGACCCCCAGAAAAACAATGCACTATTCCACCCAGCCCGCTTGCGGACCAATGCGCGCTCAGAAGATCCAGCGTCTCCTGCCAAGCCTCCCTCGTATGAATGATGACCGGAAGCCGAGCGTCCCGAGCAATATGTAACTGTTCTATAAATGCGGCACGTTGGCTCTCGCGCGGCGAGTTGTCGTAATGGTAGTCTAATCCGATTTCACCAACAGCCACTACCTTCGGGTGCGCCGTCAGTTCCCTAAGACGGCGCCAGGTTTCCGGATCTGCCTTTCGGGCGTCGTGGGGGTGAACACCCACGCTTGCATAAATCGGCTCATACAGTTCAGCCAGCCGGATTGCCGCTTCCAGGTCAGGCGGTCCGTCCCCGGAACCGATGGCTAGCATCGTCCGGACACCGGCGGAGAGCGCGCGCTCGATTACTTTTTCCCGGTCGGCAGCGAACTTTGCGTCGTCCAGATGGCAGTGGGAATCCACCAGCATCATCGCAGGCGCGCTCCGACGGGTACATCTTCCAGAAACCCTGCGAGGACTGGCTTTCCACTTTCAGCCGAAGCAGCCACAATCATACCGTCCGAGACAAGGCCGCGGAGCTTACGGGGCTGCAAATTCGCCACGATGACCACTTTGCGGCCTATGAGCTGCTCCGGCTTGTAGGCTGAGGCAATTCCAGCAACAATGCTGCGAGGCTTTGCTTCGCCGATATCTACGTGCATGTGCAGTAACTTGTCTGCCCCCCTGACCTGTTCGGCCGACAGTACCACCCCCACACGCATATCCACCTTTGCGAAATCTTCAATGGAAATTCGCTCGGATGCAAAGCTGGCAGGTTCCGCCACCAGCTTCTTACCAAGTAGGACTTCTTGTCTTGCCGTCTCCTCCTGCTCCAAGGCCCTCATTCGGGCGATGGCCTTTGGCGCGTCGATTCGGGGAAAAACAGGCGCCAAATCCCCGGTACGAATACCCGCGGGCAGCTGCCCCCAGTCAAGGCCTTCGTAACGCACATTTTCGAGTGGCTCTGTCATGCCAAGCTGTCTCCAAATCGCAGCCGCCGCCCCGGGCAGTGCCGGCGCCAGAAGGATGGCTGCGATGCGCAGCACCTCTGCAGCGGTATATAAGGTTTCGTCGAGAGCCTCCTGGCTGGCACTATCTCTTTGCGTCGCGAGTCTCCACGGTCCTTTTTCGACAATGTACTTGTCAGTTGTACCCAGCAAAGACCACACGGCCTCAAGTCCTTTGGAAAACTCAAAACTCTCAAACGCAGAAACGAAACTCCCAATCGCCGTGCGCGCCGCTTCGGCCACGTGAGGCGAACCATGCCCGCCCGAAGACGGGACGAGACCGCCTCTGTATTGCCGGATCATACTCAAGGTGCGGCTGGCAAGGTTGCCCAGCCCGTTAGCTAGGTCTGCATTGTAACGGTTTACCAAAGCGTCGTAACTGAAGCTGCCATCCTGACCAAACACGATTTCGCGCAGCAGAAAATATCGCAGCCCGTCCACTCCGACAACCTGTTGAATGGGCGTGGCGCGAACGATATTGCCACGCGACTTGCTCATCTTGTCCTGCTCAAATAGCAGCCAACCATGAGCAAAAACTTGCCGTGGCAAGGGCAAATCCGCAGCCATCAAAAACGCAGGCCAGTAAACAGCATGGAAACGCGAGATTTCTTTACCGATAAGGTGCAGGTCGGCCGGCCAGCAGTCTTCACCCTCGACAGCGCTCATATATGCCGTAAGCGCATCAAACCAGACATAGAAGACATGCTGTCCCTCTGCCGGAACCGGGATCCCCCATTTGATCGTCGTTCGGCTTATGGAAAGATCACTGAGCCCCTTAGAAACAAAGGAGATCACCTCGTTGCGTCGCGATTCGGGCCGTATGAAGTCGGGGTTATCCTCATAAAGCTTCAACAGACGGTCCCGGAAAGCGGAAAGCCGGAAAAAATAATTTTCTTCCGTTACAGTTTCGGTGGGGCGGCCGCAATCCGGGCAAGGGTCCCCAGGATTCGCGTCAGAAACATAGAGTTCGTCGTAAACGCAGTACTGACCGGTGTAAGTACCCTTCTCGATATAACCGTTTTTCAGGCACCGTTCGAACAAATTCTGAACCACCTTGTGATGTTTTGGGTCGGAGGTCCGTTGAAACCGGTCAATTTGTAACCCCAAAATTTCCCATTGGCGGCGAAATTCCTGCGAAATCAGATCCACAAATTCCTGTGGCGTTTTGCCTGCGGCCCTGGCTGCGCGCTCGACTTTCTGGCCGTGCTCATCCGTACCAGTGGTCAGTATGGCATCGTAGCCCTGCATGCGCTTAAAGCGGCGTATGGTGTCTGCAGCAATCGTTGTATAAGCATGACCGATATGCGGAGCTGCATTCACGTAATAAATCGGCGTAGTCAAATAGTATTTCTTCGTCATGGCTGAGTCTTTAAATATGCCAAACCGGCTTCGGCAAGTATCTGCTTGAGCGGAACACCAGTGGCAAGAGCCAGTTTACGGCAATCCTCATATTCGGGAGCGTAAGAACCATCAGCGGACACCTTTACACGCACCTTTCCATGCGGCGTCTCCACTTCCACAAAACTCCGCGACTGTACCCGCCTTTCGGCCTGGTACATGCGAAGGCCAAGCGTCGAGGTCTCTCTAAACAGAACCGCTATGAGTTCTTCGCGGTCCTCCGGACGGGCGAGAACGCGGAGCAGTGTGCCGGGGCGGTTCTTCTTCATCAAAAGAGGAGTCAGTGTTACATCCAGAGCCCCTCTAGCCAGCAAACGCTCCATCGCATAGCCGAGGACCTGCGGGCTCAGATCGTCTATGTTGCCCTCGATGACCGTCACGGTAACGGCTTCCGAAACATCTTCGGAATCCCCCACCAGGACGCGCAATACGTTGCTGCGGGATTCGAATTGGTGGTCACCCGCACCATACCCTGCCGTGCGAATCCGCATGGGCGGAAGCGGCCCGAAATCTTTGGCCAGGGTTTTTGCCAGAGCTGCTCCTGTGGGCGTGGTCAATTCCACCCCAGGTCCGCGCGCATAGACCGGACAGCCACTGACCAGCACCGCAGTGGCCGGGGCAGGCACCGGAAGCTCACCGTGTTCGGTCGAAACCGTTCCGCTCCCCAAGTTCAAAGGCGAGCAAACAATTTCCTCGACATTAAGCAGGTAAAAGCCCAAGCAGGCGCCTACGATATCGGCAATCGAATCAACTGCTCCGATTTCATGGAAATGAACTTTGTCAACAGCCACTCCGTGAACCTTTGCCTCCGCCTCGCCCAGGCGCTTGAATACTTCCGCGGCTTTTGTTTTCACCGGCTCCGGCAACTCCGCCTGGCTGATCATGCGGAGAATTTCAGGCAGGTGTCTGTGACGCTTCTGCTCACCAGTTTCAACGGTGAACTTTGTTGCGCCGATACCCCGCACGGACACCTTCTGAAAACGAAATACGGCGCCGGCGTCGAGTGAACATAGGCCTGCCGAAAGAGCCGCGGTATCAGCTCCGGCATCAGCCAGAGCGCCAACAATCATGTCACCGCTGATACCGGAAAATGCGTCAATGTAGCAAATCTTCATATGATTAGTTGCGGCAAAATTTCACCCGCTTTCCCCCGCAGTGAACGATCCACTTGTGATGAGAGGGCGGTCTGTCCCAGGTTCACCTCAATCACTCGTGCGCCCCTGGATCGGGCCAGCCATACTAAGTCAGCTGCCGGGTGCACCACCGCTGAAGTACCTACCACCAGCAACACTTCAGCCTCAAAAATGGCCTGCTCTGCCTGTTGCCATATCTCCGCCGGCAGGGGTTCGCCAAACCAAACCACGTCTGGCCGCAGCAGTGCGCCGCATTCGCAGTGCGGCGGCAGTTCCGGCAGCGGCACGCGGGCGTCGTGCCGGCGCTTTCCACAGCCGGTACAACGAACGCTCCAGATATCGCCGTGCAGTTTGCAGATCCGCTGACTTCCAGCCCGGTCGTGCAAACCATCTATGTTTTGCGTCACCACCGTAAAAGCGTCCTTTCTGCGTTCCAGTTCCGCCAAAGCTCTATGCCCCGGGTTGGGTTCGGCGCAGGCTATCAATGAACGACGCCAATCGTACCATTCCCATACCAGACGGGGATCGCGCACAAACGCCTCCGGTGTAGCGAGATCCTCTGGCCGGAACTGGTTCCACAACCCACCCGCGCCCCGGAAGGTCGGCACCCCACTCTCGGCCGAGATGCCGGCGCCGGTCAACGCAACTATAGAAGATGCTTCCTGAAGCCAGCGACGAGCATCTTGCACAGATCTTCATTATCCTACAGACGCAACTTGCATCCGGACCATGCTGGCAAAACGGAAGCACAGGGATTCCGTCACACACACCGGATTACGGCAGGCGATAAGATGCAGGTGCGTATAGTACTTTGCGGAATAGTACTAAGGAATTTTCAAAATGAGTTCGTATTTACATGGCAAAGTTTCGGGATTATCATGGGCAAGCTGAAAAATAATGGCCGAAATTAATGCAATTTCTTTTCGCCGGCTTTACCCCGTGCTTACTGGCCAAGATGAGCCTTTCGCCTGGCTTGAACGACTGTTTTCCATCCTCTGTGAAGGGCGGATACCTTTGTCAATGAATCTCCCGACCGCCTGCGGAAAAACGTCCACGATGGTGGCATGGCTGCTGGCTTTAGCCTACCAGGCAGCGAAGGGAGTTCGTGAAGTCACCTTGCCCCGCCGTCTCGTGTGGGTGGTGAACCGGCGCTCGGTTGTGGATCAGGCTACCGAGGTGGCATCGAAGCTCAAGGCGTGTCTTCAGAATGCAAACCTGAGCGAGCTAGGGCCGCTCCGCGAGGCTTTGGGCGTGCTTGCGGCCGACAGGCGCGACTCGCTGGCGGTCAGCACCTTGCGTGGCGAGTTGGCAGATAATGCCGACTGGCGGGAGGACCCGGCGAGAGCCGCGATCATTGTTGGGACCGTCGACATGATCGGAAGTCGTGTACTTTTTTCCGCCTATGGCCGGGGATACAAGAGCAAGCCTCTCCACGCCGGTTTTCTCGGCCAGGACGCACTGATTGTCCACGATGAGGCTCATCTTGAACCGGCGTTCCAGCGGCTGCTGCGGGCAATTGAGGCCGAACAGAAGCGTCAAGGCGACCTCCGCCCCCTTCGGGTAATGGCTCTGACGGCTACCGCACGTGAGGGCCACAGGGATGAGTTCGTGCTCGAGGAGTCGGAAAGGACGGGACTGGTATTCCAGCGTCTTAACGCTGTGAAGCGAATTGCCTTTCATGAGGTTCCTGACGAGAAACTGATTGCGTCCACAGTTGTAAAGCTGGCCCTAGAATTCCGGAACAGCAACCAAGCTATCCTGATCTACCTCCGCAAGCTCGAAGATGTCATGGAGGTGCGGAGAATGCTTCAGACCAATGGCCTAAAAGTGCAAACATTAACAGGAACTCTCCGTGGTTACGAGAGAGACAAACTAGTCAAAACAAGCCCTATTTTCGCCCGCTTTTTGCCCCACAAATCAGCCGCCCCGGAATCCGGTACAGTCTATTTAGTCTGCACCTCTGCCGGTGAGGTTGGCATAGACATGTCCGCAGATCACATGGTGTGCGATCTCACACCGTTTGACAGTATGGCGCAGCGGCTGGGCCGGGTGAACCGCTTCGGGCATGGAAGCGCAAACGTAGAGGTAATCTGTGTGAGTAGCTCTAGCCATGACGGCCAGCAAGCACAGCCAGGTTCACAGTACGAAGGCGCCTGTCTTCGCACAAAACAACTTCTGTATCTTCTCCCACAGGAGGCTGATGGCAGGTTAAATGCCAGCCCGGCTGCTCTAGCCGGCTTACCTTCAGCCAGCGTCAGAGAAGCATTCACTCCAGAGCCTGAGTCTCCGCCCCTCACCGACACCTTACTGGACATGTGGTCGCTTACGACGGTCCGTGAGAGCTTACCGGCACGCCCGCCTGTAGAACAGTGGCTGCACGGGAAGGCAGAATGGCAGCCGCCGGAAACATATGTTGCATGGCGAACCGAAGTGGGCGTGGTTACACGCAGCCTGATCTCATTCTATGATCCGGAAGAACTGCTGGACGACTATCCCTTGAAGCCCCATGAATTGCTTCGGGACGTCACTTCACGCGTCAGGAAGCATTTAGAACTCATTGGAGCTAGACACCCGGATCTGGATGCGTGGGTGATCCATCCAAACGGCAGGGTCACAGTCGATAGGATTGCGGATCTCGCCGGCAAAGAAGGTGGCATTGACTACTGCACCGTGTTGCTGCCGCCTCAAGCTGGAGGCTTGAAAAGTGGCATGCTGGACGGCGCGGCAGAATTTGACCCGGCCACGGAACGGTACGATGTGGCGGATGAATGGAGAGATGAGACAGGGGAGCCACGCCGTTGCAGGCTCTGGGATCCAGAGAGTCCAGTAGACGGGATGCGCCTAGTACGAGTGATCTCTCCCGGACTCCTGCAAGTGGAAGATGCTGAGGAAGTCGCACAAGCGCTCCCGGCCAGGTGGTGCTGGTACGTGCGGCCACGCTCGGCCGATGACGATGGTTCCCTGGCTGCATGTGCGGAGCAAGCCCTGGCTGACCATCTGGATAGTTGCGCCCGTATCGCGCACAATCTGGCTTATCGATTGAACCTGAAGGAGCAGGAGGCACTGGCGGTCGAACTGGCCTGCCGGTGGCATGATCTGGGCAAAGCAAGGACCATATGGCAACGCTCAGTGGGCAATCACGACCCGAACCATTTGCTGGCGAAATCGCACACCATTACGGCGGGCCGGTTTCCGACCGGTTACCGTCATGAATTCGGCACAGTAGTGGGACTCCGGCGTTCACCTGAATTTCAAAGCCTGGACGCCGACCTTCAAGAGCTGGTTCTCCACCTGATTGCCGCCCACCATGGCAGGGCGCGGCCTCATTTTCCACTCGGAGAAGTTTTCGATCCAGATTTCCCTGAGCACGAAGTAACCGAGGTAGCTAAGGAAATCCCAAGCCGCTACGCCAGGCTACAGGCTCGTTACGGCCGCTGGGGGCTGGCTTTCCTTGAGTCCCTGGTGAGGGCGGCTGATGCCAAGGCTTCTCAGGCCGATCCTTGCTTTGGCAACCTCGAGCACTTAATTGTGACTGGAGATGCCGGACTATGACAGGGGAAAAGGTTCAGATTGTTCGCATTCCCATAGATCCCGCCAATCCAGGGCAATTTTTCGCATCCTGCGGGCTCCTGGAGCTGGCAGGGCGCTTCTGGGGTCGCGCGGAAGCGTGGTTCGACGATGCCGGCCGCTCCTTCTGCTTGAATACCGCAGCGGAAGATCAGGCGCCATTGTCCAGCCTGGTTCACCGGCTAGTCGAAGCAGAAATGGTTGGGGCTTTGACCCCGGAACTGGAAGCTGAGCTAGACCAGCTTGAACGCGAAAAGCGGGATTGCCGGAAACAAGGCAGGGATCTGCCGGTAGAGAAGGAGCAAAGACGTAAGGAACTTGGCACACTCCAGCGTTCCGGGGCTATTCGCATCGGAGGCCCGTTCAATCTTTTGCTGGACTGGTGGCAGGAAGAAGGCGTGGCTAGTCCGAAAACATGGGCAGGACGCCAGGAGGTATATCGAATTGCAAAAGCAGCCCTCGTCGAATGCACTCAAGCATTCAACGAGCCAAACCCTTTCGACTACGCCTGCGTCCTTCGTGCCCCCGGCGCCAGTCCTGCCTCTGCTGAAGAGCCAACCAAGCTGGCATCCGAATCTGGGGAATCCGCCGGGAAGGTGGAACCTTTCTACTTTGATGCGCGCCGGGGTTCACACGCCTTACCCCTCGATATCGGTTTCTCCCCCGATACGCTGAAACTTACCAGCGCCGCTTACCCGGCTGTGGAATTGTTGTGCCTTGTAGGTTTACAGCGCTTTCGTCCCGTTCCGATTCAGGGAACGCGCCACTTCGACTACTGCACCTGGAAGTGGCCTCTGCCGTTGGTGGTCGCTCCACTGGCTGCCGCGGGTGTCATCGAGAGCGCCGCGTTGGCCAGATACCGCTTCGAAAACGCATTCCGGACAGACCAGAAGAAGCATAAGGGCTTCAGAACCGCCAGACAAGTTTACAACCAGACAGGAGAAGAGACTAATGATCGATCAATTTGACAGATGGCTTGTGGCGGAGACCGCCACCGCGCTGGTCATTCGTGAACATCTCATTCCCGCAGAGGGAAAGGACGGAGTCTTGTTCCCACCCACATTCGCCGCAGGAGACGGCTTCCCCGGAGGCTACAATATCGACGTTTTCCCTGACGGGTCAAACGTGTGTCTAATTGACAGCGTGGGCTCTCAGGCAAACCGGATTGAACCACTATTCGCTACAGGCGACTACGTCGGTCTGGTCCCGCAGATCGTCGTCAGGGCAGGGAAGAAAAAGGTCAAGTTGCTGGAGGCCGGGCACCGGGCGGGGGATGCTATTGTGCGGTGCTCAGCCCTACAGAAAGAATTACGAGACGCTTTTCAAGCTGCTTTAGAGGGCAACGCGGAACCCCTGGCGAAAATCGCCCCGACTTCACTAATTTTCGGTGTCTGGGATTCCCGTGACACGCAGGCGAAGTTCCCCCGGTTGATTGCCTCAACGGTCCGGGCATTCAACGTACGAAAACTTACACGGTCTGCTGTGTTCATTCCCGCAGTTGACTACGTGGGGGAAGGCTTGCTCGAAGAACCTGCGGATAAGAAGTCAAAGGATACCTATGCAGAGCGGGGATTTGTTCATGTTCCTGCAAGCAACACGCACGGAGGGGTTATTGCCGACGGTGGGATACGCCGTGACGCCATACTCCACTTGTCAGCCTTGCGACTGTTGCGAGCGGTTGAAGCTTCACGCACGTTGTTGCTTCGCCGCTATGTGCTCGGGCTGGCGCTTACATCGTTTACCTACCCGGCGGCGGGATACCTGCGGCAGGGCTGCAACCTCGTGCTAGATCCTGAAAAAGGTCGGCAGTTTGAAATAGTGATGACCGACGGCACAAGAGGGGCTTGCACCCTGGATCACTCCACGGCTTTGGAGTTCGCCAGAATGGCAGCCAGAGAATTCGGAATCGACCCGGACAGGAAGATTACGCCAGGAGCGCCACCTGATCGGGAAGTGGAGTTCGATAAGGATTTGGCCAAGAAAGATTTAAGCGAAGCCGGCAGTGAAAGCCGGAAAGGCGCGAGGAAGTCCACCGGCAAGACAGCTTGAGGAACAGGGATGTGCGCTTATTTTTGCCTGTCATTTTCGTTTCCGGTTGGCGTTTTTCACGGACAGAACCACGACAGGAACCCGGAATGGCCGCCTTCTCCCCTGCGAGTGTTCCAGTCGCTTGTGGCCGCTGCATGCCGGCGGGCAGGAGGAACACTGCCGGAAGACGCGCGGAAAGCCCTAGAATGGCTGGAAAGGCAGCCGCCTCCCGAGATAGCCGCTCCGCTTGCAAAAGCAGGCGCCGGCTATCGCCTGTCAGTGCCGAACAACGCGATGGATGTAGTAGCCGGAGCATGGGTAAAAGGAAACTACACAAACCAGGGTGACGCCAATCCCGCAACCCACCGCACCATGAAGGACGTGCGCCCGGTATTCGTCTGGGAACAAGAGTTGCACTACCTCTGGGCCCTCGAACCGCCTGAGAACCCAACCTCCATGGAATATTTGCAGACCTTATGCAGTATTGCCCCGAGCGTCGTCGCCCTGGGGTGGGGTATTGACCTTGCACTGTGCCGCGGCGCCATCCTGAGTCCCGCGCAATCTCAGGCACTTCCCGGACAGAGATACCTTCCGGTTGGGCCCGCAGGTGACAGTGGACTGCGGGTTCCTATCGGTAACACACTGCAAGATGTGTTGTACCGTCATAACAGATTTCTGAAAAGAATAGCTCCCGGGGCTGGTCTTGTGCCACCTCCTCCGCTCACCGTTTATAGCAGGGTCGATTACAGACCTGCCGGCGACCTCCCCCGACGCGCCATCGCCGCCTTCGCCCTCCTGCGCCCCGATGCTACCGGCTACAGGGTTTTTGAGGTGAGTAGGCGGGGATTGAGCGTGGCGGCGATGATGCGTTTTGCCACGCGCTCGACGGCAGAAAAGTGTGGCTGGTCGCGCGTCCGTGTCAACCAGTTCATCCTGGGCCACGGAGAAGCAATGGGTGATGACCAGCACCGCGCTGTGGGGCCGTTACGGTTCGCCTATGTTCCGCTGCCAACCCTGGAAGCCCGCGGAGCAGGTAGAGCACGCGTGGTAGCAGGCATTCGGCGAGTTTTGCTCACCTGTTATGCTGCCGGAGGTGAACAGGCGCTGAACTGGGCTCGCAAGGCTCTGCCAGGCCAACTGTTGATCGAGGACGGAACCGGCGAGCAGGTGGCGGTATTGTTCCCCATTCCCGCCACGGAAAAAGTTGTCCGTTGTTACACACAACCCGCCAGCACCTGGGCAACAGTCACCCCGGTGATTTTGCCTGGGTTCGATGACCCGAAACATTACAGACGTCGGCTCAAGAAAGGTCCTCCCGCTGAACAGCAGAGAGCCCTGCTGACGCGCCTGGACGAGCGCATAGACGGTTTGATTCGTAAGGCGATTGTGCAGGCTGGTTTTCCAGCCATGTTAGCCCGAACCGCTACGATCAAGTGGCAAAAAACCGGTTTCTTACCCGGCAACGAACCAGCCGAAAATTACCGTGTCCCGGAACACCTTAAGGCGTTTCCCAGATTCCACGTGAAGATTCAGTGGCGCGACGATAAAGGGAATGAAATTTTTGTCGGAGGACCTGTATGCATAGGAGGCGGACGCTACTACGGGCTGGGGCTGTTTGCGGCCATGTAATTAGAAAACTTCGGCTGTGGCCACCCTACGGTGTTCGATATTGCCATGCGGTGCTCTTACCTGGTTTGCTACGACATTGCCGATGAAAAAAGGTTGCGACAGGTTTTCAAAACGATGAGAGGGTATGGTGACCATCTCCAATATTCAGTCTTTGAATGCCAGATGGGGCCGATGGATCTGGCAAGGTGCCGCGCGGAACTCAGCCGGATCATCAACCACAAAGAAGACCAAGTTTTGTTCGTCAACCTCGGACCTGCGGAGGGAAGAGGCGAGCGCGTGATTACGGCGCTCGGCAAACCCTATACGCCGATTGACAGCCCCTGTATCGTGGTGTGATTTATGGCAACTCATCCGATTAGCGCACCCGCGCTCCAATCACTTCCCGACTACCTGCCGGCGCGGATGGTAAACGAGTTCGTTTATTGCCCACGGTTGTTTTTCTTTGAGTGGGTAGAAGGCCTGTTTCGGGAAAGCGCCGATACGATGGAAGGGAAATTTCTGCACAAACGCGTGGATCAGGAGGGCTCCTCCCTGCCAGCGGCAGAGGAACTGCCGGAAGAGAAAATCCATTCACGTTCCGTTACGCTTTCGAGCGACAGGCACAGGGTAATTGCGCGTATCGACTTGGTCGAGGCCGAAGGCGGCATGGTAACGCCGGTGGATTATAAACACGGACAGCCGCGCGCTACAGAGGACGGAATCGATCTCTGGCCGGCAGACCGTATTCAACTGGCTGTTCAGGCGCTGGTGCTACGCGAAAACGGCTACCAGTGCAATGAAGGCGTGGTGTATTACGCCAAAACGCGCCAGCGGGTCCGTGTGAAGTTCGATCAAGAACTGATGGAGGAAACTTTACAGACCATTGAGCAGGCACTACTGGTTGCGGCAGGAACCCGCATCCCACCGCCGCTGGTAGATTCACCCAAGTGTCCTGGTTGCTCACTCGCCGGGATCTGCCTGCCAGATGAGACTTACTACCTGTCCCAGCAGGCCGAGGAATCTTGCCCTTCAGAGCAGTTGCCTTTATTCGGTGAACAACATAAACCGAGCCGCGCGGCCGAGCGTGAGGTGAGGCGCTTGATTGCGCCACGCGACGATTTGCGTCCGGTGTACCTGAATACACAGGGACTTAGAGTGGGCAAAAGCGGCCAGGTATTGCAAGTCCGGGATAGAGACACTCTCCAGCAGGAGCTGCGCATTGGAGAAATCTGCCAGTTGAACCTGATGGGGAATATCCAGCTTTCCACACAAGCCGTGCAAGCATTGTGCGAGGCGGGGGTGCCGATCTGCTATTTTTCGCAGGGAGGGTGGTTCTATGGCATCACCACTGGGATGAATACCAAAAACGTGTTCCTCCGGCAGGCGCAGTTTCAAACCGCAGCTCAGCCTTGGTTTGCTCTTACTGTGGCGCGCAAACTCGTAGTCGGCAAGATTCGCAACCAACGGACCATGATCCAACGCAATCACATCGAACCGGACCGCCGGAGGCTTCAAGCGTTACGGGAACTGGCCGAAAGAGCTGAACGCGCCAAGGACATGGAAGAGTTGCTCGGAATTGAAGGAAATGCCGCGAAGCTGTACTTCGGAGATTTCGCAGGAATGATTAAAGCGGATGGTGAACAGGGAAGAGACACTGAGTTTGGCTTCGATTTCACTTCAAGAAACCGCCGTCCGCCACGAGACCCTGTCAATGCACTCCTTTCACTGGCCTACAGCGTGCTGGTGAAGGACCTGACCATTGCATGCTACGCGGTAGGATTTGATCCCTTCATGGGCTACTATCACCAGCCACGGTTTGGCCGTCCTGCTCTGGCGTTGGATCTAATGGAACCGTTCCGTCCTTTGGTCGCGGACTCCGCCGTATTAAATGCCATCAACACGCGCATGGTCACGCCTGGCGATTTTGTACGTGCTGGCGAGTCGGTGGCCTTAACCCCGCAGGGGCGTAAAGGCTTCTACCGGGCGTACGAACTGCGCATGGATACGATGGTGACGCATCCCTTGTTTGACTATAGAGTGAGCTACAGGCGGCTGCTGGAGATCCAGGTGCGCCTGCTCGCGCGCCTGCTCGAGGGAGAAATTGGAGAATATCCCGCATTCACGACCAGGTGAGTGACTGCAGGCATGAGTGCGAGCGGCGAGGTGGCGAACAAATGCCGGGGGCCGCTCGCTGGCGTAAAGCGATTGACCGTGATAGGCTTGGGGGACAAGGGTAGAATGCAAAGCCCGCAGGCGCATAGAATGAGAGGGACCCCTCGCTATGGGCGCCGCAGGTCTTTGATAGGTGAATAGGTTAGAGGCGTAGCTATTTCCGCGATCACACGATCGCGGCCCCATTGAAGCGAGGACACTTCTGACCCAAACTGACAAGCGGGGAGTGATTTCCGCGATCACACGATCGCGGCCCCATTGAAGCCTAATGGTTTACCGCCACCCACAACACCAGGAACAATTTCCGCGATCACACGATCGCGGCCCCATTGAAGCGTTGGCAGCGCACGCATCTAAGCCCGAGCCATGGATATTTCCGCGATCACACGATCGCGGCCCCATTGAAGCAATCAGCCACCTTACGGACCTGCAATATGGGCATAAAAATTTCCGCGATCACACGATCGCGGCCCCATTGAAGCTTGGACTTTTTCTCCTTTCTTTCTAATGGTTTACCGCCATTTCCGCGATCACACGATCGCGGCCCCATTGAAGCGTCTGGTGGCCAGGGACGGAATCGGTCTTTCATGATGCATTTCCGCGATCACAC